>BNJU01001353.1_pt1 | contig 466013 bp, 567 predicted proteins | sample 8539281 | NCBI WGS metagenome assembly BNJU01 (sample SAMD00202456, study PRJDB9452) | human saliva metagenome | isolation source: human saliva | place: Japan
TGCCTATAGAAAATATGAACATTAAAAAAATAATAGCGATGACAGTAAAATTAACCTTCTCAGCCTTTTTAAGATATTTTTCACCATCAACGCTATAGATATTATATAGCCAACCCATTAGTTTATAATGAATATGACACTTATATTTATTCAATAAAATTATTTTTTAACCAGACTATTTATCAACACTTCTACAATTAATATTATTATTTAATAATAGCTACTTGTTTTGTTTCATTCACTTTTTGAAGTAAATTTATTATATTCACCTGATGATGCCCATTTCCCAGCAATAACTATAATCTTATCTCTATTGATTTCAAAGCCTTTCTATACTTTGTAGCTCGTTCCTATGTTCTGGCTTCCGCAGTAGCCCGCTACAAATCAAACTTCACTTCGCTCGTTTTCTTTGGCGTGCCTTGCGTGAGACGTACATCTACTCTCAATAACTTTCAGTTCTTGTGAGTAGTGTTACGGCTTCAGCATGGATTGAGTGAACACCAAGTATGTCAAGTAGCTACATTCGTATGTGGAACATATCCATGAACTTTTTAACGATAGCTTAGGTTATCGTTAAAAGGTATCGAGACAGATAAATTTAGATTTGTCATAATCCTAACCATTTTTATTACAACAATTTAGCCAAGTAATAACCATTAATTCGTAGTCTCAGCTACATTTATTAATCCAAGACCATCAAAGTAATCATAAAGTTCACTATTATATTTTTACAATTTCACTAGCCCTTTTTATTCCAAAAACTATATACGTTGTATTTCATCAATACAACCTTTCTTATCTTTTGATATATATATTTCTAATGGATTATCTGATATTTTTGTACCCTGACATACCATGAATTTCTAAAAAGATTCATATGTAAACTTCTGAAAATACTCATCTGTATTTTTTTATAACCCCTGAATATACTTTGTTTAAATACGAATCTAGAGAATCATAGCGATTGAGTTTTGCACTTGTTCTTCCATGACACATAGAATAACCCAGAAAATTAGCTAAACAATGATACTTAGACTGATAGTCAATTAATTCTTTAAGTACTCTTCTTTTTGGACTTCGTTCTTTTTCGATCTATTACCCAAAATCACATTCATAAGTGAATTAAATGAATGAATAGTATCTCCCATATAATTCTCATTTTTTTATATGTCCCATCTTCATTTAAAATTTCTACATTATTTCCCCCTAAAATGTCCTTATATACTATTTTATAGAAACCCACACTAAAAATCTGACATGTCTTCATCCGGAGTACTTTTATATAACTGTGGGCTATATATAACAGTATCATTCAAACAAATTTTAGGGGCATTTTTATCACATTTGATAGGAGTGAGTAATATTTTATAAACTGTATTTTTCTTTTTCTGTCACTTTATTCCCCCATGTAAATTCTTATTATATCTTACATTTTTAATTCTTGTTGACTATATTTTATTATACCATCTCTGTATGTTCCATCTTTAGCGATAGTATCACCTCCTAATACTTAAATATAAAATCTCCCTTCAATAAACAATATTGTTTACTGTAGGGAGATTTTAATCTAACTATGTTTGTCTAAAAATAGAAAAAGATCCTCAAATTTCTTTTCTAAAAGCAATGCAAAAGTATCAAAAGCTAATTTAGCAGTGGGGTTAAATTGACCAGTTTCAATTGAGCTGATTGTGTTTCTTGAAACACCCACCTCATCAGCTAACTGTTGTTGTGAATAGCCTTTTTCTTTTCTGACTTCTTTTAAATGATTTTTGAGAACTAGTTTATCATCCATAATCCATCACTACTTCAATGTTATAAGGCTAGCTACAAATAAGGCAATTCCTATAATCGCCATAAGTATCCCCACTAACAATTGCTTTCTTTCTTTTTAGTTTTGCATACTTTACAAGTTCTTTTCGTTGCTTCAATACTAAAATAAATACTTAGTATTCCATAATTAAAGGAATTGAAAAAGCTTCAATTCCAAATAGGATGGCGACAACAGCTAATCCGATTTGGCTGGAAACTTCACCTGCTTTTTTTAAAAATATCAACCATCATCTCATCGTGATATTTATACTCCTCACGACTTCTCGCTAAAACTTCATCTCTCTTCATATTCATTCTCCTTTTGCCAAGTTTACTTGGTATTTATATTATATCATGCCAAGTTTTATTGTCAATAGGTTAGAATAAATATTTTACTTTTTCGAATGATATTCTTTAATACCTCCTTTGAACCCGTTTTTTTGTGCGTGAGAGGGCGGCACAGTTGGTAGGAAAATCACTCGTAGAGATTCAGAATCCCCTCCACATGTAAAACTATCCTCCAAATCTATCTCCACTCTTTACATGAATCTTTGAGTGACAAGATTTACGAAGACTCATTAGATTATCTTCGTCACTAGTTCCACCACGAGAAAGAGGAAGTATGTGATGTACTTCCTCTACCTTTATCATTCTATTTTCTTTTAAACACATCTCACAAAGTGGATGCTCTACTACATATCTTTTTCTTATAACTCTCCATGCTTTTCCATAACGTTTATAAGTGCTAGGATCTCGTTTATATTTTTCATAGTTTTTGTTGTATTCTTTCTCATGTTTCTTACAGAATCGTCCATCAACTAATTCAGGACAACCTAGATGTGAACATGGTCTCTTAGGTTTTACTTGACATTTAAACACCTTTAAATATTAAAAAGCCTCGAGATTGATCTTCAAGGCTCATTTTATTATTCTTTTCTATTCTAACTATACTACAGCTACTTACTCTCATTCTATCAACTTTACTACATAGATTTAATCGGAATAGAAATCTTTCCTAGTGCATTTCTATGGATATTAAAACAGTACTTAATTGAAGAATTCATATCTACTGCAATCTGCTCCCAAGTATTAAAACAAAGATATCTTTTTTTCAAGAACTGTTTGTTCCTCTTTATCTTTTAATGCAAAATTTGAATTAGCTATTTCCTTCTTCAAGTCTACCAACTTATCTATTTTTCTTATTTGTACATTATTATATTCCACTAATTGTTCATTTATATTTTACATTTTACATTACATTTTTAATTCTTGTTGACTATATTTTTATTATACCATATTTCGTATACTTCATAAATCACAAAAGGCAGAATCGGAGTCCTGCCTCAACTATAGGCTATGGATATGTTCCCACTCAACCTTATTTTTCTTTTCAAATAATAACAAAGCTACCGATACCTTTTTAACGATAGGCTATGAATAAGCCCTTATTTTTCTACACTTTATTTAATTTGTGGGTGCAACTTTTGACATCAATACACACACTCAACTTGCTCACCATTGTCCAAACCTATATTTAAATCTTCATCGATGATAGGAAGTTTAAAAGTAATTGATTTTAGCCATTGCCCATTCGGTTGCTTTTCTTCGTAAATTTGAATTTCAGAAATCAATGATGCAATTAACTGCCTACGCTCTATATCATTCATTACATTGTAGAGTTTATCAAAATAAATCAGAACCTTATATATTGTCTCCTGTAAGTTTTTCAGCTTCAATAGTTTGTTTCTTTGCTTTCGCATCAATTAACAGCGACTCTAATTCTTCAATTTTGTCATACATACGATAGAGTCTATCATCTAAGTCCTGTTTTCTTCGCTTATAGTGCCTATCATCAACATCTAAATTATCTATTTCCTCAATTAGCTTAAATTTTGTGGAATGGCTTTTTCGCAGTTCTTTTTGATAATTATCTATTTCTTTTTCTATTTCAGAGGTATCCACCTTCATGTTGATTTTTTCTTGCATCATAGAAGCAAATTTGGGATTGCTTACTATCTTTATAATTACCTCAGCAACTGCATCATCTAACAATTCTTCTCTGATCTGCTTACTGAAAGTACACTTATGACCTCTTATCATCTGCCTATGTTTACAGCCATAATAATAAAAATCTTTATACTTTGTACCATCTTTCTTTTTCTTGATACACTTGTTCCCAAACATTCCCACTCCACATATCGGGCATTTTACAATTCCTGATAACAAATGAGTTCTAACATCTTTTCCCTTATTCACATGCTCATATTTCTTTGCTTGAGATTTTAACTTAACCTGAGCAGCCTGCCACAACTCATCAGAAATTATTGCTTCATGAATACCTTCAGCTATTAAATATTCATCTTGTTCAACTTGCTTATATTCATTTCTTGTACCATGAACTTTTTCTAAAGTTCTTCTTCCAAAGGCTATCTTCCCGTTATATACCGGATTCTTTAATATCTTTCTTATAAGACCCGCATCAAATAATGGATTTTTCCCATTCTGTCTTGGAATTTTTCTTATTCCATGATTTTCTAGGTATTTAGAAAGTCCATTCGCTCCAATGGTTGTGTTAACATATTGATCGAAAATAGTTCTTATAGCTACAGCTTCTTCTTCATTGATAAACAGTTTTTCCATCGACAAGCTGATACCCATACGGGGCAAACCCTCCGTTCCATTTTCCCTCTCTTGCCTTTTGAATGCGACCTTCCATTGTTTGAACACGAATGTTTTCTCTTTCAATTTCAGCAACAGCTGATAAAACTGAAATCATCAATTTGCCTGCATCTTTGGATGAATCAATCCCATCCTCAACACAAATTAAATTAACTCCAAAATCTTGCATTGTTTGTAGAGTTGATAAAACATCAGCAGCATTTCTTGCAAATCTCGATAATTTAAATACAAGAACGAAAGACACTCCATCCTTTTCCGGATTTTATATCTTCCATCATACGAGTAAACTGAACTCTACCTTCTATAGATTTTTCCAGACTTACCTGCATCTTCGTATTCACCAACAATCTCATAATCATTATAGAGACAAAAGCCTTCATTCTTGATTTTTTTGTGCCTCTAAAGAATAACCGTCTATCTGTATTGATGTAGATACTCTTGTATAGAGGTATACTTTTATTTTTTTCTTTTGACATAGCATTAACCTCAATATCCTTTTTCTATATCTTTATATTTTTTTACCAATTATAGTTTGGACTTATATATCAAGTATATTATATCACTTTTATTGCTTTTTTCTCAATCTGTGTTTTTGCCATGTCAAATTTATTTTTTTACCTTCTGTATTTTTTTACTGGAGTTGGATTTGGAAGATTATCTAAATCTAAAACTCCAGCATATTTTAATAATCAGATTTGCTATCAAATCAGCCAATCCATTCAGTCATTATCCACTAATACACCTCCTCCGATTTAAATTCTTTATAATCACATATTATTTTTCTTACTAAGTTTTATGACATTGGTAGGTGCATTGGCTGCTACATAGGAATCTCACCTCTGCCCCTTATTCCAGACGAGGCAGCTTAAACTATTGAAGTATCATTATCACTACTTGTATCATCGAACAGATTACCACCTCTGTTTTTTATGTATTCTTATTTATCGCTCACTTTCTTGTATCCTTGGCTAACCCAGTATTCATAAAACCGAAATTGCTTTCAGCAGAAAGGTCATGGCGTAAGTCATAATTCTCCACAAGCAGATAAAGTCCTACCTTGGTCTATTCAGTTGTCAAAGAGCAATATTTGAAAGGGATTGTTTTCTCTACATTTTCCTATTTGCCATAAGCAGGCGTATCTCTTACCCAAGAAAGTAAAGGAGGTCAAACTCCCCTTCACTTTACATAAGGAAAATTTGACCCCTTTGGTTACCGAAGTTTTAAAGTTCTTCGATAATTTTTTTCAGCTTTTCAAGAATTTTGTTTCTTCTTTTGATTAAAGCTGGATGTGTAATACTTTTGAGCTTTTGCCACTGAACGAACCGTTTCATCATTGAAATATAAGCGTTCAATAATATCTCTTTCTTCTGCATTGAGCCTTGATATAGCATTTCTGACTGCTTCAATCATCATCTGTGTTTCCACAATCTTTTCTACATCAACGCTTTCATCAATAATGCTATCTGCAAAATGTCCGTCATGATCCAATGATGAAAAAAAGAGCAAGTGGTTTTTCTTATCCACCTGCTCTAAATACTTTTCGTGTTCTTTTTCTCGCCAGTAGACTTTATATATCTGCTCGCTGACTTTAACCCTTTGTCCGTTGACATAAAGGTAATATTCTTTTAACATTTTATTTCCTCCATTTCTTTTTTGTCTGCGTTTTTAGACAAAAAAGGAGGACTTCTGCACATAGGCATAATAAGTCCTCTAAAATGAAAGAAACTTGCTCTTTCCTTATATTTTTAAATTTGATTTTTTTATGGTAATTACCAGTATCAAAAAGGTCTATCGTTTTTTTCTATATGAATAACAGACCCTAAATAATACATAGCAATTACCTCCATTATTTAATCCATTTTTTTCCCTCACAAACAAAGATTGATTAAATCATTCCTGCTTTTTTTCAAAATGTTTCTTCAATAGTTTCTTAGAAATTACTGCTCCAATCAATCCGCAAATGGCTATTACAATAAGCATTATTGCTGTAGTCATAGGAGAAACAATTTTTAGTTAATGTACCTAAATATTCGCTCCCAAACATTTTTTTCATAAGATTTAAGTGTTTGATCTGCATAAAAAAAGAAATGGTACATACATTCCACCAAAACCGCCAAGGACACAAAATATCATATATCCAATTGTTAATCCTTTATAATTGCCAATTCCCTTTGTTCTTGCAATCAACGTGGCTATAATTCCAGCAACTATGCAACTGATTATATATGGCGGATAAAAATCCTATAATGCTTGTAAGTACACAAAACAATAAAAATCATCCATGGATTTTTTTGTTTTTTTACCGGTACTAAGAAATAGGCAATTGCTCCAATAATTGACCATATCGGAACAGCTAATAACATTGTATATGGCGATACAAACAGAAAAGATAACACTCTATATAAAACCTGTGAGCATAACACCATTAGTGCTGTAATAATTAAATCTTTAATTTGAAATTTCTTTTTCTTCCATAATTATTCTCCTTGTTTTTAAATATTTTTTTATTTTTCATAATGATGATAGCTAGATAAAAATACCATCATTATTACTAGCAATAACATATCAAGCATACGAAATTTGACTTCTGTATAACTAGTTTTTTTACACGAAACTCCAAGTCCTCGTGTCTCAACAGATGCCGACAACTCAGTTGCAGTACATAACATTCGCATTAACATAGGAATCAACATCATTTCATAAACTTTAAAAGGATGTTTTAAAAATCCAAGGAAAGAAATATCAATCCCTCTAGTCTTAATTCCCTGCTTTATACAAGTAATATCCTGTTTTAGAGTAGGAAAAAAATCTTAATATAACAGCTAGTGGAATGTTTATATAATATGGAATTTTCATATTTTGCAAGGAAGCTAATACTTCAGATATTTCACTTGTTCTAATCATATTTATAGCTGCAAAAAGTCAATGTTATAAAACATAGGAAAAAAATAGTGTATTGTAGTTGAAATAAATAATGGACTTATTTCCGCTACCATAAACAACACTATATATAAAGCTAAAAAAATTTAAAACAAGTTTTTGTATATGCCGCTTATCATTCCATATGCAAATACTGACAAAAAAAGTAGAACTTCATACTTTTTTTACCAGTCAAAGTAAATACTAAAACTCCTATAATTAAAACTTGTAACAACTTAATTCTTGGATCATATCTTATTCCATTTTTGTTTACAAGATTTGCTCATTCTTCATATCCCTCACTCTGTAGTAAAAAAATCTTTTTATTGTTTCAAACTCATCACTTTTCTTTAAATTTATCCTTTTGCTAACAGTATTATTTTTCTATAAAAAAACTGCTTTAGTTGCTACTCTACTTAAAAATTCTAAATCATGAGAAATAATAAAAATCAGTATTCCTTTTTACGAAGAGTATTAATTGCTTCAGATACGACTTTCATATTTTTCATAATCAAGTCCACTGGTTGGCTCATCAAAAAAATCAGAATTTTTTTGTTTGAAGCTATTGCAGCTGCAATAGTAACTCGCTGCTTTTGCCCTCCTGATAAGCTTTGCGGATGTCTATTTCTGAATGATGAAATATTCAATAAAGTTATCGCATTTTCTATTTTTTTCATCATTTTGCTTAATACTATTCATAGAACTGAGCATTAACTCAGAAACAACAGAATCGGAGTACAATTGATAATCTGCATCTTGCATTACAAAATATACACTTTTTATATAAGTTCTTTTTGCTTTGTATATTTACCTTCAATAAAAAAATTGTCCACTTCTTGCTTTTTAGTAATCCTGACATTATTTTTACCTAATGTCGTTTTGCCGTTTCCATTGTGTCCAACTATAGCTACTGTTTCACCAAAATTCCCTTCTAAATTACAATTATTTAAAATCGAATTATTTGCATTATACGAAAAATGATAAATTCTCCACCTTTAAAAGTCTGATTGTTGCTTACTAATAGGTGCATTGTTCTTCAAACCATACTTGATATTGCTCAAATTAAATGTTCTAAGTTTATATGTTTGAAGATCTGTTTCATTCAAATTTTCAATATCATCGTGATTTAGTTGCCTATCAATTTCTCCATCTTTCATTATCAAGCATTTATCTACCAAATTTTTTTAAGTAGAACAATCTATGCTCTGAAACAATCACTGTATGTCCTTGTTTCTTTAAGCTTTCCATTATTTCCTTCAATTTAAGAATTGAAGGAATATCTAAATTGCAGATGGCTCGTCAAAAAAACATAAATCTTGGGATTCAAAGGTTTTTTTGCAGCTATAATCGCTATCTTCTGTTTTTTTCACCACTAGATAAAAGAAAAACATATCCCTGTCCATAAGATTTTTCAGCTTCAAAATCGTGAAATGACAATTCACTCTATCTATCATTTCATCTCTATCTATTCCATAATTTTTCAAGAGCAAATGCCACTTCCTTGGTGCTATTCGTTGTAAAAAATTGACTTCGTGGATTTTGAAATATAGAAGCAATATTTTTCCCCATTTCTCCGGGAGTAATAGTTTTTATATCACTTCCTAACACTTTCACAGTTCCAGTTAAAAACCCCTTCAAAGAAATGTGGAATTAAGCCGTTTATCAATCTTGTAACAGTTGTTTTCCCTGAACCAGACTGACCAGTAAGCAAAATAAATTCTCCTTCTTTAACTTTGAAATTTATATTTCTGAGACTCCCTTCTGTTTGTGTTCCATAACTGAAACTTACATTATCAAAAATCAATAACTACATCTCCCATTTCATCACCTATATTTTTCCAACCAATAGATTGATTTCTAATTTCGATGAAATGTTTATATACTCCATCTTGACTAATTAGTTCCTTATGATTACCCTGTTGTACAATTTCCCCTTATCAATGACAATAATTTGATCTGCTCCTCTTACCGTAGATAATCTATGTGCAATACTAATAAGGGTTTTTATTTTTTTGGTTAACTCATTAATTGCACTAATTAACATATGCTCGTTTTTCAGGATCTACACTTGAAGTTGCTTCATCAAGAATAATAATTGGAGCATCTTTAAGAATTGCTCTTGCAATAGATATTCTTTGCTTTTTCTCCTCCTGATAGCGTTGAACCGCCCTCACCAACAACAGTGTCATACCCATCACTAAGACTTGTAATAAAATCGTGGCAACAAGCTTTCTTACACGCCTCAACCACCTCATCATGTGTTGCGTTTGGATTTCCAAATTTTATATTATTTTTCAATCGTGTCATTGAATAAATAAACTTTCTGAAATACCATACTGATATTTTTGTAATAGGCTTTCAGATGTAAAAGTCCTTAACATTATGTCCTCAATAAAGACTTCACCTTTATTAACATCCCAAAATCTTGCTATAATATTACAAAGAGTTGTCTTCCCAGAACCTGAAGCACCGACAATAGCCAAACTGCTATTCGACTTTATACGCAGATTTATATTCTTCAAAATCTCTTTTTTGCCATATCCAAAACAAACATCTTTCAATTCAATGTCATAGGAGTTCAAAGAAATTTCTTTTCCGCCCTCATCAAGTGAAGGTATATCCGAAATGTATTCCAGTCTATTAAGTTGTGTTGCAAGCATCCTACTTAAAAAAGCTCCATCGCTGACCAACTCCAATTCCAAAAAAATCAGAAAGGCAGATACTATAAACATCAGTGCATATGAAAGTGGAATTTGTGAATTCATATATAAAACCGTAGCAACAAACACTAAGGCACAACTTGCTACCTTGAAAATCATTTCATATAATTTCATTAAATAAGCTGAACCTTCATTGACCTCTATATCAACTTCGCATTTCCTCATAAAAAGCTTTTTTTCAACTTTGTTTTTTTCCATCAGTCCCTTTCTTAAATGAACGAAGCACTGAAATTCCTCTGATATATTCAATTGCTTCTGTAACTAATATTTCCTGCGAATCTTGCATAATAGGAGAATATTTTTCAGTTTTCTTTGTGATTAATTTAAGAACAACTATTCCAAGGATTATCGCAATTAAAGACACCATCCCTACCGGAAAACAAAAGATTAATAACATGATTGTCATAGTTAGAGCTTGGAAAAAAATCCACCAACAATAAAGTTCATCGCAAGCATTGCCATAGCTTCTAAGTCGGAAATAGTTGTCGTTAAAACAGCTTGAATTGTCCCTAAGTTTTTTTCTGAAAAAAATATCCCATCGGAGCTTTCTTTAATTTTTTTCGCCTATTTCAATTCTTTTTATCCTTAAAAAAATCTCGTAGCCTGAAGCACTAAGTTTTTCTATCGCAAAGATACTGAAATATGAATCTGCCGAATATACTCACAACTATAATCGCTGTTGCCTGCATAATAATAGTCATGTTCAATTGTTCAAGATTAATCATAATCAATAAAACCGCCAACAACATCAAAAGAAACGAAAAAAATGATTTTAATCCACTAAATATAAGACCAAGGATTACATTTTTTTCGATATTTCCCTGATATTTTTTTAATATTCGTTTTACAATCGCAATCACTTAAATCGCCTCCTTTCCGTCATCTAGTCTGCCCACATAATTTTTCCACAAGGAAGCATATACTCCATCTTTTTTCACAAGATTTTCATGAGTTCCATTCTCTACAATTTCTCCATCTTTCATAACAAGGATTGTATCAGCATTTGTAATAGTAGAAAGTCTGTGAGCAACCACTATAAGAGTCTTTCCTTTAATAAGATTGTTAATTGCACTTTGAATGAGATATTCATTTTCTGGATCCGCAAATGCAGTTGCTTCATCTAAAATTATTACCTTAGATTGTTTTAACATTGCTCTTGCAATGGTAATTCTTTGCCTTTCTCCACCCGACAAAGAACCTCCTGCATCACCAACCTTTGTGTTATATCCATCTTCAAGTTCCATAATAAAATCATGGCAAGATGCAGCTTTAGCCACCTCAATAACCTCCTCATCACTTGCAGTTGGGTTTCCCATTTTTATATTTTCTTTTATACTTGTATTAAATAAAAAATTATCTTGAGCAACATAGCTTATCTCACTTGTTAGCTGTTCAAATGGAATTTCAGAAATTTTTTTACCTCCATAAATTATGTTACCTGCTGTTGGATCCCAAAAGCCAGCCATTAACTTTGCTATAGTTGATTTTCCGGATCCTGAGTTGCCAACCAGTGCCGTTACTGTATTTGGTTTTAATTCAAACCTGATATTCTTTAAAACAAGTTCCTTATCATAAGCAAACGAAACATTTACAAAACGATACAGAGTATTATCAAGAACTGCTCTCTCTTTTGGTCTTTTAAGTTCCTCTGTCGATAAAAATTCATCTATTACATCTAAACTCGCCTTAACCATACTGAATTGCTCCGAATACTTTCCGATTTTCATTAAATGTGCAATAAAGCCGATAGGTAAGATAATACACACAATGAAATTTGATAGAGATATTTGAGAATTCATATAGATATGCACCAACTGGCAAAGTCCCCAAAAAGTGTTGACGGCATAACTGCTTGAACAAATGCTGACCATAACCAGCTTTGTTTCCACCAAGCAAAGGGTACTATCATGGAAAAAAATTGAATTGCACTCGTAAATTTTTTTCATATGAAGATGTACTATGATTAAAAGCTTTTATGACCTCAATGCCATTAACATATTCAACCAATGTGCTATTCATATTATTTTTGAGCAGTCGTATAAGTTTTGCTTCTAAACTCATAATCTTTCATCATACCTATATGTCCAAACATTCCCAAAGGAATTGTAAGTAGCGAAGCCAAACCCATTCTATAATCTAAAGCAAAAAAATCAGAATTAAAAAAATAAAACAGGAGATATCAAACTTGATGTTATTTCTGGCATAAAGTGAGCCATAGAATCTTCAAGTTTCGATATTGTATCTACAATCAAATTTTTTAAATTTACCTATAGGTGTATCTATCATTACCCCCATAGGTACTCTTAACATTTTTTTCTGCAACTAAAGCTTCTTATGTTTTTTTCAAAAATGTGAAATGTTGCTTTATGTGAAGTCATTGTTGAATACAAAGTGAAAAATGCCTTTTTAAAAATTTGTCCTCCTAAAAGCTGCAAGAGTTATAGAAAGCACTGTTTGAAATGACAGTTCTGACTGATAAATTTTTTCTATCAACTTTGCTATTGCTAAAAAAGGAATCATTCCAAACAGTTCCCCGATAGTGGCTAATAAAATTGATTTGTATAATTGTTTTTTCTCGCCATCAGCGTATTTAAGCAACTCTGAAATGACATTTTTATTGTTACTTTTCAAGAAAACACCCCCTACAAACAGATGATCAATTAGTTATCGCTAACCCTTTGAAAAAATTTATTTGTTGTTTTTCTTCATTAAACCTTGCCACCCATAATATTGAAAAACAACAATGCTTCTAATATATTCGCCAACATTATCATGCGGTATATCATGAAGAATACACTCGCATAGAGATGTAATATAGCCTTTTGTAATGACATGAACTTCAAACTCTTTAATCGCTGTAATAATTTGCTCTTGTTTAGCGTTGAAAAGAATAAGCTTCATATTTTTAGCTGTATATCTTTCAGTAATATCCTCAATAAAGTTTTCTACTTGCGACCCTTTGCTACACGCAAAAATCAGCTTAAAGTTATCAAAATGTGCATACATATAATCAACAAATAGCATTGTTTCCAAGAATAAATTTTCTATAATTGCTTCATCATCGACTAAATCAGAGTCTATCCTAATAGTTTTTTGTTCGCTCCTTTTTTCAACATCAGAAACAACATCTAATGTGTAATTATATTCCTCTTCAATTAGAGCAAAAAAATAATGCTTCCTTATTTTTTTGAAATGACGATAAATAGCTCCTGTAGTTACTTTTTGCTAATTTAGCAATTTCAGCCACCTGTGCATTTTCGAATCCTTTGCTTAAAAAAATTCCCCTTTAGCACATTCTAAAATTCTATTTTTTTGTTATATCAGAGCAATAAGACATCTAACTTTCCCTCTCATTTTTTTATTTTTTGATAATCTAATTATCTTTAATAATTATATTATCACTTTTTTTCAGTTTTTAGTCAATATATCACCACTCCTATAAATTATCGTTACATGTGGAAATTATGGCGTTCTTATGGTATAATTTAATAACAAATTCAAAACTTGCTTAATGCTTGTTATCTAATTCATTCTTTTGTAGCAAGCACAGTAAGTGTACGGACACTTACGGAAAAATTGATGAAGCAGCCCTTTGGGATCTGCTTCTTTTTTTATCAATTTTTAGCTTGTTAGGGAGAACCCTAAGACCCCGAAATACATATAAAGGAGGAATTACCTATGGCAAATAGGATACGAAATGAACGACTTGAAATTAAATTAACCGAAGAAGAAAAAGCTCTTTTTGAAGAGAAAAGGAAACTTGCAAAGTGCAGAAATATGAGTCATTTTATCCGCAAATGCGTTTTAGAAAAGGAAATATATCAAGTAGATTTAAAGCCTTTTCGAGATTTACAAGGATTACTTTCCAACGCTACAAACAACATCAATCAGATTGCAAAGCGAGTAAATTCGACAGGCATAATCTATAAAGACGATATAAACGATATTAAAAAGCAGATTGAACATTTCTCAAAAGAGTTATGGCAAATTCATTCACTACTTCTGAAAAGAACATCTGAAACGGAAGGTGAATAATAATGGCTATTACAAAAATACATCCCATAAAATCGACTCTTAATCTTGCTATCGACTACATTGTAAATGGAGATAAAACAGATGAGCAGATTTTAGTCAGCACTCATAAATGCCATCAAGAAACTGCCCATACACAATTTTTTTAAGGACACGAAATGATGCAGGAACAAAGGGAAATGTTCTTGCAAGGCATCTTATTCAATCCTTTTTACCAGGAGAAACTACGCCTGAAATAGCACACCAGATTGGCATGGAGCTGTGTAAAAAGATATTAAAAAATGAGTATGAATTTGTCTTATCTACTCACATAGACAAAGGACATATTCACAATCACATCATATTCAACAATGTAAATATGGTAACGGGTAGATGCTACCAGTCTAATAAGAAAAGCTATCATCAAATCCGTTATCAGAGCGACAAGCTATGCAAAGAAAACAACCTATCTGTGATTGATGAGTTCTACGAGAGCTATAAGAGAAAGTACAAAACAAAGGGTAAGTCATGGTATGAAAATGAGCAATCTAAGAAAGGTACTTCTTGGAAAAATAAACTTCAATTTGACATTGACAGAATTATAAAACAGTCTAAGGATTGGGACGAATTTCTAAAGAAGATGGCTGATCTTGGCTATGAAATCAAATACGGTAAGCACATTGCTTTTAAGTCAAAAGATAAGGCGAGATTTACAAGGGCTAAAACAATCGGGGAAGATTATACCGAAGAAAGATTAAAAGAACGCATTGCAGAAAGAGAGTTTATAAAGACTTCTGCCGTCAAAAAACGCATCGGCAATGTTATTGACATGAACACAAATGTTAAAGTAAAAGAAAGCAAAGGCTACGAATATTGGGCAACCAAACATAACATTCATACAATGGCTGAGTCTGTTATCTTTCTCAGAGAACAAGGTATTAAATCCGTTAAGCAACTTGATGAGTACATCCAAAAAGCAGCCGATGAAAGGCAAAATTTACAGGATAAAATCAAGGCTATTGATAAGGTAATGCAGAAGCTTTCCACCACTATGGAACAAGTTCATACCGTTAAAAAAATACAGGGCATACTACAAGGAATATACTGCAAATCCGTCTGATAAGTCATTTTTTTGAAAGAGTACAAAGCTCAGATTACCCTATATGAAAATGCTCTCTCAGAGCTTAAAAAAATCCTATTCCAAGCTCCCAAATTCAAAAGGATATTTTAGCTGAGCTTGATAAATTACAAGAAAAAAAGAATACCCTTATGCAAGAGTATTCTTCCTCAAAATCTACTATGGATGAACTTTACAAGATACGAAAAAATTATGGAATTTACATGGGTAAGGAGATGGAGCGATAATCTTTATCTCCTTTTTTCGCAAATAAAAAAAAGAGTCGGTGCAGTCCCAAGACCACACCGACCATAAGTTTATCTCTCAGCTTCTTTTGATGTTTCTTTTTTTTCTTTAGGCTTTTCCTTATCTTCAGCCTGATATTTTTTGATAGCTCCAAGCACAGACTCTTTCTTTTCATCTCGACCTTTCATCTGTTCTTTTGCCTTTAAGAGCTTTGAAGAAAGTATCCTGATGTTAGTATGTTCCTTGCCGTTATCGTCAACGGAAGTTCTGATCTGTCCAAAGAGTTTTACAAAATCTCCCTGCTTAAAGTCTTTTGGAATATCACCCTTTTCTCCGTATGCGGAGCAATTATGATATACCTTATTGCCCTCATCATCTTTAGATGCCACAGAGAAGTTTACTACTTGAAAGGCTTCGCCGTTCTTATTTTCCCTTTCTACTATATCTACCTCTCCGACAATATTTCCTACAACATTGATAAGATTATCCTTTTCTTCCTTAACATAAGGCAGATCTTTTATCTGCCCCTGTTCCCTTAAATCCTCAATCATATAGTCAAATTCCTCATGCAGTAAATTAACGGTGTCATTGTCCATATAAGCCTCATAGAGCTTATCCAAAGCACTTTCATCGTTGATACCTTTTTCCATGCTGATAACCGCCTTCACAAAAGTCCTTTGTGATTATCACTTACCATATCTTCAATCTGATCTCTCATTGTTTTTGTAATCCATGTTTTTTATCTCCTTTCATGGTAAAAAGGAGGTTTCGCTCCCTTATCTTACATATTCCTGTTCTTTTGCAGTTTTGTTTTTCTTCCGTTTTACTTTCTTCCTGATAGGCTCTGATCTGTCCCTAAAGATAGATGGTTTATCACCCTGATTTTTCTGTAGTTTCTCTCTTTGCTATGCAAGATTATCCTCGACATCATAGGTTGACTCAAAAATAATCGCTGTCCTTAAAGTCATTGTCATATCTGTCAGCAATTCCATCATTATCGAGGTCTTTTGCAAGTGGATCATGAAGTTTACCTTCATCATCAATTTCAAGTCCAAGTGCCTCCTTTAAATCTTCTGTGTCTATATAGTTAAATCTTCAAAAGAGGATAACTCAATTTCATTTTTCATATTCTTTAGAGCTTCATTTTCTCCCTTATTTTCGTAATCAAAGCTCTCTGTTTTGATTGGTGTGTCATCAATATACTGAGTCCATGTCTTATCCTCTAAATTCAGTTCATACTGAATACCATGCCTTTCATCCGGTGTATCAGTATAAGCAATTCCTATGTGCTTTAAATCAGGATATAGAGCGTCAAACTCATCATAACTATGATTTTCTTCATACTCTCTGTTGCAGAAGTCAATGATGGCTCGTTTTACATCTTCTACAAGGGGATTATCATTTCTCTTTTCTTCCACTTCTCCCATATCAAGGAGCTTATTCAGTTCTGCCAAGCGAAGCACCTTATTCTTTAGTTCATCAGCTTTTTCAAAAGGCTTTTGTAATTCCTCTTTGGCATTTTCAAGCTGTTCTTTTGTACTGAAGAGCTTTTCTTCAAGCCTCTTTAATTTCTCAGGCATTTTCTCAAGAGCATTATCCAGTCTTGTTATATTACCGTCTGCACTTGTGCCAAGCTCTCCTAAATGCTTTGCAGCACCGTTTAAGCTGAAGTTATGCTCATTGGTGAAGAAGTTGTAACTTACCTCTAAATCCATGTTTCTATACTTACCTATAACCTTGCTTTCATTGATTTTTACTTTAGAAATAGCTTCAAGCAGCTTTTCTCCGGCTAATTTCTTATCGGTAATCTTTTCTCCCGCAATGGTAATGGAAGTAAACTTTTCCTCACCTTCCGCTTTAGGCTCTACACTTACTATATCTTTCTTAACAGCTTCAATTAGTTTTTCGGTTCTTGCGATTTCTTCCGGATAGTTTTTAGCAACCTTATCTTCTAATCTGTAACGATTGGACTTATAGTTTGCTTCCAGCATTTTAAGTTTTGTAACCTCATTATCCAGATCCATCTTTTCCTTGATTTTTGGATCACCTGTTGCAAGTGCCTTAATCTCTGCATAGTTAAGACTGCTTTCATCCACATCTTCCGCCACTCTGACAGGTGTTTTACTGGTCATAATCTGAGAAATGAACTTCTGCTTATTTTCTATGGTCTGCCAAAGATAAGCATCAAAGGTATTCTCTGTTACATAACGATAGATATTAACCTCTTTATTTTCATTTCCCTGTCTTACAATTCTTCCTGCTCTCTGTTCAAGATCCGCAGGACGCCATGGGACATCTAAATCATGAAGTGCAATCAGCTTATTTTGAACATTCGTGCCGGCTCCCATTTTCTGAGTCGATGCCATCAAAATACGAATTTCGCCTTTTCTTACCTTTGCAAAGAGTTCATCCTTTTGCTTATCAGAATTTGCTTCATGGATAAAGGCAATTTCTTCTTTCGGTATTCCCATTGCCACAAGTTTTTCTCTAATATCATCATAGATGTTAAACTCTCCTTCACCTTTTGGAGTTGACATATCGGAAAACAGAAGTTGTGTTGACTTATTCTCTTTCGTCTTATCCCAAATACTAAAGACATTTTTCACGCAGACATTAACCTTACTGTCAGGATTATCGGGAAGTAAAGGGTTGATTAAACGCTGATCCAATGCAAGTTTCTTGCCGTCATTCGTGATTTTAAGCATATTATCTTCATCAGGCTCTACCACTCTATTTCTTACATCATCAGCTCTTTCAGATAAGCTCTTCAAGATTTCCTTTTGTTCTTCACTTGGCAAGGTTTTAATAACTTCATAGTGTGCTTCAGGTGTTGGAAGATTTAACATATCCGCCGTTTGAATGTCTGCCACTTCTTTAAACATACTCATTAATTCAGGAAGGTTATAGAATTTAGAAAATCTTGTCTTAACCCTGTATCCTGTACCTTCAGGAGATAATTCAAAAGCTGATTGTGTTTCCCCAAAGGTAGAAGCCCAAGAGTCAAAATGCTCCAGATTATTTTTCTTTAAGCTCTCATACTGAAGATAACGCTGCATGGTATAAAGCTCGGTCATGGAGTTTGATACAGGCGTTCCTGTGGCAAAGACAATTCCTTTACCACCCGTCATTTCATCCATGTATCTGCACTTCATAAACATATCGGAGGATTTAAAGGCTTCGCTTTGTCCGATTCCTGCTACATTTCTCATTTTTGTATAAAGATAGAGATTTTTGTAACTATGTGCCTCATCAATAAAGAGCTTATCTACGCCAAGTTCTTCAAATGTAATGACATCATCTTTCTTAAAATCATCATTTAATTTTCTCAAGCCTTGTTTCAAGTTTTCTTTCTTTGTCTTTTTTTCAAGTTGCTTTACCGTAAAGTTCTGATTTCTATCGTGCTTATATTCCTCAACATAGTTGATGATTTCATCAATCTGATCCTGAATATGCTTTTCCTGATATTCCTTACTCATCGGGATTTTTTCAAACTGCGTATGCCCGATGACAACGGCATCATACTCTCCTGTGGCAATTCTTTGCCGATGAACCTTTTTTTCTGTTTTTCGGCTCAAAAGTCTTTTCTTATCTGCCACCATAATATTAGCTGACGGATATAGCTGCATAAACTCTCTGCCGATTTGCCCTGTCAAGTGATTCGGAACGACAAAAAAAAAGATTTACTGCACATTCCCAAGTCTTTTTACTTTCCATTGCGGAAGCCACCATTTCAAAAAGTCTTTCCACTACCAACCACATGGGCAAGAAGCGTATTTCCTCCATACAAACTTCTTGCAATAGCGTTTCTCTGATGAGGTCTAAGCTCTATTTTTAGTATTCATTCCCTCAAAGGATAAGTTACTGCCATCATATTCACGATTTCTGATGGAGTTAAAACGCTCATTATATAGCTTTTACAAGCCTGTTTCTTCTTTCCTGATCATTAAATATCCAGTTCTTAAATTCTTCCTTTATAAGCTCCTGTTTCTGTCCTGCAAGAAGCGTTTCCTTTTTATTTAATACAGAAGTTTTTCGAGCCGTCCAGATTTACAATCTGGTCAAATACCTTTGTTTCTTTTAAGTTCAGTGCATCTTCAATCAGCTTATAGGCATTTACCCTTGAGGTGCCGTAGGTCATCTCTGCAAGGTCATTTCCTCTGTCCCTGCTCTTTCCTTCTACATTCCATTCACTTGTCAGATTTGAAAATTTAACCTTAATATCCCATCTTGCCCAGCCCGGCGTTTTCAGTGTTTCAAAGATAAACTTTTCAATATCTTTTATTGGTATCCAAGTAGAACCAAGCCTTACATTGATTTCACTTGCTTCAAGCTCCTTTGGTAAAACTTTTGTAAGCTCTGCCTTTTGGTATTCCAATCGGTTCATCTCATAGCTTATCAGCTCTTTTTCTTTGCCATCTTCTGCATAGCCAAGATGAGGTAACTCTCTTTCGGTCTGTCTTAGCTTTGCAAGGTAGCTGTCTACTATGGCAATCTTATCTCTAATATTTCCGCTTAGGTACTCATCCTTTGTTACATAGCCGAACTTATACGAATTACTGCCGTTTGCACAGGCAAAAGGTAAATCTCCATCTTCAAGGTTAAAGGATAATGGTCTATAAAAGTTTTGTTCTTCCCTGATGTTTAGGTAGATTTCTCCCCTTAATTCTTCTATCAAAGTCGGTCTGTCTTTTCCTGTCAGGCTTCCCATATACTCAAAGTCCACATAACCTTTTTCAGACATAGATAGTACAAGAGCTTCAAGAGAAGTATCTACATGGTTGATTGTCTTTGCCTTTGTTATTGTTCTTTTTGAAAAAATATCTCCCTTTGCCTTAAAGTTTTCTTCTTCATCAAGAATTTCTATTGAGGAAACAAGTGGGAAGTTACTATCTTCTTTTAAGGCTCTGGTATTAGAAAGGTTATTGACATACCCATGCTTTTTAGAAAAACTGTCATAGACTTCATTTAGCTTTTCCTGAACTTTCCTTACTTCATCATCTGAAAAATCTTCCTTTTGCTTATAAATAACATCCTTTAAGGCGTTGTTCAGTTCAAGGTAATCCTTAATCTTTTCCTTATTTTTATCCGTCACTTCTTTCTTTACGAAAAGTGAGTTTTCTCTGTAATACACTTCACCATCAATAACGGTATAGGAAAAGTTTTTGACATCATCCGTTGCAGGAATTGAAGTGATTTCATCATCTAAAAGCTCTATTTCTTCATAAGTTGATCCTTTGGATATTTCTTCACTTGCTTTTGTCAGAAGCTCTTTTAAGTCGGCATTTTCTTTCGGCAGGCACGCAAGTGTGTTTCCAAATCTTCCTGAAACTTCACGCATTGTGCCGAGTACCTGTTCAGGATGATCTACAAAATATTTGTTATAGGTAAGACCATTTTCATCTTCAGCGAGGTGAATCCAGTCCTCATCCCTTTCTCTGATACTATCTCTTTTCTTTAGGAAAATAATGTCCGATGTTACTTCCGTTCCGGCAACTCCCTTAAAGGTATCATTTGGAAGTCTGATTGCCCCTAAAAACTCTGCTCTTGCTGCAAGATAGCGTCTTACACTTTCGTCCTTTTTATCCATTGTGCCTGAAGATGTGATAAAGGCGATAATACCGCCGTTTCTGACTTTATCAATGGACTTGGCAAAGAAATAATCATGGATAAGGAAGTTATTTTTGTTATACTCCCTGTCATTTACCTTATACTCGCCAAACGGCACATTTCCAATCACAGCATCGAAGAAGTTATTGGAAAAAGCTCGTTTCTTCAAACCCTTTAATCTGTATGTCGCTTTCAGGGTATAAGAGTTTTCCTATGCGACCGCTTACCGAGTCAAGCTCCACACCATAAAACTTTGACTTACTCATTTCATCGGGAAGATTACCGATAAAGTTTCCAACTCCCATACTTGGCTCTAAGATATTACCGCTCTTAAATCCCATACCTGCAAGTGTCTTATATACGCTGTAAATCACTGTTTTCGGTGTGTAAAAAGCTGTTAGGGTAGACTCTCTTGCAGCTTCATATTCAGATGGTGATAAATTTTCCTTTAAGAAACTTCTTGCAACTTCCCATTGTCCCTCTTTACTTTCGTCAAATACATCAGCAAGTCCGCCCCAACCGACATACTTTGAAAGGACTTCCTGAGCGTTAATATCTAAATCTCTCTCACCTCTTTCAATTCTATTTAACATAGAGATTGCTTCAAAATTATTGTTTAATCTCTCACTTGGAGATAACTTTTCAGGAAGTGTTTCTTCTGTGATTTTAAAGTTATGAGCCTCAGTTTTCTTTACTTCTACTCCCTCAATAGTCTTTTCATGTTTCGTATAAGTCAGATTTTCAAATAGCCTATCAAGGTCGCTTTCAAGACGATAAGGGATTACATCGGAGCCTGTTATCATACCACCAAGATATTCGGTATTGTCCTTGACTGTTATTGTCTTTAGGTTATTTCCCATATCATCAAAGCGTGTGATGGTATAGTTTTTATCCTTATATTTAACTTCATCTCCAACAATAAAGTTAGGTCTTTCAAGACTTACCTGCTTTAATAAGTCCTCATTATCTTCAAAGGCTACAATGGGGATTTGATGATTTCCACTTCTTGCCGGATCAATCCATAAATCATTTCTTCTTGTGATTTGGTTTTTAGAAATCTCCCTTACAGTGTATTCTTCATGGTTGAAATATACGGTATCGCCTGTTTTAACTGCAAATTCATCTGCAAGGCTTTCCTCTTTTTCATTAAGCTCTACTTCTTCTCTTTCTTTGAGGTAATCAAATAGTGTTCCCTGAACAGGTGTTGCAGCTATTCTTTCTTCTACTTCTTCAGGTACTTCAAGCTCTGTTTCTTCTTCAAAACTAAGTTCTCCGTTAAAGACTGACTGAAGCTCCTGCTCATCCATCTGCTTAATAAGTTCTGTGTCCTTAAGCTCTCTAAAGGTTTTTGGGAAATCTTCTAAAATAAGCCTTTGAGCATTTAGTTCTTTCAATTCTTCAAGATTGAAATATCCCCATTCAGGTTCAATACCAAGTACAAGTCCAAAGGCATCTCCACTTTCCCTATCGTATTCTGTCATATACCAAGTCCAATTACTTCTAAACGGAATGATATATGCAGCATGAACCTCTTTATCTGCTAAAGATACATCTTCCTGTGCATAAAGCTCAGGCACTCTTTCAAGCATTTCATCGGTAATTAAGTTTTCAGGATCATCTTTAGAATAATATTGTGGTGCTTTTGCTTCTTCTATCTCTGCCTTACTTTCTATTTTCTTTTCTTCATACAGATTTTTAGAAAGCAGCTCATCAATATGCTTTGCCACGCTTGACCAAGTAAGAAATACATCACTGCAATCTTTCTTTTGCAATTTAAGTCCCTTTGCATCGTGCCATTCATCGCTTCCCATTGCACCTGAAACAGCATGAGAGCTTCCACCTATGCCATACTCATCTTTTAAGAAATTTGCTTTTTCTTGAAGTGTATGGTTTTCTTTGAAAAATTTTGTAATTCGCTCTTTTCCCTTATCTATTCCGCTTCCTCTTGACAGGGTAGCAAGAACTTCGTCATCTGTAATAAATGGCTTTACTTTAGGAAGTTCTGTCAGATTGGTACTATATTCCTTTCGTGTCAGCTCAAGTTCCTGTAATCTCTGATAAAGGCTATCTACCTTGTGATAATGAAATCTTAGTACACCTCTGTTTTCTTTGTAGCCTGCTAAGAACCTACTGTATTCTTTAATTGTGTCCTTTAGGTATTCAGGATTTTTTAATGCCTCAGATAATCTTTTTGTTTCTTCCGAAAAGCCTCCTCCACTTATTTTTAAGATTTCAAAATATCCCTGTCCTTGACCTTCTTCGCTTAAATCATGCGTTAGATACCATAAGGATTCTGAAATTCTATCTCTTTCATAGTCCTGTGCCTCTAAAAGCTCTACATTTGTAGCAAACTCACCATTATCAAGAAGCTCATTTATCCTCTTTGCAGCATCACTCCAACTTAAAATTTGTGTATCATCTTCTCTTGCCGATGTACCGTAAGCTAAATGAATGCCTTTATCCGAATACCAGGAAGATACTTCTCTTTCATCAATGTAAAATCCGTTTCCGCCTCTAAATGTATCTTTGAGGTATTCTCCCAATTCTCCATTACTTTTTCCTTTAGAAAACTCTGCAATAACAGGAAGTCTACTTCCATCGTGATTTCCTCCGTTAATAAGGACAGCATCTATATCCTTCTGAGTTAATGGAATGGTAAGTCTCATCTGTCCGTAAGTATTTTCGGGTAAAGAAAAAGAAGCCTTATCAGCTTCTCTTATCTCTACCTCAGTATTATCTTTTAAATTTCCACTACTTCCTTGATCGTCATTTCCTTTAGAGCTGAAATCATCGCCCCATACTGCGGATCGTTCTCGTCCTCTATCTTCCAAGCTGCCATCAGTTTCGGCTTCTCCGCTCTCATAAAGTCTATCGCTTGTTTTTGAATATCCATCAGGTGTCCTGTCAGCTTCTTCTCCTTGTATAGATCCACTAACATCTCGAAATGGCTCTGCTCCTCGCTCTCTGAAAGATAAGTGAGTCTCATCACTGCGTAAATCGGATTCGGGAATTCTTTCATGAAATCCGGCTGTTCCTCCAAGCTGTTTAGTGTATTCTCCCTGATTTTCTCTATTATCTCGTCCGTACTCTCCATTTCGGAGAACTCGCTCGTTTTCATTTCTTTCCTGATCATCTCGTCGAAGTACATTTTCTTCTACCTCCTCTAATTCTTCTTTAATTTTATTATATCCCGCTTCTTTTCCTATTAAAACTTCTTTTTGAAGCTCAAACTCTTTGCTTTTTTGAATGGTTCCATCAATAATCTTTCCACTAATATCCGATACGGTTTCACCAAGACTCATAAGAGATATGCTATCAAGTCTTTGAAAATTCTCTCTTAAAAGTTCGTTATCTATCGGATAATCTGCCTTAAATCTTGAAGCAACTGCATAGCTTATAGAGTCCCTCACAAACTTTGCAAAAGATATTCTATTCTCATTGGCTATTCTAAGCTCGTTCATAAGACTGTCTATCTTTTCATCTCCGTAAAGCCTGCTTAAAGAAAAGATATTTTCTAAGGTGCTTTCACTTTCCTCATAGCCCTCATTTTTTATCATTTCCTTTAAGACATCCCTATGAGCTTCCTTATCAAATCTCCAAAGATTGACCTCATTGACATCCCTGTTTCTTGAAACCGTCTGGCTTATATCAAAGATATAGTCCACCTTCTTGTATGTGCCGTAGTCCTCCAAAATTGGGATACCCTTTTTACCTCTCATAACGGTACGGTTAAATCGTTCCCTCCAATAGTCGAACTTGGCACAGGCTGTCGCCTCAGGATTTCTATCATAGATACTAAGCTGACTTCTAAAGTCATATCTCTGATTGTTTCCGACAACCTTTAGTAGCTTCAGATATTCTGCTTCACTTTGAAGCACATCTTGTTTTACAAGCTCCAAAATGTTATGAAAATCATTTATTCGCATTTTTACCTCCTTCTTTTTTCCAAACAAAAAAGGTGGTTAGATTTTACTCTAATCACCTTTAAATTCTATGTGCTGCAACTTACTGCAACTTAATTTTTCTGTTTTGACTTACTAAAAATCCTTATTTTACTAGGTTTTATCTCCCATTCATACTGCATAAATCACGATTTTTGCAACTTACTGCAACTTAAATCAAGCCCAAAAAGGAATATACTTCATATATCTCGGAGCTGTATTTTTCATCAACTGGCTTAATAAGTTTGGCTTCTAATGTATCTTTAATTATCCTCGATGCTTTATATTTATCTTTATCACTTATATCAAATAATTCTCTGAGCGAATTATTCGTTATACTCTCTCCATTGACATAGACAAAGCAAGCCTGCATATAACAAGTTCTTATTCTATCTTCTTTACTAATCAAGTCAAAAGGAGCTTTCAAATAGAGAGTTACTTTTTGTGAATTTATCACTTTGATTTTTCGATTTTAGGAGCAAGCATAGAATTCTTACTTGTCGCATATACTATCTTATCAAAACCACTTCCTCTTTCTTCACAAATCCCACATTTGTGCATAAATCCTGCAAGATTTTCATTTCTTGAAATCGGAACTGTATCAACAATGCGGTCTATCGAAACCAATGGCGAACCTGCATTTGAAAATTCTATCCTATCTTTGAATAACTCAACCATAGGACTTGTCCCTTTTTGTTCAATAGCTTGATGAATCATGATATTGGCAATTAACTCACGAATAGCTATCTCCGGATAACCCAACTTAGTTTTTTTCTTATAGAGTCTTCAATTATCTCTTCCTGTGGAATGACAGTCAAAACATAATCTACAATTTCCTCATATGAAATAGCATAACCTTCACTAAATACTTTTTTCCCGTATCGTATCAAGTCTATTGTTCTCTTTATACCAAATTACTCTTATAGATTTATGAGCTAAACTCTCAAAATTCTTTAAATCTTTTTGAAATAAGTAATGCTCCTAAATTAGTAATATCATAGCTTCGGAATCATTTCTTTTTTTATAAACTTTTCATTAGTAAAATCATCCAATATTTTATTGTTATTTTGTGGTAATGCAAACCCCATCTTTTCATAATATCCCGCTACATTCAGTACATCTAGCACCTCATGAAACGAAATATTATCTTTTGCATTTCTTAATTCAAACGGAGTTGTATCAAAAAGCTACCCATAGAGATCTCTCTTTATCAGGATATTCTTTCAACTTCTTCTTATTTGTTCCAATTCTAATATACTCTTCACCTGAAAAACTTAATTGGTGCTTTTTCTGCACATGGAATTTCGAGTAATACTACATTTTTTTATCCTCAATTTCTGTTTTATAAAATCTGAAGTCTATTCTTGGATTTGTCATTCGAGATAACCATGCTTCAAGTTCTTCCGAACCTTTTTACTCTCCCTATAATCAAATGTAGTTCCTACAATTTTTATGTGTATTATCATCAATACCCCAGAGTAAATATGCTTTAGGTCTTCCCCATAAAGTTGCAGAATTGCCCAAAAGCAGAAATATACTCACCTATCATCTGAGGTTCATCGTTATTATGCTTAAATTCAACCCATTCTGTTTCACTTGGCAAAGAAATCAACTCTCTGATTAAATTTTTTTATATAATCTTGATTTTTTTATTGCCATCTTAATTCTCCTAACAATTACAAATAAATTGTTTATATTATAGCATTTTTAGAGCATTTTTTCCACGCTGAAATTAGTGCTGTCTTACTTGCGATATATCAAAACCGCTTCTTTTATCTCATTTTCAATCGCATCTAAAAATTCTTTCTTAGAGGATTTTCCCTGAGCAATATCCGATAATTCCATTTCCCACTTCGCTGTCGTTTCTGCCGACTTAAAAGCTATCCGCTACAATCGTTACAAGGCTGATTCCTTTATGCGTTGCAATTAGATTCTTCTTATCTCTTTCGACAAATCCCTTAAAGATTAAATTTTCAATAATTCCTGCCCTTGTTGCAGGAGTGCCAAGACCTTTTCTTTCCACCTCTACACCTTTTTCTAAGGCATCATTTCCTGCAATCTCCATAGACTTTAGAAGCGTATCTTCAGTAAAGTGCTTGGGAGGTTGGGTAAATTTTTCTTTAATCTCTTTATTTTCAATGCTTAAAACATCATCAACATTTACATTAGGAAGTTCTACATCCTCATTCTTCTTGGACTTATACTCTTTAAGATATTTTGTAAACCCCTCATCTTTAATTACTTTTCCTGAACTTGTAAATTTAAAGCCATCAAATTCAGCTATAATCTTTGTTGTATTCTCAATTAAAGGATAGCCTACACTTGCGTGAAGCTTATTAGAAATAAGCCTATATACCTTTGCTTCACTCTCAGGAATGCCTGATAAACCTTCACTCAGTGAGCTTACTGTCGGAATAATAGCGTGATGATCTGTAACCTTTTTAGAATCAAATACTACCTTAATACGCTCTGTGTCAAAGTCATTTTTACCTAAAATATTGTTCACTGTGCTCGTAATCATATCTTCGGTTAAGCATCTACTGTCTGTTCTTGGATAAGTAATTAGTTTCTTTTCATAAAGGCTTTGAGCATAGTCAAGTGTTTGCTTTGCTGAATACCCAAAGAACTTATTGCACTCTCTTTGAAGTGTTGTAAGGTCAAAGGGTAAATCAGGTTTAGTAATCTTTTCTTTCTGAATGACATCGGTTATTTCAATCTTATCGCCTACTAAATTTAAGAGCTGTTCAGCAGCAACTTCATCATCAATTCTGTCTGTGGAGAGTGTAAATCCATTCATAGAAAGCTCTACTGTGTAATATTTTTCTTTCTGATAATTTGCTATCTCATCATCTCTTTTTACAATCATGGCAAGGGTAGGTGTCTGCACTCTGCCAACACTGTAATTTTGCTGATACAGACAAGAGTAGAGCCTACTAATATTCATTCCGACTAACCAATCCGCAATAGCTCTTGCCTGTGCCGATTCAAAGAGATTATCATAGTCTTTTCCGTCTGTTAGGTTATCAAAACCCTCTTTAATGGCACTATCTTCCATTGAAGAAATCCAAAGGCGTTTCATCTTCTTTTTACAATTCACTTGATTATATACAAGCCTAAAGATAGCTTCTCCCTCACGACCTGCGTCGCAGGCATTGATAACCATATCAATCTCTTTACCATTCATCAGCTTTTTAAGGATGTTAAACTGCTTCTTAGTTGCCTTTGCCACCTCATACTTATATTCTCTTGGAATAATCGGTAATTCCGCCATATTCCATTTAGCATATTTTTCATCATAAGAATCGGGATTTGCCATTTGAATTAGGTGTCCTACGCACCATGATACTTTATAGCCATTTCCCTCATAATATCCGTCTTTCTTTTTTGTTGCTCCGATAACCTTAGCAATGGAGATTGCAACACTTGGTTTCTCCGCAATGACTAACTTCATTTCTGTTTTTCCTCCTGTTTTAACTAATAAAATAAGGCGAAAGATGTTACCCTCTCGCCCTGTATTTGCACCAAATATTATATAGTTTTAGGTGCAATCTTATTCCTCAGTTTCATCATCTTCAACTTCATCTACTTCGCTTGCTTCTTCCTCACTTTCAGCTTCAGAAAAGAAATCATCATCTTCTTCCTCTAAGGCTTCAAGTTCTTTATCTTCTTTCTTTTTCACAACCTTAAAATAGTAGCCTGCTCCTAATGCACCACCTACTACAAGAAGCAAAATAATATAGGTTCCTAAATTACTCTTTTCGTCCTTCTTCTCAGGCTCTACTTCTTCCTTAACAGGTTCTTCTTTTACTACTTCCTGCTTTGGTGCTTCTTTTTTCTCCACCATGTTAAGCAAATCATCTTCAGATACTTCCGTAAGAAGCATTACATTCTCACTATCTTCATCATGATTGATGATTAAATAAAAGGTCTTACCATTTTTAGTCTGAAAGGTAATAAACTGTCTTGCATCAGCCGAATATTTATCAGTTTCTTTATTATCCTTATCATCGCTATGATGAATCGGATATTCCTTATTTGCATTATCCTTATTTTCCGTAAGACTTCCTCTTGCCTTAGACGGTGCAGAAGCTACTCCCTTATTGGTATTTACACTCTTACTTGTGCCATCCATAGCTGAATCTTGGCTGTTATTGTTAGCATGCGTTTTTAGCTGTCAGCTTATTAGGATAACGAATTTCCTTTTCTTTATCTTTTGATTGTTTAGTATTTTCATCTTTTGTAGTATTTCCAAAACTTGTCTTTGGTTCACTTCCCTTACCTGTATTTACAAGTGGCTGAGAATTTCCTGCACTTGTTTTTTTATACTGCTATTTGGTGGAATTGGTGTAACCACATTAGATGATGCCGGAGCTTTATTCACTTCATTAGCCTTTTTTTCAAGATCTTTAATCTTTTCATTTAGCTTGTCCATTTCCTTTTTAATATCAGAAGATAAATCTTTGTTATCCTTTTCTTTTTTCAGTTTTTCTTTCAGACTTTCAATTTCATCTTCAAGAGCTTTGATTTTTTTCCTTCTGCTTATCGCTTAACTTATTTTTATCCTTAATCTCACCATTTAGCTTATCAAGCTCCCCTTTAAGTTCTTTTGCCTGCTTTTCCATCTTGGAAATATCCTCTTTGGAAAGCTCTGTCTGCGTTGACTTATCTTTCGTCTTTTTATCTTCCGTCTGAGTGCTTTTGTCCTGCTGTGGCTTTTTTTCTTCCGTCTTAGTTTCTTTATCCTTAAGTTCAGCCTTTGCTATCTTACGGATAATCTCATCTTTTCCATCTCCCTTTACCTCATAAAACAGAAACTCATCAATGAATTTCATATCATCAGGGAGCATTGGAAGATCTCCGCTATCAATAAGTTGTCCTTTCTCAGCCTTTTATCTTTTTCTTCCTTAAAGACCTTTTTCATCTTCAAAAGATATACCTTACGTTTACTTCAACTTCCGTTTGAACAGCTTCGTTTTTTGTTGGAGCTTCAGATTTTTGCTCCTGTGCATAAACAACCGTCCAAAGACCTAAAATACAACTAATACTTACAATTACCGCAAGTGCTACCGTCCAAAACTTATTATTCTTTTTCAAACTGGTTTTCATTTGTTTTCTCCTTTTTCATTTCTGCTTTTTGTCTGTTTACCTTTGCCATTAAATCACCGATTGTGATGTTGTTCTTTCTGCAAATGGCAATGATTTCTTCATTTTCAAGCTCTTCTTCACGAATGAATAAAGGCTCCAATTCTTCATCAATCAGAGCCTTTTTATCCTTTAACTTCTTTATTCTGTTTTTTACTGCTATCAGTTCCTTTTTCAAATTCTTACCTCCTATTTCTTTACATTTGGCGGAAAACCGAATCCTACGGGATGGTGCTTACAAAATGTTGCTATCCAATCATCTAAGGTAGTTACTCTTATTCGACCGATGTTATCAATCACTTTTCCATCTCCAATGTAAATACCTACATGACCATAGGTAAGCCCTGCACTGCTTCCGCTACTGCTGCTTTCGACTGCCACAAGCATTCCGACCTTGAGCTTTGACCTGTCTGATGTAAAGGTATAGTTTCGGTACATATCACAGGCATTTCCACCTATATATCCAAGTCCTGCATTTTGATAGACCTGTGATACCCACATGGCACACCAGCCTGCACCCGGAGATGGCGTAATGTATGCAGCATTAACAATCTTCTTTTGTACTTCCGTAGATGCCTCATACTCTTTTCCACCGCCGATACCTCCATTTGCACTGATAAGGTCAGAATTACCAAAGGCTTCTCTCATATTGCCTTGTGCGAGGAACAAGGCTTCATAGTGCTTTAGATTATCGGGATAGTTTGCAAAGACCTTTCGGATAATACTGTCCATCTCTTTTTTATGAAGCGTTACGATGAGTTTTTTATACTCATAAGGTTCTTCGTGGCTTTCGGTATATTCATTGCCATCTTCATCGGTATAGGTTTTTGTAACCGTCCTGTATCTGATTTCAATTTCTTCCATATACTCAAGGTCATACATGGAATCAAATAATTCTTTTAATATGGATTCTACTTCCGATACACTCTTTACCTCTCCACACCTTGATGTAATGTAGGATAAAAAGCTCATGGACATTATGACCGATGTATTCTGTATTATTTAAGATATATTCATCATATCCAGGATAATTTTCTTTCACATGGTCAACTTCACTTTGAAGCTCACCCTCCATATCTGAAAATTTCTGATTGATTTCACTTAGGACATTTGGCTTTGATAAATAGCTTGTTGTAAGCACAGAGCTTGTAGAGTTCATAAAGCCTGTCATTCCCGTTCCTGCAAAGTTAATCACAAAAAGTCCCTAAGATAATGATACCTATGAAAATAAGCATTAGTCCTTTTTGCTTTTTCGGATAATCATATCCTTTGAGCTTTTCAGTGTTCCGATAAGTCCCTCTTTAATTCGATCTCTAAACCTTGACTTATTCTCACGAGAAATTGCTGCCTTTACCTGATTTTTCTTTTGAAATCTTTTATATGCACTTGCTCTTTTATACTCATCCGTCTTTTTCAGTTCCTTTTTGGCATCACGAAATTCCAACTTTGACTTACGCTTTCTGATTTTATAGTCCTTATTTGTAATGTCATAGCCTCTTTTAGCTCTTTTCTTATCCGAGTAATTCTTTATGCCATGAATGAGTTTTGAGCTTGTATCTGCTGTCTTTTCTCCTGCCTCTACGCCTTGATTTTCATCACTTCCATGAGATAAGTAATCTCTTACGGTTTCACTTCCTTTGGCAAGTCCTGACAGGGCAGATACCTTTACCATATCCTTTTTGACCTTTTTCTTTTGGTCTTTTGATAGGCTGCTATGAACTTTTTTGCTTGCAGTATCTTTTCCAGTCTTTTTATCTTCAGGCTTATTCTCCTTTAACACATCATCCTTTTTCCTTGTATAAAGACTTTCGGTGTAGTTTTTTTCTCTTATAATTTTTCTTTTGAGCTTTTTGGCTTTTTTTGAGAAGCTATTTGTATTTTCTTCTTTATGATGAAGACTATCCTCGACATCATAGGTTGACTCAAAATAGTCGCTATCCCTAAAGTCATTGTCGTATCTGTCTATAATCCCATCATTATCAAGGTCTTTTCCTAAAGGATCATAGATTTTTCCATCCTTAACCTCCGTAATATAATCTGATCTTCCCGTTTCAATTGCGGAATTTACGTCTCCCTTATCTGAAGCTCTATATTTTTCGTTTCTCTTGGATGTTCCATAAGACTTTTCATTATCAGCACTTACCTTACTTGTTTTTTCATGCACTTTATCCTGAAACCGTTCTTTCTCATGAATGATTTTACCTCTGTAATCATCGTTATGTTTTAGCTTACTTTCTTCAGGTATCGTATCTGTTTTACTATGAAACATCTCTATTTCAAGGCTTGCCTTATGCCTTTCCTTAAAATCCTTTTTCAGCTTCTTTCCCATAGGCTACCTCACTTCTTCCGGCTTGGTAGTCATCTTCTGATAAAGGATTGTATCTTTCGGAAACTTATCAAGGAAAGGCACAATAGTATTTCCAAAGAAAAGTAGTCCCTCTCCTTCATTTGAATTAGTAACATATCTGAGCTGTGGAAGTGAGATTTTAAGTTTTCTTGCAAGTATCTCCCTATCTCCTGATGCTTGATTAAGCATTAAGACAAAGTCTGTATTGTCAAAGATATTTTCTATCTCCTTACTCATAAGTAGGTCTTTGACATTCTGCGTAATACCTGTTGGAATACCTCCCCATTTACGAAATCTTTTCCAAATCTCTACGGAATAGGATGCTGTCTGCTCATCTTTTAAAAGCAAATGGAACTCGTCGATATAGTACCTTGTAGACTTGTTTCCTCTGTTTTGTGACACCTTATTCCACACCTGATCCTGAATAACAAGCATACCGATTTTCTTTAGCTGACTTCCAAGTTCTTTAATATCAAAACAAAGGAGCTTCTTATTCAAATCCACATTTGACCTGTGATTAAAGACATTAAGAGAACCTGATACATAGATTTCCATCTCTGTTGCCAGCTTCTTACCAACCTTTTCCTCCTGTCCTTTTAACATATCGTATAGGTCTTGCAGTATGGGCATATTACAAGGCTCTGGGTTTTCAAAATACTTTTCATAAATCTTAGGTAGGCATCTATCTATAACGGACTTTTCTTCTGCTGTAAGACCACTACCGCCTACTACAAGCTCAAGCATACTCATAATAAAGTTTGCCTTGTCTTTCAGCGGTGCATCCCCATCACCGTAGTTCATGTTTATATCAAGAGGATTCAGGTAATCCTTCGACTTACTGCTGACCTTAATGACTTCTCCCTTAAACTGCCTTACGAGGTTTCCATATTCTCCTTCCGGATCGCAGATAATCACATCATCATCTGTTACTAAAATCGCATTTGCCATTTCTCTTTTGGCACTAAAGGATTTACCGCTGCCCGGAGTTCCGAGGATTAGACCGTTTGGGTTCTTTAATTTCTTTCTATCTGCCATAATCAGGTTATGGCTTAGGGCATTTAGTCCGTAGTAAAGACTATTACTTGAATTGATAAAAAGCTCCTCTGTGGTAAATGGCATAAATACTGCCGTTGATGAGCTTGTCAATCCTCTATCTATTTCAATCTTATTCACCCCAAGAGGCAGCACGCTGATAAGTCCCGGTTCCTGCGTATGGTCAAGTCTTTTCAGCTTACAGTTATGCTTATTTGCAATGGAGCTTATTTGAGCAATTGTGTTATCGAGCTTTTGCACTGTCCTTGCAAAGTTCATAAAGACGATACTTACTACAAACATTCGCTCATCTCTTGTCTGCAAGTCTTTTAAGAGGCTCTTTACATCCTCACCATAGGTAATTAAGTCCGATGGGAGAATGTCCATATCATAACCGCTTCTTACCGCCTTCTTATTTTCCTCAATCTTCATCTTATCAATATCGGTGTTTTTTCTTTTTACCATCTTAATGGCTTCTGACTGATCAATTGCCTTAATATGAAAAGAGATATTGATGTTATCATCAATATCCAAAAACTCAGATAGCATACGGTCAGATAGCTCACTTGCAAGGATTTGAAAGTGGCTGACTGCACCGATAAATTTTCCAAACTTAAAATATCTGCTTGGCATAAAGTTAAATTCATCAGGAGCAATATATGTCTTGGTGCTTTCTCTTTTCTTTAAGTCCTTATAGGAAAACTCAAAGGTCTTATTCGGATTTAATATATCGTGAAGTATCTTTAGCCTTTCTTCTCCTGTAAGACTTTCAGCACGAACCCCCATACTTTTGAGATTAGACAATATATCTATCTCCAGTCTTTCAAGTTTTGATGTAGCCTGCTCTAAATTGTCTGCTTCTACTGTAAAGGTTATATATTTTGATTTTTTAAGTCCGTTATTTCCCTTTACAATCTGACTTTTAAGCATCTCTCTAAATTCAAAGCGTATATCGTCGAAACCGTCCTTTTTATCCGGTATCTGAATTGCCGACTTCATTTCTTCGTTTCGTCCGAGCTGATTGATATATGAAAACTCAATGCTGATACTTGGATCAAAAGAGTTTAGGAAGTTTGCAAACTGATTAAAAATCAAGTCCCTATCTTCATCTAAGGCAAGCTGATAGTTGATGTCCTGAAAGGCTATACTTTTACTGAAGTGCTTTTCATCAAGCTGGCATATTCCGCTTTTTAAAAGCCTTAGATAGGGAATGGTATCTTCTACCGTATATCTTTTCGGTTCTTTCTTAAAGATAAGGTCAAGGATTCCTCCCTTATCTTTTTTTGACTTGCAATTACTTTTCTTTAAGTCCCGCTTTTGACTTCTCAATGCCTTTTCATTTTGTATGAGTTTTATTTGCTGAATTTTTCTTTTCTTGTTCAAGGTAAACCTCCTTTCTCACTCTCTTTTGCGGTTGATAAAACTTATGAAGATAAATGTTCTTAAAGTATTTCTCAAATGTCAGTCCGTCCTTTTCAAATAGTGTGATGAAAAAGATAGGAAGCGTGGATACGATAAGGAATATGACAGCTATGTCATTTAGCACAAACTTCCTCATAAATAAATAGACTGGTATTCCAACCAGTCCTGCAAGTAGTAAATCCTATGAGCTGCCTTTTTGTAAGGTTAAAAGGCTACCTTTGTCTTTACCTTCTTTAAGTCCTTTAGGGTATTGGTACATACGCCATAGCTTACCTCCCATCTTCTTTGTCCTTTGGCAGCTCCTCAAAGTGTTCATATACAGATCCGATTTCATCCTGAATAATTGCAAGTTGTTCATCTATATTCTTGTTATATCTTTTTCTGCATTAGGTAAAAAAATCATTATGGCGGCGACCGATGTCATCTGTTTTTTCTTCCAAATCCTCAAGCCTGTTATGAATCCTGATTCTATCAATTACCGCCATAATACCTGCGACTATTATTACTGCTGTAAATGTTGTTTTTTTCTTTTATCCATACTATCTTTTCCTTTCTTTTTAGTGTGCATTTAATATGCTTTTTGGCCAGTGTTCCGCTCTTTAGCATCATTAACCCCAGCAAAACCGCATAGCCAAGTATCGTCATGGTACTTGTGTGTATATCTGTTATCTTTATTGTCTTAACTAATACTGCGTATATTCCAAGACAAACCATTAAAAAGAGTCCTTGTAGTCCTATGGCAAACAAACCTTTGATGTAATTTGTACCGATTTGTCCCCACTCCTTGTTTCCCATTGTGGCAAATGGAATAGCTGAAACCGATGAGTAAACATAAATCTCAAACATTCTTCCGTAAACTACAAGCATAATCACAACGGATATTACCTGTATAGCAACCTTGATGAGTGAGGTTTCAAATAGAATCATGACAAGCTCTCCAAGCCCCTTTTCTTTTAGGGTATCCATCATTGCCACTATCTGATCTCCGGAAACGGTGGCAGAGGTATTTATCACCCCTGCCGCCTTATTTACCATGTGCTGTGCCACATCAAAAACTGCCATTGAAAACTCAAAGGCATGGGATACTAACCATACAGCAATCCACATCTTGATGATGTACTTGAAAAATTCAAAGGTATCTGTATCGTGCATATTGTTCTTTTGCATTACCATATTGATAAGCTCGATACAAAGAACTGCTGTGATGATTAGTCCCGCTATTGGAATGATAACGGAATCGTTAATGCTTTTGATAAAGGCAAATACATCTCCGTTCCACCCCATAGGCGTTTTACCTACATCTGTTGCAACCGCACCAACTTTGTCGTTGATGTCAAGAAACATGGACTCTAAGTTTGCTTGGATACCGCCCAGTAGAAGTTCCTTAAAGAATTCTTCTATCTTGTCGAATATTCCAAACATCTAAGCTCTCCTTTTCTTCTTAATTGAGTACATTGGCAAGTAGTGGAATGAGCTTAAGTCCGATAAGAACGATACCCTCCTCCAGCCATAAGCTGCTTAATACCTTGACTCTTAGCACCGGGATTGTCATTACCATATCCTTCCATCAGGTTGATAACGCCCCATGCTCCAAGTCCTGCACCTACTGCCATAACCAAAATCTTTAATACATTAACTGCCTGTGTAAAAAATGCCATAACTTATTCCTCCTCGTTTTCTTCTTTCTTTTCAATCTTGTTATATGACTTCACTACAAAGTTTTTGTAAGTCTTTCCCTCTTTTTCACGCTTCTTAAAGTAACCAAAGATATGAATTAAATCGCCTTTTTCAAACTCCTTTGCTTTCTCAGCTTTTTCTCCATAAGCTGCACAGTTGATGTACTCCTTGCCCTTACCGTACTTTTTTACAAGCGTGAAGTTTGCAACTTCTACCGTTTCTCCGTCTTTTTCAAAGTTTGAGAAAGTAGGTTCCGCCACTAAGTTGGCGTTGATGTTAATCATTTCTTGTTTCATCTTTTTAAATTTCTCCTTTTCATTTCAATAAAAAAAGCGACCAGAAGTATTACTTTTCCAATCGCTGATACTCTTACTATTTAGTTTTTTTCTTAGTGGGACTTCTGATCCTTATCATCTTATCATCTTATCTCCTTTATTGTCTTTAACATATTTAAGGGAATTAGCATTTTTGTCGTGTATATATTAGTGAAAGGTACTTGAAAATACTAGTTCGCTAATTAGCGAGTTTCCCCTATTTATTGATCGCAATATAAATTGAAAATAGGCATGAAAAAAAGACGATAGAGTTTTTTTCTTTTCTATCGTCTTACGCATTTAGTATTCAATTTTTTTCAGTTCAACAAACTGGGATTTATATTTTTACTTACAAAATAGTATGAAAAAAACTATACGAATAAGTAGAATTAAAATTGCACCTACTACACATACAGCAATTACTTTTTTTGAAAATTTCTTTTTTTATTGTTTAGTCATATAATTATACCATTTCATAAACGGATACCTCCAAAATTCCAAATTTACTTAATCTAATAAATAGGGAGTTCAAGATGTACTAAATATCCAGTACTTCTACTATTTCTCCATTTTTTTCTTTAAACATAATTTTTTTGACTACTTCTTCTCCTAAATATTTTTGTAAACTTAGTCAATTCTGTTGATACTTCAAATACTATATTATGTTTTTATATCACTTAATTCAAAACTCGAATCATATCTTGTTTTTATCTGACCAATAGTTCCAATTTATATCTGTCCTTTCATAATAAACATAGTTTCCTTTTTGGAGTTACAAATACTCTTTTTATTTATTAACTTCTTTTCATCTTCTGATTTAAATATTTCAGAATACAGCTTCATCCCTTTAAATACTTTGTAATTGCTAATTTTATCATTTGAAATATTTAATTTAATTTCTTCATACTTCATAGAAAACCTCCACAAATTCAAATTTATCTAGCTCTATTATATCAAATATACCCTCGACCATATAGTTATAACAGTAAATCTTACAATCTTGTAATTACCGTATTTCTATTAAACTTAACCTTGCCTTTTTCTCTTTATATATTCTTCAATATCAAACACATTCTTCTTGTCATAATCTTCTAGGAACTTATAGTTCTTATGCTTTGTGATGTCGAATTTATCTGAAAGAAAAGGTCTTACACCTCTAAGCTGAAAAATACATTTACCACCGTCCATTACAGTAATCTCATCTTGGCTCATCAGTTCCTTACCTGTCTTTTTGATAATTAAAGTCCGAAAGACTTTTTGATTTGACCTTGTTTCCGATGTGTTGTAAAGGTCTATCGTTTCTTTACCAAGAGTTTCGGATAACTCTTTTAATGTGGTTTTTTCCTTCCCGCCAAGAAACAAGGTGCTATCACAGTTACCCACAATGGTATCGGCGTTATCTTTATAGATTGCCTTTAACTGAGATTGTGCCTGCAAGATAATACTTGCTGAAATCTCTCTACTTCGGATTGTTGCAATCAGCTTTTCAAACTTTGGAATTAAGCCGATGTTGGCAAACTCGTCAAGCAAGCACCTTACATGAACAGGTAATCTTCCTCCGTACTCGTCATCTGCCTTATCACAAAGTAGGTTAAATAACTGTGAGTACATAATAGACACCACAAAGTTAAAGGTATCATCTGTATCAGAGATAATAACAAAAAGTGCTGTCTTTCTATCTCCAAGAGTATCAAGCTCAAGTTCATCTTCTTTCATCAAGTCCCTAAGCTCCTGAATGTCAAAGGGAGCAAGCCTTGCACCACATGATATAAGAATAGACTTTGCTGTTTTTCCAGCAGCCAATTTGTACTTTTTATATTGCTTCACTGCAAAGTGTGTCGGCTCTCTTTTTTCAAGTGCTTCAAAGAGTCTATCTATGGGATTCATATAGGTTTCATCATCTTCTCTGACTTCAGAAGTATCTATCATATCGAGTAGAGTCGCAAAGTTCTTTTCTTCTCTTGGAGCTTCATAGAAGATGTAGCCGATAAGTGCTGTATAGTAGAGTTTCTCAGCTTTCACCCAAAAATCCTCACCTGATTTTTCTCCCTCTCCCTTGGTGTTTGCGATGATTGTCTGTACTAATTTGAGTATATCCTTTTCACTTCTAAGATAAGCAAAGGGATTGTATTTCATAGACTTTTTGAAGTTAATGGTATTTAGGATTTTTATCTCATATCCGTTATCTTCAAGCATCTTACCGCACTCAAGGACTATCGTTCCTTTTGGATCTGTTACGCAATAGCTACTGTGCATCTGCATTAAGTTAGGTTTGACATAAAATCGAGTTTTTCCACTTCCTGATCCACCGATTACAAGCACATTTTTGTTACGAGCATATTTAGGATTAGCCGGTCTGCCATTCATGGTTAATCGTTCTGTTTGCGTAAGCAGGATATTGTTTTGAAACTTTTCATCCATATATGGCTCTATATCTTTTTTCATTCCCCATCTTGCTGAGCCATACTCTTTCCCCTGTCTAAACTTTTTAGCATTTTTCCCTTTGGTATATACGATAAATTTGATTAAAACAGCTACTACCACGCCCATTATAATATCCGTAGGATGAAGGCTTGGAAGAAAGCTCATCGTATTAATCTCTAATATCCCTTGAAAAATTTTGTCAATAATATCGCCACCTATATAGGCTCTTACATGATGTGAAAAGATATTACCTATATAGAAAAATGCAAGATAGAGAATGTTCTGCTTTTAGAAACTTTACCTTATCTTGCACCTTAAATAAAGCCTTTTGATGTCCTTTAATATTTTATCTATCATAGGCTCTGCTCCTTTTGTTTATTCTTGATTTTGTCTTTGGAAACAGAGTTTTTTTAGCCATCTCCTTGAACTTCTCAATATTCTTATGGATAGATTCTTTTCTTTCCGTTTTCTTTTCTGATTCTGACAGGGCATGCTTAAAGGCTTTATTCATCACTTTCATATCTTTGGCTTGAAAGAATACAGAGTATTTACCTGTTTCCTTATCTTTCATCACTGAAAACTTTACGCCATACCGATTAAGTTCTTTTTTCAGTTCCTTAAGCTCTGCTTCTTCAACCGGAATTTCTTCAAGCTGTCCCTTTTTAACCATATCTTTTAGCTTTACTTCATTTCCGTTGTTATTTACAAGTTTTTCAAGTCCTCCAAGCTTTTTCTGCTTCTTTCATCAATTTCTTTAATAAGTTCAGAATTAGCTTTCCTGTTACTTTAGCAGCTCTAACTTCCATATTCAGCGTTTTTCTTGCTATTTCTTCATTGATCAACTTCTCTCACCTCCATTCAGAAGTCTGTCCTTATTCCGATTCAGTTTGTCCTTTTGAATAACCTTTCTAAAATCTTCTCCTACAACCATAACAGGAATACACATCTCTATGATTCTTGAGTAGATTCTTTGATACTCTACGCTATCCTTACAATTTTGGATTGTGTCGTAGGAAAGGTTAGTGGTAAAGATAGTCGGTTTCTGTTTTAAGTACCTGTTATTCACGATGTTATATACTTGCTCTTTGGCATAGCTTGTATCTCTTTCTATTCCTAAGTCATCCAAGATAAGAACGGAAGTATTTACAAGGGATTCAATATATGCGTTCTTGTCAAAATCAAATCCTCCCTTTTGCAGCTCATTGATAATATGTGCAAAATTTCTTATTTTAACGCCTATTCGATACTGTTCAATAAGGCTATTTGCAATGGAGCAGGCAAGATAGGTCTTTCCGCTACCTACTGAGCCATAAAAAAGAAGTCCGATATTTTCTTTTTTCATTTCCTCATAGTCTTTTACAAAGTTCTTTGCAATGATAAGGCTTTGATTTTCTTCTCCCTGATAATTTTCAAATGTGTATGACCACTGAATAATCGAGTTAAAGCAGCTACTCTTTAATCGTTCAATCTCCATCTGCTTTTGTCTTTCTTTTTCTCTTGCCTCTCTATCTCTATCGCATTTGCAAGAAATCTTAAATATCATCTTGTTATCAAAGAACTCCATCACTTTTCCGTCTTTTCTTTCATGGCAAACTTTACAAAATGCGTGTCCATCCTTGATATATTCTTTTTTTCAGGATCGTAAGAATACTCTACATCTTCTATCATTACTTTTTCTAATTCTTTCATCATAGGTGTTCTCCTTTATCATATTCTTCCCATGTCAGGGATATTTGATGTTTTCACTTCTTTTCCTCTCCCTGATCTTTTATAAAACCAAGAAAGGATTGTCGCTTTATGGTCTTTTATAGGTCTTTCCAGTGCTTTTTGATATATGCAGATAATCTCTCAATGTAATTATCAAGCTGTGAGTTCATTATGATTTGTAAATCGGATATATCTTCTGCCGTTAAAAAAATACATTTTTGAAATGTTCCAAGTCCGTTTTCACTAAAACTATATTCTCTCTTACTATACTTACTCTTATTATTCTCTATATAGTTAGAGTCAAGATTTTTGAACTTCCTGAAGTTCATTTTTCTTTACTTCTGAGGTTAAAATCTTTTACTTCTGAAGTTAAAGTTTTTTTGACTTCTGAAAGTCATTTTTCTTTTTACCGCTAATATGCTCATAAAGTCTTTAACATATATGACATTCGGCTTACCAAGCCCAAGCCTTACTCTTTCAATCAGTCCGATTCCTTTTTTCATATCGAGTTCATCTAATGTTTTTATAGCTGTTGGCTTTGAGATATTTCTTCTTCTCATAATTTCTTCAACAGTAAAATAGATAAATACCCTGCCATCTTTGTCTATCCAGTTATTCTTAAAGGACATTCCTGTTCGTTTCAAAAGCATAGAATAAAGGATAATTGCTTCAGCAGACAGTCCCTTAAATTCTTCTCCGTCTACCAATATTTCAGGTACTTTTAGAAAATTAAATCTTTCTGCTTCTCTGTTATAGAAATAGTCAAAGTCCATCGCTTCACCTCCTTTCCTTAAAAATTTTGCAAAGAAAAAGACGATAGTTTTCTTCTATCGCCTTTGGTAACCATTTTTATGAAATTTTTTATATTGATTTTATTGCTTCATTGATACCTTTAAGAAATGCTATAACTGTTGCTCCGACCATGGGTATTCCATATGAACTTAACAAAAATCCTAATACCAATGCCTCAATGCCAAGTGATATATCTTTTTGCATAAATGATCCTATTGCAGCAACTATACACATCAGCATTAAGAAATACAGAATAGTTGTTCCTATGCCAAGTATAAATGTCAGAAAGGCAGTGAGGATACTCAGCAGCAAGCTGATTTGGAAACAAGATTATTTTTATTATCCATCTTACCATTTCTTATTCCTCACTTCCCAATTCATCCTTTGTATCTCCACACACCATATCAATGCAAACATTCACATCTATATAATTCTTTTAGGACTTTTTTTCGTCCACCTTCGCCATCTTCTACAAATACATAATGCTTGTAAAACTGCTTAAAATGCAGGATTTTCACGATTTCACTCTTTGTATCAACGCTATGCACTCCACATGTCCTGTCCTCGGAAAATTATCATATCACCCACTTCTCCAGCGCATATCCGCCTTCTCTTAGGAACTTCACTATCTCCTCACAAACTTCCCGGGTGCAGTCACATAGACAATACGCTTGGGGCTGGAGTTCTGAACAGGCAGAAAGAGCAGGCTTCATCGCAGCCTTTTCTGGGAGGATCTCAGAGACCACATCTACCAGGTCTGCTATGCCCCTATCTACTCGATTCTTCCGTACTGGGTCGGCAAGATTTTCTGTACCGCCTTCCTTATCTCCGAACTCACCTGATTCCCTTAATTTAGCTGCTTCTTCGAGCTCCCTCTTCTTTTCTTCCACCCACTTGGGAAGGACTTCTGCCGCCCCACATCAGAACTCCGTATTATGGAGGCGTTCTTTTCCGCATTTTTCTTGGCATTCTCAATGGCTTCAGAACGATTCCAGCCCGTAAACCTGCTTTGCCTTTTGGGCAGAAGAGGAAATGGTACCGATTCTGCAGTAGCAATCCCAAACAGTTTCTTCCCCTGTTAATGCCGCGTACTCCAAAGCTTTCCCATAGATTTTCTCGGTCTGCACCGGATTCACTTGATAAAAAGAGGGCACGGAAATAGAGAAGCTAAGCTCCCCGATTTTATCTTCTATACTATCTTTTCCGTAAAGGCAACGGGTTTCTCTTCCCTAAAGATAGCATTGCCATGTACCTTCGTTGATATTTATACAAAGTCGACAATCTTTTCCCTGGAACTTTTCTATTTTTCCCCACAATGCATCATGCTCTCACTTTGTGTATCCTCCACAATGTAGTTCCTCCGCTCTGACTCTACAGAATATCCATCTCCTTTGCATATCTGCACACTCCTACTGGAAACCTCGCCTCTCTGTACACACCTGCACTGAACACGCGATACCCCTGTACCCTCCCCACAGCTCTTTTCCCATGGGGCAGGCTCTTTCCGTTTAACACAAAGGCAAAAGTAGGATTTCCCCAGTGAAAAAGCCCTTTCTCAGGAAAAATGTGCCGAAAGCAGACCTTTTCCTGTTTCTTCGTCATAGCCCGATCTTGTATTCCCTCGCCCAGTCCCTTGATACAGTTTAAAAATCAAAAAGGATTCTCTGCACTGTTAATCAGGCGGTCCTCGGTTTCGATAGATGCGGTGACTGTGAAAGCCGTAAAAGCCCATCTATAGCCGGAAAGATCTTCTCTCTACGGACGCGAATTTTATCTTCTCTATTCCATCAACAATGAGACCGTTTCTCTTTTTCCATCAAGCGATTTCTTCTCCTATCTGCCCTTTTTCCACTCGCAATTCCTATCCCGTTCTGCTACCGGATACTGTGCTTTTATTCCGATGAGCGCTCAGTCTTTCCCCTAGGATTCCCTCTCCTTTCTGCGTCCTCTTCCGGAATGCCAGCAATCCGAATCAGACTTTGGGCAATTCATCTTCCTTCCATTCCAGCTCTTTTTCATAGGACAAATGTTGCACCCTGGCAACCGCCGCATTTTCCGCAACAGGGCAGAGAGGCGTAACGCGATAGGGAGATGCTTTCAAGTTTCTCTACCTTGGCATAGGCATAGTTCTTTTCACCTTTAAAATCTTAGCCTCTACCACGTCTCCCATCACGGTACCCTTCACGAAAAAACCAAGCCGTCACTTTCCGACGCCCTGGCCTTCTTCCGTTAAGTCTGTAATTTCTAAAAAGCAACGAGGTCATTCTTTTTATAGCATTTCGTTTTTGCACTCTGTCCTTCTGGACTGCAAGACTTCTCCTGATTGATTTTCCGCTTAAAACTCTCTTTTCCTGTTTCTGCATAGACCCTATTCAACCTTACTGCTTTTAGAGCAAACTCTTCGCCTTCAGCCTTTCGAACCTTCACACCTGCAGCTCTCTCCCTCTATCTCTGGACTCTACCCCTGTAGCATTCTACTCCTACCACCGTAAAAACAGACTCACAAGGCTCAAAAGGAGCGCCCTTGCTTCAAGATAATCATCTTATCCGAGCTGAGTCCTCCATAGACCACGACCAAAAACATGATGCTTAAAATCACAACGGAGAGTTCCATGTTTTCCTCCTCGGTCTGTACGTCCCGTAAAGAAGGGCGATTCCCAGTAATCCGTTATAAATTCCCTGATTTTTTAAAAGAGCTGTATTCAGGGTTTTTCCCTTTCAAGTCCTCACGCTCATCTTGAAATACGGGCAGTCGTTTCACTATCCGTCATAAAAGCTTTCCAGCAGCATGATATACAAAAAGTACCGCACTGCCGCTCATAAGCATCTTATTTACGATACTAGGATTCCATCTTATTTTTTCTCCCTGTTTTTCTCTATGTTTTTCCTCGATGAGGTCTGGCATAAAACATATTGCCGTATTGGTAGCGATAACCGCCATTTTCCTGAATGGCAATCTTGATTCCGATAGGGGACAGTCTTTCCGCCGGACAAGTCCTTCAGCAAAGCTCTCCGCAAGACTGTCCTGATACATACCCCCATTCTCTTTTTACATAGTAGAAAAACCGATTCCGTAGTTATAAGCCTGCCAGACCGACTTTTTCATCCAGAGAAAGCTCTCTCGCCTTCATTTTTAACTCTTTATAATAGCTCAGTCCCTGTTCGATGGACTCTTCCGTATCTAGTATTACAGGCAGTCCCTATAGATTCACTGGACTGCATAACATCCTCTAGCCTTCCTCCGGACTCTACATTCATAATCGCATACAGGACTTCCAGATCTGCTACTCAATCCTTTTTCTTTGGCCACCCCGTCCAGCATTTTCCCTATGCTAGAGTACGCTTTTCGGATAATGCCAGCTATAGGCAGTATGCTTTCGATGAGACAAGGAAAGAGTAATGAAAAACAGCAGTGAAAACCAAGAAACGCAGAACGAAAAACTTATCCTTCTCCGAGACTTTTCTTATGCCGTCACGAGAATTTTTCCACCAATTCCCCCTGCTGTCTTCTCTCTTCCTTTCATCTCTTCCCTTTCTCTCAATGCAAACTGCTCCTCCAGGCACAGCTTTACATTGGCAACTCTGTCTTCCTCTTCTTCCACAAAGGAAAAATAGAGCTATTCCGTAGCCCTTTTAGGATAAGCAAGGTGATAGTTTCTTCCGTCACACTCTCCCTTTACTACAGGAAAATACTTTTTCTTCACTTACCTGGCCCTTCTTCGGTAAAAGCAGCTTAGCCTCTTTCGACTTCGGCATCCCAACCCAGTAGTCTGCTCTTTCAACAGGAGTCATATTCACAACGAAAAGAAGGCTTTCTTCATGGCCCTTTTCTATTGAGTCCTTTACTATCTGTTCCTTTACTTTCTGAAGTTTCTCCTGTCTCCGTTTCTTTCAAAGCGCATTGCTGTTTCCTAACGACTTTTTCTCCGGAATTAACAGAGTGATTCTTTTCTGTTTCGAATAAAACTGTAAATGGAACAGGGAACTGTCATCCGCATTGACCCAGGAAAATCCCTCATACTCATAATCCGCTTCATAAAAGGCGGGATACTCCCGATAAAGATGGAGCAAATCTCGCATAAAATTGTGAAGAGAACGGTTTTCCTTCTCTTCCAAAAGGTGCCAATCAATGGAGCGTGCCTCGCTCCACTCGCTGTACTGTCCGAAATCCTGTCCCATGAAAAAGAGCTTCTTTCCGGCGTGCCCAAGCATGAAGAAATAACCTGCCTTCAGATTTTTGGAATCTCTTCCTCTATCCCGGCATCTTTTCAATCATGGAACGCTTCAGATGTACTACCTCATCATGGGAAAGCACCAGGATAAATTTCTCCGAATATGCATAGCTCATGCCGAACGTCATTTGATTATGGTGATAGGAACGATAAAGCGGATCCTCCTTCATATAAGCCAGAAGTCATGCATCAGCCCATATTCCACTTGAAATGGAATCAGCCTCCTTCTTCCGGAGATTTCGTGATATTCTGGCCAGGCAGTAGTTCTTCCGCAATGATGATACTGCCGTCTTTCCTTTTACGAATAATAGAATTTAGATGCTTGAAAAACTCAATTGCTTCCAGGTTTCCGTTTCCGCCAAAACGATTCGGGAAGCCACTCTCATCGTCTTCCGTAATCGAGGTAAAGCATGGACGCCACCGCATCTACTCGAAGACCGTCAATATGATAGATTTCATACCAATAAAGAGCATTGGCAATCAGGAAGTTCTCACCTCGGTCTTTTCCATAGTTAAAAATCTTCGTTCCCCAGTCGGGATGCTCTCCAAGGCGAGAATCCGGATGTTCATAGCAGGCCTCTCCATCGAAATCGGCAAGGCCATGCGCATCTTTTGGAAAATGTGCCGGTACCCAATCCAGGATTACACCAATGCCGGCCTCATGCAGGATGTCACCATTTCCATAAAGTCCTTTGGACTGCCATGACGGGAGGTCGGCGCATAGTAGCCCGTCACCTGATATCCCCAAGAGCCGTCAAAGGGTGCTCTGCGATGCCCATTAATTCGACATGCGTGTAGCCCATATAATTACAATATTCTGCAAGATCTCTTCCGGCTTTCTGATAACTGATAAAGCCGTTTCTCTCCAGATTTCCCTCTCTCTTCCAAGAACCGAGATGCACTTCATAAATCATCATGGGGCTTTCATCCATGTTTTCTTTTTACGTGCTTCCATCCAAGCCATGTCATTCCAGGAAAAATCCGCCAGATTCGTCGTAATGGAGCTGTCCCCGGACGGAACTCACTAAAAATCCATAGGGAGTCCGCCTTATAAATCCACTCATCCTTCTGTGTCAGAATCGCATACTTATAAAGCTCATTTTCCCCCATATCAGGAACAAAAACACTCAAAAATACCGGAATCTGCCACGCGAATCATGGGGTTGCCTCCGGATTCAGGCATTTCTGTCGGATACTAGGAAACAGCCTTGGCATGAGGTGCCCAGACAGCAAAAATGCACACCTTCTTTTCCTTCAAAAACACAGAGATGGGCTCCCATTTTTCTCATAAATCTGATAATGTCTTCCCACTCCGAAAAAGATAACGATCCAGTTCCGAAAAATCTATCCATAAGTGCCCCCTTTGCCCAAAGGTCTTCGTGTTCTCTCCAGTATATCGCATCTCAACGGGTACGAAAAGTCATTTAGCCTGTTCTCGCTATATTCCTTTCCAAACGAGATCCCGTGCTCTTCGCGAGTAATACTCGTTTGGGATAAAATCCGGTGCTTTATTCTTAATAAGTGGCGCAGGCGAAGCCTGAGATCTATTTCACTTTTAATCAGCCTTCCGCTATGAGCAGGGCAGAAGACTCTAAGTCTCCGTCATCGCCGATTTCCACCTCATCCTGATTCACAAGGTCAAAGGCTAATCTTGCCCTAAGCGGGATGCGAAGACGGATAAATTGATCCATGGAATCATTGTTTAACACTGTAAGAACGCCGCTGTTTTCATCCGTTCTGAGAAAGGCATAAAGACGATGATCCAAATAGATTTCCTCTGTATCCTCCGTTTTTGCGGTTCCGAATTCTTCCAGTGAATCTCAGCAAGTTTGGCAATATAGCTGGTAAAGCATCCGGCGTATACTCTGCTTTTGTAAAAGCTCGGAGAAAGAAGCGCCTCTTCGTCCTCCTCCTTTCATGCCGATAAGCCGTACTCCGCTCCGTAGTACAGAGCCACTCTGCCGGGAAGAGCAAAAGAGTGCTGTATAGGCAGCATAGAGATTCTTCGATCTTTCCAGGACTGTCGCAATTCTATCGGTTCTGGGATTTTTCCAAAAAGGTGTTACTTTGTAGGAAGCTCAGGATTCTTTCAAGCCCTGAAACAAGTTCATAAAAAATTCTTCTCATTAAAGGCTTTCACAATAGCGCTGATACATCGTAATTGCATACGGACTGCAAGGTTTCCGCATTGATGTAGCGAACCAGCTCCCTTTTTGATATCCCTAAAAGGAAAAACTCCGACTTCATCTGGCCTGTAAAATAACGGAGAGATTTTTGAAAATGAATATCCATAGATGTACAATGGGCAAGTCAATTCCATCGATATCATAACGACTGAGTCCATTCCTTGATTCGCTCTACAATATACATCCTAAGGTCTTCATCATCGAAATTAAAAAGCGGATAATTTTCGAGCTCTTTCCAGGAAGAATAGGAAAAAGGCATCCCGCCTTCGGAAGATGTGGTAAAGTCCACATCTTTGTACCAACTCTTGTAAGGAGATTTTTCTCCTTTTTCAAGAAAGATCCTGAAAGGCAAAAATGCTCTACTGCTAAAGAGTACCGCCTCATCGAAAAAGTACTCTTAATCATACTATGTGCCAAATTAATATAATGACAAAGTTCTTCTTCCGTGCCCGAGGTAGGATTAATCTTTGTAAAATCTTTTGCTCCATAGCAAAGAGGATCTTCCGAAAAGAGGCCCCTAATATCACCGCATCACACCCTAAAACCTTTAGATAGGGTAAATGTTCTTCCAGACGGAGAAAGGAAGATTTCTCCGTCTTCGTCTCGAAACATTCCTCCGGGAGAATGTGGTAAAATATCGCACCGTCGTACCAAGCCATATCCTTGCTCCTCTATCTATGCTTTCACTTCTAATTTTTGAATAAAACGCTCAATTCGTTCCATAGCAATCTTCAAATTTTCCAGGAATACGCATAGAAATACGAATAAAAGCCCTCTCTGAATCCCCGAATGCGGTTCCGGGCACTACCGCAACCTTTTTCTTCCTTCAAGAGTCTCTCCGCAAACTCCGTGCTGGAAAGGTCAAATTTCTTGATAGACGGAAAAACATAGAATGCGCCGTAAGGTTCAAAGCAATCAAGTCCATTTTTCTAAAATGTATATAGAGAAGCGTCGTCTCTCATCATAGGCTTCGCGCATTCTTTCTACATCGGCATCTCCGTTTCGTAAAGCCTCGATTGCGGAATATTGGGATGTGGTCGGCGCACACATGATGGCAAACTGATGAAGCTTTAACATCTGCTACAAAATTCGCTCCTCCGCACAAGCATAGCCAAGTCTCCAGCCGGTCATGGCATAGGCCTTGGAAAAATCCGTTGATATATACCGTTCTTTTCTCGCATTCCGGGAATTCGATAATAGAATGATGCTTTCCTTTGTAGCTTAAAAAGCATCAAATCTCATCCGTCAGAAACATAGGGGTTATCGCTTCAAAAATAAAGAACAATTGCCTCTAAATCCTCTTCTTCCATAATGCTTCCCGTAAGATTGTTCGGAAAAAGGAAGAATCAAAAAGCTTCGATTTTCTCCGTGATAGCAGCTTCCAACTTCTCCGCGGTCAGGCGAACTCATCCTTTATCTTCGAGCGGAATCGGAACCGGTACACCATACGCCATTCTGGCACAAAGGTAAATAGGAAACATGCAGGCTCCGGAATCAAAAACCTCGTCTCCCGGAAGCAGTATGACCCGCATAGCAAGGTCAATGGCTTCCGACCCTCCGACCGTAATCATCACTTCATCTTTTGCGTTATAGCTTATGCCGTGCTGACTTTTCCACCTTACGACTGACTTCTTCACGAAGCTCCATCAGTCCGGCATTGGATGAATAGAAGGTTCGTCCTTTCTCCAGGAATGGATTCCCTCTTCTCAGACTATGCCAGGGCGTATCAAAGTCAGTTCCCCGACGCCAGGGGAGATGGCATCTTTCATTTCCGATACCAAATCAAAAACTTTCGAATTCCGCTGGGCAATTGTCACAGCGACTTCGGGTTAACTCTTTCATCATGGGATACCTGCATTCTTTCATCGGATTTTGCGACACTGAGTCTTGTTCCGTGATCCTTATAGCGCTTCAAAACAAAATGCGTTGCCGTGGACAGCACAGACTCCATAGGGGTCCAAGCTTCATGGATACGAAAGTAGCCACTTCCTTCATGGTTCTGCCCTTAATCATCACCGTAAAGTCATATCCTCCGCTCATAAGATAGAGTCGCATCCACTTCTTCATATTGGTAAATGCGCTCTGCAATACTGTCAAAGCCCATTCCTCTTTGCGGAGTCACCTTCACTTCAATCAAAGAGCATCTACACGCTCATCCTTTGTGTTATCCCAGTTAATTAGAGCATGATAGCCGCAAATGGTACCGTCCTTTCTCCATTGCCGCAACTTCTGCAGCCACTCTCTCCTGATCTTCTCCCTAAAGAGCTGCTACGTCCTCTGTACTGAGCTTTCGCATTTTTTCTCAATGATATTTAAAATTCTTTCTCTCATAGTCTTTTCCATTCTTCCGTTTATTAAACAAATTAAGCAGAGTTATGTCTCTCCTATTTTTACCCAATATACCAATCACTATCAAGTCCCGCAGGGTAAAAAGATAGGGAAAGTCGAACGACTCCCTATCAAAGCATCTCTGTTTCTTCTTTTATGTAAGTATCTCCGTCCTCTTTTATGTAAGTATCTCTCTTCTTTATATAGGCATCTCTATTTCTTCTTTTGTAATCTCCTCCAGGCTGTCCGTCTCCTGTTTGTAAAGATAGGACTCTCCGTATTCATCTTTTTCGAGATCGCTTCTTTTTCTGCATGAAAACAGCCGATACAGCTCGCCTCTATTCCCTTTTTCTCTTGCAAGAGAGCAAAGTCTTCCCCCTTTTCCAGGCGAAGGAGAAGGCACCTTTCGAGTGAAGAGCATAAGGTGAAAGCTGAAAATGTTCACAAAGCTCGATGGTACTTTTGCAAAGAAAATCTTACTGTGAAAAAGGAAAAAAACCCTCCTCCGATTTCCCCTAAGTCGGAAAGAATCCCTCCCTTTTCCAGAGAGCAAAACTTCCGCCACGGAAAATTCTTTTGTAAGTTCGAAACAAATCCTCTACCTTTCCCTCTTTATTTCTCCGCATTTTCCTTGGCTCGGATATCGTCCTCATAAAGAGGACAGGCTCTCCATTTCTTTCTTATCTGTGAAAAGATCGAGATTTCTCCGCAGAGACTCCTCCTTCAAAAAGGCAGGGGCAAGTCCTCTATTCGCTTTCTCTCTTCTTTTTGGAAGCGTCCGGAAAAGAGTGCATTCCCGTTTTTCCCATAAAAGCGACTACCGAGAGTCCCAGATAGCCCAGTAAAACAAGATCCTCTATCTTTTTCTGAGATTCTTCTTTATTCATCTTTTCCGCCTTTGTTCTCCTTACTTTTTACATTCTAGTAAGAAGGGTCAAAACCATTCCAACACCATGAGGGCGGCTAAAAACAAGAACAATCACTGCAGTAATCGACTTTTTGTTTTGGACTAAGCATATTTTCTCCTTTATAAATAGGTCTTCTTATAAAATTCCAGTCTTCCCAGAGCTCTTGCAAGCGCAGCCTGTGATTTCTTAAATTCCATATAGCTTTGCTTCTGCGAAGCTCTTCTTCAGCTCTTTCCTTGGCTTCCTCAGCTCTTTCGAATATCCACCTCTTCCTTCGTCTCCAGTATCTACAGAAGCGTCAGACGGTTGTTGGCAAAATGGTGTAAAAATTCACTTACCCGACCTCAACATGTACCCAAGAGCCGTCCGGCTTCTGCGCATCCAAAACCCCGATTTCCACCGCAACGACGATCGGAGCATGATGAGCGCATAAAACCAATCTGCCCGTCAAGCGTGCGAACGTTCAGATACCGTAGCTTGTCATCATAGTAGACCTTGTTTGTTGCGATAATCTTCGCACTAAACAGTCTTCATTTCCTCGCATCATACGGAACTCCTTTAGCTCTTTTAAGCTTTCCCGCCTTCTTCTTTACATCATCGAGATTTCCGACATTAAAGAAAAGCAAGCTCCGGAACCTGATCCATTTCCCCGTCAATAATGGCCTTAAAAGCCTTCAATCGTTTCTTTCAAGGGAACATAACGACCGGCAACACCGGTAAACTGCTCTCCCACAAAGAAAGGCTGGGAAAGGAAGTTACGAATCTTTTCGCGCGCGGTACGAAGCTTATCTTCCTCGAAAGCTCTTCCATACCGGAAATCGCAATAATATCCTGTAATTCCTTGTATTTCTGTAAAAATCTGAAGCACTGCCTGTGCTGTCTCATAGTCTCTTTTTCAACGATATCTTCTTCCAAAATACGGGAAGAAGACTCCAGCAGATCCACTGCCGGTAAATACCCTGCTCCACGATCTTACGGAAAGCACGGTTTGTCGCATCAAGGTGCGCGAAGGTCGTCGCCGGTGCCGGGTCGGTAAGGTCATCCGCAGGCACATAAAACCGCCTGTACGGAGGTTGCAGGCCAGCCTTCGTGGATGCAATACGCTCCTGCAGCTGTCCCATTTCAGAGGCAAGGGTCGGTTGATAACCTACGCAGAAGGCATTCTTCCGAGAGGAAGAAACTTCTGAACCCGCCTGCACAAAACGGAAAATATTGTCAATAAAGAGAAGCACGTCCTTGTGCTGCACATCTCGGAAATACTCCGCCATGGTAAGCCCCGTCTCCGCCACTCTCATTCTGGCACCGGGAGACTCATTCATCTGCCCGAAGACGAGTGCGGTATTCTTGATAACACCGGACTCCGTCATCTCGTTGTAGAGGTCGTTTCCCTCACGAGAACGCTCTCCTACACCGGTAAAAATGGAATATCCGCCATGCTCTGTTGCGACATTTCGAATCAATTCCTGAATAAGAACCGTCTTTCCTACACCGGCACCGCCGAAGAGGCCGACCTTTCCGCCCTTCGCATAGGGGGCTATTAAGTCAATGACCTTGATTCCGGTCTCCAAGACTTCCTGCACCGGACTCTGCTCGGTAAAGGCAGGCGGTTTTCTATGAATTTCCCACTTCTCGTCTGTCGTAATCGGATCTTTCCCATCAATGGTCTCACCCAGAACATTGAAGAGTCTTCAAGGTTTCTTCCCCTACCGGGACAATCCCTCTTCCCCGTGGACTGCACTTCCATATCTCTTTCAAGCCCTCGCTGGGGAGGAGCATGATACAGCGGACTGTATTATCCCCTAAATGGTCTGCCACTTCCATGGTCGACTTTACCCCGTGGTTATCCACCGTGAGTGCCGTCTTAATGGTGGGAAGCGGATTTTCCATAAATTCCACATCCACAACAGGACCCATAACCTGTACGATTTTTCCTGTTTGCATCTACCCCTCTCCTCTCTTCTATTTCTTTCTTGCCTTTGCAGCCTTTTTGCCTTAGCTCCGGCTGCAATTTCCGATGATTTCCTGCGTAATCTGTGCCCGACGCACACGGTTGTACTGAATACGAAGCTTCTGCTAATTCATTTCCATTTCAGTTTGCCGCATCCATCGCAGTCATTCTGGCATGTTGCTCTGCGCAAAAAGACTCGACGAGCACTGTAGATATATCCGTTTAAGTAGTCCGGAATGATATTTTCCATTAGTGCATCCGGATTTGGGGAAAATGCGAAAAGGCCTCGTAGTTTGCCGTAATCGGTACTTTTACAAGACAGGTGCAACTTGTCCAAGGGCAGGGAGCTGCTCCTCCAAACTTTCCATCTCTAAAGAGCTTTTCATTCTTGTGTAAGCAATATGCAACTCATCAATTTCCCTATCCTCAGATAGCTCCAACATTTTTCCTTGTGATGACTCGAGCTCTATGAAGCGTCGAGTTCTGTGCCGTATAGCGAAGGCTTCTTCAATTGGAATCTGCCTGGTTCGAAATAGCTTCTTCCCATTTCACCGACTACAAAAAGTCGACTGTTTTTATACTCTTTTAAAGCTCTTCCGTCTCTTTAATGACATTGTGATTATATGCACCGGCGAGTCCTTTATCCACAGTAACACAGATGATGGCAACCTTGTTCTCTCCGCACTCATCCCTCTCTTAAATCAAGAAAAGGGTGGGTATAGTCTTCCGGCAAATGTCGCATAACACGTGCAATCATAGACTGCAGAGTATGAAGTAAGAGCTCTGTCTGAGCCAGCTCACCTTCGCCTTACGCATCTTTGTACTGGAAATCAGGTACATCGCATTGGTAATCTTCATCGTATTATCAATGCCGCGATTCGATCTCTTAGTTCTCTTGTTGCTCAGGCAAATATGCCTCCTTTATGATTGTTCTTCCGCCTCTTTCTTCCGGAAGTCATGGTAAAGCGAAATAATCTGCTCTACAAGGTCGTCCTGCATACGTCTCAAATCTCAATATTTCGTAAAATCTCCGGTCCTTTCTCTTCAAAATATTGAAAAGATCCGATTCTGCAAACTCTTTACCTCTTTCTTATCTACGTCCAAAAATTCTTTGTGAAGAGCCAGCATAAGTGTCCACCTGTTCCCCTAAAGCGGTCTTCCAGGAGGCTGCTTTAGAGCTCCATGAGAATGGATCCCTGCGTAAGCTGGGTCTTGTGCTCTCATCGAGATCGGAGGAAAAACTGGGTAAATACAGCCATCTCCCTATACCGCGCCAGGAATCATGCAAGCGATCGCCGCCTTCTTCATAGCCTGTCGTCTGTGCCGCACCGCCTACACGGGAAACGGAAAAGCCCGACATTTACCGCGCAGGACGCTGTCCCTCGAAAGAGAGCTGCTCTCAGGAAAAATCTGTCCGTCCGTTATGGAAATGACATTGGTCGGAATATAAGCGGAAACGTCGCCGTCCTGCGTCTCAATAATCGGTAAAGCGGTTATACTTCCTCCGCCCAGTTCGTCGGAAAGACGACAGGAGCGCTCAAGCGAGACGAGATGCAGGTAGAATACATCTCCTGGGATAGGCTTCGACGGGGAGCTCTTCCCAAAAAGGAAAGCGCACGGTAGGCTACCGCATGCTTACTCAAGTCATCATAAACAATGAGAACATCCTTTCCCCTCGTACATAGAAATACTCCGCAGGAAGTTGCCGCATATGGCGCGATATACTGAATCGGTGCCGGATCGGCTGCAGTGCCGCAAGAACACAGGTATAGCTCAGGGCGTCATGCTTCTTTAAGCTTTTCGACAAAGTGATGCAATGGTCGACTCCCTTCTGTCCGATTGCCACATAAATACAAAGGCAGTTTTCCCTTTTGATTTAAAATGGTATCCATCGCGATGGATGTTTTTCCGGTCTGTCTGTCCCCGATAATCAGCTCTCTCTGTCCTCTACCGATTGGGAACATGGAGTCAATCGCCAAAAATACCGGTCTGCAAGGGAACGTTTACCGTTTTTCTGTCAATAATTCCCCGGCAGGTGGCTGCTCAATCGGACGATAGTCCCTCTGTAACAATTTCTCCTTCACCGTCAATCGGATTTCCCAAAGCGTCTACTACTCTTCCAAGGAAGGCATCTCCCACAGGAATTCCCGCCATTTTATTGGTACGAACGGCGACATTGCCTTCTACGATTCCTTCTTCATCTCCAAAAAGGATGACACCGATACGGTTTCTTTTCAATATTCTGCACCATACCGCGGACACCGTTATCAAATACGACAACCTCTCCATACGTGGCACTAGTCCAGTCCATTGATGACCACAATGCCGTCTCCACGGAACTGACAAAAGCCGATTTCCTTCTTCTCCCGCCTTCAGGCTCAAATCGTCCACCGAGCTTTGCAGGATACTCACGATGTCCTGACTGCTTCCTCCAAGCGCTTTACTCATTACTTCGTCAAGAAACTGTTGTCTTCTTCCCTTGGTACTCCAATCACTACTGGTCGTTGCCCACCTCAAGAATAAAGCCTCCGCCCTAAGGAAGCATCCTCCGAGCCTCATTTCAATATTACGCGTATAGTATTTATTATAGACAAAACTCCTGATTCGCTTTAGCTGCTCTTCCTCCGGTTTTGTTACATAACGAAGAGCGAACACTTAACTTGGTGGATTCCTCTTCGGAAACTCCTTTTGATATTCATCGGCAATATCCATCCAGGAGCTTAGCAAGCCGTTCTGACATAAAACCTTTAAAATATCCTCTTACTTCTGTAGGGAAAAATACTGTCGATTATGGCAAGTCTATTTTTCCAAAAAGGGAACGGTGGGGTCGACAACTGAGACGCTGTTTCCGGTAAAACTTCAAAAATACGGCTGGTTTCCTCGATTTCACTCTTGGGAACATGCATTCTATAAAGCTGTTGTGCATAATCACTGACTTTTTGCAGCATAATCTTTACCCTTTCTTCTCTGCATCCTCTAGGAAAGTGTCGTAAAGCTTCTGGTTATTCTCCACGGAGTCCCTGCTTGCCGCAATCTTATAGGCAGCCTTCGCCACAAGCATAGCCACTTCCCTTCCATCTCGTGCTGCTTCTGCTCTGCCTGCCTCTCAGCCTCTATCTTTGCATCGGCAATAATCTTCGTCGCCTTTTCTCTGGCATTTCGTATGATTTCATCATAGCTCGCTCGTAGCCTGCAACCTGGTCTTCTCGAGCTTTTCCTGGCGTTCCGTGTCAATCTGCGCCATGGCATCTTCATACTGCTTCTTTCAAGGCGTTGGCCTTTGATTTGCTTCTTCCGCTTCTCGATAGGAGTTATCCAACTCATTCTGTCGCGCTGAGGAACTTTCCTGAACCGGCTAAACAAAAATCGGTACAGAAAAACACAAGCACAAGAACGTTAATCACGGTAAAATAAAAGTTCTTAAATCAAGGCTAACATCCTCTTCCTCCTTAGCTTAATAATATTCCCCTTAAGTTTACTTTAAGAAGAGAATAATCATTAGTCAATAACGAATCCGTAAATTGCGGTTGCCTCCGCGAGACACATCCTAAAAAGTAAAATCGTCATAATCTTGGAACTGGCCTCCGGCTGCCTTGCTCCCGCCTCTGTAGCCTTTCCGGTTGCAATACCGATGGATAAACCCTGCTCCACACATGCCAATGCTGCAATTGCTGCTCCGATTGCTGTCATAATTCACACTCCTCTTCTGTCGCTTTTGCGACCCTACTCTGTTCTTTCTCTTTGAAACACACTACTTAACTCTAAAAATCCTTTTAGCTCTATCTTCTTGCTTTATTACTTTATTACTTTTCTCTACATTTGTCCATTTAAGCCCGGATTGTCCCCCGGCATATCTCTTTTTCCACCTTACTCACAGCCTCCCGCAATATAAAGCGAAGTCAAGAACACAAAGACATAGGCCTGAATCAATCCGTCAAAAACATCAAAGTACAAAGACAGTATAGCGGGAACTCCCACAGGAACTACCAAGGTTACCAGTTCCATAATAACAAACGCACCAAGACATTTTCGAATAGACGCATGCCATAGGAAAGCGGTCGGATAAAAATTTCCAAAATATGATGAGGCGTAAGGATTGCCATAGGCTTTAGCAAAACGCTTCATCCACCCCACAAGCCAAAAGCCTGATTCCTGCCGCCTCCACTAAAACGATGCTCATCACGGCAAGGGCTGCCGGAATATTTAAATCCTTTGTCGGGCGGTTTCATACCGAAAAATACCGGTCAAATTCACAAAACCGATAAAGAGTAAAAACGGATGCCATATAGGTGCTATACTCTGTCGCTTCCTCTCGAGAGTCCCTTTTGTAAACGCATCCAGCTTTGTCACGATCAATTCCGCAATCTGTTGTCTCCTTCCCTGATTTTCGAACGCGCGAAATTTCTCCCTAAAAGAAAAAGCAACTCAAAATCAGGATTGCCATCGCAATCCATGTCACGAAAACTGACTCTGATACAGGAATCTCCCCAGCGGTATCGTAAAGGCGGTCTCCATTTAACTCTTCCAAAAGAGACCGTGCAAGCTTTTTCCATTTTCTTCCCCCTTCCCTGCTCTAAAATACTGTGACATTATAGGCGCATTCTTTTCGTAATGCAAAGGCATTTTTATCAAAAGTATAGAAGGGATTTTTAAAAGGAGTCATGAAAAAGAAAAATTCACGGCATTCAAGTAAATCTCTCTTTCACAACTCCTTCTTCAACTAAGACATGGCATTCTTTTATTCTAAGTCCTTATGGTGCAACCGTCAAAGTTGTGGAACCATCTGCTATTTGCGCTGCTTGAACTCTGTTCCGCATTCGACTTCGTTGTGGAGTACGCTGTTGTCTCTACTGTTTCACCTACGCACATACTGTTTCAGCAAATAGGCTTCCTGCCCATTATAGTTAATAGCTAATCCACTCATCATTGTAATCCGATTTGAGTTCACTTCCGTGTCCGCTTCCAAAACCGTAGCACCTCCGAATCCGTGGTACTCGGCTTCGTTCTCACTCTAACTCCCGTAGTAACAAAGTAGCGCTTGGCCGCTTCCGTACTCTTCTGTGCTGCTCCTCCGTTTCGATGCTTTCGCGGTTTCCGCCCATAGTGCTCACAGCAGCCGTCAGTCATTACCGGAGCCTTTCTCTTCGGAAAAGCAATCATGCGGATAATGAGAACGACAGCCAGTAAAATAGCAACCGGCAAAGCAATCTTTAAAATGCTGTATAAATCAATTTCCTGAGTGGCAGCCTTTCTTCCCTTTCTTTGTACACTTCCGTTCCTCCCGCTCACTCGCCGCTTTGCGCTGCTGCTTCTCTGCACTGTCGCATTTCTTCCCGAAGCGGAAGAAGTTTTCACGGTTCTTCCGTTGTTTCTTCGAATAGGAATCCCTAAGCCGCCATCGTCCTCTTCTTGTGTAATCGTGGCGCTTACCCTTCTTTCATTATATCCGTCTGTACGAAGGCGAGGAGCCTCTTCTCGTAAGAATTCGGATTCACTCGTCAGCAGCACTCTTCTCTTCTTCCCTCCTGATTCTCATCAACATAAAGGAAAGAGCATCTCGAAGCATGGAAAGAGTCGTTGGCATCCTGTGCGGAGGTTTCATTCCCTGAGGCTCGGCAAGCTCATGCCAAGGCACAGATTCCATGGTAGGTATCTCGCGCCTGTGCAGAAAACAACTCCACCTCAAAAAGCTGATTGATGTCTCCTTCAAATTACTGGATACCATAAGAGCTTTGACTCAATCTGCATTCTGACCAGCAGAGTTAATATTTTCTTTATCTAAAATAACAGCTTCTTTATATTGTCCATTCAGCAAAAATTCTGCACATCCGAGAGCTGTACTCGGATCTCCCCAAACAGTATTCTCTCTCTGCATACTTCCTCCTTTTTGCTTTCACATTCACCAGTAGTATACCCAGAATGCAAACGTTCTTCAAGGAAGAAATATAAAATATCTGCTTCTATACAATTTTAAATCTTCTGTTATTTTCTTCATGCAATTTCCAGCGACCTAAAAACCTTGCCGGCAAAAGGGATTCAGTCTGGAATAAATCTTTTCTATCCCCGAATCATCGATTAAAGCAATACAAAACATGATTGATGGCCTTTCCTTCGTAGAACTTTTCCATCTGTAAGACCATCCCGAAAACTATCTCCAACATACTGCAATTTCATAAACTTCTCCCCTGCTCTCCTATACTTCCCGGGCGCTTTCTTTTCTGAGTCGAGTCCTCCGACCCCTTTTGCAACTTGATATGTTTCTTGATTTTATGGGAGTATTAATTACAAATATATTATCGCATAAATTTTCATAAGTATTTATTTTGAGCAAAACCTGCAAAAGAAAGTTTATTAGACGTAAATGTCTTCTTTCTTTTTCACGGTTTAAATGACCTACCCTGCTAATACAGAGTCTCATTATTCCTTATTCTGTTTATTCAGATCTTAGAAAGTTAAAATTATCTGTACCTCTATAGAGAGGATCTCCTTAAAATCGCAATCACCTTTCCTTGATATCCTTTTATGGATTGCAAACAGGCTCGCTTGTCCCTTGCATCCGAACGCATATCCGCCAAGAGGAAATATTCATCTGTCCCTAAGTTTATCGGGATATTTTACCGTTTCATTTCCTCAGGGCTTGGTTTCAAAAATATGCTGTCCTCTCACTTGGTATTCCGTTAATCTTCAGTCCGCCTTCTTCGGGAATCTCTATGGTATCCCTGGGTTGTCCGATTACTCGCCCTACATAGCTGTTTCCCTCTACCTGATAGACCAGGAACATCGGCAGGAAATATTTTATTTTCCAGTCGGTAATACAGCATAAGGTCTCCTGCACTAAGCTTCGGCTTCATGTCATCATTTTTCATCAGAGCGATTCCGAAAATTACGAAGAAAATAACATACAGCAAGGCGGCCATCAGTGCCAGATGTGTGCAGGAAGAGTAATATCCGAGACTTGCCTGTAATATCCTCTTCTTTTTCCTTTATCCTTGCTTCATAGGGATACTTCCTGCACATAAAAACGAGACGGTACTCTGCGTCCAAGTCCTCCAACTTTTTCCATACCGAGGTCGGTTTTAAGCGAAAAGCCCCTTTTTAAAGCGTATTTTCTTAATATACTCCGCTACTTCTCCCAGTGTTTTTGATGCCATTTTCCCATCCTTTCCCAAATCTTCTCCAATACAGCATCTCATTCCCTTTCCTTCTTCAATATAGCTATATTACTTTAATTTGAACAGATGCAGCTCTTGATTCAGATCCTGCCCGTCTCTGTCTTGCCTAATCTGTTGTTTCGATATAAGATAAAGTTTGAAGTTACTGATAAGGAATAATTTATGATTTATAGTATTCTTTTCGACATAAATAGGATTTCCTTAAACGAATGTGATTTATAGAAAGGATTATAATGAAAAACTGATTTCATGGAATATGAAACGGCTTAGCGTGCGAGTAATGGGTAAAAATTTTATGGAGGACTTCGCAAAAGCTCGATGCCGACATTTTCTGCCTGCAAGAAACCAAGTTACAGGAAGGACAAATCGATCTCAAGCTGCCGGGCTATTTTCAATATTGGAACTATGCGGTGAAAAAGGATATTCCGGAACTGCTGTATTCACAAAAGAAGAGCTCCCTTTCCGTAAGCTACGGTATGAGGCATAGAAAGAACACGATCAGGAGGGCGGTTATTACCGCAATAGTGAATTTTTATCTGATTACGGTTTATGTTCCAAACTCTCAGGGGAATTAAAGCGACTCCCGTACAGAATGGAGTTTGAAGATGCTAAACTATATTTTTAAATCTGGAAAAGAAAAAGCCCGTCGTTTACTGCGGAGACTTAAATGTTGCGCATGAAGAAATTGACCTGAAAAATCCGGATGCTACCACTTAAGTGCCGGTTTCTCCGATGAAGAGGGCAAAATGTACCTCCCGCGTACTGGATAGCGGATGACGATTACCTTCCCTGCCATTTTTATCCGGAAAAAAGAAGAATACAGCTGGTGGAGCTACCGTACAAGGCAAGGGAGCGAAATGTAGGTTGGAGAATTGACTACTTCGTCGTATCCAAAAAGCTCGAGAAAAAGCTACACTCCGCCTCCATCCATACGGAAGTTATGGGTTCCAAACCACTGTCCTGTGAACTTGTCCTAGACTTATAATAAAGAGAGGTTTTTATGCAATTACGATGCGATGTTCATACACTGCTTTCTATACTCCCAGACATGCTTATTCCACGATTTTTGGAAAATGTTCGTTCCGCTAGAAGCCGGCCTGGAATTGCTCGGCTCCACGGATCACTTTTTCTTCCATGCTCTATCGGAATATGAAAATATTCGCCACTACCAGATATCTGTGTCAGCTACACCTGGCTCCCAAAAGAAATCGACGGCGTACGTCTTCTTCAAGGTTGCGAAGTTGATATTGTGGTTGGATGGTCATCTTTTCGATACGACATTCCATCGCCAAAAATATCGACAGCGATTTTTATAACGATACATCTTTCTCTATGAAAGAGTGACAAGGAAGATGGATTACGTGATTGCTTCGGTACACGGCACAGCTTTTGTCGATTCCGCTACCTCTGGGTGCACTAAGCTTTATCTGGAAGCTCTGCGAAATAAAAAGTATTGCATTCTCCGGACATCGGCGCTCGGTCTGCCTTTGAAATTGATCCTGTACCTGCTTGCTACAAGGAAGCCCATAAACTCATTGAGATGACATGAGCATTCCATGGATAGCGGCAATCACTGCATTGGCCGTTGTCGCGCCATTGCCGCACGCTGGCAGAGTTATCGGTTCCTATTTCCGTTTCCAGCGATGCCCATTTTGCTCTTCGGGGTCGGGCAACTGGACAAGGTGACTCCTCAGCAAAATTCATTTTCCGGAGACTGGTTGCCACAAGGTCAGGACGTTTCCTCTCCAGCCGCAGAAGGATGCCGGTCTATAATTTGCATAAAAAGTGAGGATGAACAGTTTTGCTTTAGCAGAAATTCGAAGAGAATTAATTCGTTTGCAGGTATTTCCATACATCTGAAGTTTCCTGGGAAGAATGGAATACGCAAAAGAAAAATTCTTTGAGATTTTTAGAACAGGAGGAATTCGTACCATTTCCCTTATAAAGACAGCAGTCATTGCCTTTGTTTCGGGAAACAAAGGACGGCGGGCAATGGAGATAAGAGGAAAGATTCTCGGAATTCGGGCGGATATTGATGCGCTCCCCCTTCAGGATACCTGTTCCTATGCGTATCCGAAAATGACGGCGTGATGCATGCCTGCGGGCACGATGCGCACAGCCATTCTCCGCACCGCCATTTTGCAAATCGACATAAGGAAGAGTTTTTCTTTGGACTTTCACTTTATTTTCCAACCCTGCGGAAGAGTTTTATCGCTGATAGTGGCGCAGGCTATTTAAAAGGATCTTCCCGCCGTGAGAATGTGATCGTATGATTGGACTTCATATTTTTACCGCCTTTCGCGCCGGGTACTTCTCTTCACCCGTAGGGTCCCATGATGGCGTCTGCAGATACCTTTTCCGTAGAAATCAAAGGAAAGGGCACCCATGCGGCACATCCCGAGCACGGAATTGACCCTCATCAGCGTCGGCGTCTCCTTCTGCCAGGCCTTGGAGAGGTAAAGGCCAGAGGGCTTTCTCGTGCAGCCCTCCGTAATCAGCGTGACGGCCTTTGAGGCACCCAGCAATTTTAACATCATTCCCGAGTCCGCCCTCTTAGCGGGTACCTGTCTGCGCTTCAATCCCGCATATGCGGAAGAATATCCACGCATTTTGAAAAGAATTGCGGATGGGATTGCTATGGAAACCAGGCGGAAATCGCTGCAGTATTTTCGGATCGCCCGTCACCATAAATGATCAAGAAGCAGTGCTCACCGGGCAAAAAGCCTTGGAGCATGTATTTCCCAAGGGAAAAATCCGGACGCTTCCCTTTCATCACCGGTGGAGAAGATTTCGCAAAGTATGAGAATCCGAAAGCCTTCTTGATTTTGGGGCAGGAAAGAGGAGGCCTTACGCTCTCCTCAACATAGTCCCTACTTCCAGATTGAAGAGTCCGTATTGAAAATACGGTGTAGCCTACTTTCTGGAATACTGCAAACTGCTATCAGGGCGGAATGAGTAAACAACCTGCAATCTAAACTTCTTCTGGTCTTTTCATTTTCCGCAAGACAAATGTCCGCACCAAGACCCTATAGTTTTTCTTCAAAGTGCTCATATCCTCTTTGGATATAGCCGATATCATGGACGACCGTAATTCCTCAGCAGCAAGTCCTGCAAGAACAGAGCCGCTCGCGCGAAGATCAAAGCATTTAGCGAAGCGCCGGAAAGGCTCTTTGTCCTTCGATAACGGATACATTTCCTTCTACCTTGATTGTTGCTCCCATTCGGGCTAATTCGTCCACATATTTAAAGCGATTTTCAAGATAGACTCCGTCAACCGCATTCCCTTCGCCAAAAGCCAAGTGGCGGAAATCTGCGGCTGCATATCGGTCGGAAAGCCCGGATATGGGCAGGGTCTTTCACATCGGTAGACTCGCTGCTCCAGTTTCCCGATAACCCGCATGTTTCATCATATTCACTAATCGTATTTCCCATTTCCGAGCTTCGCGGAAATGGATTCCATATCTTCGGAATGACATTCTCTAACCAGCATCTCCCTGGTGATGGCTGCCGCACACATAAACGTTCCGGCTTCAATCTGATCCGGAATAACGGCATAGGTCGTACCGTGCAGTCTGCGAACCCCTTTGATACGAATCGTATCCGTTCCTGCACCGCGGATATTCGCTCCCGCTACTGTTCAAAAAGTTTGCCACATCTACAATATAGCGGTTCTTTCGCCACATTTTCCACTATGGTTAACCCCTCTGCCAATGCAGCGGCAAGCATGATATTAATCGTTGCCCCTACAGAAACCACATCCAGATAAATATGACTTCCGATAAGTCCGTCCTCCGCTTTTGCCACCAAATAGCCGTTTTCAATCTCGGCCTTCGTGCCAAGTGCTCTGAATCCCTTTAAATGTTGGTCTATGGGGCGCTGTCCGATAGCGCATCCCCGGAAGAGGGACTGTGCCTCATGGTATTTTTTCCGGTAACGTCCGATAAAATAATAGAAGCGCGTATCTTTCGGATATATTCGTCATCAATGCTATGGATATGCAGGTTTTTAGCCCTCAATGGCAACGGTGTGTGCATCGATTCTTTGCACATCCGCACCAATCTCCTTCAGCGCTTCCAACATAACATTTACATCCCGCACATCAGGTGGGTTCTCAATGGTAACCCTGTCTTCCGTAAGCAAAGCACCGGCCACTATCCCGAGCGCCGCATTTTTGCTCCTCCCTATAACCACTTCTCCACGAAGAGCTTTTTCCTCCCGCATGATGAATACTTCATCCATATTAGACCTCAACTGTTTTTGCTTTTTGTTCTTTTGTTTTATGTTCTTTTGCTCTTTTACTCTGTTTCTGAAAAATATACCGTCCTAAATGGCCAGAGCATCAATCCTACTTTATCGCCCAGTTCTCACTCTTTTTAAAAACAACAAAAAGGACACTCCCTAGTAGAGTGTCCTGTAATTATAGTGCTTTTTCTTAAAAAGCGCAGAAGTGCTGATTCCTACTCTTCCGTCAGGCGTACTTTCTGTTGTACTTTTCCGCCTTTTTCTTTTTGAAGCTTCTTTTCCCTCTTCCTGCTCCATCTTTCCGATTCCGCCAGCTCTTTTTAGGGAAAGAGAAACTCATCCGCCGCATAGGAAAAGGACTCCTCTCGCCTCTCTTTTTCCGTAAGTGAGCGCTTGCCTCTCGCCGTCTCCTCTTCCAGCCGGCGGTTCTCTCCTTTCCTTTCTTATTTCCTCTCGGATGCTGTCGCTTCTTCTGGCACTCCTCCTCTTCTCTTTTTCTTCCTATATCCTTTGTCCACTCATCGAGAAGCCAGCTGCTTTCTTCTTCTTCCGCCAATAGCAGCCTTCCATTCCTGCGTCTTATCCGCTTTCGTTTCCTTCTTTTCCCATTTCAACTTCCGAGCACACTGCTCTAGGGATAGTCTCTAAAGATGAATAAAAATAAGAGTTCCCCATCAGCGTATTCCCCTCTTTCCTTGGGTCTTCCTCTTCCGAAGGAGTATTTCTCTCGAAAAGTTCTTCCTCGTTCAGCATTTTCCGCTACTTTTTCCGTTTGACCGATTCGTGCTATCAATCTTGAAAATCTTTCTCTACGGGAGAGCTTCTTTCTGCTCCATCTCTCGAGAAGCCTTCCTGCAAAGACTCTTCCACCTTTTCGAATATGGCTTCCTTCATTTTGCCAAAAATAAGGATAAAACGACTGTACAGAGGATTAAAGTTTCCGAATAAGAGCGCATCCGGCTCACTTCAAGACATCGGAAATGGCCAGAGAAGTTCTAAACTGCAACCCTGTATTGCCTATCTCTATACGAGAAATAGTATTTGTTGTAGCAAAGACCAGCTCCGCCAGATCCTTCTGACGCAAATTTTTAAAATCCTGTATTTTTTAGTCTGTTTTCCAACAAGAGTATAATCCAGCTTTTACTCTTCCAGCTTGTACTGTCCCGTTCCTTTCCCTGTATCTCAGCCCGTTCCATTTCCATTTTCTCCTATAGCCACACTACCCGGAAAGTTTCTCCGGCTTTTGTCTGTCTTATCAGCTATAGTAGCCTTGTCCATCTTATCAAGAAAGAATGGCGGTCATTGTTGTTTATTTCTGCTGTATCGTTGATTTTATATACGAATATCGAATTGTTTTCTTGCGGAAAGAAGATTTAACTTCAATCCTCCCCTGAATCCGGATAAAACGCTCTCAATTCCGTAAACGGTCACGACTGAGATACTTCCATAAAGCTTTTGGGATAATGTTCAGCAAGGAAAGAAGCGAATCAAGGGCGCAGACTGTCTCGGAGACACAATGGACGAAAGCATCGTCTTATCCGAGTGCGTATAAGCCTCACAACCTTATGAATGGTCACCCTCTTCCGATTCAGGGATATACTTTGCAATTTCTTCGCTGTCTGCTATTGTCGTAAAGAATAATCGTGCTTATATAACTTTTGAGAAAGCCGAAAAAGCATGTAATCCATGATATAAGATACAAATCACATGATTAACCAAAGCATAGAGTGCTACATTCTTACCGAATACAAAGCCCAGAAATCGGATGCTGCCGTCTAAAATCAACATAATACGACTCAATGCAACATTCTTAAAAATTTTCCGATTCAGAATCTGCCGCAACGGTATCCGTTCCGCCGAGGTTACTCTGCACGAAGTGACCAGCGGAGCCAAAACCGTAAAAACAGAGAAAAAGTATATACAGACGAGAACGATTTCGTCCCTGTACGAATACAAAAGTGAAAACATTCTTGTCAAAAACCAGAAAGTGTCGGGGTAAAGGAAAGGACACGAAGATGATCTTATAAACTCTTCCCGTTTCAGGCAGAAAAATGCCAGAATCAGGATGGTAATGCTTGAAAAAATAGTAAATGTAACTCGTAGTTAATGCCGGTAAAAACTTTGAACCATCTGGGAAATTCCGGTTACGCCGCTGGTGGAAAGCTTATTCAGTATCAAAATACTGTTCACCGCAAAAGCGGTAATAAACAGCGCACAATCTGAAGATAGTTTAAAATTTTTCCCCTTATACTTTTGCAAAGCTCCCATTGTTTCGCTCCTTTATCTCGCTCAGCTTCTCCAGTCTTCCGCTTTTTCCAGCTCCCGGAAGGCTCAGCAGGTGGTCTCCACATTCTATATCTCCCGCTCCCATCGTAATCAGGAGATCTCCCTCTTTGACATGAGAAAGAATGAATTCCTCAATGGACGGAAAGTCCGGAATATAGTAAACGTTGGTATTTTGTGACAACATCAGCTTTCTAAGATCATCTGAACTGACTCCCATCGTATTTTTTTCTCGTGCTGCATAAATGTCCGCCAAAATGATTTCATCCGCCTGGGAAAGCGCCCCGCAAAATCATCCATCAGTGCCAATGTTCGTGAATAGGTATGAGGCTGAAAAACAACCCAGAGTCTCTTATGCACATATTTCTTTGCGGTAGCTATGGTGGCGGCTATCCCTGCGGATGATGCGCATAATCGTCGATAATCGTAAAGCCGTTCCAAAGTCCCCTTTCTCTGGAATCGACGATCCGTCCCTCCAAAAGAAGCCAATGCATCTTTTATCGTTTCCAGTGGAATACCGATTGCTCTGGCAACCGCAATGGCAGAAAGAGAATTATAGATATTATGTTCTCCCGTTACCCCAAGAGTAACTTGTCCTCTATCCTCTCCTCTTTCAAAAAGAGTATAAGTGGGATGAGCAAAGTGATCATAAGAAATGAAAGTTTGCCGTATAATCCGCATTATTGTGTCCGAAAGTGATAATTTTTCTTCCGGGAAGATTTTTCCAGAAAAATATTCGGAATGCAGAATATCCTTATTGAAAACCAGAATTCCATTCTCCGGCAGCTTTTCACAACTTTCGAATGACTGCCGAATTTCATTGATATCACCAGAAGAAATCCAGGTGATCCGCCTCAACGTTTAAAAACAACCTCTATCGTCGGAAAGAAAGAAAGGAAAGAATTGGTGTATTCACAGGCTTCCGCCAAAACATACGTCGGATTTTCCCCACCCTCAGGTTTCCTCCGATATCCTTCATCATTCCCCCACCGTAATAGTCGGATCCATTTTGGGCTTCCAACAGAATCTCGCCAATCATGGAGGTTGTCGTCGTCTTTCCCGTGTGTTCCGGAGACATTGATGGCTTCTTTGTAGTTTTCATGATTCTGCCCAGAAGCTCTGCACGACTCATTGTGGAATCCCTGCCGTTTCACCTCTTGCAATTCGGGATTACTTTTCCGCAATGTGCAGCCGTATAAATGCAAAGCTCTATTCCGCTTTTTATATTCTCCGGACTCTGCGGCACGGAAACCTGAATTCCCAAGGACTGTAGATGTTCCGTTGAAAGGAGAAACCTTCATGTCCGATCCGCTCACGGTAAAACCGCGATCATGCAATATTTCCTGCAAGACCGCTCATAGAGATTCCTCCAATCCCGATAAAATGCACCCATATGGGTCGATCAAAATGAATATCGTACATATGCTCTCCCATTAAAAAGGAGCATTACTAAAAAGCAACACTTTCCTTATAGAAATCCATCCTCTCCGGATTAAAAATCGAAGCTGAAATTTTACTGTGTCCTGAAAAATAACTCTCTTCTGCTCTGCAATGCCAAAAGTAAAATATTTCCCAGAATTCCCACAGCCAGAACCTCCTGCTCCACTGTGGCAAACAAGAAATAATATGCATCCGTCACGCCGTACGCATACTGTAATAAAAGGGAACGATGATGGCGTTTGTGAGAATCGGCGGAACACATACCATCCATTTGCTCGCATTTCTAAGCTTGTAGCTTAAAACCGCCGCCAAAAGGGTTGCCAAGGTTCGAAAACTACATCCGGCATAGCCGCTCCCGAAAAGAAGTTCCGAGTAGGCAGCCCAAAGCAGTCCCGGTACCGCAGCAAAGCTGAAAAAGGGCAGAATACAAAGTGCCTCCGCAATACGAAATTGTATCGCACCGAAACTGATCGGTTTTAAAGAGCAACACCAGTGCCACATACACTGCCGCAATAATAGTGGCTTCCGTCAACATCTTAGTTCTCTTGTCTTGAAAATGCATTTTTTCTCCTTTAGTTTTGTTTTAAGTGTGGAAGGTCTCGAACACACTGGATGAAAAATGGGAAACCGCCAAGCGCCTGTCACAAACCCAAAGTACTGCTACAAAACGCCTTCCTTTCCCATTAAGATAACGAAACAGAGTTTAGCACAAAACATAGGAAGAAACAACATGGCAAGTACTGGTGGGCGCACGAAAACAGCCAGAAATCCTCAGCTCTCTTCACCTTGCCGTTTTTCCTCTCGACTTGCCTTTTCACTCTCTTCTTTGCTATGCTATAAAAAGACAAATAAGGAGGATTCTATGAATACGGAGGGTCGTTATCTGTTTCGTACGGCGGAAATAGGTGACGTAAAAGTACTGTGGAAGATGGAAAAATTTGTTTCCCTGAAAATGAAGCCAACAGCTATGAAGATGTGAAAGACCGGTGGAAACAGCGCCGGAAGATTATTTGATTGCTTTCGATCAAGTAAATGGAAAAATTGCGGGTTACTTGAGCGGCATCCATTCTTCCTCAGAGTCTTTTTAGACGAGTTCTTCACCAATGCTTCCCTGCATGAAAGAGGCTCACGATCTGCTATCTCTTAAGTCTGGAGGTTCTTCCCGAATATCGCGGAAAAGGCATTGCTTCCCAAAATCATGGAGCGTTACCCTGAAAAAGGGAGGCGGAGCGCTGAACAGAGAAAGTTTTTCCTCACCTGCCATGCCCATTACATTCCTTTTTATGAAGATATGGGCATGAGCATATCGGCACTCCTCGTCCGTTTGGGAGATGTGACTTGGGAAGACATGGTTTATAGTCTCTAATTCATAACAAGTGGCTAAGGCAAAGCCTGAGATATCTTGTTCATAACGAGTATCATGCGCAAAGCGTGCGATATCTCGTTTACTTTTTCTAAAAAGGGCTGTAAAAATCCAAAATAATAACAGATTTTTAGCAACATAGGTCTCAAAATGAGGGGTAGTCTGAGCCCGTCGGTACCTGCGAAAAACAAGAGAATCGAAGTTTTTTCGCTTAGTATCCGCAAGGACAGACTTTTCATCAGAAAAGTCGTCCTGTTACAGACCAACTTCCGAAGGAAGGCTTTTGCGATAGCAAAGTGAGCAGTGAGTAACAAAGACCACTGCGCTCAGTCAGGCGAAGCTAGCGAGCAGCTGCCCCAAATTTAGACCCTATATTGCTTAGAAAACTATTTTGATTTTTATGTCCTTTCTTTTTACAGCTTCTGCAGTTTGGCAAAGCCTGCCATCATCTTTTTGTCCTGCCTGTATCAAAAAGAACCGTGACAAGATAATCCTTCTTATCCTCCTCCAGGCAAAGTACCGTCCCTCTCCAAACTTCATGTGTGACACACGGTCTCCCTCTTTATAATCCGGTTTTTCTTTTTCCGGCGGAAGCAAAGCCCTTCTGCAAAACCCGACTGCTTTTAAGCTGTCCAGACTGCGAAAGCATTTTTCTTCTCCCGCTCTTTTTCTCCGTAACCGCTTTCCTCCAAAAAGCTGTTTTCCGCTCCTTCCCTGATAGGTCAGAATAGAGGAATTTGCATTATTCAGATAGCTATTGTAATGGGATTTCGCTCTGCTCCATAAACAAATCTCTCTTCAGAACGCTTCGGGGTAAAAAGCAAATTTTCTCCATCAATTCATCCGAAAGTGCCTCGAAAAACGACTGATTTTGAAGTACTGACTCTGTCCGTTTACCATTCTTCTTCTGGCTGAACTGAGATAAAGTTCTTCCTCCGCGCGCGTAATTCCTACATAACAAAGGCGTCTTTCCTCTTCCATTTCCTCTTCATTTCCAAAGCTCATGGAACTCGGGAAGAGTCCGTCGCTAAACCGACCAGGAAATACAACAGGAAACTCCAGCCCCTTGGCACTGTGCAGAGTCATCAGTGTGATTTTTGTCTTCCGTTAAATCGCTTCTGTCCAAGTCCGAAAGAAGAAAACCTCTTCCAGAAAGGCGGAAAGACTTGCCTCTTCTCCATTTTTCCTGAATATAAGAAAGAGCTTCCCTCCAACTCATGGATATTTTCCATTCGGCTTTCCGCCTCAATGGCTCCCTCGGACTGTAAATCCGCTTCATAAGCTGTATCCTTCAAAAATTCGTTCAATAAGTGTATCCAGTGCTTCTTCTTTCCAACCTTCCACCATTTCCTCAAATTTATTGATTTCGGATAAGGCCCTTTCCGGAAAGTCCTGCCTCTTTTTGCAAAAAGGAAGAGACTCCATGAGCGAAAAATCCTCCCATCGAATTTTACTCGTAATCCTCCAGTTTGGCAATGCTGGCATCTCCGATTCCCCCTTTTTCGGGACATTGATGACACGACGGAAATGCCACATCGTCTTTGGTATTCACTATCAGCTTCATAAAGGAAAGAATATCTTTTTATTTCTTTACGCTGATAGAAATTGACCCCTCCCACAATCTGATAGGGAATGTTCCAATTGATACATTGTTCCTCAAAAAGACGAGACTGCGCATTGGTTCTGTAAAGAATCGAAAAATTCTTGTACAAGAGTCCTTTCCCCCGTATGGTCTTAATAACCTCTCGGCCTCTTCTTCTCGCTCTCATACTCCCTGAATACAACCTTTTCGTCCTTCCTTTTTCTCTGTCCAGAGTTTCTTTTCTTTACGGCGTGGATTTTCCGCAATAACGGCATTTGCCAAATCGAGAATTGGCGCGGTGGAACGATAATTCTGCTCCAACTTTACAGTATGGCAGGAAGGGAATTGAGACTCAAAGGAAAGAATATTTTCCAAATTTGCTCCACGGAAACGGTAAATACTCTGATCATCATCCCCCACAACACAGATGTTTTGATACTTTTTCGCAAGCGCATAAATCAGGCGGAACTGTACATCATTGGTGTCCTGATACTCATCAACCAAGATGTAGCGGAAGCGTTCCTGATATCAGGAAAGTACCTCCGAAAAATCCTGAAAACAAATCCAGGGTCTTTAAGAGAAGATCGTCAAAATCCAACGCATTGTTCTTTTTCATCTTCTCCTCATAAAGAGTAAAGCAGTCGTAAATCAACTTACTGATATAATCTCCTTCGCTTTCCCTTCAGATAGTCCTCTGCATTGCCCCCTCTGTTTTTCGTCTGAGAGATCTGAGACAGCACCCGCCTCTTTCCCGAAGTGTTTTTCGAATCAATCTTTCTCTTTTTAGAATCTGACGCGCATAAGAGTACGCTGGTCATCCGTATCATAGATGAGAAAAATCCGTTCCATAACCGAGAAGAGAAATGTCTCTTCTTAAAATCCTAGACACATGCTGTGAAAGGTGGATACTCAAACTCCGCCACTCTCTACAGGAAGAAGCTTTTGCTACACGTTCCTTCATTTCCTTGGCGGCTTTATTGGTAAAAAAGTAATGCTAAAATATGAGGAAATACCCCCTTCTCCTCAATCAGATGCAAAATCCTATGCGTCAAAACCCTGGTTTTTCCCGAACCCTGCTCCGGCAAGAACCAAAAAGAGGTCCTTCCGTATGTCGTACCGCCTCTGCCTGTTCTTTATTTAAAATGGCCTCTAAATCCATGAAATCCCTTTCCTCGCGGAAACGCAATAAAAGTATCTCCGATCCGCTCTGCACTTGTTTGGAATAGTACTGCCTCGGTATTGTACCATTTTTAATTCTTTTGCAAAACCGTTCAAAGTTCATCTCTCTAAAACTTTTCTTTCCTGTAATCTTCCTTTTTCGTACACTCTCTGTATTCCTTGTGATGCTGTTTTTCTCTTATTAGTCTGTTTTTCCCTTGTTAAGGTATTTTTCTATGCTATACTTTTTGCATGGACGAAAAATTATTAAAGGAGTTAATTGAATATTTACGTAATTTACATCATGTACATGGAAATGCTCTTCCTCTTTAGAGCTCTACATGGATCAGGTCACCGGTTTTCATGGATCGAACACCTCTCCTCCATGCGGCGCCACAAAGAAGATAAAGCCTAACCAAAAACCATGATTAATAATTATGCCAAAAACAAAATTCTTCCTCCGCCTGTACGAAACGCTACAACAAGAATCACATGCTGATCTTACTTTTTTTATCTATTACTATAAAAGCATGCTGAGTCTTTTCCGATATTGAAACCATCCTTCGTCCTTTAAACTGAAAATTACTTTTTACAGCACCATAAGCCCGCAGTTGAAGGACATTTATGAGGGAAATCTTTTTCCTTTGCCAATATAGAGATGCAAAATGTCATGGCAGATGTGGAGAAAGCTTTCGAAAAGGCTAAAAATTCCCTTCTCGGAAAAAGGATTCCCTTTTTGAAAGGTCTACCTGAAGAGGAACGAGCAAGACTTACAAAAAAATTTTGTACCCTGAGCTTACTGGCCTTTGATGTCTATTTGAAGAAACAGCTGATTGAAAAATCGTAGATGACATGGCTAAAAACAGGAAAAGGAAGAAGAAATAAAATGAGCTCTGCCCAAAAACCCCATGATTCTCCTCAGCTTTGTGAACATGAAGCTCCGAGATGAATATACCGACTTGGAAGAGTTCTGCAAAGAAGAGACATCTCTATAGAGTCCCTAAAAAGAACAGCTTGAAAAGCATCGGTTTTCAATATAATGAAACAATCCGTCAGTTTAAGTAAGGAGTAGATTATGCGTTGTTTAGTGCAAAGAGTTCTTTCCGCCTCGGTTTCCGTTTCAGGCGAAAGTTTGGGAAGCATAGAGAGAGGATATCTTATTCTTTTGGGTGTCAATAATCAGGATACGGAAGCCGTAGCCGATAAAATGTTGAAAATTCTGGATGCCCGACTCTTCGAGGATGAAAACGGAAAGACCAATCTTTCCATAAGAGACATCTCCGGCTCACTCCTTATCGTGAGCCAGTTCACGCTCTATGCGGATACCCAGAAAAGGAAATCGTCCGAGCTTTATTCAGGCCGGAGACCCTGTACATGCAAATGTCCTCTATGAATATTTTCTACAGAAAGCGGAAGAAGCAGGTCTCCCGACGGCGCACGGGCAGTTCGGAGCCGATATGAAGGTTAGTCTTGTGAATGACGGTCCCTTCACCATCCTGTATGACAGTGATGCGACATAATACATTGTAAAAGTGAGTATTCTGAAAAAAAGGAGCGCAGATTGTTCCTGCCTCCCTTTTTATAGTCGATGATAGGACAAAATCTTACTCTACCGCTTTAATCGCTTCCGCAAGAGAAGCTCTGGCCTTCAGAGAGGTGCTGTAGCTTACCTCTACCGTCTTCCCTTTATTGGCTTCCGCCTCTTTTTAAAGTTCATTATCTCCATTCGTTGTAAAGCGGAAGGAATGTGTATCGTCTCCTTTAAGGTAAAGATATCCCCATCTATGGTCTCGATTGTTCCTTAACCTTTAAGGTATCCGCTTCTTCGTCATCCAGGCTGTCTTCCGTAATCGTATAGAAGGCAAGACGGATTATTGTTTAAATCCCCAAGATAGTAAAACACTGATTTCCGACCCTACTTTTTAATCCGTCCTTCGTCAAATCGGTCTCAAAGCTTGCTTTTTGGAAGGTGACGGTATCACCGTACTTCTTTCCTTCCGTATTCTCTCCCTCAAAGCCGCTTGACGGAAGTCGGGATTTCCTTTACGGAAAGGCTGGTATCCGTTACCGCGGTAATCTCTCCGTAAAAATTCTGTTCATCATTAAAGTCTTCCACTGTAAACTCATAGGGAACGGAAACCGTGACTTTTTTCACCTTCATCCCGTCCTGCGGTTCTGTACCTTCATAGCCGATTTCTATCTCGTCTCCGGGCATCAACTCCCAGTTCTTATCCAGAGTAGCACCCGTCACATCAAAGTTCATCACCTTTCCGTCGCCGGTTTCTACAGTCAGTTTTCCATTTTCAAGCTTCTGCACGGTAGCACTTAAACTGTTCTCCGTCAAAGCCTCGGAACTGGGTTCTTCCTGAACCGCTTGCGTTGTATTCTTTGTATCTTCCGCTTTCTTTCCGCATGCTGAGGCAAAAAGCATCATCCCTGCCATCGCAATCCATATCGCTTTCTTCATAATCAATTCCTCCTTATTGCTGCTTGCTCTATCCTAACACGAAGTCCTATAAAAATAAATTTGCCTTTTTCTGTATAATTTCTTAAAAGAATAGCGATACTTCTTACTCCTCTTCCTCATAAAAACGGTAGTCTTTGATTTCGTCCGGCAAATACTGTTGCTCTACGAAATGCCCCGGATAGTCATGAGGATACTTATAGCCTATTCCTCCCAAGCTGTTCATGACCACTGTAGTGCGCGTCTCTAAGATAGAAGGAATCTCCAAATTTCCTTCTTTCTAACCACTTCCTTCGCCGCAAAAATAGCCTTCACCGAAGCATTGGATTTCTTGGCTTTTGCAATATAAGCACGCAGCCCTGCGTAAGGATAATCTGTGCCTCCGGCATCCCTACCTTTCTACGGCAAGGGAAGCGTTCACGGCAGAGAATGAGAGCCTGCGGGTCCGCATTTCCCACATCCTCCGAAGCGCAAATCATAATGCGTCTGCAATAAATCGGATGTCCTCTCCGGACTCAAGCATTTCTTGCAAGATAATACACCGTAGCATCGGATACTCCCCCGCATGGACTTTATAAAGGCGGAAATCGTGTCATAATGCTCCGAACTGTCATCATAGCGAAGAATCTTCTTTTGCACATTCGCCGATATTTTCTTTACTCAGGCGAATAACGCCGTCGGAATCGGGATTCGTGCTTAGAAACGGCAAGCTCCAGCGTGTTGAGAAGCACTCTGGCATCGCCCAGAGCGTTTTCCAGTAAAAATCCCTTCCCTTCCTCGGAAAGGCTCGTCCGAAAGTTTCCGAGCCTCTTCTTATCCGACAATGCCGCTCATCCGTCAGGCGCGACAAAGCCTCCTTCGATAAGGGCTTTTCAGTTCAAAAAGGCGGGATGGGAAAGCAGGGCGGAGTTTACTTTCAAAATAAGGATTCTCGGTTGTCGCCCCAATGAGAATCACCGTTCCCTCTTCACAAAGGGAAGCAAATAATCCTGCTGTGCTTTGTTAAATCGATGAATCTCGTCCACAAAGAGTATGGTTTTTCTGCCGTAGCCTCCGAGATTCTCCTTTGCACTGAAACCGCTTCCTCCATATCTTTTTCCCGGCAGTTGTCGCATTGATCTGGATAAATTCCGCCTTCGTATGGTTTGCAATGAGCTTTAGCAAGAGAAGTCTTTCCTGTTCCCGGAGAGCTGAAAAAGGAGAGATTGCAGCTGGTCTGCACGAATTAAGCGGAAAGCAATTTGTTTTCCCGATAATGTGCTCCTGACCGACAAACTCTTCCAAATTTCCGGGACGCATCCTAACCGCCAAAGGCGTCATTTTTCTCTTGATTTTTCTCTGCCTGATAGCTAAATAAATCCATCTCTCCCTTCACATTCTATTCGGAAGCCGTGAAATCATTCTCTATCCTTCTTCTACTGCCATGTAATAGGCTTCGTTCTGTCCGGAATGATTTCAATCCAGTAGCCGTCCGGATCCTCAATAAAATAAATGCCCATGCCGTGTTTTTCAAAGCAGATACAACCCATCTTTCTCATGAAGGGTATGCGCTTCTCCGATATCTTCCGTGCAAAGTGCGAGATGGTACTCCTGCCTCCGAGATCATAGGGCTCTGTTCTATCCTTCATATACGTTAATTCAGACGAGAAGTCCGTGAGAATCATCCCTCAAAGACAATGATAAAATCGTCCCTTTCATTTCTGCTAAGCTCATGTAAATTCAAGGCTTCTGCATAGAACTTCATACTTCTATCTAAATCCAGTACGTTAAAGTTAAAGTGGTTAAATGAGAATGGGCTCATTTTTCTCCTTTCCTTGTCCGACATCCCACAGGGACAGCCACACTTTTCTTTCTCTATGATAATGCTTTTTCCACTTTCAGCAATGCTCTGCGAAAAAGACCTTACGGTGCTTGGACACCTTATGGTGCTGCACAGTTTTCCGCCTTTCTCTTCCTCTTCCTTTATATGTCTCCTGCCGATAGGAATGCTATATGGGAAAACTTGGAGAAAGCGCTCTGAAAAGGGCTTAGGAAAGGGCTACGGCTCTTCCTACGGAGGACAAAAATGAAAGAATGCCGATGAGCCACGAGCAGGCAGGAAGAAAGACCTTCGAGCTCTTCTGTATCTTAACGAGCCTTTCCTTTCTTCTCCGACCCTGCGAAAAGCGAACTGGGTATGAGTTTCTAAAGATTCTTGGTGGTATGATTTAGGAAATGGTGACTATTATAAAAATTCTTGGCAATGGATTGATGGTAAATGGTGACAAAATTTCTGAATGTTATTATTTTGATCAAAATGGTTGGATGTATGCAAACACAACAACACTGATGGATATACCGTTGATGACATTGGTAGATGGGTTGCAAAATGGAGTTCCACAAGAATATGTAGAAAGAAACACAAATGCAAATACCAATTCAAATACCAATTTAAATTCTAATTCAAACAATAACTATAAATTAATACGAACAATCATCAAAACAAGATGTCTCAGGCTTTGCCTACGCCACTGTTATGAATCAAGAAAATGATAACGATTCTTTTGAAGAAAACAAATGATGAATACAGGGAAGAATTAATAGAATTAGTGAATAGAATACAGGGAAGAAAATGGTTTTAACTTCATTTTGATATAGATGAAGATAATGATTTTGCACAAATCAGAGACAAAGAACTACCTATTAGATTTTTCTCACATTCGTCCAAATGGAAAAACTTTCAAACACTATAGAATGATTGATGAACTTGTTTACAGAGGTAGGAAACCAAAGATGACACTTAATGGATGGAAAAATAGTCCTCAACATAATAAAATTTTATTAAAGAATGGTTCTTTTTAAAATTTCTACTGGCTATTATGCTGATAAAAATTGGGTTATTGGGTAATTGTATTATTACTACTAAAAAGAGAGGATTTTGTACCGACAAAAGTTAGGGGCCAAGTCTAACGATTAGGAAGTCAGTATTTTTACCACTTTTTAAATCTTAGCGTTTGGCATGGCTGCGAAGCTCGTCCCTCTACTTCTTTGCAAGGATAAACTGGAAATACCGTAAGCAAGCATAAATCGTAAATCCTGCTGCAATAACCGTTTCCACTAAAACCACGGGCTGTAAAAAGGTGACATTCATCCCCATCTTTGTCAGTACCGAAAAGCATCTGCTTCGTCGCAATCGCAGAGAGTTACGAAGGGGAAGGTGAAAGCCGCATAGCTCGGTTGAAGGAAGCGCAGGAACTGTACGCTCTTAAAGAGGGCAAACAGGTAAATCACGGAAGTTGCCACCAGGAAGCACAGAAACAAAGCTCTTATTCTTCTCCGGAAAGCTGAATATAGCCTGCCGTGCAGGTGCCATCGGTGCGGCATAAATCATCATCAGGGGCTTTGCGGGATCCGGCACGGGAAGTTTCATATAGCGCTTCGTCACTACACAAAGCAGAATCAGTAAAGCGACAAACCCGAAATAAAAAGCAGCCTGCCCGTAAGCGAAGGTCTTATATGCCCGGTGTGGTCAGGGATACACAACAATCCCGACATAAAACGATATACCATACAGTATGCAATTTTCTCTTCGAAATGAGAAGAATAAGTCTTCGTAAAAGTAGAGAATCAACACAATGTGGATTTTCGTTCGCAAAACCCAAAGCGGAAAGAGATTCCCCGGAATAAAAGGGCTTCACATATACGGAAAAGCAACATCAAAGCCATCGGGAAAGGTTGCTAAAACACCTGCTCCCCTATGGGGTGGAAAGTTCTTCCTTACCGCATTCGGAAGAGTACAAGCTTCAAAAGAAGAGAGAGAAGAATCACAAAGCAATCCCTCCGAAAAGCAAACGAATGCCTTTTCTCCGTAGCTTTGTAATAAATTACCAAGTGCTGTACACGAGCATCGCCGAGAAGGCAAGGGATCTTTATTTTTCCATTTTTATTACAGCTCTTATACTGCTTTTTCTTCATGTACAGGGGGAAGGAAGGGTGCGTCAGCCCTAATCGGCTCGGAATCCGGATTTTAACACCAAGCTCGCAAAGAATCTGCAACCTTTTCCTGCGCAAAGTCCAGTAAAGTGATACACTGCTTGACGTTCTCCTTCCGCCATCTCAAAACCTCTGGTAAGACACGGCAGCAAGCGGTATGCTTAGCATTGGCCTCTGACCAGTGCGAAGTTCCTTTAGAAAAGTGCCTACAGAGCATTCACCTTCGGATCCTTCATCTGATCCGGTGTCGTTCTTCCGAAGAACATGCCGAGTGCCAAAAATACCTCCGTTTAAAGCACCGCACATACAACCGGAACGTCCCTGCACCGATAGACATACCGGAAGACATCGCAATAACCGACTCCGGAACATCTGCCTGAAAAGCATCACGCATCGCCTTCATTACTGCTTCTCACAGCAGAAATATCCTCCTGCATAAAAGCTCTTCGGCATTCTTTAATGCCGCGTGAGGGCTGACCTCTTTTGCATGATAGCAATAATAGATTCCATAAAAATCTCCTTTTCTGCCTCCCTATTTCTGACCATAAATAGGATTTTTAATAGCAATTCTTAAAAATAGCTCAACAACTAGAGTATATAAAATCAACATAGCGTTTTGGCTAATTGATAAATTAAATTATTTTCAATATTTATTTAAAATTATAATATTAATTTTTAATTTAATCCTACAGTTTTATCCATCCGTTTTGGTCTATAAGCCCACCTGTCTTATTATCCTGTTGCCCTATCACTTCACTTTACCTCATCAATTCGCCTCGTCCTGTAAACCTGAGTTTAGGCAGCAAAAACCCGGCGTTTCCGTCGGGCTTTCTGCTGTATAGAGTAGTGAGGGTCGATTAAACCTGTTCGCCATTTTTAGGGCTGAACTCTTCGTTCGAGACAACTGTATTCTACCCTATTAAATATAAAGGTCAAGTATTTCAAAAACTTTTGGCATTTTGTATATTTTTATTCACAAAAATTCATTTACGATTTGAATATTTTGCATAAATTCAATTTATACTGTCTCATTCTCTGCTGCAAATTTTTGAACTATACGACTTATGCAGGAGCTTAAAATTCTCTCTTTTTAAAAATAAAATTCTTAAAAGAAAGGCTTCCTAAGGAGGGCACTCAGTGCAAACAGAATGCCTAATAGCTTCATGGCAGACTGATCGGCAGTCTTTGTAGCACCACGTCCGCTACCCGGTACTTCCGGAGTGTTTGGAGGCGGATTTCGGGTCATTCGGTGTATTCCCCGAAGGAGTTCTCAGTGTATTTCCGCCACCGCCAGGATTATTCGGCGTATTTTCCGCCACCGCCGGATTTGTTTTCGGCTATTTCACGCCACCGCCGGATTATTCGGTGTTTCCTTGGTATTCACAAAAGACATTCTTATAGCCGTTGTTCTCTTCATCGGCTCTACTTGCGTCTCAGCAGATACATTCTCTCTGTTACCGTATACTTGATTTTCTTTTCCGCCGCATCATACTTTCGGGCATATCAAAGGTATACTGCCATCCGTTCTGCGCTGTTAAGTAAAGCGGAAGAAAGCACACACACCGTCCGCATAGAGCTGTACGGTCAGACTCTCTGGATGCTTCTCCCGCTTCCTTTCCAGATTTTCGTCACAGGGATAGCCCACACGATTACCGGTAGTATGGTTTTGTAATAGTAGGCCCACGTATCTTGCGTTCCGAAATTGCCGGAGTAAAGTCGGTAAGATTTTCCTCCGCTACCGTATACCGAATATCCGCTCTGTCGAATCCTTCTTCGGAAGATTCGAGAAAGATGCTGTCCAGTAGATTCTCTTCCAAAAGCTCCCGTGTACCTTGTTTTCATTTTTACCGTTTTCCACAAGATAAACCTTTACCCTTGTTCGGCTTCTGCACAGATGATCCTCTGAGAATCCACTTCTTTTGAATAACAATGTTGCCGCTTGCGAGCTTATCCTCGCCCCTCTTTTTATTGATAAATGTCTTGGTTACCGTAGCACCGTTCGCAATAGAAGTCTTTAATCCGCTTTGAAATGTACTGTTCGTTTTCATCCAGCACTTACCCGTCCGGTGCCTTGACCTCTTTGATCGCATACTCTTCCCGAACGACATTCTTTAATTCCGCAATTCCGTTCTCATCGGTAATGACTTTTTCTTGACCTTGGTTCTGGTATTTTTCAATGGTAATTCCGCGCCGGAAAGAGGCTGCCCGTCTTCATTTTTCCTTCTTAATCCGAAGGGTGAAGCCATCGCCGTTCAACGTTCACTGGATTTCTGCACGGCAAACTCTCTATGGTGCGTTCCCCATCCTGATGCTGTCCCCGGTAATGGAGGCATCATTGTAATAGTTGTACACGATCCTGCGGAACCTCACCAATTTCCACAAAATACTGTAATTCCAAGCCTTCGTCCAGACCCATATCTCCTACTGTATAGTCAAAGGGATCTCTTATGTCAGGAGCATAATTTAGCTAACCTTTTTCTCCCCCTGCAGGCCTATTGTTCTGCGGGTATCAAAAGCCCACTTCACTTCGATTGGCTTCCCGCGTCATCCGTTGCCGTATGGAAAACATAATTGCTGTCACGATAGCCTGATCTCCAAACGCCTCCTCACGAGTCTCAGATAAAAATTTATCCCGGCATCCGAAGCTTCTTTCAGTTCATGGAACGGGTAGGGTCACTCGGATCCACATAATTGAATACTTCACTGATCAACTTGTCATGCAGCTTAACATTCGTGTACTTTTCGGAAACGGTTCCGTCTGTTGTAAGCCTTCTTCCATTCACTTGAATATGAAAGTGGAAGTAAATATGGGTAAAGCCCGTCGGCATCCTCGTAAGTTTCAATCGCTCGCCATGATTCTTCCAGAGCTGGGCTCTTCATCCTTTGTTACCCCTGGTAATCCATATCTACCCGAGCAACAACCCGATCGTTAATCGCAATTTTGAATAGGAACGCTGCTTGGTTTTGTACTACAGACCGGTCAATCTGAACCAGGAAAGTGAAACTTCCATCCGTTCCTCATAGTCTCCCGCATTTTCAGTGTACTTGATGGTAATCTTCTTTGGTGCTCCTGTCAAAATGCGCATTCCTCATAACGAGTCCGGCATCGTTTTTTGATTGCGAATCTTCGTTCTCCGCCGTTTCCAAGGCATCCGGAAGTTGAATGACGGTATAATCTCCCTCTTTTATCGCCTTTCCGGAAAGTGCCAGCTTCGCCTTTAATGCAAATTTGCTAAAATAATAAATCTTCGTATTCGCATCGGCAGGCTGATTATCCAGCGTCATTTCCCGCTCTGCACAGCATCAGAATATCTGTGGCTCTACTCTCCCCCTACCGCGGAAGATGAAAGCTGTACTCCCGAGCGAGTGGAGCATCTTCCGCATTAACCACGGAAAATCCTGCCAAAGCATCACCACGGAAAGCAGTAGTGCCAGCAAGTTTCATTTTGCTTTCATTCTGCTCCTTTTCTATGAATATACGTTTATCAACTACAGTTTGGTATTCTAGCCTAAATATTTTTATTTAAAAATATAATTTTTAGGAGAAAAAGAAATTTCAAAATGTCTCAGGCCCTTGCCTACGCAACTTGTTATGAAAAGAGGTCAAGTCTTAAGACTTGACCTCTGCGTCTGATTCTCCATTTTTAAAGTACAATTTCGATTTTGTCGCCTTCTTTTACCTTGTCTTCCAAGATACACTTTGCGGCAAGGGTTTTCCCATGTTTTTGCATATAACGCTTCAAGGTCTTGCTCCAAAGCCAGCTCATAGGCATTTTTCAAAATGAAGCCCAAGGCATCTTTCTCAATCTCGATGTGCAGTCTCTTGTCCTGCAAACGCTTATTGATGTCCTTAAAACAAGGTCGGCAATTCGCTCCATATCCTTCTGCACAAGCGGCTTAAAGAGGATAATCTCGTCCAGACGGTTCAGGAACTCCGGTCTGAAGTGGGCATGCAAGGGCATCCAGCGCTTCTTTCCTACCTCTTCCGGAATCGTTCCGTCTTCTTTGATGCCGTCCAGAAGACTCTGCGCCCCGATATTCGAGGTCAGGATAATGATCGTATTCTTAAAGTCCACGGTTCTGCCCTGGGAATCCGTAATTCTTCGTCATCCAAAACTTGAAGCGGGATATTAAAGACATCCGGGATGAGCTCTCGATTTCATCGAAGAGCACTACAGCATAGGGTTTTCTTCTTACCGCTTCCGTAAGCTGTCCGCCCTCTTCGCCAGCCTACATAGCCGGGAGCCGCACCGATAAGACGAGATACGGAATATTTCTCCATGTACTCCGACATATCGATTCTGACCATAGCATTTTCATCATCGAAAAGGTTCTGTGCAAGGGACTTCGCAAGCTCGGTCTTTCCTACACCGGTAGGCCTCAGAGAAGAGGAAGGAACCAATCGGCCGTGAGGATCCTTAATCCCCGCCTTCGAGACGAAGAATGGCTTCGCAACCTTTCTCTACCGCTTCTTCCTGTCCGATGAGTCTCTTATGAATTTCAGCGTCAAGGTGCAATACGAACGCTCGGAGTTCATTGAAGCTTCGTTACAGGAATTCCGTCCAACGGCTGATGATTCTCGCAATTTCTTCCTCTGTTACCTTATCATGCACAAGCGTACTATTTTTCTTCCTTTTGCGCCGAATTGCACGCCTCTTCCAGTTCCTTTTTCCACCTGCGGTAAATCCTGATACTGCAACTTGGAGGCCTTCTCATACTCTCCCTTTTGCATTGCAATATTGATTTCCGCCCTGCAACGCATTCTTCTTTTTCTCTTAAAGTCTGCAGCTTGGAAACAGCATTTTTCTCATTTTCACTGCCTTTTTGGACGTAAACTTATCCCGAAGCTCAGAGCTCCTTTTTGCAAGGCTGCAGTCTTTCCTTCGAAAGTTGGTCGTCCTCTCAGCACAAGCTCTTCCAATCTGGAGCTGCATAATCTTTTCTCTGCTGCTCGTCCATTTCTTCCGGCATGAATCCATTTTCCGTCTTAATCATGGCACAGGCCTCGTCCACCAGGTCTATTGCTTTATCCGGAAGGAAACGGTCGGAGATATAACGGTCGGGAAAGCGTCGCCGCCGCAGCAAAGGGCGGTATCCGTGATTTTTACGCCGTGGAAGACTTCCATAGCGCTCTTTGATCCCCTCTTAAGATGGAAATGGTATCTTCCACCGTCGGCTCGTCCACCATAACCGGCTGGAAACGACGTTCAGAGCTGCGTCCTTTTCGATATATTTTTCTATATTCATCGAGGGTTGTCGCACCGATACAGTGCAGCTCGCCTCTTGCGAGAAGCGGCTTCAAAAGGTTTCCGGCGTCCATGGAACCCTCGGTTTTTCCCGCGCCGACGATATTGTGAATTTCATCGATAAAGAGGATAATTTCGCCCTCGGACTTTGTGACGTCATCCAGAACTGCCTTCAGTCTTTCTTCAAACTCTCCTCTGTACTTTGCACCAGCAATGAGAGACCCATATCCAGCAGCAAAGATTTTCTTGTTCTTCAAAGATTCGGGCACATCGCCCTTCGCAATTCTCTGTGCAAGTCCTTCACCGCTGCCGTCTTTCCGACACCAGGTTCTCCGATTAAGCAGGGGTTATTCTTCTGCTTTCGAGAGGATTCGGATGATGTTTCTGATTTCCTCATCCCTTCCGATAATGAGGGTCGAACTTCTGCTGACTTGTCTCTCGACCATTTCATAACCGTACTTATTTAAGGCATCATAAAGTGCCTTCCGGGTTATCCGTCATAACCTTCTGAGTTTCCACGAACGGAGGAGCGCCGCGAGGAACTTCTCGCTGTGATGCCGAACTCTTTAAACAGCTCTCGAATCGTCTTGTCTCCGTCCTTTAAAAGAGCGAGGAAAATATGCTCCACGGAAACATATTCATCCCCATGGCCTTCGCATGATCCTCCGCATTCATGACGACCTTATTCGCATCCTGCGAAAATACTGCTGCCCTCGGATACCTTCAGGGAGCGCATTGATTTTCTCTTCCACCCGCTCTTTCAAAGCTGTCCAGAGGAATGCCCATTTTCTGTAAAAGCTTCCGCAATCGGGACTGTCTTCCACCTCGAGAAGGCTTAAGAGCAAATGCACCTGCTCCAGTGCCTGATTCCCGTGATCCATGCAATCTTTTGGCTGTTGTGATACTTTCTACCGACTTTGTGTGTAAAACGATTTATATTCATACTCACTACCTCACTTTTCTCAAAGATAAGTCTATTATAAACATATTGTTAGCTTCTGTCAAGCAATGAGGTGCTAATTCTTTGTGAAAAGTCTGTGAATCATGAACCGTTTGAGCAGGAAAGCACGCTTCTAAAAAAAGCGACAGCTTTCGCATCGCTTTGCTTTATCGTTTTATGAAACCAGTGACAATCTCCTCTTCCGGCATAAGTCGATCATGACCACCGTCAAACGGGTGTGGTTTGCTCGAGGGCTATGGCCCTGTTACTAAGACCAGCGTCTAAAAAGGCGCTGGCTTTCGTCATAACAAGTGGCTAAAGGCGAGCCTGAGGACATCTGTTTTAGAGCTATCGGGAGGTTTGACTTCCCACAGCTCCATTCAAAGCCATATTGCTTTTGACTCGTCGCTACCCCATAAAGGGGTATTAGTACTACTTCACATCAACCCTTGAAAGGCTCTTCATACTCCTTAACACTAAGTTTATCCAGAGCTATATCATGTTTCTCTTGCTCTTGAATATACTATTGTGGCTTCATTTAGTCCAACCGTACTGACATAATAGCCTTCTGCCAAAAGTGTCTATTCCCAAATTTATATTTTTAAATTTGCGTGTTTATCAAATATCATTAACGCGCTCTTTCCCTTTTTAAATACCCCATAAAATGAAGAGACACTTATCTTGGGCGGAATGCTAACTAAAAATATGTATATGGTCAGGCATTAAATGTCCTCTATTATCTCCACTCCTTTGTATCTGCATAGCTGGGCTATTATGTCCCGTATATCTGCCTTGTATTGATAATATATTATTTTTCGCCTATACTTCGATGTGAAGACGACATGATATTTACACATCCATTTAGTATGTGCTAATGCATATTCTTTCTTCGCCATAAATCACCTTCCTTTTCTGCAATATAGGCTTGAACAACTTTGTTGTATAAGGAAAGGTGATTTTTGTATAACTATGTTCCCCACTCGCATAGCGGGTGGTTTATTGTATCAGAGCTAACATTTTTCAAATATCAGCTCTGATACTGGCTAAAGTCCATAAACAGGATAAAAAGCAAGTTCTGCTTTTTACCGAAAAAGACTATGCTCCGCATAAGGCAGAAATCTGGCAGCTCTTATACAAGCTGTATCTGTATTCACTTTCACCGCTTCAAACAGAATCATCGGGATGAACAGCTGTGTCTTATCCATATTTACACTCCTCCTCTCGGAGAAAGAAGCGGATTTCCCAAATTGCGGGCATTTACGGATTTATTCCTGAAGGTAAACGGAATGACTCCGAAGGAATATCAGGATCAATACCGAAAAGAAATGAAGAAACTCGAAATGAAAAATGTTCCTGTTTTTATGATGTTCGTTTTTAACAGGTCTTATGTTGACCGGATGTAAGGAGGTAAATAAAATGCAAGCAGAAAATACTACTTCTCTCCGCTTTCAAGCAATGGAAGTGATAAAGCCAGATATTCTCGGAATTCCATTACCTTGCCTGTTCTTTGGACATTGCTATGGTATAAAGGCGAAATATTGCGATTAGAAACGCTTTTATTTCACTAACGAAACCTTGGTTTCAAAAGAAGAAAAAGGATACAGAAAAATGAGATTTGCCAATCCTAAAATCAGTTTTGTTGCTCCGCAAAAGGATTATACCGGATATCTTGTAAAAGTGATTGTGAAAGGATGAAAGCGGGAGGAACTTGCCACAGATACAACAGCCATTGACGTTTCCTCTTCCTGGATTAAGTTTCCTCGTTGCGGCTACCTTTGCGATTATGATTCTTCCATCCCCTCGGAAAGCTATCCAACAGATGAATCGTTACCACATCAATGCGTGAATACTATGACTGGCATCACCTTCATCACGAACCGCTCCCGGATGGAATGACTGCAGAAAATCTCTCCGACTGGACAGACTAGGCCGGAAGGAAAATAAGTCATGAAAGACCGTACACGCTACATTCATGCCGCAAAGAAAAACATGGTAAATATGGCTTACAATATGATTTATGCCGGTACTGACAGTTTCTTCAGGATGCAAACGGAAACCCTACCCTGCGCCAATGGCAACTTCTCTTTTAAAGAAGAAAACCCCAAGGAAAGGGATCCTTCTTCTTCACTATGGGGGACTCCCCCTCCGGAGACAGGGCATCTTTATTTTGTGAACCCTCTGAACCCCGAATGGCAAAATTATATCTTTGCAGAGGAAAACAGAGCTCTTGATGCACTTGGTTTTTGACCTGGATGGCACGGTGATACCATAGGAGAGTTCGGGAAATGACGGATGTCAGCAAACCCCCTATGGGTTATACAGAAGATAGTAAAAGCAATTTTACCTCGTTAAAGATACACGCAGCTTTCTGAACAGCGCAAAAAGGCTTTGGGAGAAATATCTCTCCTTCAATCCTGTGGAGCACAAGGAAATGAACAGGCAAACACCAGCCTTACCGATGTGCTTTTATGCTGAATTTTAGCTCTGGGATACAGCTCGGACAGGGAGAGCTTTCAATACCTACCACTCCATTCTTCGGAGAGGTAGAACGAAGCCGAGAAGACAGTAAGTGTATTCCTTTTGAGCGGTGTCGGCGAAATCCCTCACCATAAGGCCTATATCAATGACAGCAAAGAAGAATTCATGAATGACGCAGCAGTTCTCCTTATGGATTCTGTCAGCTTTGCTTCCGGCGGAGAGCGCCTCGAACTGGAAATGGACAGAGCCACATACCGCCTAGTACCCGGATGACAAAAATCCTGATGAGGTGATACACTTAAAATGCCATCGTAAGAATGTGATTTTTCCGTCGCATATGAAAATCTTCTCCGAGACGGACAATATCCGATAGAAAAATAAAGCGGAAATAAAAGATACCCCTACCAGTACCGATGGAAAAGGTTATACCATCTGGACTTATCCCAAAGAAGACTCGGAATATCAAATTCTCCATCTGATTAATCTTCGAAACAACGATAATCGGTGGGTGGATGAAAAGGAAAAGAAGAAAGATCCGAAATACAGAAGGATCTGAAAGTAAAGTTTATACCGACCGGGAGATTTATGCATGGGATAGAACTTGTGCACGATAAAGGACTGATATGTGATATAGAACTTGTATACGATAGAGGACTAGGGTACATGATATGAGGACTTCTATAGAAAAACAGGAGATGAAAGATATGATTCAACATTACAGATTCGGTCATCCGATTCATACCGGAGCAGTGATAGATAAGCCTACGATGGACGTAACTCCGTAAAGGATTTTACGGGATGGAATATTCTCCGTCAAACGGCAGTTTAAAGTAAAACACTGCCGGAGTCTATTCAGGTATTTGGCTTTAGGGCAAAACAGTTCGGGAATGAACAAAAGGGGATGGATTTACATCAGTAATAATACAGATGACCCTAATCATGACGAAGATAAGCATTCCCTCTACGCTTCACAGAACTTTATCCTCTTGGCTTCGCCCGAAGAAGAGGAAGTGGAAGGTATTTTCGTAGATGATCCCGGAACCGTTCGTTTTGATATCGGCTACACAGAGCTCAACCGACTCATCATTTTGTTCCGTGTCCGGAAATGCGGATGTTTATCGCTTCACCGCAGATTCTGCCGATGAAATTATCCGACAGTTCAGAGCCATTACAGGGCAAAGCTATATTCCTCCTAAATGGGCCTTCGGTTTCGGGCAGAGTAGATGGGGCTACAAAACCGAAGAAGACATTCGCACGGTCTATGCACGCTATCGAGAGGCCTCTGTACCTCTCGATTCCATCTACCTCGATATTGATTATATGGAGCGCTATAAGGTTTTTACCGTAAATGCCGAAAGTTTCCCCATTTTGCCGACTTTGTAGACGAAATGCGGAAAGAAACATATCTATCTGGTGCCCATCATTGATGCCGGCGTAAAAATCGAAGAGGGCTACGATACCTACGAAGAAGGTTGCGAAAAGGATTATTTTGTAAAAAGAAACGGAGAACGATTGGTTGCCGCTGTGTGGCGGGACAGGTGCATTTTTCCCGACTTTTTAAAACCTGAAGTGCAAAGCTGGTTCAGGCACAAATATCATTTTTCTCTTAGAGCAGGGAATTGACGGTTTCTGGAATGATATGAACAGAACCTGCAATTTTCTATACGGAAGATCGTTTTAAAGGAGTCTTTGAAGAAATAGAAAAAGTACAAAAACGAAAAACTTGGATATTCAATCCTATTTTTGCATTCACAAAATCTGGTCTCTACTTTTGGGAAACAACCCTTCCGATTATAGGCGTTTCTATCATGAGTATGAAGGGCAAACCATAAGACATGATAAGGTGCATAATCTTTTCGGATTTTATATAATAAAATCTGCAGGAGAGGCACTACAGAAAATGGAGCCCAATAAGCGCATTCTCCTCTTCTCCCGTTCCAGCTACATCGGAATGCACCGCTACGGCGGAGTATGGACCGGAGACAACAAATCCTGGTGGTCACATCTTCTTCTCTCTCTGCAACAAATGCCCGCTTTAAATATGTGCGGCTTCCTCTATTCGGGGTCGGATATTGGAGGCTTCGGTGCCGACTGTACGGAAGACCTGATGGCAAGATGGTTGAGTTTGGCTATCCTCACCCCCCTTTACAGGAATCATGCCTGTGCGGGAACAAGACTGCAGGAGTTGTATCAATTCCAAGACCTCAAGTCTTTCCGGAAAATCATTGAACTTCGCTACGCCTTGATTCCCTACATCTACGGTGAATTCATGAAGGCTGCAATAAAGAATGAAATGTATTTCCGCCCTCTTTCCTTTGTATGGTCAAAGATTCCAGAGCCTATGAGGTGAGAGACCAGATATTAGCCGGGGAGAGCGTTATGCTCGCTCCCGTAGTAAAACACAGAATCATATTGGAGGAACAATATATCTTCCCCGGCATGAAGCTACTTCGTTTCAAGGCATGGAATGATTATACGGAAGAAATTCTCCTGCAGGAACACACTATGTGGAATGCGGGCTTTTCGAACGATTCTTTTCCTCCGAAAAAGGGCATGTCTTCCCCTCATTAAACCGGCAAATACTACTGCAGAACTGGATTATAGCAGCCTAAAATTCATTTGCTATGACGCGGATCCGAAAAGAGTACACACTTTATAACGATGACGGTTTTTACAAGGAATCTTCTCTCGATTTTTAACAGGATTTTTCCACCGCCTCTTTGATTGCCTGCACTGTATACTCCAGTTCTTCCTCAGTGAGGGCTTTCTTCCAGGCTCAAACGAAGGCCGGAATAAGCCGCTGCATGACTTTTTCAATAGCCAGAAGTACATGACTTGGCTCTAAGAACCGCTGGCTAGGGCCGAGCCGCTGCTTGACTGAAATTCCTTTTTGCATCAAGGAGCATCAGAAAGGCTTTGTCCCTCTATTCCGGGAATGCAGATGTGGACATGTTCCCGAGGCGCTCCTGAAGAAGGAAGAATAATTCTTCTCTGCCGAAAAATCCGCTTCCCTCAGAGATTCACCCCGCTGATTTCTGCGGGGACTTCTTCAGAAGTCTTTTGAAAAATAAAATTCGTAAAGGCAATCTTTCTGCCCTTTCCTCCATTGTGGAAAAGGCTTCGCTTGCCGCTGTAGCGAAACCGACTATTCCGGGAACATTTTCCGTTCCGGCACGACCCCCTCTCCTGTGCGCCACCATGCAATAAGCAGCGGGCAGCTTTAAGCCTTTTCGGATGTAAAGAAGACTCTGGGATAGTAGAATTTTATGTATCTGCTTGCGGAAAGCAAATCAATCCCATTTCTTCAGCAGCAATCAGAATCTGGCCGAAAGCTTTGATGCCGCATCGGTATGGAATAGAGCGCCATATCGATGGGCAAGAAACCGATTTCCTGCAGATTCTGCAATGTACCCGATTTCGTTATTAGCCGCCATGCGAAACAAGACAAGTTGTGTTTTCACACTGTTTCAGTACATTCTCCGGCTTCCGCTAAAACCTTTAGTATCTACCGGAATCGACGACCTGTGCCCCCAGGCTTTTCCAGGAAAAGAGGCGGTCGAAGGATTGCAGGATATTCAGTGTACTGGTGGCAAATGCTTAGGATTTTTCTCTCGATGCATTGCGGATGAAATTGCCCGTTGTCGCTTTCCGTCCGCACTCGGTAAAATAGATTTCTCAGGAGACCCCGAAGAAAAGAGGCCAAAGGCTTGTCGGCCGGCTCTATTCTTTCCTTCGTTCTTGTCCGAACGATAAATAGAAGAAGGGTTTCCGTAAAGGTACGAAAAGTAGGGCTCCAAACTCCTGCCGTCTCGGATGGGGCGAGTTGTTGCCGCATTGTCCAAATAAATCATTCCCATTGCCTCTCTATTTCTCTATTTCTGATCTCGTAACTTCTTTTTACATCATCTTAATCTTCCCGAAAAGTCAGAGGTCAGTCTCCTCGTGTCAAAACCTGCTACATCAAAATAAATCGGATACTCGATCCGCTTTTCCTTCATAAGATTCATATAGGCGGTAGCCATCAATATTTCTTCTTCCTGCCTTAAGGGTGATCCCCGTGTTGCATCCAAATCTGAGTGGAATCCACATTGCAGAAAGTGGCAGAGCCTGCCTCTTCCAGAAGTCGTGTTTCCATCTCTCTCCCCTTTTTGATACGGATGCAATCTCGATATCGCCGAACGGATATAGTAAAATATCACAGGAATCCGGCAAAGAGGCTCACATTTCTTTTCCAACGATCCGTATCTCGTTTGATATCTTCAAACTACGATTCGTAAAGTTAAGTGTCCCCAGGATGAGAAGCAAACTCATAGCCGTCATCTTTCAACACTTGTGTGATTTTCTTAACGTTTGCTTTGTCTTCTTTCAATATTCGGATTCGGCTTTATTCTTGGATCAATGCGGAGGAATTGGGATCAAGGTCTCATCCCGTTCAGTTTGCTGGCACTTTAGTACCGGTAAAGGCAAGAGTCACTTTGTGCCCATGATAGGCCAAAATCGGATGTTCTTCTAGATTCATCAAAATCAGCACAATATATCATAATCTCCTACGGAAACATTTCCATCCTTATCCATGTACTGCAGCGGCTTTTCCGATCCTCGTCCAGACCATCTTGTCTACAAAAGCGGAGCCCTGCATATAGATATAATGAATTTCATCGATATTCCCGACATCACAAAGGTTTCTTTCCTCCGGGCAGAATCTGCTTCTTCACATTTCTTGCTTCCGTCAACTGTTCACCATCTCCACTATATCATGCATGTGCACCATTACATATCACGCTCATACATTTCTTTAATTATTTCACAAACTCCGAGATGGGTGGTCGCATAACAGTTGTACTGCCTTCCCTGGCGATATCTTTTAAAGGCTAGAGTCTGTTCATGTAATCAGAATATGGAAGAATATTGTAATCTGATCCATATCCGCCGGCTGCAAACTTCTCTTTTTCACCCTCATCTCCTCTATTTTATCCGAAATAGAACTGTCCCTGTATCTTCAAAGTCTGTAAAGTTTCAATGCCTTATCATAGATCATACTGCCTGCAGCTCCGCCGCCTGCAAGGCTCTTCCTCCTGATAACGCTTCCTCTATGCTTTCTTCAGGTACTTGGTTTGTCGTAATATCGCTCCCGGAGGAAAGAGGTTCAACTTCTTTCTCCCAGGACGGTGCCATGTTTTCTTTCCGAAAGATAGAAGATTGATGATCTTCCATATGGGGCAAGGCAAAGCGAAGTCCCACGAAGATAAGAATAAGAAGGCAGGGATCAAAATCCAGAAAATAGTAGACTGCCTTTGTTGCCTTCTCTTTTCTCTATATTTCCATCTTACGATGGTGCTCTTCCATCTTCTTCTAGTCTTCTTCCACAGAAATCTACTCTTCTGTGTTCTCTTCCCTACTTGCAAACTCTACATCAGCTAAAAATCCATACTTGTATCTATTCTACTCTGCAAATAGGAATTTACCAAAGAAAATCTTATAATGTAATTCCGACATATTTGTTTAAAAATCAGGATACTATCTTTGTAAACTGATGCAAAATAGGAGAAAGACTCTTGTACTAAAAGACAGACAGACAGAACATCGATTGGTCCTTCACAAAGGTAAACGGTAAATTGAAGATCAGCAATACCTGCTCCATGCTGTGCATCGAGGAAGAATAACTTGATAAAGGGAAAGCACTGTCTCCTTCGGCATGAAATTATAGTAGAAAGGATAAACTACATATAAGTTGGAAGGATAGGATACCAAAAGCCATTACCCACAGCTCAAGAACCGCGCCGAGTACAGCGGCTTTCTTGGTTTTTATTTTTCTGATAAAGCGAAACCTGCAACTGCGGTAGCTTGCTCCTAAAAATAAAATTGGACAATTCTCCCGCCAGAAGGAGCCGGAGCTGAAGGAATGCAAAACATTTTTAATCAGTTCCACCATAATGCCAGCAATAGGCCCCATGGAAAATGCGGCAAGCAGTGCCGGAAAGTCCGAAAAATCAAACTTAATAAAGGCGGCATAACAGGAATAGGAAATTCAATCCACATTAAAATATAGGCTATCGCAAGATTCCTGTAATCGCTAAATTGCCGATCCTGCCCATGCTTCCTCCGCTCATCGTTCCGCTAAAGTTCCGTCTTGCCAATCTTACTCATTTCATCCTCTACTTTCAAAAAAACAAACCTCTTCATTCGTAGAAAGCGATTGACTGAACGTTTTTTTGTCGGAAGGATACATATCCCTCTTAAACGAGATGTCTGAGGCTTTGTCTTAGCCACTCGTTATGAACAAGATGTCTCAGGCCGCCTTAGCCACTCGTTATGACCGAGATATCGCACGCTTTACACACGATACTCGTTATGAACAAAAAGCCCTACACCAAAGTGCAGGGCGAAAACATCCGTCTAACTCGCTCCTCTTTCATCCAGACTATACTGTTGGTATCGGAATTGCACCGATTCAGCTGCAAATGCAGGTCGCGGACTTTACCGCCAGTGGGGAATCACACCCCGGCCTGAAGAACCACAACTATAGAATACAACGATTTAGTGAAAATGCAAGAGAAGAGTAAAAATATATCTCTATTGGGCTATAAAATAAAATCCAAAATGGTAGAATCATGAGACGATTCCTTTTTGGTCGATACGCATTATCCTAAAAACGAGATATCGCACGCTTTGCGAACGATACTCGTTATGAATAAAAAAGAGAAGAAAGAGAGGAACTGGGATGAGTGAAAGTGAAAAGAGATCCGACTATATTTCTTGGGATGAATATTTTTATGGGGATAGCCGAGGCTGTCCGCTCTTCGATCAAAAGACCCTTCTACCCAGGTCGGTGCCTGCATCGTCTCGGCAGATAATAAGATTCTTTCCATGGGATACAACGGTTTTTCCAGAGAGCTGTTCCGATGATATTTTCCTTGGACGAAAATCCGAAGCAGGCACGACCCCTATAATGCAAAATATGTTTATAGTTACCCATGCAGAACTGAACGCTATTTTGAATTACGCAGCGGATCATGGACGGTGCAAAAGATTTGCTGAATCTCTTCCCTGTATTATGAATGTGCAAAAGGCCATTATCGAGGCGAGATTAAAACCCTTGTATATAGGGAGATAGATATGCACCCCGTCCGTTCGAGGCCTCCAAGCAGATGCTGGACTGCAGAGTGCGCTATTGCCAATATCAGGCGGCCGGAAGAAATATTTCCCTGGATTTTGTAAAAAGGAAATGCTCCGGCGTCGAGGTTTTTCCTGTTAAACAGTCGGAAAAAGCAAGGTGTTGATTGCTAAAATGGTATACATGCGAGGAATCACGCCCTATGTTTTATCTGCAAAGAAAGTAAAAAGAAAAGAAAGCCCGCGTGCGAGAAGTCATGGAAAGGCTCGATGCATTACGGCGACCACCCCACGATTTTTAGAGGCGAAAAATGCCTGGCAACGCTTCTTTTTGCCACCATTTTATCGGCGCAGTGTGCCGATGCCAGGTCAATATGGTAACGGACAAACTCTTTAAGAAATATAAAAAGTCTGGAAGATTTCGCTTCCTGTGATTTTAAAAGGAACTGGAAGAGGATATTCATTCCACCGGCTTCTATCATAACAAAGCAAAAAGAACATCAAAGGCCTGCGCTGCCGCCTTGTAGTAGAGCAACACGAGAGGAGAAGTTTCCGAGATATCGATTCTCTTACCGCTCTTCCCGGTGTCAGGACGGAAGACGGGGAACCTCATTTGGAAATATTTTCGATGTTTCCCCTCCATTGTCGTGGACAGCCCATGTAAAACAATTTCAATCGCTTGGGGCTTGCCGATTCCGCAGATCCGACAAAGACGGGTTTCAGCATGAGTGCTTCTAAGGTTTTGGATTCGCTGGAATACGCATATCATTTGCTCTGGGGCGTACCCTTTGCACTTCTCAAAAGCCGAAGTGTGAGCTTTGCTATTTGAACGATCTCTGCCCTTCGGTAAAGAGGATCCCGAAACCTGGAAGCTCCGTCGGAGATGATCATTAAGAACGATTTATGGACGATGTGATTGCGAAGTACTCTTGATGAGGACGAAGACGAAGCGGGCTGTAGCCGGCTTTGATGAAGATGATCTGGCAAGACTGCAGGATACCGACTCTCGTGCACTGCCTACTGGTGCGGTGACTCAATAGAGGAGCAAACACGGCGGAAACAGATATGACACCGTAAATACCAGGCTATCGGGCATCTTGCCGCGGAAAGTATTGCGGAAAGGTGCGGGAGAAGCTTGCCAAACGGAAGGAAGCAAAAAGCTGAGCTTATTTTTGTGTTTAGAATAGCACGTAGACTTATTTTTCAATGAGATTGGATAAAAATAGACATTGTACTGCATGAACCGAAAATTCCTTTAATGCCGGAGCCATCGGACGCACCTGCGTTGCTACGAACACGAGGCTCCACCTGATTAAGCCCTACGGCTTTATTTTTGAACAACAAAAACTTATCAAAGCTGGCATGGACTGTTGGGCATTTACGGCTAAAAGAATATTTAAGTTATGAAGATTTTTAAACAGTCTGGAGGATAAAGGAAAAATAGGGCCTCCTCGGTGATTTCCCGGCGCAGAGGCTCAAAATCTGGTACGCAACTACCAAGGCAAAAAGAACTTATACAGGTTTCTTTTTCTGAAAGACGACTATATTATGTTCGGAAGAATCCGCCGGTATTCTGAGGAGATTTTGGTGGAAAATGAAAGCATTGTATCCGTGTCGCATGCTTGCGGAGCTCGTTGCTTCATCTCTCAAACTCCGTGGCCATTATCCTCTGTGAAGCCTTACGGCAGCAGAATTTTAAAAGAGCCTAAAAAGGAAGGGCGCTGCACCGATTACATTGGAAAGAAGAGCACTAAAAATTTTCTCTCTTCTCTTTGACTCTTGTCCCTCTCTTTACTGCATATTCTTCTTCTAAGTCCTCTACAAGATAGAAGTCACTTCGACAATGCATATCAAATACCCTTGCTCATAAGTTGGTACACTTCGCGATAAAAAGAAAGCCAATGCCTTCTCTAGAAAATATTCTCTTTTCCGCAAAATCTCGGACAATACGAGCATACTTTTTGTAATAATACTAGGATGAGCCGTCATACTTCTTCACTCTATCAAAATGTAGAAGATGAAAGTACCTTTTCTGTTCGAAAGCAATACTGTAAATTAGGTTTTTCAAAGCGGAGCCTCTTTATTGCCTCTTCCTCATCAATGAAATGGTCCAAATATAGCTCTACTGTATTAAATACCTTATCATTTGCAATGCCCCCCAGCACGAGTTCATAACTGCTCTCATCCCATCGCTCGACACCGCATGATAAAGTCCAGCCATTCTTTGAGAATATGAAGAAAAAGTCCAAGCTGTTTCAGCTCGCTCAAGGCATTTTCTTCAAATGAAAAAATGGAAATGATCCCTTTTTTCCCCTGCCTTTTATAACGAGTGCACCAGCTCTCTGCCTGGTCTCTGAATGGCGTTGTATAAAACCCCCTTCCAAAATTCACATAAGGTCTGGAGTGTAGAAGATCAGGTTTGAAATGCAATATAAGAACCATGATATAGAATCATAGTGAAAATCCCAGTCATTTCATCACCTTCAAAAGTTCCTCTACAATATAACCCTACTTCCTAGTGTACTGGAGCACTTCATATTCTGGAATAATATAGTTCTGGATAAGATTTTTCCTCTGCTCAGCCCTATGATACACTGTCGCACCATCTTGATGCAGAGCCTCTGCCAGAGCTTTCAATACAAAAGATTGTAAACTCAGTTCTTGAATTGTATTCTTTTTCTTTCACCGTTTCCGTCATAATACTACCTTCTGTTCTGCTTCCTCTAAGCTAAAACTATACCCATATCTTAGCATATGGCTTTCTTTACAAACGATTGGCGAGAAATATTTTTCGTCTTTAAAAAGCTTATATATTGCTTTGCGCTCTTTCTTTATATTTTTGTTTTAATAAATGTATACAATCAAAAGCAAAATAAATTTTTAATAAGTAATAATAGAATCATTGATTCTTGAGAGGAAAATGAACTATATAAAGACATTTCAGTTTGGTCTTCCTTAAAAGTATGAAATCTCATAGTCGTCTTACCATGTTGCAGAGATCAAAGTTTTTCGAATACTAGTGTATAAAAACTTAGTAACTCTCAAACCGATAACCATCCATCACTTTTTATGTTTTATCCTACAATCCAAAACGACTAATCAAAAATCTCGCTCACTTATGACTTGAAATTTTTCCTATTGTTTGGTTATATTTTTCAAAGCTCCTTCCTAAATAATGAATTATATTATTTAACTTTAATATACCTTTAATCCAATGTTTTGTTCTTTGCTTCTGCTTTTTAAAGACTTAATTTGTAGAATCATTTGTTTAATTAAATGGGTTTCACTAATAATAGAATCAACTCCTCTTCACTAGAACCTCATCTTCAATTGCGCTAGAATATTTGGTTTTTCAATGCTAGCATGTGCCTCTGCTTCTTCAAGAAGAAATTATATAGAGCAATACTCCACTCTAAAATTTCATCTCTTGTATCTTTATCATCTTCAAATAAAATACATTCCATTTATAAATTTTTCTTTTTCAGTTCTTAAATAATGAATAAGTCCTGCATGCATTAACTCTATCGATTTATTAGTTGAGACTTGTGTATTTATTTAAACGATTCTTCCTGATTATTGTGTCTGTAAATCCAGTAAAGGAGCAATTCCATCTAATGTACTTTCTATTAAATCCGAAACTCTTCAGACTCTTCGCTTTCTGTTTTTCAGTACTAACCATACTTTCCTCAGAGGATGTAATTTTTGTAGATCTATCATTTTCTCTTGTGCTACCACATGCAATTAAACATAGCATTACTAACATAAGCATAATAACGTGTATTAATACATTATTCACTTTTGACTTACGAACCATCATGATTGAGTCCTTTAAAAAGATAAATCCAAAATAAAACTAATGACACCTTCTAGATACTATGATAAATTTCACTTTTCCTGTTTAATTTTATAATTTTAGTTGTCCCCTTCGTCTCCTTCCGATAAAGGTGTAGGTAAATCTCTTCTTGATATCCTCATCGGATGCCAGGTACTCATCATAGGTCGTAAAGCTTATCCATCAGCTTTCCGTCAATGATTTCCATAATACGGTTTGCAGTAGTTTCCACAACCTGGTGATCACGGGAAGCAAAGATGATGACTCCCCAGGAAGTTCTTTGAGCCGTCGTTTAAGGGAAATCGCTTCCATATCCAAGTGGTCGGTCGGCTCATCCAGAATCAGGACGTTGGGCCGAAATCATCATCTTGGAGAGCATGCAGCGCACCTTCTCTCCTCCGGAAAGGACATTGACCTTCTTCTTCACGTCATCTCCCTTAAAGAGCATTCTGCCAAGATAGCCGCGAACAAACTGGGTATCCTTGTCCGGGGAATACTGGGTAAGCCACTCTACAATAGTATCCTCGGAGCTGAACTCCTTCGTGTTGTCCTTTGGAAAATAAGACTGGCTCATGATCAGTTCCCCCACTTAATCCCCAGCTGTCCAGCTCCATTTCTCCGGCAATAATCTGCATAAGCACAGTTTCGCTAAAGCTCATTCAGATATACAAGAGCCACCTTATCGGTACGGTTTAAGATAAAAGCTGATGTTATCGAGAACCTTTACCCCGTTAATGGTCTTTGTCAGATTGTGCACTTCCAATACATCGTTTCCGATTTCCCGGTTCGGCTTAAACTGAATATAGGGGTACTGTCTGGAAGACGGCTTAATGTCGTCGAGCTCAATCTTCTCAAGCGCACGTTTTCTGGAGGTTTCTGCTTGGACTCGAGGCATTTCGGAGAAACGCTGGATAAATTCCTGCAACTCCTTAATCTTCTCCTCTTTCTTTCTGTTCGCTTCTTTCTGCTGCCGAACAATAAGCTGAGAAGATTCAAACCAGAAGTCATAGTTTCCGGCAAAGAGAGTAATCTTTCCGTAGTCGATATCGGCAATATTGGTACAAACCTTATTTAAGAAATAACGGTCATGGCTGACTACGATAACCGTATTTTCAAAGTTAATGAGGAAGTCCTCAAGCCACTCAATAGAAACCAAATCCAAGTGGTTTGTCGGCTCATCGAGAAGCAGGATATCGGGATTTCCGAAAAGAGCCTTCGCAAGAAGCACCTTCACCTTCTCGGAGCCTTTCAGCTCATTCATCATCTTGTGGTGCAGCTCCGTTTCGATTCCGAGACCATTAAGCATGATCTCCGCATCCCGCTTCCGCATTCCATCCGTCCATCTCGGGCAAACTCGCCTTCCAGCTCTGCTGCACGAATGCCGTCTTCATCGGAAAAATCCGGCGGCATAGAGGGCATCCTTTTCCTGACGCACCTCATACAGCCGCTTATTTCCCATGATTGCCGTGTCCCAAAACGGAGTAATTATCATATTTAAACTGGTACTGTTCCGAAACGGACAAACGCTGTCCGGGGGTCAGGATAATCTCTCGGATGTAGGCTCCAGAGCGCCGGAAAGAATCTTTAGGAGGGTAGACTTTCCGGCACCGTTGCACCGATTACCCCTGTAGCAGTTCCCTTCCGTGAATTTGATGTTTACATCCTCAAAGAGGCCTTTTACCTACTCTGCAGGTTACATTACTTCAGCAATCATCTTTTTACCTCTATATTTCCTCATAAAATACGCTATATTATCCTCCCGACAGTATAGCATTGATGAGGGAAAAGGAAGGAAAGAAGGTAAAATGATGAATGAGAAAGTAATGGAGGAATTCATGCGCATATGCAGGATCTCTCCGGATTTGACCGGATTGAACTTCTACAAATCGAGGCCCCGGCCACAGTCTTTTTCAAAATAGAAGTAACGGAAAAAATGCTGAACCACTATGGGGCCGTTCACGGCGGGGCACTCTACACCCTTTGTGATATGGTGTCCGGCATGACCGCCTACGCCTACGGCGTGACCAATGTTACCTCTCCGGAAACATCAACTATGTCCGTCCGGCAGGTGTCGGCACGCTTTATATCGAGTGTAATGCTTTGCATAAAGGCAGAACAACCGTTGTGCAGGATGTCTTTGTCCGAGATGGCGAAGAAAGGCTCCTTTGCACAGCCAGAATGACCATGTATATCACGGGAGAGGTGGGGAAATAAGGGCTATTCCCCTAAGCGGTCATAGGCATATGTCGGATTCAGCGTCATGCTCCTGCCACCTGACACCTCTATGGTAGTTGCGGTCATATAACTTGCAGCATCGGATGCTAAAAATACTATTGGCTTTGCAATTTCTTCCGGTTCAGCCATCCGCCTAAGCAGGGTTCCCATCGCATTTTTTTGTAATTCCTCTTCCGAAATAGCCGCCTTTGCCAAGGGTTGCTGTAAAACCGGGCATGATGCAACAGACACCGAATATGATTCGCACAATATTCTCCAGCAAAAGGTATTCGTTAAATTGTTAATTGCGGACTTTAACGGACCGTATAGGGTACTCCGTCCGGCAGAAGAACAACGCGCCGCAAGGGAGCTGACATTCACAATGGCTCCACCGGTGTTTTTCATATAGCGAAAGGCAGCCTGACAGCCATAGACTACAGACTTAAAAACAGGGTATCCACCATAAGATTGATTTCCTCCTCGTCATACTCATCCGCCTTCTTACAGCCTGTTGTACCCCACATTATTTACCCAAACATCCAGTCTTCCGAAGTGTTCAAAAACATGCTGTGCAAAGCTGTAAATCTCATCTCCTCTGGAAACATCTACCCTTCCGTATACAAACCTGGCCAAGCTTTCCGAGGAGTTTCAGCCGCTTCCTCTATCTCCTTTCGATACCTCGCGCAAATTGCCACACTTGCGCCCTCTTTCAAAACTCCTTAGCCGTAGCATATCAGATTCCTTTACTGCCGCCGGTTATTACTGCGACCTTCCCTGACCCCAAGTCCATCACATCACCTCCTTATCTTAACTACGCATATTTTATTCATAACAAGTGGCTAAGGCGAAGCCTGAGACATCTTGTTGAAAAATACCTGCGGTCGATGATTCCTGATAGAAATAAAGAAAAAGCCTTTGGAGATTGTGTCTTTTCCTCCTAAAACTTAATCCATCCCAGCACACTTGCCACGGAACTGAACAAAATAATCGCGACAAAGAAGGGCAAGATACTTAATCATAAAGTTGAAAAATAGCTTTTCTCTTAAAGGGGGCATACGTCCACTTCATCCACCAATCCCTCTACAGTAATAGCACGGACTACCAGAGACCAGTTTGCCATAGCGGCAATCAGCATCATAACAGAGTTTGTCAGGAAGTCAAAGAAATCCAAGGGTGCATTCCATAATCAGGGTGATTTCAGCCAATTGCAGCGTAGCCAATGCAATTTAAAAGTACCAAGCGAAACCATAATGATGGCCAAAACCAGGTTGCGCACTTTCTGCTCCATTTCAGCTCATCCTGGAAAGTGGAAACCGCGCTTTCCATAAAGCAATGGCAGAGTAGTGCCTCAAAAGAAAACCAAGAGGAAGAAAAAGCCCTACAATCCTTCCAAAAGCCCATGCTGACAAAGATTTTCAGCATGGTAATAAACATGAGGAGACAATCCGCTTTTTAAGACCTTCGGGTCTCCGCCGGAAAAAGCGAATACAGCAGGGATAATCATAAGACCGGCAAGAATCGCAATCGCCGTATCAAAAAATTTTCCACATTTTCCCGTAGATTCTTCGATGGAATGATCGGATTTCATATAGGAGCCAAAAAGTGACAGAATGCCCATTGCAATGGAAAAGGAATAAAACATCTGTCCCATGGCAGCCACCCTGTCATCCGGAAAAATTCTTTACATTTGGAATGAGAAAGTACTTCACGCCGGATAAAGCCCCGGGTCTTATAACCGCATAAATGGATAAAAACAATGGCAAGTAAAAAGCCAGGACAGGCATCATAAAAGTGGAGACCTTTTTCGATTCCATTTTCCACACCTATAAGATAATCAGTATCACCATAAAGGTAAAAGGATAAACCCAAAAATTCCGTCTGCTCCATTCCCGATAAAACCGCCAAAATATTCACTTGTTGCCACCGCCTCTTCTCCTCGCAAATAAGCAAAAGATGCTTCAATACCCAACCGCCGATAACGGAATAATAGGGTACAATCAGGATGGGAATAACGGCATTAATCCAGCCTCCGAAGCGGAACATCAAAGCTCGTCCGAAATGGGCATGAGCTTCCCACCAGGCTTTCTGGTCATTCTTCCGATTGCACTTTCATAACAATCATGGTATAGCCGAAGGTGAGTACCAAAACAAGATAAATCAGAGAAAAATTCCTCCTCGTAGCGTGCCGCAAGGTAGGGAAACCGCCATATATTTCAAGGCCTACAGCAGAACCTGCCGCCAGAGACACTAAAAGCCCAGCATGTGAAAATTTACTTCTTTCTTTTTCTCGTCCATTTCTTCTCTATGAAAATCGAATCCTTACAGTTCTTCTCTAAATCTTTTCAAAAGCTTGATAAAGTCTGGCAATCAGCAGCCCTATCGCATTATAAAGTCTCCCTCTATTCCTTTTACAAAACGGGCGAACAGATATTTCGCACCCATATGCACCAGCCTTATCCATAGGATCTCCCGTAGCATATACTCCATATTTCCCGATCGGACATCTTGGGAAAGGTACAGAGTCGTTTTCGCATAAAAATCCCATCTTTTTCTCTCCGTATAGAAGGCAAACCCTGTATAGACCCAATTTACCTTCCCCGACAAGCCGGAAAGCATAGCATATGCCTCTTCCTCCGTCTTCGGTTTCCCAAGGAATTTTTCTCCGTCAAAAACCACAGTGTCCGCAGCGATAAGCAAAGTTTCACTGTCAAAATGCCTTTGTACTTCCTCCGCTTTCAAAAAGGCCAGACGCTGTGTGAAAGAGCCGGATCTTTCTCGTACTACTCTCGTCCGCACCGCTCGGATAAATCGTAGGGCTAAAGCCTAATAGCTTCATCAGCTCTATTCTTCTCGGAGATCCGCTCGCAAGCACAAGCTTTGGGAAACTCTCCTGGAGAGACGGTTTCTTCCATTCCTCTTCCGACTCCTTCTCTTTTTTCTCCCTTAGCAAAGCTTCCAGCTCTTCCAGCTCTTCCTTTTTCATTTTCTTATGCACTCCTTCTCTAGTTGCTTCTCCTCTATTTTCTGCTTCTCTATTGTATTTCTCTTTTTGCGCTTCCTTTTCCACTTCTTCTTTTCCTTTTTGTTTCTTTTTCTTTTCTTTTTCTTTCCATCAGCAGCATAAACTTTATCTTGCTTTTTCCGCCTTTACTATTGTTGAAGCGATTCGGACGCTTCTATAGATAAGAGACGTTCTTGCTAAATGGCAAAATTCACTTCATTCTGCCATAATTTTTGAAGAAAGGAATATCAATACCATGAAAATTGAAAATGTCAATAACGTAGAAGGTCTATTTTCTCTCTAAACGGCTTAAAGGGAAGAGTAGAGCTGGTTTCTCCCGGAGGAGACCGCATCACATTTGAAGTCCAAGCTGTCTCAGATGCTTGTGATGTCACAAATGCTCGACAAGGCCTATATCAAAGAGTTGGAACTGATTAGTACATGAGCCGGAAGATATGAAGAAAGTTGTCGAGGTCTCATGATGGGTGACGCAAACAACTAAAGGAAATGCATATCATGCAGAGAATACGAACATCTGAGAAACTATGATTGTATCGTTGTTGGCGGTGGAGCCTCCGGGCTCGCCGCCATTTCCACTATGGCGAACCTCGGAATAACGAATACTCCCTATTGGATGACGGGCGGGCGGCTCGCTCTTAACGGACTCCGAGCCTCTTTCTTTCCGAAAATCTTTTTCAGGAAAAATCGCTTCAACACAGTTCCTAAGACTCATGGAAATATACAGAAGTAAAGACGGTCTTTCAGGGAGCTAGTCTCCATTTCCCTAAACGAGATGTCTCCAGGCCACGCCTGCAACACTTGTTAAGAATAAAGCAGAGACAGTAAAAAGGACTCTCGCCCTTTCTTTACACTCACTGTGAAAAATACAATCAGTAAAAAGGAAGAGCTCTACTACTGTAACTATCTGATCCTTGCCTTTTCGGATAGCAAGATTTCTTCCCTCATTACGCCGGTACTCCCTGAAAAACAGAATAAAGACAAGCGGAGGGAAAAGCCTCTCCGATGCACTCACACTGGGAGGCAAGATTGGACGAGAGATGGAGAACTGCTCCTTCTGAAAAATAAAAAGAAAAACGGAACCGATTTACAAAAAGGGCTGCTAAAAATCTATTTTGATTTTTACGCCTTCTATTCCCTATGAGTAAGATGCGCTACGTGCGATATTATACCAATCCTTACTACTTTTTCTCCTCTTCTCTTGCTTTTTCTGCAAGCTCCCAGAGCAAACTCTTTCCTTGTGAAATCTGCAAATCCACTCCGGTATCGTTCGAGCTCATGCTTCTTCAAACTTGTAATCCTTGTCCGGAAGAATCGCATTCAGGAGGATTCCCACTAAAGAACCGGTTGCCAGACCGGAGAAGGCAATCTGCACGCCAAATACATGGAATACCAAAGCTCCTGCACTGGAATAATTGATTCCTATCGAAAGCACCAAAAATCATGCCGCCACAATAATGTTTCTACTCTTAGAAAAATCCACCTTTGTCTCTACCACATTTCCTTACACCGACTGCAGAAATCATACGTAAAGCACCGAGAAATTCCACCGATAATCGCACTTGGCATAACTCTATCACTGCAGAAAGGCTTTGGGCAGAAGCTTAAAGAATGTAAAAGCGACCCAGGCAGAATAACTCTTGGATCATAAACCTTGGTCAGGCTTAAAACACCGGTATTTTCACCATAAGTTGTATTGGCAGGTGCACCAAAAAGGAGGCCATAGTGACTGCCAAGCCGTCTCCGGTAAGAGTACGGTGGCCCTGGATCCCTTCATAGTAGTTGATTCCGACTGTGAGGAAATCGCAGAGATATCTCCGATATGCTCCATCATCGTCGCAAAAGAGATAGGAATAATGGTTAAGCAACTGCTGAAAAGTAATGCAGGATCCAGATTTCCGCTTGTAAATAAGGAAAATACCGTCCGCTCATACTGTACCGGAAAACCGAACCAAGACGCCGATGCCACCGGTTCAAAGTTAATGTAGCCGAGAAGCGCGGCACAGAGATAGGATACAACAACTCCAAGGAGAATCGGAATGATTTTCACCATCCCTTTTCCGAAAATATTACAGAAGATAACGACGACAATGGCAATCAAGGGCAAGCCCCAGTTACTCGAGCAGTTTTCCACTGCAGACTTGGAAAGATTTAAGCCAATGGCTATAATAATCGGGCCTGTCACTTCCGGAGGGAAAAAGCGCATAACCTTTCCTGCGCCAAAAACACGGAAGGCAAAAGCCAGAACAAGGTACATAAGACCTGCCAGGGCAACACCGAAACACGCATATAAAAGGAGTTCCGGTTCCTTGTTTGGGGCAATACTCATATAGCCTACTAAAAATGCGAACGAGAGCTATGCCAGTACTTTCTTTTTGAAATCAAGTGAAACAGGAGGGTTCCCCAGACCTGCAAAAAGTGAGTACTGCAGAATGGATAATCCTGTCGGTAGAGGGCACCAATACTGTGGCGCCGAACATAGCAGAAAGGTGCTGGAATCCAAAACAAAGAACCTCCATCCTCCTAAGATGTGCATCAAAAACAAGCCTCTTCACTGAACTTCTTCATAGTCTTCATTTGCTCTTTCACCGCGTCTCCTTCTTCCTTGGAAAACGGCCGAAAATGTTCTCCCTCTCTTCCTCGAAAAATTTGCGTTCCTATAATACTCTCTTGGATTTTCTCTGTCAAAGACAAAAAGAAAAGCCTTTTTAAAACTCTTTTTAGCGAGTCTGTATTTCAGGAATAAGGAAAATTGTAAAGGTTCATAAAAGTGTTACTTTTTATGTTGTTAAGAATCGTGGTAAAATATATTTAAATATTATGCAAAAGATTCTTAAACTATGCATTTATAAAGTAATTTGTACTCTCAAAATAAATTTTATCTTCTATTTTAACAAAAAGCTAAAATGGAAGTATAATAAACAAAAGACAATGCGTGGAGGTATGACATCATGGAAATTAGACAGCTGCATTCTTTTTATTAAAAATCGTTGAGTTACAAGCTTCTCGAAGGCGGCGGAGGCTTTGGGGTATACCCTAGAGCCGCAGTAACCATCCAGATTCGTCAGTTGGAACTCGAGTTCAATACTCCGTCGATCGGGTCTGGTAGACATGTAGAGTTAACCCCACCCGGAAAGAGTTTCCTTCTTTATGCTGATGAAATATTGAGGAAGGTAGATGATGTACACGATTTTAGGCACCACTGTAGTGCAGCGATCACAAATTGCATCGGTACCTTTGGAGTCCTTGTTGAATTTTGTTACCGCAGGTCATTACCTCACTTCTATCGTCACTGTCCCTCTATCTCCTTGAAATCAAATCCAGCACGCCAAAAAGAATTAAATGACATGTTGGATCGCTTAACCAGATAGACTTGGCATACTATATCGATCAAAAGGTGTATGGACAAAATTGGAGAAACCCTGGAAGAACCGGAATCGGTGATTTTTGTTGCTAAAGGATGGATTGCCGGAGAAAAAGAATATCTTCTTCCGGAGCTTTTGTGAATCTGCCCTTCTTTTTAACAGAACGAGATTCCAATTATCGTTTTGCATTGGAGCAGGAGTGGCATCGCAGCATTTTATCGATTCGTCCATTCTTTGAGACCAGAAATACGGACGTCATCATAGAACTGATTAAGGAGAACAAGGCGATTTCTTTTCAATTCTATTATGCGGTGCAGAAAGATCTCGAGAGGAGAGCCTCAGACGGCTGGAGTGAAGATTTTCATTTGACCGCATGTCGCCAGCTCTTCATCATGAGGATAAATGGATGACTGGAAGAGATGAAGAAATTCATCAGTTTAAGCGACCAATTGATGCTGTAAAAGAGTGAAAATCCGAAAAACCGGCTTTGCGGGACTTTTCGCAGGCCGGTTTTCTTTTCTGTCATAATGAGTAAAGGATGATGCCTCCTTTTTCCTCTCTTCCCGTAGTTCCAAAGACTTCGAAATCTACCCACTTTTGCTTCAGGGAAAGTCAGTGTTTGTACCTGAAAACGACCTTCTTCCGATAGTGCATTTTCCCCGTCATAACGATATCCAATCAGCAAGAACCAATGCGACATAATCCTCCATAGCAGGATTTTCATGATTTAAAATCAGAGATGGGAACCGGCAGATCTTTTTCAATCTGCTCACATAATCCGCTCTTCCGCCTCTCTTTCGTCTGCCGTACCGGAAGAATGGTCGTGTGACTTTCTCCCTTATTCTCCAAGCGGGTAAAGCCCTCAACATAAATCTCCGGTTTATCAATGCCGCTCCAGCGAGGATGGAGATATTCCTTCATTTCTTCCGTAAAGTAAAGATATTCATCCTGATCCGGCTTTTCCAAAGTTCCTTTATACAAGGACGGTTTCCCATGATGCAAGGCAAAATAAAGAGCACTGTCACAGGCTGTGATAGCAGCGCAACCTCAGCTGCATCATATGATCCAAGCACCAATCCTGGTTTCCCCGTAGAGTCTCAATATGAGAAAATCCAGTTTTCTTTTTCCATCTTACGCTCTTTTATCTTTTTAGCAAACGCATAGCATTCACGATACATATTACAGTTACTCCTACATCCGCAAAAACCGCAGCCCACATATTAGCAAGACCGAAGGCACCGAGAAGCAGCACCAGAACCTTAATCCCGAGAGCGAAGACGATATTTTCCGTCGCAATCCGGACAGTTCTTCTTCCGATGGAAATAACTCTTTGGAATCTTTACCAGGTCTCATCCATAATAACAATATCCGCCGCTCATCGCAGCATCGGATCCCATGCCTCCCATAGCAATCCCCACATCGGATCGGGGAAAAGTACCGGTGCGTCGTTGATCCCATCTCCCGACAAACGCCAGATGTCCCTCCTGTTTTCCACTTTTCTCGAGGCTTTTCAAGAGTTCCTCTACCTTTTCCACCTTTCCGGCAGGCAGAAGTTCACTGTACACCCGATCTACTCCCAGCACTCTTTCCCACTTCTTCCTGTCAACTGGTTTGCTGTCTCCGGTCAGCATCACAACTTCCTTGACGTCCCTCCATCTTCATTTTCAAAATAGCTTCCAGCTACTCTTTTATTTCATCGGCAATCGTAATCTTCCGAGATAGGCGCCGTCTGCTACATAGCAGACAGGTGGCACTTTCCGCTACTTCTTCAGAGTCAGAAATGCGGAACTCCTCATAAGTCTCCCGCTTCTACACAAATCGACTTTCCTCCACCTTTCATAAGTCCCTACCCGCTCCGGTTTTCCGTCTCTTTCAGGATAGAGATCTCGTCTTACAAAATCTCCTCCTGATTAAGCCAACAAAATTGACTTTGCAATAGGATGTGTTGAACCATCTTTCCGCTGAGCTGCTGCAAAAAAGCTCTTCTTCAGAAACACCTTCCGCCGGACATTAACTTTCTACCCAAAAGTCCCTTTGGTCAGGGTTTCCTGTCTCATCCGTCACCAAAACGGAAAGTTTGGAAAATAAGCTCAAATAATTGAACCCTTTACTAAAATTCCTTCTCAGGCTGCACCGATTCCGCCGAAAAGAGCGGAACCGAAATGACAGGAGCGCAGCGACACAGCGAAGGTACCGGCACGATACAACCAAGTGATAGGAGGATGAGCCTGCCAGATTTCTTGGGAAGAATCCGGCCACAACTCATTGATAAAAGCAGTGAGCGTTGGGAGAATTGCCGTGCCAACGCGGAAAATACAACGATAGGGTATAAACCCGCGCAAAACGGGTAATAAAGTTTTTCCGTCTCGACTTCTTTTCCAGCCTCCTCCACAAGTTCCAAAATCTTTTGATACGTGGGAATCTTCAAAGCATTTGGTGGCTTCTACCGAAGAGACCTTCCCCGTTAATACAGCCGGAAATACTATTTTTCCCCGGAATGACGGAGCGCGGTACGATTCTCCGATAGCGCACAGTGTTAATCATACTTTCTCCACCTCACAGTCCGTCTACCGGTAATTTTCCTGCTTTACCGAGAAAATATCTCCGATTTCCACTCGTCCGGATCGATAGTTTTCGTCGCCATCCTCGCCTTCGCATTTGGCATACTCCGGAACATATTCATCAATTCCCTTAATAGAGGCACGACTTTGTCAACGGCATGGCTTTGGAAAAGCTCCCCGACCTGATAAAAGCCATGACTGCGACCACTTCCGCAAATTCTCCGGCAAAAAGGCTCCGACTGTCGCAATGGTCATCAGCAGAGCTTCATCAAAGGGGCGACGATTTTAATCCCAGAATACATTCCCACACCACATGCATAACCACTGAGTAAATAAGGCCAAAAGATAGAGGCGGAAGGGAAGTAAATAGGGTGCTCATTCAGAACGGAAATCAACTTCATTTTCTCTGCTAACTCATAAGTCCCATAAATACAGCGCTAGCCCGACACGATTTCTTTCTTCAAATTTTCTCCGACATCTTCTCTCCCCTAACCCTTACTATACAACTCCTCTGCACGTTCGTAAATACCCCTTCGACATACAAGGACTACCTCCAAGAACCTTAAAATCCGGCTCTATTGTCTTTTCCAATTCAGTTGCCTCTCGTTAAAATCTCCTCCGATCGTGCATCCTCCGCCTCTAAAAGTAAATTTTCTGCATCGAAAATTTTACCTTTTGCGAACTGCACTCCCTCAATCTTATTCATCGCATCCTGCCTTAGCTACAATTCGCACAATCGATTTCACATTCAAATTTCTTTTTCATTTTCCTCTCTTTATTCCTCAAGTGTGTTCTATTCCATCGCAATAATCATCTTCACATGCTCATCCGAGAGCGTAAACTATGCTTTTTCCTCTCTTCTTCCCTGCAAGTTTTGCACGTCGAAGAATTTTTCAACTGATATTGATACTGCAGACTGGTTCTTTCGAAATCCCGATCATTTCCCGTAACATTTTTCTCCCGGAAAAAGGTCACTACGAATCTAATCCTGGTAGAATCTCAAGAGCTTTGAAGAGCTCCACAGGTCGCAGAGATGTCCTCCGAAAATCACATGTGTCAAAAGCGGAACTCGGTACCTCCGCCCTTTGTAACGTATGAATTTGCCCTTCCACCGCCTTTTCCAATCTATTTTTGTACTTTTCCTGCACATCTCTCTCCTTTCTCTTGTTTCTTTATTCTCCTCACTCTATTTTCTATTTGTTTAGGGAACAGAGTCTGTATAAAATGAGTATTTCTCTTTTGATCCAATATTAATCATGAATATATTATCATATATTCTTTTAAAGTCAATCTCTTCATCTCCCTTTTTACCCAAAATTTTGTCATCAAGTAGGAGGAAATATGAATTAATTTTCCCTCCTACTGATTACTCAAAAACAGATATCGCTCTCTTCGACATCTGGTTCTTCTGCATCATTTTCACTCTATTCTACATCCGTATGGCACTCGTTCCGACCTTCTTCATACTAAACACCGCTTCTTTGCCAACACAGCTTCCTAAACAGCGTCCAGGCTCCGCTTAGCACGCAGTTATGAACGAGATACCGCACGCACTGCGAGCAATACTACTCGTTATAAAACAAAAACATATCGCTAATACTTCGGAATACTTCTCCACTCTGCTCTTCGGAAGAGCCAGTTCTGCGAATATGGGTCTATCTCGTGGAACATCCATCCTGCACGCCAGCCATAGTCCCAGCATCTCCAAGTCTTCTAGGAAATGTTCTTCTTTCTCCAAATATTTCGGCAAATCGATAAAAAGCTATGTAGGTTCCTGTGCTTTCATATGGAAAAGATCCAGCAAATTTCTTTCCATAAAGTCGCAGGCATAATTCTATTTTGCATACAGCCAGCTCATGGCCATGTCCTGCCTTCTTCCGAATAAGCACCGACCAGCGCATGCGCCGGGCAGCAATTCATCGTATTATAATGGCTAAGAGGTTCTTTTCCATCCTGTCCTGTAAAGTCTTATTATAGCCAATATGATAGGGCTCCGACCAGGCCAGCAGATTAAAGGTCTTGGACGGTGCATATCAGCAATTGTATGCATCTTGCGTAATCACTCACGGATTGCGTCGGGATATGCCAGATACAGCATGATGATGTCCGACAAATCATCACGGAAACCACCTGTACATCATACTTCCTGTCGAGCTCCATCAACTTTCTCCAATTCCCACTTCTCCCCAAGCTCTTCCGGAGGATTATGCGGAGAACAGAAGATGGATGCATGAATCCTCTGACTTCTCATTTCCATCAGAAAAATCGATTCTCCAGATTCCTCTTCATCGCGATATAAAGGACTGGAAACAATCGTGGCAACCGTTGATGATCAGACTCTTCGTAAACCCGATATAAGTTGGTGGTACTGTACTTTGTCTCCCTTGGAGCAAAAATGTTTCAACGCGGAAAGCAGTCCGCAGGACGCCACGTTCTCCATGAAAATATTTTCGTTTTAAACTCTGAACGGCATTTTTGAGTCTTTTTGCCATTCTATAATGCCGTCATAATAAAGCTTACTTGGCTAGAAAATAGCCGAAGCAGGGATGCATAATCCGCTCATGCTCTCTGTATACAGGGAGGAACGGCAGCAAAGTTCATGTCCGCTACCCACATTGGGAATCGCATCGAATCCTCTTTCAGTGCCGCGAGCAGCGGGCATTTCGATTCCGCTGAATCGCTGGTAGCATCCTGCCCACGTCGGTCATGATATCGGTGATTAAATTGCCAATATTTTCCTTCTATCCTTCCTTATTCTATTCAAAAAGAGGCGTCTACTGTATCCCGTACAGTTTTTATTATACCATGACTTTTTCGTGCAAAAAACTGCACCCATTCTGTTTAACGACGGGTGAAAGTCCTCTCTTTAAGAACAGCTCTGCAAAAACTCGTGCTGTCTTTATATTATTTTTATCCTCTAGTACATCATTTCCGAAAGAATCCACAGTCAATTCTGATTCTCCATACCTTCATAAGTCTTGGGAGCGTTTTTGGGCTCAGGAATGGTCATTAAGTCAATGCCTTCTTCCACAGAATTCAAATCAAAGTCTTCCTGTTTTCTCTTTTCTTCTTCAGAGCCTTTTTAACCTGTGAGCTTCGGCAGCAGTTTTCTTCCTTCAGCCGGGCTTTCCAGTAGAGCCTCTTCTTTTGCTCTTTTACACTCTGAAACAGGCTTAGCTTCTTTTCTTTAGGAGCTTCTAGAAAACAGAGTCTCCTCTTCTTTACTTCCTTTTCTCTACCTTCGTCCTGTAACATAAAGTTTCTCATCTCGTCATTCAAAAAGTTTGCCTGACCGTACCAGCTCTCTACGAGATGCCCTCTTCCGCAGTCGCAGAATTGCTCTGTACTACAGAGGAAATTTGCTCGATACCGAGGCTAACCTGCTTTTACTCCCCTTCGCCTGTTCCTCAGAGGATGCGGAGATTTCAGTAATAATAGTATTGATTTTTGCTTTAGCGGAAACAATCTCCAGAGAAGCTGCGTTTCTTCAAAATGTTTAGCTCCCTTGCTAACTACATCAATTGTTTCTTCACTCTAAATCACTGGTATTTTGCAGCCTTTTGCCGATCTCTGTGCCAGTTTAACTTCATCCCGCTATAACTGCAAATCCTTTCCTGCGTCGGCACGTGCCGCCTCAATTGCCGCATTTAAGGAAAGGATATTGGTCTGGAAAGCGATATCATCAATCGTTTTAATGATTTTACTGATTCATTGGACTTCTCCAGTGATAGCCTGCATTGCTTTAGACATATCACTCATCTTTTGATTGCTCAGTAAAACCGCCTTTTCACTCTCATTGTAACTTATTTTCTTGAAACCTTGGCTATTGCTGATTTTCCGGAAATGTCATCCATGATGGCCGATAATTCCTCGATGGAAGAAGCTATCCATGTAGCACCTTGAGACAAAGTCTGTGAGCGTAGCACCTGCTCCAGCGCGAAGATACCTGGCTTGCAGAATGCACGATTCCTCTCATGGTGCTCAGACAGGGTCTCTACTGATTTCCCAAGAGAATTCAAAGAGGATAATATGCGCCCTGATAATACTTTCTCATCAGACATATCAGCTGATAATTTCTGTGCAAGCTCTGCCAACTTCTCCCAAAATCGGCAATAATGGAACGGATTCGATCCATGATTTTTATCATGCTCTGGAAGATTCCAATTTCATCTTTCTTTTCTGATAGGAATGGAAACATCAGAAATTTCTACGAGCCAAAGTCCGGCTTGAGAATTTTCTTCAAAGGCTAAAGCCCTCTTAATCAGGATGGGTAACACTTGCCCGAAAAAATTACACCTAAAATAGTTAAAATAGTGGAAATACAGATCAATTCATTTCTGGCTTTTATCGTATTCCTGACCGGAAAGGTCAGCCGCAATCCACCAGTCTTTTTGCGCTACCTCGATGGGGGTCAAAAATCTTCTGACTCTCCTCTTTTCCACCGCGGTCATTAGAGTAAAGGTTCTGCTGCGTTCCATACCTTACTGATTTCCACACCAAGTCTTTTTCTGAAACCATATCTTTAAATTCCTTCCGACGATCCTCCTTTTTGCAGGAATAAAGCATCGTTCCATTATTATCTGTCAGGCTTACGCGAAAGAAGAAAACGCTCATCCTCCTGATGAAGGTTTCAACTGTCAAAAGTGATATCTACCCGTACGAAATAGCTTTTAAATTCATCCTTTATTAAAATCAGTCTTCCCACAGAAAAATATATTGATCCGCGTGGGCGTACGGATTTCGCGTTGTCTTGTCTCTGGAAAGTGTCTTGTAATTCTCGCTCTGATAAGAAGCATCCGTTGTCTCAGCTTTCTCCCTGCCCTCTTGGTAGTATATAGGTAGTACTTGCGCATTAATAAATCCATCCGGTGCAATGTAAACACACTCCGGATACATCATCATTACTGTTGATTGCGGAAAAAGAAATTCAGTAAACTTCCCTCTACGACAGTATTGACTTTTTAAGAGAAATGTCCGTACTCTGGAGCGGGAAGGTTGAGTCCGTCGATTCAGTTCGACTGCTGTTCCGTCCGCTGCTATGATATTCACATTGATCTCTCCGGAACCCGACCTTCATACGTCAGGCTGATTCCGTTCAGAATACTTTTTGCCAGAATGTCACTTTCACAATATTATCTACATCATTGAAGGTCATGTATGCTTTATCCGTCATGTTGCCGTCAATGCTCTTCCTGATATATCTTCTTACTCAGGTGAATCATCATATAACTGAAAATCACCAATACAAAAATAGAAAAAGCCCCAATGTCAAAGACATTCTCAGGTATAATGCATCGTTTTACCGGAATTTCTCCTGCTTTGTTTCTGTTCCTTCACTTCGTATCCTTCCTATCCTTCTTATCCTGTCTTAGCAACTGACTGTTCAGGGAGAAGATATAAGATACGGAAGATAAGGATTTTCTCAATTTAGAGGAAAACGAGTCTATCTTATCGTATATACAAAAATTTTGAAGTTTAAAGCATTTTTCGTTTACAATGCAGACTGACTTCTCGTACAAACATCAGAATGTACTTGAAGTATTGCAAGCTTCGCGCAGTAGCCTCAGAATGAGATACCGCGCGCAAAGCGCACGATACTCGTTATGAATAAAAAGGCTTTATCTCGACTGCACACGTATGTTTCCACTCATAAAGCCCAAATTTTAAGAATATGGAGGAAAGAATATGTCTAAAGTAAAATTTTCTATGTTAACGGTTGTCCTTACTGCGCTCAGGCAAGAAAGGCCAGAGAAGAGCTGATCCAGGAAAATCGGAATATGGCAAAAGTTGAATTCTGGGGAAATCGACGAAGGACTGCACCTCGAGATTGCTAATCAATACGATTATTGGGCAACACCGCAATGTTCGTAAAGGAAGAAAAATTTACGAAGCGCACAAAGGGGAAAATATGATCGAGCAAGGAAAATGTAAAGAGAGTGCTGAGGCTGCGTTAAAGCATAAGCTTTCTATTTCCAATACCTCTCTTTGATTCATAACGATATCGTGCGCGAGGCGTGCGATATCTCGTTCTATTTTTGAATACAATCCCAAAACCCCCCAGAAACGGACTAATTCTATCGGAGAGAGGACGGCTGTGGCTCCTCTTCCGGCGGAGATAATGAAGTTCTCCCGCCCCTGTTTCTTCCTGTACAAAGGTCGAGACTGCTTCTTCAGCTAACGGGACTGCAACCGCCTCGAATATAGCCGGTGATACTCAGTAAATCCTTCCAGGAAGCATCACCTTTTTGTTTCCGGAAAGCTTCGCACATTTTTAAGTCCAGCTCTTTCCGCTACCGGAATTAAAAATCACAAGGTATCCTGTCTTATCACCCTTTTCAGCACTGTCTTATACATACTCTCCGAGGCACGCCGAGCACTTCCGCAACATGCACCTGGAGATCGTTTTCATCTACAGATATCTCTTTCTCATAGTAAATCTTTGCCTTGTCCAAAATTCTGCGACATTGGCTTTTTGTTTCTTTTTCCCATTTTACTCTCCTACTTTTAGTTCTTTTTCCATCTCATAAATCCAATCCGTTAAAGACAGCGTAGACTTTCTGTGAGAAAGCGGTACAATCCTTTTCCGCACACATACTCTTTTCCACCCTATTTATGCTACAATACCTGAGTATTTCATTTGTAAAAATATTCGGAAAGGTTTTATGAAAAAAACTCCGCTTTGGCTATCCTATTTTGACTGTGCTTTTCACGCTGATGCTTTACTTTATTCTTTTTTGTCAGTGCTTTTGACTTGGCTTGTTATAACGACTCCTCTTATTATAGAAAAGAATTTAAAAATTCAATGTAGAAGAAAGTCTTAAGGGAATATGAGGGGAGGAAATTCTCTTCCGATTTGGAAAAATGTGATGCAGGAAACTCTGCGTTATCTTCGGGGAGATCGGGAGAACCTCTTGATTCCCTGTTTCGGTAAATGGAGAAAGCAAGGCGTTTTACCAAGAGGATGAAGCTTCCCACATGGCGGATGTTCGAGTGCTGTTTACGACAAGTCTACACTACGCACCATGTTTATCTCTCCTGCCTTGCCATTCTCTTTTCCTTCTGATTTTAGAGCATGGAAAAGCCTTTTTATATTCTGGGAAAAGGGCTTTCTCTTTAGCTCTATAGGACTGCTCTTTTCTCCTGCTCTTCTTTTCCCTTTATGCCATATTGCACTTTGATACCGCTTTTACGCAGTTTCATCATATTTTCTTCTCCCAAGGAAACTGGGAGTTTGATCCTACCCTGAGCCGCATGATTGACATTATGCCGGAGGAATTTTTGCAGATACCGCCCTAAGAATTCTTATGCATTATCTTTCCTCCTGGTCTTCCCCTTCCTCTTCAGTTTTTCTTTGTGAAAAGAGCTAAGGGCTGGGGTTACTAGAAGTATAAAGGAGTTTTTATGGAAGAATATAAAATAGAAGAAAGAAAAGGCTGTCCTTAGTTGGGTGTGCAGTTTCCGGACAATAAGGATTTTTCTCTCGATATGGAAGAACCTTTCCGGGCTTTGCGAGGCTTTTAAGCATCCGTCCCGTAACAAGTCTTAGTCAGAGCCTTGTAAGAGAAGACAGCGCGAGCTTTATCGGAAGTGGTAAGGTGGAAGAGGTACGAGAAGCCGTTCTGTTTCATGAGGCAAATCTTGTTATTTTCCAAAAATCCGCTTTCCCCTGTCTCCAGCTTCACAATCTGGCAAAAGCACTTCCCTGTGAGGTTTTAGACCGCACAGCTTATTTTACAAATCTTCTCGGAGAGAGCGAAAACCAAGGAAGCGAAGATGCAGGTGAGTATGCCTCGCTCAATATATGCTCCCCGCCTTGTCGGCTTACGGGAAAATCTCTCCCGCCAGGGCGGTGCTTCAGGCTCTCTCTCTAACCGTGGTTCGGGAGAAAAGCAAATTGAGCTGGACAAGCGAAAAATTCAGGAGAAAATGGCCATCCTCCGCAAAGAAATTAAAAAGCAGGCGGAAGTGCGAAAAGTAAAAGACAAAAAAAGAGATAGAGCGGCTATTCCGAGAGTAGCACTGGTCGGCTATACCAATGCCGGGAAAGTCGAGTCTTATGAATGCACTCCTTTTACTCAGTAAAGACAGCCAGGCAGAAGGCGTAGAGGAAAAAGATATGCTTTTTGCCACCCTCGACACTACCATTCGAAGGATTGTGCCGGATACGGGTGAAGAATTCCTGCTTGCCGATACGGTAGGCTTTTATTCGTTCTCTCCCGGATAAGCTCTTAGATGCTTTTCACCCACTCTGGAAGAAGCAGTGGAAGCGGATTTAATTTTACAGGTCGTGGATTACAGTGATGAAAACTATCAGAAACACATGGATGCCACGCTGGACACCCTTAAGAAGCTGGAAGCCGGGCATATCCCCATGCTCTATGTGATGAATAAATGCGATAAAGTTCTTCCCTTGGAAGAGCTTCCCGAAACTGCAGAGGCGAAAAAGCTCTACATTTCCGTAAAAAGAAAAGCTGGGCTTGGAAGAACTTGTCGAGAAAGTCTCACAAAGTCTCTCCGCCGGCTTAAAGCCGATTAAGATTCTTCTCCCCACTCCGCATCAGCCTATGAAAACCGCATCCGAAGCGAGGAAAACTCTCTCCCTCTCTTACGAAGAAGAAAGCATCCTGATTTTCCGCAAAAGTCCCCGCAGCATTGGAGGCGCTAGCTCAGAAATGTATAGGTTAACGAGTAAATAGCCTGCACATGAGCGAGCGCGCCTTTTACGAAAGAGGGGACTGCAGCTTTTTAATCCATCATCAAACATACCGTAAAATCACCGCTACAATCCGTCCCTTCTTCGTATTCTTCTCCACCCCGATATAGCGGAACTTTCCAAGTCCGCGGACGGAGATTTTCTCTCCGCCCTTTAGACTGCTGCTGCCTTTTACCGTTATCCGTCCCGGTAAACCAGTTCTCTTTGAAGTACTCCTGCGCATTTCTCTCGAAAGATGGAAAAACGGCGGAAACAACGGCGTCCAGGCGCTCGGAAGGCACGAAAATTCGCTCTTCGACCTCTCTTCTTTCCATCCCTCCGTCTCGACAACTTCTTTACACCGTACTGCCGTATGGCGGATGGTAGATAGATTTTCCGCCACATAATCCTTCATTTTCCGTAAGAGAAAAAGGTAGGTGATGCTTTCCTGAAACAGGATATCCCTGACCTGCTCTCTGGTAATTCCCAGATTCATCACTGCACCGAGAACATCTCTGTGAGAAAGCTTTTCTGCAAATTTTTCCTGCTTTCCTCGGATTTCCAAGATAGAAAAAGGAGCATTTTCTCCGGAAAGGAACTTCTACACTCTTCTTCCATCATAAAAGCTCGGATAGAAAACAAAAGAGCTGTCTTTCCCCATTTTCCGGTAGAAAGAAAATAGGAGGCGCCTCGCTCCCCCTTGATGCTTTGCAGAAACTTTTGCCCGTTCCTCCTCCGATAGAAAGGCACTTGTTGTCGTAGCCACGCTCCTCCGCCATGTGCCATAAGTCTTTGATGTGAGACAGTACGTCTTCCTTTTCTTTCATAGTCTATTGATGATCGTCTAAAAACTCTATTTCCCCCTGCATCCAAATCGTTCCCTTTAAAAGCGTCTCCCGATAGCCGGAACGCCGAGAAGGTCTTTTTCGTTCATGCAAACATGGAAAATGGCATCGTTACATTGCAGTTTTAAAGTCTAAAACATTTTTCATGCGTATAGACATTGCTCTTCATTCTCAGAGAAATAATTTCTCCCAATATAGAATACTGATCACATTCTACTCCTGTCGGCATAAAACTGCTTTCAACCAGGCTATAGAGATCCTCTTCCTCAATTCGCCGATTGATTTCCGACATCAGGTTGATATCCGTTTCTGTCAGAATCTCAATGGCGTCCCTCATCTCCGGCCTTTGCCGCATCAAAAAGTTTTTTTTGCTCCCGCTTTTTATTCTGAAAGACATCCTCATCCTCATTCTGCTTTTCAATCGGTAGAATAATCTTTCCTTCCACGGCCATTCCGGTCAGAAAAGCCTGCTTTGGGCTTTTAAGGGAACTCCCATCCTTTTTCAGCTGACGAGCTTCAGCGAATTACACAGATAAAAAATAAGCGTAATCCCTGAACTGAAATCTTCCATTACGCCTGCATAGGTTTCTTTCTCCGTATGTCTCTCTATACCGGCCTCTTCCGTGTTCAATCCCTCATAAGACTGCATATAGGGAAAATAGTAGTCCTGAACAAACTCTCCGCCATCTCTATGGCCCACAACCGTAATTCCCATAGAGGAAGCTACCGGAAGTTGATATTGCTCTATCACTCTCCCTGAATGATCAGAAATAAAAGCTGTCCGATACTTCTCATGAATGGCTCTATCCAGATAAAACTCCGCTTCCCTGATCATTTTTGCAACGCGGAAAAACCTATGGAACGCAGAAACTTGTGCATTGTATCTCCTTCAATCTCGGCCTCCACCGAATAGTATCTTTGAATATTACGATACTTTCCACTGCATTGCAAGGCAATTCCCGGAATTTTAAGAAAAGCGGAATCGCTGAGGATCCGAAGTGCAATACTCAGTGTTTTCCGCTTTTTTTCATCCTTAATAGGTTTAAACTTCCCTTTTCTCTCTATACCATTCCCTGACTAAGCATAGCCTCGGCAACCTTTTCAAAGCCGGCAACGTTGGCTCCTACTACAAAGTTTCCTTCATAACCATACTTCTTTGCGGCTCCGGAAACATTCTTATAGATGTTCTGCATAATGCCTTTCAGCTTTGCATCCACTTCCTCAAAACTCCAAGAGAGTCTCTGAGAGTTCTGACTCATTTCAAAGCGGACACGGCAACACCGCCGGCATTCGCCGCCTTTCCCGGCATATAGAGGATTTTTTTCGCAAGGAAAACATCTACCGCATGCTCATCCGAAGGCATATTGGCACCTTCCGCAACACAGAAGCAGCCATTCTCAATCAAAGTCTTTGCTTCTTCCCGTTTAACCTCATTCTGCTGTAGCACAGGGTAAAGCTCACGTCGCATTTTACGCCCCATGGACGCTCTCCTGCATGAAGCTTGCTCCCGGAACACGCTCCGCATATTCGGAGATTCTGCCTCTTTACCTGGCTTTAATATCGAAAAGTACATCGAGCTTAATTCCCTCCGGATCATAAACATACCCGCTGGAATCGGAGCAGGTAACTACCTTCGCTCCAAGACTCTCTGCCTTTTGAATAGCGAATTGCGCAACATTTCCGGAACCGGAAACGGCAAGCTACCTTTACCCTAAGCTCTTTTCCTTCAGCCTCAAGCATCTCTCCACAATATAGATTAGCTGTAACCTGTTGCCTCCGGACGAGCAAGAGATCCGCCGAAAGCTTCTTCCCTTTCCGGTAAGAACCCCTCATAGAGATTGGTAATTCTCTTGTACTGACCGTACATAAAGGCTACTTCTCTTCCGTTTCACACCGATATCTCCGGCAGGTACGTCTTCGTCCGCTCCGATATACTTATAGAGTTCTGTCATAAAACTTTGGCAGAAACGCATGACTTCCGCATCCGACTTGCCCTTCGGATCAAAATCTGCACCGCCCTTACCGCCACCGATAGGAAGACCGGTCAGAGAGTTCTTTAAAATCTGCTCCATGCCCAGGAACTTTAAGATTGCCTGATTTACTGTCGGATGAAAACGAATTCCTCCTTTATAAGGATCCCGATTGCGGAATTAAACTGCACACGATAACCGATATTTACAGGTTTTTTTCCCTGATCATCTGTCCATGGCACACGGAAACTGATAATCCTCTCCGGCTCCACAAAACGCTCCAGCAGAGCATTTTTACGATATACCTCTTCGTTTGCTTCTACAATGGGAGAAAGAGACTCAAGATTCTCTTTGCAGCCTCCAGAAACTCCGCCTCATAAGGATGCTTCTTTTTTCCAGCTCCTGATATACTTCACTGACATAAGACATAAATTTGCTCCATTTTTTTCTTTTGTAAAAATACGCTGATTCTTCTGCATATCTTACCCTCATTTGCACCGCTAAACTATAGCACTAATCCTGTTAAGCTACAATAGCAAAATATCTGCTATTCCAAAAAGAATAGAGAAAGGACTGCAAAAAATCAAAATAGTTTTCTAAGCAATATAGGTCTAAATTTAGCACGCTCTCGTTAGCTTCACAGACTGAGCAGTGGTTTGTATCCACTGCCTCACTTTGCTTGTCAGCAAATCTCCTTCGAAGTTGGTCGGTAACAGGACGACTTTTTCTGATGAAAAGTCTGTCCTCAGGATACTAAGCGAAAACTTGATTCTCTTGTTTTTCCAGAGCACCGACGGGCTCAGACCACCCTCATTTTAGACCTATATGCCAAAAATCTATTTATTATTTTGATTTTTACAGCTCCAATAAAACAGCCGTTTTGTAAAAATATTTATTTTTCATTATCTTAACTGCCTAGAGATTAGTCCCTAGCAAACTCTTCCTTTAAATATCGTAATTCAGATCATTTAAATCTCTCTTTCCCTGAAGATCTTCCTCTAAGAAGTCAAACTTCCCTCATTCCCTTTAATCCCTGCTACAAGAGAAATCGGGAAGGTAACGACTGCCTCGGTTGATAGACACGAACATTGCTGTTTACGATACGTTCTAGCTGCTGCAAGATCCTCATTTTCCGAAGCAATCTCTTTCTGCAGATCTAGGAACTGCTGCGAGAGAGGAGATCCGGATAATTCTCCACATGGCATGAATCTGGGAAAGACATCGTTTCTGATCTGCAGACAGCGCTATTGGTATCCTGCATACAGTTCCTCCTGTCTTACGTTTACCAGTTCCGTGAAGACTTTTTCCCTCATGCTTTGCATAGGCCTTTCGCCACTTTCAGCATCTCGGAAATCGTATCATAGCGCTTTCACCAAATGTAATATCTACTGTCTTTTTGGACTTCTCAATAGAAACAACATAGCGGTTTAACTTATTGCTCTGTCCGATAAACCAGAAAAGATCAGCACCAAAATAATCGGAATTAGAATCATAGTTTTTCCTCCTTTCTCTTCTTTTATGAAAATGAGCTTGCTCAGTCTCTAAAAATAGAAATTTAACCCTCTTTCACGAAAAACAAGACATTATGAAAAAATCTCTGTGAAACTCTCGATAAAATCGATTTCTGCCCTAAGCTTCTTATATTCTTCCACCATAGATACTTCTCCACAGCTTCCATGGTACTCGGAACCGGAAAAGAGATAGTAGCTCGTATAACGAGAGATGTACATTGTATCATCTTTCGATATAAATTGCCGTCTGACTCTGTGAAATATTTTTTATCAAACCAATCTAAGACAGTCGGGTTTAAGAAGCGTCTTGCACTGAACTCATCGGTACAGAAAATATTATAATTCTCTTGTGTGTAATATCTTCCGTATCAATTTTTAATCTCGTTTTTCTGCTTATTCGGATAGTCTTGCACCTCTCTTTAAGAATACTGACTTCTTCGTCGGAATAATGCGAATATGTCCGGCAAAGGGTTGGCAAAGCGCATTCTGAAAATCTGTCCGGCAAAAGTCCGTTACTTTCTTTTCGTCGTTCTTCCCTTACTGTCTGTACTTTCTACAACATGATAGGTGCATAAAGGTTCATGACAGAGATATCCTTGGCATCGCGAAGACACAATCCGTATCTCCCCTGATAGTTTGTGGAACTTGGGCATACCTGCTTTCACAGGGTCTAAGAGGAAACCGGTTTGACCTTCATTTCTCCGCCGGGAAAAAAATCTCTTTTTACGATGGGACTTAAAAAATTCCTCTATATATAAAGCTTCATTATTTTGCTTCTTGGATCCGAAAAGTTCCTGCTTTTTATATAGGGGTAAAGAAAAACAAAGCCCAATACAGCTGTAATCAGAATCCCCACAAACTTTAAAAGAATGACTAATATGACTCCAACCACTGCAATGGGGCATAAGATAAGCCTTCCACTTTTAGTTGATTGTCATCTTTTCCCTGCAAGATACTTAATTTTTGCTGATATTCCGGTGAAGCTTTCTACCCTGTCGAATCCGCTCCAGTTCCTCTCTCTACTTCTCTGACTTCTTCTGTCATTTTCCTCCTGCTACCTGCTCTTCTTCCGCATCTTCCCAAAGCTGGACTCAAGAAAATTCCATTTTTATTCTGTAAGATACTTATTTTATTTAAAAATACAACAGTTTTATAAGAACTCTGTCAAGGAAAAATAGTTTTAAAAAAATGAGACGTCTTGTACCTCGCTTTCGTAATCTCTGAGTTTCAGTAGTGATAGAAGCGGGACTCCTGCCCCGCTTCTTTATCCCAGAAAAATCTGTGCAATCCAATTGTTCTCCTTTATCAATATGAATACTTCCTTCCTGGAAAAGCTGTTTAAAAATCCATAAGCTGACCGGACTCTTCCGGAAGAAAGCTGAAAAGAATTAAGATAATCCAAATATCCATTCAACAGCTCCAAGACAAAGGCCGAGCATACGATTTCCGAAATTTAGCCCTGGCAACTTAAAGAGATACTCTAAGACCTGTTGCAGTACTTTTCATGAGCAGACGAAAAGAAGATATAAAAGAAGGAAAAACAGAATCCTGTTTATGAAGGTGATGATATACTGAGCAACCTGATCCCTGCCACTTTCCAACTGCCTCATACATCCCTCCTGAAAAGAGGAGGATTTGTAGGCTCCGGCCAGTGAGGGCAAAAATCGGAAAGACTCTTCGAACGGAAAGCATCTTGTCCTTCGTAGGAAGTAAAAGACCATATTGCTGAAAAATGCTCCTAAGCAACTCATTTTTCCACAACTGCCCTAATGGCAAAAAGGATAAAGCAGTTTAGCCAGAAATAAGAGATAGAAAAAGAGAAAGGATCGGAAAAATTTTTTTCACTGCACTCTTTCTATAGCCTAAAGCCGCAAAAATAATAAAGGAAAGGAGTAGGATACTTCCACCCCTATTTCACTACTTCCCATCATTTACCCCATAAAAATGTTCTTCTCTGTAAAATGAGCTTTGTCATCCTTGTCATATTTCGGACGGAAAAAGAGAACCGATTTTCTTCCGATACTTGGTTTCTCCGCCTGATCCGCTGTTTCTTCAATCAAATCTCTGGCACTTTCTTTATTTAAAATAATGCCGTCTTCTTCCATCAGCTGAATCCGTTCATAGAGTGCGGTGATGCCCTTTTCCGTAATACTGCAATCAATGCTTTTAGCATAATCAATCGCATACTGTGCAAATTCTTCTATATCCATAGAAGCGAAGACGATCCTTCCTGTCTTCTTTCTTCTACTTTCCGGCTCAGTAAACTCTTCGTCTCGTCCAGGGCTCTTCGTCCTCGCTACCTTCCTTTTTGCCTCTTCTTCTAAAAACTTCCGTATACGGTCTTCAGGGACGTTCAAAGATGGAAGGCTTATGCGGAACATATTCCTGCTCCTCCTCATCCAGATACTCGTCTTCTTCTCCGCTCTACCGGATAGCTCTCTTCCTCTGAAGATGTATCTTTATTCACGGCATCAGAAGACTGCTCTTCCGCCGCTCCGTCCAAATCCACATCCTCCAAGAGATTCTTCTTCCTCTTCATGGTTGGAAACAATATCAAAATAAGTCAGGAACTTAGGTCTGTCTTCCGCAAGACGGTCAAAGTGATCGACTTCATCAATTAAAAATCACAGAAGAATCATCTTCCGGATGTAAAATGTGTTGCTCGATCTCATCTAAAACGGAATATTTTAATCTCCCTGGCACCGACAATAATCAGATCCCTGCTCTTTTAACTTATCCGCAAAAACTGCAAAACCCTTTTTCATTCAGCTTATCTGCATCAATTTTGGCAACCTTAAAGTCCAGATGATACTCTTTTGTGGAAATACTTAATTTCTTCCACGGCAATCTTGAAAGCCTCCCATCCAGAGTCTTTGCCTCGATAATCATATGATAATTTTGTGAATTTTACTTCCTCTATAGAACTTGTTGTTTCAGGTTTTTCCCTAGAAAGCACCTCCTCTGACAGGCTCTTCCTCATCGTCTCTTCTTCCCTCTTTTTCTTTTCCTTCGGAGTATCTCTTCTCCGACTTTTTCTTTTCCTTCGAAGACTCTTCCTGAGGCTCATTTTCCACTCGTATCGAAGAATTCCTCCGGACTCTCCTCCTTCTGAGTGCCGAATCCTGCACTTCCTTTCCTCATTTCCGGCTTCTCTCCTCTACGGAAGGTACTGCATTTTCAACAGCCTCCTCCTTGGAAGGTACCGCCGTTTCTTCTCTAAGCGGGCGATAATGAAGCTTTTAAGTCCATAGCCTTATCTATATATTTCTCCCATGCCAAAGAGGAGAATCATCTTGTCACAGATCCGTACACAATCCTCTTCCCGTCCTGCTTCCCCGTAAAGCTTTGCAAGTTCATAAAGCCACTGTTCTTCCAGTTCTGTTGCGGTAAATTGCTCCAAGGGACGTACCAGCTGTGAAGCCATCGCCCTTTTGCCTTTTAAAAATCATATACTGTAGAAGAAATTTTTCTCGGATCTTCAGGGCTGACATCCAAAAATTCCTTGTAAAACTCTACGGCATCCTCAATAGAACCGGAACTTAAGGATAACTCGGAAAGCTTATATAGAAAACGCTTTCCCACAGGAGCTCTTTCAAATGCCAGAAGTAAGATATCCTTTGCTTCCTCATATTCTCCGTTCTTCTCGTAAATATCCGCAATGGAAGAAAGCAAATTTGCATTCCGCACTCTGTTCCAGTCAATGGTATCGGCTATCTGCATAGCTGTCTTTATAGTCCCTTGACCAACCATTTTTCTTAATTTGCTCTGCTTTAATGCTAAACCTCGTACTTATCCATATTTCCCCTTTTGTCCCTTTCAAGCTGACTCTTCCGTCCAATGCCCTAAGGAGTGTTATTTCGTCTATATTTTCTATATCACCGCCAACCGGAACTCCTGAAGCAATTCTTGTCAGTTTAATTCCCATCGGTTTAACCAGCTTTACAATATAACTTGCCGTTGTTTCCCCCTCCAAAGAAGAGTTGGTAGCGATAATCAATTCCTCCACATCTCCTTGCAAACGCTGCATAAGCTCCTTCAGACGAATATCACTCGGACCGATTCCAAGTAAAGGAGATATTGCACCATGAAGAACATGATACACGCCGTTATACTTTCCAACTCTCTCATAGGCTCCCATATCCCTGGGATTTTCCACTACCATAATCTGAGCGTGATTTCGTTCTGAGCTTGCGCAAATGGGGCAATACTCTTCATCTGTCAGTGTACAGCAGCTCTTACAATACCGAATGCTGTCTCTGGCTCTTTTGATGCTTTCGGAAAGAGCATAGCCCGTTCTTTATCCCCATTTATAATGTGATAAGCAAGTCGTTGAGCGGACTTCTGCCCTATTCCGGGAAGTCTTCCCAACTCCTGCACTAAATTGTCCATATCTTTGGAAAAATATTCCATTAGAATCCTAATCCCATTCCGCCGGTCAATTTACCCATTTCCTGGCTGGAATCCTTCTCTATCTCTTGCAAAGCCTGGTTGGCAGCAAGGGACAATCATTTCTTCCAAGGTCTCCACATCCTCCGGGTCGACAGCATCCTTGTCAAGTTTTACGCTGAGTACCTTCTTCTCCCTGTTTATGACAATCTGAACTGCACCGCCTCGGCCTGCCCCTGTATATTCTTTCTTTTGCAAAGCTCCTCCTGGGTTTCTCCAACTTCTTCTGCATCTTCTGATACTGCTTCATTGTTGTTCATATTCATGCTGGCATTCCACCCGGCAAATCCGCCATGCTTTAGCCATTTGTTCCCCTAAAGTCATTTTTCATTACATAATCTTTTTATTTTATCATGAACTCACAAGATAAATCCATTACTTTTTTCTTATTTTTACCTTACAGTACAAATATTTAAGAGTTTTTACCTCCATGATTTCTACTCCTCAGTGATTTCTATCGGCATGGAAATCTTTTCCAGTTCTTCATCGGATATATATTGCGTCATCCTTTCTCTTTATCTCCTGCACTAATATGAAAAATGATATTCCATATTTTTCTCTTCTCTAAGCTCCCCTTTCCACAATGCTGACTCGTTCCGAAAGAAATGCACTTTCCGCATCGTTTTCGCACAGAGAATCATGGAGTGCCGATCTTTTCCCGGAAAAATCGTGGCATCGAAAGGAATCTTTTTCAGAGGCTGTGAAAAATAATTGCAAACCAACATCCATTTTTTCCTTCAGCTTGATAGTCTTCAAATTGTGCCTTGGGAACCTTTTACAATTTTCTGCCTCTTCCGTACTCCCGAATTGGCTCTGATTGTTCATTTGCATCTTCCTGCTTTTCCACCGGATGCAAACGTGTATCCTCCGGCAAACTTTTCTTCCAGTTCCTCCAATCTTTTGTTGAATGGCATCCGTTTTTCTTCCGTCTCCGGAAAAGCAAGCTTCATCAGGCAGGTTTCAGTAAGACTCTCTTTTGATTGGCATAACGAAATTGCTAGTAGTTCGGATAAAAGTCTTATTCCTTAAAAATCTCTCTCCATAGGCATTTCTTTTGGCATCTTCCAAAAGGAGTAGCTTATTTTCTTCGAGAGATCCACCAAGCCCTGCAAGTTTTGTACGGATTTGGCAAGCATCATATTGCGAAAATACTGCAATAAATCTGAGCAGTACTGTGTCAATTCTTTTTCCCTGTTCCAAGACTGCGGCAATATTTTTCCATCACAACTGCATGTTTTTAGCTCTGAGTGCACGAACAAGTGCCGAGAATACCGTAGTGTCAACTGCCCCAAGCACCTTCAAGGCATCCTCATAAGAGATTTCCTCCTGAAAATCATAGCTTGCACACTGATCCAGTAGCTTTACGCTATCACGCATAGAACTCGTCACCCATCCTGGCGATATACTCCAGTGCATCTTCCGCTATCCGGATTCCTTCTTCTTTGCAAAATCATGGCTAAACGCTGCTTAATGGTCTCCACTGCAATTCGTTTAAAATCATAGCGTTGGCAGTGGATAAAATGGTAATGGGAAGCGCATTCGGTTCTGTTGTTGCTAAAATAAAAATGACATATTCAGGCGGTTCTTCCAAGAGTCTTTTAAAAAGCATTGTTTGCCTGTTCGGTAAAACATATGCACCTCTCATCAATGATATAAACCTTGTAGCGCATGTCCACGGGCGGATATTCAATTTGTTCCCTGAATCAAAACGAACATCATCAATATTTCGATTACTTGCTGCATCCATTTCATAGACATTAATACTGGTATTGGACAAAATGGCGCGACAGTTTTTACATGATTGCAGGGATTTCCGTCTATCGGATTCTCACAGTTTACAGCCCTCGCTAAAATTTTTGCTAGCGAAGTCTTCCCTGTTCCTCTGGTACCGCAAAAAAGGTAGGCATGCCCTACCTTTCCGCTTTTAACCTGATTTTTAAAGGATCTTGTGATGGCATCCTGTCCGACAATATCATCAAAGTCCTTAGATCTCCATTTTCATATAGCGCAGTGTATCCCAAACGATGCCCCTACTTTCTTTGTTTCATAGATCGGTACGCTCGAGCAACACTACTATAAACGAGATACTGCATGATTCACGAGCGATACTCATTAAGAATAAAACTTATTCCTCATCACCAAAAAGAAATGCCCATCATTCTGGCTTCTTTTACAATTCCGGAGTTCGGATCCACCGTCTTTAATTTACCTGCAATATCGGCTAAAGGAACCGGCACAATTTCAGTATTCTTTAAGGCCAACATATAACCGTATTTCTCTTTTTAATCATTCTGCAGCTTCCGCACCTGATTCTTGTCGCAAAAACTCTGTCATACGGTACAGGCTGTCCCGCCTCTCTGCGTGTGCCCCTGGTACAGTAACTCTAACCTCAGCTCCGATTCTCTTCAATTTCTTTTTGCAGTTTATAGGCTACAGACGGATGCTTCTTCCGCTCTCGGCAATCTTCTTCTTTAACTCCTTTTTGGAAAGACAGGAGTCCCTCTTTGAAATAGCTCCTTCCGCAATTGCAATAATCGAAAAGCGAGATCCGCTCTGCATGTCTCTCTAGCTATTTTCTACATACGGCATCTATCGTATAAGGAATTTTCGGAACCAGAATAATATCTGCGCTGCCTGCCAGTCCTGCATATAAGGTCAGAAGACCAACTTTCATGACCCCATAATTTCAACAATAAAAACTCTTCCATGACTTTGCTGCCGTAGTATGGATACCGTCAATCGCATTTGTCGCAACCTGAACCGCAGAATAAAATCCGAAAGTCATATCCGTTCCATATAGATCATTGTCAATGGTCTTCGGGCAACCCACAACATTTAGCCCTTCTTCACTAAGAAGATTCGCCGTCTTTAAAGATCCGTTTCCTCCAAGAACAACCAGGCAATCCAGTCTATGCTTCCTATAGGTATGCTTCATGGCCTCTACCTTATCTAAAACCATTTGCATCCGGCTCTCGAATCAGCTTGAAAAGGAGTTCTGCTTGTCCCAAGAATCGTTCCTCCCTGAGTTAGAATTCCTGAAAAATCCGATTTTCCCATCTTTTTATACTCATCATAAATTAAACCCTTATACCCATCTAAGAAGCCATAAATCTCTATGTCATCGAATAGATTGTATAAAGACTTTCCCACGCTTCTCATAGTAGCATTTAAAGCCTGACAGTCTCCTCCGCTCGTTAAGATTCCTACACGCATAGCTTCTTCCCTCCTAAATTTTTGAAAAAAACATCATAACGTAGTAAATTATACAGCATTCATCTAAAAGAGAAAATAGACTATTTTCAAGAAGATAGTCGGCTTTTCTTCTTATATACAACATTCTCCTGTATCCATAGCACTTTTCATTTTTATTATTTTTTTAAGCACAAAAATCCGGAGCGAACTCCGGAGTGAATTGCGGGAGATGGATTTGAACCAACGACCTTCGGGTTATGAGCCCTGACGAGCTACCAGACTGCTCCATCCCATGATAATATGGAAATGGGGCCTACAGGCTCGAACCTGTGACCCTCTGCTTGTAAGGCAGATGCTCTCCCAGCTGAGCTAAGACCCCATATAAAGACATTTCTGTCTTAGTGGATGGAGGTGGATTCGAACCACCGAAGTCAGTGACAACAGATTTACAGTCTGCCCCTTTGGCCACTCGGGAATCCATCCATATAAAAGCCCGAAAGGCTAACGACCCGAACGGATTCGAACCGTCGACCTCCGCCGTGACAGGGCGGCGCTCTAACCAACTGAGCCACCGGGGCCATTTTCGTACCCTGCTTCTTATCATAGAAGTTTTATAGCTGAAAAAGGATCTGAACCCCTAAGTCACAATACTAACGACATCCGATGCACTAGCAAAACAACATATCTAAAGAAATCACTCTAGCAGTAAAACATATCAATCAGACGCATTGGATAAGCCCTCGACCTATTAGTAGCTGTCAGCTGAATGCTTTGCAGCACTTACACCTCAGCCCCTATCTACCTCGTTCTCTTCAAGGGGTCTTACTCTTAACGATGGGATATCTCATCTTGAGGTTGGCTTCACGCTTAGATGCCTTCAGCGTTTATCCATTCCCAACTTGCTCACCCTGCGATGGGATTGATTCCCAACAGGTTCAGCAGAGGTCAGTCCATCCCGGTCCTCTCGTACTAAGGACAGATCCTCTCAAATATCCTACGCCCGCGCCGGATAGGGACCGAACTGTCTCACGACGTTCTGAACCCAGCTCGCGTACCGCTTTAATGGGCGAACAGCCCAACCCTTGGGACCGACTTCAGCCCCAGGATGCGATGAGCCGACATCGAGGTGCCAAACCTCCCCGTCGATGTGAACTCTTGGGGAGATCAGCCTGTTATCCCCAGGGTAGCTTTTTATCCGTTGAGCGATGGCAATCCCACTTTCATACCACCGGATCACTAAGTCCGTATTTCTACTCTGCTTTGGCCTGTCAGCCTCGCAGTCAGGCTCCCTTATGCCTTTGACACTCTTTGGATGGTTTCCAACCATCCTGAGGGAACTTTGAGCGCCTCCGATACTCTTTCGGAGGCGACCGCCCCAGTCAAACTCCCCACCTGACATTGTCCCTGACCGGCTTACGGCCCTGAGGTTAGAAATCCAATAACATAAGGGTGGTATCCCAACAGCGACTCTGATAATACCGAAGTACTATCTTCTCAGTCTCCCACCCTATCCTGTGCATACATTACCGAATCCCAGTATCAAGCTGGAGTAAAGCTCCATGGGGTCTTTCCGTCCTGGCGCGGGTAACCAGCATCTTCACTGGCACTTCAATTTCACCGGGTGCATTGTTGAGACAGCGCTCAAATCATTACGCCTTTCGTGCGGGTCGGAACTTACCCGACAAGGAATTTCGCCACCTTAGGACTGTTATAGTTACGGCCGCCGTTTACTGGGGCTTCAATTCAAAGCTTCGATTGCTCTAACCTCTCCTCTTAACCTTCCAGCACTGGCAGGCGTCAGCCCATATACTTTACCTTACGGTTTCGCATAGACCTGTGTTTTTTTACTAAACAGTTGCTTGAGCCTTTTTCTCTGCGGCTCAGTTGCCTGGGCACCCTTCTCCCGAAGTTACGGGGTCATTTTGCCGAGTTCCTTAACAATGCTTCTCCCGCCGGCCTTAGGATTCTCTCCTCATCTACCTGTGTCGGTTTGCGGTACGGGCTTACTAAACACTATAGCGGCTTTTTCTCGCCACAGAGGCTAAGAGCTTCTCACTTGATTTTCGATCCGCATCAGGTCTTCAGATTGATGAGCGGCTTTTTCCCTACTATCTCCTACCTCCCTTGCACCGGTCTTCTCATTCCTGGCTCTCTCTTTCTCCATGTGTCCCCACATTTCTGATTTAGTAAGGTACTGGAATCTACACCAGTTGTCCATCGACTACGCGTCTCCGCCTCGCCTTAGGCCCCTGACTTACCCAGGGCAGATCAGCTTTACCCTGGAAACCTTAGATATTCGGCCTGGAGGATTCTCACCTCCATCTCGCTACTCATTCCGGCATTCTCTCTTCAAAACAATCCACGGCTCCTTTCGGTACCGCTTCATCTCGTTTTTCAATGCTCCTCTACTGATGTATAAACACATCCCTAAGCTTCGGTGTCATGTTTTAGCCCTCGTTAATTTTTCAGCGCAGGGACCTCTCGACTAGTGAGCTATTACGCACTCTTTGAATGTGTGGCTGCTTCTAAGCCAACATCCTAGTTGTCTATGAAACCCACATCCTTTACCACTTAACATGTACTTTGGGACCTTAGCTGTAGATCTGGGCTGTTTCCCTTTTGACTACGGAATTTATATCCCGCAGTCTGACTCCCGCTTATATCTTACCGCTATTCGGAGTTTGATATCTCTTGGTAGACTTTGACGCCCCTCAAGAATTCAGTGCTCTACCTGCAGAAAGACTTTAACAGCGAGGCTAGCCCTAAAGCTATTTCTGAGGAGAACCAGCTATCTCCGGGTTCGATTGGAATTTCTCACTATCCACACCCTCATCGCCACCCTTTTTCAACGGATGTGCGTTCGGACCTCCACCAAATTTTTACTTTAGCTTCATCCTGGACATGGATAGGTCACCCGGTTTCGGGTCTATATTTACTGACTTAACGCCCTATTTAGACTTGCTCGCTTCGGCTCCGGACCCTAAAAGTCCTTAACCTTGCCAGTAACTATAACTCGCCGGACCGTTCTACAAAAGTACGCGGTTCAGCTTGCGCTGTTCCACAGTTTGTAAACACAGGGTTTCAGGTTCTCTTCACTCCTCCCGGGGTCCTTTTCACCTTTCCTTCACAGTACTAATCGCTATCGGTCACTGAGTAGTATTTAGCCTTGGGGGTGGTCCCCTGTCTTCCTGCCAGGTTCCACGTGTCTGACAGTACTCTGATACTGCTTGATCCTTTACGCTTCGTGTAAGGGGCTTTTCACCCTCTATGGCGCCTATTTCCATCGGCTTCCACTCACTTACAGATCTTTTGTGCAGTCTGAACCCCTGAAGTGCACGCACCTCGGTTTGGGCTCTTCCGATTTCGCTCGCCACTACTTTTCGGAATCACGGTTGTTTTCTCTTCCTCCGCCTACTTAGATGTTTCAGTTCAGTGGGTTCCTCTGTACAGTTATGTATTGGCTGTACAGTACTAGAGGTCTCTCTAGTGGGTTTTCCCATTCAGATATCTGCGGATCAACTCGTATTTGCCAATCCCCCGCAGCTTTTTCGCAGCTTATCACGTCTTTCTTCGGCTCTCAGTGCCTAGGCATTCACCCTATGCTCTTATTGCTTTAACCAATTCTCCACTTGTTACTCAAGTGTCGAGATACTAGCGTGTATCTCTTTTTCTGATTGTGAAGAAGATTTCTCTTCTTACTCTCGATTGTTTGTACAAGTTTTTACCTTGTACCCTCGGATGTCTTACTCTATTTACTAGAATAATTATTTCTTTCTGATATGTAGTTTTTCAAGGTACGATGTGGAATTTCTTCCACAGTGGAGATAAAGGGATTCGAACCCCTGACCCCCTGCTTTGCAAGGCAGGTGCTCTCCCAACTGAGCTATATCCCCAAAATCTGGCATCCACCTATCTTCCCGTGCCGTTACCAGCAAAGTATTTTTCGGCCGCTTAAGTCTTAACCGTCGTGTTCGGGATGGAAACGGGTGTTTCCCTAAGCGCATCAACACCAGAAGTGGAACCAAGTGGACTCGAACCACCGACCTCACGCTTTATCAGGCGTGCGCTCTAACCAGCTGAGCTATGGTTCCCATGAGAATTTTTCTTCAGTAAAATTTCGACTGATCTGACCAACTTTAGACAGTTGCTTTGCAGGAAAAGTTCATATGAGCTTTCTACCGAACATGAAGTCAAACTAAATAACCTCTACCAGTCTGTGACAAAATTCATCTGATCTCACCTCTATACATCAAAAAAATCGAATAACACACAAACCCCTACTTTATCCTTAGAAAGGAGGTGATCCAGCCGCACCTTCCGATACGGCTACCTTGTTACGACTTCACCCCAGTCATCAGTCCTGCCTCTGGCAGCTCCCTCTTGGAACACTGACTTCGGGCATTACTAACTCCCCATGGTGTGACGGGCGGTGTGTACAAGACCCGGGAACGTATTCACCGCAGCATGCTGATCTGCGATTACTAGCGATTCCAGCTTCGTGTAGTCGGGTTGCAGACTACAGTCCGAACTGAGACGTTATTTTTTTGAGATTTGCTTAAGGTCGCCCCTCTGCTTCCCTTTGTTTACGCCATTGTAGCACGTGTGTAGCCCAAGTCATAAGGGGCATGATGATTTGACGTCATCCCCGCCTTCCTCCAGGTTATCCCTGGCAGTCTAGTTAGAGTGCCCATCTTACTGCTGGCTACTAACTATAGGGGTTGCGCCTCGTTGCGGGACTTAACCCAACATCTCACGACACGAGCTGACGACAACCATGCACCACCTGTCACCATTGCCCCGAAGGAAAAGTGCATTACATACTCTGTCAATGGGATCTCAAGACTTGGTAAGGTTCTTCGCGTTGCTTCGAATTAAACCACATGCTCCACCGCTTGTGCGGGTCCCCGTCAATTCCTTTTGAGTTTCATTCTTGCGAACGTACTCCCCAGGTGGAATACTTATTGCGTTAGCGACGGCACCGAGAAGCTTTGCTCCCCCGACACCTAGTATTCATCGTTTACAGCGTGGACTACCAGGGTATCTAATCCTGTTTGATCCCCACGCTTGAGCCCTCAACGTCAGTTATTGTCCAGTAAGCCGCCTTCGCCTCCGGTGTTCTTCCTGATATCTACGCATTTCACCGCTACACCAGGAATTCCACTTACCTCTCCAACACTCTAGATTAACAGTTTCCAAAGCAGTCCCCAGGTTGAGCCCAGGGTTTTCACTTCAGACTTGCCATTCCGTCTACGCTCCCTTTACACCCAGTAAATCCGGATAACGCTTGCCCCTACGTATTACCGCGGCTGCTGGCACGTAGTTAGCCGGGGCTTCTAGTCAGGTACTGTCATTATCTTCCCTGCTGATAGAGCTTTACATACCGAAATACTTCTTCACTCACGCGGCGTCGCTGCATCAGGGTTTCCCCATTGTGCAATATTCCCCACTGCTGCCTCCCCGTAGGAGTTTGGGCCGTGTCTCAGTCCCAATGTGGTCGGTCATCCTCTCAGATCGGCTACTGATCGTTGCTTTGGTAGGCTTTTACCCCTGCCAACTGGCTAATCAGACGCGGGTCCATCTTATGGCGATAAATCTTTTCACACTCTGCCATGCGGCAATGTGCTTATGCGGTATTAGCAGTGATTTCTCTGTTATCCCCTCCATAAAGGCAGGTTACCCACGTGTTACTCACCCGTCCGCCACTAGATAACGCATCTTCCGGCCGAAGCTTTCCAATACGCATCTCGTTCGACTTGCATGTGTTAGGCACGCCGCCAGCGTTCATCCTGAGCCAGGATCGAACTCTCATAAAAAATGAGTATTTTCTTTAAAGTTCATTTCCAGTCAAAAATTTACAGCTTCATTTTGTCCTTTGACTTCTCGTGCAGTGCAACTCGAACTTGCTTTCGCAAAGTACAGCTTTCGCAGAAAAATCTGTCACATGACGTTTTTTTTCTCGATGAAAACAGTACCCTGCTTTTTACCTTTTGGTTTATTAAACCGTTCGTGTAAGTTTCGTTTGAAACATTACTGAAAATTCTTTAGAATCTTCAGGGTCTGTGTATTATTCGATCTTTGATTTTCAAAGGTACTGTTCCTGTCCCTCTTCAGGACAGCCATGCTATTATAACAAAGAGAGTTTCTTTGTCAAGCATTTTTTTCGGTTTCCCGAAAACGGAGTAAGAGGGATTTGAACCCTCGCGCCGGTTTCCCGACCTACACCCTTAGCAGGGGCGCCTCTTCGGCCTCTTGAGTATTACTCCTTTTATCCCTGCCAAAAGGGATTCACCTGAAAAGGTGCTTTATTAGAGTATCAAATTCAGATTTTTATGTCAAGGAAATTTTAGGAGTTTTCTTCCGGACTTTCTCCCGCTTCCTGTTTTCCATCTACTTTCTCAAATCCGTGTTTTCTGAAGCAGCTTCTTTCGAATCTTCCTCATCTTTCCGTCTCTCTGACCTTTGGCAACGGAAGCAATTACGGTATCGGTATCCTTATCAATATCCATCAGCTTTACGCCGGAAGTATTTCTTCCCAAACACTCACCTTATCAAGATTGATTCGAATCATGATTCCTTCCGTGGTAATAAGAAGGATCTCTCTATCCTTATCACAGAGCTTAAAGCCTACGATATCTCCGGTCTTCTCCGTAATCTTATAGCAACGGATTCCCTTTCCGCCACGAGCTTGTGCCTTTAAAGCAGCTCTTGTCCGTCAGTTTTCCGTAACCCTTTTCGGAAACCAGAGGAAAATGTTCTCCTGAGAAGCCTTTCTGCATACCGATGACTTCATCACCTGCATTTAAGCGAATACCGCGTACACCCATAGAGGATCGTCCGGTTGCACGAACATCCTTCTCATTGAATTCAATCGCCATACCCTTCTTCGTAACCAGGAAGATTTCTTCATCCTCGGAAAGAAGCTTTTGCTTCAATCAGCTGATCTCCCTTCATTTAGGTAATGGCAATCATGCCGTTCTTTCCGCACATTGGCAAACTGGGAGAGTTCTGTTTTCTTAATGATACCCTTCTTCGTTGTGAGAATGAGGTATTTTTCCTCGTTGAGTATCTCTTAAGCAAAGAGTCGCCGTAACCTTCTCATTTTTCCTGTAAGGAGAGGAGATTTACCAGTGCTGTTCCTCTTGCCGTTCTGCTTGCCTCCGGAATCTCATATCCCTTGATACGGAAGATTCTTCCTGGTTTTGTAAAGAACATGACATAGTGGTGGTTTGTGGTCATAAAGAGGTCTTCGATATAGTCATTCTCTATCGTCTGCATACCCTTTATGCCTTTTCCGCCTCTATTTTGCTGGTGGAAATGCTCCGGAGACATTCTCTTGATGTAGCCTAGACTCGTAGATGTAATGACCACATCGTCATCGGAAATAAAGTCTTCCGCCTGGAAATCCTTATCAAAGGTGAACTCCGTCTTTCTGTCATCGCCGTATTTTTCCGCAATCGTATCCAATTCTTCCTGAATTACGGAAAGGAGCTTATTTTCATTTCCTAAAATCTCTTTATAGTAAGCAATCTTTGCCAGAAGATCGTTGTACTCATTCTCCAGTCTTTCTCTTTCCAAACCGGTAAGAGCACGGAGACGCATATCCACAATCGCCTGCGCCTGTACATCGGAGAAGCCGAAACGACTGATTAAATTCTGCTTCGCTTCATCCACATTTTTTGCAGCACGAATCATGGCAACGATCTCATCGATATGATCAAGCGCCTTTAAGAGTCCCTCTAAAATATGTGCTCTGTCTTCACACTTTTGAAGATCGTACTCTGTTCTTCTTCGAACAACATTGACCTGGTGTCCTAGGAACTCCTCCAAAATCTGCAGTAAATTGAGAATCTTCGGTTCTCCGTTCACAATGCAAAGCATGATGACACCGAAGGTTTCCCTGCAGCTGCGTATGCTTATAGAGCTGATTTAAGATGACCTGCAGGATTTGCATCCTTTTCGAAGCTCGATGTTGATTTTGGCATTGGAATTCTTTTCCTGCCGCATCATGGATATAGGTAATGCCGTCGATCTTCTTATCTTTAACAAGGTCTGCAATCTTTTTCAATGACACGGGAACGGTAAACAAGATAAGGAAGCTCTTTCACAATGATTCTGTGCTTTTCCGTTTGGCATGGTCTCAATTTCGCAAACGGCGCGCATCTTCACCTTTCCTCTTCCGGTGCGGTATGCTTCTTCCACATCTCTTTTCCGAGAATCGTGGCTCCTGTCGGAAAATCCGGTCCCTTAACAATGGGGAGAAGCTCATCATTTCCGTCTTTCTTCCCGCAATGCGGTTCTCAATGATTTTATCTACACCGGCAATCACTTCTCGAAGATTATGAGGAGAATATTGGTGGACATACCTACTGCAATTCCAGGGTTGCTCCGTTTACGAGAAGATTCGGAAAACGGCAGGAAGCACGGTCGGCTCATCATATTCATTAGAGAAGTTCGGCATAAAAGTCAACTCGTATTCTTGTTGATGCCGGACAGCATTTCGCTGCCATCTTGGACATCTTTGCCTCGGTATAACGCATAGCCGCAGGACTGTCTCCATCTTCCGAACCGAAATTTCCCTGCTTATCAATTAAAACATAGCGCATGGACCAGGGCTGTCCCATGTATACTAAGGATCCATAAATAGAAGAGTCTCCGTGCGGTGATATTTACCCATGGTCTCTCCTACGATGGTTGCACATTTCTTGGTTTTCTTATCCGGTGTTACTCCAAGGCTTTTGCAGAGCATAGAGCACTCTTCTTTGTACCGGTTTCAGACCGTCTCGTCACATCCGGAATCGCTCTGGATACGATAACGCTCATGGCATAGTCGATGTAGGGAATTTTTCCATCGTCTTTTTCAGATCAACTTCCTGCACCTTATCGAAAATATTCGGCTCCAAAATCTACCTCCCTATACATCCAGATTCTTCACATAGCGGGCATTCTTTCTCAATAAACTCTCTTCTGGGTCTCTACCTGATCTCCCATCAAAGTTGTAAAGGTAATATCGAGCTCCGCCTTGTCGTCTTCTTCCATGTTGACACGAAGAAGGGTTCTCGTTTCCGGATCCATCGTCGTTTCCGCGAGCTCCTCCGTATCCATTTCTCCCAAACCTTTGAATCGGGATACATCGCACCTTCCGCACCGATTTCCTTCAATATGTTCTGATACTCCTCATCCGAATAAGCATAGTAATGCTTTTTATTCTTGGTGATATTAAAGAGTGGCGGTTGTGCAAGATAGACATGGCCCTCTTTAATAAGATCCGGCATAAAATTATAGATAAAATGTCAGCATCAAAGGTGGAAATATGTGCTCCGTCCACATCGGCATCGGTCATAATGATAATCTTATGATATCGGAGCTTTGATAAATCAAAGTCCTCATTGATTCCCTCGTACCAAAGGCGGTAATCATACCCTTTATTTCTTCATTGGCATAAATCCGATCGAGTCTTGCCCTTCTGCACATTCAGAACCTTTTCCGCGAAGGGGAAGTACTGCCTGTGTTTCCGGATTTCTTCCTTCCTTTGCAGGTCCCAGTGCGGAGTCTCCCTCAACGATAAAGATTTCACAGCGCTCAGCATCCTTACTGCTGCAATCGGCAAGCTTTCCGGGAAGTCCCACACCGTCCAGTGCCGACTTTCGTCTTGTTAAATCTCTTGCCTTTCTTGCCGCGGCTCTTGCTCTTTTGCGCCATAATGGATTTTTTTCACACATGACTCTGGCTACAGACGGGTTTTTGCTCCAGGAAATAAGTCAACTGTTCGAAACAATACCCTGTGTACGGCTACCTGCGCTTCGGAAGTACCAAGTTTTTGCTTCGTCTGTCCTTCGAACTGCGGATCTTCAATTTTTACGGAAATGATACAGGTTAAGCCCTCACGAATATCCTCTCCGGAAAGATTCGGCTCACTGTCCTTTTAAAAGCTTATTCTGTCTTGCATAATCATTAAAGGTTTTTCGTTAAGGCATTTTTAAAAACCGGTGAGATGGGTTCCGCCCTTCCGGAGTATTGATGTTGTTTACGAAGGTATAAATATTTTCCGTATAGGAATCATTATGCTGCATCGCTACTTCAACAAGAATATGCTCCTTTTCCCCTTCAGTAAATAACATCCGGGATAAAGCGCTTCTTTTCCTTGTTTAAAGTATATACGAACTCCTTAATTCCCTCCCTCATAGTGGAAAGTCATTTCTCTAAGCTCTTCTTCTCTTTCATCCACAAGCTTGATGCGAAGATTCTTAGTGAGAAAAAGCTGTTTCTCTTAAACGCACCTTTAAGGTATCAAAATCATAGATACTTTCTTCAAAGATTTCAGTATCCGGTAAAAATGAACCTTGGTTCCATGCTCTTCTTCGTGCAAGTTCCGATACACTCAATTTCCTTTTATTACCTTTTCCTTTTGGAGAAGGACATGGTATAGATTTTTCCGTCTTTACAAAACCGTAACATCCAGAAAACTGACAATGCATTCACAACACTGGCTCCCTACACCGTGCAGTCCGCTGAAACCTTATATCCGGATCCGCTGAATTTTCCGCTGCGTGAAGCACGGTAAATACTGACTTCAGAGCAGATTTTCCCGGCTTTTTCTGCAAGTCTACCGAATTCTCTACCGTCGTCTTCTACGGTAATGGAATTGTCCTATGAATGGTAACATGTAATATTGTCGCAAAAATCCCGGCCAGAGCCTCATCTACGGAATTATCCACTATTTCATAAACCAAGTGGTGTAAAGACCGTGGTAGAAGTACTGCTGATATACATTCCGGGACGCTTTTCTTACCGCTTCCAAGCCTCCAGTATCTGAATCTGATCCGCACCGTACTCCTTCGATGCGTGAAACTGTTCATTCAGATCCTGCTCTTCTCTCTCTATTGCCATGAACCCTCCTCTATGGACATTCAATCTTTCCACCTTCCACATAGTAAAAGCTTTATCTATGGGAAAACGATTTTCTATTAAATCTTCTAATCCTGTACAAGTGATGATGCTTTGTACGTCGGAAATTTCATCCAGTAAAAATTCTGCCTTTTTCTTATCGAGTTCGAAAAACATCATCCAAAAGTAAAAATAGGATAATCCTCATCTTTTCTTTACCAGTCTCAATCTCTGCAAGTTTCAAAGAAAGAGCCGCCGTTCTTTTCTGCCCTTGCAGAACCGACTTTCGAATGTCTCTCCGTTGATTTGAAACAAAGGTCATCTCTATGCGGTCCTACCAAACTGATTTTTCTGCTCCGTTTCCCTGCTCTTAAAACAGATTCCCAAAACGCTTCTCTTCTTACATTTTCTCTCACTAGCAGAATCAGTTCTTCCTTCCTCCACTGATATTTTTTTATGAATACGAATACAGCTTTTCCTGCAAACTTTCTATAAATTCTCTTCGTATGACGAATAAGAGCCTGACCATATTTTACAAGTTCCTCATCCCAAACGGAAAGACTGTCTTTCGAGCTGCAGTTTAAAAAGAAATATCTTTTAACAGCTTATTTCTCTGTAACAAAATTCTATTATATCTCGTTAAGTTGTATAAATAAATTTTATTTAATTGACAAAGTTCCAAATCAATAAATCTTCTTCTTTCCTGGGACATCATCCTTAATCAGGCTCAAATCCTCCGGAGAAAAATAACCACATTGGCTAAAACCAAAAAGGTCGGAAGCTTTTTTACCGGAAAAACCGTTAATGCAATTCCCTTTGTTTTATTCTTTTTACATGAATATCAATACGATTCTTTATTCCCTTTTTGAAGAATCATCTTAATGTGCGCTTCTTCTTCCGAAAAACGAATCACATCTCTATCCTTACAAAAACGAAAAGGACTTGGAACTGGCTGCAAAAAGATTGCTTCCAGTAAATTGGTTTTCCTGTGCATTGTCTCCATAAAAAAATATTATTTTTTATTTCCTAAAGACAACTTCAGACTTTCATAATTTCTGTAATTTTGTAACTCTATGGACTCAATAATCATTCTACTTGATCCGCATTAAAGTTAACCGGTAAAAATCATATAGATATAACTTTCTTTCCCTTATCCCTGATAAATACCGGAGAACGGGGAATCGTAAAATAGAGGGAAACCTCTTCCTCTTCAATATTCTGTAAAGCATCCATCAGGAAAATTCGGATTAAAACCAATAAGAAGATCCTTTCCTTCTTGCTTAACCGGAATCTCGGCATCCATTCTTCCCAAGTCGAAATAATCTTTAAAGATAAGCTGTCATCGGCAATTTTTAAAAATAAGAGGTTGCTTATCATTATCTCTAGCCATGATTCTTGCTCTATCTATATCTTCCAAAAGCTGCTTTTCTGTTAACCGTAATTTTCGTTTCATAATCTGTGGAAAGCATTTGTTTTACATGGAAATACTCACCGTCCACAAGCTGTGTCACTACTGTTGTATCCTCATAGTGGAAAAGCAGATACTGTCCGGAAAAATACATTTCCACGATATCCTCCAGACCGCCGGTCATAATCTTGGATAAGTCGGATAAAACTTCTTCGGAACAATGGCACTTTGTTCGCTATAGAATCCTTCAAAAATGTTTTTCGAATGGAGATACGATGTCCATCCAAAAGAAGTAATGGAGAAAAGATTATCTTTTATTTCAAAAATATTCTCCGGCCATCTTCTTATTATTCTCCCATTAGCGGTAGAGAAAAATCGTCTGGTTAATCATATTTCTTAAACTGAAATTAGGGATACCGTAATTGCTTCCTGTTTTTCCACAGAAGGTAAGGAAGGAAATTCTTCCGCATTTCTCTCCCATAATTTTAAAAACCGACTTTTTCACAACGGATGATACACTTCCGTTTTCTTCCGCTTCAATACAAAGATTATTTCCTTCTGTCTGCGGAAGGCGTTTTACAATCTCCGTGAAAAAGCTTTGCTTTCCAAGGCAATCTTTCCTGCTTCTTCAATAATACCGGGACAGATGAGTTTCTATACCGAATTCGGATTTATTATCTGTAAGACTGATTTGTCCCTTCCGTTGCGTCAATTAAAATACATTCCATAATACTCATGGTTGTTTTAGACGCTACCGCACGTCCCAACGATTTGTATTGCTGAAACCAGATCATGAAAAATAATTTCATGCGTTTCTCTTCTTTCTTTTTCTTTTTACCTAGTATTACTAGTAGGCTTTTGTGTAAATGTAAATGCTGTTTTCCTTTGATTTTTAAAAAGGAATTTGGATAAAAACTATGTTGATAGTCCCTGGACACTATGGGGATTTATCGGGCAATCTTTTTCGTAAATTTTCATTGTGGGATTGTAATTGTTCGTTTGTCGTAAACTGTGGATATTCTGTCACAGCCGTGAATGACGGTAGAATGATCTCTTCCTCCCAGTAATTCTCCAACACTAACCAGCGGGACATCCTGTCATCTCTCTGCAGAGATACATGGCTATTTGTCTGGGATAAGCGATATTTTTTCTTTGTGGGAGAGGCCAATTCCGAACGATTCAGGTTATAGTGTTCCGCCACGATTTCTATAATGACATCTGGCTGTATTTCGTCTTCACTGTGTGCTATGATCCTTTAAGAGATCTTCCGCCAGAGTTAGTGTATAGGCTGTTTTACCAAACGACTTGGCGACTACCTTTAGTGAGTGTCCTTCCAGTTCTCTTACATTGGACTTGATATTATCCGCAATATACTTGATGACTTCATTGTCAATGTTATAGCCTTCCAATTCTTCCTTCTTTCGAAGAATGGCCATTCGAGTCTCCACATCCGGCATTTGGATGTCTACAATAAGTCCGACTTCAAATCGGAGACGAAGTCTTTCCTCTAAATTATCAATGTCTTTAGGAGGTTTGTCGGAAGCTAAATGATGATCTGCTGATTATCACAGTGCATTGAAAGTATGGAAAAATTCTTCCTGTGTTCCTTCTTTACCGATTAAAACTGGATATCATCGATGAGAAGAACGTCCAGTTCCTGTATTTCTTCCGAAATTCGGCGGAGATATATTATTTTTATTTCGAATACTGTCTACAAATTCATTGATAAAGGTCTCTGAGGTAACATAGCGAATCTTGGCATTTCGATTTTGTTGCAAAATGAAATGGGCAACGGACTGTATAAGTGTGTTTTTCAAGTCCCGCACCTCCATAAATATAGAGAGGATTGTATTGTTCACCTCGAAGCTCCGCAACTGCCACGCAGCAGCATGGGCCAGATCATTGGAAGAACCTACCACGAAAAGAATCTAAAGGTATAGCGGAATTTAAGTTTGCATAAGGCATCCGAAAAACTCAGTTCTTCTGTCTTCTTTATACAAGGAATCCAGCCGCTTTCATCAATAAAAAGAATTTCTTTATTGATTTCCGTAACATCGAGGATAGCTTCTATGAAGAGTCTGTTTGAAATCTTTTTATTGATAATGTCTAAAAATTGCTTTTTATCTACTAAAACAATAAGCCTGTCCTCGAGAATATCGTAGGCTTTACAAGACAATCCAGATCAGGGTAGGCAACTGTCGGCAATCGTCTCTAATTTCCCTGACCATATTCAATATTTCATTCCATTTATATGATTTCTATTCTTTTGTCATACTCCACCTTTAAGCGATCTGTAAAACAGATAGAAGATAAAGTTTTCATATATTTTACAGCATGAGGGGTCTTTATCAAGTGTGTAAGATTACAGTCTTTGTGGATGCAAAATCGAAAATGTTTAATTGTTGAAAAATTTTTATCCACAACAAACATGCATTTTTCTGGAAATTTTTAAAATAAATAGTCTTAAAGAATAGTTTATCCATGATATTTTATTAGAATGTGATAATAAATACTAATTGTGATAGTGGATAAAAATGTGATAAAACTGAAATTCACTTTTACTCTCTTTTTGATGCAAAACTTTCACTGACGGGTTCAGTGGTCTATTATAATAACTTTATGATGTTTACCCAAAATTAGGAGTTTATCGGACTGTATGACGAATAACTCCTGGAGAAACGATCGGTGGCCTGAGCCATACACTAAAAAGGGTGTCCGTATGTATAAGGGAAAATGACTTTTCCAGCCGAAGACCAGACAAAGAGCCAAGCGTATGGATTTAGAAAAAGAATGTCCACGGCTGAAATGGTAGAAAGGTTTTGTCTGCCAGAAGAGCTTTCAGGTAGAGCAAAATTATATCTGCATAAAGTATTGTAGAATAAAGATTTTAAGGCCGCTTTGTAGCGGTCTTCTTCAACTATGGAGTTATTTTTATGAAGCGATTTCCATCTATAAAATCAATGCAGATTTTCTCAACGAGGATATAAAGAGGAAGATCCTTTGCTAATGCATGCTTTGTCATGGCTGTAGCCGAGAATTCTTTAGATCACAGTCGTTTGGGAATCTCGTGTTCAAAAGTGGGAAATTGCGTCGTAAGACATGGTATTGCAGAGAAAGCTTTCGTGAAATATTTCTGATTACACAAAGAAATTGAGTTGGGAAAGACATCATCCTCGTGGTAAGACAAAGTGCGAAAGACAAGTCTTACTTTTGATTTTGAAAAAGCATATCTGGAATTATGTAGCAGTAATGCATTATATGAGGGTAGGAAGAGAAAGCAGAAGACTTTTACTTTTTAGTATGACAGCTGTTTTAAAATTTTGACTTTTGTTTTATTTATTTTTAAACACTATATAAATAGGAAGAAAAAGTCAGTTTTAAACTATGATTATCCTAGAAATGGAGAGAGTTATGAAGAAAAATTTTTTGGAATGATTCGTTTCTACTCAAAAACTTTTTATCTCCTTTAAAAAGGACACGGCTCTTGTAAATACACACCTGACTTGTTCTCAATACGCCTCTGAGGCAATACAAAAACATGGTTGTGTGAAAGGTTTATGGTTAGCGGTATGATGGTTCTTCGGTGCAATCCGTTTTGCTAAAGTCGGATATGATCCTGTTCCCTAAAGATGGAGGGAGAAAATTTGAATTATCTCATTTTATTAACGAAAAATACGTAGAATTTTCCAGTTTTTGGTCCGGTCTGGAATTTTATCGTTAGTTTTCTTGGTATGGTGATGAATGTCATTTACAGCTTTTTTAGAGCAAGTGGGCATTCCAAACATCGGTTTAGCAATTATTTTATTTACCTTAGTAACAAGAATTCTATTATTTCCAACTTCCTTAAAAGCAGCAAAAATCTTCCAGGATGATGCAGATTATGCAACCGGAGATCAAAGGCGGTTCAGGAAAAAAATATAGAATATGTCTGATCAGGCATCTATGATGGCAGCAGGCGGAAATGCGAGCTATTTGATGAAAAATACGGCACCTCTATGACGTAGTTGCCTTCTCTAGTTCTAGCAGATGCCCATCATCTTTGCTCTTTATCGATCATTATGAATATTCCCGCTTATGTACCGGCTGTGAAGGTGGTATACGAGTCCAGTGTCCTCCGCTATCGGTGGAGCGGATGCCGCACAGACCTTAGTGACATTCCGGAGAAAAATAACAGGGCTGAAGTCGATTTTAAAAGACTTTACACAACTTAGGTTTGGATGATCCCGCAAAAATATGACAGCGCGAGTACATAACTTTGTAATTGACTTTTATATAAATTAAATCCTGCGCAGTGGGCAAAGCTTCCGAAGTTTTCCTCAAGCGAGTTCGATAATCGAAACAGCTGCCGCAAAATCTGCGGAAATCAACAGCTTTTTGGGATTAAACTTTGCAAACAGCACTCTCTGCTTATGGATTTAAGCCAAAATTTATTGGCTAATTCCTATTTTATGGGTCTTACACATGGCTTCCACCGTGCTTATGCAGAAGCAGAGCATGCCTCAGACAGCAGAAGGAGATCAATCTGCCCAGATGATGAAGAGCATAGAATGCTCATGATGCCTCTGATGTCCGTATGGTTTTGCTTTTCTTTTGCCTCCGGGTATCGGCTATACTGGATTGACTTCTTCCTTGTTTATGTTACTTCAGCAGCTCATTTTGAACTGGTACTCGGAAAGAAGACAAATGAGCAGCTTTTACAGGAAGCCATGGCAAAAAGCCAATGAAAAGAGAGCTAAAGAGGTTACCTCCTATTGATGAAAAGCACATGAAAATCGTTTAAAATCTATGCAGGCTAAAGAAGATTCCGAAGAAAAAGAAATCGTTTGGAGCATTGTCGAAAACAGAAAGTCAGAAAACGAAGGATTCTACAGAATATTACAATAAAAATGCGAAAGAAGGATCTTTGGCCAGTAAGGCGAATATGGTACAACTGTACAATGAAAAACATGAAAAAGTCATAAAGCTTTAGGGGGACAAGCTATGGATGAAAATCAGAGTATCCGCAAAGACTATGGAAGAAGCCATTACTAGGCAACTATCCAGTTACAGACCACATCCGATCGAATTTCCTATACTGTGCTTGTACAGGAAAGCAAAGGAATTCTGGGAATCGAGTGCAAAACCTTGGATTAATGAGCCTTTTGTAAAAGAAGAAGCAGCTTTGGAAGAAAGAGAAAGAAGCAGCCTCTTTTGTAGAAAAAGCAAGTAGAGCTGAAAAAGGAAGAAAAGGCGGCAGAAAAACCGAAATCAAATAAACGCTCGAAAATAAAAAAGAAGAGAAGGAAGTTCTTCTCAAAGAAAGAAAAAGCTACTAAGAAAACGATGGAAGGGTATAAAGGTTTCAGTCGTGGCGGTTATGATCCGATTCCCTGCTCCGAGAGAGGAAAAAGAGAGAAAGACGAGGAAATAAGAGCTTTCTCGATACAAAGTCCGCTGAAGAAGCAGTAGAAAAGAAAGAATTTCATGCTTTGACAGCAGAAGAAATCCAGAAAACAAGGAAAAGGGTGAAAGCAGTTCTTAAATTCCATTTTTAACAGGGATGGATATGCAGGTTGAATTGGAAATGGATTTCCGCAGAAAACAATGAACTGTATATCAATATTGTTGGATCGGATATGGGAATTTTATTGGAAAAAGAGGTCAGACTCTGGATTCGTTTACAGTATCTTTGCTCTTGGTTTTAAATAAGATCATAGGAAGATTATCTTCGTGTTAAGCTGGATACCGAGGATTATAGAAAGAGAAGAGAGCAGACTCTTAGAAGTCTTGCTAAGAATATTGCTATAAGGTAAAGAAGACGAAGAAGTCTGTAAACCCTTGAACCGATGAATCCAGTGAGAGAAGAATCATTCATGCTTCCTTTACAAAATGATTCTTTGGTATCTACTAGATCCGAGGGAGATGATCCTTCCGGCATGTGGTGATTTTTCTTTAAGAACGGAGGTAAAATTCCGTCAGGATAGAAGATTTAAAAATAAATTTCATGCGCAGAAAGAAAATCACGATGAAAAGTAAAACTTTGCGTTATTGTACTTTTTGCCGCACGCTTTGCTCACGATATCTTTGTTATGAACGAGATATCGCTCGCTTTTGCGCACGATACTGTTATGAATGATAATCCCTTCGTGAAAGGAAGGTTTAGACGCTTAGGTCAAAAATACTTTTTCACGAGGGATTTTTTCTCTCAGATTGCAAAAGCAGAAAGAATATGAGAAAATAAAGGCTTTAGGAGGTGAGTCTGTGGATACAATCAGTGCCTTAGCTACCCCTGCTGGTGGAAAGCGGAATCGGCATCATTCGTTTAAGCGGAGAGAATGCCCTTTCCATTGCAGAAAAATTGTAAAAACAAAGAGCTGGAAAGCCTTTGGATATTCGCGAGAAAGTCATCGCATTCGCTATGGCTTTTGTTTATGATAAAGCGGAAGCAGTAGACGAGGTTTTAGTGTCTACTTTTCTTTCACCGAAGTCCTATACAGGGGAAGATGTAGTGGAAATCAACTGTCATGGTGGCGTGCTTCTCATGCAAAAGATTTTTACCTTAACACTTAAACATGGGGCGAGAGCCGCAGAGCCGGGAGAATTTACGAAGAGAGCTTTTTGAACGGAAGAATAGATTTATCGCAGGCGGAGGCAGTGGCAGACCTTATCGCGTCAGAAAACTGAGGCGGAATTCAAAGCTCTTTTGGCACTCGTTCAGGGTGCTTAGGTGAAAAATAAAGGAATGCAGGAGTCTCATCTTAGAGGATACGGCCTTTTATTGAAGCGGCACTCGATGATCCGGAACATATTTCCTGGACGGTTTTTCGGAAAAATGCGCTCAGCACACGGAATATATATTGCAAGAAATAGAGAAGCTTCTCGCTTCTGAGAGGAGGGAAGAATGCTTACGGAAGGCATTCATACCGTGATGGTCGGAAAGCCCAATGCCGGAAAAATCTTTCTTCTAAAAATGCTCTGGTCGGTACGGAAAAAGGCGATTGTTACAGATATACCGGGGACAACGAGAGACACGGTAGAAGAAAATATCCGTCTGGACGGTCTCTCCCTACACCTTATGGATACCGCAGGTATTCGAAATACGGAAGATATCGTAGAAGGAATCGAGTCGAAAAAGGCAAAGAAATCCATAGAACACGCGGACTTGCTTCTTTTTGTGGTGGATGCCTTAAAGGAATTTGAAAAAGAAGATGAAGAAATCCTTTCTCTTGTACAGGGAAAAAGACCATTGTTTTTACTGAATAAGACGGATCAGGAAACAGTCTTAACGAAAAAGAACTGGAAGAAAAACAGGCCTTCTATCATTGAGATTTCTGCTAAAGAGTGGACGGGTATAAAGGAGCTTGAGAAAAAAATCGAGAACTCTTCTTCTCGGCTCACTCTCCTTCTTCAGAGCTGTTCATTCATAGTGAGAGACAGAGTGGATCTGGAGGAAGGAAGAGGGCTACTTGAAGTGAGAAAACGAGTCTTAACTTATCTCTTTCCGAGGACTTCTTAAGTATTGATTTGATGGGCGCCTATAGCGCACTAGGGAAGAATTTTGGGAGAGAAGTATCCGAAGACCTCGTGAATGAGATTTTTGCGAAGTTCTGTATGGGAAAAATAACGCTCATTGTATTTTCTTTTTAATGATGACTTCCTTTGTAGATAAGGAGAAAGAGTAAGTAAAGCATTTTAGCGAAAAATATGATTTTTAGCTGATGATTATAGGATAGTTTAAGAATCATTAAGCCTCATCTAAAAATCTTATAGTTGAAAGGAACAGAATGTCTTTAATTGAAGAAAACTATGATGTGATTGTGGTGGGCGCCGGACATGCCGGAGTGGAAGCGACACTCGCTTCCGCCAGAATGGGCATGGAAACACTGATTTTTACCTTGAGTCCCGATGCCATTTCCATGATGGCCTGCAATCCGAATATCGGCGGAAGTTCAAGGGGGCATCTCGTGCGTGAGCTGGATGCTCTCGGCGGAGAGATGGGAAAGGTCTGTGACCGTTCCTTTATTCAGTCCAGAATGTTAAATCGGTCGAAAGTCCTGCAGGGTACATTCCCTAAGAGCCCCAGGCGGATAAGCAGCTTTATTCACACAATATGCGAGAGGTTTTGGAAAACCAGGAGCGTGTCTCATATCAGGCAGGGAGAAATCGTAAAAGATTTTTAACGGATGAGGAGAAAAAGAAGTAAGAGGGGTAGAAAGCAGTACCGGAGCCAAGTATTTGGCTCAGCGGTTATCATCTGCACGGGAGTCTACTTAAATGCAAGATGTATCTACGGCGAGGTTTCGGAGAAACCGATCCGAACGGCTTAAGACGGGCGGAAAAAGTTGAGCGACAGTCTTCGAGAACTGGGATTCCTCTTCTTCGCCTTTAAGACCGGAACGCCGGCTCGAGTGGACAGAAGAAGTCTTGACTTTTCTCAGATGGAAGTGCAAAAAGGGAGATGTTCCTGTAGTGCCCTTTTTCTTTCTCAACGGATCCGCGTCGGTACAGATTGAGCAGGATGACTGTTTTTAACCTATACGAACGAGGAAGGACATAGTCTCATTCAGGAAAATATTCATCGCGCTCCGATGTATAATGGAAGCACTGAGGAACAGGGCTCAGGTACTGTCCGTCCATAGAAGATAAGGTGATGAAGTTTCCGGACAAAGATCGTCACCAGATTTTTGTGGAGCCGGAGGGAAGATATACGAACGAAATGTATCTTTCCGGCCTGTCCTCTCTCTTCCGGAGGATGTCAGATTGCCCTTCTCCACACCATGCCCGGCTTCCAAAAAGGCGGAAATGGTTCGCCATGCCTATGCGATAGAGTATGACTGCTTAAATTCTCTGGAATTAAAGAACAATCTGGAGACGAAGCGAATCGCTGGACTTTTCTTTGCTGGACAAATGAACGGCTCCTCCGGCTATGAGGAAAGCTGCCGTACAGGGCTTTATGGCCGGGGTGAATGCCGTAAAGCACTCAAGAGGAGAAGAAGCCTTTGTTCTGACTGCTCCGAGCTATATCGGCGTTTTAATCGACGATTTGGTCACCAGGAAAAATAAAGAGCCATACCGTATGATGACGAGTCGCGCGAATACCGTCTTCTGCTTCGGCAGGACAATGCGGATCTTCGCCTACGAGAAAAAAAGGTTACCGTTTGGGACTCATTTCCGAAGAGGAAATCGGGAAAACCCGAGAAAAAGCGAGAGAGCATTAAAAAGAAGTGGAAAAGAATGGCAAATACCTATGTCGGAGCCAACGAAAAATAATGCCGTATTAGCGACTCTCAGCTCTTCACCCATTCAATCCGGCGTTTTCTTCTGGAACTTTGTAAAAGGCCGGAGTGCAGTTATCAAAAATTTGGCGAGCTATGGATCCGGAGCGTCCGACACTCTCTCCCTTTTATTTGCGAGGAAGTGGAATTGAAATCAAGTATGAGGGTTACATCAAGAGACAGATTCAGCAGGTGGAGGCTTTTAAGAAGCTGGAAAAAAGCTTCCTAAAAGAAATGGACTATCAAAACATGCAAAAATCTGCGCCTTGAGGCAAGACAGAAACTGGATAAAATCCGCCCCTGAAAACATCGGCATGGCGTCTCGTATCAGCGGCGTGAGTCCCTGCGGATATTTCCGTGCTTTTTGGTTTATTTGGAAAAAGTACAAAAAATGAGTCTAAATAGCGGCTATAAAAATAACCCTGAACGATCAGTAGGAGAAAAACAAAAATCAGGAAAAAATCATAGTAATATAGAATAAGTTAAGGAGTCTTCTATGGCAAGGGATGCGTTTTTCTCGTCGCCTTTCTGCTTTATCAAAGCAGCTTGGTGTGGATTTACAGGAAGAACAGCTACAGCAATTTTACAGCTACTATACTTTTGCTGGTAGAAAAATAAGGTAATGAATCTTACGACCATTACGGAAGAAGAAGATGTGATTGTGAAAGCATTTTTATTGATTCCCTCGCAATGAGTAAAGCTGAATGTTTCACGTGAAACATTTTTCAAAAATGGATAGAGGAAAAGCATTGTATGGATGTGGGGACAGGAGCAGGATTTTCGAGCCTTGTCATAAAATAGCCTTTCCGAGCATTTCCCTTTCATTGAGCGATTCATTGCAAAAGAGAATTCATTTTTGGAGGAGTTGTGCAGGAACTGGGGACTGAAAGGAGTGGATTTCTACCATGGAAGAGCGGAGGATCTGGGGAAAAGGCCGGAACTTCGAGAACAGTATGATCTGGTCTTTTCTCGTGCGGTAGCAAACCTCTCCACTCTAAGTGAATATGATCTTCCCTTTGTAAAAAAGGCGGATACTTTTTAGCCATGAAGTCCATGGATATTTCGGAAGAACTGGAAAAAGGAAAGAAAGGCTATTCATCTTTTGGGTGGAAAGCTGGAAGAAGTTCTGGAATATACTCTTCCGGAAACGGATATCAGGCGTTCCCTGCTCCTTGTTCAAAAAGTGGGAAAATACGGCAAAAATACCCGAGAGAAGGCCGGCGTACTGAATCAAAGGAACCGCTCGGCTAAATTTTTCAAGAAAGTTGAAAGGATATTTTTCGAGACTTGCATGCATGTTGCGGATATAGTATAAATGTTTCACGTGAAACATTTTGAAGAGGAAAGGTTCAAAAGTGGCAAGAATTATTACCATTGCAAATCAAAAAGGCAGGGGTTGGAAAACAACTACTGCATTAAATTTAGCGGCTTCCTGGGAGAAGCCAAGCAGAAGGTCTTGCTTCTCGATTTTTGATCCGCAAGGCAATGCGGGAAGCGGGCTTGAAGGTGAGAGACGCGAGAAAAGCATTTATGAAGTGCTAAGCGGAGAACTTTCCGTAGAGGATATTTACATACAGAAATCGTGGAGCATGTGGATTTTTCTGCCGGGAAATCGAAATATGGCCGCTATGGATGCGGAGCTTGCCAATGAGGAAAACAAAAATTATCTTTTAAAAGATATTTTGGATAAAATGGCAAAGAACTATGACTATATTTTTTATTGATTGCCCTCCGAGCCTGGGAACTTTAACGATTAATGCGCTCACTGCATCGGATTCGGTTTTGATTCCGATTCAGTGCGAGTATTATGCCTTGGAAGGACTAAGCCAGATGCTGGAGACGAGTTCAAACGGTGCAGGGAAGCTCTCAATGAATCTTTAAGCATAGAAGAATTCTTTTTACCATGTACGATAGCCGAAAACCTGCTCTCACAGGATGTCGTTCGTGCGGTAAAGGAGCATTTCAATGTAAAAATCTTTGACACCATTATCCCTAGAAATGTGCGACTCGCTGAAGCGCCAAGCCATGGTCTGCCAATCAATCTCTATGATGGCAGTTCCACAGGAGCGGATGCATATCGTAAGCTTGCAGGGAAATTTTGGAAAAAGGAATTATAAGGAAAGCACAAAAACAGGATAAAGAAAAAAATAAAGGAGATCTATGGCAAAGCATGGATTAGGGAGAGGCGTAGACAGCCTTTTCACTGCAAATCCCGGAAAAAAATAGAAAAAAGAGGCCGAGAAGAGGCAAAGCTTCTAAAGCTTTTCTCTCATCCAGGCAAACCCTTCTCAGCCCAGAAAGCGCTTCTCCGATGAAGAAATGAAGGAACTTTCTGAAAGCATTAAGCAGTTTGGGGTAATTCAGCCCTCTTCTTGTAAAAAGCAGGGATAGCTTTATGAGATTATTGCAGGAGAGACGATTTCGAGCTGCAAAGCTTGCGGGACTTACGGAGTTCCGTTCTTATTCGGGATTATGATGAAAAGCGCAGTAAGGAAGTTGCCATCATTGAAAATATTCAAAGAGAGGACTTAAATGCGGTGGAAGAGGCACTGGCATATCAGAGCCTGATTACAGAATACGATTTAAACCAGGAAGAGCTTGCGGAGAGGCTGTCCAAGAAGAGAACAACCATTACAAACAGCCTTCGTCTTTTGAAACTGGAAGAAGAAATCCTAAACTATATCCGTGAGGGAAGCTCAAGGAAGGACACGGAAGAGCCCTTCTTGCCATACCGGAAGGAAAGAAGCGTTTGGAGCTTGCAAAAAGAATGTGTGGAGAAGAATCTCTCCGTTCGGGAAGTGGAAAAGCGCAGTCAAAATAAGGAAACGCAGAAAAAGAAAAGACGGAAGGAAAGCACTAAGTAAAACAATTTACAAGTATTTACAAGGATTTGGGAAAGCAGGATGGGAGAGAATCTTGGCACCAAGGTAAAGATTATTCCCAAAAATGAGATAAGGGTAAAGTGGAAATAGAGTATTATTCCGAGAAGACTTGGAACGCCTCTATGATTTACTGGAGGGAAAGGGTAGAGAATAAATGAGTGTTTAAAAAGAAATAGGAGCAATTCTTTTTCGATTATTCTCCTGATTAGTTTGCTTCTTTCTTTGCTTTCACTTTTTTTTGCAATAAAAGCGGAGGCAAAGTATAAAAAACTGTATCGCCAATACGATTATTTTATGAGAGGAAAGGATGCGGAAACACTGGAGGATTATTTTGTGGAGCTGCAAAGACATGTGGAGAAGTCGGAGGATCTTCTGGAAGACCAGAGAGAGATGTTGAAAGTGCTTCATAATAACAACAGAGCGGCTTTTCAAAAGATCGGAATCATCCTGCAATGCTTACAGCGGCTTAGGAGGAAACTTATCTTTTGCTCTTGCCATTTTAAACTATGACAACACGGGATTTGTGCTTAATTCCGTTCATTCCAATGAAGGAGGATTTCTTTATATCAAAGAAGTGGAAAAAGGAAGTACCACTGTTGAACTCGGTGCAGAAGAAAAGCTTGCTTTGGAAGAGGCACTTGGTTATAGAAAGAAGAAAGAGTGAGGAATAGTCTTTCGTGAATACCGGATTTTACAAGAAGAAAAAGTTTTTAACAAAAAAGAAGCTTAGAATTCTGGCATTGAGCGGCATTTTTCTTGTCGCTCTCCTTTTTTATTTCATTCATGCCTATCGCTCGATGGATAAAAACAGTAGAGTGTATGCCAATATGGGAGAATCAAAGCTACCCTATGTTTATGTTCTGATGGGAGAGAAGAAGATTAACCCGATGCACGGCTAGTATCAGGAGATCGAGGATCGGCTGTGAGAAACAGTATTGCCGTTCTTCCTGAGGACAGAAAGTTGGAACTTTTGGTAGAGCCAAAGAAAAAAATACAATCAGCTCTGCACACTATAGTATTCGCAGTATGGACGGAACAGATCTGCTGGAAAAAGGATGGAGAAGCGGAACTTAGCAAAAGAAGGAGAGACGCTGAAACTGATTCTTCCGATTCAAAAACCTGATTGCAGGAAGGAAAAAGAATACCAGCTTCGTTTAAGCTTGGAAATGGGAGAAAATACCATTTATTATTACAGCCGGATTTTGCTTGGGAAAAGAGAAGATGGCGGAGGAAATGCTTGCTCTCGGGGAAGACTTTACGAGAAAAAGCTTCTCCAAGTCGGAGGCACGATCCTAAGTACATATCTGGAATCGGATGACACCATGGATGATTCGGACCTTTCTCATGTCAACTTGCATTCTTCCTTTTCAGCAAATCACCTGGGGAGACAGCAGGATGATTTTTGGATGGAGAACCGGAAATCAGCTTTAAAGAAATCAACGGAATTATGGGGATGGTTCAGCTTCGCTACGCCTCTTCCGCTACAGATGAGAATGGAAATACCCGCCGTTTCTTCAATGAAGACAATTTCGTGATGCGTTATGACAGCCAGAGAATTTATCTGATGGACTTTTGATAGAAAAAGTATGGAGATATTTGATGCACAGAAATTCCGCTTTGGGAGAAAAATATTTTACTGGGAGTGGACAGTGCGGAGGATATGCAAGCGAAGTATTCCGAAACGAAAAATTTTCTATGCTTTTTGCAAAGGGAAATGCGTTGTATCGTCTTGGTACGAGAGAGATTTGACTCTGTATCTTCACTTATCTCACAGAGAAAATATAGCTTTCGCGGTGACTTTCTGGATCACGGCATCCGAATTATGGATGTTAAAAAAATAATGGTGACGTGGATTTTTCTGGTCTATGGCTATATCAGTAGAGGGCGACACGAGGGCTATCTGGGACTTGTCTTCTACACCTATGATAATTCGGAAAATACCGTGGTGGAAAAATTTCTTTTTACCCTTAATGGAAAATAAGGAGGAACTGGAAGAAAAGTCTTTCCGACTCTCTTACCATGCCGGAAACAAGATGTTTTTATCTTTACTACAGCGGAACGGTTTACGGAATTGATACCAACAGCTTTGAGGTTTTAAGCTTGGTTTCCACCTGAAAAAGGATGAACTGGCATCCAGTGAAAGTGGACAATTTTTAGCTTACGGAGAGAAAGACGAAGAATCGGAGCTCAGTAAAACAGTAGTTTTACGAAACTTGAAAACGGATAAAAGTCAGAACATATTTGAAGAGAACAGGCTTTTTCAAGGTTCTGGGATTTATAGAGATGATCTGGTTCTGGGCGTGCCATGCCGGAGGAAAGCACGGAATGGAACGGACAGGAGAAATCCCTGTATCGGAAAATTCGAATTGATTGCAGGCAGATTCGGAGGTTAAGCTGTCCTATAAAAAGAAAAATTTGTACTTTTTCGAATTTTACAATTGCAGGGAATCAATTGCGTTTTGATGAGTACAGTCATGATGAAAAACGGATATCACTACGTCGGAAAAGGATAGCGTATTATCTAATAAAGAGACGGAAGAAGAACAGAATGTCAAGCTTGAAAGCCGTCAACTTGGAAATATGGGAAAGAATTATTTTTCTTCCCTACTCGGAAAAAAAGTACGGAGAGCTTTTACCGTACACAGCCCGGAAAAAAATTTTTCGATAGAGAAAGCCGGATCAATTGAACTCTCTCTGAAAAAGAGTATGGAAGAGGGTGGGATATTTTCTTACTCTCTCGGACACTATAGAGGACAACACGAAAATATGGAGTCGGCCATTTCCGCAGTTTACGATAATTTCGGCTATATTCTGGACGGAAAGCAGGAGATACTTTGGAATCGTACGGACAGACCGGGAGTCATTATCGGAAAAGCCAGAGAGGATGAGTAACGGACTTTATCGCGGAGATTCCGGATGTACGAACCATTCTGAGTAGTGATAAGGGGAAGATTTTGAATCTCTACGGTGTAAGTCTGAACGCGGCACTTTATTACACAGCAAAAGGCTACCCGCTTATGATTCGAATAGACGGAAATTTGGGAGTTGATTACCGGCTATAACGGTAGCCAGATCACGACCTATGTTCTTGGAGGAAGCAGCTCTCCGAGATTGCTTCGCAAGGAGGATGCTGCTGCTCGCTATGACACGGTACACAATGCATTTTATGCTTTTTACCGGGATAGAATTTCTCGGATTCCATCGCTGATTAAGGAAAAATCGGCTAAGCTCAGGGTCTCGCCCCGCACATTTTCCGGGTAGGGAAAAGAGAAGAGAGTAAATCCTGCAGCTCTTTTTATCCAAATGAAAGCCGGAGGAAAGCGCATTTACCAAGGTCTTTCTTCTTTGCATAAAAGAGAATTTAATGGTTCTGAATAAGAGCGCCGGATCCTGAACGGATACCGGTGCTTTTTATGTAAACGAAGATGAATTACCGTAGAACTTTACATTTGGGCGAGGGAATGAAGCAGTGGAGGCACTTCCTGCACAATGGCAGGTTCGCTATAGTATTGTACGGCGAGAGAAAGTGCCCATAGTCTTTTTGTTCCCCGGAGCGGCCTTCATACGAATCGCCACTTCCTTTTGTACCATCACCGTGATGGACTTAAGCGGAAGCTTTTTTCCAAAAAGGTCCATAAGGATAGGCGTCGTAATGTAGTAAGGAGATTAGCCACGACCTTTACGGAAGAAAACGCCTGATGTTCTTCCAGAAGGAAAGATAATCGACTTTCAATGCATCGCCGTGAATGAGTTGGAAAATTGTTTTTTACGGAAAGGTTTTTCTCAGGATGGGGAATGAGCTTGTCATCGATTTCAATTGCCACAACAAATCCTGCCCTCTCACAAAGAGCTCCGTAAGGGTTCCGATTCCGGGACTGATTTCAATAATTAAGTCGTCTTTATTGATTTTCGGAAAAGCTTAAGATATGCTCCAGAACCGAAGAATCAATCAAGAAGTTTTGTCCGAATTGTTTTTGAATTGGAAATTTGTCTTCTGTAAAACGGCAATGGTTTCCTTTTGAATCCACAAGCTTTGCCATCTTCATACCCCCTAAATTTTTCTGTGTAAAATCTTGCCATATTTTTCTCTTAGAAAGCAAGAGAAAGGAAATATTAAAGAAAATATCTCTCTTAGAATACTTTCCCTTTTTTTCCCTTTCCGCTATACTAGAAACAGTGACATTTTATATTCCGAACTGTGTGTGCATTTCCATGCGGCTCGTTTTTCTATAATATACGGAGGAATCCATGTTTTCGCTGATTTCAAATGATATAGGAATTGATTTAGGTACTCCAGTATCTTGGTTTATATAAAAGGGCAGGGGAGTTGTTTTAAAGGAGCCTGCCGTGATTGCTGTAAATAAGGACAATAATGCTGTGGTGGCCTATGGAGAGGATGCAAGACTGATGCTCAGGGCGTACTCCGGAAAATATTTCCGCTGTTCGTCCCCTTCGTCAAAGGAGTCATTTCCGACTATACCTTTAACGGAAGAAATGCTGAAGTATTTTTATTAATAAGGCGGTAGGAAGAAGAACGCTCAGAAAAGCCCAGAATTTGTGTTTGTATTCCCAGCGGGGCAACGGAGGTGGAGAAGAAGGCTGTAATGGATGCGGCCAGCCACGCCGGTGCCAGAGAAGTGAGTATCATTGAAGAGCCGGTGGCTGCGGCAATTGGCGCGGGAATAGACATTTCAAACCGCAAGGAAACATGATTATCGATATCGGAGGCGGAACCGCGGACATTGCGGTCATTGCCTTAGGCGGACCTGTGGTTTCGAATCTATAAAAGATCGCTGGTGATGATTTTGACGAGGCTATTCTTCGCTATATGAGAAAGAAGCACAATCTTTTGATTGAGAGAGAACGGCGGAGGATATCAAGATAAATATCGGCTGTGCCAGCAAGCGCCCGGAGAATGTGACCATGGAGGTTCGGGGAAGAAATCTCGTGACGGCACTCCCGAAGACGGTGGTGGAAGTTCCGATGATTATGGATGCCTTAGTAGAACCGGCAAGCATGATTGTGAATGCGGTACACAATGTTTTGGAGAGGACACCGCCGGAACTTGCTGCGGATATTTATGAAAGAGGCATCGTCATGACCGGGGGAGGTGCGCTTCTCACGGTCTGGATAAACTTATGCAGGAAAAGACGGGAATTACCACAATGCTTGCGGAAGACCCGTTAACAGCAGTGGCTATAGGAACTGGTAAGTCCATTGATATGGCCGGAGAGGATGATGACTTTTAAAAATTCCGGAGCCGATAAAAAAAGCGAAAGCCTTTTCGCACCTGTCCACTACCATAAGATAGACGGAATTCACGGAATATGGAAGAGTTAGAGGGAAACATCAGCCACATCGTTTTTCGAAGCGAAGAGAGTGGCTATACGGTTTTTACGATAGAAGATAAGGGAGAAGAAACGACATGTGGGAAGCTTCTCCATATTGCAGTCTCGGAAAAATCAAAAATGCGAGGCAGGTGGAAGGAGCACTCTGTTTACGGAAAACAATTTTCCGTAGAAGAGTATGAACTGCTCCCGCCTGACAGTCTCTCCGGAATAGAGCAGTATCTCTCTTCCGGCGCAGTAAAGGGAATAGGAAAAGCCATTGCCAAGAGGATTGTAAAAAAGTTCAAGGAAGACAGTCTTCGCATTATGGAGGAAGAACCGGAGAGGCTCTGTGGAGATTCACGGTATTTCGGAAAGAAAGGCAAGAGACATTGCCGCAGAATTTGTGGGGAAGAAGGATCGGCAGGATGCCATTCTTTTCTTACAGGGGCTGGGAATCGGAACACAACTTTGCTATAAGATTTACCGGCATTTTCAGGGAGAAATCTATACGATACTTCGGGAAAATCCCTATCGTATTGCGGAAGAACTGGAGGAGTCGGCTTTAAACGTTGTGACCAAATCGCTAAAAAGAGTGGGAATTGAAGAAAATTCCCCTTTCTGTATTCATGCGGAATAAGCTATACTCCTTCAAGGGAACTGCAAGGACACTGCTATCTGCCCTCCCCATTTTAAAGAGAGACAGAACGCATTCTCGAAATGGAGATTGTCTCTTCGAAGAAGAACTGACGGACTTACAAAATAGAGGCAGGGATTAGAATACAGGGGGAGCGAGTTTATCGTGCAAGTACTTATTTTTCGAGAGCGCCGGTAGCGGCTAAGCTTCGCGCCCTGGACATCCCGGAAGAGGAAGCCTATTCGAAAGCTGGAATCAGGCAATAGAAAGCCTGTTCCGGAAGGAAAATCCGGAATTGGATTCGTTACAAAAAGAAGCTGTATACCTTGCAGCACAGTCCGAATTTCTGATCGTTACGGGGGAATTCCGGAACAGGCAAAACGACAACCATCAAAACAATTTTGCGACTCTTTACGGAAAGAGGAAAAATATCTCTCTGGCAGCACCCACGGGAAGAGCAGCTAAGCGGATGAGTGAGGGCTACGAATTATCCGGCCAAAAACGCTGCACCGCCTTCTCGAATATATGGGACAAGAAGGAGAGGAGGAAGAGGAAGGCTTTTAATCGACTCTTTCAGCGAAATGAAGAAAATCCGCTGGATACGGATGTCGTCATTGTGGACGAGATGAGTATGGTGGATCTTTATCTGATGGATGCTCTCCTTAAGGCAATACAACCCGGAACCAGACTAATTCTCGTGGGGACAGCAATCAACTTCCTTCTGTCGGTGCGGGAAATGTTTTGAGAGATATTCTTTCCTCCGGTTGCATAAAAGGCTACAATTGAAAAATCTTCCGGCAGGCTTTTAGAGTCGGATATAGTTGTCAATGCCCATAAGATAAATGAAGGAAAGGAGCCTAATCTTCCAAACGCTCCAAAGACTTCCTTTCTTTATCAGAGGAGAGCAGGCAGAGAAAAATTTTTCCGATATTACCGTACTGATGAAGGAAAAACTGCCTAAATATCTGAACATTGACCCGCTCTCCGTGCAGGTCATGTCTCCGCAGAAAAAGGAGCGCTCGGAGTGGAAAGTCTGAACCGGTATTTACAGGAAGGCTTTGAACCCAAAGGATAAAAACAAGGCGGAAAAAGGAACTCTACGGAAGGGTATTTCGCTTAGGGGATAAGGTGATGCAAGTAAAGAATAACTATAAGCTTACTTGGGAAATCCCCGGAAAATTCAATATCCCCATAGAAGAGGGGGAGGGAATTTTTAACGGAGATATCGGAAGAATTACGGAAATCAATCACTTTGCGGAGACTATGACCGTGTTTTTTGATGATAAAAGAGTAGTCTACAACTTTTCCGATTGTGAGGACTTGGAACTGGCTTATGCCATTACCATTCATAAGTCTCAGGGCTCGGAATATGATGCGGTGATTCTTCCCATGTACAGAGGACCGCAAATTCTGATGACCAGAAATCTTCTGTATACGGCAGTTACAAGAGCAAAGTCCTGTGTTTGTCTCCTGGGAGATCCCAGGGTGTTCCGAGATATGATTCATAATGAGACGGAGCAGAAACGTTATTCGGGCCTTCGGGAACAGCTTATGGAGATGAAGGATTCCACACTGTATCGAATAGAAAAATCCTTTTTCCAACGAGGAAGAGGCATCCATGAACTATAAAGAGAAATGGAAGGAGGGTATCCTCAGCGCACTCTTCCCTCCGCGCTGTATTCTTTGCGATGAGATTTTAGAGGATGGGGAAGATGGAATTTGCCCTTCTTGCCGAGAAAAAGAACAATTTATGGAGGAACCCTGTTGCAAATCTTGCGGCAGAGGGATTCTGCGCGAGGAAAGAAAGTCTGTGCAAGAATTGTAAACGACATCATTTCTCTTTAGTGGAGGCATGATTCTCTACCACTTAACAGAAGAGATAGAGGATGCGATTTCGGAATTGAAGTATAAGGGAGGCAGGACAGGAGAATTTTTCGAAGACGCGCAGGCGAACATTTTTCGGGAAAAATGGAAGCGCTTGGGAATACAGGCAATTCTTCCCGTACCGATTCATAAAGACAGAAGAAGAAAAAGAGGATATAATCAAGTCGAAGTTATTGGAAAAGCTCTTGCAAAGGCTTATGACCTTCCGCTGTATTCGGATATTCTAAAAAGAGAAGAAAACAAAGGCCTTGAAAGATTTAAACTGGTGGAACGCTTACAGAATCTTCTTTCCGCAATGGATTGTGAGACGGTTCCTGAAGAACTTAAAAAATTGTGTTGGTAGACGATATATTTACAACAGGTGCTACAATGGAAGCCTGCACAAGAAAAGCTAATTGAGCGGGGAATAAAAAGAGGTGTATATTTTTGGCCATAGCGGCCAGGGCGGATCGGTAGGAAAGAGAATACAGCCGAAAAGAGAATACAGCCGGTAAGAAAACAGGTAAGTATAGTAAGATAGAGGGATTTGGAGGAGTGGTTTTGGATAAGAAAAGAAGCGCAGGCATTTTGATGCCCGTATTTTTCTCTGCCGGGAGAATATGGAATTGGAAGTTTTGGAAAAGAAGCAGAGGAATTTATTGATATCGTAGCGGAAACCGGAAACAGAGTCTGGCAAGTTTTGCCAATCGAGCTGACAAGCTATGGAGACTCTCCATATCAGTCCTTTTCGAGCTTTGCAATCAATCCCTATTATATTGACCTAGAGAGCTTAAAGGAGGAAGGGTTTCTTACAGAAGAAGAATTAAGAGAAGAGAAGGAAGCTTTTCTGTCTTCCCGTGAAAAGATCGATTATGGTCTTCTCTACAAGAGAAGATATCCCCTTCTTAGGAAGGCTTATGAAAGATGGAAAAATAGCAGGAGGAAAGTCCGGACGCTCTTATTGCGGGAGCGTCGGAAAGAAAAATCTGGATTACTGTCTGTTTATGGCACTGAAAGATTTCTTTAATGGCTGTGCTTGGCTGGATTTTCCGAAAGAGCTTCGGGACAAAGAGGAATCTGCATTAAAGTCCTTCCTGGAAGAGCAGAAGGATGCGGTGGCCTTTTATGCCTTTATGCAGTGGAAAGCGGAGTCACAATGGAAGGCCGACAGGGATTACGCTCACGAAAGGGGCGTTCTGATTTTTGGAGACTTGCTTTATACTGCGCCATGGATAGCGCAGACGTTTGGGGCAACAGAAAGATATTCTGATTTCAGCTGGGAGGGTAGAAAGCTTAAAAAGAAGAACCGGAAGAGACGCTCGGAAAAAGAGCAGGAGAAGCAGGACATACAGTCCATAGAGGAAAAAGGGTATCCCGGATTTGTTGCAGGAGTTCCGCCCGATGCCTTTTCCGCGACGGGACAGCTTTGGGGAAATCCGCTTTACGACTGGGAAGAGCAGGCAAAGGATAACTACAGCTTTTGGTGTAAGCGAATGGAATACTGTTTTTCGATGTATGACTTAATCAGAATCGATCATTTCCGAGGCTTTGAAGCGTATTATGCAGTACCCTTTGGAGAAGAGACAGCCGTAAACGGATCCTGGAGGAAGGACTGGGAATCGCTTTTATTCGATGCTTTACACCGTTATTTTCAAAAGGAATCGCTTCCGGTTGTCGCGGAAGACCTGGGAATAATCACGGAAGAGGTTCGGGAATTGATGCGGAAAACCGCTTATCCCGGAATGAAGGTACTGCAGTTTGCCTTTGGCGGAGATTATGAAAATGATTATCTTCCGCATATGTTTCAGGATAATCATTCAGTAATGTATACCGGTACACATGATAATGACACTTTAAGAAATTGGTTTGAGACCCTGGGAGAGGAAGAGCGGAACAGAATTTATCGCTACTTATCGCGTTCACAAAATGACTGGAATGCAATGACGGAGCTTCTGATTAAGAAGCTTTGTCCGCAACCTCCTATCTCTGCATTATTCCGGCAGGAGTTATCTGGAGCTTCTTTCCGAAGGAAGGATCAATGCGCCGAGGGACGGACGAGGGAAATTGGCAGTGGAGAATGAAGCAAGATGCCTTTTTCTCCGGAACGGAAAAATAATGCGGGATATGTTGGAGAACCTATGGCAGACTCACTAGATAAGAGATAATAGTGTTTATTTCCCTGCCCTTCTCAGCCGATATAGATGAAATACGGATTCAATATAGGAGGAGAAAGAGCTCCTCCTATCAGTTTCAAGGTTAGTAATGTTGTGCAGAAAACTCGGAATAAAGATTATGCCGTGATTTTATGGATAATGACTTAAAGTATACCAATGATCATTTTTGGACATGAGGGGAGGCGATCATCTGATCAGAATGGTTTCTTCTTCCATTAAGAAAGCAATGGACAATATGAATGGCTTTTACAGAAGAAACGGTGGAGATGAATTTCTTTTTCCGTGCTGATTTCAGCGAATAAAGGCGACAGAGGTAGCAAAAGCAAATTAAAGAGAAATAGAGGAAGAACGCCGCTTTTTCGGGCTTGGAGCAGATTAGTAGCAGCGATGTGATTCGGAAGGCGGATGCTCGTATGTATGAAGATAAGTGTGTTCATAAAAGAAACATCCGCTTGTTTCTTAAATATAATCTTATATTGCTAAAAATATTAGACGATATTAATAGTAGAAAAAGCAAAGGGATAGATTTTCAATTAGAGTAAGGAGTTGCAATGAGGGGGATACGCTCGCATATAAAGAATCCAAAACAATTATCCTCTTATTTTTTCTCTGTTTTGTGAGGATACTTATTTGCGCCTTTTTCTAAGTGTATGGGAAAGATTCCTGCGGACAGTACAGGATTCTCAATAAGATGCACGTGGAGGTTCAGCATGAGGACGGCACAGTAGACTGCTTTTGACAGCCATTTCTTCAACTTTTTATTCCGAAAGGATAGGATAACGATACAGATTCCTTTGGAAAAAGCTGAAGAAAAGACGCCAATCCATTAACTTCTTTTTCTATAACAGTGAGGTAAAGGCCTATTATAAGGACGAACTACTTGCCTTCCTACGGGACAGACCTGAAACGTCACATGATTGGGCATATCTGGGTCGCTATTCCGGTGCCGGAGGAAGCTTTCGGAGAGGAAATCCGGGTGGAAATTACGCTCAAGATTCGTTTCTATAGAAACAACTTTGATGAACCTGTTTTGATTAGTGAGCTGAGATTCTCTGTTTTTCACCATTATCGGACAGGAAGCTTCTTATGCAATCTTTTGTCATGACACTGATTGCCACCTTTATCGCCATGGTTGCTTTTGCGGTCTTTTTCTTTCAGAGATAACTCATGCAAGAGAGGTTTTTGGATGACAACCATGATTTTTCCGTTACTCTCTGGTACCTCGGAAATTCGGGATGATATATATGCTTACAGACTGTGAGGATTTGAATGCCGTATCCGAATATGTCAGGGATGTACTGTATTGCTCTTTTCAGCCCCTCTGTATACCAGCTATGAAACGGAACGCCCTCGACTTAGGCTATTCTTGAATGTTTCGGGAGGAATCCTCTTTTCTTTCTTTGTATTGACGCTATTTCTCTATTTCCTGCCCACAGGCTATACCTATGTCTGGCATTTAGAGTAGTGCAGGGAGTTATGATTGTGATATTGCTCTCCATGATTCTGAGCCTTATATTCCCCGGCAGAATGGTGAAAAACTGATTCAGACCACATCTTGGGCTTCGGATTTAGTTTTGTGGCCTTACTGGGAATCATGGAACAGGTTCGCCTGATTTTATCTGCAAGAGTAAGCGAGAAGTGCTCACGTCTTATGCAACTCTTTGTGAAAAATACATTATTCACAGGCCTTGATTTTGGTGATGATTTTCGTATTTATTCAGCCTTTTTCTTTTCAAGCTCATTATAGCTATGAAGAAAGATATGGAAGCTGGAACACTTAAAGGTACTGGCTTTCACGGATAATCTGAGCGGACTGGGAAATCGTCAGTTCCTCCAGAGAAAAATAGATTTTCTGGACAGACAACATGCTACCGGGTATGCCGCGATTTTTCATGGATATTAACGATTTAAAAATATACGAATGATAATTTCTGGCCATGACAGCGGAGATCGACTGATTAAAAATGGTCTCTACCGCCATAAAAAGGGCTGTGGAAAATGCGAACGGCTTCTGCGGAAGAAGCGGAGAGATGAATTTCTGGCTGTTATTTTCCCGGAACATCTTGTTGCCAATGTGGCAAAACAGATTCTTTGAAGACCTGGAAGCAATCAAGAAGAGGGAGAAAGTACCGTTTCCGGTGAGCCTTTCCATCGGTGTTGCAGGTTACAGCGAGCTTAAAGCAGCGGAAACACATGGAGGATAAGGACTCATCAGTGCGGACTATGTAATCCGAAAAAGCGGATAAAAAGGATGTATAAGGATAAGTGCAAGCATAGAGAGCAGCGAGACAAAGCGGGGATTAATGTATAGGTCGTAAATATCGAAAAAGCTTTTCAAACAGTTGAAAGAGGGATAATCCTAATTCATAACGAGTATCGCTCGCAAAGCGCGTATCTCGTTTTTCAACTGTATTTTTTACTTTTTCAAGCTCTTTCTTTTTGCTCTTTCTTTTTGTTCTTTCTTTTTGTTCTTTCTTCTGCTCCTTTTCTTCCTTTTGCTCTTTCTTCTGCTGCTCTTTTTCTTCCTTTTGCTTAAAAGGCGGAGTTTTTATCTATCCCGCCGAGGCGAATCATAAAGTCGGAGCGCTTTTCGAGCTCTTTTTTTTCTGCCTTTTTTCCAAATTCTTCCGTAAGAGTGGGAAGGCCGGAAAAAAGATTTGTCCCGAGGCCAAGACGTTCTCCGAGAATTTCGACGCCGAGAGCAGCCAGCGTTGTGGGAAAAATCATCAAGGTACTGTATTCTCTGTATCTTTCACGGAGGAGGCGGAGTTTAAGTAGCAGGTGTAGACCTTTTCTCTGATAAGACGGGTCTACGGCATCGCAAAAATCTCGATCCATGGTCGGATGATCGCCTGAAATCACAATGCTCGTATTTTTCATAAAAATCCTGTTTTTAATCCAGCTGACAAAGTCATTGACCTGACAGGGACGCACAGTTGAAAAACATTTGCATACTGGTTATCAGGGGTAGAGTATTTTTACAGAGCCTGCAGACGTAGCCGTCCGGAAAATGAGGGTATCTACGGTGAGCAGAGTAAGGTTGAATGGCTTGTCGTCCTTTGCCATATTCAGCAGTTCTTCCTTTGCATAGGTAAAAGTTTCTCATCCTCAAAGCCCCAGTTCACCCAATAGTCCTGTGAAATTTATTTTTCCGCTTCCAATAACTGAAATCTTCCACAGCTATATTTCCATGATCCTTTCATAAAAGAGCTCTCGACCGCCAAAAATAGCCTACTGAACCTAAAAGAAATTTTTGAGTATAACCTTCTTCCGCAAGAATGTCGCCCAGTGCCGTGACGGAGGGGAAAAAAATGTTCCCTGACTGTCCATAGAGTTCTGCTCTATGGAAATCTTTAAGGGTAGCCCCGTGCTTTGTGCAAAACATAGCACCCATTGTCCAGGTGGCACCGGCATGGCGATTCCACCATTTCGAATCTCTCCCTCTGCGGAAAAATCTTCCCCCTTCTTTCCGAGCGCACAAAGTTCCGGTAGAAGATTTTCGGGAAAAGCTCCGCCATGGGCTTTGTCCATAAAGGTGAGCTCCGTGGATTCCATATAGATATAAATCAGGTTTCTCTTTTTCTCCGGAAAATGGAGGAAAGCCCCTTAGGATCCACATAATGGTCTTCGATAAAAGAAGAAGATTGTATCTGAGAAAAATATGGTTTCCGAGGAAATACTGTCCCAGGCATTGCCAGATTGTGAGGCACAAAAACAAAAAGCCGATAGAAAAGTATAGGGGAGAAACCTGCGTTTTGAAAAAGATAGATAAAAAGCAAAAAGCAGAAGAAGGGATACGGCAGGGAGGGCAGGACAGACAAAGGAAGAGCTGAACCAAATGTGTTCCGGCTCCTCCCATCGAGGGATTTAATATGGTATAAAAATCTCGTCCACTGTGAGTTCATCCAGTTTCTCAGTAAAAACTGTAAAGAAAAGTACAGCATAAAAGAAAGCAGTGCAAATAAAACAAAGGCCGGTCAGGAGGTTTTTCCCAGTTCGAACTTCTTTTGCTAGCATTGTCGCCATCCTCTTTTTTCTATTTCTTTCTCATCCATTGTATTTTTCCAAATCTATAGTAAAGTATTTTTCAATAAAATAAATCATAAAAGCAGGAAAAATGATACAGCTTTTTAGGAGCATGTAAAGTCGGAAGAAGTTTAGATTCTATAAAAATATTGCATTTTACGTTGAGATGACCTTATTATATACGGGATAAAGTCGATGTAAGATTCGTATAAGTTTTGTATAGATTTATGAGGAGAAATACCCGATGCGCGTAAAAAGGAACAGTTGGAGTTTCTTTAAGAAAATTCAGATATATTGTTGAAAATGAGGAATACAAAAAGCTGAAAAATGTACCCCGACACAGCAGTACCAATACTTATGCACACAGTGTAAGAGTTGCTTTGATGGCTTACAAACTGGCAAAAGAAGTGGCATATGGATGCGGATAGTGCCGGAAAAAAATAGGATTACTGCATGATTTTTTTGCATGATTGATTACCATAAGGATGACGGCACAAGTCATGACGGAAGATGGTATTGCTTCTATCACGGAGAGGATGCCATAGAAATTCGGAAAAGCAGAAGTTTTATTTGAATCATGTGGAGAAAGAGCGATTCTCACCCACATGTTTCGCTGTCTCGAGATTGCCGAGACAGTAGGCTTGCTATCTTTTAACACTTTCGGATAAGACGGTGGCACTGCAGGAATCCCTGCAAAATATCGTGATTGCCTTTGCTCGTTTGCGTTATCGTACCGCAATGATACAGAAAAGAGCTGCGCAGTATCTGAGAACCAAGCTCAGTTTTTCTTAAAGATAGACTCTTTCCCCAAAGATAAAAGAACCTACCAGAACAATTGTCGCACCTTCTTCCACGGCGACTTCATAATCTCCGCTCATTCCCATGGATAGCTCCGTTAAAGGGAAGGGCGAGAATTTTTGTAAAGAAAGCAGAGCCTCACGAAGAGCGCGGAAAAATAGGGCGATTTTTTTCTGCATCCTCTGTAAAGGGAGCGACGGTCATCAGACCGCAGACCAGAACGTGAGGAAGCTTTGCAAGCTCGGTAACAACAGCTTCGAGTTCTTCCAAAGAAAAGCCGGATTTGCTTTCTTCCTTTGCAACGTTAACTTCCAATAGAATTTTTCGCGGTAGTTTCCTTTCTTTCGCGTATTCTTTTTCAATGGTGAGAAAGAAAGAGGAAGAATCTACAGGAATGAATCAGGACGACCTTTCCGGGAAGGTATTTCACTTGTTTCTTTGCAGGGTGCCAATCATATGAAAATGCAGGGGGACAGTCCTTCATTAGACTGTCCTCCAGCATCATTTCATATTTCTCTCGGATCTCCTGCACTTTATTCTCTCCGAAATCGCGAATCCCGTAAGGTAGAGCTTCTTGCAGTGCAGAATAAGGCTTGGTCTTGGATACGCCGAGCAGTAAAACCGTCTCCGGATCTCTTCCCGCTCTGGCACAGGCGAGACAAATCTTTTTCCTTACCAGTTCAATTTCTTTCTGCATAAAGCGACTCCTCTCTTTAAAAAGCATCGGATCTAATCCTTAACAAAGTGGAAAGGCGGAGCCTAAGACATCTTGTTCATAACGAGTATATGCATAAAGCGTAGCTGGACATCTCGTTTTAAATCAAAATGTGAGTCTACAGCCTGAAGTCCCTCTTCCAAAATATGGTCCGTAATGTGATTCGCAACAGCCTTTGTTTCCGGCTTGGCATTTCCCATGGCAATTCCCAGCCCACAGAATCCAGCATTTCGACATCATTCCAGCCGTCGCCGATTGCGGCAACCTCTTCCATAGAAATTCCCAAGCGTTCTATGATTTTTCTGAATCCCGTGAATCTTGGAAACGCCTTTTTCGCGATATCAAAGGACATTCCGTCAGACCAGCGTATCAGATGACAGTCGGAAGCGTTTTCTCTATTTCGGAACCCTGATTCGCGTGTAAAATAGGGAATCAGCATCAGTTGCTCGTTCTTTTTTGCCTCTGAAAGAGGAAGAAGAGGGGAAGACCGGTGTGCACATAGGCCAGCGTGCGGAGGAGGTCTTCATTTACAAAGTTGGCATATAGACGCCTCTCCTCTAAAAGAGCACCGGAAAAGGATCCTTCTCTAAAAACTGCAAAAGCCGATTCACCATGGAAGCAGGAATAGACTCTTTTAAAGAACCTCTCCATGTTGGGGTCAAAATAAAGAAGCTCCTCATCCGGAACATCCATCAAGAAACTGATATTCCTTGAGGCTTTTTCAGGGATTTACGGCAAAATATGCTTTCGCCTTATCTTCCTCTAAAAATATAACTGTAGCCGCCGTCGAGGCGTGACAAAGGCATCAAAAATACATTCCGCATACCAGGCCTTCGTTATGGATTTCCACCCAATGTCTGCCTGTTGCAATGGCACAATAGATTCCTGCATCTCGGGCTTTTTCAATGGCGAGCTTGGTGGATTCCGGGATCAATGCCGGTTTCAAAGGGACGGAGAGTACCGTCAATGTCGAAAAAGATAATTTTAATCATGCTTCCTCATTTCCGTTTTCTGTCGGATTCACAGTAGAGGGGGAAACAAGACTTTCTTTTAAACTGTTTAACAAACCTGCCATATTCTGGATGTCGGAAGGAATAATAATCTTGGTAGCCTTTCCTTCGGATACCTTGGCAAAAGGTTTCTAAGCTGCGGATGCGAAGTACGGCATCATCTGCACCGGCTTCCTTCAGCAGGCGATTCCTTCCGCTTCCGCTCTCTGTACATCCAAAAATAGCCTGTGCACGACCCTCTGCCTCACGGTTTCTTTTTCCTTCTGCGCTTCCGCAGCAGAATAGTTTTCTGCTTATCGGCTTCCGCATTCAAGATAGCAGCTTGCTTGTTACCCTCAGCAGTGAGGACGGCAGACTGCTTTTTTGCTTCTGCAAGCGTAATGGACTCTCTCTTTTCACGTTCCGCTTTCATCTGCTTCTCCATGGCTTCGCGAATTGCATCGGGAGGAAGAATGTTCTTCAACTCCACACGGTTCACCTTGATTCCCCAAGGATCGGTAGCTACGTCCAAAAGCGAACGCATCTGGGTATTGATTTCGTCACGGGAGGTCAAAGTGGTGTCCAAGTCCATGGAACCGATGATATTACGAAGGGTAGTAGCGGTTAAGTTCTCGATAGCCGCAATAGGGTTTTTCCACACCGTAGGCATAGAGCTTCGGGATCGGTAATCACAAAAAGAAAACGACGAGTCGATCCGCATGGTTACATTATCCTTTGTGATAACGGGTTGGGGCGCGAAAGTCAGCACCTGCTCTTTTAAATTGATGCGCTTGGCAATTCTGTCATGAGAGGGATGAGAATATGTGCACCCGGTCTCCATACGAGATGAAAAGCTTCGAGACGCTCAACGACCATGGCGCAGGCCTCAGGCACGATGCAGATGGTGAGAGAAAAATAAGAAACAAAACAATCAAAAATAACAATAGGCATGTTCGTAATCCTTTCTGTGTGCTTCAGTAAAACGAATCGAATGGAATCATTTGCCCCTTAAGAGGGAAGAGGATAAATCTTTACTTTTTCGTTGTACATTGTTCTGCCCGGGCTTTGAAAGCGGCATGAAAGCATCCGTTCCTGGAAAAGCCGGAAACCCTTGCTTTGGGACAGGCTGTTTGTCACAGGCCTGAGCGGGATAGGACGAGGCGTTTGGGCATGGCATTGACCTTCCCTGAAATGAGCGGAGATTTTTATCCGCAGTCCTGTTCAGGTAGGGTTACCTTTCGCCCGTTTCCGTGAAACTCACAAAAGTCATCCGGTAACGAATAGAGGCGATTGATATACACATGATCATCCAGTACCCAGGGTTCTTTTACGAATTTCCGGCACAGAGGGCAGAATCGATTTGTCAATGTAGAATCACATATGGGACAAATGAGCATAAAACCTCCTCTCTTAAAATTTAAAAGATGAAATTCAAAAATTCAATATTTTTTTATCATAACATGATTTCAAAGCGGAATAAAATAAACAGTAATACCTCGTTTTTTAAAATCTTATGAAAATCGGAAGGAAAAAGCTTAAGGGCATAAAGGCTTATCGTTTCTTGAAAGACGCATGGCAATCTGCTACTATGAGAGGATAAAAAGGTAGAGAATAAACGAAAAACATAGGGGTAGAGTAGCGGGTTTATCCGTACAAGCAAAAGCTTGAAAAAGGGAAAAAGCGGAAAGGACAGCTGTGGAAAAAGAGAATGGTACAGGAAGGCCAGCAACGGACTCAGGAAGGATTTATGCACAGGTTTGGCAGGAGGAAAAGATAGAAAAGAGAAAAAGAGATTGTCTGCATTATACACGGGATGCAAGGGCATTCCACGAGGCTATACGTATCTTTTTCAAAGCCCTAGCTAGAATCGAGCTACGTTGCCTGTGCACAGGATTTGCAGGGGCACGGAAAAAGTGCGGAAATTCCCGGATACTTCGGGGAGAGTGACGGTTTCAGCTCGATTTTACATGACTTATACAGGATGTTGATTCAAATCAAAAGGTGGTTTCCGGGACTTCCGGTTTTTCCTTTTCAGGACATTCCATGGGTTCATTTATCGCAAGAGATTATGCGGCGCAGTATGGCAGAGAGTCTCCGGTCTCATTCTTTCCAGGAACGGCGAGGTGAATTTTTCTTTACAGGGGCACTCTTGGGTATTTGAAATGTACAAATGCTTCTCAGAGGAGGGAAGGCTGACGGCAATCCGGAAGGGCGTCTCTTGCCAAGTATTTCTGTCGCGGAATTCAGAAGCCGGAGACCTTGCTGGACTGGATTTGCACGGACCGCAGTAATTCGGAAAAAGGTGGAAGACCCTTTGACCGTCGGTTTTACTTTGGGAGCATACAGGGACTCTGGTAGAAGAACTGATTAAAAGTGAATCGAAATACGGAAATTCTAAAGTTAAAAGAGCTGCCCGGTACTTCTGGTCTCGGTGGAGCGGATCCGGTCGGGGAATATGGAAAGGGTCCCAGCTACGATTTACGGTATTTTAAAGAGCGGCAGGGAAATCAAAAGGCGGAACTAGGATTTATCCGGGGCTTCGTCATGAAGTTTTTGAATGAGAGCGGTTCGAGAGGAACTGATAGAGCGCATTTTGCAGTTTTTGAAAAAGAACGGGAGATAGGGAGATGGAGATACTCTATATAAATAAAAAGATGCCGATAAAGTAAGAGTGTGCTGTACTTGCGCTTCTTCGTAAAGTGAAGATTTTAAAGATTTACGGAGAGGAAAAAGACACGCTTCCGGAGGAAGCGAGCTGACTCAAATTTATCGGGTTCAGCAGTCAGGAAGTAGAAATTTTCTGCGGGACATGAAGAAACTCGGAGTTCGAGTGAACTTAAAGTGCATGGAAACGAGAAACAATAAGAACTGGAGTCTTCTCGAGCTTTACAGGGAATTAGAGGAAGAACATGCCCTATATGACAAAGCAGAGAAAGCCTGAAGAGGGAAAAAGGAATAGAGGTGGGACAATGACGGAAGTACAGCAGAAAAACCGGAACAGCAGAAAAAGCCTCAAAAGCTTTTGGGGAGCTTTTAGGTGGATCAAAGATCTTTCTGGTTGCGGGAATTGCCGCATTTTTACTGAATAACTTTGTAATCGCAAACTCAACCATCCCGACAGGGATCCATGGAGAATACGATTATGGCGGGAGTCGGGTTTTCGGTTCCCGTCTGGTGTATCGTTTCCGGAGAGTGAAGCGAGACGATATTGCCATTTTCCTCTACGGATATAAATGCAGAAACGACGGGACAACTTACAGGGAAAGCGATCAGGGGAGTCTTTGTCCGACCTGCGGTAGAAAGACAAAGCGAAAACCAGCCCATTTACTATGTTAAAGAGTCATCGGCATGCCGGAGATCATATTGAAATCAAGAAGACCGGAAGTGGAAGCAAGCTATATCACGAAATTGAATGTGCGTTCCGCAAAGCTAAAATTCGGTAGGAACCGTCTATGTTAACAGGGAAGCCATTCAGGAAAAATTACCTCCCGGAACCTATGATTGTTGACGGAAATCAATTTCCGGAAGTGGATGTGACCGTTCCGGAAGACTGCTATTTTATGATGGGAGACAACAGAAACAACTCCGCGGATGCACGTTTCTGGGGAGAAAACCAATTTGTAAAAAGGGAAAAAAATGCTGGCGAAGGTCTATATCTGTTACTGAGCCTTTTAAATCGTATGGGACTTGGTAAAATAAGCTTGCAGAAAAGTCTATTTTCACATTTTTCAACACAAGAAGAGGCTAGGCTACAAAAAGGTTTTTGTTTAGGGAAGCAGTGGTACAATAGACTGCGGTTTTGCTTTTTGAGCAACATAGCAGAAAAATAAGACTAGAAGCTTACAAAAGCAGGCCATAGATAAAGGAGGTAGGAATTCGTGGGAAAGACAGAAGGACAGAAAGCTGGAAGAAAAATTATGTTTTCAAACCCAAGCATATTGCAAAGGATCATCCGAAGGAGATTGAGGAAAGGCGATAGAGTTTGCGGAAGGGTATAAGACTTTTCTCGATCATTCCAAAGATTGAAAGAGAATGTGTACAGTACAGTGTTGCCATGGCGGAGAAAAGCGGGTTACAAGCCGTTTGGACGCGGGATAAAAAGGAAAAGAGCGGAGATAAGTTCTACTACGTAAACGGAGGAAGAATCTCTTTCTGGTTACACTCGGAAAGAAGCCTCTGAATGAGGGAATTCACTTTAACATTGCACATATTGATTCTCCGAGAATTGATTTAAAAGCGAATCCGCTCTATGAGACGGAGACTTGCGTATTTTAAGACCCATTATTACGGCGGAATCAAAAGATATCAGTGGACAACCATTCCGCTTGCCTGCACGCAAATTATGACTGCCGACGGGAAGGCGATGAGACCTTGACTTCGGGGGAAGGAAGGCGATCCCGTACTCGTGATTACCGACCTGCTTCCGCACTTTGGGAAGAAGCCAGGGAGAGAAAAGCTCAGCGAAGGCATTAAGGAAGAACTGAATGTCGCTATTAGGGCTCTCTTCCGGTAGAGGATACGGAGGTGAAGGAAGCCTTTAAGCTGAAGATTTTATCCATTTTACATGATCAGTACGGAATTACCGAGAAAGATTTCATGCGTGCCGAATTGACTCTTGTTCCGGCACAAAAGGCTGTCGACGTGGGACTGGATAGCTCCATGGTCGGTGCGTACGGACAGGATGATAAGGTTTGTGCTTATACGGCACTGATGGCTGAATTGGAAAGCAAGAATCCGGAATATACATCCTTAACGGCTCTGGTAGATAAGGAAGAAATCGGTTCCACGGGAAATACGGGAATGGAATCCGATGCCTTACTTCATTTTATAGAGGATCTTGCGGAGTGCGAAGGAGAAAGAGTAAGAGACATCCTTCGGAATTCTCTTGCCTTTCTTCCGACGTCAATACGGCTATATTGACCTTCTCCGATGTATATGAAGCAGAACTCTTCCTTCTTTAATCACGGACCGGTGCTTACGAAGTATACCGGTGTAAGAGGTAAGGGAGGATCCAATGACTTCCGCAGAAACCATGCAAAAGGTCATCGGTTATATGGAAGAGGCAGGTGTCCCTTGGCAGATTGGAGAGCTTGGAAAAAGTTGATGAAGGCGGCGGAGGAACGATTGCCATGTTCATGGGCAATATGGATGTGGATACAGTAGATTTAGAGGTAGCGGTTCTTTCCATGCATGCACCGTTTGAGCTTACCGCGAAGCTGGATGTTTACTATACCTATAAAAGCCTTTCTGGCCTTTAATAAATAAATAGGGTTATCCCGAGTAAATTTTGTACGGAAGAGAGAGGAAAATAAAGGGTTTTCTCTCTCCTTTTCAAGAGATAAAGTAAGAGTATTATGAGAAAAAGAAAGTTTTTACCATAGCGTTGATTCTTGCTATGTGCGTGTTTGCAGCGTCTTGCGGAAAGAAGGAAGACACGAAAAGGAAAAGTACCAAAAAGGAAGCGGTGAAGAAAGACAAAGAAAGATCAGGCATCAGGTCGGGTTTCCGCATCCGATGTGGCCATCCTTCCACTCTGACGGAAGACAGTCCGAGATTAGGAGTTGGAAAACATGAAGGTTCCGGAAGAGCCGAAGCTCTCGAAAATGGGGAAAGATTACACTTCCCGACCTCAAAACGATAACCGTTACCGTTGACCTGCCGGCAATGTTACACAGGATGAGGGTGGATGCGGCCATTCAGCAGGCTTTGTCAGGAGACCTCGTGACAGTACAGGAAGCGGCCAAAGGAAGGAGATACCGTAAATATCGACTACAGCGGCTCAGTGACGGTAAAAAGTTTGACGGCGGTACAGCGGAAAAGCAGGATTTGAGTTGGGATCCGGGCTTTATTCCGGGCTTTGAAGACCAGCTTATCGGAAAGAAAGGCCGGAGACAAGGTAACGGTAAAGGTAACTTTTCCGGAGACAGTACCAGAATGCCGAGCTTGCGGGTAAGGCGGCAGAGTTTGCCGTTACAGTAAATGAAGTAAAGCGTGAGCCTGAACTTACCGACGAATGGGTGAAAGAACTACGAGGGAACGAAGGCGGAAACCGTTGCGGCTTATCGCGAAGAAATCAGAAGGAGACTGCAGGCACAGAAAGAATACCGTTATCATTCGATATTCAGGACCGAGGCGATGCAGCAGATTTTCCGACCAGGCAAAGGTTGAAAGCCCTCGAGAAATTAACGAGAATATGCCAAGGCTATTATTTAAAGTGCAAGATTTGAGATGAGTACAAGCGAGTATGGTATGGGAGCAGCTGCAAGTGATTAACATGTCCGGCATGACGGTGGAAGAGTTTCAAAGAAAATGCCTATGCCAATGCGGGTTCCTATGCAAAAGCAGCTCTTTTATCATGAGAAAACTTGCCGATACACAAAATATTCGTGATAACGGATGCACTCATTGATAAAAGCTTGCCGAGGCGGAGTCTTCTTTGACGGGAGAAAAAACCAACCGTATTAAGTTGATTGAACAGTACGGAAAAAGAGCTTGTGGAAGAAAGCTTCCCTGCGTTTTCTTTGCCGTTATGGAATATGAGAGACACAGGTTAAAGTCAAGAAGAGGATCCTACGGCGGAAACGCAGACGAATGCGGAAGAAACCAGTAAAACGGTACGAAACAGAAACAAAAGAGTAAAGTGATTACTCATTAAGATCGTCTTTGCGTAAAAGCAAGGGCGATTTTTCATATGAAAAACTTCATGTTGACATTGTGTTAAAGTTTTTCTTACAATATAAGATCAGACAGGCTAGGCATAAAGGGTTTTCAGGATGAAATATCTGTCAGCGGATATTTTTCTATGAATGAGGAACTTAGAGATGCCACAGAAAGGTGATGTGCTCCATTTTCAATAAAGTTCGTCAGAGAATATGGTAGAAACAAGGATTAGTGAAATAAAGCAGGGAAAGCGTCGAGGATATCGTGGTCTGAAAGGCGGCTTTACCCTGCTTTTTAGAGTGCTTTTCAGGAAAGTGCGGAGGAAGAGGCCTTCGGAAGCTGTTGCATTTTGTTCACAGAGAAAGAGCTTTATTTTTCCGGATGCGGAGAAAAAGAGACGATAGTTTCCAAGCTATGCTCTTCGTTTTTGGAAAAGCGGACTGGCAAACTGCGAGATTCCCGGAAAGGAAGTCTTACGGAAAGCCGAGAGCAGAATCGGACGAAAAAGAGCAGGCGAAGCGGAAGAGACAGGGCTGTATTCGGCTGGAGCAGGCAGTCTTCTTTATAGAGAAGAACATAGTGCCGATTTCAGTTCAGCAGAATCCCTTTGGAAAAACTTCGGAGGAATTGGAAATATCTGCTGTTGTGTTTTCTGCTTTACGACGGTTTTTCTGTCTTTCTCATTCTTTTTCGACAAACAGGGATACACCTATTTCTGTCTTTGCTGCACTTAAGCCCCGAAAATATTTATTCCGCTAACGCTCCTCCTTGCTCTTTCACCGCTGCCCTTCGGCATTCTGGATGTGGGAATTAGCTTATATTCTTACAAGAAGAGGAATCCCGAGGCGGATATTTCTTTAAAGGAAATTTACTATATGGGAAAATACGGTGATAAGACACAGGTTCTTCCCGGAAAAAGGGCGTTATGACCACTCTATCCGAGTTTGATTGTGTACTCTATCGGCTGCAACCTTATCAGTTCTCTTTCCGCAATCGCTATTTTTTTCTTTTTACGCGATGCCTGATTTTTCGGACTATGTGCTAAGAGGAAAATTTACTTCCATAGCAAATATCGCGCTAGCCTTTTAATATACTGACCACCTTTTGCCCTATACCTTCTTTCTCTTCACGAGAACCGATGACGGAATTTCGGGAGAAGAGGAAAATCCGGATACAAAAAGAGCGGACTGGCTTCATGTCATCACGAATAACCTTTATATGGTTTACAGTATGAGCTTTTTCCGCTATAGGGATTATTCTGGCTTTTCTTTATAGTTATGACTTTGCGAAGGCGAAAAAGCTTTCTCTCCCCGTCTTTTGCCTTTGCCATATTTGCGGTCTATGCTTATCTCTGGTTTTCTTCCTGTTCCCCTATGCGGTGGAGTTTAATGCAGGTGTGCCGGTTCCTTCCTCTTTCTTTCTCCATAGTGGTGATTATCAGTTCTCTCTCCACTTTTTGTGCTTTCAGACGGGAATCAGGAGTACTATGGTGAATCTTGCAGAACTTTCTTGCCGTAGTGACCTGGTTGCAATGCTTTCTTAAAAACAGAGCGGAGAAGAGCATCCTGCCCTTTATCCGAATGCACAGAGCGTATTTCGTGCTTTACATCCTTTTTGTTCTTTCTTTTTATCTCCTTTCCATCATCTCTAAAAATAAGGTATTTTTCTTGCCTTTTCCGACTTACACCGGACTTACACCTGTTCGGTGTAAGAAAAAAATGAGTGAAGATAACTTATTTTTTATTAAAATAAAAAGAAGATTTCTGCTGAAAAATTGGGCAGTTGCTACAAAGAAAATAAAATCATTCTGAAGTGCAAAAGGAAGGGGACAGTAATGAAGAAAAATGAATTGGGCAAAAAAATCATGAAAGTTTGTGCAGCAAGCGCAGTTTGTACAGGAGCTTTCACTTTATCCGCCTTTGCCGGAAACTGGGTAAAGGATGCTACCGGATGGTGGTATGACTATGGAAACGGTACCTGGCCTTCCAACAGCTGGCGGTGGATGAGACAGAAACAACGACGGTGTTGCGGAGTGTTACTATTTTGACCGCTTCGGCTGTTGCTTAATGAGATACGACAAGCCCGGACGGATACCAGGTAAAACGGAAGTGGCGCCTGGGTGGAGAACGGTGCGGTTCAAACGAGAAACGTTGCCGGAACACAGGTGAACAATGCAGGGACAGAGCAAAGTACAGAACACCAGTAGCAAAAAGCGGATTAACACTGTTTAATACCGAGCCTATTTTTACGAGGAGGTGCTTGGGAAGTCAGGATAGTGCAGTGAGTAACCGGGACAAATAAATCTTATACAAAGGTTATCATATTTCATGACAATGATTATATTGAATTCGATAACTCTGCAGCTACACCCATTTTAAGACAACGGTGTTTCCGAAAAAGGCAGTTGGGGGAAGGATGATCGTATGCTTTTGCAGGTGCTTTCCGGGGACGAAGATGAGTTTTATGTAACGGATGATATCTATTATGATACCAGAGCCTTTGATATTGATGTAGACATCTCCGGCTACGACAAAAGTAAGACTGAAAGTGCACGACGGTTTCCAACACTTATGCCTTACTTATTGCTATAGCTAATGCCGTTTTGATAGGCTGAAAACGATACGCACTAAAGCGCCGATATTCGTTATGAATGAGATACGCACGCTTTGCGAGCGAATCGTGAATGAGGGTCTTAGGACTCTGCAGTTTCTGTGAAAAGACAGATTATGTACAGGGAAAAGGAAAAATGATGAAAAAGAAAGAAAAAGACTCCTTCTGTTCGAGTGTCCCTCAGCTTATTATCAGCCGGTCAGCTCTGCTATGCATCCTTTGCCGGAAACTGGGTAAAGAACGGTACGGTTTTGGGGAATACCATGAAAATGGAGTAAAGGTGAGTGAACCGCTGGGTACAGGACAACGGAAAATGGTATTATTTCGGAAAATCCGGCGCTATGGCGCATAATCAATGTGGACGGGTATTACATCAGTTCTGACGGTGTTTGGCGGAAGAACGAAACGGAAAGACTGTAAAGAAAAGCGGAAGAATCATCCAATCCGATAGGGAGGTGGCGCGGGACTTTGGATTCGATGTGGACGATTATGATTTCCGATGACACGGAGTTCGATGAGGATTGGGAGTAAAGGAGAGGGAAACAAGATGAAAAATATGTAAAAAAGAAGAATCTGCGGAGCCCTTACTGGTACTGCTTCCGTTTTTGTGTAATATGAAAAGCTATGCGTACTTCCTGACCGAATTGAGAAGATACTATGGACTATATTCGCTATGCCGATGAGAATCCGGATCTCTATGCGGCCTATGAGCTATGATCGGGACAAGCTCTATGAACATTACACAAAAATAGCGGAAAAGAGGAGGGGCGTTTGGCGCACTGCCTCTATAATAGACCGGACAGACAATCCATTTATATGTGGGGGTGGAACGCGGAAAATCTGGATACGGAACGCTATGCGAGGAGAATCCCGATGTTGCGGCAGCGATAGGCACGAATCCGGAAGCGCTGAGGATGCATTTTTCTGGAGCACGGACTGCAGGAAAACAGAAAAGGCTACGGCCTCCCCTATGGGGATGACAGCACAAGGGCCAGGGGCATGATTTTTGACGTTGCAGCCCAAATCACGAATGATTCCATGACGGACAGAGAAAAAATTAAGGCGGTACATGACTGGATTGTGAATCACACAAATTATGATAAGGAGAATTATGATAGGGTACAATTCCGGATGAGTCTTATCATATCGAAGGATTGATGTTGAAGGGGAAAGCGGTTTGCCAGGGCTATGCAGAACCTTTGACTGCTTTATGTACGTTTTGGGGAATCGAGGCATGAGATGGTGGACGGATGGTAGATGGGTGACGAATATCGGACATGCTTGGAACAGGGTGCTCCTGGATGATACCTGGCTGTATGTAGATTGCACATGGGATGATTTCAGTCAACGATGCCGGAAAAGATGTTATTCGCTACAATTACTTTTTATGTACGGAATCGGAGATGGCAGGAGACCATACCGCAGAGATACCTATAAAGTATATTAATTTCTTGAAGGATAGATAAATGAGGGATATTTTCATGCGAAAAACGTTTAGCTCTAAAGGAGAATTTATGAGATGTCCCAATTGTAATCATGAGGTCAAAGAGGGATGCTTTTCTGCCAGCAATGCGGCACGAAAATTGAAGCGGTGCGGACAACGGAAGAAGCAGTGCGGACTCCGGAAGAAGTCGTTGCGGCTCCGCAGGCGGTAAACATCAGGAAAGCATCATTCCGCGGAGAAGATGCAGAAAAAGTCCCGTTAAAAATAATCTATCGGAAGGAGTGACTTTCGGCTGGGCGTACTCGGCTTTTCTTCTTTTCCCAGTCGGCTTGATTTTATCCTTTATCTGGAGAAAGGGAAATACCCAAGCGTGCCAAATCTTCCGGAAAAGGAGCATCTTGATTTGTAGCTTCTGATTCTGCTCTACGTTGGCAATATCGCGATGCAGTACTTTATCTATCATTCATTTTTCAACTATTAGGGATAGAAAATGACTTGAAAAGGGGTTTAAGTATGAAGAAAAACAGAGTCTTTCCCGTTCTTTCCGTACTTTGTCTTCTAGGACTGTTTTATTGTGCCGTTCGAAGCGGAACCACGAGGTCTCTTCCGCTGGAGGAGCACACGGAAGAGGAGCGGGAGCAGGTCGTAAACGAAGAGGCTTATCAAAGCTTATTGCCGATTCTTCTTTCCGATAAAAAGCCATCTTACAGTATAATTGGGGAAATGAATCTTCCGATGAAAACGGAGAGTCCGACGCGGTAGAGGAGGGCTCCCCGTCTATTGCATTTAGCGATATTAACGGAGACGGCGTGAAGGATCTGCTCTACTTTAAGGGCAGGGAGTGCGGAGGATGGTACGAAGATGCCGTTTCTGACCATCTATTCTACTATGACGGAAGCCTGCATAAGGTTTGATATCAGAATGCCGGATGGGACAAGAAGGACAGGGGATCATTACTGCCTGTACAAGGTAGAGGATAGCAATGCTCTGTTTTTTATTATTTTCAAGAGGGTGATTCAGAGAGTTATGTGCAGCTCACAGAGGAATTTGCAGGACAAAAAAGGAAGCTTGACGGAAGAGCGGATTCGGAAAAATGAGGATTATACGGAAATCTTGTTTTCAGATCTGCAGGATGAAAAGCCTGCCTCTGTTTACTATGAGAAAAAGCATCAGGAGACCGCGATGCCTTATGCGAAGACCTGTCTTTCTGAAAGGAAAAATGCCTCTGTGAAATCAAAGAGGAGGCGGAAAAGAAGTTCCCGAATGGTCTCACGCCTTTTTTCAATATGTGGTTAGCGATATGCAGCAGCTCTCCGTTTTGTACGATACGGCGGATCCGGTTATGGCACTTTGGGATATGGACGGAGACGGTGTCCCGGAGCTCATTATCGGCAACAACGAGACGTACGGAACCTATTCTTATGCGAAGGTGATCAAATATACCGGAGACGGATTTCAAGAACTTGAAGGGGGGATGAGTAGCTATGGCACGATATTCGAGGCCAGCCATACTGCAGACCCTGACTATCCCGGTCTTTATTTCCATTACTGGAGAAGAGGAGAGGGAGTTGATACGGATGGAGACGGCTTCGAGGACAAGAATTTATACCGTATTCAATACTGCTACATCGACAGAATGAGATTAAAGAAACGGATGTCGCAACGTACACGGAGGAAGAGGATTATAACGGAAATTCCGATCAGGTCATAGAATATGATAAGCTTTGTGAGGATGACGGACTTTTTCAGGCAACAACCGTATCGCCCGCAAGAAGACTGCAGTGTGTGCACGCTCAGCGATATCGTGGATATGGGGTGGCCAGCATTTGTGCAGTTAAATACAATAGATACCAATCTGTACAACGTGGAATACAGCGAAGTTGTGCATAGGCAAAAGATTGTTACCAAGGCGGAGGACGAGCCTTTTCGATGTAAGAAACTATGACGGAAGAAGACAAAGAAAAGCATTTGGGCTCCCTACATCATGAAGCTCCGGTTTCCATAAGCTTTTTATTGGAATACAAAGCGCATGTTTTCCGGAAACTGCGGAGAGTATAATGCGGATGAAGCGAAGCTGGCATCTGTTCTTAGTGAGGCGGTAAAGAATGGAAAGAAGAAATAGAAGATTGTTACAAGACATTATCCTTCGGTAAAAATAGAGACACATGACGGAAATGATTCCATGCATCCGAACACCAGGGCGAGCTTTGCGGCAACTCGATATAGCTACATGGAAGATGACTACAGTCCCTTATGAGTGAGGAAAGAATGCTGTTTCTGATTTCTCTCAGGGTCGATGAGACGGAATACCATTTGCCACTTGACTTTCAGAAGCATGCAGGCAGGAAATGGAAAGTGACAGTGAAGCAATTTACGCAGAATTTTTCAAGCCTTATATGATGCTTTTTCCGTGGACGATCCCTTACACTATCGCGAAGAAGACTTCTTATCTTGTTTTTATCAGCGGAGAAGGAAGGTGCGGTGCCGTGGCGGATGCGCTTGGAAAAATTCCTGGATAACGGCTGGGACAGTTCTTCCGTGCGCGTTTATAGTTTTAATGCACCGAACTTTGTGTCCCAAAAAACAAGCGGATGATTCTTTGCCCATCTTTAATATCTTAAATACGGAGGATTTATCGGTACAATATCCCTCGGACTTTTTACCGATATGGAAGCAATTACTTCTTTAAAGGGGAGCGGTTCTTCTGAAAATCATAATCTCGGTGAGATGATGAAAAACTGGATAAGGAAGAGCCGAAGAAGAAAACAAGGCGGGATAAGAATATCGCCGGGTTTTCTCTTACGGGAGATGCGGAAATACAAGCTTTTGGATGAAATCAAGGCAGACCGATGGCAATCAGCAGGGGACTTAGAGGGTACAATATGGAAAAAGACAGTCCTGTTCGATTCTATAAAGAAGGGTCAAGCGCTACCTGCTTGCTCCGAAAGATCTTCCATTTCTCTTTGTGTATAAAAGGGGGTAAAGGAAGAAGAACTTTCCCTGGAAGAGGCCGTGCTTAGTGAGGGGAGGAAGAGAAATTCGACAGTTTGAAGATTTTTCCGATTCATGAAAAACGAGTTTATTTTACGGAAATAATTCCTGATGCAAAAAGCCCGGTAAGTTATATATTATTCGTAGAAAATGGCGAAATACTTTGAGCAGCTTTTTTTATGGAAAGGACATGGAAATTGCAGTAGGGCAGGTACTGCCAAATGGCAAGCTCAGCTTGTTCTTTGCCTTTTTCAAAACTGTGCATCATCTTTACGACAGCCTTTGTCGTATGCCTCCTCCTCACTCTGCTGTTACAGGATAAAGAGCGGAAAGAGATTTTGAAAAAGGAAAAGCGCTAAAATCGTCGGGAACATATGGCTTACAGGGTGAATGAAAAAGGAGTATGGGATGTTTTGTGGATATTGTGGATTTAAAAAAATGAAGATGGCGCGGTCTTTTGCGGTCGTTGCGGAAAAAGACTGGAGGGTGAGGAGCATACGCGCATTCCGCACCGAGTCCCGCTTCCCCGGAGCAAAAAGCCGGAAAAGCATGCAAATGAAGCAAGTGAACTCACTTCCTCCCAAAATGGCGGCAGCACCGCAGGAGAGAATTGTGGAGCCCTCCTCTTCCGAGGATTCCGGAACCGATACCTATGAGAAGCCGAGAAGAAAAAGGCTGTCTTCTTCCACTGATTCTTTTCTTTATTTTCCTGCTTCTTCTTGGAGGCGGAGCAGTGTGAGGGTATCTAAACTTTTTTAAAAAAGTGAGCATTCCCTTGACGGCTATCTGAATGTTCGCTTTGAAGGATAGAGCAGGTTATGCCAAGGGCGTAACGGAGATTGACTGAAAGCACTGGAAGGCGATTATGGAGAGAAACTGCATTTTACAAATGCCGCAAAAAGAAAGACGGAATTTACCAGAAAATATGACTCTCCGGTAGATTATCTGGAAGGCTGTTTCTCCGCCCACACTGGAAAAAGGAGGAAGGAATCTCGGACGGAGGCAAATCAAATATAAGTGGGATATTAATGAAGAGAGCTTTCCTCCTACCTGAATTGTAAGTTTAAGTATATAGACAAGAAAGTAAAAGCGCATATTGATGAAAAAGCGACAGAGAGGATATTTTTCAAGAAAATCGATATACAGACCTGTAGGCTATGCGAACGGACAGGGCTATATTTCCCTCGAGGATTTACCGGAAGGAATCGAAGCGGAAGACTTTATGATTGAGCCGAACAGCAATTTAAGGAATGGTGACACGGTAACACATCAGTTTGAAGAACGAGCCGATCTTACTACCTGGAGAAATGCGAATTCTTCCTTCTAAGACAGAGATGAGCTATACCGTTTCAGGGTCTCATCGAAGAAACTACGGCAGCACCGGAAACCGCTGCACCGGAGAGAGACCGAAGCACAAGCCGCAGTTCCCGAAGCAGGAGCGTATGGAGGTGGAACCATGAGCGGAGCTGCGATTGCAAGTTCCGGAGATTATATTTGTTCTGTTCAGCGCAAGTCGTCTTATCACAAAAGCAGGATGTGGATGCTCTGATGACGGTCTATCGAACACGTATTTCCCCGGTGAAAAAAGTGTTACCCAGATGGTGGTCAAATGAAATGTATGCCCGCCACGGATACGTCTGAGGATCAGGCGTTAAATGATTACTTTAATCAATATGCCTGGTACAGAAAACAATCCCTGCACGAAATCCGCAGATGGACAGTATTTATCCGCAAATGTCCGCGATAGAGAAACAGAATGTAGATTATTTTGAAGACTTTTCATTAAAAAGAGCAGTCAAAAATAAGCGTTGCTAAAAAAGGACTGTAGAGTCAGTTTTTGCGAAAAGACCGATAAACCGGTGTTGCCGGATTTTATCGGTCTTTTCAAACAGTATCGCTCGAGAGCTATGCGGTATTTTATGCCCTGCGATCCGCTTCCTCGAGATTTGGAAGAACAAAAAGAGCAAATGGGGATTTATCGAAATAATAATGTCTTTTATTATTTATTAGCAAAAATAAGACGATAGAATTATAGTCGATTTGGTTCGTACATTAAGGAGAAGAAATATGGGGAAAATACAGGAAGTAGAAAAACCATGAAGCTTTCAGTGAAAATGTCCATTTTGCTGGGGAATTTTGACCTCGTCGGCATCAGTATTGTGAATTTCGGAACCCTTCGCTTTAACGAGGCTCTCTTTCACGGATGCCATGGATCAAAAACATGGAAGATAAGGCGAAATCTTCCGGTGAAGAGCTGGCAGCAATCATTTCAAAATGGAAGGTGTCTCTTCCATTATTGACAGCGGAATTCGGGAAATGGGGAACAATGCAGCTCCTGCTTGGACGGTTTTAGACTTAAATCAGGAAAAACAAGCAGTTATTCCGATGAAGGAGTCCAGCTTTCGATCTCGTGTCGTGAATAAATCCATAAGCTCTCTGCAATATAATGCGGAGTCGGCTCTGATTGCTCTCTTTGCGGCGTTGTGAACGCAAATGAGTATGTGATGGGAGCCGGAGTATTTTTGAGCCGAACGCCTTTATTGACGGGATAGAGAATTATGCCCCTATATCAGGGAAAGCAAATATTCAGAATAGAAGCATCATCAATTATCCCTATGAAGAATTTAAAGATAAGCCTATTATGCGGAAACCAAGGATCGGGAGAAGACCGTGATTACAGATGTATGCGAGTCTACGCCCGATAAGATGAAAGGTGGTTATGATTTCCCGCCCAGTTATTTCGAAGGAAAATTTATCGGTGCCGTTTTACTGGAGATCGATGTGAATATGTTCGCTTTGGCAGAACAGACAGACAGTCGCTATCCCAGCATGGAAAACGGAGGTTGTCGATGAAAACAAAATATTGTCTTCAGTAAAAATAAGGATTTAATCGGAAAGTCATTTTTCCGAAGAAAAAGGAGAAAAGCAGTTTCAGAAGCTTGAAACGGAAATGGCTAAGGAAAGTCCTTTTATGCTTTTAGAGAAGACAGAACCGGGCAAAACGAAAAGAACCTATTATGTTCCGACGGACATTATGGGAAATGTATGGTGGATTGTTCTTTCCGTCCATAATGGAGAATTCAGAGCACCGATAACACGGATTATGATGCTGTATTTTGCCCTTGCAGGTGTTGGCATCGCAATGATTGTAACGGGTATTTACCTTATGATTAAGAAGACCCTGAAGCCGCTGGAAGGCATTGCCAGAATTGGACAGAAGGTTTCCAGAGGGATTTCTAGCGAGAGTATCTTATGTAAAAGAAGATGAAAATCGGACAGATCGGAAAAGGGCTTCCAGGAGGTAATGGATCGTATCAAGGATATCACTTCCGATTTACAGGAGAAGCTGGCAGAGCTGTCTAAAAGGAAACTTCCAGATTGACCTGGATAATGAAGAGAAATATCAGGGAGACTATCGTCCTTAATGCTATCGATGCAGGATATTCATACAGCTTTTGAATTCGACTATGCTGGAAATTCAAAAGTCGGCAAGCGAAGTAAGCGAAAAGCTCGGAGCAGGGTTTCAGTGCGGCACAGTCGCTGTCTCGAGGGAGCTACCGAGCAGGCTTCTTCCGTTGAAGAAATCTCTGCAGGGATGAACGAAATAGCGGAATCTATCAAGGGTACAACGAAGAAGGCGGAGGATGCCAAGAATTTAAGCGAGATGGCGGGACAGGCCGTGATGCTCAGTACTAAAAAGATGGAGGAAATGTCCAAGGCGATGGCGGAGATTACGGAGAAATCCAATGAAATCGGTAAAATCATCAAAACGATTGACGACATTGCTTTCCAGACCAATATTCTTTCCCTTAACGCAGCTATTGAAGCGGCAAGAGCCGGAGCAGCAGGAAAAGGCTTTGCCGTTGTAGCGGACGAGGTAGGAAATCTGGCACAGAAATCGGCTAAAGCTGCACAAAATACCGGAGAACTCATTGAGGAAACCAAGGATGCGGTGAGAACGAGGTGCAAGAATTACAAGAGAAACCGGAGAATCGCTTTCCACCGTGGTAGAGCGTGCAGGAAAGATCAATGATATGATTTTTGGAAATCACTAAAGAAACGGAGCACGAATCACAGAATGTGGGACAGCTGACGAAAGGAATGGAACAGATTTCCTCCGTAGTACAGACGAATTCCGCAACAGCGAGAAAGTGCCGCGTCCTCTGAAGAGCTTTCCGCTCAGGCATCCTTACTGGAGAAGCTGGTATCCAAATTCCGCTTGCAGGATTAGAAGAAAATAGCTATAACAGGAAAGAACAATCTATAGAAAAAGAGGAACTCGGAATGAATGTTTTTAATAGCGTATGATCGTTGTTCAACCTGTAAAAGAGCGGAGGATTTCTTAAAAGGCGCAGGGGTCAGCTTCCAAAAACGCCCCCGATTAAAGAAGAGAATCCGACAGCAAAAGAAATTCACGAAATGCGGGAGCGCTCAGGCCTTCCCTAAAGCGTTTTTCAATACCAGCGGACTCCTCTATAAGTCTATGGACTTAAAGGATAAGCTAGCCGATATGTCGGAGAAAGAACAGGAACAGCTTCTTTCCACGGATGGAATGTTGGTAAAAAGACCCATCTTCCTTTATGGAGAGAAAAGTTCTTGTAGGATTTAAAGAAAAGGAATGGCTTCTTGCTTTGGGAAAGTCCGTTTAGTAAAGAAGGAAACATAAGCGTGAGAAGAAGGAGGATGCACTGTTTGAATCAGATGCATCCTCCTTCTTTTTACGCTATTGCATTTGAAGAAGAGAAATTTATAATAGAGCATGTCTTGCGGATATAGTACATCAGTAGTACCCTAGCTTCCCGAAAAGCTAGTGAGGCAGGGTCCGACTCCCGTTATCCGCTTAAACGAGATACCGCACAGAAAGTGCAGGTATCCGTATGCACAAGATACTGAACATAAAGCGCTCGATATTCGTTAAGAATTCAAAGTCGGAGAGATAGCCGATTCTGGCTGAATCTCCGGACTTTCATGTAATAGAGTAAAGATTTTTCATGTCATGAGACTTTACAAATTGCAATATTACAGTGTAAATTGCTTTTAAAAAGCATATCCATTGCTTTAGACTGGTCGGAAAGTTTTGTGCTGGTAGCGGCAGATTCTTCTGCAGTTGCGGAATTGTTCTGTACGACAGAGGAAATCTGCTCCAGACCCTGTGCAATTTCGGATACGGAATTGGACTGCTGTCGGAATACTCCGCAATTTCAAGAATCTTGGCATTCATCTGGCGAGAGCTCTTTACCAACTTCTCAAGAGAAGCGGCAGCCCGATCGGCCATTTTGGTTCCTTCTTGGATGGAGCGAACCGTATTTTCAATCAGGGCAGTGGTATCTTTGGCTGCCTCTGCGGATTTTTCCTGCAAGATTACGAACTTCATCGGCTACAACGGCAAAGCCCTTTCCGGATTCTCCCGCAGCGCAGCTTCGACCGCCGCATTTAAAGCCAGGGATATTGGTCTGGAAGGCGATATCATCGATGGTTTTGGATAATATTATTGATTTGCTGAGCCGTACCGTTGATTTCATTCATAGAAAAGACTTAAAGGCATTCATTTCGGAACTGCTCTCTTTCAATTCTTCCTCCGTGATGCGGGAAAGATCGGTAGCATTTTTCCGCATTGGCGGCGTTACTCTTAATCTGATCGGATACTGTGCTGACGGTAGCGGAGAGTTCTTCCAGGAACTTGCCTGCTGTGCAGAGCCCTGCGCTGAAAATTTCACTACCATGGGACACCTCCTGTGCGGAAGAGTTGACCTCTGTAGAGGCTACACCAATTCCTTGCAGCGTCTCCTTTAATTTGGAATGAATACGGTCTAGTGCGTTATAGATATTGCCGTATTCTCCAACATACATTTCCTTGCATCCGCTCTCTACCCGGAAGTTTCCGTCCGCCATGGCAAAGAGTAAGTTTTGTAAAATCCTGAATAATGCATTTTTAAGCGATAGTTCATTCCCTTTATGGCAGCCACGGTGCGTCCCACCTCGGTCTCATTTACCGGAAGGTCAATATTCGTTTCACTGAGGTGTCCTTCCGCAAGGCTTGTCATGGTTTCCTTTATAGCGATAATCGGCTTTCATGAGCTCTTTTCTTTACAAAGAGCATCATCAGAAGAACGAAGAGAATAGAAGGAATTAAGAGAACAATACTGAGGATTTGTGTTGCGGATGCAAGCTCGATGGCTCCCGCCATTTCTTTTATCGGTTCTATTCACGATGCTGTCATAGAAAATCTTGTACTGCTTCTGTACCTCCGCTTCTCCGCTGTCTTTTCGGCTTCCCTGGAAGACAAGATGCTGATTACCGTCGCCATTGTGGTTAGAAAGCAGCATGATAATGACGCCGATGGAGTAAAAAGTGAAGTCTAGTTGATTGGATTCATTTTTAAACATTTTACCCCTCCTTGGGTGATTTTTTCTGCAAAGTTGTATTACTAAACTATTTTGTTCAATATGCAAATAGTTTTATATTTTTATCGGTAAAAATCGCTATAAATTACACGTTTTTGCGAGAATCCTTGTAGAAAAAGGTGAAATGCTAGAGTATACTTATTTATAAGGGTAATAATAGTTTTCTATTTGCTAAAGTTTTAAAATAGTAGTTATCAACACAGATTAAGGGGAAGATAAAATGGCTTTGTACAACAATTCTGGTGGGCAGGGGAGGCGAGCTACGACGGCTCAACGATGATTGCAAGAAATGAGGATTCCGGATCCGGCGTCTTCTGTGCTAAAAATTTATTGTGGTTGAACCAAAGGATCAGGGAAAAGAATATGTTTCCATGCTTTCTCATGTGAGAATTCCGCTTCCCAAGAATCCGCTTCGTTATACCTGTATGCCCAATGCGGTTTATGAGGATGAGGGAATCTAGGGGGAGCAGGAGTAAATAGTGAAAATGTTTCTATGACAGCGACAGAGACCATTGCCTGCAATGAGCGCGTACTTTTCCGGTGACCCGCTTGTAGTCTATAAGAAGGCGGAAAAATGGAAAGCCGGAGCAGGTTGGCGGAATTGGAGAAGAGGACATGGTCACTCTGGTGCTTCCCTATATTCACTCCTGCAAGAGAAGGCGTCCTCCGCCTCGGAGAGCTTCTGGAAAAGTACGGTACTTATGAAATGAACAGGGATTGCCTTTTTCGGATGAAAAAGAAATCTGGTGGCTGGAAACCATGAGGCGGACACCATTTTATCGCAAGAAGAGTGCCGGACAATGCCTATGTTATGATGCCGAATCAGCTCGGAATCGACTACTTCGATTTCGAAGATGCGTATGCAGCAGGAGGAGTATATCTGCTCCAAAGATTTGAAAGAATTTATTGCAAAGAATCACTTTGGATTTGCGTTTTCGATGAAAATTGAAAAACGGAAGGGACTGGATTAATCCGAGAGAATGTTTCGGTACCCATTCCGATGCGGATCATGTCTACAACACGCCGAGCTTGGTATATGGCAAGATATTTTTAATAAAAATACCTTCAGTTTTGACGGAGAGACTGCCGAGTTAAAGCCGGAGGATGACGATTTACCATGGTGCCTCTGTCCGGAGATTAAAAATTACGCCGGAAGACGTAAGTATCCTCTCCTCTCATTTCCAGGAACGCCCTACGACTGTTACGGAAAATACGGAGAGAAAAGGATCGAGGAAAATATCGTCCTATCGGAATTAACCGGAATAATTTCTTAAGTCTTGTGCAGATTCGTCCGGATGTTCCGAAGGAATATGCCGCAATCGAGTGGGTTTGCTTCGGCGCCAATACGTTTAACGCCTTTGTTCCTTTCTATGCAAATGTCAACAAGACACCGGAGTACTTTGCCAATACGACGCATCAGGTTACGACGGAGAGCTTCTATTGGGCAAACAGAATTATCGGTGCTCTGGCAGATACACAGTTCAGTGAATGTAAGATGCATATTGAACGTTACCAGGGAAAGGTGCCGACAAAGGGCTATACCCTGATGAAGAATCTGGAAGAGAAGCTTAGAAGAAGTTACCGAAGAATGTAGTGGTGATTAAAGCTTCTTGAAGAGTGCAATGAGGAAATTGCAAAGATGGTGCAGGAAGAAACCGACGCTGTACTGGATAAGGTACTGTATGAAGTCAGCTGTAAGATGAAAAAAACGGCTTTAGCCGCTCGGACGCGTAGGGCTTTGTTCGAGACTGAAGGGGCATAAAAAATCAAAAATAGTTTTCTAGCAATATAGGTCTAAAATTTGGGGCACTGCTCGCTAGCTTCGCCACGTAGGATACTAGCGAAAACTTGATTCTCTTGTTTTTTCGCATAGTACCGACGGGCTCAGACCACCCCTTCATTTAGACCCTATATTGCCAAAAAATCATGTTATTATTTTTGATTTTTACAGCCCCTTCCAGTCGCTCAAAGGCTAAACAGTAGCCGTCTTCTCCATAGTTTAAGGAACGATTTACTCTGGAAATCGTTGCGGTAGAGAGCTCCCGCATACATTTCGCAATATCGATGTAGGTTTTTCCTTCCCGTAAGAGCTTTGCGACCTCATAACGCTGCGCCATAGCGAGTAACTCGTTAATGGTGCAGACATCTTCAAAAGAAACGGAAATATTCTTCCGTTCCCCTTAACTGTTGCATTCCTTCAAATAAATGCCTCACTCAGGCGTATCAAGTTTTTATTCATTTGAATCCGCACCTTTCTTTTCTTTTTAAAAATTTTATTCAGTTTATCACTTTTAGCGTATGAAATTCAATTCCATTTTCCGAATAGAATGGAATTGAATTTCGCTATAGTAAATTTATAATGTTTTTGGATATTTTCATGCCCTTCTTTTCGTGTGAAGCATGAGCCTTTTGAAAGGATAAGACTAAGATGAAAAAGGAACACCTACACGGATGAAAATGGAAATTGCCATTGGGAAATCAAGCACTATTCTCCCGAGCCTATTTAGGGGCTTCTTGTTTGTTATTTTTGCCGGGCTTTTTCTCTTTTCTACTCACACCTGGGATGGGACAGTAGCCTTTGGTTTATCCTTATATTGCTTCTCCTTTATACGGCTGTTGCTCTTTGGGAGCTTTATAAGTTTATCTTTTCATTCTTATCTTGTGGAAGTCGTATTTTATGAAGAGGAAATAGTGCTGCACTATCGAAAAGGAGAAACCGGAGTATTCCTATACGGAAATCGGCTTCGTGGATTTTTCAGTTACATGACGGAGTTAGGCGTAGAATTCATTTTTATCCTCATTTTACTTTCTATAAGAAAAACAGCACGTCCAAGATTCTGGATTCGATTTATAAAGGGATTATCTACTATTTACAGGAGAACTGTCTTCTTTTCGAGGATTATCTTAGAATCAAACAGTGCTAGCGGAAAAAAAGGAAAGCATGCTTTTTGAGCCTCGGGAAACAGAAGAGTGCTTTTAAGCAGAGTAGACTGGCAAGACAGGCACGGAAGGACGCGGGGGTATAAATCTATCTTAGTAATAGTAAGACATAAAATTTACACTTTTTCACACATTTTGCACATGGCTTTTCAGCGATAGTAAACCGCGCAAAAGTACAACCCCATTTGGAAAAGAGGATCTGGTACACATTGTATTTAACGGTGTAACGATTACGAATACCGACTCTTCCGTATTTAACGGTGCGACAGGAAGAACAATTGTCCTGACCTTAGTGGACACCACCAACACCATCACAGACGGCAGTAATTACGCGGAGGAAAAGATGAGTCGGATGCGACCTTCTTTGTAAAGCAGGATTTAACCATTAACGGAAACGGAACTTTAAACATCAGCTCTAACTATGCAACAGCGTTAAAGGCAAAGGATAATCTCATTATCTTAGGCGGAACCTTTAACATTGAATCTGTAGGAAAAGGCGATCAAGGGAACCGACTCCGTAACCATTGAAAATGCGGAAATAACCATCAATGCAGAGGATGACGGTATTACCACAGACGGTGCCCTTGGTGATCAACAGCGAACCATCAAGATGGAGAAGGTTGGAGAAGGCCTTGAGGCGGTCACCATTGACATTAACGGCGGAAGCATTGACATCGTGGCGAGCGATGAGCTGGAATCAATGCCCGGGACTGATTGATGACAGTGCCACGGATGAAGAAAAGGAAGCCTACGGAGAGGAAAAATCAGGCGGATACCTATTTTCCGCTATTACAGGCGGTACAGTGACTGTTAAAGCAGAAGGAGACGGCATTGACTCAATGGTCAGGTCTATATCGAGGGTGGAAGTCTGACGATTTCCGGATATGCTTCCGAATCTGCTTCCAGATCGGATGTGGCTTTTAGATTATAACGGTACAGCGACTATCACCGGCGGTACTTTTGTTGCTACCGGCGTGCAGGAAATGTTTGAATCTTTGACAGCAGTTCTACTCAGAACTTTATCAATGTGTTCTATTCTACTGCAGTAAGTGGCGGAACAGAGGTGAAGGTGACGGATAAGAGCGGAATGTAGTGCTGAGCTACACACGGAGAACGACTTTGACGGCAGTGATTTTTCCTCTGACAAAGCTTGTGACAGGAGACCTATACCGTAGGGTGCGGGAACGAATAGCGAAGAAATCACGATTTCTGCCGGAGAAAATACCTAGGAGAGCAAAGCGGCGGTATGAGCTTTGGCGGCGAAACAGTGCTCCACCCTAGCGGAAATGGATCTATGGGGCAGACACCTGAGAAGCCGACAGATGCTAATGGGAATGAATTACATGCCGAACTCAATAATGGATAAACTAAAGATAGAAATAAGACTATCTAGAGTGAAAGCTATTTTGGACACAAAAGAGTGGGAGGGTTGAGCCTCACTCTTTTAAGTTTTAGTATTTGAAAAAGTTTTATCACGGCTGAAAAAGCTTTATCACAGCCTAAAATTTTATCATGGCCTAAAAAGCTTATCCTAGTCAGGAAACTAAATCTTCGCTCTGAAGGAATTGACAATCCCGCATATTGCTCCATAGCCCACTCGGCTACAGGCCAGACAATCCAGCTAATATCCCAACGCCGTGTAATAAAACTGTAGCCAAGATAGATAGCAGTTACTAAGCACCAGTAAATTTGTCCGACTGTTTCATTTTTATGCTCCTCCATCTTTTTCTCTCTTCTATAATCCCCTTGCTCTAAAAAGCATGTTCAAGGCATCCCAAATAATATTCGTCTTAACAATCAGAAAGACGCTAACAGCCACAAAAAGTAGAAGGAAAGGCACTTAGCAAGAGCAGTATGGAGATCATCTTCTCCGTAGAGAATCATGCTGATGAAGATGGGACTTACGGCAATGATGCAAAGAAAATACCTAAAATCATCTCAGAAGTATAGGTTCCCTGGAAACGGGAATTTTTCTCCTGCACCATACCGTTTACCCCGTAAGCGGTATTCAAAAGCTCTTTTTCCATATAGTGGAACCGCCCCCTTCAATAGAACTCTTGATAAATAAGGCTACTCCGACTCCTACCAGAAGAAAGAGGAAGAGTACGCCGATACCGACAGCTTTTTCCTCGGAGAGGGACTGAGGCACTTTTCTGAAGGGTGGTTAAAAGCAATCAATAGGGTGAGGGAAATGATACAAAGTAATGCGCCCAGAGCAATCTGGGAAGCAGCTGATTCTTGTGCGCGAGAAAGGCATGAGCCTCTTCCATGAAACAGGGAACTTCTTTCAAGGAAGAATCGTATCAATCTTTATACTGCCATCCGAGATGTCAGCTCCATCTCATCCTTTAAAAGATAATCCATGCTTACGGAAAAAGACCTCGGATAACTTCAAAATCTTATTCATATCCGGAATGGACTGGGCGCCTTCCCACTTGGAAATGGACTGCCTGCTGACATCCAGCTTCTCTGCGAGATCTTCTTGGGACCAGCCGTTTTTCTTTCTTAATTCAATAATCTTGTCTGCAAGTATCATACTCTACTCCTTTTATGATGCTGTGTTCGAGCCTCTGCACCTTCTTTTTCATATCTTCTTTGAGTCTGCTTTTGTGCCGAGCGTATTCTTTAAGATAGGAAAGAATGTTCGCTTTGGAAAATGCTCTTGCTCATTCCGTCTTTACAGCTCTCATACTAGCGAAAATCTCGGTTGCAGAGAAGAAAGAGGGCTTGTCAATTTGACAACCGATGGTTGCAAAGCCTTGATTTCAGGGCACTATTACATTTGCTTTTCCAAAAAGAAATGGCCTCACTGTAACTCATGGCGGAAGTCTCTTTTTTCTGCTCCCCGCCGAAGATTACAGATTAAGCTTTTGGGCGTTTTCTTCCTCAATTCTTTTTAAAGGCGTAGTAGTCTGCTTTTTCTACAGGCTTATCATAGAGGATAAATTCTTCATCGGAACGTTTAGGAGAAGTTTCATCATTTTCCAAGTCCTTCTCCGAATCATAGCTGTAGCTTGCTTGCCTGTCCCATTCTAAGAGGAAGCTGCCTGAGCCGGGAAGAAGAGGTAAAGAACTTCACTTATCTTTGCATCGAATTCAATTTGGGTAAGGTAAAGGCGCTTTATCCTTTTCCGTAAGGGAAAATGTCGTACACGGCACCTCCACCTACCTGATAATCCAGATTTTCCTTTTTTGCAATTTCAATAGGCCTTCCATCTTGAAAGCTGTAAATATGAAGATTTGCGCGAACAGCATTTCCTTCATATCGTTTTTCAGCGTCAATAAAAAGAAGCTCAGGTGTGCTGTCTCCGTAAACATCAGCTATTGCAACGCCCTTTTGTTTCAAGCTGAAGAGGCATGCCGTTCTGATCCTCTTCATATTGTTGCCAGGTATGAGGCTTCGATATCCTTTTTGTTTTTCTTTTAGAAGCGTTAAGTAGGAGGAGTAAACTTCCGTTGGATTGCTTTTCGGAAGAGGTACTTTCGGAACTTGTTTCGCTTCTTTTATCCCTTTTTCTTTATCGGATTTTTGTTTCCTCAATCTGCGTTTCAGAGGGGATTGGCTATTTTTCTCCCACAGAGCAGTATTTCCTCTCCACTGCATAACAAGATAAACAGCGGCTAAGAAAGCGAGACTGATGATGGTAGACTTATGAATTTTCATGATTTTATTCCTTTCTTTGTTTCCTATATACAGTATCCACAAAGCCGAGAAAAGAGATAGAGCTCTATTTTCACATTCTTACGATTTTATCCATTATTATATAAGCGTTCATTTGAATGCTTACAGACTTTATTTACCATGATACAATGGTTTGACTAAAAATATGTAAAGAAATTAATTGTGTGTTTTACTTTAAAGTTTGGAGGAAGAGGATGGCAGAGCTACAGTATAACTGATTGATGATTGGGAAGAGAAAGAATTGGATCTTTCTATGCTGGAAGAAAGCTTTAGAGCAGGGAAACTCTAATCGTTATAGTGGAAAGGTATTTCATGATATTGCCGCAAAATGGAAGAAATACAAGAGAGGGCGTTTCGAACCTTTACCTTTTAAAAGGAAGCGGAAGATGAAGGTCTGGCTTGTGCGTACTATGCTTATTCGATTACAAACAGTTGTGATAGAGGAGGCACAGCTGGAAACTTTGCGTGCGATTTGTGGGGAGAAGCTTTCAACAGGGAAATGCGTGCCAGTGCATCCTTCTGCAAGCCTACGGAATGGTGGGATACCAATCCTACCTATCTTACGAAAGCTGGTGGAGAAGGGAGAGGCAGATATGCTGTATGATTACCTGAGTGCACAGCTGTTCCCCCAAGGATCGTTCTTACCTCCTAAAGCACGAAAATGAATGCTAAAGAAGAGCTTGCCTGCTCAGGCAATTGCTTGGGAGCTTAAAGGAAGGCGGATTTTTCAAAAAGGTGCTTACATGAGTAGAGCAATCGATAATCGCTATCTTTAAAGATGCGTAGCCTGTCTAAACGGATAAGCTTTAAAACAGCAAAAGCCAAAATCCCCTGTTGAAAAAGCATATAGAAGAGGGTGCCGGAGAAGATGGAAAGCAGCATATTCCGCTTCCAGCAATGGAGCAGAATAGTCAGCCCTAAAGCAAGAAACTCCGGAAGTCCATGGTTTCCACTTAATAACTGAACATTACGAAGACAATACACACAAAGCAGAGCAAAGCTTGCGAGGCAAAAGCTTTTCTCCAGATATTGCACTGTTTTGGGTGTATTTTTGGAATAAGATAAAGGGCAAAAAGCGGGTCAGCATGGTGCCCAGAACACAAAGCACTATGATAATAATGCGTTGCATACAGTCATAAAAGCTTGCCTTTTTCTACAAAGTGCATGTGGATTCGTCTGCTTCCATAAACTGTCTTTCCAACGGGGCTTTGCTAGAAGGAAAATGCAGGATGCCCAACATGGCGGGAAGGATGAAAATGTTCTGCTTTAAAATCATTAGAGACAGGACGGATACCACAAGCCCAAGCAGGGAAGAAAAATGATTTTTCTCCTTCAAAAACTGATCTAAGAAAATCACCGCAAAGAGAGCAGTCATGACAAAATCAATCCCCTCTGTGGAAAAAGGCAGGACATTTCAAGAAGTGTACCAAGGCAGGAGCCTACAACCCAGTAGATTTGATTAAAGCAGTGTCACAAAAACATGAACCAGCTAGGATCTACGCCCTCCGGTATTTTGAGTACTGTAATTAATACTGAAGCTTTCGTCGTACATGCCGAAGATTAAATAGAAACGCTTCCATCCTTTTTGAGGAACTTATCCAGCATGGCAATACCATAGAACAGATGTCGAAGCTGAATCATAATAGCCGAAAAAGCGTTTCCAAAGGGCGAAAAGGTCCAGCAAAATCCCACAGCCAAAGGCTCTAGGAGCCGTCGTAGATTAGGTAGCCATAAAGAAGGTATAGACCACGGAAAGACCGGCGCTGTGCATATAGATACCGTAGGCAAAGCCCAGAAATAAAAAGCCGGTTAAGATGGGAACGGTATGAGGAAAGGCGGGCCTTTAGCGCCTTTTTGCTCTTCATGAAGCATAAAACAAAATCTCCTTCTATAGAATTCTCTAGCTGAGAGCCTTCGAATTAGCGTAAAAACAAGACGAGGCAAAACAGGATGAAAGGAGCCTATACTAAAAGACAGCAATAGTCTATAAATTATTTTTATGAATTTCAGGGAAAGGCAGGAAAAATTTCCAAATCCTGAATCGAACTGCAATCCCAATCATTTCCGGCTATAATAGTTCCATTATGATATAGGATTACTTGTTCATATACAACAGTACATCAACTGTTTTTCCAACATATGTATCAGGTATTGTCATGAGACACATTGTCTGAAGGCACCGTGACTGTAAAGCAGAGAAATCAGTATGTGACTCTAAAAACCTGAGACATCTTGTTTTCAATGCGCTATAAGTGTACTAAGTAGATTAGCATAAACAACATCTTCTTGTGCTCTTATTTGATATTCAAATAAGAGCATTAATTTATTCCGTAATCCAACTTCTCTCCTAGGGGTCTTTCCTTTATACTTTCCTCCGTTTCAATTAAACGAGTGGCTAAAGGAGGAAAAAATGAAAAAAAGCTTAAAACCTAGCCTTGGTTTTGGGAACAGTGGGAGTACTGATGTCTGCCTGCGGAAATAAGGCGACAAGCAATGTAGAATCAGAGTGCAAAGGTACGGAGAGAACACAGAATCCGTTGCCGCTACAGAGATGAGCACAGAAAAGGCAACGGAGAAGGCGGAAGTATCCGAAAAGAAGGTAGGAGAGGGAACGGTGAACAATACCGTTGACTTATCCAAGTACGAAAAGGGGAAAAAAGTTCGCCTTTGGATTCCTGTGCCTCAAAGCAGTGAGTATCAGACTGTTGAGGATGTAAGTATGATGCCGGAAATGCCAAGGCGGAAATGAACACGGATGACTGGGGCAACAAGATGCTCTATGTGGAATGGGATGAAAATGCTGAACCTGCCGACAGAGTGGTAAAGCTGGATTTGCAGGTAAAGAGAGAGTCATCAAACCTGAATTAAAAGAGGATGAGAGGCGGAGATTCCTGAGGATGTGAAAAAGAGTATCTGGAGCCTTCCAAAAATCTTCCTTTGAATGATCAGGTGAAGAATAAGGCCGCAGAAAGTAACCAAAGGCTATGAGATTTAGAAGGCCAGAGCCATCTGTGACTGGGTCATTGCCAATATGAACCGTGATGAAAGTGTAAAAGGTTGCGGAGGGAGATGTTTGCACACTTCTTGACACGACTATGACCGGAAAATGTACCGATATCAACTCCATGTTTGTAGCCCTTTGCCGTGCATCCGGAATTCCTGCCAGAGAGCATTTGAATCCGTATCAATGCCAGAGGATATCACCAAGAATCAGCATTGCTGGGCAGAATTTTATTTAAAGGGAACAGGTTGGGTTTCCGCAGATCCTGCCGATGTCTTAAAGGCTGTTTTAAAGAATAACTGGTCAAAGGATCAGGCTGAAACCAAGGAGAAGCAGGAGTACTACTTCGAAACTGCGATGCGGAAAAGAATGATTCTATCTGACGGAAGAGACCTTGCATCTAAGTCCTGCTCAGGATGGAGAAAGCCTTAAATGATTTCGGCTATCCTTATGCAGAGGTTGACGGCGTGAAGCTTGATAATTACACTCCGGATCAATTTGTTTATACCTACAGCTTTTGCAAAAGAAGGCTTAATGCAGTAAAGAAAAGCGTACAAGTTCATTAGAATGATTCCATTGAAGTGCAGCTACCGCGTAGTATCAAAGATATGTAAAAAGCATTTCCATTTTCTCTCCGTACGGAGATTTTGGAGGTGCTTTTTCTTTCATGTCTTGATCATGTGGTAGTGTTTTACTCATAATGCGATTGTGAAAAAGACTGTTTTTATATTCATTAAAGCATGTATATTAGAGTAAGGATGAGGGATGAGCTTATCCTAAGAAACACGAAGTTACTATATCATTTGCTGAGGGAAATATGACAACAACAAAACTTTGGAATCGAAATTTTCAGCTTAGGTGATTCTTGCGTCTACGATGGGTACTATCGGAGGAATTGCGAGCAGTTTTGCGCGCATTCCTGGTTTTCGATGAAACCGAGACACTTTGGCATCCGCTCTGATTCTCGCAATACAGCTGCTTCCCTTCTGTTTATCCCAATCGTCATTGCACCTATTATGGATCGGCTTCGAGAAAGACCTTTCTGGTCATGGGAGATATCGCAAAATTCCTTTTTGATTTTTCGGCATGGGACTCTGGCTCTTGTTTTTGACTTTTCCTCATCGGGTATCTCGCGCTGTCTTTGCTTCTGGCCTGTCTCGGATCGGTAGACGAGTTGGCCTTCACCCGTATGTTATCCTGGATTAATCCCGAAAGGCGCGGAGCAAAAAGGGTTACGCGGTATCTTCCATGCTTTATCCGGTTTTTAACGGTGATTGTGACCCCGTTGCCGCAGTGCTTTTTGGACACGTTCGGTGTGGCATGGATTCTGATTGCGCAGGGAGCGGACTATCGCTTCTTAGCCCGCTATCACGGAGAGTTTTATTCGTCTGGATGAAACGGAACGGCATCATTCTGCGCCCTATTCTCTTCAGGCATAGGCTACTCGGACATACGGGAGGCGGTACAGTATTTAAAGAAAGAAAGCGCGGCCTTTTTGGGGCTTTATGAATATATGGCGGTGAGCAATGGTGTTACCCTATGCTATTCTCCCTTCTCGTCGCTTTTTCCGTACTTTTTCCAGGTTCACGCGGCAATGTATGCCGCATTTTCCGTGGTGGAGTTTATAGGAAGATCCCATCGGCGGTGCATTACAATATCAATTAAAATTCCGGATAAGAAGAGTTCGGTTTCGTGTTTTTGTCTATCAAACATATTCCGCGATGGATATGTGTTTGCTCTAGCTTCCTTATCCTTTGATGCTTTTTAAACAGAGGAATTTACGGCTTTCTCCGGGAGTAACAGCGCCATCATAAGAGATGCAGCCGTACAGAGGTATATTCGGAGAGACTCGGTCTCAGGGTCAATGCTTTTCAGGGAGTTCTGGTTACAGCCGGCTTGCAGTGCATTTTCTTTGGTGATGGGCTTTCTTGGAGATTCTGGATTATCGGTGGTGCATTACGATTGGTGGAACGTTCACCTTACTGGCCAGTTTTGTTCTGATTTTAGGAAAAGCAAAAAGCGCTTCGCAGGTTTATGAGCCGGAGGAGAAAGGAGCCTATCTTAACCATGAAATTCCTTTTGAACTGCTTAGCAGGGATTATCCTGCTTAACGTTTCTGTAACACGGTAAGTGCGGAAAATGGCGTTTGATACCGGCGCGAATACCTGTATGTTGGAGGATTCCTTTAAGCAGAAAGACTTTCCGGCTGGGAATGCGGCTTCCGCTGTGGTTCAAATTCGAAAATCACTGCGCTTGGAAAAGAGTACAGTGATGTAATGGCTGTTATCACGGATATGTCTGCCATTCAATCCAAGCTTCCTGTGTCAGGCGTCATCGGATATTAGATTCTAAAAGATGGCATTTCTTACTTTGATTTTTGAAGCGGGAAAGATCTTTATAGGCAGATAGAAGAAGGGCACCCTAGAGATGCAGGGATGCTTGATACTGTTATTCATTTGATGGAAATATTATTTAATTGAAGAATAAGCACAGACTGGATATAAAAAGGTATGGAATGAACCCGTATAGAAATGAATATGAAACTTAGGACTTTATTAATTGTGAAAAGCAATTGGTGAAGTCACTCATATCAGAGCTAGATGGAATGAAAATGTCTAAATGGACTTTGATTTTTATTCAAAGGAAGTAATCTAAATATAGATTAGTTAGTGCTAACCTAAATTTATAAGCGGAGGTTCCGGAATGAATTCAATCAGAACTTTGGGCGATAATGTAAAGGTTCTGGCACAGGACGAGAGCCATGCCATTCTTGAAGCTAAAGATGAGACGAGGAGGGTATCACGACGATATATACACCATTTGTGGAGTATATATCAATATTTATGATATAGCATATGCAACGTTGCAGATCGGATGGAGGAAAAATGCAAAATATCATCTGTTTTGACTACTGCAAGGAGGGGCGGATTGAAATGGAGACTTTGGAGGGAAGGTACAGCGTACTCCAGGAAAAACAGCTTAGGGGATTGATGACCGGAGACATCATAGCGGGCATGTATTTATGCCACTAACCATTTTCCATGGGATAAGTATTTACTTGAATGTTGACCTTGCACCACAGGGTATTACTTCGTTTATGCCGCAATTTTCTGTCGATATTCAAGTTTAAAAAGGAAGTTCTGTAAAGAAAGTGTTCCAGTATTCTAGAAGACGATATGGCAGTGAATGGCATTATGGAGTGCTTATATAACTCTCCCTGCCAATATTGGTGCATGATTACTACAGACTTAAAAATACTTGAACTGCTTCTGTATCTGGATGCCGTGGAGATACAGGAAGGAAAGCAAAAAGAGACCTGCTTTTTCCTAAGCCATGCCGATAAGCTTCGGGAGATTCACAAACAGATTACAGAAAATCTATCCATACATTTTACAATTAGGAATTATCTGAAGAATATGACATCCCCAGACGGAACTCAAAATCAGCTTTTAAGGAGATGTATGGGAGTTCCGTCTATTCTTACTCAAAAAGGTGTCGTATGAATACGGCGGCTTCTCTAATAAAAAATCCGGATCTTAGCGTATCTGAGATTGCACATCTTGTCGGATACGAGACTACAGGAAAAATTTGCAGCAGCATTTCGGCAAATTATCGGTACTACCTGCCTTTAGACTATCACTGAAAGTACCGTACAAAGCCCGCAGAACAATTTGATTAACATATAGGAGGCTAAAGAAATGATGAACCAAAAATCGAAAAATTGACAGGAAAAGATGTAATCACAATCGGTATCTATTCTGCAAATCTACTTTGTACTGAGATTTTTATGGCAATGATGACAGGATTCATTCCCTTACTCTGGATTATGCTTCCCGGAACCGTGGCAGTACTCACCGGTATTCCCTTTTTATTGATGGCGGTAAAAGTTCCTAAGTCAGGAGCTGTCCTAATCATGGGTCTGATTACTGCTTTTTGTATTTTGTTACAGGGCAGTTTACATCCTCATTCTGATTACGATGTTCATCGCCATGTGTTGTTTCAAAGCCTACAGTGTACATAACGAAAATATAATCTTAAATTCAGTAATCTTGCAGTCACTTTCATCTTGTTTTAGCTACGGTATGGCAGGATCGCCACTTGCTTTATTTTGTGTATCGTGAGAGTTTTTGGCGCAGATCGGCGAGACTATGAGTCAGGAATACGTTGCAGCAATTTCTTCCTATATCACCGCCCCTATGTTGATTCTTCTGTTGATTTCCCCGATTGTCGGCGGCGTCTTTGGCGCACTGATTGCCGGAGGGATATTCAAAAAACATTTTAAGAAAGCAGGTATCGTCTAAATGTGCTTTAGGAAGCCTGACCTCGTGCGGGTCTTTTCATTCTTCTACTTGCCAACATTGGGATGTTCTTAGAAAGAACCGGCAGGCAGGGAAATGCTTTTGACGGGGGTAATTATCGTAGTTCTCGTTATGTATGGCTGCTCTAAAAATTGCGGCAGGCAGGCAGGATTTCTGCTACTGTTATATTGTTTACAGACCTTTGTGCTTCCTGCATCGCCTATAAGCTTTTTACTGCTTTGTTTTCCGTGTTTGTGAATATGACAAGACGGATGTTGCCCTGTCTTTTGACAGGGGCATTGTTAGTTAAGAAGTGCAGCGTTCATGAGTTTGTTGCCGCCTTGCGAAAGATGCATCTCCCTCAAAATTTTATTACGGCCATGGCTGTCACAGTTCGTTACTTTCCGGCTATTTCAGAAGAGGTTCGTCACATTAAGGATGCAATGAAGCTTCGAGAGGATTCCGGTAGGAGAAAAAAATGAGAGTGTTATCTGGTGCCAATCATGCTTTCTGCAGACAAAAACCGCTAGAAGAACTCTCTGCGGCGGCAGCAGTCAGGGGGATTGATAGTCCGAAAAAGACCTGTGCAGTGAAATTCGTTTCAGCCTGACAGATATTTTCTGCATGCTGTTTACTGCCATAGGAGCTTGTTCTTATCTTGAACTTTGTGAAAGGATAAAAATGATTGAGTTTATTGATGTGAATTATAGAGTGCTGACTATGTGATTTTGACAGGAATAAACTTGAAAGATACACAAGGGTGAATGTCTCCTCCTTGCAGGAGAAAGCGGTAGTGGAAAAACGACTTTAACGAAACTTATCAATGGGTTGATTCTCATTTCTATTCCAATGGGCAGCTTGACGGAGGGTAAGTATTCAGGAGAGAAAGTGGCGGAAACGGAGTATATAGACTGGCGGAAAAGATAGAAGTGTATTCCAAAACCCTAAATCGCAATTTTTATACGGATACCTCTTCTGAGATTGCATTCGGACTGGAAAACCGCGGTGTTCCGCCGGAAAAGATTCGACGAGAATTGCGACAACAGCGAATGAGTTAGAATTGAAAATCTGCTTGGACGCAATATTTTCCAACTCTCAGGTGGAGAAAAAGCAGAGTATTGCATTTGCTTCGGCCTATGCGGGAGAGCCGGAAATTTATGTACTCGACGAACCACCCTCCAATCTGGACAACCTGTCTGCTGCACGACTAATGAAGATGCTTCACTATATCAAGGCACAGGAAAACCTTGATTATTGCGGAGCATCAGCTGAATTATCTTAGATCCGTCATAGATCAGAGTTGCATATCTAAAAGGCGGACGGATTATACAGGAATTTACTGCAAAACAGTTTCTTGCACTCTCTGAAAAAGAACGGATTGCGAGGGACTTCGTGGCTTAAAAAGAAACGCGAATCATAATCCCTGCATGCAAAAGCTGTAAAGGGGAACTTCGTATCGAAAGGATTATCAGCCCTTACAAAGGAACAGGAAATCAGCTGGAGCTTCTTCAGGAGATGTGATTGGGATTATGGGAAAGAATGGAGCAGGAAAAACAACTCTGTGCAAAGATAATCTGCGGATTACTAAAAGGAGCAATCCGGCAGGGTCATCTACCAAGGGAAAAAGCTGACAAGGAGACAAAGACAGAGGCTCTGTGCCATGGTTATGCAGGATGTAAACCATCAGTTATTTACAGACAGTATTGTAGAGGAATGTGAGCTTGCGGATCCGGAGCACCGAAAAAGAAAAGATTGATAAACTTCTGCAAAATTTTGATTTGCTTTCCCTATAAAGAGATGCATCCTGCTGTCCTGTCAGGAGGTCAGCGTCAACGGCTGGCAGTATGCCAGGAAGTGCTGTCAGGGAAAAAGGTAGTGATATTCGATGAGCCGACAAGTGGCCTGGACTATAAGCACATGATGCAGACCGGGAGATTATTCAGAAGCTGTCCCGCGAGGGATATATAGTTCTGGTAATTACGCATGATTATGAATTCCTGAACCTGGTCTGTCACAGTGTGATTCAATTAGGTGAGCAAAGTGCTGTGAAAGGGGAGATGCAGAGTGAAGAAGCAAGAGAAGAAAAAGAGAGAAAATTGGTTTAGGACACTACTGTCTTACGCAGATGGAAGAGTATAGGATGTGGCTTTCAGTTATCCTCTCGATTGTCAGCATTGTGAGCGGACTTATTCCTTTTTACTGTGTTTATCGGATGGTTGAGGCCTACACATTACGGGGACGCTTGAAAACACAGTCATTATCTTTTGAGGGAGCAATCGGTGCTCTCGCCTATACAGTCAAAGTAGTTTGTTTTGGCTTTTTCAACAGGGCTTTCACACTATGTTGCGTACTATGTTTTGGAGGGCTTACGGCTTAAAATCGCCGAGTCTTTTTTGAAAGCGCCTCTTGAGAGGTGCAGGCGCACTCAATCGGAGAGATCAAAAACGTGATTGTAGACAGAATAGAGGAGATAGAACCTCCTTTAGCGCACATGATTCCGGAGGAAGCGGGCATATTGTACTTCCGGCGATTAGTCTGATTGCGCTATTCTTTCTTGATTTCAGGGTGGCACTTGCTTCCCTGCTATCCTTCAATTGGCTTTATGTTCATGTTGATTACCTTTGCAATCAGTGGAAAGAGCATGAAAAAGTATATGGAATCCAATGAGCGTTTGAACAGTGTGATTGTCGAATACATTGAGGGAATCGAGGTAATCAGGGCTTTTGGGAAGGCAGGCAGCAGTTACAAAAATATGCCGACACGGTTCTTGAATACAAAGACTTTGTAATCGATTGGATGAGAAACACATGGGTGACAATGAAACTTGCTTTTGCCTTCATGCCAGCAACACTTCTTGGCGTTGTTCCGGTTAGTCTCTATCTGGTTTCCCGTGGCAGCCTTTCAGTATCGGAGATGACACTTTGCCGTTATGTTAGCCCTGTCTATGGTCGTAAGCTTTGCAAAACTGGAAATTTTCGCCAATAGCATACGGCAGATGAAATATACTGTTGATCAAACAGAAACTTTTTCTCAACATGACAAGATTGTCTGAACCGGAATCTGAAGCGATACTGGAGGGCAGGGATGTGCACCTGAAAAATGTTCGATTTTCCTACTCGGCAAAGAGCGGAGAAATCCTACACGGAATTGATTTCCACACTTCCCGAGGGGAACTATACCGCTCTGGTTGCTTCAGTGGAGGAGGAAAATCTACCTTGGCTGGAAAGCTGATTGCGAGGTTTTGGGATGTTTGCGACGGAAGCATTGAAATAGGAGGAGTGGACATACGAAACATGCCCATTGCACAGCTATCAGAACTTGTGAGCTTTGTTACGCAGGATAATTTTTCTGTTTCAGGCTTCCATTAAAGAGAACATCCGTATTGGCAACCCTTTAGCAACGGATGAAGAGGTGATAGCCGCAGCAAAGAAAAGCCTGCTGCGATGAGTTTATTTTAAAGCTGCCGGACGGATATGATACGTCTGCAGGAGAAGCGGGAAAAAGACTTTCCCGGCGGTGAAAAAGCAGCGCATAGCCATCGCACGTATTATGCTGAAAAATGCACCGATTGTTATCTTGGATGAAGCCACCGCTTTTACCGATCCGGAAAATGAGCAGTTAATTCAACAGTCCATTTCAGAGCTCACAAAAGGAAAGACCCTTCTTGTCATTGCGCATCGGCTGTCTACGGTGAAAGACGCAGATAAGATTGTTGTATTAAATGGGGGCAGGGTAGAAGCCGTGGGTACACATGAGGAACTTCTGGAGCTTCGACACTCTATAAGAAAATGTGGAGTGCACACATCGGGGCAAAGAGATGGACACTGAAAGGAAAGGAGGATAAGGTCTAATGTTTAGAACGATAAGGCGAATCATCCACTGGTGTGGAGATTTCAGAAAGAGGCTCTATATAAGCTTCTTCTTCTCATTTCTCTCCGGATTATCTGCCGCAGCTCCTGTCCTATATGCCGGTTATATCATTGGAAATGTTGTGCAGTGAGCAAGTTGAAGGCCTCAGTATACCATCCGGACTTTGGTTTCAAAGTCTTAGCGTGATTTTTGCTACAATTCTGCTTCGGTTTCTTCTCGACTATTTAAAAGCAAGATTTCAGGAAACCATCAGCTATGAGCTCGTTGCAAGAGATCGCCTGGCGATAGGGACAGCGTTGAAGAGAGTCTCTCTAGGGTATTTTCAGGAGAAAGACACAGGCACTATACTCAATTCCATTACTACAGGACTTTATACTCTGGAAAATATGGGAATGCGGATGATAGATACCTTTGTCGGAGGATATTTGAGCTTTTTTTGTATTTTTATCCTGCTTTTTGTTATACACCCTTTGGTGCATCGATTTGCCTGATAGGGGGTTCTTCTGTCCTTTCTCTGCCCTATCTCTCATTTCAATGTACAGCAAAAGAAATACACTCGTCCAGAACGAAGTGAACGAAAAACTGACAAGAGCGGCAGTCGAGATATACCAGAGGATTGCCTGTGGTGAAATCGTTCGAGTATGGAGGGGCGTCTTTTCCGCATTTCGAAAGGCCTGTGCAGAAGCAAGAAAGATTGCCCTGAAAAATAGAATGGGCTTTATACCATTTAACTGCTTACATCTCTTTGCGTTAAAAGCTGTCCGGTATTGTTATGATTATTTCCGTTATGGCAGCCGGACTCTCCGGTAATCTTTTCCCTACCTATGGTTTTGGTATTCTCTCTGCTTTCCCTGACGGGTCTTTCATTCGCTTGAGCCGATTGCAGACAGTGCGCATATTCTTTCTATTATAAACAATGCCATGGATCAGATAGAAGCTCTGTCTCCCGATAACTATATTGATGAGGACGGTAAAGATATTTCACCTTCGGGATATGACATCCATTTTGAGCAGGTGCAATTTTTCTTACGGCAAGGGGGATGAGAAAAGGAATGTGATTAAAGATGTAAGTTTTAAAGCCGAAGAAGGCACGACAACGGCAATTGTCGGACCATCCGGGAGCGGAAAGACAACGCTTTGCAGGCTTTTGGCGCGCTTCTACGATGTGAGCGGGGGAAGGATTACTTTTCGGTGGACATAATCTAAAGGAATTTACCTGTGACAGCCTATTGTCGAATATCTCCATGGTGTTCCAGAACGTTTACCTGTTTCACGACACTGTCAGGGCAAATATCTGCTTTGGGACAGAGCAGGCATCCGAGGAAGAGATGATCCGTGCTGCAAAGCAGGCACGCTGCCACGACTTTATTATGGCTCTTCCGGAGGGGTATGATACTGTAATAGGGGAGGGAGGCTCCACGCTTTCCGGTGGAGAAAAACAGCGCATTTCCATCGCTCGCGCCATTTTGAAGAATGCCCCTGTTGTTATACTTGACGAGGCCACTGCGAGCCTTGATCCTGAAAAATGAGCATCTGATACAGGGAGGCATTGACAGAACTGACGGCTGGAAAGACGGTGATTGTGATCGCCCACCGGCTGGCAACGATTGAGAACGCTGATCAGATTCTTGTGCTTGACGATGGGCATATTGTTCAGAAAGGCACGCACAGGCAATTGGTCGGGCAGGAGGGGATTTATCAACGTTTTGTTAAGATACGCGAACTTGCCGAGGGCTGGTCTATCGTCTGAAAATGAGTGATTGGTCTGAAAGCAGAATTTATTATTAGAGTCTCGTGTCTCCTGTAACATAAAAGATGAAAGTCCCTAATCCGTAATGGTCGTGGCAAGGGCACAGATGTATAACTGCGCATAATCATAAAATGATATATTCCTATGTTGCGCATAGTCAGATGCTTGTGGCAAAGTCCTGTTTGACAGCAGAAGTGAGAAGTGCGGAAAGTCGCAAAAATCAAGAGATAATCCGAGATAAATAAAGGAGTAAAAAGTTATGCTAAAAATCTGTTTCGTCTGCCATGGCAATAATTATAATCTGTTGAAAAATCCGTTAAACATAAGGCGGAAAGTATGTTTGTGAAGAGAATTACACCTTTTAACACCTTTACAGAAAGTGTTTTTATGATACTGTTTGTAATATGGAATCCTTTATAAAGGTATAGTAGAAGGAAAAAGAAGCGACAGTTGTAATATCGCTTCTTTTTATTCAAAATTGGGAAATATGAAGGAATCTCTTGATTTATGGATCAGAGCATGATATATTACAATCAGATACAACAAATAGATACAACTAACAAGATACTTTCAAAAAGGAGGACACTATGTTATCAAATTCTATACGTATTGGAGACGAAGAGATCAAAATGTTAGAGGGGTAAAACGAGTTTCATCGGCTGAAAAACTGTCAGGTGACTCCAGTGTGATAAGATACTGTATTGAATACTGTGCAGTTCATACTATTGATTTTTGGGAGGGTATATAAATGGTTTTCAGATTCGAATGTGAAAACCACCACAAAAACGATTGTCTCGTATACATGCGATGAAAAAGATTTTGAGGTAGTTGCAAGGGCTGTTAAGAGCAAGTTAGGACTTTGCGTCCCAGACAGAGCGCCATTGTTCGGTATGCGATAAGAGCTGCATATTATTATCTCACTGAAAGCTCGGAAGAAAATAAACCTTTAGATAAGGACAATAAGGATTTACCGATTCCTACCCATATACCTTTAGATCAGGTGGTTTTCAAAACGGTATATGATACTTCTAACCACGGAAACAAAGAAAGCTACTTATGGTTTGCCGGGAATATTTAGAGGAGCCGGGGTTGAATTAGCAAAACAAAATGCGGGAAGAAATGCTTGTTAAAATAAGAGCGTTTTCAGATCAGTTCGATAATATTGATAAGATGCTACCTCCTCGGAAGAGAATTCATGGAGGAACATTATTTATATTAGCAAGGCTATCTGCAGGCTACTTTTTATTTTTAGCAGAAATAGAAACAATTTGATATAGAAGAACTAATAGAGAAAACAGAGGAAATCAATCGGAATTTTCAGAAACCAATCAAAAGTGAACGCGAAAGAAACCTGCGAAAATTTTAGAGAAACATGAATAGGAGGTAAAACTATGGCACTGAAAATCACTGATCTTCGCATTGATCCCAGTTCTCTTGGTGCTAACTTCATGCTGGTTGATTGTAAGCCTGCATATGCTTACGAGAATGGGAATAGAACTGAAAGAATAGAGGGATATCGGTATTACATCGCTCTTCCTGCTCACAAGATGGAGAAAATCGGAGTAAAGGTATCAGGCAATATTCCGCTGGTTGATCCGGAATCAGATATTCCTATTGGTACAGAAATTGAATTCGACGGGCTGGAAATCGGATCGTATTTTTCCAATGGACAGGTGAGCTTGTCTGCTAAAGGCTACAGGGGCAAGGATGGTAAAGAAGAATGAAAAATAAATGTCAGGACTTTTTATATAGTGAGCCTGACAGATAAGAAAAATTCTTCCGTGGAAATTGTTTTTGACTATTTTTTTCTATAGCTTATTGTTGTGGCTGTCTCAAAAGGTTCTTAATGGGATAGCCACCACATTCCCGATATTTTCATTACGATCATTTTTAAGTTTAATCATAACTTTTATCAAATATTTTATTTTTAGTATTCATTGGGCGATTCTACTGAAACACAGGCAAAAATACCCTATCCATCAGTGGATTTATTATTCTATTTTCTTAATTCCAATCATTTGTATGAAACAGATAATGCCGAAAAATATGTCAAAGGAAGATTGGTCAGGGAAAAATATATTTCTAACAGTGCTGTTCTAGGATGTAAGGAAGATGACAAAACAATCACGAGTGAGAGCATATAAGCGAGGTGATATCTTCACGGATAAAATGAACTGTCTGGATACCAGCCTGTCTGCATTATTTCATCTGGAAATTGACAATAAACAGGACACAGTAAGTTATTGTGACTATGTATTCCGAAAGACAAAAAGATCGGAGAATTGTCGTACGTGGAAACCGTGAAATTGAATACAATGATACGGTTTATCTGCCGTTGAACAATAATCTGTCCTGGAATATTTTAGAACAGCCGCATCTCCTGCTTGCCGGAGTTACAGGGAGTGGAAAAACCACATTTATCAATTATCTGATTGTCAGCATGAAAAATGCGAGGAACGGTTTATGTTTGTGATCCAAAGCGTTCAGATCTATCCAGCCTAAAAACATTACTGGAGTGAAAAGTATGTTGCCAGTGAAGTAAATACAATCGCAAGGCTGATGAGAGAAGTCAAGGATATTATGGAAAAACCGCTTTATTGAGTATAAAGAAAATTCCGAAAATTTTGTCTACGGCAATTCTTTTGTTGATTATGGATTAAAGCCGGTATTCCTTATTTTTTGATGAACTGAGCGCATACAGGGCAGGAGCAGACAAAAAGGTATTTGCGGAGACCATGGATAATCTGACACAGATCATTCTGGAAGGGCAGGGAAATGGGCGTATTTTTGCGTTTTAAGTACTCAACAGCCTAATGCGAATAATATTCCCACAGAACTGCGGATAACCTCTCTGTACGGCTTGCAATGGGCAATATGAGTGCAGAAGCGTATCGTATGGTATTTGGTGAGTGCGAGGCTGAAAAAGTACGGTAAATGAAGTAGGAGCAGGATATATCTATCTGGATGGTCTTGGATGGGAAAAAGCCGAAATATTTTCAGGCTCCATTTTTGGATTACAAAAGTTTTGATTTCATTACAGAAATCAGGAGGTATCAACAATAAGTCGTGCGTTCTTCCGCTGCTTTGAGGTGCGATTTGCTCTGCAAATCGAGTGGAACGTGAGTGCGAAGGTAGCGAGCTGATGCGGAACAGTGAGCGACAGCTCACTGGGTAGTTAACTGATATATAGAACGATATCTGGAGAATTTTTGACGCTCCAGAAGGTGGCTTTTAATGCAAAAATGATTCTCGTTGGTATAACAAGAAAGTTATTGAAACACCGACTACTATCGAGGTTTGGGAATATATTGGAAACTCCGTTCGCTACACACTGAACTATGGGGAAAAAAAGCCAAAGAAGAGATTACTGACAAGACGGAAAAATCACCGATTCAGCTAAGCGATATTATGATTCAATGAAACGAAAAGAAGCGTATTATAAGGCGATGCGTTGGGAAATCTCCAGATTAGTGGACTGTAATTTTGATAGCAATACAAAGTTCATGACACTGACTTTTAAGGACAATGTACAGGATGTAAAGACTACGAATTATGAATTTAATAAGTTTATCAAAAGATTGAATTTCTATATTTATCATGAAAAAAAGCAAAAAATTAAAATATGTGGCAGTCTGGGAAAGACAAAAAGAGGTGCAATTCATTATCATGTAGTATTTTTGATCTACCATATATTAAAAATAATGAATTGAGAAATATTTGGGGGAATGGATTTGTAAAAATCAATAAGATTGATGTGGATAGCATAGATAACAGAGGACGTTACGTAAGCCAAATATTTTACAAAAAGACATGAGACGAAAAAGAATACAAAGGTGAAGTCATTTTTCAAATCACAAAATTTAAAAATTCCTATTTTTAAAGTATGCATTGGAATATGAGTTGTCTGATTTCTCTGGCGATAATGTGGTGTTTTTCTAATGAATATCCTGCAAAAATGCCTTACTTCACAGGTGATGACATTGATTTTTAAGCAGGAACAGTGAAAATATACAAGGATCAAAAAGGAGAAAATGGATGATGGAACATATAAAGATTGCAGATAAACCTGTACTGAGCATTAAAGAAGTATGTGCGCTGTATGGGATCGGAGAACATAAAGTGCGGGAAATTACTGCTTCAGATGATTGTGATTTTGTTTTGTATGTGGGACGGAAACAGCTTAATCAAGCGGAAACAGTTCGATGAATTTCTGAAAGATGCTTTATATATCTAAAGATTAAGCGTAGATCACACAGGGCAGGGATATTACCGCAGTGCCGGACTTTGGCTGTGGTAATGCTCTGCCCATCATCAGGAGTCAGAAGCAATGGATAAAAAACGGAAAGATAACAAAGGAAGGATTCTGCATAATGGAGAAGTCAATTAGCTGATGGAAAAATATCGCTACAAATATGTAGATGAAACAGGAAAAGAGAGATTCCTATACAGCTGGCGTTTATTGAGACATGATCCTATGTTACAGGAAAAAGAAAAACTCTTTCTTTTAAGAGAGCTGGAAAGACAGGTAGAAGCGGATGCTTTTGACCATATTGTAACGAATGGGGAAATATCACTGTTTTGGAGCTGGTGGAAAAAGTACATCATGACTAAAAACAGGAGTAAGAACGACAACCAAGGCAGGATACAGGACGGTAATCAATCATCTGAAAAAGATACCTTTGGGAGAAAACGCATAGATACAGTTAGAATCTCTGATGCTAAGGTATGGTTGATCGAGTTTGCAAAAGAATGAAGGAAAGAGCTTCATCACGCTTCATTCTATGCGTGGAGTGTTAAGACCTGCATTTCAGATGGCAGTAGATGATGATTTGCTTTAGAAAGAATCCTTTTTCGTTTCAGTTGATTGAAGTTCTTGTGAATGACAGTGTCCGGAGAGAAGCAATCAGTAGAGAGGAAGAACGAAAAATTCTGGATTTTTGTCAAGAATGACATACACTTTAAACGCTATTATGAAGGAATCTATATTCTGTTTAAAAACAGGTCTGCGGATTTTCAGAGTTTTGCGGACTGACGGTATCAGATATTGATTTAAAAGGGCATAAACTGTTTGTAGATCATCAGCTTCATAAAAGGGGAGGGTATTATATCGAGAAAACAAAAACAGAAAGTGGTAATAGAATTATTCCAATGACAAGAGAGGTAGAAAAATGCTTTGTGAAGATTTTAAAAAATCGACAGCCGCCAAATCCAGAACCCATGGTAGATGGGAAAGTCGGCTTTTTGTACTTTGGATAAGAATTGCAGCATTGCTACAATCTTCATTGGGAACACTACTTTAAACACATCGTGGAAAAGTATAATTCCATTTATAAGGTTCAGTTGCCGAAAATCACTCCGCATGTATGCAGGCATACCTATTGCTCTAATATGGCTAAAAGTGGAATGAATCCCAAAACGTTGCAGTATTTGATGGGGCATTCAGACATAAGCGTAACACTGAATGTCTACGCATGTGAATTTTTGATGATGCAAAGGCGAGATCAATAAATTATCAACTAATAATTAAGAGGAAATCGGCATAAATACTGAGGTGTAAGAACAAAAGAAATACACCTTTTTCTTACACCTTTTATATGAAACTTCATGTTGAAATAAGCCAAAAATATGCCATGATTTTTATCAGTGAATCAAAAATGGTCATTGGTGAAAAAGTCCTGAAAACACTGGATTCTATGGAGGTATACAGTCATGACAAAAATCCTATTCGTCTGCCATGGCAATATTTGCCGCAGTCCCATGGCGGAATTTCTGTTTAAAAGAATCTTGGAGGACATGGAAGAACAGAAGACTTTCGTAGTCTCTAAAGCGACTTCCACGGAAGAAATCTATCATGGGCAGGGTAATCCCGTCTATCCTCCGGTGTGGGAGATTCTGGAAGGGCTGAGGAATAGACTGCAGTAGAGCCTGCCAATTACAAAAAGAAGATTATAGAAAAATACGATTATTTTTATCGGGATGGATGAACGGAACCGAGAGAATATGGAAGCGTATTTTTCGGAGGCGACGGAAAAGAAAGTTTCTCTTCTTGGAGATTATACCGGCCATCCCCATCCGATTGCCGATCCCTGGTACAGCGGAGAATTCAAGTCTGCTATGAAGATATTTGTAGAGGGCTGTGAGGGGCTTTTTGAAAAATAAAAGTGGAGTAATATAGAAAAGAAAAAGCGCACTGGAATAGCATAATGGAAAAATACAACGGAGGAGGCATTCAAATGGAAAAACAATCAAAATAATAATGAGAAGCAGGGAAAGACAAGCATTACCTTTATTCATAACAGTATCGCCCGCAAAGCCTGCGGTATCTCGTTATAGTGGATATGCAAAAGGACTTTATTGACGGTTCTCTCGGTACGGAAGAAGCGAAAGGGATTGTAGACAAAGTAAAAGAGAAGATTCTTTCCTATCCGAAGGAAAGGGTCTATGCCACCTTGGACACGCACGGAGAGGATTATTTATCCACGCAGGAGGGGAAAATGCTACCTGTGCCCCTACTGCATAAAAGGAACCGAAGGCTGGGGACTGCATCCTGCACTTCAGGAACTCATTCTTCCGAATCATTTCTTTGAAAAAGGGAGCTTCGGAAGCCTTCGATTAGCGGAGTCTATGCGGGAACTTTTCAGGCAGCAGGATCATATGGAGGTGCATCTATCGAGACTTGTCGGCCTATGACGGATATTTGCGTAGTATCCAATGCCCTTTTGTTGAAAGCTTTTCTTCCGGAGGTTCCGATTTCCGTGGACAGTAGCTGCTGCGCGGGTGTGACAAAGGAGAAGCATTTGGCGGCACTGGAAACGCTGCGTTCTTGTCAGGTAGAGGTTTATTAAGGGGAAAAAGCCGGAGTTATAATCAATAAGGAAGAGTAGAAAAGATTGACCGTCTAATTCATAACAAGTGGCTAAGGCGAAGCCTGAGACATCTTTTTCTCTGACAATAACGCTTTAGCATGCTAATGTGTTACCACACTAAACACAAAATAATCAGATTCATGGTGAAGGAAACAAAAGCGGAGAAACAGCAAAAGCAGAAAAAGCTGCAAAAATCAAAACAGCAAAAACAGCAAAAACAGCAAAAAGCAGCAGAATGATTTTAAGAGAGGATAGATTGGCCATGTGTGGAAAAATGAGTGGAAAAAGGAAAATGGACGAGTGCGTTGGCGTTGGGAATCTTGGCTTTGGTTGCCTTGGCCTTGCCCGCCTGCAGCAGGAAAAAAACGGAACAGGCGAGTAGCTTTACGGTGAGCTTTGACCAGGGAGTTTTCGCCCATGGGTTTTGTGAAAGAGGACAGGCTACACCGGCTATGATTTGGAACTTGCAGAGGAAGTAGCGAAGCGCCTGAACTTGAAGTTTGTGGCGAAAGCCGATTAACTGGGATGCCAAGGATTTGGAGCTGAACTCAGGAAATATAGACTGCATCTGGAATGGCTTCAGTATGAACGGAAGAGAAGAGAACTATACTTTTGTCAGATCACTTACATGGCAAACAAACAGGTATTTGTAGTAAAAGAGGGTGCAGGGAATCAAATCACTTTCAGATTTTAGCTGGAAAAACGGTTGAGGTGCAGAAGGATTCTTCAGGATTAGAGGCTTTAAGCCGTGAGGAAAATAAAAGCTTGAAGGACAGCTTCTCCTCTTTAGTGGAGGTGGGAGACTACCAGCGCCATGATGGATTTGAAACCAGTGCCTGTGATGCCATTTGTATGGACTCTGTTGTTGCGGAGTATCAGATTAAAACGGCGAATAAACCTTTTTACCCTTGTTACAGGATAGCCTTTTCCGCAGAGGGCATGGAATCGGCTTTAAGAAGGAAATACAGAGCTTGCTGATAAAAAGTAAAAAGACGACTTCTGGAAATGAAGGCGGACAGAACAGTAGATCAAAATTACAGAAAAATGGTTCGGCTCAAAAGGACAGCTTTGTTTTGGAGTAAAATAGAGGATTTAAAAAGATGGGTTTTGCTTTTTAATAGCCCATTTTGAGAAATAAAAATTTCTGCATAGGAAGACAATGGAGTAAGAGGGGGATGTGAAATGGAGTGGTACGTGATTTTAACTCAAACTTTTAGGAGGACTCGGCGTGAGCCTGAGTATCTTCCTGATTACCCTTCTCTTTTCTCTTCCGCTCGGTCTTCTTGTTTCTTTCTCGGCAGAATAAGTCGGAACCCGATTTTGCAAAAATCTTACCAAAGGTCTATATCTCCGTTATGCGCGGAACACCGCTTATGCTTCAGCTCTTTGTGGTGTACTATGGGCCCTATTACATTTTCAAAATCAAGCTTCACGGGCTACCGGATGATGGCGGTCTACATCGGCTTCGTCTTAAATTATGCGGCATACTTTGCGGAAATTTACCGCTCGAGGAATCCAGGCGATGGACAAGGGACAGTTGAGGCAGCCAGAAATTCTCGGCTATAGCAAACGCAGGCTTTTCTCCGCATCATTTTTCCGCAGGTTTGGAAAAATATCTTACCTTCCATCACAAAATGAGGTGATTACGCTTGTAAAGGACACTTCCCTTGCTTTTCCATTTTCAGTTATGGAAATGTTTACGACTGCGAAGGCGATTTCTTCCTCACAAAGCTCCATGCTGCCTCTCATTATGGCGGGGATTCTGTACTATATTTTTAACTTTATCGTGGCCTTCCTTATGGAACGTTTCGAAAAAGAAAACTGGACTATTATAGTTAAAAATAGAGATAGGAAAACAAGGTGGTGATGGGCAAAGCAAAGTCATTGCAGCTAAAGACTTGGCAAGCGTTTCGAAAAATACCGCTCGGAAAAAGAGGATGGGAGAAATATGGCTGTTTTGGAAATGAAAGGAATTAAAAAGCGATTTTCCGGGGAGGAAATCTTAAAAGGCATCGACCTTAGTTGCAAGGAGGGGAGGTGCTCAGTATTATAGGCATCCGGTTCCGGGAAATCTACCCTGCTTCAGCATTGCGACTTTTTGGAAAATGCGGATTCCGGAACGATTATCTATGACGGAAAGACGAGTTTTCCCAAAGAGAAGCACAGCCTGAGTCGCATCAGAAAGAGGAGATTCTATAGGCTGGGATACAGGAAACAAACAGCAGGCTAAAGCACTTTTTCGGTTTGGTGTTCCCAAAACTTCAACCTTTTTCCGCATTGGACAGTTTTGAAAATATCATCGATCCCCTCATTCATGTACAAAAAGAAGGAGAAGTCCTTTGCCATAGAGAAGGGGAGGGCTTTATTGGAGAAAATGGGACTTTCCTGATAAGGAAGGACAATATCCGTGTTCTCTTTCAGGCGGGCGAGAAGCAGAGGGTGGCGATTGCCAGAGCACTCGCCTTGGAACCGAAGATTCTCTTTTTCGATGAACCGACCTCGGCACTGGATCCGGAGCTTACCGGTGAAGTTTTACGCCTGATTCGGTCTTTAGAGGACGAGCGCATGGCTATGGTGATCGTGACCCATGAGATGAGCTTTGCTCGGGAAATTTCGGATGAAGTGATGTTCATGGCGGAGGAGAAGTGCTTTGTCAGGGCAGCTCGAGGCGGTATTCACGGCGGAAAATGAGCGCTTGCAGAGCTTTTTGGGAAAAATTCAGATGAACTGATTCAGCACAATGTGGAAGTCGCTGCCTCTTTAGACCAAGGAATAGCACTTTTCGGTGGGAGAAAGTCTTAAATAATAGCGCAAAAACAAAGAATAAGTTCCAAAAATACAAAAGTAAGAAAAAGCGTAACTTTTATTTATCTTTCTCGGAAAAATCGAGGAAAATAGAAGATGAAAAAAGTGCTTGCAATGTGTAAAGTGTAATTCTTGTGGATAAGTCAGATTTTTCTAATTCGGAAAAATTTTACCGACTTATCACATTTTTTCTATAAAAAGGAAAATAGTCCTCATTTGGAGGATTAAAATTTAAGAATTCGACATTACTTTTTTAGACGTATGCGTATTTGCAAGGGAATCGGCTCCGATATATCACCTTGCAAGTTTTATTCATAACAAGTGGCGCAGGCGAAGCCTGAGACATCTTGTTTCGAAAATCCATTTATCTTCTTCCAATTCATTTTTGATGCTAGAATGGTATCGAATAACTTAAAAGTTTGTCTCTTTAGGGTAGAAGACGGTGAAAATCGTGTAGGGAGGGAAATGAAATGAACTGGAAAAATCTATGGAATAGGAAGTATGCATTACTTGTTTTTATATTTTACTTGCGGCATTTTTGTACTCATATCGAGCATTCAGATTTTTAAACCATTTTTCGGGTGTGGGAAAAATCTGCAGAATATGTTTTCCTGGTTACCTCAGGTCATGTCGCCTTTATTTTTCGGATTTGCCCTGGCATATTTACTGAGCCCTCTCTGTCATTTTTGAGAAGATGTTGGAGAAAAATGAGTTTTAGCGAAAAGAGCGGACAATTGCCCGTAATCTTTCTATGAGTTTCTCTTTGCTGCTTATCGGCATTGTCATTTTGGCCTCTCTTCTTCTTTCCACCGTGAGTAATAGCATACAATTTGTGCGCTTCGATGATTTATTTCAGGGGATTATTGATTTTGCGACTACCGTCGAAAAATTTTATTCGATTTATACAACAGACTGGACAACCTTCCGATAGGGAAGAAGATGCCAAGGAAGCCATACAACTTTTTCTGCAGAAGGTCGTATCCTTTTTACCAAAATATAGGAAACGGTGCACTTTCTTCTTTAGGGAATTTGGGAGGAGTCCTTAGTACTTTGGTGTTTGGGATTATTTTCTCTCTCATTTTCTTGCGGACGGAAGGAAGATTTTTAAAATTATTGGGGAAGAGTATTATCTTTGCTTTTCGGAAAGGAAAAAGTGGAAGTTGAGTCTCTTTTCAAGGATGCCGACCGGGTTTTTGCCGGCTATCTTCGCGGACAAAATTATTGACGGTTTTATCATGGCGATACTGGTCAGCGTCACCTTGAGTCTTTTGAGGCGTTCGTTACGCCTTAGTCATCAGGGGTGCTCACCGGATTTGGCAATCTGATTCCGTATATCAGTTTCGTTTATTGCCTATGGTCTGACAATTCTAGTCTGTGTCCTCTATGGAGAATTTACAAAGCTTTCCCGCCTGCGGTGATTGCCCTCTTTATCATTCAAACTCTGGATGGAAATATCATTAATCCAAAGGCTTCTTTCCCATAATATTGATATTCATCCGCTGGTCGTGATGATTTCCTTAATCATAGGAGGCAGCATAGGAGGATTCCTGGGAATCTTCCTTGCTGCCCTGTAGCTATGTATTAAACTGGAACTCGACAAATATATGGAAAAGAAAACGATTACAAAGTCTTCGTGATGGAGATAAGCTCCACATCGACAGATCCTCTTAGAAGGAAAAGCTTTCTCAGATTTTTGTCCGCTGTAGAAGTTCTCTATCACAGAACTTATTTTTTCGGATACCTCTGTACGAATATAAGGAGATTTTACACCTTCCATAATCGCCTTTGGAGAAGGCCAGTAATTGGAGGCGAATTCCCTCGCCTTCAGGGGATAAAAAGTATCTCCGGTTTTCGTTGGGATCTTCAAAACGAAGCTCAAAATAATCGGTCTTCCACCACGGAGCAGGGCACATAGATGTAGCCTTCCCGTACCGGAGATGATGAGTTCTCCCTCGGACTTTACGCCGCCCTACTTTTAATAGAGGCAGTTGCATTATGGAAGAAAAAGTCAATTTTTGTGAGCTGTCGTACTTCAGCGTCTCATTTTCAAATAAAGAGTAAATTTGTGTGTCATAAGAACCCTGTAACAGCTGAAAAATGGGAAGCATAGCTGTCAGTGCAGGCACAGATACTGTTCCAGGCGGTTTCAGATTCTTATTACTGAAATTCTGTAAGCTGGTACAGGTAGCGTCAACGGATACCACTTTACCGATTTTTCCCTGTTTTTACAAGAAGAATTAAGCGGTTATAGGCATTGGAATAAGCGGTTTTATGGCTTCCATCAGAATGAGTTTTTCTCTTCTGCCAAGGCAAAAAGTTCCTTGGTTTCTTCTGAGTGTTAAAGGCAATCGGAGATTCTACAGAGCACATGTTTTCCTCTTTCCAAGGCATGCTTAATCTCCTGATAATAGCTTTTGCAGGATGGGAGAGAATATAGACACAGTCACAATCTTCCAAGAAATCGTCATAATCTTGCAGGGTGACATCCGTACTCTTACTGGAATTAAAAGAGTGGTGACGGTAATGCCGTTTACAAAACTGCTTTCCTGATAATATTTATTCAGAACATTTTCCTCGAAACCGCCCAGAAGTCCTAAATTCAGCTTTCTGTCTTCTGCACAGCTCACTGCTGGAGATTCCGGTGGTTCGCGGCAAATAAATCACGGTACAATATTCTTTCAGGTAGTCAAAATAGCCTTCCCAATCGGAACCGACGGTAAAAATAGACACGCCGTATTTCTGGATATCGTCAATCTTTTGTCCCTCATATTCTTCTACGATGATTTCATCCGCTAAGCCCGTTTTTAATTCCCTCAATGCGTTCAGTAAGGGATTGCTTTACGTTGATTTTTCCTCTGCTGCGATCAAAGTCATCGGAGGTCACCCCTACAATGAGGTAATCTCCCAAAGCTTTTGCTCTTTCCAGTAAACGGATATAGCCTTCGTGCAGTAAATCATAGAGTGCCATAGGTAATCACTTTGATCGTGAAAGTTTTCTTCTCCTCTTTAAGACAGCGGTCGGTTTAAAGCGCCTTGCTATCCAAATCAATAGAGCCTTTCATAAAAGCGCTCCATATATTTCTTTTTCGCCGATTGTTACACGAAGACAAGTCCCGAGTTTTCCGATAGAAGAGTAGCTTTTAATCAGGATGCCGTAGTTTTCCTTCATTTTTCTTGACGATTTCTTCTGCATCTGTCTTTGGCCGGATAAATAGGGAAGTTTCAGCTTCACCTTTATAAGAATAATGCTGTTCCTCTAAAGCATCTAAAAGATAAGCTCGACCTTCCTCGAAATGGGAAAATCAAGTCGGAAAGAATCTTGGGATTTTTCCAGAATTTCCTCCGCAAATTTCATGGCAAAGGCATTGGTGTTATGAGGGGTACAGAATTTTTGCACATACTGAATATCCTCGAGGGTGCCCGGCTACATAACCGAGTCGGCAACCCGCAAGAGAAAAACAACTTGGAAAAAGGTACGGGTAACAAAAAGACTCTTCGTTCCGTTAAGGCATAGTGCATAAAAGTGTTCGGATAGAAGTAGATAGGCCTCAGTCAATCAAAACTGTAATTTCTTTCTCCTGCAGGCTTTGAGAATCTCTTGAAACTCCTCTTCCGTGAAACATTTTCCCATGGGGTTATTCGGGTTTAGAAGAATTAAAAGCTCAGTTTCTGCGAGTAAGATGCTCTAAAAATGTGAGAAACGGGCATATCCAGATCCTCGGTATAGGGGACAGGAACAAAAATTTCTGCCATACATTTCCGCATAAACCTGGAACATGAAATAAGAAGGTACAACGCCGACAATTCTTCCGTTTTTTGAAGTGAAGGCTTGGATAATATAACGGATTCCTTCGGAGGAACCGTTTACCAGACAAAGATGATGAATATCCGTTTTTCAGATACTTAGCCAGGACTTCCGTAAAATGCAAAAGTTTTCGGATATTGGGCAACAAACTGCGGCGTAATATCATCCAGAACTTTACGGATAAATTCCTCCGGAAGACCGCCCGGATTTTTCGTTTAAATCCCAGTCTAAGATAGTCCTTTCTTTCGTTTTGATCAAAAATACGATGTAAGTTTTGGATATTCGGATCTAAGTGGTACATATTTTTCTCCTTTTCAAATGTTCCCATATTGCGTGGGAACCATACTGCTCTTTTTTCTCCGTCTTGTCAAACAAAGCACTTCCCAAAGGAAGAAGCTTTTCTTCCCAGTACCCTGCATACTCTTTTCCGCATTCTTTTCTCTAAGAGGTTTTGATAGAGCTTTTTACAATGGCACGGGACTGCAGGATTGCATAGTCGCAATGAACAAGAGCAGGCATCACCACGTAATTTTTCCACATTCACAATGGCTTTTCCGTCATCCGGATCTTCCAAATCAATTTCAGAACTGACAAACCAGGGCAGGTAAATCAGTTGCTTTGTGCACTGCTTCAGATTTTTACTGAAAAATGTCGGCTCCACCATAAAGCTTAAGTTATATTCATCATAAGGTTCATCCCATGAAAATGACATCCGGAGAAACGTCCTTTAAATTTAAGCCTCTGAAATCCAATAAGAAGGGACTGTCCGCACCCAGCTCATTTTTCAAAAAGAGATAATCCCATTGTGCGGAGAGCAATTTCCCAGTCCATCTTTTATAGAAGTAAGGGATAGGTAAGACAAAAGCAGTCTACCGTATTATCTTTACTTGCTTCTATAAATATCCCTTTCATAGCGTCCCAACGGGAATGCAGGCTAGCAGGAAAAAAATACACGGCTTCCGGATGTCTGCCCTGCCCTGCCCTTTCGGAGCAGGGTGGTGGATTTTCTCTCTTTTTAAATCCTCTTCCTTTATATCATACTGGAAAAAGCTTCCCATCAATCTCCTTTCTGTACTCTGCTTCCATCTTTCGATAGACAGGGATAATCATGTTCTCCGCCAGCCTACGGTTTGATAATTATGATATTTTTCCGAAATGATTTTTGATATTCTTTAGGTGCCGGAAGGAAAGAAACTCAAAATCCAAATAGCACTCTGTCTTGAAACCACTAGTTTCTTCAAAGATTCTCTTCCCTGGCTTTGAAAGAATAAAGTCCAATAAGGAAGCGATTTTTCCCTTTATCCCGATTAAACCTTTGGAAACATTCCTCTAATAGCGAAAGAATTGTTTCTCTATAATGGGGAGATTGCAAAAAGCTTTTACATGGCATGCTTTTTCCACCTTTCTTGCTTCTTGCTCCAAAAACAACTTGGTTTTTCTCCTTCAACCGAAGGAAGGATGCCAAGATGCATAAGGATTTCAGAAGCTCCATTCTCTTTCTTTCTTTTTCTTCATCATCGGATAGATAATCATAGGAAAATGTCCACCCCGCGCCGTAAAAGATAATTATGGTATTTTTCCAAGCACGTCGGAGGAAATCAGCATCCTATTGTGCTGTACGGAACTAATCAATTCATGATTGTTGTTTTCCCTGCCGTATAGAACGAAGCTCAGTTCTTCCGGAAGTTCAGTCTCAGCTACTTCTGCAAAAATTTCATAGTCCTTTCGCATCATCATGATATCGATGTCATCATCCCAGGGATAAAGCCTTATGGCGGATAGCCCCCAAGAGATTTCCGTAGTCAATAAAATAGCGAAGCTTGTGCTTCTCTACAAATTTTTATCGATTTCCACTAAAATTTCAGCTCCGCCGCATACTCTCTTCATCATGGCGGGAATATAGAAACCCTCTCTGACTTCATCCAAAATTCTTTTGGAAATTTCCATGTCATGTACTCTCCTATATATAATGAGTCTATATTTTAAAAGATATTCAGAAATAGATTAAATGCCCTGTATTCAATATATTAGATACCCTATACTCCAATCTATTTTGTCTTTATAAAAATGTGAAATTGCCCTACTATCTATATATCATCGGTAAAAATGAGGCTCATAATCATTACCAAAACTAAACTGAGCTCAAACAAATTCATAAAGAAAAATGAATTTCACTAAAAATCTTAGTCAATACCTAAATGTAGAGAGGTAAAATCTATATCTTGTAGCTATCAAAATAAGCAAGATCAAAAATAATATCTTTTTTCTTGTTGACAAGGAAGAATATGGGTGCTAAGATACACAAGCTGTCGCTCCAAACGAGAGGAGGGCAAGTACCTGAAAATCAAAGATCAGATATACACAGACCCTGAAGATTCTTGAAAAGAAGTTCTTCGAAAGAAGAACAAAAAGCCGGAATTCCGGCAGAGAAAATTCAAACACAGAAATGTGCAGCGAAAAACCTAATTACAGTAAAGCGGAGTACTTTTTCATCAGAAAAGTGCATGGCGTGCGGACTATTCAGCGCAAGCTGTGCTTTACTGGCTAAAAGTTCCGAAGTTGCCACAAAGCAACGAGGAAGTCAAGGAAAAACAAAAGCTAAGCTAAGTTTTGACTTGGACTGAACTCAAGCGTTCGGAAGAACGGATAATATTTTTCTTTATGAAAAATACTTTTTATGAGAGTTCGATCCTGGCTCAGGATGAACGCTGGCGGCGTGCCTAACACATGCAAGTCGAACGAGATGCGGGATTGAAAGCTTCGGCCGGAAGATGCGTTATCTAGTGGCGGACGGGTGAGTAACGCGTGGGTAACCTGCCTTATGGAGGGATAACAGAGAGAAATCACTGCTAATACCGCATAAGCACACATTGCCGCATGGCAGAGTGTGAAAAGATTTATCGCCATAAGATGGACCCGCGTCTGATTAGCCAGTTGGCAGGGTAAAGCCTACCAAAGCGACGATCAGTAGCCGATCTGAGAGGATGACCGGCCACATTGGGACTGAGACACGGCCCGAAAACTCCTACGGGAGGCAGCAGTGGGGAATATTGCACAATGGGGGAACCCTGATGCAGCGACGCCGCGTGAGTGAAGAAAGTATTTCGGTATGTAAAGCTCTATCAGCAGGGAAGATAATGACAGTACCTGACTAAAAGCCCCGGCTAACTACGTGCCAGCAGCCGCGGTAATACGTAGGGGCAAGCGTTATCCGGATTTACTGGGTGTAAAGGGAGCGTAGACGGAGTGGCAAGTCTGAAGTGAAAACCCTGGAGCTAACCTGGGGACTGCTTTGGAAACTGTTAATCTAGAGTGTTGAGAGGTAAGTGGAATTCCTGGTGTAGCGGTGAAATGCGTAGATATCAGGAAGAACACCGGAGGCGAAGGCGGCTTACTGGACAATAACTGACGTTGAGGCTCGAAAGCGTGGGGATCAAACAGGATTAGATACCCTGGTAGTCCACGCTGTAAACGATGAATACTAGGTGTCGGGGGAGCAAAAGCTTCTCGGTGCCGTCGCTAACGCAATAAGTATTCCACCTGGGAGTACGTTCGCAAGAATGAAACTCAAAAGGAATTGACGAGGGATCCGCACAAGCGGTGGAGCATGTGGTTTAATTCGAAGCAACGCGAAGAACCTTACCAAGTCTTGAGATCCCATTGACAGAGTAGTAATGTACTTTCCCTTCAGGGCAATGGAGACAGGTGGTGCATGGTTGTCGTCAGCTCGTGTCGTGAGATGTTGGGTTAAGTCCCGCAACGAGCGCAACCCCTATAGTTAGTAGCCAGCAGTAAGATGGGCACTCTAACTAGACTGCCAGGGATAACCTGGAGGAAGGCGGGGATGACGTCAAATCATCATGCCCCTTATGACTTGGGCTACACACGTGCTACAATGGCGTAAACAAAGGGAAGCAAGAGGGCGACCTTAAGCAAAACTCAAAAATAACGTCTCAGTTCGGACTGTAGTCTGCAACCCGACTACACGAAGCTGGAATCGCTAGTAATCGCATGATCAGCATGCTGCGGTGAATACGTTCCCGGGTCTTGTACACCGCCCGTCACACCATGGGAGTTGGTAATGCCCGAAGTCAGTGTCCCAAGAGGGAGCTGCCGAAGGCAGGACTGATGACTGGGGTGAAGTCGTAACAAGGTAGCCGTATCGGAAGGTGCGGCTGGATCACCTCCTTTCTAAGGATAAAGTAGGGGTTTGTGTGTTATTCGATTTTTGAAACATCAAGTTTTCATAAAGAAGACTTGATGTGTACAAGGTAAAGAGTAACTGATTTAAGTGAAAAGGTTTCTCCGGAGTTCCTGTTCGATAGGAAACCTCACAGGAACTTTCCTATGGAAAAGCAACTCTCGCTGAGAGTTGCTCAGATCGATCGAATTTTTCTGAAGAAAAATTTTCATGTCAGTGTTGATGCGTTTAGGGGAAACACCCGTTCCCATCCCGAACACGACGGTTAAGACTTAAACGGCCGAAAAATACTTTGCTGGTAACGGCACGGGAAAGATAGGGTGGGATGCGGACATTTTTTTGAAAATCAAAAGCGAAAGCTTTGGGGGTATAGCTCAGTTGGGAGAGCACCTGCCTTGCAAGCAGGGGTCAAGGTTCGAATCCTTTATCTCCATTCGCAGTGAAAGCTGCGATGTACGATTGATAAGTGAATATCCGAAAGAAATAATTATTCTAGTAAATAGAGTAAGACATCCGAGGGTACAAGGTAAAACTTGTACAAACAATCGAGAGTAAGAAGAGAAATCTTCTTCACAATCAGAAAAGAGATACACGCTAGTATCTCGACACTTGGTAACAAGTGGAGAATTGGTTAAGCAATAAGAGCATAGGGTGAATGCCTAGGCACTGAGAGCCGAAGAAAGACGTGATAAGCTGCGAAAAAGCTGCAGGGGATTGGCAAATACGAGTTGATCCGCAGATATCTGAATGGGGAAACCCACTAGAGCAAATCTCTAGTACTGTACAGCCAATACATAACTGTACGGAGGGAACCCGCTGAACTGAAACATCTAAGTAGGCGGAGGAAGAGAAAACAACCGTGATTCCGAAAGTAGTGGCGAGCGAAATCGGAAGAGCCCAAACCGAGGTGCGTGCACTTCGAGGTTCGGACTGCACAAAGATCTGTAAGTGAGTGGAAGCCGATGGAAATAGGCGCCATAGAGGGTGAAAGCCCTTACACGAAGCGTAAAGGATCAAGCAGTATCCAGAGTACTGTCAGACACGTGGAACCTGGCAGGAAGACGGGAGATCACCCCAAGGCTAAATACTACTCAGTGACCGATAGCGATTAGTACTGTGAAGGAAAGGTGAAAAAGGATCCGAGGAGGAGTGAAAGAGAACCTGAAACCCTGTGTTTACAAACTGTGGAACAGCGCAAGCTGAACCGCGTGACTTTTTGTAGAACGGTCCGGCGAGTTATAGTTACTGGCAAGGTTAAGGACTTTGGGTCCGGAGCCGAAGCGAGAGCAAGTCTAAATAGGGCGTTAAGTCAGTAAATATAGACCCGAAACCGGGTGACCTATCCATGTCCAGGATGAAGCTAAAGTAAAAATTTGGTGGAGATCGAACGCACATCCGTTGAAAAGGGTGGCGATGAGGTGTGGATAGCGGAGAAATTCCAATCAGAACCCGGAGATAGCTGGTTCTCCTCGAAATAGCTTTTAGGGCTAGCCTCGCTGTTAAGTCTTTCGCAGGTAGAGCACTGAATTCTTGAGGGGCGTCAAAGTCTACCAAGAGATATCAAACTCCGAATAGCGGTAAGATATAAGCGGGAGTCAGACTGCGGGATATAAATTCCGTAGTCAAAAGGGAAACAGCCCAGATCTACAGCTAAGGTCCCAAAGTACATGTTAAGTGGTAAAGGATGTGGGATTTCATAGACAACTAGGATGTTGGCTTAGAAGCAGCACACATTCAAAAGAGTGCGTAATAGCTCACTAGTCAGAGAGGTCCTGCGCTGAAAATTAACGAGGGCTAAAACATGACACTGAAGCTTAGGGATGTATTTTATACATCGGTAGAGGAGCATTGAAAACGAGATGAAGCGGTACCGAAAGGAGCCGTGGATTGTTTTGAAGAGAGAATGCCGGAATGAGTAGCGAGATGGAGGTGAGAATCCTCCAGGCCGAATATCTAAGGTTTCCAGGGTAAAGCTGATCTGCCCTGGGTAAGTCGGGGCCTAAGGCGAGGCGGAGACGCGTAGTCGATGGACAACTGGTGTAGATTCCAGTACCTTACTAAATCAGAAATGTGGGGACACATGGAGAAAGAGAGAGCCGGGAATGAGAAGACCGGTGCAAGGGAGGTAGGAGATAAGTAGGAAAAGCCGCTTATCAATCTGAAGACCCGATGCGGATCGAAATCAAGTAGAGAAGCTCTTAGCCTCTGTGGCGAGAAAAGCCGCTATAGTGTTTAGTAAGCCCGTACCGCAAACCGACACAGGTAGATGAGGAGAGAATCCTAAGGCCGGCGGGAGAAGCATTGTTAAGGAACTCGGCAAAATGACCCCGTAACTTCGGGAGAAGGGGTGCCCAGGCAACTGGGCCGCAGAGAAAAGGCTCAAGCAACTGTTTAGCAAAAACACAGGTCTATGCGAAACCGTAAGGTAAAGTATATGGGCTGACGCCTGCCCGGTGCTGGAAGGTTAAGAGGAGAGGTTAGAGCAATCGAAGCTTTGAATTGAAGCCCCAGTAAACGGCGGCCGTAACTATAACGGTCCTAAGGTAGCGAAATTCCTTGTCGGGTAAGTTCCGACCCGCACGAAAAGGCGTAATGATTTGAGCGCTGTCTCAACAATGCACCCGAGTGAAATTGAAGTGCCAGTGAAGATGCTGGTTACCCGCGCCAGGACGGAAAGACCCCATGGAGCTTTACTCCAGCTTGATACTGGGATTCGGTAATGTATGCACAGGATAGGGTGGGAGACTGGGAAGATAGTACTTCGGTATTATCAGAGTCGCTGTTGGGATACCACCCTTATGTTATTGGATTTCTAACCTAGGCCGTAAGCCGGTCAGGGACAATGTCAGGTGGGGAGTTTGACTGGGGCGGTCGCCTCGAAAGCTGTATCGGAGGCGCTCAAGAGTTCCCTCAGGATGGTTGGAAACCATCCAAAGAGTGTAAAGGCATAGGGAGCCTGACTGCGAGGCTGACAGGTCAAAAGCAGAGTAGAAATACGGACTTAGTGATCCGGTGGTATGAAAGTGGGATTGCCATCGCTCAACGGATAAAAGCTACCCTGGGGATAACAGGCTGATCTCCCCCAAGAGTTCACATCGACGGGGAGGTTTGGCACCTCGATGTCGGCTCATCGCATCCTGGGGCTGAAGTCGGTCCCAAGGGTTGGGCTGTTCGCCCATTAAAGCGGTACGCAGCTGGGTTCAGAACGTCGTGAGACAGTTCGGTCCCCTATCCGGCGCAGGCGTAGGATATTTGAGAGGATCTGTCCTTAGTACGAGAGGACCGGGATGGACTGACCTCTGCTGAACCTGTTGGGAATCAATCCCATCGCAGGGTAGGCAAGTTGGGAATGGATAAACGCTGAAGGCATCTAAGCGTGAAGCCAACCTCAAGATGAGATATCCCATCGTTAAGAGTAAGACCCCTTGAAGAGAACGAGGTAGATAGGGCTGAGGTGTAAGTGCTGCAAAGCATTCAGCTGACAGCTACTAATAGGTCGAGGGCTTATCCAATGCGTCTGATTGATATGTTTTACTGCTGGAATGATTGCATAGTCGGGAAGTTTTAGGCAATGCGGATTTATCTTGACAGGGTTTATCCCTATTCGATATAATCCTTTTCTGACGGATATTTATTTATGCCTCTATAGCTCAGTCGGTAGAGCACGCGGCTGTTAACCGCGGTGTCGTTGGTTCGAGTCCATCTGGAGGCGTTTCATCTCTCACCGAGGGAAGTGTGGCGAAGTAGCCAAGTGGTAAGGCGTGGGTCTGCAACACCCTGATCACCGGTTCAAATCCGGTCTTCGCCTTTCACTCTGCTAAAGAGTTTGGCGCCATGGTCAAGCGGTTAAGACACCACCCTTTCACGGTGGTATCACGAGTTCGAGTCTCGTTGGCGTCATTTTTGTCTCAAGGTTTTCCTTGAGATTTTTATTATAAAAATTCACCTGAAGAAGGAGGACAGCATGAACTTGCGGAACAGGGAGAAGCAGCAAAGAGAGTACTGTGCGGTGCCAATTCCTATATGAAAAATATTTTTAATCCACGCTTTCAGAATCTTCCGGAGGAGGTTCAAGAGAGCTTACAGAAAATCGCTGTCGTTTACACGGAAGAGATTGGTGGGATATTTATACTGCAATTTGACGAAGAAGGAAAATTAGATATGGCTTCCATAAAAAGAGGAGGACGATTTTCTTTACGATCCTATAGGGGCGGAATTGAAGAGGAAACAGATTTTTCAAGGATTATAAAGAACTCTTTTCCAAACTGGAAGAGTATTATGCAGGTCTTCTAAAAGATAGAGAAGGAAATGTTTAAGTTATGATCGCTTTAAAATGAGAAAACAGATTATTGCTTATTTTAGGAGAAGTACTCGCTTCCCGTAATCAGAGAAGCCCCTATTCCGTCTGTAAAAATTTTTTTCCGGAAACGGAATCGACGAATACCGAGATGAAGGCGTCTTTGGAAAAAAAGAAGAGTATGGAGCGGAAAAAGACATTTTGCGACACTGCAGGAGGGGACGGTATATCTTACGGATTATCAAAGAAATGGGAGAGGAAGACAGGGACACAGCTTTTTACTCTCCGAAAAGGAATGGGAATCTATTTTTCCATTTTACCAAACCGAAAGGAAAGCGCAGGAAATGCATTAACCATTACGACGCATGCCGCAGTAGCGGTCGTGCGGGCAGTGAAGGAACTTTTACGATATTTCCCTTTCCATTAAATGGGTAAATGACCTGTTTTTAAATGGAAAAAAAGATTTGTGGAATTCTTGCGGAAGGAAAAATTCTGCCCTGCCTTTGGAGTATTGCATTATGGGCATCGGGATTAATCTTTTTACACCGGAAGGTGGATATCCTGCAGAAATACGAGACATTGCCGGATCTCTTTTCGGAGAGTATCAGGAGGAACGCTTTTTGATTTTTGACAGAAATCGGCTAATGGCTACGATTCTTTATCATTACTTCTGTATTCACGACGAGAAAGAAGTTTTACCGGAGTATCAGGGAAACATAATCTTGTTTTTGGGAAGACGCGTTTCATTTTTCGGAAAATGGAATCGAAAAAGAAGGAGTCGTTACAGCGATTACAAAAGCATGGCGAACTTTTCCTTAGCCTGGATTCCGGTGTATCGCAAAATTCTCTTATCCGGAGAAGTGAAGTTTGTTTCATAAGGAAGAGATATGTTTGTTTCATAAGGGAAAGAGATAAAATTTGATTTCAGAGCCGTTACCGTGCTATATTGATGTACTGTATAAGTATCGGTATGGAGGAGAGTATGAAAGATAAGCAAAATAAACGAAACAGAGTGGATGAAGAAGCCAATTTTATCGGCGACAGTATACGCTTGCTTTTTGCCCTGTCTATCGCTGTTGTTACAATCGTGGCAGGTTTTATCCTATTTAAAAATATTTCCGGCTTCAGTCTTCCGAACTTGAAGGAAACGGAAGCCAGTACGGAACAGACCAAAGGATGCGGTTGTGATTACGGAGGCAGCGAAGGAGACGAAAAAGAGAGTCGAGAAGAGACAACGGAGCAGACAGAAGAGTCCTAAAGAAACGGAAAGCACAAAGGAAAGCACTACGGAAGAAACGAAAGAAAGCACGAAGGAGTCGGAGACAAAGAAAAAAGCAACACTGCGAAAGGAAAACGGGTGTTGTCGGGGAATCTCCCACTGCGGCAACAAAGAAGGCGGAAAGCACAAAGGCGGAAACCTCTTCCGGAAAAGCTCCTTCCGACCATGTTGCCATCGGAGAGGCGCCGAAGGCTGCGGACGGATGATGTCGTGGAAGAAGGACCCGGGGTACACTGATGATCTATTACCTTATGGGAAAATCTGCATCCGGAAAAGACAGCATCTTTCATAAGCTTCTTGAAAAAGGGACATTTTAAGCGCTTGATTCCCGTATACGACAAGACCGATGCGGGAAGGAGAGGCGGAGGGACAGGAGTACCACTTCATTTCGGAAGAGGAGTTTAAAAAGTTGATTTCCACCGGAGAAATGGCGGAGTATCGTATCTATGATACGGTATTCGGGAAAATGGTATTATGGTACCGTCTTACCCAAGGAGGCAGAATCCGCCGAACCGGTCGATATGTTGGAAGAAACGGCAGCTACCGAACCGGCCGATATGTTGGAAGAACGGCAGCTACCGAACCGGCTGATGAGTCGGAAAAAGTCACAAAGAAGCGTTTCCTGGCAATCGGGTACACTCGCAAAGCTACCTGCAGCTGAAAGAAAAAGCTCGGGGAGCAGGGGAATCTTTCCGCTCTATATTGAAGTTCCGGATGAAATTCGACTGGAACGCGCCTTTCTTGAGACAGGAGGGAGCCGGCAAGAAAACAAAGGAAGAGATTCTTCGCCGCTTTAAAGCGGATGATGAAGACTTTTCCGAGGAAAAGCTCACTCTGGCAGGCATTCGGAAGCGTTACCAAAACAGGGATCTTTCGGAATGTACGAGAGATATAGAAAAGGATACGGAGTAAAAGGGGAGTTCAGGGAAAGAAGATGAAAGAAATCAATATATCGTCAAATCGAATTCATAATGCCTATCTTCTACTCGGACAGGAAGAGGAAGATTTGTTGAACATGGCAAATCGATTTGCCGTAAAGCTTCTCTCCGAAGAAAAGCATTTTCAGGAAAAGGGCTTTCCAACAAAGGAGCAGTATCGGGAGAATGTGGCGCTTCGAGTGGAAAAAGGCGAGCATCCGGACTGTATCGTAGTGGATTTTTCAGGAGAAAGCCGGAGGCGGGAAAAAGAGCAGTATTTCCATAGAGCAGATCCGTACGGAGGTCAAGGGCACAGCGGATATTTCTCCAAAAGAGGAGAGCATAAGCTGTACCTCATTAAACACAGTGATACCATGACTGTAGAGGCGCAAAATGCGATTTTGAAAACGCTCGAAGAGGCACCGGATTTTGTGGTGATTCTCCTCCTTGCTCAGAATGAAACGAAACTGCTGGACACGGTTTTAAGCCGTGTGGTGAAGGTCTTTGCCGGGGAAATGGATATAGAGAAGCACCTTCGATCTTTTTCGCAGAATCCTGCACTTGTCAAGCTTTTACCCTTTTCTTCGGGAGATTTCCTTTAAGAAACAGCTGGAAATGCAGGAATTTGCAGAAGAGCTCTCTACGGTACCTGCTGAGGATTTGTTTTGCTTTCTTGATATTATTTTAAGGGATGTGTTATGCTATAGTGCACGGGGAATCCTGCTCTTTTATATGAAAAAGAGGGAAGGCCGTGTTTGGTTGAGTTGGGGCAGAGATATTCTTTCCGCCTGCTTGGTAAATGGGGGAGTATCTGGAGCGATATAAGAGGGGAAGACGTACAATGTACAAAGTTCCCTACAGATTATGGATTTATTTTTCCTACTGCATGAAGAAGGATAGGAGTTCTACTATATGACAGAAGTGATTGGCGTTAAGTTTCGCACGGCAGGGAAAGGTGTACTATTTCTCTCCCAAGGGGAGTGAGTTTTTCTCACGGAGAATATGCCATTGTGGAAACCTCCCGAGGGGTGGAATACGGAGAGGTACTTTTTAGAAAATCAGGAGATTACGGAGGATAAAAATGTTGCTCCGTTAAAAGATATTCTCCGTAAGGCTACGGAGGAGGACAGAGAACAGTACGAAGCAGAACCATGCTTTTAGAGCGGGAAGCCTATGAGACTTGCCAGAAGAAGATTAAAGAGCACGGTTTGGAAATGAAACTGATCGATGTGGAATATACCTTTGATAAGGGAAGGCCTTATTTTTACTTTACGGCGGAGGGAAGAGTAGACTTCCGTGCCTTAGTAAAGGATCTGGCCTCCATTTTCAGAACCAGAATCGAGCTTGAGACAGGTCGGTGTTCGGGATGAAACGAAGCTTCTGGGCAGCTACGTGTTTGCGGAAGACCCCTTTGCTGTCATAGCTTTCTTTCGGAATTTGCACCGGTGTCCATCAAGATGGCAAAGGATCAGGGTCTATCCTTAAACCCGAGCAGTATCTCCGGTGTCTGCGGAAGACTGATGTGTTGTTTGAAAAACGAGGAAGAGGTTTATGACTTTTCAAATTCCCAAGCTGCCCGCGCTCGGGGAATATGTGACCACGCGTGAAGGCTTAAAGGGAGAGGTAGTTTCCGTCTCCGTCCTGAATCAGAAGGTAAAATTGATTGTCAATTTGGAAAAAGAAGATGAAAAAGAACTCAGAGAGTATTCGGTTTCGGATTTGAAGTTCAAGCCTCGTCGGAAAATGGATTTGGAGTAAGCTTTGGAAAGAATAGATGATTTGCAGTGCAAAAGGGCTACCGTATTGTACAGGATACGGAAGCCTTTTTGTTATGGAATAGATGCGGTACTGCTTTGCCGCCTTTTCGAAAGGAGCGGTAAAAAGGGAAATGCCGTTTTGGACTTGTGCTCCGGAAATGGCATTGTTCCTCTGCTTCTTGCAGCGAAAACCGAGGCCGGAAAGCTCGTCGGAATTGAGATTCAAGAGGAAGCGGCAAGTCTTGCGAGGCGTTCCATTTCCTAAACAGGGAAGAAGAGCGAATGAAATGCTGACCGGGAGATCTTTGCCATATCGAAGACTTTGCGCTTAAAAAGGCGGAGAGCGACTTTCCCATCGATTTCAGGTCGTGACCGCCAAATCCTCCTATATGCGGTCGGACTTTGCAGAACCCCGACTCGAAAGAAAACTCGTCGCAAGGCATGAAATTCTGTGCCGTTTTCAGGATGTGGCAAAGGCTGCGCGTTTTGCTTTGGACAGTAAAGGAAAATTCTTTATCGTGCATCGTCCGAAAAGAATGGCGGAGATTATCAGCATTTTGCGGGAAAATAAGCTTGAGCCGAAACGGCTGCAAATGGTGCACTCCTATTTAAACGGAGAGGCCAAGCTCTTTCTATAGAGGCGGGAAAAGATGCAGGGGTAGAGCTCTTGATCCTCCCTCCGCTTGTGGTTTATCGGGAAGACGGAGAATACACGGACGAACTGAAAGAAATCTACGGAATAGCATATCCGTAAACGGATATTATCCGAATAAAGGGACTAGGCGAGGGCATTTACCCGTGCTAGATTGAAGGAAATCATTGGAGAGGAGTCTACAGAGAAGATGCCTTCCGATGAAAGCTAAAAAAAGCATAAAGAAAGGAGGAAATCATTTCTTTTTTTTCTTTTCTTTTTTCAATCTGTGGTAGAATGGTAAGCCTAGAGTGTAAAAGGAAAGGAACGAATATTCATGCAGGATGCAAAAAAGCTGCAATTTTCAGTACTGCGGGCTGAAGACTCCAAGCATATCGCACCGTATTTTTATCGCAGACCGAACAGAACCTGTGACAGCTGTGCCCTTGACAGTTATTTGTGGAGGGAGTATTGCGATATTATGGTCGCTGAAGAGGAGGATAAGGCCCTTTTCCTTCTGATGGATCGGGAAGGAGAGAAATATACGGCGATGCCGTACTGTGATGAAGAGGATCTCCCAATTTATTTTCAGAGAATTGAGGAGTACTTTAATCAGGTTTTGAAACAACCTCTGAAGATTTATCTTGCGGATAAGGAGGCGGTGAAATTTCTCAAATTGGAAGAGAACCCGCGTTATCTGGTGAGGGAAGAGGAAGATTTTAAGGACTATCTCTACGATGCGGAGGAGCTTAGGACTCTACCCGGGAAGCGTTTTCATAAGAAGAAGAACCTGGTAAACAAGTTCAAGAGAGAATATGAGGGACGCTGGGAGTACCGGAGCATTTGCTGCAGTGAGAAGGTCGTTGTTTGGGAGTTTTTGGATCGTTGGTATCAGTCTCGTGTTAAGGAAGAAGGAAACGGCGAAGATACCCTGGAATATGAAATCAAGGGAATCCATGAAGTTTTTGCAGAATTGCATGAGTATTGACCATTATATCGGCGGTATTTTTATTGATGGCCGGCTGGAAGCTTTTTTCCATCGGTGCCTATAATCCGAGAGAAGAAATGGCCAGCATTTCCATAGAGAAAGGCAATCCCGAGATTCCGGGTATTTACCAGGTCATCAACCAGGAATTCTTACTGCATGAGTTCCCGCAGGCAAAGCTTGTGAATCGAGAGGACGACATGGGGCTTGCCGCTTACGAAAGGCGAAGGAAAGCTATAATCCCATTGATTTTTGCGCGGAAGTATATGGTCGTGCAGAAGGATTTCAAGGGCTATGAAGACTTTGTTGTAGACAAGTTTGAGGAAGAGGTTATGCAGTATGACGAGGAAGATACTCCTTCTTAAAACGCCGGAAGAGCAGGAAAGAACGAAGGCCTTGTATCGGGAGATTTTTCCGGAAGATACGGAAGAGTTCTTGGACTTTTATTACAAGGAGAGGCCGAAGCGGATTCTTGCCATGGAGGAAGACGGGCAGATTATTGCCATGCTTCACTTAAATCCCTTTCTGCTTTCTTTCTTCGGAAAAGGAAATCACCGCCAGCTATATCTATGCGGTAGCGACGAGAAAAAGAGAAAAGAAGGCAGGGCATCATGGGAGAACTCCTCCGCTATGCCTTTCAACTCTTAAAAGAGGAGGGAGAAGCCTTCTGCATTCTGATTCCCGTTTCGGAAAGCATCTACAGTCCCTACGGTTTTCGGACTGTGGCGAAGCTTGCCACAGAGCAAAAGCGAGTCAGGAGAAGATAAAAAGAGAAAGCACCTAAGAATTCTGCGGAGCCGAAATGCATAGTGGCTAAGTGTGGTAACAGGCATGACTCTACGAAGACGGTCTTATCGGACTATGTCCTTTACGCCGTGCCGATAAAGGCGCTTTTGGAAAGAAGAAAAAAGGAAGCGCTGCTGGATTCTGAGGAGGATGCACTTCCGGAGAATCCGGTTCTTATGATGAAGATTTTAAACAAGCCGCTCTTTCTATCCTATACCGGCTATCCGGATGAAAGCGAGAGGAGCTATTGAGAAGACTTTCCGGTGAACGGATTCATTTTTCGGATGATATTTAAGTCCTTTAGACCGGAAGATACCATGACAGCGGAAGTATGATGGCAAAGCCATGATATCGGAAGTGCGGTGGTAAGCCATGATATCGGAAGTGCGGTGGTAAGCCATGACAGCGGAAGCCGAGGGAAGTGCGAGCGTAAAATGGTGTGCCTTCCCGGAAAAAAACAGTATAGAAAGCAAAGATAATATAAAGATAATATAAATTCGGAATTAGCTTGCGGAATAACAGTTTTTTTGCTAAAATAGGCGACTGTATCACTATTCCTTGCTTTTTCCATTAGGAAAGGCCAGAGACCATAAGGAGGTAAAAGCGAATGAACAAGTATGAGTTATGCGTTGTTCTCAGTGCGAAGCTCGATGATGAGGAGAGAGCGGCAGCCATTGAAAAGATTAAGGGATTTATTACCCGTTACAATGGAACTGTTGTTGAGCCTATCGAAGAGTGGGGAAAGAAGAGACTGGCTTACGAAATTCAGCACATGAAGGAAGCTACTACTATTTCATCCCGTTCACAGGAGATGCAAAACACTCCTAACGAGCTCGAGAACCAGGTTCGTATTATGGAGCCGGTAATCCGTTATCTTGTTGTTAAGCCGGAAGAAACAGCACAGGCTAAGACAACGGAGCATGCAGCAGAAACTGTAGCTGAATAAGCAAGCGGAAAGCGAGTAAAAGATGAACAGAGTTATCCTAATGGGTAGATTGGTAAGAGATCCTGAGATTCGGTATTCCCAAGGGGAGAATAGCATGGCTATTGCAAGATACACGCTTGCGGTAGACAGAAGAGGCAGAAGAAACCAGAACGACGGTCAGCCGACGGCAGACTTTATCCGTTGCGTGTCCTTCGGACAGAGAGCGGAATTCGCCGAGAAATATATGCATCAGGGGATGCGTATGTTGGTTTCCGGAAGCATTCAAACCGGCAGTTACCAGAACAAAGACGGACAGACGGTATATACCACGGATATTATTGTGGATGACCAGGAGTTCGCGGACAGCAAGGGACAGGGAGGCGGAAACGGCTCTTCCTATTCCAGAGAATCGAACAGTCCGTTTATGGGCGGAACAGACGATTTAAGCGAAGGATTTATGAGTATACCTGATGGGGTAGAGGACGAGGGACTCCCCTTCACCTAGGTTGGGAAGTTTTCCTCAGGATGAAAAAAGGCAGAGATAGTCTGCCATAGAAGGAGGAAAGCATGGCATTTCAGAAGTCAGATAAAAGCGGTTCACAAAGACCAAGACGCGCTGGCGGCTTCCGCAGCAGAAAAGAAAGTTTGTGCATTCTGCGGAGAGAAGTCCAAGCCGGTAGATTATAAGGACGTAGGAACTCTTAGAAAGTTCATTTCTGAGAGAGGTAAGATTCTTCCCAGAAGAATCACAGGTACCCTGCGCATCTCACCAGAGAGCAATTACAACAGCAATTAAGCGTGCAAGACACATCGCATTATTGCCATATCAGGTGAGATTAACGAGATAGTGCACGCTTTGCGAGCGACACTCGCTAAGAATAAAAGGGGCTATAAAAACAAGATGTCTCAGGCTTCGCCTGCGCCACTTGTTTTTTTATAGACCCCTATGAATGGAATACGCCTTTTTCTTTGACCATAGTTCTTCGGAATGGTATAATTTTCTCCAAATGTCTTTAAAGAAAAGAATGCATAGAGCAAAGAGGAGGCAAATGGAAAACGAAGAACTGATTTCCGTGAAAAAGGTAAGCAAGGTATACCGTTTGTATGACCGCGCTATAGATAGATTGTTGGAGTCTGTCAGCATACGAAAGAAGTCCTATCATAAGGACTTTTTGCCCTACAGGACATCTCTTTTTCCGTAAAAAGGGAGAAGCGGTAGGCATTATCGGGAACAAACGGCTCCGGAAAAATCCACTATGCTGAAGATTATTACCGGTGTACTTACCCCGACAAGTGGCAGCGTGGAAACAAAGGGAACCGTCTGCGCACTTCTTGAGCTTGGAGCGGGCTTTAATCAGGACTATACCGGCATTGAAAACATTTACATGAACGGTACCATGATGGGCATCAGTAAGGAGGAAATGGATAAGAGCTTCCTTCCATTCTGGAATTTGCCGACATCGGAGACTTTGTGTATCAGCCGGTTAAGTCCTATTCCAGCGGCATGTTTGTCCGCCTGGCCTTTGCACTATATATTTCTATTGACCCTGAAATCTTGATTGTCGATGAGGCTCTTTCCGTAGGAGACGTCTTCTTTCAGGCAAAATGCTATCATCGAATGGACGAGCTGAAGAAGAAGGGAACGACCATTCTCATGGTTACGCATGACTTAGGCTCCGTGATGAAATACTGTGACCGTGTCATTCTCTTTAACAAGGGAGAAAAGGTCGGAGAAGGCCTTCCCGGAGAAATGGTGAGATCAGTATAAGAAAATCCTCGCCGGAAAGAACCCTGTTGCAGAGAAATTTGTAGATGAGCAAGACTTCTTAGGGGACGGGACGACAGTAAAGACAGAGAAGAAGGAGAAATCCGAACGAAGCGGAATAGGAGAAAACAATTCAGCGGAGCAGGGCAGTGAAAAGCACGTACACCTCATGAAGGAGGAAATGAGCATCAACCCCTCCGCACAGCTCTACGGAAACGGAAAGGCGGAGATTGTGGACTTCGGCATTTTTCGACAACGAAGGGAAACTCAGCAACATTCTCATAAAAGGAGAGAACTTTACCATTCGAGAGCGAATTCACTTTTATGACGACATTGCATCTCCTATCTTTACTTTCACGATAAAAGATAAGCGCGGTATGGACTTAAGCGGAACCAATACGTTTTTTGAAGGAAAATATTCCCGCTGTAAGGCGGGCGACGAGTATATCTGCTCCTTTACCCAGAAAATGAATCTGCAGGGTGGAGAGTATCTCCTTTCCATTTCCTGTACGGGCTTTTGAGGGCGGAGAGCATACCGTCTATGACAGAAAATACGATATTACCAGCATCACCGTGCTGTCCAATAAAAATACGGTGGGGATTTACGATATGGAGTCGAAGGTGACTCTGGAAAGGCATGACGCATGACATTTAGCGAATATAAAGGCAATCTCATAGATTGGATCTACTTCTTCCCGGCTGAAGGCGGATTGGAAAGAGATGCAAGAGTTCTGCTTCTCTCCGATAAAGAGACCGAAGCGGTATTTGCAAGCTGCTTAAAGAGGCGAGTAAAGCGTCTCTCGCTTCGCCTGGAGGAAGGGCAGTATGACTACATTTGATTCCGAACCTTACGAAGCGACTCCTTACGCTTTTTCAGGACTCCTTGGAGTTCCTGCTTTCTTCCTATGGAAAAATATCTGGTTCCCGGAGAGAAATCGTTTTAGGGAATACACAATGAGAAAAAGCATGGAGAGCCTGGCGACGGAGTATCTGGAAAAGGAACTCGCCTATACCAGTCTTTCGGAGTTACAAAGCATTGAGAAAGTCCTGCTCACAAAGTATGAGAAGGGAGAGGGAAGAGTGTATTTTCCGCTTCCGTCTCTGGACTATCCATTCATTTTTATACGAAGGACAGGCTCCCGAAGGAAGGAGAGGAGGGAAAGAGCATTATCGCCCTCTCCGAGGAGGCGTATTTCCCGCCTTTGCGCCTTGCTTTCTCTACCGTTTTAGAAAGGACACGGCAGGAATTCAGAGCATGAAGGACATCCACAGTAAGAGAGTGGACTATATTAAGTATAATTCAGCAGAAAGCCCGAATATGCCATTAAGACAGAGATTCTCACGGAGAAAAAAAGGCGATAAGTTCGTTTTAAAAGAGGGAATAACGAAGGAAGCGAACGCACACATCGAGTCTCTTCCGGAGAAGCGAAAGCTTATGGAAGCGTTCTTTTCCGAGCGAAACGTCAGCGTCCTGGAGGAAATGCAGTTCCATAGAGCCTATGAATCCTCGGACGCACTCTCCTATATCGCCTATCCTTTGTAAAGGGAAAGAGCATTGCCGAAATCCTCGGGGAGCTGATAACTGACGGAAAAGCGCCGGTTAAAGAGATTATGGAGGCCTTGGTACTGCTTCTTGGCAGAGAGGTGGATTCAGCCTGCAAATTATGATCTGCTTTTTTGAAAATGTCTTAATGGTGCAGGATAAGGCGGTGCTCATTGACTGCGAATGGGTATTTCGGAGGGTGTAGAAAGAAGTTTTCTGGAGTATCGTATCCTCCATTACTGGTGCAAAGCTATAAGCATAAATTAAGATATAGAGACGAAGAGAGCTTTTTCCGCCTCTTCTCCGTAGGAAAGCCGGAGCTTCTTAGTGCAGAGAAGAAGGAAAGAGAGTTCCAGGAGGAAGTACACGGAGAGAACGAGGAGAGTAATGTCTGGGCTTATCGCAGTCAGCGCTTCAGCCCCGAAAACTTCCGGAAGCAAAAGGGAAGTCATCGAGGAAAAGAGCAAAATCATTGCGCATCTTCAGGAGGATATGAAAGACAAAGATGTGGCACTGAAAAAGAAAGAGAAGTGCTGCGTCTTACGCAGGTGCATGTCGGAAACCTGGAAAAGGTCATCAGCACCCACGAACGGGATATTGCACAGCTTCAGACGGAAAAGGCGTACTTTGAAAAGCACCAGAGCCTCTATTCCCGTGTAAGAAGAAAACTCTCTTCCGCCTTTAACCGTCGTTTCCCGGAGGATAGCAGGAGAAGACTGATCCTATACTATATCGCACAGACTTTCTTGCACCCGATCAGAACCATTCTCCTTTATCTTCTTCCGGACGGAAGAAATCGGATTTTTAGGGCATTTTAAAATCGGAAAGGCCTACAAGAGAGCGGAAAAGTTCGTTTTAAGAAAAATGGAGCAGCCGAAGGTCAGTATCGTCATTCCCTGTTATAACCAGATTCACTATACCTATCGCTGCCTGCAATCTATTCTTGCCCATACAAATCAGGAGGAAACGCCTTACGAAGTGATTATTGCGGATGACGTTTCTACCGACGCAACGAGGGATTTGCGTCTTTTCGGAGAACCTCGTCATTGCTCGAAATAAAAGAAAATATGGGCTTCTTAAAGAACTGCAATCAGGCGGCGGAGGTTGCAAGAGGAGAATACATTTTCTTCTTAAACAATGATACGGAAGTGACTGAGGGCTGGCTTTCTTCCCTTCTTGAGCTTATGGAAAGGCGCCCCTGACGCCGGTATGGTGGGCTCAAAGCTCGTTTACCCGGACGGAAGGGCTTCAGGGAGGCAGGCGGCATCATCTGGTCTGATGCCTCCGGCTGGAACTACGGAAGACTGCAAAACCCGGAAGATCCGGAATACAACTATATAAAAGAAGTGGACTATATCTCCGGCGCGGCAATCCTCATTCGCACTTCCCTTTGGAAGGAAATCAGGGGCTTTGACGAACTCTTTGCACCGGCTTACTGTGAGGACTCGGATCTCGCCTTTTTCCGTCAGAAAGCACGGCTATAAGGGTGCTGTATCAGCCCACGCTCAAGGTCATTCACTATGAGGGAATTTCGAACGGCACCGATGTGGAGGGGAGCGGCTTAAAGCGTTACCAGAAGGTGAACCAGGAAAAGTTCAAGGAAAAGTGGAAGGAAGAGCTGAAGAAGCAGAGTGTGAACACCGGAAATCCGAATCCTTTCCGTGCCAGGGAGAGAGGACAGGAAAGCGCTATGTGCTCTTCGTTGACCACTATGTACCGACCTTCGATAAGGATGCCGGCTCAAAAACGACCTATCAGTACTTAAAAAATGCTGACAGACAAAGGGTGTCATCGTGAAATTCATCGGAGATAACTTCTTGCAGGAAGAGCCGTATACTTCCGCTTTAGAGGAACTCAGTATCGAGGGTGCTACGGCACGAAGATGCAGGGCGATATCTGGAACTGGATGGAGCGAAATAAGGACATGATTGATGTCGCATACTTGAACCGTCCGCATATTGCAACAAAAGTACATTGATTTCATTAAGGAAAATACGCCCTGGAAGATTATTTTTCTACGGACGACCTGCACTTCCTACGCCTCCAAAGAGTATGAGCTCGAGCAAGACCGGAGCTTCTGGAAGAAATCAGTATTTTTAAAAACATGGAATTCTCCGTGATGGGGAAGGCGGAGATGAACTATTATCCTTCTTCTTTGGAAGTGGAGGAAATCCATAAGATAGATGACAGTATCCCGGTAGAGGCCATTACCGCCTATGTCTTTGACAAAGCCGGCAGCAGTAGAAAATCGGAGAAGAAGAGAGGTATCCTCTTTGTGGGAGGCTTGCCCACCCGCCAAATGAAGATGCCGTTCTTTGGTTCTCTCGAGAAATTCTCCCTTTATGAAGAGACAGCTCCCCGACTTAAAGTTCCGTATTGTAGGAAGTCATGTCACGGAAAAGGTGAAGGAGCTGGAAAAAATAGAAGGCGTTGAGGTTCTCGGCTTTGTGAGCGATGAAAGACTGCATGAGCTCTACCAGGAGAGCCGTCTTGTGATTGTTCCGCTCCGCTACGGGGCAGGGGTAAAAGGAAAGGTTGTGGAAGCCCTTCATGAAGGTGCCGCGGTACTTACCACCTCCTGCGGTGCAGAGGGTTCCGCATGCGAAAAGAAGTCATGGTAGTAGAGGACGATCCCCGGAAGTTCGCCGATGAAGCGGTGCTCCTCTATCGGAATCTGCCGAGGATTCGGGAGTACTCGAAGAAGGCGACAGAGTTTATTGCGGAGTATTTCTCCCCGGATGCCGTATTTAAGGGGATAAAAGATGATTTTGGAGTGTAAGAGGAAAACTATGGAAGCAATTCTTTTATGCGGAGGTCTCGGCACGAGGCTCCGCTCGGTGGTCTCCGACCGCCCGAAGCCTATGGCGGATATAGCGGGAAAGCCCTTTTTGCATTACCTTGCAGAAAATGCTTTCCAAGAACGGCGTAAAAGCACCTGATATTTGCCCTCGGCTATATGGGAGAGCAGGTAGAAGCGTATTTTTCAGAGCGGAGAGGACTACGGACTTTCCATATCCTATTCTTATGAGGAAAGCCCCTTAGGGACGGGCGGTGCGATTCGCAATGCTCTTTCCCATGTTTCTGCGGAAAATGTCCTTGTCTTAAATGCGGACACCTATTTTTCATACGAACTATGAAAATCTGCTCACGCAGCAGCTAAAAACCAAGCCATGATGACGATAGCCAGGGAAAGATCGAGGATATCTCGCGTTACAGGGCAATCCTTAAGGATGAAGCAGGGCGAATTCTTCGTTGGAATGAGAAAATGTCTTCGGAACAGGCGGAAGCACCGCGCCCCGGAGAAATCAACGGGAGCATTTATGTCATGCAAAAAGTCTCATTGAGAAAAATCCCCGAAGAAGCAGAGTCTGGAAAATGACTGCATCCCGATTTGGCTAAAGGACAGAGTCTACCTTCAGGCATTTCCTTCGGACGGCTATTTTATGGATATCGGAATCCCGGAAGACTATGCGCAGTTTCGGAAAAGACATGAGAAAGCGGAACCATGAAGAAGGCTAAATTCGGACAAGCCAATCGGAAAAAAGCTTTGCAAATAAAAATATAGCAAAGAAAGCAGGATAAATGCTGAAAAAAAGACCGTATTTTTAGATCGGGACGGAACGATTAACGAAGAAGTTTCTTACCTCCATAAGGCGGAAGACTTCCGCTTTCTGCCCGGTGTGGTAGAGGGCATGAAGAGCCTCTGTGAGCACGGCTTTCAGCTGGTCGTGATTACGAATCAGGCAGGAATCGGAAGAGGCTATTACACGGAAGAAGATGCGGGCGACTGCACCGTTATATGCGAGAGGATCTTAAGAAGCAGGGCATTTTTCCTAGAAGGAATCTACTACTGCCCTCACCACATGGAGGACTTCCTCCGTACAATATCGACTGCTCCTGCAGAAAGCCGAAGGCTGGGCTCTTCTATCAGGCGGAATGGGATATGCTTTTGGGAAGAGAGAAATGGTGCCGGAGAAAACGACTATGCCAATTCACTCTTCCTATCACTTAACGGCAAGGGAAGAAGCCCTGTTGGAAGAGGAAAATCAAAAGCCTTCCTGAACGAAAGAACTGGCTTTTCTTCTTCCTATATGATAGGAGATAAAGCTTCTGGACTGCCTGGGCTGGCGAGAACTTTGGTGTTAATTCGATTCTCCTTGGAACGGGCTACGGAAAAGAAGAGCGGGAAAAAGGCAAAACGAGATACCGCATGCTTTACGCACGATACCCGCTATGAAAAAGAGGAAAGCAAGATATCTCTTACTTTCCTACATTTTTAGAGGCAGTTTACAGTATCATTGACTAGCTCTTAGCCGAAAAAATAGGCTTCAAGCATCAAACACAGACAGTGATAAATCGGAAGGTGCAGCTCCTGAATCTGATAGGTTTCCTTAGAGGGTGCAACGATAGAAAGATCAGCCAGCTCCTTTCCGGTACCGCCGTCCTTTCCTGTCAGTAAAATGCTCTTAATCCCCATAGCTTTGGCGAGCTTCAGGGCATATCCCACATTCTTTGCATTGCCGGAAGTACTGATGCCGAAAAGCACATCCTCCTTCTTCCCGTATCCCAAGAGACATTGTGCGTAAAATAAGGCCTCATCCTGGTCGTTGCTATACGCTGTATGCAGAGCAGTCTGCGCACTGAAAGCGATAGCCGGCAGACCCTGCTCCAAATGCTTTGTGAAATACTCCGCTTCCGCCTCGCCGTAAAGAGCCCTGGAGTTCGGAAGAGAGTTCTTCGGAAATTCTTCTCTTCTTACAAAAACCCTTCATTAACTCTCCGACAATGTGGTCACTGTCCGCAGAGCTTCCGCCGTTCCCACAAAGAAGAAGCTTTCCGCCCTTTTCAAAAGCATCCCGTATCATGGAAAATGCCTCTGCAATCTCCTTATGTAACGGGACAAGTACAGAGTATCTCTCCTCTAAAATCTGTAATTCTTGATAAGCTTTTTCCTCTTGTATCGTCATTCCGTCTCCTTCTTTCTTGCATTTTCTATTTTTTTCTTCTTTGAAAATGACTTTCTATCCATCCGGACATCTTGTCCACGAATAAATATCATACTTTCCGATAAATATAGAAAAAATTTGTAAGAGAATTCCCACCTTTTAAAATGTCCTAAAAATAGCCATTTTCAGCCTTGTATTTCATTTCTTTGAAAAATCAACAAAAAGCAAAATTCATTTATTAAAAAAATAAAAGCCTGCAGAAAAATATTTTTAAAATTTAATATTCTTAAAAAAACTACGAAATAACAAAGCACCCTTTTCCCGATGGATGAAGAGCATCGAAAAACTGCACAAAAAAGAGCTATAATGCGGTTTGTGACAATGATTTCTCTAATTTCAAAACAAGAAATTTTTGTTTTTAAAACAGGAAAAACCGATTCTATGACATTTTCTAAAAGGCCTCTTAAGCAAGGTCTATTGAAAAAGAAAATGGGATTGATAGAATCGATATCAGAGTAGGGATTGTATCATATCCGATGCAATCGAAAAGTATAGAGTGAGTTACAGAGGAGGAACGCCCACAACATTGAGCCTGTACTGTACTGACGAATTTGTTATTACTGTAGAAACGACAAGATGCTGTGAAGAGGTAGGGTATGATGAAGACTAATCCAAACAATCATATAATGAATATGAACAAGGGTATGAAGCAGAAGCTGTCTATGCTCTTGATTGCGTGCCTCCTGTTCACGGGCTATCGTGGATTGACGATTCCCGGAAGAGCGGAACAGGGGAATAAAGAACAGAATAATGAAATCTCCGTTTCCGGAACACAGGTGAAGGTACAGCTTCTTGGAGAAGATTTAAGAAGGGCGGCGAAGGAAGCGATTGAAAAAGGGAGAGAGTTGACGATTCAGTTTTAAAGGGATACAGCAAGGACGAGGATTACAGAAGAGCTATGCAGGAATCTTCTCCTTGGATAAGGAAGTTTACGAGATTCCTTTAGACAGTATCTCCGAAGGGCTTTCCGAAAGCCTAGCGGAAGAAGAAGCCGGTTTACAGGTTTTTGTAGAAAGAGATGCACAGGATCGGGACAATCTCATTAGAAAAGAAAGTAAGGAAAGCTTACTTCTCTATGACGGAAAGGGCCAACTCGAATAGTTATTCCCGAAGGGAGAAGAGACGGAGACCGTTAAGAAGGAAGAAGAGAGAAGCCTTGCTTCGGACAGTAACCTGACGAGAAACACAGGAGCTGACAGGAAGCAGAGCTAATTACCTTCCTTTATAAGAATAAGGCGGATCACAGAATTACCTTCCAGCTTTCCGTGAGACGGAAATAAGTACCCAGAAAGTTACGGTATCTCCAAAGACACAGCTTTTCAAGGAACTGGTAGATAAGCTGAAGAAAGAAGAAAAGAAAGTTCCGGTAGAAACTGCAAAGGCACCGGAGAGTAAGATAGAAGAAAGTACAGAGGCAGTATCGGAAGAACAGCGTGCAGAGTCCGTAACATCCTCTGAAGAAGTAAAGGAAACAGCCGGGCAGGCTGCATCGAAAGAAGAAACTACAGAAGCTTCCATTGCGGAGGCGAGCACGGAAGACAGTGCATCCAAGGTGAGGCATTGTTTCCGAGGGAAAAGAAGGAAGAAACATCCGAACAGGAGCCATCCGAGGCGACCGTAAAAGGCTGAAGAAAGAACGAAAGGAGTCTACAGAGCAGGGACTAGCATGAGGCTCCAGCAAAGAAAGAAAGCACCAAAGACACGGAGTCAAGTTTCAGCGGATTCTTGCAGGGATGTCATCAGCCACTATGAAGAATTCTTAGGAGAACTGGTATCGAGGAGTTCTCACAGTACAACAGACAGGCTTGGTAGAAAGAGCCAGAACGTCGAAATCAGAAGGCTGCAACCGTAGAGGTGTTCTATGATGATGAAGCATTCGTTGATGAAGAAGGAAGGTAGAGGAAGTTGTTCTTGAAGCAAACCGCCTTGTGAAGCCCGGAAGAAGAAGGCAAGAAAGAGGGCGAGAAGCTTACGGAAGAACAAGTTGAGGCAATGAAAAGAGCACTCAATCTATGAAGGCTCCGATGCGCTGGACATTCGCTTTGTAAGTAAGAACGACAGAACGAAGGAGATAGAACCGAAAGTTCCGGTTTCCGTAAGACTTACCTTTGATAAAAAGGCGGTTCCGGAAGAGGCGACTGCAGATACTATTGCAATTCATCATCTACTGGAATCAAAGGAAAGGGCAGTGTAGAACTTGTGGAGACGATTCTTTGCTCGAGACGGAAAAGAAGGCTGAGAAGAAACAAGAGACCATTGAACAAAGGTGAAAACATGAAAAACTGAGGAACTCTCTTTAGATAAAGAAAAAAAGGAGGAAGGCGAGTCTAAAGTTGCAGATACAATCACTAAAGGAATTTATAATTACATCCTTTTTCGCCATTTGTAATCAAGTGGAACGACTATACATCAAATGCATACCATGGAATCACTTATATTATGTGGATAGAGAAGGAAGAGAAATTAGGTAAACTAAATACTACAGATTGACGGATCAGGGTCAAAAATACTGGATTCAAGTGCGATTACTTTTTTCGAAAAAATAAAGGTCAGTAATAAACCTCCAAAATACACCTACATCATTGACCCTAGAATAAAATACGATCCGGACGTATTCCGAAACGGTACGAAAGTGCCGGTTACGATTGACAGGAGAACCATGAAGTTACGATTCTACTTAAGAACAGAGGCAGGCAATAAGCCAAAGCTTAGCATTACAGTGGATAACCTTGATTCCGAGAAATATAGATACCATGTTTGTGAGTATATTAACGGTTTTGAGAACAGCAAGGCTAAAGCTGTCGTGGATCCGGATGATTCGAAAGGTTCACAGTACAAATATGTAGACGGAGGCGGTCAGAATGGTTCAAAAACCATTGACAATACGGCATGCGGAATCTTTAAGTTCGAAAACAGCTATCAGAAGGAAGAACAAAAGAAGACAATAACCATCAAGAAGATTGTTGAAGAATTTGGCGGCAGCTATATCACAGAAGGCTGAAAAATAGAAATTTGATTTCTACATTGCTTTGTTTAGGCGCAACGGTTCCGAGTATGTACCATTGAATGATGATGATATTAAAAATTTTGGAGAAATCTCGGCGATAATCAACAAGTGGATAGCGGAGAATCCGGGGAAGGGGACATGGTAACCGGCATATAATAAGGATAAGGTAGATGTTCCGGTAGGAAATGGTAAGACGGTATCAGCGTACATGCCAAGATTTCTCTGAAGCACGGTGAGTCGATTAGTTTAAACTTGGATGCAAACATGTACTACAAAAATATTGGAGTCGAAAGACGAAGGATATGAAAGTAGCGAAGGCAGTAGTGAAGGATTCGGTCATGAGTCACCAATAGCCATTACGGAAGTTCACATTAATAAATGCGACTACTCAACGACTGACATTTTTGATCAAGGAAAGAAAAAGACTTGAAATCTAAGATTCTTTTTCTGAACAAAAATATCTCTTCGATGCAGATACATCTGCTGGAGAAGAACAAAGTTGGAAAAGAACTTTCGAATCACCAGACCGACGAAAGGAGTTGAAATGGCGACTCCGGCGTCTCAGCAGCAGTTGCATCTGCATCGGAAGAGATAAGCTTGAACATATGTAATATCGGCTAAAGCAGGAAAGAATATAAGACTTTTCAATGGAAAATGAGAACGGCACAAAGCCGCTCGGCACGTAACTCAATAAATTGAAGGTGCACACCTTCTGTTTATATATCACACTTCTACTATTTTTAAAAAAAGGGGAGAAAAAATAAGAAAGAATTTAAACAAACTCGCAACACTGGCATTATCCGGAATGATGGTAATGTCCATGGCTGTGCCGGCATTTGCTGCTTTTCCGGCAAATGAGCGGACCATTCCATTCACAGCTGTATGTAGATGGTGAGACTTTAGCACTGCAGACTGCTCGACTTCTGATTGAACCAGCTAATGGAGGTACCGAGTGGGAATATAAAACGAAAACTGGTACGTCTAAGACAACAACGAAAGCCGGACTTCGGGTGGAGTTAAAGTAAAGAAAAAGGCTGTTTTCACGCCGAACCCGACTGGTACAGAAGAAGAAAAATTTGGTAAGGAAGAAACAAGTTCTCATGTCAAGTACTTTGCATCTAATGCAGAGTTTGAGGTGGTTGAGAGTGTGTTGCTCGTGCAGATGTAGACTATGGAACTTATGAGTACACCTTAAAAGAGGGTGAAGAGTGGCTACGAAGGTGTAGTATACAGCCCCTCCGAGTTTAAGATTATGGTAATGAAGTACAATGCTCCGAGTTCTAGTAATCCTAGTGTTTATGAGGATCATATCATTGCTGAGGTTGTTCGTACAAAATTAGGAAACGATAGCCTTAGAGAAGAACAGAAAAAGGCTGCATTAAATAAAAAGGTAAGCGGAATTTCCAATAACTATGGAGCTCCGACTCCGCCACCTGAGAATCCGGATACTCCTCCTGTAACTCTTCCCGGTGATACCCCGAACGATTCTACACATGTAGTATCAATTAAGAAGAAAATTACCGGAAGTTCTGTCAACCACAACGAGTTATTTAAATTTGAGGTTTTCGTAGTTCCTGCAAGTACTACAGGTGTAAATGAAGTAGATGAGTAAAAGCAGAGATGTATGCAGTTAAGAATAAGTATGGTGCTGCAAATGTTTCCGAGTGTTGCAATCAAAGCAGCTACACAGGATGAATATAATGCAAGAACTGCAGCTTATAAGTTCACTTTTGAAGCCACAGATGGAAATGGTATTGAGATTACTGGATTAACCAAGGGTGATAAGGTTTATGTAACGGAAGTTAACGGAACAGGCTATGTAATGACTGCCGGTGAAGATAAGACAAAACTATGTTAATGCCGATGGTACCCACATAGATGAAAGCCGTCTTGAGCAGGCTAACTTGACAGTAGCTAATGATGAGACAAGTTTCAATGTTCTGAAAGAACCAGGCAGCTGTAGTGATTAGGAACGATAAGGACAGCGTTACACCGACCAGGTATCGTAATGAATGTTGCTCCATACGCATTAATACTTGCTGTAGCAGGTGGATTAGGGTAGTATTCGTTAACCGTAAGAAGGAAGAGGAATAATTTTCTCGATATTCTTTAACTAAGCTTCAAAATATTTCTGCGAGTCTTACCGAGTAATCAAATTTTCTTCTCCAAACTCGGCAGGGGTTTACGGAAAGTTTTGAATCAGTATAGTTCCCAGGAGCTTTCTCCTCAGGAGAGATACTAACAATACAGGAATATGTAGATTATAAATTTTGTGAAAACTGACGATATTTAAGCAAAGTTTATCATGTACACACAGTGTACAAGTTAAAGGAGTAGAAAGGACAAAGCATGGATGTAGCAGCAAGAGCAGCTAGAACCGGAGATAAAATATTATCCTTTCTTGCAATCATCCTTATGGTGGTTATGTTATCCTTTGGAGACTTATTCACTTTGGGACACCTATGTAACGATGAGCGGTGCCTTTCTGAAAAATGATCTTCTAAAGTATAAGCCCAGTTTGGATAATCCTGAAGAAACTGAAGCAGCTTGCAAGAAACTATGGCAATCAATCCGGATACCAGAGGATGGATTACTTTAGACGGAACACACATTGACTACCCCATGGTTCAGGGACGAGACGATATGGAGTATGTTAATAAGGATGTAATGGGTGAGCTTTCCTTATCCGGTTCCATTTTTCTGATTGTAGAAAACAAGGCAGACTTTAGCGATCCTATATGCTGACCTATGGTCACCACATGGATAACAATTGGGATGTACAGGGATGTCATGGAGTTCCTTGGAAGGGGACTATTTTGATAAGCACCTGACAGGGCATCTGTTTTACCGGATGGAAGAGCAAGGAAGCTGGATGTCCTTGCCGTCATTGAGGTGTGATGCGTATGACAGAATGATATATGGTGTAGAAGAAAAGAAAGGGTCATGTCATGGAATTGGTAGAGTATTTGAAGAGTCATGCTACGAATTTCAGAGACATCGGCATGAAGGAATCAGATCAGATTATGGCATTATCTACCTGTGTATCTACAGAAACAAACGGAAGAGCAGTGGTTATGGTAAGAGTAAACCCATAAATGGAGGAGTAACGGAGATGAAAAGCAAAAGGGTTTTTAATAAGGGCTGGCAAGCTTCTATCGGCTGTGCTTTTTCCTATCAGGAACTTTGGGAATGGTTGGCTGGGCGGCAGAGAGTGCATCCATAAAAGATTCCTGTTAAAGTGAATATTTCCGGAAATGCTCCGGAAGAGACCTATAAGATTCTTATGGAAGTAGATCCTGCAAGTCCTAACGCGGCGAATACTCCTGTAGCAAGCCAGAGTGAGCTTACGGTAACAAGTGCGAGACCACAGCAACTCGAACTGAACTTTAATGAAATGACCTATACAAGAGGGAGATTATCGGTATTTTTATTAAACAAACGGCAGGAAATAAGAGTTATTTCACTTATGATGAAACAGTATATACGGTTCTTGTGAAGGTAATGGAATTTACAAAGGATGCGGATGCGTAATCCTATTACGCCTTATCTTTCTGCAGGTTGTACTGGTAGGAAGCGGAAAGGAGCTGGCAAGAAAAATGAGATTGCCTTCAACAATCGTTATGAGTTGAGGCTCAACCCCAGTAAATCCGGGCGGTGGAGAAACAGACCGCCAAGTCCGGAACCAATACACCGGATCCGAAGGTTCCGACTGTACAAAGTGAAAACAGACCTCTGATCATCTCTCCGGATGTCCTCGGTGTACTGAGACAGGTTGCTACAGGGTGACGGCAGTGTCATGGCACTCTATGGTATGTTTACACTGGTTTCCATGATATCTCTTCTTTTCTAGGGGCTTAGGGCAGAAAAAGAAACAGAAGAAGAATATCCAATAGTGAAGGTATCTACCCATAATTGGTGTGATATATTAATAGGGAGAAAATAATTTGTAGGGAGACAAGCTGCCACACGAAATGCGGGTGGCAAGGTTTCTTATCGAGTAAGGTTTCGTACAAAACTCGTTATGCGATAATAAGAGCCTTGGGCGTCGGATTCGACGCCTAAGGCTCTTTGTTGATACGCCTAGCGGCGCACGTTTTCTAACAGGTTAAAGTCCCGAATCCGCCCGGTAGTGGGAAGGATATGGCCGAAGGCAAGGGGTGTCGAGGTAATCTCGAATCTGAAGGAAGCTGGATGTGAGGAAGATGCTAACTCATGGGCAAATCTCTGGTCTGAGCGAGACAGAAATCTCATACGAGGTTATGCATGAGGATAAGACTGCAACACAAGCCAAGTCCAATAACTACACGGAATCATGCATGATAAATGAGACAGATGGATGGAGAGGAAGAAACGTGTGGTACCTAGGGAGGTTTGTGTGATATGCCTCGAAAAGAGTAACCATTGCCCAAAAGCAATGCTGAACATACAGAAGTCAGCAGAGGTCATAGTAGTCGAGAGACAAAGGACCGAATCAGTAGGAGTCTCAAGTATGACTGAGAAAGGAGGAATGACTAGACATGGCAGAAAACACTGAAAACAGTGGCTGTTTGCAGAGAGATAGTGCGGAACATGAAGGGTATGCAAAAGCGCGCAGGTCATTCAATCTGATATGGAAAAGAAAGAGACAGTGCACAGACAAAGCTCTTGGAAGCGATACTGTATAAGGGATAATTTTTAACAGAGCGTATAAGAGGTTAAGGCGAACAAGGGAGCACCTGGAGTTGATGGGATGACCATCGAAGAGGCACTTCCGTGCCTTAAGGAATACCAACAAGAGTTAACGACACGTATCTATCGTGGAAAGTATACTCCGTCTCCAGTAAGACGAGTTGAGATTCCAAAACCAGATGGTGGTGTGAGAAAGCTGGCATATCAACAGTGATAGACCGTACACTTCAACAGGCGATAACACAGCAGTTAGTTCCAATCTATGAGCCGCTTTTTACAGACGGCAGTTACGGCTACCGTCCAAACAGAGACGCAAAAGGAGCAATACTTAAGGTTAAGGAGTACGCTGAACAGGGCTACACATATGCGGTAGTCCTAGACTTATCGAAATATTTCGATACAATCAACCACGAGATTCTTATCAACCTTCTGAGGAAAAACATAAAAGATGAACGTGTGGTGCAACTTATCAAGAGTATCTGAAAAGTGGCGTAATGGAAAACAGGGGTGGTTATCGAAACAGAGGAAGGGTCGTCACAAGGAGGAATCTATCCCCTTTGCTTGCGAATATCTACCTCAATGAGTTCGACTGGGAGTTCTTGAAGAGAGGTGTCCCATGCATTAGGTATGCAGATGACATAGTACTTCTTGCGAAAAGCAGGAAGGCATCGGAGAGACTCTTAGAGAGCAGTACGAGGTATCTTGAGGAGAAACTGAAACTTATAGTGAATCGAGAGAAAAGCCGTACTGTCAGTGTATTTTGCAATCCGAAATTTTAAATTCCTTGGCTTTGCACCGGGGAGGAACAGAAGTGGCATATATGTCCGGGTTCATGCGAAGTCCTGGGAGAAGCTTAAGTCGAATCTGAAAGAGCTTTCTTCCCGTAAGCGCTGTCAGTCAATCAAGCTAAGCCTAGAAAGAATCAAGGTATACGCAAGAGGGTGGCTTAACTACTATGGAATAGCAAGTATGAAGAGCAACATGAATGATGTTAACGGATGGCTCTATCACAGAATACGTATGTGTATATGGAAACAATGGAAACGTGTGCAGAACCAGATACCGAAACCTGAAGGGTATGGGAGTTCCCAAAGACCTGGCATGAAAAACAGCAGAAACAGTGGACGTGGCTGTTGGTTTATAGCATACAGTTGCCATTAACATAGCAATGACAAAAGAAAGACTGATAAACAATGGCTTTTTATGGTTTAGCCACAGCCTATCAGTCTGTGCGTCAACTATTGAAAGCGCTGTATGCGAGAACCGTGCGTACAGTGCTGTGAGAGGACGACAGTTGAGTCACCGCCTCCTACTCGATTTCATAACAAGTGGCCAAGGCGAAATCTATTCATAACGGTATCGTGCGCTTTGCGTGCGGTATCTCTTTTGCAGAATCGCCGGAAAACGAGATATCGCTTTGAGAGCAATACTCGTTATGAATAAAAAAACTTTCTAAAGGAAGATTTTTTTGGAAATCCACCTATAAAATGTGGATAAAGTAGGAGGTATTGAAGGAAGGAATGTATGCAAAAGCCAGTAAATACAGGGCTTTTGGAATAATGAAAAATCCACATTATCCACATTGCTGTGGATAAGTCTTGTTGATAAACTTGTGGAACAGTGCCATTGAAGACTTTTTGCCCTGTGCTATGATGCAAATCCGAGTATGACAACGGGAGAAGACAGGGAAAGGGCGAGATGGAAATTCAGTTTCAAGAAGGGATAAAAGGCGGAGATTACCTGCGTCCCGAATGCATTTATAGATGAATATTTGGCGGAGGCAAGCGGAGAGTATGTTCAGGTCTACCTCTATTTGTTGCGTCATTTACAGGGAGAACCTGAAGATTCATTCTATTGCGGATGCATTGAACTTGACGGATTACGACATCAAAGAGCTATTTTTTTATTGGGAAAAAGAGGATTTTTCAAAAAAGAAGGAACAGCGAAGGCGGTAGAGGAAGAAATTCGCTCCGAGGAGGCGGCGAGACTTTCCGAAGAAAGTCTTACACAGAAAGCAGGCAAACAATTTTTAAGCGGAATCTGTTTCCGATAGAGGGAAAAGCAGAAATCAAGGAGGAAGAGTTTGAGGGATTCTCTATGTGGCACAGTATTTGCTGCCGGGAGGTGTAGTCGCAGCCATATTCAGAGTTTGAGTATATGGTGGAGTATTTAGGGATGAGTTCAGAGCTCATAGAGTTCTTACTGGATTATTGTGCAAACATAGGAAGACGAGCCCCGTTATATTGAGAGTGTTGCGCTGGACTGGCATAGAAGCGCATTCAGACGGTAAAGCAGGCCAAGGTCTGATTGAGCAATTTGATTTGACGAAGAAAAGCGGGAAGCAAAATACACGGCAGGATGGGGGAAAGCCGGAAGAGAGAAGAATCGCTTTGTGAATTTCAAAGCAGGATGAGGTGGACTACGATTCTCTGGCAAAGGAAAAAGGCCTTACAGCTACTAAGGCAGGGAGGTAGTACGGAATGGCATTAACTGCGGAGCAATTTCATGAGATAGGGAGATTCTTTCCGAAAGGCGTTTTCGAGCGGAGAAAGAGGCCATAGAGAAGCAGAGAGAGAGTACTGGAGAAGGTACCGGGATATGCATACCTGGACGAGAACTTGCGCACGCTTTCCATTTCCGTGATGGAGAAGGCGCAAGAGGAGACACAGAAGCCATTCGCACTGCGCCCCGCAATAAAGAAGATTCAGGGAGGAGAAGCGTGTGCTCCTGGAGAAGGCAGAGTTTTTCTTCGGAGGATTTGGAGGCGCATACAGCTGTACGCTTTGCCGGGATACCGGGATTTATGAGGGAAGAAGTGTCGTTGTTTTATGAAGTTGCAGGGGAGATTCTCTATAAGCAGTCCAAGATGGGAGGAGATTTTTGGGGCAGGGAGAATTTTTCCCGTTTTCAGCTAGAACGTTTTGACAATACAGAGCGGAAGAGAGCAGACCAGTAATAAGACGGTTAGGGGAATATATGAAAGAAATTCAGGATTATTTTTACAGCTACTGCCAAAATTATCCCGAGAATCAAGAAACTTTATTTTCACAGGAGGAACCGGAACAGGGAAAGACATTTTCCTCCACTGCATTGCAAAGGCACTGCTGGATCAGGGGCGTAAGCGTGCTGTATTTCACCGCGGAAGGGCTGTTCAATCATTTTTCCAGGCTGATGCAGGGGAAGGGATAGAGGATGAGTTTGTGGAAGAAGTGGATGTTTTGCTCCTGGATGATTTGGGGACGGAATTTTCGAATTCCTTTACGGCATCCCGTTTCTTTAATCTCCTAAACCAGCGGATTTTGACCAGAAAAACGATGATGATTTCCACCAATTTGAATTTTTAAAGACTTGAGGAGCTTTACTCGGATCAGGGTGGTTTCCCGTATGATGTCGGACTATGAGATTATTCCCTATATGGCAGAGATTTAAAGGCTCGGATAGGGAGAAAGGCATGGACATTTCCGTATCTTTCCTGTATTTTTAAGAGTGTATGCCGTATGAGGCAGGATGGAACCATGTTGGACAATTAGAATATAGTGTTGTGAATTATCATGGATAGGGAGGATTAGCATGGCAGATTCAAGAACGTCTCAGTTTATTGAGCGCATTCCGGTGGGACCCTTGGCACTGATGCCGCTTCAGTCTATTGCACCGCTTGGAAAGAGGGTAAACGATTATCTGGTTTCCTGGCGTACGAAGAGGAGAGTGAGCATAAGCAGACGCTGGCCTTCTCCGGTTATCAGAAGTCGGATTATATCGTACCGACCAAGATTTCCCGTTTCGGAACAGGAGAGGCGAAGGCGAGATTTTAGAGACGGTTCGCGGTGTGGATATTTAGTTACTGGTGGATGTGATGAACTATTCCATCACGTATTCCATCTTCGGCCATGTGAATCATATGTCTCCGGATGATCACTATGCGGATTTGAAGCGTTTGATTGCCGCTACGACGGGAAAGGCAAAGCGTATCAACGTCATCATGCCCTTTATGTATGAGTCCAGACAGCACAAGCGTTCCGGTAGAGAGTCCCTGGACTGTGCGATGATGCTGCAGGAGCTTCATGAGATGGGCGTGGAGAACTTCCTCACCTTCGATGCACATGATCCGAGAGTCATGAATGCGATTCCGAGAGACTCTTTTGACAATGTTTCCTGTACCTATCAGTTTATCAAGGCTCTGCTTTTGAACGTAAGAGATTTGGATATTGATAAGGATCATATGATGGTGATTTCTCCGGATGAGGGCGGAATGAACCGTACGATTTACTATGCAAACGTTCTCGGCGTAGATATGGGTATGTTCTACAAGAAGAGACTATCACAGGTTGTGAACGGTAGAAACCGATTGTGGCACACGAATTCCTGGGAACCGATGTGGAGGGGAAGGATGTCATTATCATTGACGATATGATTTCCTCCGGAGAGTCCCTGATTGATACCGCAAAGGCACTTAAGGACAGAAAGGCAAAGAGGGTTTATGCCTGCTGTACCTTCGGACTTTTTACAAACGGCCTGAACAAGTTTGATGAAGCCTATGCTGCAGGCGTTTTGGAAGGGGTTTTAACCACGAACCTGATTTATCAGTCGGAAGAGCTCTTGAAAGAGGGAGTGGTATATTTCCGTAGACATGTCGAAGTATATTGCGCTTTTAATCGACAATATGAATCACGACATTTTCCATTTCTTCCATCCTTGACCCGGTAGGCAGAATCAACGCGCGTGTCAATGAGTACAAGGCACACAGAGCGACGGAAAATGCGCAGTTTACAATCGAGTTTGACGATATGTAAGAAGTCAGCTTCTCTTAGGCAATAAGATAACTCTTGGACAGTAAGATCCTTTTGAGCAGTCAGGATATAACGCTTAGAAAAAGGGTAGGGATGGAGGCACGAAGGAAAAAGGCGGTCGTTCCGCTAATGCGGAAGGAGAGGAGAGACGCTTACTTTCTTCTGCCCGTCCCTACCTTTCTTTTCTGCCGTCCTACACTCTTTTTTTGTCTGTTCTGGTTATTTTGTGCATGGCATCACACTTTTCTCTTGCATCCCTGCAGGCTGTTCCACATTCGGCTCCACTTCTTTTTGATAAAAATAGAGTTTTTCTTTTCGGAATTTTTAGGGCAGGTCGCTGTACCGGGCTTTTTTTTCTTAAGCGGCTTTCTCTTTTTCCGAGGTTTGGACGATGCAAAAAGCTGGGGCAGAAAACTAAAGTCGAGAGTATTTTCTCTGTCCTTCCTTATCTCCCTTTGGAACAGTGCCATGACCCTTCTCTACCTTTCCTTCGGAAAGGCGAGTGGAAACCCTGAAAAACCTGTGGGAAGGAATCTTCGTCTATCGCTTTAATCCGGTGTTTTGGTATTTTCTATCAGCTGATTTTGCTGAGCTTCTGTCTTCCGTTTATGGCGCTTTCGGTGCTCCTTATAAGGAAATATTACTATAAACCGAAAGTACTGCCGTAAATAAATACTGCTATAAAGAGAGCGGATAGCAAAAGTCCAATGTCTCCGCTCTTTCTATGCTTTTCCGCTCCTTTTTCTCTTCTTGTGTATTTTTCAAGTGGATATTCCTTTCTTAAACGAAGATGCGGCCTTTTACTACAGCTTTGGAGCAGCACTGACAGTACTGGGGACGGAAGAAAGCTGTTTCTGCTCCTTTCCGCTCCTCGCGCCTTGCCCTATTTTGCTATGCACAGACGCTCTTTCCTCATGCCATCGGCATTTTACTGCTAACGGCAATCTTCTATATCGCCTGAGTATGGCTCTTTTTCTTCTTGAGCCTCTTCTCTATGAAGGGAGAGAGCATGAAGGGCGAGGAAGTATCCTTCCTATGAAGAGGAGGAAAAAGCAGGGTGCAGAGTCTCAGTGAAATAAGCTTTTTATATCTATGCTTCCCATTATCTCTTTCTCCGCCTATGGTTCTTTTCTGCAAAGGGTTTTGGAGACAAAGACAGCCGTTTTTACAGGAGATAGAAGGACGCAGTCAAGCTTTTCTTTTACCTCTTAAGCCCGTCTACTGCCTCTTCCTCGCCCTATTTTACAGGAAGGGAATCAAAGCGACTGTCCCAAGGCTATGGAAGCTATTGAATGGGAAAGAGATAGAACAATAAAACCTTATCCGAATATGGAGTATGAAGCTAAGCACTATTCTTTGGTAAAATGAATCTAAAAAGAAAATGCTTAGGTCTTTTTCATTTTTCATTCTTCATTTTTTCATTCTTTATTCCTTTTCTCTTTATTCTGTAAACGAAATTCTCAACTTTTTGCAAAGGAGCTGGTATATGAGTGCTACGGAGTGCATGTAAAGACTAAAAACGTAAAAATTGGAAACAGAAGCTTATTCCCCAAACTGATCCTCATGGATGATGCGTTTATACGTGTGGTTTTACTGGATGTAAAAATGTACCGAGTTTATTTTACAAACCATACTCGGAAAGCCGGATTTAAAAGTAAAAAGCAATTTTTGCAAAATGGACTTAAAAATTTGCAGGAAGATCCTTGATTCTGGATTGTCTTTGCACGGATAAAAACGGCATTGTATACAACATAGAACTGCAGAATGGAACTAAGGAGCAAGTCCCAAACGGGCTCGTTATCATTCCGGGCTCATTGACATGAACATTCTAAAAGCAGGAAAAATTTTGAGAATTTACCGGAAAGCTATGTTATATTTATTTGTGAGAAAAGATGTCCTAAAGGAAAACAGGCAAATCTACCACATTTCCCGCGTCATAGAAGAAAGCGGTAACTATTTCCGGACAAAACGCATATTGTTTACCTGAATACAGGGAAAAACAAGTCAGGATGAATTGGGAAAAGCTGATTGAGGGATTTTTATGCAGAAGATCCGAGAGAGATGCACTCCGCATTCTTTTCTCAAAGAGTGAAGGAACTAAAAGAGACAAAGCTATATAGAGGAAGGAGAAGGAATACAATGAGCAGTTATTTTGAACGGCTAAAAAGACAATGGAAGAAAGAACAGTGGCGGAAGGACTGGCGGAAGGGCGTGAGGAAGGGCGTGAGGAAGGGCGCGCGGAGAGTGAAAGCCAGAATGGCAAAGCTGAGTGGGGCTTCTGGCAGAAGAGGGCGTATTTTCGGATATGAAGGCTTCCGAGAATGAAGCCTATCGTAAGTCTTTGCTGCAGAATTTCAATTGATTTAAGCCTTGCAACGATACCATTCGCAGCATAAGTGATACTCGTTAAGAACGAGATACCGCACGCTTTGCGAGTGATACTCGTTATGAATAAAAAGTGCTGTACCCGCTGTTATAGTCAGGGACAGCACTTTTAGTAATATTTTTCAGGGAAAAATGGAACCGGATCTTCCCGAGTGAACTTTCCTTTTTAAACGATAAATGGTCTTGTGAACAGCCGGTATCAGTAAGACGGCGATGGTCACCCCAGCTTCGATACTGATATAGCTGATGTTGTAGAGGAAAGAGTACAGGCCGGATTCATGCCTTTTGGAGCATATGCGGCGAAGAAGAAGCAGGCCGGACAGGGAAGGCAAGAAGAAACGTCCAAGGCAGGCTACGATGTAGCCGATATACAGGCCGTGCTTCTTACGACTGAACAGCCCGGATAGGCCGAGTGCGGAAAAAGCAAAGATATGATCTACAACGAACTGTGCGGGACTGTAGAATTCCGGCTTTAAGAAGAAGCTGATTAGACCGTAGGCAAAGCCCGATAAGAGGCCGTAGGCCATGGTAGAAAAAAGCCGGGCAGGGTGGCAAGAGCATGGAGCGAGGCGGTTTACGGATCCGCCCATGGGAAGGAAAATACCTCAACCATCCCAAGAACCATAGACAGGGCGATGCACACCCCTGAAAATGCGAGTTTCTCTGTACTGTTTCATAAAAACCTCCTTTCACGCCAAAATGGCTGGGAGGGGCAAAAAAGTATAGCTTCCCTACGCTTGGCATTATCCGGGTCAGGTTAAAGGGTCGGTTTTCACCTCTCAGCATACAGCGCCCCTAGCGACCTTTTCATAGTAGGACGAATTCCCGTTTTCCGTCAAGAAGCAGCATAAGAAAAATAAAGGGAGAGCATAAGATAAAAGGGGCTGTAAAAACAAGATGTCTCAGGCTTCGTCTGCGCCACTTGTATGAATCAAAATAATAAATAGATTTTTCGGCAATATAGGGTCTAAATGAGGGGTGAGTCTGAGCCCGTCGGTACTTGCGAAAAACAAAGAGATCAAGTTTTTCGCTTGAGTATCCGCAAGGACAGATTTTTTCATCAGAAAAGTCGTCCTGTTACCGACCAACTTCCGAAGGAAGTTGGCAGCGAAAACAAAGTGAGCAGTGGATAACAAAACCACTGCTCAGTCAGGCGAAAGCTAACGAGACGTGCTCAAATTGAGACCTATGTTGCTTGAAAACTATTTTTGATTCATAACGAGTATCGTGCATAAGCGTGCGGTATCTTGTTTTACAGCCCCGAATAGTTCTCGTTTAACCGATGTCCCGTAACGGCGGGGAGAGCAATTCGACCGTGTCCAAGCCTTCATCCAAGGTGATAACTACCGCTGGCATTCTGAACCACTTGCTTCCGATCTGCATCTCTATACTTGGTTCTGGACTTCACTAATTCTTCCGGACTCGTTTACTGACATAGCTTCGGTTCTGCCGGGAAGAGTAATCTTTTTGATAGTGCGTTCCTTTTTCCGCCTTCTGCAAACGTCCATTATAGTAAACGTAATCCTGCTTGACTCCGGTTACGCCTTTTCCGCTATTTTTCAAAATAACAGGTAATGACTTCGCCTTCTCCGTCCACCAGGTTCATCTTGCCGGTCTTCACGGAACTGTCGTCTTTATTTTTCCACAATAGTAGAAGGCTTCGACGGAATTGGAAGAGTCTTTCCTTTCTGGATGCCGTATGCAGGATTGCCCTTCTCGTTAAAGAGTAACGCTTGTCTCCGATACGCTCTACTTCATACACGGAGCCGTTTCCTGCAGCAGGATGGCCGTTGTTTTTAAAAATAGAACCATTCTACATTGCCGGTGGAAAGATTTGCGCTGTCCCTTCGGGATGAGCAGTGGCATACCAGCTTGAAAGAGATGCGCTGGCCAAAGCTTTAAGTTTCTTCCGATCTTATCCGCAAAAATAGGAATAGCCTGCGATTTCAGGGATTTCCGTCGGCGGTCTGTGCAACCGATAACCATGATGCCATTTTCATCAAAAGCCATGGGAGGCATTGCCGATGGTCTTAATGACCACGCGCTCATCTCTGGCATAGAGCTTTTCGCCGAGTACTTTCATTAAAAATAGAACCAGTAGTTGTTGTTTACTTTTCCGACCTTCTGCGGCACTTACCCCTTCAGGGAAGGAAGCAACTTCAACCAGTCACCATTCTTCCGCTTGCCGGGTCACAGTAATACTTATCGTCCTGTGCCCAGCCTGTCTGCATCATCCATTTCACGTCAAAATAATAATAGCTGTCTCCGATTTTTGCCAACCGTCCTGTTTTAAGCTTCCGTTTGCGCTAGCGTAATACCACTCGGTACGTCCGTTCTGCGTCATCTTAATCCAGGTATTCGTGGCAACTGGAACCGTTGTCATTTTGATAAACCTGCTGTCCGTGCTCGTTGACAGTCCATCCAGCCGCAACTGCCGTTCCGGAAAAATACAGAGACTGCGGTCAAACCTAAATAAAAGAGCTTTTAAATCCCTTGTGCATGAATTGAATCCTTTCTCTCGCCGAACGGATAAGCTCGGCGCTTATATTCATAGGAAAATAGCTTTCCGATAAAGCCACGTCCCTTATACTGGATACTCTTAATACTATCTTTTCTTATAGGGAAAAACAATAAAGTTTTTCTGACAAAGAGCGCCAAATGCCTTACGATTCCGCTTTTTCCCACCTTGCGGCGCAGCCGCAGGGAAAGCTCAGACCGTTTTTCCCGCTACGGGAAGTCCGATTTCATCGGAGGAAACCTTTCCGCTTCTCCCTTTTTCGATGAGCTCTTCAGCATACTGCGCATAACCCTGCCTGGAGGCCGGTTGTGTAGGAGTTTAGAAGGAAGAAGGGCGTCCTTCTTCAGAATTTTCTCACTAAGCTTTAGAAGGGTAGATGCTGTCCTCGATTTTCCAGATTTCGCCCTTCGGCCTCTTCCGTAGAGGAGGATCCATAATGATGCCGTCATAGAGATTGCCTCTTCGGTTTCTCTTTCGACAAACTTGACACAGTCGTCCACAAGATAACGAATGGGAGAGTCGGCAAGTCCTGAGCTTTCCGCATTTTCCTTTGCTCAGAAACCATGCCCTTCGATGCGTCCACATGGGTCAGCTCCGCACCGGCTTTTGATGCGGCAAGAGTAGCCCCCTCCGGTATAGGCGAAGAGATTTAAGACCTTAATCGGTGTTTTTGTCTCCGCTCTTTTCTCTTCTTTCCTTTTCTTTCTTAATCAGACGGTAAAACCATTCCCAGTTTACAGCCTGCTCCAGGAAGATGCCGGTGTGCTTAAAGGCAAAAGGCTTTAAATGGAAGTTCAGCCTGTCTTCTCCATTTCCCCTAAGGGATAGGAAATCTGCCATTGTTTAGGAAGGGAGAAAAACTCCCAGTCTCCGCCGCCTGCCTTGGAACGATGATAATGGCCGTTCAGCTTCTTTCCAGAGGGATTCTTCTTTCGCTCTGCTCAGATAACCTGAGGATCCAGGCGACATAGGATGTCGTTCCCCATCTCTCGAGCTTTTTCGCCACTAGAGCAGTCAATGACCTCATAGTCTTTCCAGTTTTTGCAACGAACATGAAAGTCCTCCTAACGATACTTTAATCTATATAATGCCCTTTGCAGGATAAGAGGATAAGATTCTGCTTATCATCAGCAAAATAAACTAGCCTGTTTTCATCATCAATTCGACGACTGAACGCTTTTCGACCTTTCAGAGCCTCAGGTTTTCCGATTCCCACTAATAAACCGTTGCTCTGAATATCTTTTAATTAGCTGATTGATGCGCTTAAGAGTTTTTCTTGTCTTCAGTCTGCCAGGAAATATACTCTTCTAGTGCATTTTCTGTAAAAATCACCATCATTTGGCCATATCCTCAAGCTCTTCCATGCTTTTTGTGACCGTTTTCCCTAGGCTCACTTGTTCTATGGAAGCATCAATTTTGGACTGAAAATATTCGCTGTTTCTACGGATTTTTCCAACTCATTATATTCTTTTTCACTTAGGATAACCAGATTTTCATTACGAGGTCGAGAGATTAAGACTTTTTCCCAGTGTAAAACCATATCACTTACTTTTTTGAATTCATTACGGATGTCCGCTGTTTTTAAAGCAACCATTTTGTACGTCCCTTTCTCTTTACGATGTGAGATGAACTAAAATTCAATGAAAAATTAGTTAAGAAAGTAGTTTTTGTACTTTTTATGTACGAATTTTGTATCTTATGGATATATTAATACGAATTTTTTTCTATTTTTCAAGAAAAATGGTAGATGAAAAAGAAACGAGATATCGCACGCTTTGCGCACGATACTCGTTATGAATTAAAAGAATAGGCTAGGAAAATAACTTTGAGACAATTCAGGAAAGAGATATTTTTACTTTATCGAAACTTCCTCCATGGCTCCTCGTCCCTATCGGATTTCAAAATGCAGTTCTTCTCCGCTTATTGGATCCGGGAAGGAGAGCGATGCAGCAATGTGAGCGACAGTGCCTTCTTCTGAGAGCCGTATTTTTCCGTCTCCGAAGAGGGGAAAGCCGTGTGCGGAGAACTGCGCACGAATCTGGTGGAAGCGTCGGTTTCGAGTTCCCACATCGACGAGGAGCAAGCCCGTCCCTTTCTTCCAGAACCTGATAATGAAGGACGACCTCTTTTGACCCCTTACGGAGTACGGGAAACATCTTCTGCTTCGTATCTTTATAAAGAATAATCGGAAAAAGACCCTGATTTTGGAAGAGCTTTACGTCAGGAGAGTCCGGCAGTCTGTGAGTCGGCAGTCTGGAGCCGGTGCTTTTGACGGGGCGGACTTCATTCGTTGATTTCGGAGCGAAGCCAGCACTTTCCACAATAATATGGTACTTCTTTTTGATTTTTCCCTCTTTAAGTGCTTCGGAGAGCTGCACTATGCGGATTTTTGGCATAAAGAAAGAAGTCCGCTTTGCAACCTTGTCCAAAGCGAGTGTACAGGGAAAAAGCCCTCGCCAAAGCGTATGCTCCGAGTCCATACCGACCGAGCTTGTTTACGAGGACAGAAGTCTTTATTTTTCGAGATAATAAAAATCTTTTTGCATTAAAATTCATGGGAATCTTCCTTAAAGCGCTTATGAACGACCATCCTTTATAAGAGCAATACTCTGGTCTTCTCCGATTGGTATCTTATAGATTGTTCTTCCAATTTCTTTTTCATAATCTTCAATGGCATCCTTTTACCCCGGTAAGCCGATATGTAATAATCATGAATCAGGGTGGCCTTCCCTCAATCATTTTGGGATAGAAGCGTAAGCCCTCAGAATCGGAATGTACAAATCGAAGTCTAAATACACGAAACAAAACCGCTCATCAATTCCTTCAGCGGTTTCCGGAAAAGAAAGCCTTTTTCGGAGAATGACATTCTCAGGTGCTCCATCTTGGACATCGCAAATCGATGGAAGTGTCGGGAAAATTCATGTTCACCCAGACCAAAGAATAATTCTTTGCCTCATATTCCACATCCCGGCTGTCAGAGCCTTCAAAGGTGTCAAAATAAATAGAGCTTGGGAAGCAGAATGCCTTGTTGATGAATGTTTGGCACTCTCCTCGGAACACACCGCCTTCCCGCGACGGATACGGTGGTGCCCTATATAGCTTGCATGGGAGGACAACCAGGTATTCCGAATATCCGAAACAGGATCTTCCGGGAGCTCAATCACGATCTTGTCCTCTGAAACACCGCTGTCCCAGCAGCGTTTTTCCGGATATCCTTCAAAAAGAGAAGCAATATAGATTCGGTCGTAGTCAGCCCGGAAAGGCTTTCCACTCCGCCGAAGCAGAGCAATCCGTCGGTAATCATCTCTTCCTTTTTATCCGGATTGCCATCCAAAAATCCGATGACTTGCACCTCGTTTTTAATATTCTTGTAAATCTGCCTTCCGATAAGGCCGACTCCGTAAATCAGTACTTTCAAAAGCATCCTTTCTGTCTCTTTTTACGTTCCTGTATCAATTGAAATAGTCGGCAAAAACATTCTATAGCATAAGCATCAGGCTTGGGAAGAATGCGGCAGGTAAAAAGCATTTTCTGACCTTCCAGCTAACCGCCTCTTTTCTTTCCTGAATGAAGTCTTGTGAGGCCGTCTTCGCTAAGAGCTCTTCATGACTTCCTTTCTGCAGATTTACCTGCTCAAGCACCAGAATCTGATCCGCCTTGGAAACGGTTTTTAAACGATGGGCAATCAGGATAACAGTCTTTTCCTCTGTGAGAGAGGAAATGGCACGCATCAGCTCGTTTTTCATTTTCCGGATCGACGTTTGCGGTTGCTTCGTCCAGGAAAATGACGGGCGAGTTCTTCATCATGGCGCGAGCAATGGAAATTCTCTGCTTTTTCTCCGCCGGAAAGAGAGCGCCGCCTTCTCCGATTACAGTGTCATAGCTGTCCAGGGAGTGCAGTGATAAAAAGTCGTGGCAGCAGGCCTTCTTGGAAACTTCGATGACTTCCTCTAAAAGAAGCTTCCGGACGGAGCAAAGCGAATATTGTTCAAAAATGCTGTCGTGAAAAGAGATAGGAGCATTTTTGGAAGACGAAGCTGAAATTCGCCATAAGGCTGTCCATGTCGTAGTCTTTAACATCCCGTGCGCCGAGCAATACTCTTCCCTTTCCCGGATCCCAGAAACGCGCAAGTAGACTGACTAGTGGTTTTTCCGCTACCGCTCAGATGACAATGGCTGTCGTCGTGTGTTCCGGAATTTCGAGAGATATTCCATCTATAATTAAACGCTGATCATAGGGAAAAGGCAAAGCTCTTTCCGCAGAAATTTCTTTTTCTCCGGATTGATTTCTTCTCCTGAAATATTCATTTGCGGAGTGCAGAAGGATTTCTTCGGCTCTATCTACCTCATATCCACGATGCGGAGTAGAGGCGGAATAGCTTCCGGCACTCTCCAGACCGGTATGAAAACGATAAAGGCGGAAATGACCATGATCATAGCGTTTAAGGCGGACATACTGCCGCTGCGGTAGAAGAGGCAGGAAAAGAGCACCATGGTGACTCCGCTTAGCTTTGCAATGAGGCTTTGCAGAGCCATGATTGGAATAAAAGGAGAGCTCCATTTCCGTGTTAATCTGCACATTTTTCATGAATGGCCTCGTTTAGCTCCCGACTCTTTTCTCCGCTTAAATGATAGCTTTGACCTCCCGCCATGCCTAAGAAAGTGTTCAGCACCTTTTCCATAAGCGCTGCGTCAGCTTCCATTTTTCGGCCGGAAAGCTTTCCGCGGCCTTTGCAGGGCGCTGTTACAGAAGAGGAAGAGGACAAAAGCCGACAAAGAGAACGAGTGCGATACGGTAGTCAAAGAAAAAGAGCATGAGAATAATCAGGCTTGTGGTAAGCAAAGCCCCTCCGAAACCTGCATAATCACGCGGGTAGCCACATTTTTCCAGCATCTGCATCGTATTCGTTGCGACAGAACTGATTTGCCCGAGGAATTTTGATTAAAAATGGCCCATAGGAAGGTAACGGAGGTGCTCCGCAAATTTCCACTCTTTTCCTTGCGCAGGTATCATAGCCGGCTTCGGTTTGCAGCATCATGCTTTTTGACTTGATCAGACTGATTCCGAGAATGCTGATAAGCATAATTCCGAGACTTAGGAAAATGTCCTCCATATCGAGTTTCAGGAAGAAGCGCCTTTAGCATCACTGCGGAAGCCGGGATTTTAAGGCGTTAAAAAGGCTTCAACGATTCCGGAGAAAGAGGAAGCGTGAATTTCCTGCGGTTTTCCTCTCGCAAAACTGAAAGAAACGACGAATTGTACTAAGCATTGTCCTTCACCTCCTCATGCGCTTTCACATCACGTGCTGTAAAGCCCTCCCCGGGACAAAAAGTTCTTCGTGCGTTCCAAAGTCTTGGATTCTTCCGTCCTCTATTACGAAGATTTTTATCTGCATCGATTATGGTGCTTAGGCGGTGTGCAATGACGATTAAAGTCTTTTCCTTCTGTGAGCCTAGAGACGGAACGTTGAATCAGGGCTTCATTTTTCCGGATCGGTATAGGGCGGTTGCCTCGTCAAGAATCACGATGGGAGCCAGCTTTCAACATGGCTCTGGCGATGGAAATTCTCTGGCGCTCGCCACCCGAAGATGGCCGCCCGAGCTTCCGACCATGGTATCGTAGCCCTTTTTCCAGAGAGAGATAAAATCATGGCAGCCGGCTTTCTTGGCAACCTCTTCCACCTCCCTGTCCGTTGCTGCGGGATTGCCCAGTCGGATATTTTCCGTACGCTCATATTGAAAAGGTAGTTATCCTGGAGACGAAGGCGAACTTTTCGGCGTAGAGTTCCTGCGGGAATTTCTCGGATATCCTTTCCTCCGAGGAAAATACCGCCTCTTTCTACATCCCAGAGGGAGCGATAAAGCCTTACTAATTGTGCTTTTTCCGCTACCGCTCTAGACCATGCAGGGCAACGAAGCTTCCGCCGGAATCTCCATGGATATCCCGTGCAGTACCTTTTTTTCTCCTTATAGGAAAAATGGACATCGCGAAGCACGAGGTCGTTTTTCTTCGGGGCATCTCCTCTTTCGAGCGCTCCATTTCCGGGGCTTCGAGAAGAGCTCTTACCTCACCCATAATGGTTCCCATGGTTTGAATATCATCGCCGTAGCTCGATTAGAGTAATCAGAGGGGTAACAAGCCCCACGGAAAGAATGATAATCATCACAAGTGACTGCTGCTAAAGGGAGCCGCCGCGCACCAATAGTCCCCGATGAGGAAGGACGGGAAGGAGGGTTGCCGGCATGATGGAAGAGAAAGGTCATGGGAAGAATGTAGTATCGCATCCAGGAAATGTAGCTGTTTGCCGCTTCATAAGCGTCTCTTACAAAGCGAGCATAACGGATTTTTGTTTTTCCGAAGACCTTGATGACCTGAATCCCTCCGATATATTCCACGGAGGTATTATTGTCAGGTTTTCGTCGTTTCCACGGCATGCTCATAAAACTTTTGACTGCCACCCATCATGAAGGCGAAGCTGATGATCCCGATGGGAAGGGTGAGAAGTTCGGCAAGTCCCATTCTCCAATCCAGACTAAAAATGTATAGGAGAATACACGGGGAATCAGGAGATTCGTAGTGAATTCCGGCTATGATATGGGCGAGCGTGGTTTCCATACTGTCAATCCGCTCGATGATTGTGCTTTTTAAAGCTCCGGAGCTTTGCTCCTGCACAGCGCCCAGGGGCATACGGATGAGCTTTTCCGTGCAGCGCTTTCGAATCTCTCCGAGAACTGCAAAGGTCGCCGCATGGCTTTTTCCGGTGGAAAGGGAATGGAAGAGAACTCTCCCGTCCATAGGAGTGCCATGATAAGACATTTTCCGAGATAAAGGAGAAATCCCGATTGCCGCTCATCAGACCCTCTACAAGCTCCACAATCACAAAATACGGGGCAAGAGAAAAGGTCACGCCGATGAGGGCAAAAAGCACGCTTCTTATGTACTCCTTCTTATGAGAACCCGTCTGAGACAGAGCCCAAAGAATCGGAGAAGGGCTTTTTCCTGATGAGAACAGTTTTGCTTAAGACATTCATGCTCTTTTCTTTCTTCATGATATCGGTATCCTCCCAAAAAGGTTAGTTATAGCTAATTTAATCCCTAATACGCTGCCTCTTCGATGTCAAGAAATTACCATGAGAACACGTGGTGATTTTTAAACAAGATGTCTCAGGTTTTGCCTTAGCCACTTGATTATGAATATAAGCTATGTATTATTTATTTTTATTAAAAAATGAATACAATTATCTCTCCTCGATTTGTTATTTCTTACATAATTTGCATAAATGAACAAAGAATATACGCTTTCTTTGTAAAAAGAATCAATATAATTCAGAATTTGATTTTTGTTAAAAATTAAAACAAGTTGAGCAGGGCGAAGCGTGCGATTTGTCCCACAGTTCTTAACGAGCGTCTGAGGCAAAGCCTGAGACGTCTCGTTAAGAACGAAATATCGCTTTCGCAAAGCGTGTAACATCTCGTTTACTGACATCATGAAGGAGGAGAATTTATGGATCATGTAAAATTTCAATCTTCCCATATTCTGGCTTCTGGCGGGCTTCACCGTTTTATTCCGCTCTCAGACGTTCCTTTTTTTATTCAGGGAAGCAGGCAACCAAGGTTTTGTAATGTGGATCCGGAGATTCCGAAAAAGCGTTTAAAATCGGCTCGATTTCCGCTATCAGATCGGCACTCGGTGTATTCATTATTATGGTGAGGCTTGATGTCCGTTATCGGTGGACCGATGTCCTGGCTCCGCCTTTCCATTATCGGTGCGGCTCCCACAGAGCTTACTGCGGCAACTTACGGTGCACAGCTTGCGGCTTGGAAGGACTTTCCGATCCGGGCTACAACATACAGGTGCTTGCGGTTTCCTGGTTTGCCATGGCTCCCTAAACGGTGCAGGGTGGCTTCTTTTTCACCGGGTTGCCACCAGGGGCTCGAGAAAATCAGAGAAAAAGATGTCCGAGGCGATATGAAGTGGCTTGCCGTCATGTCCACAGCCTGCTCCATCGGTATTTTTGCCTACCTTTTTGCGAATCTCATTATCGGAAAAGGCGGTCTTAGAGATTTGAACATCGGAAACGCCTATGCTTGCTTTGGCGGTGCGATATTTATGATACTGCTCGAGAAATTTATTGTGCCTAGGTTCCGAAGCTTGCGGAGTACTCTTTGGGAATCGCTATGATTCTGGGGATTGCAGGTTGCCATCCTCTTCGGAAAATAAAGGGAAAGGAGTCAAAGTTATGGAAAGCAAGAATATATGCCGATTTGGAGAAAAGAAAAGTATCCTGATGGGAAGCCCTACGAATATTTTAGCGGCTCTTACCGCGTTTATCCAGTGCTTTTACCTCTGTATTCGTTATAACTGTTGGCCGAATCCAGTTTGTTCTCGAAGCTTGGGGAATGCTTCTGATTTCCTCGGTGCTTTCTACGTAGTAGAGACCGGTTTCTTATTATGCGGCACTCGGCATGTCCGGAACCTACTAAGCTTCCTTTCCGGAAATATCGGAAATATGCGTGTTCCCTGCGCAGCTCTTGCACAGGATGTGACGAAGAGTGAGCCCGGAACCATTCAGGCGGAGGTGGTTTCCACCATGGCAATCCTGTGGCTCCATCATCACGAACCTCATTGCAACTACGGCGGCCGCCTTTGTGGGAGCGGCAGTAGTTACCGTTTTGCCTGCAGTTGTGAGTGAAGTTAAAATCCTATGCTTCTGCAGCCATTTTTCAGTGCAACGCTCGGAAATTTCGGAATAAAGAACCCGAAGCTTGCGCTGATCGGCTTGGCGATTCCATTTGCTGCAAAGGCTGTCGGAGGACTTCGGCTAGCTCATTATCCTCTTATCAGGTATTTGGAACGGTTATTTTTCCAGGATTTTCTATGTAATGGATAAGAAGAAGGCACAGGCGGCATAAAGGATTAAGAAAGAAAAAGAATAGAACTGCATAGATAAGGAGGAAATTATGTGGTGGAAAGAGTGTAAAAGATTTGCAAGAGGAAATTGTGGCATGCGAAGAGAGGTGCATAAGATTCCGGAGCTTGGCTTTAACACTGAAAACGCGTGAGTTTGTTGTGAAGAAGCTGGATGAAATCGGCATTCCCTATACACTTTCTAAGAAGGACAGCAGTATTATTGCGACCATGAAGTGCGGAAAACCAGGGAAAGGTTCTTGCTCTTCGTGCGAGACATGGATGCCCCTTCCGATTACGGAAGATACAGGCTCTTGCCTTTACCTCGACTCATCCGGGGATGCATGCATGCCTGCGGACATGATACGCATACAGCCATGTTACTTGGTGCAGATTAGGTGCTCTATCCGCATAGAGAAGAGCTTTCCGGCGAGATTCGTTTCTTCTTCCAGACCGCAGAGAGCTGGCTAAAGGGTTCCGCTGTTGTCATTGAGAACGGAGGAATGGAGGCGTAGATGCGGTTTTTCGGAATCCATATCGGAAGCATCTTGGATAAGAACATTCCTGCAGGAACCATCGCTTGTATTCCGGAGATCAGTTGTACTCCTAGTGATCGTTTTTGTTCTGGACGTAAAGGGCGTGGCTGTCATGCTTCCACACCGGAAAAGCGGGAATTGATCCGATTAATATTGCATCCCACATCGTTCTCGCATTGCAGACCATCAATACCAGAGGGATCGCCGCAACGGATGCCGGAGTCATTACATGGGCACGATCCGAGAGGAGTAGTAGTCAATGCTATTCCGTCAACCGTACACATTGAGGAACCACCCGTGCCTTTAAAAAGAAGATATCAGGCAGAAGCTGGCAAAACGAATCGGTGAAATCGCAAAAACCACTGCGGAGGCTTTGGCAGCAGTGTAGACTATACCATGGATTGGGGCGCACCTCCCTGTTATCAATGATAAGGATATGGCGCTCTTTGCCCAGGATGCCATCAGGATATCTCGGAGAGCATATGGTTACTATAGAGAGAGCCGAACATGGGAGGAGAAGATTTTGCCCTCTACCTGCAGAAGGCACCAGGAGCATTTGATGTTCTAAGTTCCACGAATCCGGTAAAGAAGACCGATTATCCGCATCATAATCCGAAGTTTGGCGTGGATGAGGATGTATTCTGGATAGGTAGCGCAAAGCTTTGCTGGCGAGTGCGGAGAAATTCCTGAAGTAAAAGGCTGACCTCACCATACAGGTGATAACGACTTTTCCTTCGTGTTTTCGAGATGAGGAGGGGACTCGCGTTTCCATAAATTCCTGCTCTGTAAAAAGTGGCTTTCGTTTGGAGGCTTTGTCCCTTTCGGAGTCACTTTCTCACTTCGATTCAAACTTGTTATCTTGGCGGTTCATACTTCGTTATCTTGTCGCATTTGTGTTGCAGTGTATTGCTTCGTTCATTCTCCCAATAGGTAAAAGATTTTGTCAGTTGATAAAGAAATAAAAAGAGTAATCAATAATCCTTTTGATACAATGGTTTCGACAAAAACTATGCAAAGGAGATTACTCTCATGGAGTGATATAGCACTATTAGAGGTTTTGGTAAAAGGTTTACTTGATGCAGAAAATAAATTTTTTGAAAATCCTAAGGACTTTAGTTCTTTGGAGAGGTCTATAAAAAGCTCTACAGAGGCTTTTTCTGCTTCTTTCTTGGGGGAAGTCCTATCAAGAATGAACTCTATGCTTAGTGAGTGTGGAGCCAGAAAAGAACGTTTCAACATTCAGAGAGTCGATAAGCGGATGCTGATTACCTCTGTTGGGGATGTTGTATTTGATTGTACGTATTTCAAGAGAAAAATAGAGCAAGGAGGTCACTCTTACTTGCTTGAAGAACTTATAGGCTTGGATTCTCATGAGCGGTTTAGTGAAGAAGCTGAGGTAATGCTGCTCACGGAGGCATTAAAAACAAGCTATCGTGAGGCGACAAAGGTATTACCATCCAAGCAAAGAATTAGCAAAACCACAGTAATGAATAAAATACATGGTCTAACAGATAGTGTTACACTCGAGGGTCTTTCCGGCAAGAAGCAAGTGGAGTATCTCTTTATCGAAGCAGATGAAGATCACATTGCAGAACAGCATGGTAAGGAGTCCAAGGATAATAAGAGCTTCATTTCCTAAACTGATTTACGTACACGAAGGAAAGTTGAATCCGGCTGTAAAGGAAAAAGAACTCAAAAATAGTTTTTATTTTTGCCAGCCTTTATCCCGGGAAAGAAGGAATGCATGTCTTTGGGCTAAGGTTTTCTGACTACATTGAAAAAGACATATGATAAAGAGAAGTTAAAGAAAGTATTCATTAGTGGAGATGGAGCCCAGTGGATAAAGAATGGGACGGGTTTATTGAAAAATCAGTCTTTTGTGCAGATAAATTTCACTTGATGAAATATATTAATCAGGCTGCAGCACAGATGTTAGATGAAAAGGATATCGCCAAAGAAAATTATGGCATTTACTATACTCTAAGCATTCCACGAAGGCTTCATTCTCAAAAATATATAGATTGTATGGCGGCATCAGGGAGAAATACAGAGAATAGAAAAGCTTACGGACGTATGTGTTAGAGGGTGGGCAGCTATCAGAAGAACGCTAAGAAACAAACTTGTGCAAAGGCTGTAGTGCAGAGAGAGTCATGTAAGTCATGTGTTATCTGACCGCTTAAGTTCAAGGCCTTTATCATGGAGCCAAAAAGGCGCTGACAAGATGAGTAAGCTAAGGTGTTATGAGAAAAACTATGGAAGAAAGCTTCTTCAGTTGGTGAAAAGAGGTCGAGAAGAAAAGGAAGCTGAAGTCGACCGGAACAGAAGGGATAAGTGTAAAGAAATAAGGCTTAGAGATGTGTTAAAGAGCACTATGATGCGTCAAAGATATATATAGACGGACTCCATGCATCAATTCCGGGAGAAACAGTTAGAGAAAACTTTCTCCATACGGAACCACTCTCCGTTTATTATAAAATTTTGACATGACATAAAAATGATAATAAGATAAATGAAAAAGTTGAGACCCTTTATCAAGGTGTATTTTTGAAGCTCGCTAACTGACAGTAAGTTTACTCCATCTTCATTCCACTATCTCGTTGATCCTCTTTCGCACTTCGTATAATGAAAAGCACAGTTTGTATCTTGCAGAAAATGGGACTTATTTAGAAGATACAGGATGTTTTAAAAGGACAAAAGATTTTCCGAATTTTCTCTGATTGCTGGCTTGCCGCGGTGCAGGAGAAATGCGATCAGTACCGTGACGGTCATTGATACACCGGACGGTGCCAAAATGGCTTTCGGGCGGAGAGTTTGTCATTACGACCGCCTATATGTTAAAAGACGATGAAGAGGCACTTCTTGCCTTTATTCATACCCTGCATCGGCGAAAGGTCAGTGCGCTCGGAATTAAGCAGGGACGTTATATCGAAACCATTCCTGACTCTGGCAGTTTCACTTGCCGATGATCTTGGCCTTCCTCATCTTTTGATTCCGCAGAAGTTTCCCTATGCGGACATTATCAGCAATTCTGAGTGAGCTTGTGAATCAGCAAACGAATCGACTGATTCAGGCGAATTTGATTCAGTCACCAAGTTCACGGAACTGGCTGTGAGCGACGCCAGCATCCCGATATCCTTGCAACTTTTCATGTCGATAGTGGGGTTCCGGCAGCGTTTTGGATTTTGAAACGATGCAAATCTGGTATTCGGATTCGGAGTATGCCTCAGCAGCGCTTTGCAGGCGGAAAGAATTCTTTCTCATCGGGATCTTGACCGGGCGCGGTATGATCTTCGTCTGGTTGCCAATCAAAGTCGAAGCTTCAGGTACTCATTTTTGAAAAAGGGGTCTTGGAACGGGAGACGGAGAAAAGCACTAATGCATTACTAATGCAGGAAGAGGATCAGAGCTTTAAGATTGACGCAAAATACAACCACAAACATTATCCTTCGAGAGCAGATACATCATCTCCAATCAGCTTGAGTTGCGGAACGGTATAAAAGGACTCCTCATCACAGGACATTTGATTCACAATATCCAAGAGCAAACGAAATTCATAATCGTGCGAAAATCTTCGACTGATTTTATCACATGCGGAATCGTCTTGGAAGTGGATATCAATAACATTAAGCAACGCTTTAAAAAGGAATTTCAGCAACAATACAAGTAAGATGCTGGAGGAAATGAGTACGAAATCTTTGACATTTCCATTCGGAGATTTTGAAATTTACTGCCGGATGCTCACTATGTGAAACTGAGCGACATCATCTATTTTTGTTCTGAGCATTCGACCAAAGGAACGGAAGCTGATGGAGAAGCATATTGCCGAAGCCTTTTCTCGGATTCAGAGCTGTATTGTAAATATCCCCTTTACCATTTCTTTTGGTATCGGCAGATATTATGAGAATATAGAGTCAAAATTCATTTGAGCTACCAGGAGGCTCGTGAAGTCATTCGCTTGAGCTATATCCTGGTTTAACTGCATTTTGTATTATGAAAAATGGTTCATTCCGGATTTTTCTTCCGATTCTGGACAATCAGGAAGCCTTGGAAGCTTGCAGAAATTGTTTGCAACCTCTACTCGACTATGACCAGAAAACACGGAAAAATATGTTGGAGACTTTGCAAGTTGTTTCCAGTGTGACTGGAATCTGGAAAGCTTTGCTGCGGGCAGGTGTTTCTACACCAGGTCGGTAGAAATATCGCGTAGACAAATCGGAAGAATTAATCCATCAGGAATTTCCGGGGCATAGCGACAGACTCTTCCTGAAAGTACCATTCTGACATATAGCATGAGTAGAAGCTCCCGGATTGGACGGAATAAAAGACGGAAAAATCACCTTGTCAAGAGATTAGGAAGAAGCGGGAATGAAGAACAGGGAAATGGCGAGTAAAGAAAGGCAAAAAGACCGGGACAGCAAAAAGGAAATAGACCGTGAATCTATGGGAGACGCGGGCGGAGAGACAGACAGTCAACAGGAGAATAAAAGAGTGCTTACGGCAGCAGGAAGAGTCTATGCAGGCGGATTACCGCACAGAGGCCTCGCGCTAAACTTCTCCTGCGCGAACTAGAAGGAGATTCATCCGGAGGGCCGGCTCCAACCACAAGAAATCATTGTCCGTATGTGCCTCCACAGTCTCCATGTGGATGAAGAACCCGGGGATCGGAGGCTTCCCTGTCACGGAAAATGGAACCGATTGCCGGTCGTTTCCAGAAAGACGAGGACTGGAGCATTCTTCACCGCTGCATACGTTGCGGAAAAACTGAATTTAAACAGAGCGCTTGCCGATGACAATCCCATTCTCTGATGCAGCTCGCGGTAGCCTCTTGCCTCACCGCCTTTTCCGCTCAGTTGATTTGGAGCATTTTCTGCAGAAAATGCCGGATCGAAAAACAGTAGGCGGGATGAATTTTCAGAAAGAAAATCTATGCTAAAAATAAAAGTAAGATAAGAAGGAAAGAAGAACCGGTTATCGCCGAAAAGGACGAAAAGTCATCACACAAGAAGACCAAAAGAATAGTGTCGGAAGATTGCTTTTTGTGGTATTTGCCGTTCTTCTGCAGATTTCCTGGTTCTATCTTCTGCTGGTTCATCTTGTTGACAAGTATATCTTTATTTCGATTGGTTTTCGGATTCTTTCGTTCTTTTCCATTTTTCTATCATTGGAAAGAGAACCAATGCTTCCATCAAGATGAGCTGGGTGGTTTTTTGTTATAGCGGCACCGATTCTGGGGTGGGTGCTTTATATTTTGTTATACAGCACCAATTTCAGAAGAACCATGCAAAAGCGTTTTGAACTCGCGGACGAATGCTTTCCTATTTGGATCAGAGCCCACAGTATTTTTTAAAGTGCTACGAAGAGAGGATCGGGTGGCGGGAAATCAGTTTTCACCATGTTGGAGCAATTGCTGGGTTTTCCGGTTTACAGAAATACGAGGTGGTTTTCTATGAGGAAGCCAGTCTGGGCTTTGAGGCGCAGATAGAAGCCTTTCGAGGAGCCAAAAGTTTATTTTCATGGAGTATCACGCTTTATAGAAGATAGGAAAGCTTCGGAGATGAAGAAGTCCTTCTGGCAAAAAGCGAAGGAGGGCGTGAGAGTGCGTCTCTTCTGATGACGATGTGGGCTCTGTCGGTTTGTGAATCCGCGCCTTTTGTGCAGGAGCTGGAAGATGGCGGAATTCAGTGCCGTATCTTTAATCCTACTGTGCCGATTGTAAATCTCTTTTATGAACAACCGCGATCACCGGAAAATCACCGTTATAGATGGGCAGATCGGTTTTAGCAGGGGGATACAATTTGGCGATGAGTATTTTAATATCCATTCTCCTTACGGCTATTGGAAAGACACGGGAATTCGTTTGCGGGGAGAGGCAGTCGGAACACTGACCTTGCTTTTTCTGGAGATGTGGCATGCTATGGATGACAGTCTGGTGCGCAGGATTTACAATTATCTCCCGAGGCACGAATGCGTTTTTCCGGGGAAGGATACTGTGCTCCCTACAGAGATTCTCCTATTGACAACTAGACAATCGGAGAAGACGTTTATCTGAATCTGATTGCTTCTGCGGAAGACTGCATTTATATCACGACACCTTATCTGATTATTACCGACGAGATGAGCCGCGCGCTTACCAATGCGGCAAGGCGCGGAGTGGATGTTCGCATTGTTTTACCGGGAATTCCGGATAAAAAACTGATTTATGCAATCAGTCGATCTTATTATGCTCAGCTTCTTAGAGCCGGAGTGCGCATCTATGAATATACACCGGGCTTTACTTCATTTCCAAGCAAGTACTAGTGGATCATCGTATTGCCAGCAGTGGGGACGATCAACATGACTCACCGTTCCTCTACCATCATTTTTGAAAATGGAGTGCTGATTTATGAAAGTCCCTGCATTTTGACATTGCGGATGATTTCTATGAAGTCTTCCGCGTTTCTCAGGGAGGTCAGTCCGGAATGGGAAAGAAAAGAGCCTCTTAAAAAGAAGCATTTCAAGGCTTTTTGCGTTTTATGGCACCGCTACTCTAGCGGTGCTTTTCGTTCTTATTCGATAGAAGCTTTATTAAAATATTTATGAATTTGAAATAAATTATGTCTTATATTATGCTACTATCTGATTGTTTTATGTCAGCTTAATGTTCGTTATCAGATGAGTTAGTGGAGGAATATATGAAAAATGCCCCTAATTGTGCAGCGATTTACAGGATCAGGATGTATTTTGCACTTATTGCGGAGAGAAAGTGGAGTCCGGAGCGGAGCAGGCAGCGGAAGCAGAACGTGAGGCAGTAGACGGAGCAGGCGCCTCTGAAACAGCGCTGACACTCGGAATATGCAAGATATACGGTAGAAGAAAAGAAAGAAAAAGGGTTTTCACCGGTTATTTTTATCGGTCTGTTCCTTTTGCTTGCCATTGTTGTGGCGGCTGTCTTTTCCTTCGGTAAAAATTTATTTTCCGGCGGTTTGAACTTAAGTCCGGAACAGAAATTCGTAAACTACCAGTATGCGTATCTCGAGGACAAGTTTAAAGCCTTGAGGATCTCGGTTTCCTTCATACGGAAGAGAAGCAAGGCGACGCTGGTTCTGACCGGAGAGGTGGAAGGAGACGAAGAGATTAATAAATATCTGGAGGATACGGCGCTGACTCTGGAATCGAAAACCGATTTGGATAAGGGCAGTCTGCAGATGAACATGGGCTTAAAGCTCATGGGAAGTGATATCCTGGAGGCTTATGGAGAATATGCGGACGGGAAAATCGGTTTTTCCGTTCCTACGATAGAACGAGAACTTCTATAAGGGTGATTATAAGAAAAATTTATGAGAATCTGACCGGCGAAAAACGGATGAAACGCCCTGATTTAAAGCAGTTTCAGAGAATACGCTGGAAAAAGTTGAGAAAGAAGTACGGCGCTCTGCTCTCCACACTGATTACCGAGGATAATCTTACAGTGGAGAAGACGAAGTTTACCTTAGATTCCGTCAGAAAGGACTATAGGAGAGGTTTATACCTTTAAGCCGAAAGCAAAAGACATACAAGCCTTCATGGAAAAAGCTTGCGACGATGGTGGAGAAGGATAAGGATTTGAGACTCTCTTAGAGCAGGGCTATGGTAACGGATTCGAGGCGGCTATGGGGGCTCGAAGAAGAGCCGGATGCAAAAGGAGATGCTTACACAACTGGCGGAGAATCTCCGGGACAATGCGGAAGAGACGGGAAGACAATCGAAGACGCCAATTTCACTTGGGGAGATTGCTAGAAGGGAAAGAACTTTCACTTAAATTAAGATTTCTCGGATCAGGAGTCTACAGCCTGGAAATCGGAAAAGACGGCGCAAAGACCGTGGAACAGCTAATGCACAGCCATCCGACCGTGAAAACTATTATCTTAGCAATACTTACACAAAGAAGGGTAAGACATTGAAGGGAAGTATTTCCGGCGGAAACGGTATCATCAATATTCAGGGCTTGGAATATTCCATTGAAACGGATAAGAGTCGGTTCTAATGCCTTACGGTACTTATTCGTAAAAAGGATCCGACCGGAATGGGCGGAGAGGCAAAGTGTGACCGTGAAAGAGGGAAAAACGGTACGGATCTGATGAACTGGTCATCAGCGGGCTGCAATCCCATTACCTGGATTTGATTCTCTGAAAATCAACTTGAACAGCACGGACAAGACGAAGCTTTCCGCACCGAAGGGAAAGATGTGGATATCTCCGATTACTCCGAAGAGAATTGTCGGAACTTGCCGAAAAATTCGAGCAGGGCTTCGAGCATATTTTTGAGAGCTTGGAAGATGCTTCCGGCGTGAAAAAGATAATGCTCTTTTAGATGAATCGTTGCTTTGGAGGTCACCTTGATTATAGCGCTGAGACTTGGCTCGAAATGATAGAAATGGTACAATCAAAAGTGTATTTTTATAAAGGAGGGTGATCGAAATGACCGAAACCGAACGCCAATCAATACTTAGTAGTGCAAAGACCTTCTTTTCGGAATCAGTATTGCAGAAAACCATAAAGCCAACACAGAAAAAGCTTACCAGTTTGTCAAAGTTTAATATCAATCCATTCACTCCATAAGTATCTGGCTCAATTTGCTTTTTGGTGATTCCTCTCCCCAGAGTATGGCAAAAGCACTGATTTATCCTCGGGTTCTGGGCACTTCAATTTCAACGACATTTGGCACACAGCTACAATACTTTTTGTAATGAAGTCTCATCGTCATACGCTTCCACCACTTCTGGAATTGATATTGAATATATTGATGCTATTGATGGCCGTCGTAAGTATTGCTGCAAGTAAAAAGCCAGCGTGAGCCACAATTAACGATGATGTTGATACTATCAAGCGGCACTCACTGCTATCCGTAATTTGGCTACGAACCAATCACTTGATTTAAATATCACCGATTGCATTGTTGGTATTTTTTATGGTACTGAAAAATCTCTTTCCCAGTCGTATAAGTGTATTAATGAAGAGTACCCGGTATATGTTGGAAAAGGAGTTTTGGTATCGACTAACTGGCGACAGTGATTTCTATGATGACCTTATCGACACTTTTCGCCGAAGTAGCCGGTGAAATGGATGGTTCTGCAATGATTAATCAAATTATTCAACGTCTTGCTCGTGATTGATGATAAAACAATGATTAACCCTTTTTCTCCGATAAAACAGCTTCTTTAAGCTGAATACCGATTCTTTCTTGCCATCTCGACAGGGACAGCATTGCCTATTTGCTTGTATTGGTCATCAATACCACCGCAAAAATGCCCAGTCATCAGGGAATGACTGAATTCTTGCGGATTCTCTTACAGTAAATGGGCGGGTTTCTTCGGGATGGCATCTTTCTGTTTGCTTTTGTGAAGGACTGCACGTTAGCGTCAAACAAGGTTCTTCCCTAACTAATACGGCGAGCCATTCCTCTGCGTCCTCCACCAGAATAATACGATTTCCCATATGTTCTTTTTGCAATATCTTCTGGCAAATCCTGCCCAGCATCCTCCTGGCGGAACCAGTGCTAATACCCTTTTTCTTCTTCTCACTGTATTCTACGCCATCGCTTTCAGGACAACCTTTAAGAGCTTCACGCAACGTTGTCATTTTTATCTTCTTCGCTCGGATAGCTGATTCGATATTTGTATCATTACGAATACCCACGATAACGATACGCTCTCTTTTCTGTCCTACTCCGAAATATGCAGCATTGAGAATTCTGTTGTGTGTGATACTGCAGTGCTTCAAGTACATTGATAATCGTAGTGAGTGTGCGCCCTTTATCATGTGAGACTAACCCGCGTACGTTTTCGCCATAAATATCTTTTGGATTAACTTCCTTGACACAGCGGGCAAATTCATGAAACAAAGTTCCTCTTGTATCCTCGAACCCGAGCTTTTTCCAGCATAAGAAAACGCTTGACACGAAATCCTCCCGTCACGATGTCAACTTTATTTCTGAATCGTGTAAAATCAACATTGTGAATATCATCACAAATGACGTTCCAATTTGCTCGATTGGTTCGTAATGGTTTCCAACAAGCCTTTGTCGAATTCCACGTACTCGACCGTTTTAATCCCTGCTTTTTCAGAGGCCGAGAGCTAATCCGCCAGCTCCTGCGAACACGTCTATGGCGGTAACATCATCGTTCCCGATCATCGGTGTATCGATTCCTTTCGCACCTGTACTAAAATCCATGATTTCATTTGGAGCCACTGAGAGTAACTGACACAAATCCTCAACCCTCGTCTTCAAAGGATTGTAATCATTGACAACGCATAACAGACACTTGATTTTTGGTAATTCCTAAGCCGCTCAGCCAGTTCTGTATAGGTTTTGATTCTTTGCTCATCCATAGCCCTCTCGAATTCTTACTTTTGACAGATACGATCGAAATCACCATCCCTTCGGAAGTTATGATTTTTATATTAATACTTAGTGACCCAAAAATCAACCTTTCATACAGCTTCGATCAGTACTATCTCCGATAGCCATTTGAAGGCCTTCCCCTTTTATGTTATGCTACAAGAACAGGAGAAAAACAAAATAACGCAGGGTACATACTGTTTGAAGGGGAAAGTACATGAGAAACTGTCCTAATTGTGGAAATGCGGTGCAAAGACGGCTGTTTGCTTTTGCACGCATTGCGGAGAGAAGCTGGAGGAGCGCCCTAGGAGAGGGAATGCCGGTGCAGGAGGCTATAGGAGGCGAAGCTCCCTGTGCAGAATTGTGTGAATGAGGTGCATGCTGGCTTCGGATGGCGCTTTCTCCAAGAAACTAAGGGGTCTCAAGAAACTAAGGGGAAAAAGGGAGGGAAGCCCTATTTCTTCATTGGCCTGGCGGCTGTGCTGATCTTAGTCTTTGTCGGTGTTTTTGTTTTGGGAAGACAGTTCTTTCCATGGGGCTTTTCTAAGTCCGAAGCAGAAATTCCTAAAGTATCAGGCGGATTACTTTAACGAAAAGCTAAAAGAATGTAGAGGCCTTGGAGATCTTCCCTCTAACGAAAAACATCACTTTACCATAAACGGAGAGGTGAAGGGAAACAAAGAGGTAGCAAAGTATCTGGAAGACTCTTCCATCGTGGTGAAGACCAAGACAAATCCGGAAAGGGAAGTTATCAAGCAAGCCTGCTCTTTAATCTCATGGGAGAAGATGTGTTGGATGCCTATGGAGAATATGAAGACAGGAAGATCGGATTTGCGTTTCCTCTCTGGAAAAGAGAGTTTTTATCAGGGAGAGCTTCAGTCTATTTTGAGCAATTTATCCGATACCGAGATAGAGCTTCCGAACTTCAAAAAGAAGAAGGAAAACCGAAAGCTTGCCGAAAAAGTTATTCAAGAAATACGGAAGCCTGATATCCGAATATTTTACCGAAGAGAATTTTTACGGTAGAAAAGGGAAGCTTTTAGGATGTCGATTTATGGGGAGGACTTCGAAGAGAAAGAATTCAAGGTACAATCTACAGATTTAAGCCGAGCGGAAGATCTGGAGGATCTTGGAGAAAAATTGCCGATAAGCTGGAAAAGGATGAGGACTGTGCAAAATTCCTGACACAAAGCGAGACTCGGTATCATAATTTCAAAACCACATAGATTATTATGGATTTATAGATGAGGTCACTGTCTGACTTTTGCCGATTGGCTTCGTGAGAATGCGGAAGAACTCATGAAAGAAAAGCTTGAAGAGATGCATATTAGTGGCTACTTACCATGGAAGGAAGGAAGTCAGCGAATTGAAATAGAAAGCTGATCTAGGGATGACGATGAATTTAAAGTGGGAAAGATGGAGATAGAGTATTCTTTTAAATGCGTTAGTGGGAGGTATAAAAAATAAGAGCAGAGCTTTTCTCAGTTTCGGCTATATCCAAGGAGTCCATGGTGATTTTTATTCGGAACGTATATCGAGATAACGGAAAACACTGGATGGAATTTTCAGCTTTACGGAAGTGGTTTTTGGAACTTTTGGAGATGTGGAATATTCCGTGGAAAAAGGGAAGAAGGATAAGATTTTGGCTTTACCGTACGGAGAGTATGAATTTAGAGTTGCTGGCGCTAAAAGCGAGGATGACGGTAAAAAGCCGGGAAAAAGAACAGTACGGGTTATGAAATAAAAATTAGCGGATTAGACGATGACGATTCATCCGAATCAAATCCATCAGCATACATGTCAATGCGAAGGAAGGGCGGATCTTTCTAAACCGAAGGGAAAAGACGGTAGACATTTCCGACTATACTTGGGATGAGGTGAATGAGTTGGGAGAGGCATTCTCGGAGGAGTTTTCGAATATTAGAGAGGAAATATTCGGTAACTAAAGCTCGGAAAGCTTATCGAAAAAGTGTGAAGAAGACAATGACCGAGCATTTCACAGCTTAGAGTAAAATTTTAGTTGGCATGGGGCTGTAAAAATCAAAAATAATTTTCTAGCAATATAGGTCTGAACTTGGGCACGCTCGTTAGCTTCGCCTCGACTGAGCAGTGGTTTGTTAATCACTGCTCACTTTTGCTTCGTAAAGCAAATTCCTTCGGAAGTTGGTCTGTAACAGGATGGCTTTTTCTGATGAAAAGTCTGTCCTTACGGATACTAAGAAGATCGCATACGGAGAAGTGAGCTATGACCGTCATGTATATCAAGTGCGGGATGAGTATGGGATTAAGGAATCTTATGGAGGGCTTAGGCTCTGCACGAAAAAGACGGTCGTGAGGCTTCCGTTGGGAGCTGCACTCTAGCAATGAAGGCGGGCGCATGTTTGAGCCTGAAGGGCGAGTTTGCTGCAGGAGCCTGAGTGAAAAGCGAGTGCAGCGAGTAGGAAACGTAGTGGTGTCTTTGAGGCAGAGCCTAAGCAAAAGCAAGACATTTCTGTATGATGGAGTTGCCAACGATTACTTGACAGTAGCATTTCACAGAAAAAGGGGATAGCCATTTGAAGGCCTTTCCTTTTTATGTTATGCTACATCGTATAAGACAGGAGAAAAAGGCCGGCAATGTCCGCGCTAGCTTGAAGGGAGAAAAAGACATGGCAAAATGTCCGAATTGTGGAAAAAGAAGTTAGTGAAGGATTCGGTTCTGCACAAATTGTGGAGAAAAAGCTGGAGCCAGTTGAGCCTGCGCAGAGTGCAGAGCCCTGCTGCGGCGACAGCGGAGGAAGCGCCCAGTGACCGAGCCTCAGTACCGAAGCGGTAACTGAGCCGGTAACGGAAGAGCCTGCAGCAGAAGTAGCTGGTATCCGAAGCACCTGTATCCGGAGAGTCGGTATCCGAAGCACCGGTATCCGAAGCACCGGTATCCGAAGTACCGGTATCCGAAGTACCGATTGCGCCGATGATGGAGGAGGCGGTATATGAGAGCTCGCCGGAGCGCCGGGGAAATGACGGGCAGAGCAAGAGACTCCGGAAGAAAAGAAGAAACAGCCACCGTATTTTCTGATTGGGTTTCGGCTGTTGCGCTGCTTGTATTGATCGCTTTTTGTCGCCTTGGGGAAAAATACTCGGCGGCTTGAATCCGATACAGCTTTTTGGGAGTAGGGACTCCGGGACAAAAGTTCTCGGCTATCAGGTGGATTATTTTTAACGGCAAAATGAAAGCCCTGGAGGAGTTTGGATTGCTTCGCATGGATGATAAGCGGGCTTTGACCCCTTACCATGACCGGAGAAGCAAAAAGGAAATAAAGACGTTGCGGAGTATCTGGAAGACAGCTCCGTAGTTCTAAAACGAAGGCTAACCTGGATAAGGGAAATCTCCAGGCAAGTTTGCTCGTTAAATTGACAGGAAACTCGGTGCTGGATGCCTACGGTGAATATGATAACGGAAACCTTTCCTTGCCTTCCCGTCCATCGATAAGACGCTTTATAAAGCGGACGTAAAGACCTGGTTCGAAAATGCTACGGGAGAAGATGTACAGCTTCCGGATCTGAAGAAGATAAAGGAAAAATCGAAAACTCGGAAAGAAGCTTTTTAATGAAGTACGGAATGCTCCTTTTCCAAGTCGATTACCAAGGAGAATCTCACTACGGAGAAGGGAAGCTTCAAAATAGAAGATTTGGATGAGGATTTGAAAGATGCAAAATATAAGGAATAAGATATACCTTTTAAGCCTAAAGGCAGGAAGAAATTGAGAAATTTGTAGAGAAGCTTGCGGATATGGTGGAAAAGGATAAGGATCTGGAGAAGTTTATCGAACAGGGCGCCTACGGAAAACATCTTGAATCCATCTTGGGATACGGAAGAGATGAATCTGCTGCCGAGCAGCTTTCCGACCTAGCGGATATTCTTCGCGACCGTGCAGAAGAGATCGGAGAGAATGCAGAGGAAAATGGCTCACCTGGGTAGTCGGGGTGGAGGGGAAGACTTTACACGAAATTTATCTTTTCTCCGACTACGATGACAACGGAGAACTTGACACGGAGGAAGAAGCCTACGTCGTTCTGGCATCCGGAAAAAGATAAAGAGGAAGTGGCGGAATATTTCACTATTTCTCCGAACGGTTATTCTTCGGTGGTCTATCTTTGGAATACGTATAAGAAAAAGGGGAAAAACACTGGACTTTGGAACGATTATCGGCAAGTTGGACACTTTCTATTTAGATAAAATGGACTATACCATCGAGACGGGAAAGAAGTATCTTGTTCTCCTTATGGAGAGTATAAGTTTAGAAACGTAGAAGGAGATAGCGGAAAAGGCAACCCTTACCGTAAAGGCCGGAAAACAGAACAGTACAGACTGTGAGCTGAAAATGAGCGGGCTGTCTGACTTAGACTATCATGATATCCGCTCCATGACTCTCAATATCAATGTGAAGGAGGGAGCGGACATCGTAAGCCCAAGGAAAGACGGAGGACATTACCGATTATTCCACCGACGAGCTCTATGACTTGATGAGCGAGTTTTCTTCTGAAATCCGGAATATTGGGGAGGAAGTTTTTAGTGGATATTAATGGAGGAAAATCATAGATGGAAGAGCAGATTTGCGAGATAAAGGAATCTGGGACTTCACTACCAAAGAGGGGGAGAGCAGTATTGAAAGGCTCTCCTTTCTTTCCATAAAGGGAAATTCTGGGCATAAGGGAGAAAACGGAGCTCGGGAAAGAGTACGCTTTTGAAAGCTCTTGCGGGGATTCTGCCCCTACAGCGAGGGAGAAATCGTCCCTTGCACCGGAAAACCAAGGGACAGCTTTCCTATCTGCCACAGGACCTTTCTCTTTATGAGAGTCTTACGGCTATGGAGAATCTGTATTTTTATGGAAAAATACAGGGACTTCGAAGAAGGTCATCTTCACAAGGGCGAGCTGGCTTCTTAGGGAACTTGGCCTGGAAGAGAAAGCCGGAGAGCGCCTCTCTGCACTATCGGGCGGGATGAAGCGTAGAGTTCATCTGGCCTCCGCTCTCATGAAAAGACCGGCTATTCTCCTTTTGGATGAACCGACTGTGGGTGCGACAACGAATCCTATGAGAGGATTTTTGTCTCTTCTTAGGAAAATGAAAAGCGCAGGGCACGGCCATGCTTCTTATCAGCCACGGTAGGGAGAATTGGAGGAAATAGCAGATCGCATTGTGTATTTAGAGGATGGGAAGATAGTGGAATAAAATGAGCTTGTAAGTAGATGGAAAGATAGTGGAAAAACTGGCTTATAAGTAGATGGGAAGATAGTGGAATGAATGGTTTTTTAGCAGCCTTAAAAAGGATATCTGTTTGTTCTTTCGAAAAGGGGACTCTTCTCCTTCTTTTTCCCTTGCTTTTACTTCCCTCTTTCTCCTTTTCTTCCGGGAAGCTCCGGCGGTCTGCAAGCTTTTTCCGGTTTCGGTGATTGACGAGGATGAAACCCCTGATGTCGAAAAACCCTCATTCGACAAAATGGAGGAGGTCGAACTTTTTTCGAAGTGCATAAAATCAGTCGAGAGGATATTTCGGAAGAATTGGAGAAGGGAAGTGTCGGCGTTCTGCGCATTCCCAAGAACTTCTTTTATACGGCTTATCGTTTTCAGGGAGAGCCGGTAGACTTGATTTTAAATGAAAGAAGAGCTACGGAAGGCGCCATCTTGGAATCGGTTTTCACCTCCATTATGAAAAATCATGCGGAAAAAGAACAGGAAATGAGCCTTGCGGTTTTTCATACGGCTTATGGAGAGAAGCTCTCCTTCGGAAGAGGAAGAAGCTTTATCACAGGGCTTCGGAACGATTGCTCACAGCGGTTTTTAAAGAGACAGCTTATTTTTCAGAATGAGGAAATCGGGGCAAATGTAGCGCTTGCGCTGGTCATGCGGATTGCCTCCGCCCTGCTTTTCCTATTTCTATCCTTCATCAGCTTATCGATGGTATCCGCCGTTCCGGAGGAGGAAAAGAAGGCATTGTCTCCCGATTTAAGCAAATGGGAGGAAGAGGCTTTTTACCTCTCAAAATTCCTGCTACTGTTTCTTCTCGCCCTGCCGGTTCTTTTCTTTATCGCTTCTTTTTCTTTACAGGACTTTTTCCTTGTCAGTGGAAATGCTTCTTTTGCCCCTGTATTGTACGCTTTCCTTATTGAGCTTTTTATCTTTCTTTGGGGCATTTTCAGCTTCATACGAGAGAACGACTGGCAAAAACTTCTCTGTTTGTCTGCTTTTTCTGCTCCTGCTCTTCACGGGAAGGCTGTCTAGCGCGGGAGGCTATCTTTTTCTCTGGCCTCGGTTCTCTCCTATCAGTATCAATGCCGTCCTTTGAAGGCCTCAGCGCAGATATGATCCGAGCGCTTAATGCCTTTCGTCCTGCCGCTCGGGCTATTCCCTCTTTTGGGAATTCTGCTTCTTTTTATGCAAGGCTTTATGGAGAAGAGAGACCTATTCGAAAAAGGACAGTACGTTGGAAAAAGAAGTCCGATCGAAAAGGAAACGTGTTTCATAAGAGGAAGGGCGTGAAGAGACAGATTCCCCGGGAAAAACAATTTCTTGATGCACTGCCTTTCTTTCCCTTTGTGGAGGGGTATATTCTGCTGGGCAGAACGGTCGGAGTCCTCCTTTTTCTTCTGTTTTGCCTCTGTCTGGGAAGATATGCCGAGGATAAGACGCAGGAAAAATAGCGGTCTATCTTGTGAATGAGGACAATGGAGAGTGGAGCCGGGAACTGATTCGGGATATGGATGCGGAAAAGAGCCTGGAGATACAGCTCATTCCGGAAAGGAAAAAGGAGGAAAAACTCCTCTACAGCGGATAAGGAAGGTGTACTGACGATTCGGAAAGGCTATACCGGAGGTCAGGAAGAAAAGGAAGCTCCTCTGTGAGAGCGGCAGTGCTTCTCTTTTCGGAAATGGGGCTACGGGAAATCGTAGCAGCCGTGGTAGCGGGAGAAAAGATTGAAGAGAGGGCGAACGACTATCTCCCTCTCTTTTAGGGCGGGAACTCCGTACGAACGAACAAGACTTGCTTTACGAAAAAAATCAAAAATTATAAAAGAACAAGTCCGTTATATACGGTAACAAAAACAAAACGGTGCAATGCGGGAAGAACTCTTCTCTCCGCGAAGAGAGGCGGTTTATGCCTTTTTACTCTATTTCTTTCTGTTCTCCCTGGCTTCCATTTTTTCGGAGAAGGAGAAGAAAAAGAGTCTGCGCTAGGTTGCAAAAGTATAGCCGGTGCAAACGAAGGTATCTCATCGGGCTCTTTTCGTCTTTCTGGGTGTCAGTCTTTGCTTTTTCTTTTTGCGCTCCGGCTCGACTTACGTTTTTCATGCGATGCTGTCCCTTTTTCTTACACGCTCTTTCTCTTCGGCTTCTCCGCTTTCTTTCCATAAGAGTGCTCGGAGAGGGGCAGAGACCGGACTCAGCTTAAATTTGGGGCTGTTTTTCTGCCTTTCGGGAGGCACTTTTATGGATTTTAGCGCCCTAAGCGGATGGGTAAAATACCTGCCCTGTCTTTCTCCTGTCGGTTTATTCTTAAAAGGCACGGAAGGGGATCTTTGGCGCCTGCCATTCTTCTACTAATCGGTTTATGGACTTGCCATTCTTCTGCTAATCGGTTTAAGAGCCTGCCATTCTTCTTATGACAGGCCTATGCGCCTGCCTTTCGGGAGTCCATCCAGATTTCCCATAATCCCGTGAGAAGCAGATTTTCATCCACGATGATGGAATGTCTGCAGTAGGGACAAATTAGGTGGGAAAGCCCGCCGGTTGCAAGAAGGGTGGCCTCTTGCCCGAGTTCCTTTAAGAAGCGGTCGATGAGGCCGTCTAAGGCGCCTGCCGTACCGTAAATAATACCGGAACGCATGGCATCGACGGTATTTAGGGAAATCAGTTTCTTAGCCGGAGCAACGTCAATAGAAGGAAGGAGCGAGGTTTCTTTTGCCAAGGCATTCATGGAAATGCCTACGCCGGGGAGGATGACGCCTCCCGTAAATACCCCTTCCCGATTCACTACGGTAAGGGTACTGGCCGTTCCCATGTCAATGATAATGGCGGGAAGAGGATAGCGTTTCTTTACGGCAACAGCGGACACGATTAAGTCCGGGCCGACGTCGGCGTAGGACGCAGCGGAAAAAGAAACAGCGGAAACATTTTCCCGGTTAACGATAAAGCACCTCGAAATGCCTAAAATCCCCGCGGCTTCCTGAAAAGAGCCGGTGAGCTCCGGCACAACGGAGGACAGTACCACGGCCTGAAGTCGTGGGCGGAAATCTTAAGAAGGGTACAGATTTCATTGATGTCCGCCGCATACTCGTAGCTGGTTTTTACGGTTACTTTCCATGCAGAAAATCTGCGTAATCTCCTTTCCTGAATACATCCGAAATTGGTGTGGTATTTCCACAGTCAATGGCTAAAAATCATGGCTTCCCCTTACTGAATTCGCACAAGTTCTATTTTTCTAAATAGTACCGACTTCTGTTTGCTAAATCTTTTGCTTTTTCTAAATAGTACCGACTTCTGTTTGCTAAATCCTTTTTGCTTTTTGCTAAATATTTTCGACTTCTTCTTTGGTGAAACGGATTCCCTGTAAGATACGCAAAATGACGGGGGAGACAAGCAGATTCACCAAGAGCTCAATCAGGAAGTTTACGCCCAAAATGCTGAAGAGCAGAAAGTGGACAACTGTGTCCTGCCCTTTACTCAAAGAGTAGAGAGTCTCCTGAAAGAAGAGGATGAGACCCAGAATAAATATCCCGGTATTCACGACGGGAGCCAGTATAGCCGGAAGAAGAATTCGGAGAAACTTTTTGCTCGTGCAGTTCACACTTAGCCCCTGCAAGGTACCCTGCAAGGGTGCTTTTCAGGAGGCAAAGCAGGAGGGTGATCAGCGGTCTTTGCGAGAATAAGATGTAGCTGCCCGCATCATTTCCCCGGAAACAACGGAGAAGCAGACCATGATTCCGAAAATGGCACCGAGAAACGCGGCACTGAGGTAGCCGTATAAAATTGCCGAGAGGATAACGGGATGAGCGTAAAGGTGATGTTAAACGATCTGAGTTTGATACTGCCTAAAATAAGCTGAAGACTGATTACAACTGCTGCCAGAATGGCTGTGCCGACAAGCCTGTGAACAAAGACTCTGTTTTCATAAAAACCCCTTTACTATAAGAAAAATAATTCCATTTTTCTGATACTACAAGGAAGTTTCTGAACTGTCAATCGAAAGCAAATCTTCTTAAATATTTAAGTATTGAAGGCAGTGACACTTGCAAAGAGGGCAGGGATTTTTGTAAAATGAAAGACAACTTTATGATAATTCTTAAGTTTTTAAGTAAAGGCGTCTGCTTTTAGCTTGGCGTTTAAGATGGATATAGAATCGAGACGATAAGATATGGTAGAGAGTTATACAGGAAATGGGCTTGCCCTTACTTTTTACAATCCTATTGCTGTATTACGCAATAAAAATTAATGGTTTTTCAAGATGTGGAGAGCATTCGCTCGAAGGGCGCGCTCCCATTCAAGATAAGAAGGGATATGGCAGGGAAGCCGGAATATTAGTTCTTATTTTTTGCAGCTATTTCGTTAGGGGCATCTTTTTGTATGCTTATTCATCCATTTTTAGGATATCGCTCATTTTGCTGGGATTCATTCTGGTCGCTATGCAATTTCGGCGTTTGGAGGAAAAAGTATAGTGGGATAAAAATGAAGAAGTATTCCGTACTCTTGGTCGATGACGAAGAGGATGTAGTAAAAGCAATCATGCAGAAGATCGATTGGGACGGCCTCGCTATTCGCTTTTTGGGCTATGCGAAAAACGGCTTGGAGGCACTGGAAATTGCCGAAGAAAAGCAGGTGGATGTAGTCCTTACCGATATTAAAATGCCGTATATGGACGGGCTGACTCTATCACACAAATTGAAAGAGCTTTACCCTTCCATTAAGATTGTTATCTTCTCGGGCTTTGATGAATTTGAATATGCTAAAGAGGCGATTCGACTCGAGGCGGAAGAATATGTATTAAAGCCGGTAGACAGCGGGAACTTTCCCGTATTTTCCGTACGATACACGAGAGACTGGACAAGGAATTTGACGAAAAACAGAATATTAATCATTTGAAGAATTATTATTTGGAGAGTCTGCCCATCCTGCAGGAGAGTTTTTATACCTCCCTGATAGAGGAAATGTTCGGCAAGAGGATTTGACACGGGCGATGTTGGACTACCAGATTGACTTGACGGGAAGTTCTATGCCGTGGTGATTCTGCATAACTCCATAAGTCTTTCGCCGGAAGGGATCAATCCGGTCTTAATCAGTATGTCTATTCGCAAGCTTGCGGAAGAGCGGATGCAAAAGGGGTGGAGAGCCTGCTTTCACCTACCTCGGAAACACGGTTATCCTTGCACAGCTAAAAAGAAGAAGAGCATTATCGCTTGACGGATGAAATGGAAACACTCTGTCGAATGGCAAAAGTATGTCTGTAATGCCACGATTACGGCGGGTATCGGAAAAACGGTAAGCTCCTTATTGGATTTACCGCTTTCTTATATGGGCGCACGCGACGCGGTAGCTTATCGTGTTCTATACGGACGGGGAAAGGCCATCGCGGTTTCCGACATCAACCCGGAGGAACGGGAAAACCCGTCTTTAAATCGGGAACTGCTGGATGAGGAAAGGCTTTTGGACGTTTATCGAAGCATCAGGATGGCATCCAAGGAAGAGCTTTTTCAGGACATTGATCTCTATATCCAAAACAGTCGTCTGGAGAAGCCCTCCTTGCAGGAATATCAATTTTTTTCTTAATGGAGCTTGTGACCAATATTCATAAGTTCCTTTTGTCCAATCAGGTGGATGCGACTCTTATTTTTCCGAAGGACGAGGATGTGTACCAGAAGGTGCAGCAGTTCAGTTTGGAAGAGCTTTCGGCTTGGATGAAGCGAATTTGTAGAAAGGATTCAGGGCATTATTCAGGAAAAGAGGAGCGATAAGACGAAGTCTTTGTCAAAAAGGCGGTGGAGCATGTGCACAGTCATTACATGGATAAAAACCTTTCCGTAGAAGGGCTTTCCATGGAGCTCCATGTTTCGGCATTATTTTTTTCGACGGTATTTAAGAGGAAACAGGAAGAGCTTTTATCAATTACCTTACGGATTATCGCATGGAGAAGGCTTTGCGTCTTCTCATTGAAGAGGAGGAAAAGACCTATATTATCGCAGAGTCGGTAGGCTATGCGGATCCGAATTATTTCAGCTATGCTTTTTAAGAAAAATTCGGAATGTCTCCTTCCAAATATAAAACCAGCGGGATGAAGCAAGAGGGTGTATGATGAGAATATCGGAAAAAGAAGAAAAAGAAGAAAAAGGAAGAAAAAGAAACACTTCCTGCAGGATATCTTTTTAAGAAAGGATTTTTCCTGCCCCTCTTTAAGGAGCCCGTTTTCGTTCTTTTTCACAATATGATTCTCATGAGCTTTATGCTCTTATCGATAATGATTATTCTCTTCTTATCCTCCGTTTTGTATCTGCAGTTTTCCGCACGGCTGAAGAAGAACGGGAAACACAGGCGAACAGCTTTTAAAACAGGGCGGAATTCGCCTGGAAGAATACCTGATCAGCATGCGACAGATTTTCGGATGCGATGTATTATGATGTGATTATGGGTTCCAATCTGAATTTATTGAAAGTGAATACTGAAATGAACCTCTTATATGAGGCACATAAGGACAGTCTTGTTTCTGTCGCCATCGAGGAGGAAAGCTTCTACGGCGGTTCCGAACTCAACGGAGAAGAAGAATCGAAGGTGGTGGAACAGGACTTTTTACGTCTGCCATGCAAGCAAGTGGAAAAATCTGCATTTTTCCTTCCGCATGTGCAGAATCTTTTGATGACCCCTCTTTAGACACACTGGGGAAGTTTCTCTCAGCCGCGTTGTGGAACTGATGAAAATGGAGTCAGCAGCAACGGTGTCCTGCTTGCTGACATGAATTTCAACACCATTGAGAGAATGATGAGAAGCTGAACTGGGGAAGATCAGTATCGTTACTTCTACCTTTGTGATAAAAAGGGCAATCTAATTTATCATCCCAGGATGCGGGAGATTTTACGAAATGATTTCCGGAGACATCGGATGTGCTTTCCGAGCTGGATGACGGATCCACTCATATCCAGGAGGGAGAAACAGTAAGTCGGTAATTGTGGATACGATAGGCTATACCGGGTGGAAGATGGTTGCCGTCTGGAGGAAGCACATCGATTTTTGCTCCGGCGGAATGTTATATTATGTTTTTATTCTAATTTCGTTAACTTATTAATTTCCTTCTTTTTAACCAGCTGGTATCTCTCGCCTGTCCTATCCGATTCGTAAGCTGAATGAGGATTTGGAGAAAATGGGGGCAGCGACTTTCTCTGGAAGATATCGCCCACTACGGCAGGCACGGAGATCATTCACCTGGGAAAAAACTTTGATGCAGTCTTTCCGACAGATAGACAGACTGACGGAAGAGAAGATAGAGCAGCAGGAAGAGAAAAGACAGACCGAGATGGATGCTGCAATCCCAGATTAATCCTCATTTCCTCTATAATACGCTGGAGTCCGTGGTATGGATGATAGAGAGCGGAAAAGAAGGATGACGCGGTATTTATGGTAACCGAGCTGGGAAGCTTTTTCCGTATCAGTCTTTCCGGCGGAAAAATATCATCCCTCTTTCGCAGGGAACTGCAGCATGCCAAGAACTATATGAATATCCAGCAAATCCGCTTTAAAGATAAGTTCAAGGTGGATTTTACGGTGAGTGAGGAGGTTATGCGATGTCTCACCGTAAAGCTTATCTTGCAGCCCATTCTGGAAAATGCCATTTATCACGGTATGGCGGGTGTGGATGAGGATGAAATCCATGTCAGAGGAGAAATGATTAGGGAGAGGAAAGTTCCATGATCCTTTTATCTGTGGAAGACAACGGCTTCGGCATGACAGAGGAAAAGGCAGCGTCCCTGCTCGATACGGAGGCGGAGATTTCCGATTTTTCCGACCGGAAGAAACGAGGTTCCGCGTAGGGACTGATTAATGACACAGGAGAATTCAATTGCGTTTCGGAACTCGTTTCGGTCTCCAGATCCACAGCGAACCGGATGAGGGAACCAGAGTGGAAGTTCGACTTCCTGCGATAGAGTATACGGAAGAAACACAGAAAAGTCTGGAGCATGGGAATATGCACAGCAGTTCAGACGGATTTCACGGAGGGGCAAAGAAAATGAAGGAAAATCGGATATTCACGGTGGCGGTAGCGGTCATAGCGATGATTCTTCTACTTCTCTCTGGGAAGATTCCTGGGGGAGAATAAACCGAAAAAAATATAAGATTACCATCGTAGTGACCAGGAGCAGTTCGGCATCCTGGGATAGTTTTTCGGAGGCTTAAATGCGAGCAATCAAACAATACAACATGGAATATAATTTTGTGACAACGAGCCGCTTCAGTTCTATTCAGCAGGAATATGTAAGCACCCTGCGGAAGTCAAGAACGGAACGGACGGCATGATTACAGAGTTACGCGCGACGGAGGGGACGGGAGAAATTTTAGATGAGCTTGGGAAGCAGGTGAAGATTGCCTTTAGTGGAAAGCGAGCGGGAAACCGTGAGTCCTGACCTTTTATTCCGACCTTTTCCGTGGATGAAGAGGCACTTTGGAACGGCACTCGGAAGGAAGTTTTCTAAAAGCTCCTTACAGACCGATACGCTGCGTATCGGATTCTTGCTGGAAATCAGAGTAAGGGCAATATGAAGACGCGTTTTGATGCCCCTAAAGAAGGTTTTTGGAGAGTGGAGGGAGAAATTGCCTGGGTGATTGAGGATCGCGGACAGTATCGAAAACGACCTTGAGCAGGAAAGCCATAAGAAGAGTGTGGATGTCATCATTGCTGGATAACGACGGTCTGGAAGCGGGTCGCACTATACACAGGATACCGGAAGAAAGCTTTATCGAGCTCGTATGGGGTAGGGAGATTCTGAGGAGTGATTTATGATTTGGATACGGGCGTGATTCTGAGCCTGATTGTTATCGACCATTATGATATGGCCTATTCGCGGTGGAAGCCTTGTGAAACAATTGTCCGAGGGGCGAAAGGATGGAGATACCCACCTTGTTGATTTTTATGTTGTGAAGGCCGAATATGTATAGTAAAAATGGAACGGATTCTGTTTCCGACAAATCAATAAAATGAACTGCCCTTTTTCCCCTCTAGGAAGGATTTGCACTAAGCTTTCGAAGGATTTGCAATCAAGCTTTCGAAAATTTGCAATCAGTCTCCGAAAAGAGAGGACTTGGAAGAGGGACTGTTCAAAGGAAAGAAGGAAGAGAGAAGAGATGCGTGGATAGGAGGAGAGTTCTGACTTGGATTCCGGTTATTCTTCTGCTTTTTCTTTATCTAGTTGTAAAACGAGTGAGAAGAAGGAAAAGAAGAAAATAAAGAGTCGGCATCACCCTGTATGACAGTCATGATACCTTTATCACCGGCATATGAGCGCTTTTGACAAGGGAAGATAGCGGAGAAGCGTGCGGAAGGCTATGAGGTGGATGTTCTCCGTTACAATGCGGAGGGAAGTCAGTCTGTGCAAAATGAACAGGTGGAGGAAATGTTGCAAAATTCCTGTGATGCTGTTTGTATCAATTTGGTGGATCGGACTGCACCTTCCGAGATTATTGACATGGCTAAGAAGAAAAATATACCGGTTGTCTTCTTTAACAGGGAACTTGTGGAAGAGGATTTGTACCGTTGGAATCAACTCTATTATGTCGGAGCGGATGCCAAGCAGTCCGGATATTACAGGAGAATTGGTAGTGGAGGATATGTTGGCAGAGGGTGAGAAAGAAGCGTCCGGAAGAGAAGAAGGAAAGGAAGACAGGCTTTCGGAAGAGCCGGAAGAGCTGGAAGAGCTGGAAGAGCCGAAGCCGGAAGAACTGGAAGAGCCGGCGGAATCAGAAGATATTACGGAGTCGGAAGACATTACAGAGTCGGAAACGGAATGGGGAGGAGAGCTTAGAAAAGGGACCTTAGGGGAAGAATTCGATACGACAGTACAGCCGAAAAACGGAGTCGAGAGAGCCCTAGCGTTGCCTCGAAGTGTGGACAAAAACGGAGACGGGAAGCTACAGCATGTCCTCTTTGAAGGAGAGGACATCAGACGCCATCATGCGGAACTGGCAGTGGTCAGTACTTGCAAAAGAATGGGATTCCCTGGAAAAGGCTGGCTACGGAATTGCAAACTGGAGTAGGGCGGAAGCGCAGAGCAGGATGATGCAGCTCTATTCGGAATTAGACAGATTGAATTAATTTTTCTAACAATGATGACATGGCACTGGCGTAGCTGGATGCGTATGATAAAAATAGGGTGCAAAAGGATGTGCACCCATGGATATACGGAATCGACGGAACCATTGCAGGTATCAATGCCGTTGAGGAGAAATGAAGGCGACGGTGTATAATGATCGAGATAGCATAGGCTCAGGTTCTTTTTCATATTGCCTTTCAGCTTGCGAAAGAGGAAGGAAAAGGAAGGGAATAGGGACATCCAGAAGATTACCAAAATTCTCTATAGGAAGGTAACAGGTGAAAATTATGCAGAATTCAGAGCGGAAGAGTAGTAGCGAAAAGAGAGTTGATTTTGCATCAGGGATTCCCTTTGGTGATTCTTTTGATGTGCTTTTTCTCGGTTTTCCGGAGAGTTCGAATCGGAGTTTATCCGCGATTCGCAGCTAGACTCGGAATTTGCCATGTATTATCTGGGCTTGGGTCTCTTTATCTTTCTGCTCTTTCATTTATTGCCTTTCTCGCTATGGAACGATTAGTTTTGGGAAAGCCGGACGAGAAGCCGGGCCCTATTCTTTTTACCTGGGGAAGTATGATGTTCACTGCGGGCTTGCGGCGGATATTCTGTTCTACTCTCTCCGTGAATGGATTTTAGATGAAAGAGCCATATATTCAAAGCCTTGGCCATGCGGAAGAGTGGGCGACGGTTTATACCTTGTTTCACTGGGGGTTTTCATTCCCTGGGGCTTCTATCTGGTTCTGCGGCGGCTTTTCGGGTTCATGCTTCATGTCCGGAAACGAAAGAGGCAGCGTTATTCGAAGCTTGCAGATCGATTCTAAAAAGAAAAGACGGACGGAATACTGGGACGCGGAATCGATCTTTTGGCTGTTTTTGCTTTGCTGGGGACTGCCACGACCTTTTCCGTAGCGACACCGCTCATGGCGGAAATTATCAGAAAGATTCTGCCCGGCTTTTCCACAGTGACCTTGACCATTCTGATTCTTGTTATTACCTGCGTGGTCTATACCTACTCTTCTTAAAGGGAATGGCGGGAATTTCTCTTTTGGCAAAAACCTGCACCTGGCTTTTTCTACTCTCTGTTGTTTTATGTCTTCTTTTTCGGAGGGGCAGGAAATTTTATTTTGAAGCACGGCTTTTCCGCCTTTGGAAAAATGGTGGAACACTTCCCGAGTATGGCGACCTATACGGATGCACTCGGAGAAAATCATTTTCCGGAGAACTGGACAATCTTTTACTGGGCTTACTGGATGGTTTGGTGTGTGGCGCTCCTTCTTTATCGGAAGCATCAGTAGGGAGAACGATACGACAAACCATATTGGGCGGGTATATCTTCGGAGTGGGCAGTACTTTTGTGAGCTTCCTGGTTTTGGGAAATTACAGCCTGTCTCTGGAACTCTTCCACAGAGTACCGATTCTCTCGATTTATGAGAAGACACAGTCTCTTTATGAGGTTATTGTACAAGCCTTGGAGGCTCTTCCTGCTGGCGCCCTTGGTATTGTGCTGCTCTTTTCTTACCATGCTTGCTTTTTATGCCACTTCGCTTTGATTCGATTGCTTTAGTGGCATCGCAGTACAGTTATAGAGAATTTGGAGGAAGGAGAGACCGAATAAGAAGGTGCAGGATTCTGGGCGGTTCTCTTGATTCTCTTACCGCTTGCTCTGGTTTTTTCGGAAAGCTCTATGGCAAATCTGCAATCGGTTTCGATTATTGCCGCTTTTTCCAATCGGATTTATCATCTTGCTCATCAGCTTCAGCTTTCTGAAAGATGCCAAGGCGTATTTGAAGGAGTTGGAAAAAGAGGAAAACAGGAACCGGCGAGGAAGAAGCGGGAAAGGAATAAAACGAAATGCTACAAGGTTTTTCAATTATGACAACGATATATGGCGTTTTTGTGGGCAGGCTTTGCGGACATCATGATACTGAACTTACTTTGGATTGTCTGCTCTCTTCCGATTGTGACATTCGGGATTTCACGACTGCTCTATACTATTGTACTTTAAAAATCGTGAAAGATGAGGATGACGGAAATTTTCGTATGTTTTTTCCGTTCTTTTAAAAAGGGAATTGGAAGGAAGGGCTCATTATCGGCTGATTCTTCTTCCCATCCTTGGCATTTTGATTTTTGACTATCGCTTCTTCACCGTGCTTTTTCAGAATCATGCCGTCCTTCGTTTCCTTCTGCAAGGCATTACCGATGCACTGATTTTACTTTGGATCTTCGAGTTTCTGTATGTATGGTCGCTTCTTCCCGCTTTGAAAACAGCTGGCAGAAGGTGATGCTCCATGCTTTACTGATGTCCATTCAGCACCTTCCTTATACCTTGGGAATCCTAGCCTTGGACTTCGCATCGGTTCTTCTGGTTTTCTTTTTACTAAGACTTGTTCCGATGTTTGTTCCGTCTTCTTTACTTTTGGGATTTTCCGCTGCTGGCTGGATGAATTCCGTTTCTTCAGACGGATTTTTGCTCGCTACGAGAAAAAGAAACCGGAAGAACGGGAGTCCGAAGTGGAAAATATACAAAGTGAGGAATAAAAACTCCCCATAAAGGGAGGAGGCAGGGCAACACCAAGGTCGCTCCTGCCAAGTATTATGAAAAATCTATTTAATGAATAACGTTTATTTCGTTATCTATGTGCAGTATAAAAAGAGGCATGAATAAACTATGTTTATGCTGTAAACAATGTAATAACAAAATATGAATGAATCATGAACTGAGAGGGAATATGCTGTTTAGAGAGGATTTAACGGAAGAAAGGGATCCGTTTTCGGATTGGCCGAAGGGCTTCTATGAAGAGAGAAATCCGGAAAAAAGGGAAAAGCTTATTTTAGAAAAAATAAGACAACTGCAGGAGAAGCACCGGAAGAACAGAGTGAAAAAGAGAAACGGGAAGAAGAAAAGCGTGTGGAAAAGAGACGCTTAAGTGTACTCTATGAACGATATCCGAGTTTACAGGATCATCCGTTCCGGGAAAGCAAAGCATTTCAAAAGAATCCCGTCATTGTAGACCGGTATATGTACAGTTGGATGAATATTCTGATTGCTGGCAGAAGCGGGATTCATTTTTGGAACCGAAAGGCGGTAAAAAAGGAGCTTAAGAAGCTCCTCGATATTTTTGCTCCGGACGGGGGAACGGAAGCCGGAGAGGAACTTTCACAGCTTAGAGGAGAGAGATAGAATGCTTTGCCTTGCTTTTGGATTGAAAACTGCGCAAAGGATAAAAAGCTATGCCTCAACGGTCTTTCAGGATGATTCGTATGAGCGATGAGTCTCTGTCCAGAAAAGATGGCGGAGGAAATGGAGAGGTTCTGCTGTTTATTCCTATGTCGGTAAATCTGGAAGAAAAAGGCAAGACCGGTGAAAGAAGTACTTTTAGAGCTCTATTTCCGGAAGATTAACGGGGGAGAAGAGCAATGGAAGACGGTGATGGAAGAAAGAGGTCTGAATGGAAATAGAAGCAGTGATTTTTGATGTGGACGGAACGATTTGGGACAGTGTGGAAGGAAGTAGCGGAGTCTTGGACGGAGGCGTTTCAGAACTACAAAGAGAGCAAGGGAAGAAGCCTTACGGCTGCGGATTTGGAGCCGTATATGGGGCTCACGATGAAGCCATCGGAGAGGGACTGCTTCCCGGACTAGAAGGAGAGAAGAGAAGAAATCATGTGCTATGCCATGGAGTATGAAAATATTTATCTGGCAAAGCATCCCGGCAGGTCCGGATTTTGTTTCTACGGTGAAAAGTTTGGGGAAAGACGGAAAAACTCTTTATCGTCTCCAACTGTCAGTCCGGCTATATAGAAGCCATGCTTACTGCAGCAGACTTGGCATTCGGAGAAGGGCAGCCTTTTTCGGGACATCGAGTGCTTCGGAAATACCGGTAAATCCAAGGCGGAGAACATCCGTCTTGTTATGGAAAAGAAACGGTTTGAGTCAGGAAAAGACGGTTTATCTTAGCGATACCGCATTGGACTGCGCTTCCGCAAAGGAATGCGGATTCCTTTATTTTTGCTTCATACGGTTTTGGAAATCCGGAAAGCTTTGAAGAGAAAAATCACTTGTCTTAAGGAACTTCCGGAAGCTCTGAAACAGCTTGCAAAGAGGGGATAGAGCTTGTTTCCATTACAAAAATTTGTAAAAAGTCCATTTGTGCTAGAATATAATTCTACAGAAAGATACAAAGAGGTATTTTTATGGGGTCATATACGGTGTTACAATGGACTACTATGCTCTATTGCATGTTCGGATGGTGTTTTGAATCGACTTACTGTTCTATTAGAGTCGGACATCTACAAAACAGAGGATTTTGTCATGATATGGCTTGCCGATTTACGGCGTAGGACAACTCTCCTACTTCTGATTACTGAGGGACATGAGGGAGTCGACTGTATTTGTTCTTGGTCGGTTTCTTCGGCGGTACCTGCTTGGAGCTCGTTACCGATTTTAATGAACAAAAATCTTCCATATGCGTTGGTGGGATTATTCGCAGAATCCCTGAACTTTCACGGCTATGTTGCTTACCGGCATCCATTGGATGAGGATTTGCCGCCATTTTTGTGATACAGGTTGTGCATCCTCAGTGCCAGTATTCCGGAGACCTGGTCGTACATCACCTTTGTTGTGATGAATAGCATTTTTTATACTTTATTTGTGGAAGACGTGATTATCTCCGTGATTGCCGCACTGGAACTGAAGGAAAGAGTTACACGCCTGGCTGCAAATTCCGAGGAGATTCAGCTTTTTAAGAAAGTCCATTGCCGAAGTCTATGAGAAACTTGCGGATACTAAGGCGGAATGGGAACAGTCCGCGAAGAAATCAGGAAGTACAAAAGGCGGAAGGAAGTGTAGCGGTGGCAAAGCTGGTAGCCAGCAGCCTGAAGAATTCTGTCGTAGCAGTGGCAGGGAATGTCAAGGATTCAGCGGAAGCTATTTGCTCTCGGCAGAAAACGCTCGTTGAGTTGGAAAAAGCTAAGACCTGTCTGGAAGAGCGACTTTCGCTTCGGAGGATGGCGGAAATGAAAAAACAGCGGAAAGATGCCATGGTGGGTAAAACGATGCTTCGAAACAATCCGGATGCGGTGTCCGAGGCAAATGGATTTGATGATTTAAAGAAGGCGGCTTTGAAGCTTTGAAGGATATAAAACAGCATGAAACCCTTTACGAAAACAGAAGCTGAATCAAGCTCTTTAGGAGGAGGAAATGAGTTTAGCATGCACGATGGAAGGTCTCATGGCGGGAATTCCGTCATTCGAAAAATAGTTTGAAATGGGACAGGGAAATGGCGAAAAATTACGGAAAAAGATCAGGTCTATGATTTCAGCCTGGGAAATCCGGTTGTGCCGGTACTCTATGAGGTGAAAAATGCCATTATCAGTCTTTTTAGAAAATCAAGACCCGCATGAGATTCACGGCTATATGAAAAATGCCGGCTTTGAGGATGTTCGGGCACAAGTTGCAAAACATTTGAATTCCGCTTCGAGGCAGAACTATCATAAAGACAATATTTTACTTTGTGCAGGTGCTGCAGGGGACTGAATATCCTCATGCGTTGCCTTTTTGGATGAGGGAGGACGAGGTGCTTTTGCTTTTGCTCCGTATTTCACGGAGTATAAGTCCTATGTTTCTCATTATAAGGGAAAACTGGCTGTAGTGCCGATGAAGGCGGATGATTTTTCTCTGAATTTGGACGCTGCAGAGCGGATGATCAGACAGAGAACCAAGGCAGTGATTCTGAACAATCCGAATAACCCGAGTGGCATCTACTTTACTCCGAAGAAGAGCTGCTTCTTTTGACGAAAATGCTGAAGGAAGCGGAAGAAAGAGTAGGGCATCCAATTTATCTGATTTGTGATGAACCGTATCGCGAACTGGCCTATGACGGTCGAGAAGTTCCGTATTTGCTGAATCTGTATCGAAACAGTATTTATCTCTATTCCTTTTTCCAAGACACTTTCCATTCCGGGAGAGCGTATCGGTTATATGGCGATTTCCGATGAAAGTGGAAGACGGAGAGCTGCTGATGCAGGCGGCGATTATTGCCGGACGGACGCTAGCTTTGTCAATGCCCTTCCCTATTCCAAAAAGGTAATCAGGCAGTGTCTGGATGTGAAAAATCGATTTAACTTTCTATGACAGAAACCGTAAACTACTCTACACGGAGCTTACCGAAATGGATTTACCTGATGTGCCGCCGCAGAGACTCTTTTATCTTCTTGTGAAGTCTCCTCTGGAAGACACCGAGAGTTTTTGTGAAGCTTTGCGGAAAAACAGCACATTATTTGTGGTTCCGACAGACGGGTTTGGACTTCCCGGTTATTTTTCGTTTAGCCACTGTGTGCCTTATGGAAAATAGAAGCGTCTCTCCGGCCTTTCGTGCTTTAGCGGAGGATTGCAGGAACTGGGAGAGTGACAAGGAGGCAGAAGAGGATAGTCCTTTCTGCAGGATGCAAAAACACTTTCAAAAACGGGATCGCACGGATTTGTCCCGCGTTATTCGTTCGCAGAAAATGATAGCAAAGAGCAAGGCGTGTCCTTGCTCTTTTGCTATCATTGAGAGGGAACTCGAAACCTGTATTTACAGGAGAAGGTTCCGGAGTTGAGTATGAAAAGCTTTTGTAGTTACATCTTATGTAACTGTGTATAGAGATAATCGGAAACGTGATTAAAATATGTTTTATGACTTAAAGAAAAATAAAAAGATAAAGAAAAACAGTAGAAAAAGCAGGAAAGGATGAAAGAAATCTTACAGCACTGGACAAAGTTCGGAGACACTAATATAATCTCCTTTATAGTTAGTTAATATAAACTAACTAGCATGAGAGGGATGTATGGAGATGGGCAGAGTATTCTTTAAAAAAGAACAAGACAGTAGAAGATTTGGTAAAGAGCATCTCTGTCTGAATACACCGGTTATTGTCGGGTTAAAGCCGGCAGCAATCTTTACAGTCACGAAGGAAGAAGAAATTATTGGAAAGAGTGCTGCTTGGGAGAAGAAATGTGGGAGCAGAGAGGAACGGAAAAGCGAGCTTTCCATTTTGACCTTATATTCGGCAGAGAAGGAAAGCATTTACTATATCGAAAAGAAATCTTACTTCGTCATTTAGCGGATAAAAAGAGTACAGCGTTTTTGTATTCCCTTGCATCTGGGATATGGAGAAGGAGAAAACTGGATTTTGCGCTTTAGGAACGCTTCAAAACTATAAAAGGGGCAGGAGGGCCTTTCTCACGAGGTCAGGGATTTTCTTAGGCTATCCTCTTTGGGACATCCGTGCATTTATAGAGAATCCCAAGCAAAAAGCGAAGTTGACTGGATATTGGAAGGTTTACTTCGATGTAGAGGGGGCATTGAAACGTTTTCAACTCTTTGACGAATGTATAGCCCGCTTTACAGCACTTGCGGAGCGTTAGTGAGAATTTGGCTGTGATGGTCGAGTACTGTTGTGAGAAAACAAGGGCAGCATAGCCGGAACTGTTGTGAGAGGAAAATACGGAATAGCTGAAACGGTTGTAAGAGGGGAAACAGCTCTAGCTGAAAAAGATTCTCAGATTTATTCATCTGTGTTCCATCTATTCGAAAGGAGAAAACGGATTGCTAATAGGCAAAAGAGTGTTGCCATTGCAAACAAGTAATTCCCGGTAAAATAGTATGATATAGACAAAGGAGCAAATGGTTTTTATAAAGGAGGACAAACAATGATTAAGGTTGTATTTTGGAGTGAGACAGGGAATACAGAGGCCATGGCCGATGCGGTAGTAGAGGGCATTCAGGCTGCAGGCGGAGAGGAAAGGCAATCAGCGTATCCGATATTTCCGCAGCCGACTTTGGCAGGAGAATCCGTTTTTGCTTTAGGATGTCCCGCAATGGAGATGAGACTTTAGATGAGGGCGAGATGGAACCGTTCGTAGAGGAACTGCTTCCGTCCGTTTCGGGAAAAGAAAGATTGCTCTTTTCGGATCCTATGACTGGGGGTGATGGAGGTGGATGCGCACCTGGGAAGGAAGAATGAAAGAGGCCGGAGCGGTTTTTAGTGGCAGAGCCGTTATCTGCAACCCACACCGGATGAAGAAGGACTGGCAAACTGTAAGCTCTAGGGGAGGCATTGGCTAGGGCTTAAGGAAAAAGGAAATATCGCGGGTTTCACAAGCGATATTTTAGCTAGATATGATTTGAATAAACGAAAAATGATTTGAATAAACGAGGAATCGAGCGAAAAGCGTGTGATACTCGTTATGGATAGGAAGAGGCTCTGCACAAGCTAGGTCTCTTTTTCTTAATGAGTATCGTGCGCAAAAGTATGTTTAATATTTCAAAAATTTAATAAATACACAAGAAAGTGAGTGTAAAAATGACTTTACGGGCATTTTTAAAAGATTTAAGATAGAGCAATCAAATGATTAAAAATATTTAAACATATGAATTTCCTTTTTCATATATGAACTCTCTTTTTCATCACGGAAAGGATACGGAAAAATGAATCAGTTGAAAAATTGCTTGGAAAAACAGAGGGTTGAGATTCCCTTAATACAGGGTGGAATGGGAGTAGGCGTTTCCCTTTCCAGCGGCGAGGCTGTGGCGAAGACAGGCGCCATGGGTTGTATCAGCACTGCGGATTGTGGCTACCGGGAGGAGGATTTTTCATCGTTCTCCTGAGGAAGCGAATCTAAGAGCCTTTGCGAAAGGAGATTCGAAGGGCTAAGGAACTTAGTGAAGGAAAAGGACTGCTTTCCATTAACGCTATGGTTGCCACAAGACAGTGGGAGGATGCCATAAAAGTTGCCGTGGAAGAGGGAATTGATGCCGTGATTTCCGGAGCGGGTCTGCCCTTAAATCTGCCTGAGCTGGTGCCGGAGGGAAAGGCACTTATTGCGCCGATTGTTTCCAGCGGTCGGGCAGCCAGGTCATACTCAAAAACATGGAGCCAAAAGAATCAAAGAACTGCCGATTTTGTGGTTTTGGAAGGTCCCTTGGCAGGAGGACACCTGGGCTTTAAGGCTGTAGAAGTGGAGGAAGGGAAGGCTAAATCGCTAGTGGAATTGATTCCGGAAGTTTTGACCGTACTGCAGAGCTTTGAAGAAGAATTCGGCCGGGAAAATTCCGCTTTTTGCGGCAGGAGGAATCTGGAGCAGGAAGGCATTTTAAGGGTACAGGAGGCGGGAGCTTACGGTGTACAGATGGCTACTCGTTTTATCGGTACCAAGGAATGTGACGCAGTACTGCCTATAAAGAATATCTTATTTCAAGAGTGCAAAATGACCTTGCCATCATTCACAGTCCGAGTAGGAATGCCGGGAAGGGCGGTGAAGAGTCCTATGCTGGAAAAAGCTTGGGGAAACAGGTCGCATTCCTCCGAAGCATTGCTCTCGCTGTATTCACGGTTGTGAGCCGGGAAGCGTGAAATATTGTATTACCTATGCACTCATTTCCGCAGTAGAGGAAATACGGAAGAAGGTCTCTTCTTCTCCGGAAGCAATCTGGGAAAGCTTCGAGAAATTGTGTCGGTACGAGAAATTGTGGAGGAATTGTTTCCGGAGAAGGAAAAACCTCGCCCCGAAGGGACGGAGAACATTTTGAAAGTATAAAGGGTGTGGAGCCGCTTATGCCAGCTTCTTTTCCAACCACTCCTCTAAGACTACAGCTGATTCATTTTTCCTCTTTGGAAGCAAAGAGGAGACTGACATTTTTCCTTTTCCAGATGTTCTTTTACGAGTTGAATCAAGCTTTTCCTTTTTCAGGATTATTTTTCCAATTCCTCCCGATAGAGCTCGCGAAAACGAGGAAAAAGCTCTTCCTTGTGGTCAAACCATTTTCTTAAGTGGGTGGAGGGGCTGAAATCCTTCGCCCAATAGTCAATGCCGCTTTTTCCTTTGCCATTCCTCTTGGCCATAATCGGTCTGTTAATATTCGAAAACCGTCTGAATCGGCCTGTTCCAGATAAATTCGTTTCGTTTGTAATCGACACATATTGCACTCACTTTCTTCCTGAGAGGAAATCTGCAGTGTAGCAGAGAAAACGGGAGTACTGGAGTGAATCCCGGAAAACTCATTTTCCCTAAGAACTACACTACCAAATCGAGCCTATTACGATATTCGTTTTTATTGTACAGATAAATATAGCATATGCGAATAGCGGTTTCAGTGACTTAAAAGGGGGCTGTAAAAACGAGTATCGTGCGCTTTGCGTGCGGTATCTCGTTTTTACAGCCCCTTTTTTATGCTGTTTCCGGGAAGAAGATCTTCATATCGTCTTCTACGGTTCCGATTCCGGCAATACCGAAGTTCTCTACGAGAACCTTTGCTACATTCGGAGAAAGGAAGGCGGGCAGAGTTATTCAAGGTGAATATTCTTTACCCTAAGTAGAGAAGGGCAAGAAGCACGATAACACCTTCTGCTCATACCAAGCGATATTGTAAGCAAGAGGAAGTTTGTTTACATCGTCCAGACCGAATACTTCCTTCAGCTTCAGAGCGATTAAGGCTAAGGAGTAGAGTCGTTACACTGTCCGGCATCGAGAACTCTTGGGATTCCGCCGATATCGCCAAGGTCGAGCTTGTTGTACTTATACTTTGCACATCCCGCAGTTAAGATTACGGCATCCTTTGAAGAGCCTTTGCAAATTCTGTGTAGTAGTCTCTCTTCTTCTGTCTTCCGTCACAACCTGCCATAACCACGAACTTCTTGATCGCGCCGGACTTTACAGCCTCTACCACCTTATCGGCAAGGGCAAATACCTGCTCATGAGCAAATCCGCCTACGATGGTTCCGGTTTCGATTTCCGTTGGAGCGGGGCAGGACTTAGCCTGTTCAATGATGGCAGAGAAATCCCTTGATCTCGCCGTACTTTCCGCCGATGTGCTTGCATCCGGGATAACCCTGCGCACCGGTAGTCCAAAAGTCTGTCCTTGTAGCTGTCCTTTGGCGGAACGATACAGTTTGTGGTCGATGAGGATTGATCCGATTAAACGGCTCGAACTCTTCCTTCTGCTTCCACCATGCATTTCCGTAGTTTCCTGCGAAGTGCTTATACTTGTAAAGAAAGGATAATAGTGGGCGGAAGCATCTCGGAGTGGGTGTAAACATCTACGCCGGTTCCTTCTGTCTGATCCAGGAGCATTTCAGGTCTCTAAGGTCATGTCCGAAAACGAGGATTCCGGGATTGTTGCGAACACCGATATTTACGGTAGTGATTTCCGGATTTCCGTAAGTGGAGGTGTTTGCACTGTCCAGAAGTGCCATACCTTCTACGCCGGCCTTACCGGTTTCTAAGGTGAGGGCTACCAAATCGTCTACGAGAGGCTGTCGTCCAGGTGGCGTAAGAGCCTTCTGGATGAAAGCATCTACATTGCTGTCATCCTTTAAAAAGAGCATTGCATGCTTGGAGTAAGCGGCAAGTCCCTTAAGCGCCATAGGTAATTAACTCTCTTAGGAACGGATATCTTCATTTTCAGTAGCTAAAACACCGATGCTCTGTGCGAAAATTTCGTAATCCTTCTCGTTAACTTCTACGGTAGCAGCTTTCGGAAGCTTGGAGCTATCGGAAAGACTTGCTCTAACTGCATCTCTCATTGCAAAAGGTTTCTTTGATATTTTTCACGATGGCATCCTTATCAAAGTTTGCATTGGTGATGGTGATGAAAAGGTTCATGGTTACTCGGTGATTCAGTTCCTGGGAAACTTCATACCTTCCGTTCTTAACTGCTGAGCCACAGCAGACAAGCCTTTGGTAGCATAAACCAAAAGATCCTGCATAGCCGCGACTTCCGGCTTTTTTCCGCAAACACCGGATACGGTACATCCGGAACAGTTTGCTGTTTCCCTGACACTGGTAACGAAAACATCTTATTCTCCATTTTTCCCTCCCTAAGAAAAAAAGTTTGACTCATTCTAACTTTGCAAAGAGGCGTTTGCTTTCGAAAAATATCTCGGAAGAACGCTTCCCGCCGCTCGATGTTTTTCATTTTGCAATAAAAGGGAAGAAAAATATGTTGCGCGTGCAACAAAATAAGACTAGACTGTGCATTAATTAAATACAATGTGGGACTGTCAAAACATAATTTATATTCGGCAGGGGAAAGGAAGGCTATACTATGATTCCCGCAGTCCAATATTGAAGTGCTGTAAAGGAGAGACTATGACAGAAGAAAGAATGGCCTGTTGCGGCTGCAGTTGCTGGATGGCAGCTAAGGAAGAGCGGAAAAAGCTGGATAAGGACGAGGTTCTTCGTTATTCGGATATGGAAATCTTTATGGGATTGAGAAAGAGAATCTGAATGCCTTACTTTATTGTATGAAAAAGCTATGTACGCTCTTATAAGAAGGGAGAAATGATTCACCTGGAGGAAAATCATGAGAAGCATGTGGGGGTAGTGCTTTACGGCAGCATTCACATGATTAAAACGGATGTCTGGGGAAAGGAAACCCTGCTTACCTATATGGGAAGGGGGAAATTTTTCGGAGAAACCTTCGGAAACAGTGATTCCGAGGATGAGTACGTCTCTTTTTCTTTCCGCGGCAAAGACAGAGGTGCTTTTCCTTTTCTTTTTGAAAAGGCTATCCATGTTTGTAAAAACCAGTGCAGCTTTCACTTCCGTTTAATTGAGAATCTCTTTGATTTAATCAGTAAGAAAAATATTCAACTGATGGAGAAGATAGAGGTTACTTCACGCAGCAGTCTTAGGGAGAAAATCCTCGCGTACTTATCTTTGCAGGCACAAAAACAGAAGTCGAAGTATATAGAACTCGGCTTAAGCCGCACGGATATGGCTACAGTTTCTCTGCACAAACCGTTCCGCGATGACGAGGGAGCTTTTCCGCCCTAAAAAGAGGAGGCATTATTGACTTTGATCGAAATACCTTTATTTTTGAAGCAGTAATAGAAGACAAAAAGGAACTGTAGAAGGAGAAAAATCTCTTTCACAGTTCCTTATTTCTGTATCGCCCAAGAGCAGTTCACATGCTGTCGAGTATATAAAAATACCCTATACAATTATAGGTTCATTCTATCACAGATAGGGCGGAATAAGTAGTGAAATTTTTCTAAAAAGATGCAACTGTCGGATACTTCTTCTCCAGCTTCTCCAAAATATCCAAGTAGTGCTTCTGCACTCCTTTGGCAGTTTGCTCATCCTCAAAGCGCCTGGCTCTTCTCGTTGATTTCCTTAAAGTCCTCTTCGCTTAAAGCCTCTTTTCGGCAAAAGGGGTACTACACTGTTTTCCTTCTCGATATGGAGCTGTAACAAGTGGGCGTACAGCCATAACATGACAGGATATCCAGCTTTAACTCCGGACGAGGATTTTTCTTATATTCATTTAATGCGGTTTCTAAAGATAAAACGTCCGCCCTGCCCAGGTCGTGCTCCACCAGCATACCATTGGTTACCAGCTTGTCTCCAACAGATCTCCAACTTCTTGACCATCACAGGAAAAAGAAATTTCTCTTCCCTTACCGTGGTGATGCTTATCTGCATATTCTCGAACAAACTGGATAATTTCCCGGAAGTCCTCATCGGGAACTTCCTCCCCTGCATCAGTTGCAGGCAAACATGTTACTGGATGACGCCTAAGGCTCTATTGATATTGGCATGGTCTTCTTCCATGAGAATTACACTTTGATTCATAAACTTCCTCTTTCGTATTTATTGAAAATTTTTGCAATAGTAAATAGGAGAAGGGTTTCTTCAAAGTGCTGACCTATATAAGATTTCTATAGAACTACGGTATTACGCTATTCCTTAATTCGCTTAATCTGAACCGACAGTATTTTCCTTTATCTGTAAATGCTGTAATGGTTCTCATCAGGAGAATCCAGATGGAGCTTAGTATCCTTTAACATGCCCTCCATATCTTTTCTTCTCAACTGATAGTAAACCTTAGGATCTCCGGAAACGGCTTCCCAGAACGGGGCATGGATATCCTCTTCCTGCTGCCAGGAGGTTCTGTCCACATCCTGCTCTGTTAAGACATTGACTCTGTCGCAGGGCATACCGTTCAAAGAGAATCATCAATCTTTCTGTAGGCATCACTGGCATCGAGTCAGCCTCCAAAGCGTGTTTCTGTCCAAACTGAAAGGCGATATTCTCTAGGAAGAAAGACGGGAAGAATCCTCTGTCAGAACAGTGGTAACCAAAAGGGCGTAGCGTGCCTCCGCATCCTGCACTCTCTCCTGTAGCCATCCGTGAATGTTCATCACGTCAATCAACTCATTTAAGGGGCGAAGCTCTTTATTTACCGTCTTTTTCTGCTAAGCTTCCGTCAGCAAGAGCCTTCCATTGCTCTTTTTCGCCGTACATTACAATATCCTTAATCAACTCTTCCTGCAGTTGAATCTTATTGTATAACCAATAGTGAATCAGTCTAAAAATGCACTCATTACTCTGAAACCTCGCTTAACTTTTGCGTTTAATGTTTCAAGAACCGCATTCGGTTTAAACCGTGTACCATGCAAGCGTCCTCTAAAGGATTCCATCTGGGAGCTGGGGCAGCCCAGGCAGTGCATACCGACCTCGAGTAAGGTATCAATCAACTCCGGGTGCTCATTCACAATCTGTCCTACCAACATATCTCTGGAAATCTTTTGCCATTTTATATTTCCTCCTGATTTTTCTGCTTTTTGTTTTGCTCCCGTGTTTGGGAAAGGACAAAATCATCGATGTATAACGAGTATCTTTTATCAGCATGCGATACCTCTCAACGAACAGTAGTATAGCAAATACAATAAAAAGTGATGTTGCAAATGCAACAATTCGTGTTCTGATTGTGAAAATAAACTTAGTAAATCTACTATGCTTCTCAGGCGTTCTTCTTTCATGTATAATGCTAGAGGAATATGATCCGGAAGAAAAGGCGATGTCTGGAGAGCGTTTTTCTATAGGGAAAATCTTATTTTTCTCCGTAAAAGGATCAGGAAAGGAGCCGATATGGCGAGTAAAAGTAGCAGAGGTAAAGAAGCTGAACAGGAAGCTGATGGACTTTTGGATAGCAGTGTAAATGCATTCTTTGCCGTGGAAAAATATGAAAAACATCCTTTAGAAGAAGGCTTTCTTCCTTTGTATGAGGAGAGACTTGGGATTTGAAGAAAGGGCGGAAATATTTTTGTCACGAAACGGTTCCGCACTCATTGCTTTGTAGCTTCCCTAAGAAGCCTTTTCAAAGGGTTTCAGATGATGGCGTAAAGCACAGCGATTCTCCGGTCTTTAAGATTAAGGAGAACCGAACTCGAGATTGACAAGGCGTATATCCAATTAAATGTGGAAAAGTACGGCGGCATGATTTGTTCCCCTTGGCTGGACAGACCGCTTTCCATCGCGGGAAGAGTCTTGGTAAGAGCGAAAAAGGGCGTAGAGACGAAGCTGGTGAACATTGAACGCGACCTCCTCATTATTCGAACCTTGCGATTCATATGAATCGTGAAGTGAACGACGGTTACAAGTTCAATGCCCAGAAGGATATGCTGCCCCTGTTTTTCCACTATCGAAGGAAGGGGGCTTCAAGAAGACAGTTGCCGATGCAATTTCCGTGCAAAAAGGAGAGCATTCTGGACTGGGACTTGTTCCTCTACAATAGACAGAAGGCGACGATTTTTAGGAGGAAAGGAAGAGTTTATCGCAAGCGGAAGACTGGATGATTTGCAGTGTGCCTTTTTCTTCTCTACAGGGACTGCTTTCCGCTAAACCGAAGGAGAGTGTAGCACTCCACTGTGTTTATGATAACGAAGAGGTGGGAAGCGGCACGAAACAGGGAGCGGATTCGAGCTTCTTAAAGGATGTATTGCACTAGAATCCTCTTTAGCTTCGGACTGGGAGAGGAAGACTATATGAAGGCTTTGCAGAACAGCTTCCTCATTTCCGCCGACAATGCGCATGCCGTGCATCCGGCGCACCTCGACAAAGGCGGATGCATTAAACCGGCCGTATATGAATAAGGGAATCGTGCTGAAGTACAGTGCCAACCAGAAGTATACTACGGATGCCGTATCCGCTGCCGTATTTAAGCGTTTTTGCGAACAGGCGAAGGTGCCGTATCAGAGTTTTGCCAACCGTTCGGATATGCTGGGCGGTTCCACACTGGGGAATATCTCAAACAGTCAGGTGGCACTGAATACCGTAGACATCGGACTGCCGCAGCTTTCCATGCATTCCCGTATGAGACGGCAGGGTGGAAGATACCTACTATCTTGTGGAAGTGGCTAAGCTTTTTCTACTCTTCTTCGGTACTCGGAAGAGGAGACGGAAATCTCGAAATCAATTCTAAAGCGCTGTCAAAGCGGATAGAGAGGCAGCAGGAAGGTTGAAGCGAAGGAATTTTACAGGAGAGAAATTTTCTTTACGAAAGAAACAATTTATTTTGGAGGAAAAAGTATGGAACAAAAAGATTAGTTGAAATTGCTCGCCTTTATGGCATTTTCCACAGTTTTGGGAGCTTTGGAAATGTGGTAAACGGCTTCGTATGGTTTAACGGAATTCAGGTTATTTTCAGCTGGATTTTCATGTTTGCCTTATACTTTGTACCGTATGCCTTAATGGTAGGAGAATTGGGATCCGCATTTTAAAAATGCAGGTGGCGGAGTGAGCTCCTGGATTCGGGAAACGATGGGATCCAAGCTTGCCTATTATGCAGGCTGGATATGATTGGGCTTGTCATATCACCTATATTGCCAGTAAGCCAAGTGGCGGCTTGAAGGCTTTGTCTTGGGTGATTTTTCCGCAGTGCGGAATATTATGACAGTTTGCCGAGCTTTATGTGCAGTTGGCAACCCTTTGCCCTGCTTTTTGCTGTTCTGCTTTTGTGGCAAGCAGAGGGTTAAATCCTTTAAAAAGAGTATGGCAACGCTGGCAGGTTCCAGTATGTTTGTGATGTCCCTGCTCTATATTGTGATGATGTTTGCCGCACCGGTTTTAAACCCGAAAAGCAGATTATGTGAGCATGGATTTCAGTTTGAAAAGTTTGATTCGAATTTCCGCCTAGAGTACTTCACTTCCCTTTCCATTCTGGTTTTTGCGGTGGGTGGATGTGAGAAGATTTCTCCGTACGTAAACAAGGTAGAGAACCCCAGTAAAGGGCTTCCCTGAAAGGGGATGATTGCTCTGGCAATTATGGTTGTGGTTTGTGCGATGCTCGGAACCATTGCGATGGGGATGATGTTTGATCCTGCCTTAATCAATGAGTCGGAAAAGAGTTCTGCAGCTTATGCGGCGAATGGAGCTTACTGGGCATTCCAGAGACTGGGACAGTATTACAATATTGGAGATACTCTCCTGGTTATCTACGCATTATGTAATGTAATCGGACAGCTTGCAGTTTTGGTAATCAGTATTGATGCACCGCTTCGTATGCTTTTTAGACAATGAAGATACAAGACAGTTCATTCCGAAGAAACTTTTGAAGCAGAATGATGTAGGGGCTTACACAAACGGTATTATCATGGTAGCTGCTTTATCCGGATCCATTATTCTGGTTCAATCCTTTGTACCGGGGGCGGCAGCGGTTTTAAAAGCAGCTTACAAAAGCTCAATTCTGTATGTATGCCGCTTCGTTACCTCTGGGTATTTATTGCCCTACATTGCTCTTCGTAAAGGCAGGAAACAAGTTCAACCCGGAGTATCGCTTGTAAAGAATGATACCGTAGCTATCGGCTTCGGCGTTTGGTGCTTCCTGATTACTGCGGTTTGCTGTATCATGGGAATGCACTCTAAGGATACCCTGTACCATGGCTCTTAAATGCCATTACACCAATTGTTCTTTTGCCTTAGGAATAACCATGCCCCTATTGGCAAAAACGAAGCGAAAGCATAAAAGAAGTAAAATAATAGTTTCAGTAAAAATACAAGGTGAAAAGGGCGAATTGGGCTACGGTACAGAAGCCGAATAGCTTATCAAGTTGATTTACTGTAAAATCCCGTTCATTTTCGTCTTATCACGGAAGACAGAATGAAACAGGGATTTTGCGAGAATATTTTCGGAAATTCGAGTATAATAAGTCAAAGACAGCTTAAAAAGATGATTTTTAGGGAAGCGGTCGATTTACCTGTATAAAGATATGCCCGTAGGAAGATATTTCGGGGCAGGGAAAAGGCCGGAAGGAGAAGAAGGGACAATGAAAGATAACAGGCAATGCTACCGGAACAGAGAGTTGTCATGGCTTTTTATTTAATGAAAGAGTTCTAAATGAGGCAGTGAATCCTCGTGTGCCTCTTATGGAGAGACTGCAGTTCGTTTCCATTTACCAGACCAATTTTAGACGAATTTTTCATGGTGCGTGTGAACGCTCATGGAGCAGATGAACGGTACCACGAAGGACAACAAGACCGGCTTAAGCAGTAAGGAGCAAATCAAACTCATCTTGGAAGAGGTTGAGCGCTTGGAACTGAAGCGGAAGGAGATCTATGAGCAGCTGATGGGAGAGTTGGAAACCGGTTGGCATCCACATCATTAACTTCCAGAAGCTCTCTAAACAGGAACAAAGCCAGCTGGAAGCCTATTTCGATAAGGCGATTCGCCCCTACCTTTCTCCGATGATTGTCGGGAAGCAGCAGCCCTTCCCCTTCCTGCAGAATCGGGGCTTTATGCGGTGGCAAGGCTCGAGACAAAAGGGCGGAAAGAAACGGCTGGGGATTGTACCCTGTTGGAACCCCGTATTCAAAGAGACGATTGAAATTCCCGGTAGAAAAAGGTTACCACATGCTTTCGAGGAACTCATTCTCCATTTTGTATCGAAGCTTTATCCCGCTTACCAGATTCGGGAAAAATCCATTATCCGGATTACTAGAAACGCGGACATCGATGCAGGAGATGTTTATGATGAGGATTTGGACTACCGCGGAATGATGGAACAGCTTCTGAAGAAGAGGAAGCGTTTAAATCCGGTCAGACTGGAGCTTAGCCGCGACCTGCATAAGTCGATTAAGAAAAAGCTTGCAAAATTCCTCGGCATTTCCGAAGAACATGTTTTACATTGCGGCACGCCGCTCGACTTATCCTATCTGTTTACTTTGCAAAATACGATGCGGGAGCATCAGGAGTGGTATTATCCGAAATACAGTCCCAGAATGAGTCCGGAGATTCGAAGGGATGAGAATATCTTAAGTCAGGTGGAAAAACGGGATATTTTACTTTCTTATCCCTATGAGGCATGAAGAACTTCATCAGTTTTTGCAGGCGGCAGCAGATTCTTCCGTTCGTTCCATTAAGATAACGCTTTACCGCATGGCAAATCACAGTCAGATTGTGGATGCGCTTTGCGAGGCTGCGGAAAAATGGAAAAGAAGTGCTTGCTCTCGTGGAGTTACGTGCCAGATTTGATGAGGGCTGCCAACATTGAGATGTCCAGGCGTCTGGAGGATGCAGGATGTCAGGTGATTTACGGCCTTCCCGACTATAAGGTACACTCCAAACTCTGCCTCATTACGAAGCAAACGGAGGAGGGTATCCTTCCTCACCCAAATCGGTACCGGAAATTATAATGAGAAAACAGCGACGCTTTATACGGACTTAAGCCTGATGACTGCAAAATCAGGCTATCGGGCGAGATGCACTGGAGGTATTCCGGACTCTTCTTCTCAGGGGAAACCGTGGAGAAAGCTCGGCGCTTCGTTGCACCGAAGGCTCTGCAAAAATACGATTTTGGAAAAAGATAGCAGCGGAGGGCAGAAAGGCGGAAGCAGGGCTCAGCGCTTATATCGGTCTAAAGTTAAATGCGCTTACGGATAAGGACATTATCGATGCCTTGATTGAGGCTTCTCAAAAAGGCGTGGTGATACAACTTTTGATCCGCGGAATCTGTTGCCCTGATCCAGGGAATCCCCGGGAAGACGGAGAATATAGAGGTGCACAGCATAGTAGGACGTTTTCTGGAACATTCCCGCATTTATCGCTTCGGGCAGGGGAAGAAGAGGAAATATATATTGCAAGTGCAGACTTTATGACCAGAAATACCCTTCGAAAGAGTAGAGGTTGCCGCTCCGATTTATGATGAGCGTTGCAGGATGCGTGTACAGGGAAATTTTTGACCTGGGCTTTAAGGATACGGAAAAGGGAAAATGGCTTTCTTTCCGACGGCCTCTATCATGATCCCGAGGGTCTTGGAGAGAGCGCTTCGACTCAGGAGTTTCTTCTATAGGGAGGCCTATAGGAATTTGGAGTAAGAAAAATATGATTTTTATCTTTGCGGCGCATTACGGTGAAGTGGAAAATATCATAAAGCGTAAGAAAAATGGGGAAACGAAAGATTTCGTTTCCCTTTTTACAGTACTCTGCGGACGGAAGGGATGAGTCAGGAGTAAAGAAGGAACAAAAAGCAAGGCAGAACAGAGTTTTCCTGTATGAAAAAGAGAGTACGGGCGCAGACGGAAGGATATTGCTGACGATATGCGGGGAAGGACGGAATAATGCGGCAGCTGCGGTTGCAGCAACCTTGGCAAGAGAGGGGCAAAGAGAGGAGATCTTCTGCTTTCTATCGGCAGTGCAGCCATTCTGAAGGAAGCAGGAAAAGAGCATTCTTTGGGAAAATGGTTTTTGATTCATGCCCTGGAAGAGGCAGGAAGCGGAAGGGCTTTTACCCGGAGCTTCTATCAGACCGCCTTTCCTACAGCAAGACTGATTACAGGGGGATAAGGTATTACGGCGCTCGGATGAAAATTTGGCTACAGAGACGAAGTCTTATCCTTCTACAGAAAAGGAGATTTCTCCGGAGCGTGGCAGAGGAAGAGGGTGCTCCGCTTTTCTGGACAAATGAGTTTAGTGCTGCTATGCGGTGGGATGCCGGAGCGCATGGGTGCGGAGGAAGCTTACTCTACGACATGGAATCCACAGCGGTTTTCCAGTCTGCCAATGCCTTTCTTTCCTTAGAGAATTTATTTTTCTTACGCTGCGGAACGGACTTCGGAGTAGAGGAAAACGGAAGCGGGCAAAAGTGTGCAAGAAATGCTGCGGGAGCAGATGCGAAAGGAAGAGGAGAAGGTATTTTCTTTTTTCTCCACTTTTTAGAGCAACTGGATGCGGAGAAAGAAAAAGAGCAGGAGAAAAGAGGCAGCGTTTTTACAAGAAAGCACAGCGCTTGCCGAAGAGCTTCGTCTGTCCTTTGTCCTTGCAGAAAAAGCTGGGGGTCTACTTTCCTATGCGGAGAGTCTTTCTTCACCGTGGAGAGCCTATTTTTCAGAAAGAGAAGAAGGTGTCTTCCCTGTCGAGACAAGCGGGGAGGACAGAAAGTGCTTTCCGATTTCACGGCGTGGCTTTTACTGCAGGAAAAGCAGGGGAAGAGGATAGAGGAAGAGGATCAAGAGGAAGAGAATCAAAAGGAAGAGGATCAAGGGAAATGGATCAAGAGGAAATGAATAAAGAGTCGGAGAAGGCTCTTCCGCTTTATCCGCCTTTTTTTCGCATATCTATGTGGAGGAAGAACTACTTGGAGGGGAGGAAGTGCTCACGATTTTTAAGGGAAATTTCCGAAGGCGAAGCTCATTCCGATTCGACATTATAAAGACCTATTTAATGAAGAAAGCAGAATCGTGCCCTGCAGAGAAGAGCCGAAAACTCATCCTTGCAAAGAAAGAAGGGCAGAGGATTTATCCGGGAGCACCCTGTCTGCCAGAGCTTTTTCCGAGAGCACCTTCTATTATGCTTCGCTTCTTATGAACTGTCCCTTTCATTGTGCGTATTGTTACTTGCAGGAATGTCCCTTCCGCCAATCTGGTGCTCTTCCTCAATGCAGAGATTATTTTTCCGACTGCCAAAGGCTGATAAAAGAGAAGGGAGTTCTATCTTTGCATTTCCTATGACACGGATTTGCTGGCACTCGAAGAGCTTTTATCCTTATGTGGAGCGCTTCGCAAGGTTTTTGGAGAAAGAGCCGGAGCTCGCATCGAGGTACGAACCAAGGCAGGGGAGAAAGCCTTTTTTAAAAAGGATTCACAGAATGCAATTGTCTGAGGATGCGAAAAACGTCTGATTTTTGCCTTTACCTTATCTCCGGAGAAAAATCGTTTCGGAAGCGGAGCATGGAACGGCAGGTCTTAAAAGGGCGACTTAAGGCCATTAAAATGGCACTGGAAGAGGGCTTTACTCTGCGCCTTTGCTTTGATCCCATGCTTTATCATGCGGATTGGGAGAAGCTGTATACCGAACTTTTGGAAAAGGCTTTTCGGGAAATTCCTATTGAAAAGATATACGATGTAAGTGTTGGAAGTTTCCGCATTTCGGAAAGTTACTTAAAGGCCATGACGAAGTCCTGCGGGACTTCTCCCTATACCTCATTTCCTATGAAAAATACGGATGGCTATTATCATTATCCGAAGGAGCTTCTTTTCAAAATGGAAGGATTTTTAGAACAGAAGCTCCTAAAGACGATTCGAAAGAGAGATTTTTCGTTGGAACGAGTGGAAAGAATAGAAACAGTACCGCTTAGAGCAGGAATAGAGATACTGTCCGAACTTTTAGGACTGGAAAGAGATGGAAATACCATGAAGAAGGGAGAAAAAGAAAAGGAATATCGCTAGGCATTCAGAGAGGAGCTTGCTCTCGTGACAGGCGCCTCCAGCGGAATAGGACAGGCATTGCGGAAAAACTTTCGGAAATGGGCTATTTTGTCTATGGAATAGGGAGAGATTTTTAAGGAAGCGCAAGACGAGCTTCCCTTTATTCCCGTTTCCCTTAATTTACAGGACGCTAAAAGCTTCGGAGGAGTTTTTCGGAAGCTGAAAGCGGAGGGCAAACTCTCGGTGCTGGTGCATTCTGCGGGGTCGCCTACTACGGTTTTTCATGAGGAGCTTAAATGCGGAGAAACTTTCGGAAATGGCGGGAAGTGAACTTTACGATTCCTCTTTCGATAACACAGTATTTCCTTAGGGATTTGAAAGAAGAAAGGCCATATTTTTCTTTATTTCCTCCGTGACCGCCCTTCATGAAAACGGATACGGGGCAGCTTACGGTGCGACAAAGGCGGGGCTTCTTTTCCTTTGCGAGAAGCCTTTTTAGCTGAAAAACAGAAAGGCAGGGCTAAAGGTACACAGCATTTTACCGGATATGACGGACAGCAATTTATATCGGAATGCGGATTTTACGGTGGGGGAAAATGCGGAAAGCTATCTCCTTCCTTCCGATGTGGCTTCCGCTGTGGAAATGATTCTCCGGCAAAGAGGGAGTGGTTTTGGAGGAACTGCAATTGCGACCGCAAAGTTTTTCAAATCACAAGAAAACCGAGCTGATAAGAGATAGAAGAGCTGTATTTTTCCGAAACTTAGTGGAATATTGTAATACTGTATACCGAATACAATATTTTTGAATCAAGAAACGCTACTCTTTTGCGAGAAAATGATGGAATATTAGCCCAAAGTCCCAAAAACAACAAAAATAATGAACTATAACAAAATATTTTTGGATAAATTAACAAAGCTTTTGAAAATTTGCCCAAATAGAGAGAAAAATCACCTTTCAATCTTTTGTCTTGCGACGATAAATTCGTAAATTTATACTATTTAAAAACAGGAGAAAAAGAGTGGAGGCAGAAGTTATGGTAAGCTTTTTGTGTGTCTTTTTATTCTGATTGGCGGGTATTTTACCTATGGTAAATTCGTGGAGAATACCTTTGATCGGATGACAGAGACGCCTGCAGTACGAATTAATGACAGTGTAGACTATGTGGTCATGCCGGAATGGGAAATTGTTCCTTGTTCAGCTTTTAAACATTGCAGGGCTGGGTCCAATTTTTCGGCGCTTTGACCGGTGCAGTAGGGGATGGGTTGTGTTCTTATGGATTACCTTCGGTACGGTTTTTGCCGGCGTGTGTGCATGATTATTTTTCCGGAATGCTTAGGTGAAAGAACGAACGGGCATCCATTTCAGGTTACCGGAAACTATCTCGGACTTGGCATGAAGAACGTGATGCGTGTCTTTTCGGTAGTTCTCCTCATCATGGTCGGTACCGTGTTCGCAGTAGATCCTGCAGGACTGATTGTGACTTTGATTAAGTCGGGCGGTTCCGCAAACGCAGTATTAACGAGTAAGGAAGTTTGGTTGTGGATTATCTTACTTTACTACTTAATGCACCTTCTGCCCCTATCGATAAGATTATCGGTAAGATTTATCCGTGTTCGGTATCTGCTTAGTGCCATGGCACTGGGCGTAGGAATCAGGGATTTTCTCCCACGGCTTTGTGATTCGGAGATTTTCAGACATTTTGCCAATGAACATCCGGAGGGACTTCTGATTTGGTCTTTCATGTTCATCACGGTGGCATGCGGTGCGATTTCCGGCTTCCATGCTGCCCAGTCTCCTTGATGGCACGTTGTATGAAGAGTGAGAAACAAGGGACGTTTCGTGTTCTACGGTGCCATGGTTGCAGAGGGAATCATTGCTCTCATCTGGGCAGCGGCAGGCTGCTGCAATTTACGGCAGTGTTAAGCTTTTGGAATTAAAAAGGCGGTAACTCGACTACTGTATATGAGATTTGCAAGACGACAATGGGTTCAGTAGGAATGTTCCTTGCGATGATGGGCGTTATTGCCTGTCCGATTACTTCGGGTGACAGCCTTCCGTTCCGCTCGTCTTACCATTGCGGACTGGTTTAAGATTGACCAGAATGATTTCAAAAGCGTGGAATTCTGACTCTGCCGATTCTGAGAGCCGGCGCAGTAATTTCTCACTTGGATTATAATGTTATTGGAGATACTTCAGCTGGACGAACCAGACACTGGCGATAGATTGTCCTTTTGGGCAGCTTCCATGTATCTCTACAGAGAAAAGAAGAATTACTGGATTACAGTGGTTCCGGCAGTATTTATGAGTGCGGTTTCTATGACCTGCTTCTTCTGCGCACCAGGTGTCTGGGTGCTTTCGGACTGACCACAACCGTGGCTTATCCGATAGGAATTATTCTTGCGGCACTTTTCTTAATCCTCTTCTTACGGGCGACGAAGAAGCCCTATTCCGGAGAGGCTAAGGCATAAAGCCGGCAGAAAATGGAATGGATTATCTTATTCACCTCGCTTGTACTGAGAGCGGGTGGATTTTTATAATAAGAGAGTAAAAATAGGTAGAAAGCCGTAAAAGCTGTAAAAGTCGTAAAAAACAAAGACAAAATAGAGAGAGTGAGTATTACAAGTGTCAGTGTATAGAAAGGGTAGTGTATGAATTTTCCCCTGAGCGAGAAAAAACTGGAGAAGGATGTTTTTAAAAAGGATAAAAGAGAGGCTAAGCATATCGGCTCGATAGGAATCGGAGAGAAGGCGCTGTACTTAAATTCCTTTTATATAGACAGGATGTACTTATATTCGATAAAGGCTATAGAGCGAGTGTATAAGCGCGTTGCCATGAGCAAGGGCGGATTCTCCGGAAAGGGAATTTTTGCGAGCCTTTCCTACCTTGTGGTGGAATATGACGGCGGAAAAGAAAAGGCCTGTCTCATTCGAAAAAGGAATGGAAGGTAGATGAAGCGCTGGAGATCCAAAAACGTTTTCCGAGTCTTCCTACGATGAGTAAAAAGAGCGGAGGAAAGTCTTCGCAAGGAAGAAGAGGAAGAGAAGGCCAAGCTTCTTCCTAAGCTTTCGGAGGAAGCGGAAAAAGCCGTTTCCGAGATAGAAGAGGCGGATCGTCTGCTACAGGAAAGAGAAGAACTCTGCAAAAACCTTGCAGTGCGAGCCAGCAGGAAAAAGAATGGTGCAAAGCACAGAATCCGTATTACGGACATTTTGCACTGCTCCTTTCTTCGACGGCCTGCTCTGTCTGCTCTCTGCAGGGTATTTTATAAAAAACGGAGACGAGAGCCATGCCATTGTGCTTTTCGGCTTTTTCCTCATGCTTTTTTAGTGGGCTTCCGTGTCCGTCCGACCGGAAGGCAGAATAAGGAAGAGGTGGAGAGAGAGTATGAAGAGTCTATTCGAAAGATGAAGGAGTCTCTTCCGGAAGGCTTCCCGCTTCCCGCGCGGTATGCCCATCCAGTCTGCCTTTTGTGGATGAAGCAAAATATTTTGGAGGGGAAGGCGGAGACGCTCGCCTCTTCCTATGAGCTCTTGAAAAAGGAGTTGAAAGAACTGGACAGCACGAAGCAGGTCTCACAGAGTATATGATTGGCTTGTTGTCATTAAACCTATGTTTATGGCGGCGGAGTATCGGGACGAATAGTGTGTTCCCCGTTTCAAGGCGGATGTAGACGGCTGTAATCTTGTAGCTTTAAGACGGCTGAAATCTTCACTTGCGATTCTGTTTTCCATGGGGTAGAATCAAAAAATAGTTTTATCGGAGAGAGGATATCGGAAGAGATTCCGGCAAAAATCTACTTCGGAGAGCGGATTGCTCCGAGGGCGGACCGGAAGGGAACAGCTTTTTCGAATACATAGAAAAAGGTTTAAGAGGGGGCAATATGGCGGATAAAAATTGGTGGAGCAGATTACTTCCAGAGAGGAAGACTTTGCACAGTGGTATACAGATGTGGTGAAGAAGGCGGAGCTTACCGACTATTCTTCCGTGAAGGGTTTTATGGTCATTCGTCCTGCAGGGTATGCCATCTGGGAGAGAATTCAAGAGGAACTGGACAGTCGTTTTAAGGCGACGGGTGTGCAGAATTGTGCTATGCCGCTCCTTATCCCGGAGTCCCTTTTACAGAAGGAAAGCGAGCACGTGGAGGGTTTTGCACCCGAGGTGGCTTGGGTTACATACGGCGGTTCCAAGAGACTGGAAGAGAGGCTCTGCGTTCGTCCGACCTCCGAGGTGCTTTTTTGTGACTACTATTCCAAGGTGGTCAAGTCCTACAGAGATTTGCCTCAGCTTTTAAATCAGTGGTGCTCCGTAGTGCGCTGGGAGAAGACAACCAGACCGTTCTTAAGAACCAGAGAGTTCTTATGGCAGGAGGGACATACCGTGCATGCTACAGCGGAAGAAGCGGAAGAGAGAACGCGGATGATGCTGGACATTTATGCGGATGTTTTGGAAAATGAGCTGGCTATCCGGTAGTAAAGGGAAGAAAGACGGATAAGGGAAAAGTTTGCCGGTGCGATAGCAACCTATACAGTTGAGGCTTTGATGCATGACGGACAGGCTCTGCAGTGCGCGACTTCCCATAACTGGAGACGGCTTTGCGAAAGCTTTTGATGTGCAGTATTTGAGCAAGGAAAATAAAAATAGAACAGTACATCAGACATCCTGGGGAATCACGACGAGAAACCATTGGCGCGCTGATTATGGTCACGGAGACGACTCCGGACTCGTGATTCCACCAGAGTGCACCGACGCAGGTTGTGATTGTCCCGATTCAGCAGAATAAAGAGGTGCTCGACGAGGCTTATGCCTTGAAAGAGGAGCTCTTAAAGGCCGGTCTCCGTGTTAAAGTGGATGATTCCGATAAGACTCCGGGCTTTAAGTTTGCAGACGGAGAGGTGCGCGGAATTCCGCTTCGTTTGGAAATCGGACTGAAGGATATAGAAAAGAATCAGGCAGTCCTCGTTCGGAGAGACAACAGAGAGAAGCTTGTAGCGAACTTCGACCTTTCGACAAAGGTTAAGGAACTCTCAGAGCAGATGCAGAAGGATATGTATGAGAGAGCGCTTTCCTTCCAGAAGGAAAGAACCACCGATGCGAAGAGCCTGGACGAACTTATGGCATCCATCGATAAGAAACCGGGATTTGTACGCGCGATGTGGTGCGGATGCAGAGAATGCGAAGATAAGCTGAAGGAATATTCCGGAATCACCTCCCGTTGCATTCCTATGGCGCAGGAAGAGATTTCCGATACCTGCGTGGTTTGCGGAAAGAAAGCCACAAAGATGGTTTACTGGGGAAGAGCCTATTAAGAGATATTTTGGGAGAAGCTAGGCTCTCCCTTTTCGATTATATAATGCTGTAGTAGCCGAAGAAGCTTTTCGGGAAAAAGGGCGGAAAAGGAAATTTTTCTTGAAAAGGAGTGGAATAGTATGGGAAGAATGTACTTTTAGCTATGAATAGTAAAAGTGGACAGGAAAAAGGAAAACGTTCCTGTATAATATTGTGAGGAATTTGCCAAGAAAAACACTGTGTGTGACGGTTTTTCCGATTCTTCCGAAGTCGAAAAATTGAATACCGAAACGATTGTGGAAAAATATAAAGACAGTTTTGATTTAATCGTTTGCGTCGGAGGCGACGGAACCTGCATTATCTGGTAAACAGCCTTTCTACGAGAATTTTGCAGCCTCGATTGGTTATATTCCGACAGGGTCTACGAATGACTTTGCGAACTCCCTCGGCATTCCGAAGGACTTGAAAGAGAATATCGAGGGGAATTGTAAGAGAGGCCTTTTTCCTGCGATATCGGAAGGTTGAACGGGCAGTATTTTTAACTATATAGCCGCATTTGGAGCCTTTACCAAGGTGAGCTACGGCACTGACCAGGGATTAAAAACAACCTTGGACACATGGCTTATCTTCTGGAATCGATTCGCACCATGCCCGAGAGCCTTTCCAAAAGCTACTCGTTAAAAATCAGCTCTGAAGGGAACACTTTTTCCGGAGAATACATTTTCAGCGCTATCTTTAATTCCCGTTCTGTCGGAGGCTTTACCGGCTTTCCCGGCGGAACGATAGAAGAGAGACTCTCCGTGGATTTGCAGGATGGAGAATTTGAAGTTTTGCTGATTCATAAGCCTAAAAATATTGCGGATTACGGAGAAATTCTGAGTACGATAGTAGGAGGATATTCCGGAAAACAATCCGCTTGTGCAATTCTTTAAGACAAAAAGATTGGAAATGCAGGCAGGAGAGGACTTGGAATGGACTCTGGACGGAGAGTTTGGCGGTGCTTATCAGGAGATACATGTGGAATTCTGGAAAGAGCAATCAAGGTGATGCTTCCCAAGAAGGGCGAGAACCGGTCTTTGCAGGGGATGGAAAAAGACGAGAAGGAAAAACCGGGAAAATAGAATGGTGAAAATAAAAGATGCCGAAGGGGGCGGAGTTTATTATCCACTCCTTGGAAAATGCCGGATTTGAGGCCTATATTGTGGGGGGCTGTGTTCGGGACAGGATTCTGGGAAGAGATCCGGAAGACTGGGATGTTACCACCAATGCGAAGCCTATGGAAGTCAAGTCTGTCTTTCCGCACAGTGGATACGGAATTCGGCACAGGGACAGTAACGAGTGCTGGTTCCGCCCGATGAGGTGGAGAGAGGGATACGAAGCTTTGAAGTCACGACTTACCGGATTGACGGGAATATGCAGACTACCGCCATCCGAATGAGGTTTCCTTCACCGCTTCTCTCACGGAAGATTTGGCGAGGCGGGATTTTACCATCAATGCCATGGCCTACCATATGGAAAGAGGGATTATTGATCCTTTTTCCGGACAGGAGGATTTGGAAAGAAAATAGTTCGGGCTGTAGGAAGAGCCGAAGACCGCTTCCGGGAAGATGCGCTTCTGAATGATGCGGGGATTCGCTTTTTCCGCGCAACTTGATTTTGCCTTGGACGAAGAGGCATTTTTCGGGAATTTGCAAGCTTTAGGAGAGTCTTTCCAATGTCTCTAAGGAAAGGATTGCGGTAGAGCTTTGGAAGCTTTTGGCCAGTGCACATCCGGAGAAGGTGGAGAAACTGTTTGTGACGGGGCTTGCCCCCTATATTACGGAGGATTTTTCGAAGATTGCTCTTCGGGGCATTCCGGAGCTTCTTCCCTTGCTGAAGGAGAAAAGATTCTCCGCTTCGGTCTCTTCCTTCGAGGGTTCCCAAAGATGCCCGAAAAGATTTTAAGAGATTTAAAGCTGGATAGGGATACCATTGAGGGAGCGAGCCATTTGGCAGGACTCTTTGCGGAAGAAGAAGTGGACACGCCTTATGCCTTACGAAAACGGATTGCCGCTACAGGAAGAAAATGGTTTTGGGATTTTTACGAAGCAAGGAAAGCGCTTCTGAAAAGGACGAAAGACAGAGAGACGAAAAGAAGATGTGGCAGACAGTCTTGAAAGAGACTTAGCTGCTTTGGAAGAACAGATTGTCTTGGCTCGAAAGATAGAAGAAGAGGGCGATCTGTGTTTGTCTTTCCGACCTGGCACTAGCGGAAAAGGATTTGATTGCCCTTAGGATAGCACCAGGGAAAGAACTGGGAGAGCTTTTGCAATATGCTTTTGATCATGTTTTGCAGAATCCGAAGAGGAAAATCAAAGAGAGAAATTACTGCTCTATTTGGAGAAAAAAACACTGCTATTTTTAAAGGATAAAAGTAGTAGAATAAAACTATATGTCACATTTGTTTAGAAGCGAACGGAGGATTTATATGCTGGACTACAAAAAGAATACGAACGCTGGAAAGAGGCGAATGTACCGAGTTTGACCTTCGCAGGGAACGGATTCCCTTTCCGGGAAGGATGAAGAAATAAAAGAGCATTTCGGAAGAGAGTCTGGAATTCAGCACTGCCAGTATTCGCGGAACTTTAGGTGATGGGCACAAAACCGCATGAATATTTTTGTGGTTCGGCAGGCAACGGAGGTCTGGCAAGATATATTCTTGAAGAAGGCCTGGAGAAGCTGGTGGCTATCAGCTATGATTCCCGCTTAAAGGGCTGGACCTTTGCGAAGGAAGTGGCACAGGTGCTTGCAAACGGAATTGCCGTTGCCTTTTATGATGCTTTGATGCCGGTTCCGGCACTCTTTGCAACAAGATACTATCATTGCAGTGCAGAATCATGCTTACCGCTTCCACGATCCTGCTGTATAACGGATACAAGGCTTACGGCAGTGACGGCTGTCAGATGACGGATGAAGCGGCGGATAAGGTTTACCGGAAGATTCAGGAGACGGATATCTTAAGCGGAGCTAAGACAATGCCCTTCTCTAAAGCCGTGGATCTGGGCTTGATTCGCTTTGTGGAAGAGGAGTGTAAGGAGACCTCTTTATAAGGCGGTTCTTTCTCAGAGTGTACATCCCGGAGTGTGCAAGGATGCAGGACTTTCTTTGGTTTATACTCCGTTAAACGGAACGGGACTTGAGCCGGTGACCCGTATTTTCAAGGAACTCGGCATCTCCGATGTCACGTTGTACCGGAACAGGAATATCCGAACGGCTAGTTTTACCACCTGCCCCTATCCGAATCCGGGAAAATCTTGGAGGCTATGGAAAAGGGTCTTGCCTGGCTAAGGGAGAAAAATGCGGATTTGCTGCTGCGACCGATCCCGATGCGGATCGCGTGGAATTGCCATGCAGAACAGAGGAGGAGAGTATGAAAACTGAAGTAGCGGAAACGAGATGGGGGTTCTCCTTCTGGACTATATTGCTGCAGGAAGAGACTGCAGAGGGCACCCTTCCGAAAGATCCGGTTGCACGTAAATCCATTGTCAGCACTCCTCTTGCGGATAAAGCTTGCAGCAGACTACGGTGTAGAACTTCCGCCATACCTTGACCGGTTTTAAGTGGATCGGGGAGCAGATTAAGTTCCTGGAAGAAAAAGGAAGAAAAATCGTTTTCTCTTCGGCTTTGAGGAAAGCTACGGTTACCTTTCCGGTACCGCGGTAAGAGATAAGGATGCAGTGGTGGCTTCCATGCTCATTTGCGAGATGACGACTACTATCGGAAAGAACGGCTCTTCCATAAAGAGCACGTTTGGAAGAGATTTATAAGAAGTATGGTTACTACCTGAATGGGTGGACAGCTTCTCTTTTCCAGGGTCTGTCCGGCATGGACAAAATGCAGGGGATCATGGAGACTCTCAGAAAGGACTGCCCGAAGGATTTTGCGGGCATTCCCGTAAAGGCTTGTACGGACTATCTGGAGAGTGAGAAGACGGGACTTCCGAAGTCCAATGTCCTACTGCACAGTTTGGAAAACGGTGAGAGCATCATTGTGCGCCCTTCCGGAACGGAGCCGAAGATTAAGGCGTATTATACGACCCTGGGAAGGGCAAAGGACGAAGCGAAAGCGGAAAAAGACAAGCTTGCAAAGGCTTTGCAACCGATTTTCAGCTAAGTTTCATGATCCCGCTTAAGAGTGCAGAAAGAAGAGAGGGACCGCATTTTGCGAGAGAAGGAGCAGAAGAAGCGATCGGAAAAAGACGCCGAGAATAAAAGAACTGGACAGCTTAAAGGTTTTTGATTTTTATAGTGGTGCTCGGGCACTTTTTAGCTTCCGCTGAAGGATGAGCCTTATCCACTGTTTTCTCATTCTTTTTATCTGATTTACAGTTTTCATATGCCGGCATTTGTTTTTCTCTCCGGCTATTTCGGCTATAGTGGATGGAAAAAAAGGGGAACGAACTTTCGTTCCCTCCTTTCTTATGTTTTCTTATATCTTTTTATGCAGGGGATGCTCCATATCTGCGATATTTTTCTATGGATCCACTCGTATTTTTTCCGGATTTTGGCATGCTTCTTCCACGCCCTGGTATATTTTGGCTCTTATTTTTCTGGAATTTGGCTATGCTTCAGAGCTTTTGCGGAGGAGGGAGGGAAAGGAAATTACCGTCTACGTCCTCTTTCTGATTTTTGCTTTTCGTTCCGCTTTCCTTCCTGGAAGTCGGGAGAACGCTGAAGGACTTCCTCCTTGGACAGAAGCCTTGGCTTTGCTCCATTTTACTATTTAGGGATTTTTGGCAAAGTGCTATGGTTTTTCCTTTCGAAAAATCTATAAACTGCCCGTTCTGCTCGGACTGCTCTTTTCTTTATCTTTATTCGGATTCTTACCGCAGCTTCTCCCCTATACTCAGGTTTTTACGGGACTTGGGGTTACAGGATAGAGCAGGAAGCAGTTCTTCCGTTTTAAGATGTATCCGATTGTACTGCGCTGTATAGCATACATTCCTTTTGCGCTTTGCATTGCTTATTTCTTTTTCTTTCTGCTTCGCTTTCTTTTGGAAAAAGGGGACGGACGAGGATTTTTCCAGCACTTTTCCTTCGGAAATAGGGAAAAGAAGGAGAAGATAGAACATTTTCTGCAAAAACGGAGAGTACACCCCTTCCGATTTTTTGTATTCCATCGTCCTTCCGGGATGCCTTTTTGCATGCGGGCGGATAGATACTTCTTGGAAGGGGACTCTATGGACTGTAACTTTATTCTATTTACTCTTAATCTGCGTCTCTCTTATCTTGACGAAACTCCTGGGAAGAAAAAGCGTTGGATGCATTTTGTCGCTTCCGCTTTCCGGAAAAAGGACTTAGCTTTATTCCACGGATAACTTCTGAATATTCATATTTTTCGGAAGAATCAGGTTCAGAGCAAAAGGCAACGACGAAAACGACCGCAACAACATTAGCACCAAAACATTTTGTACGATGGGAGGAAAAAATCTTCCAGATTTCTATCTCCGAGCTAGAGGTAAAACCGATACCGATGGCCAGAGAAAGAGAAGAAATGACGATATTCCTTTGGGAGAATCCGCAGGAAGCCACCATTTGCATGCCGGATACCACAATGGTTCCGAACATCATGATGGTACATCCGCCCAGAACGCACTGGGGTAAGGATGAGAAGAACTGTCCTACCGGAGGAAGAAGTCCTGCAAGAAGCATCATAGCCGCACCGCTTGCAATGGTGAAACGGTTTACAACCTTGGTCATCGCGATGAGGGCCGACGTTCTGTGAGAAGGAAGTTACCGGACAACAGCCGAAGAGGGCGGAAATGGAAGAGGCAAAACCGTCACAGGCTAAAAGAGCCGGAAATCTCTTTCTCGCTAATATCGATTCAAGCCGGTAACGACCATGGCTGTGGTATCTCCGATGGTTTCCGTTGCGGAAACCAAGAAGATGATGCAGTGGAAAGAATGGCACCGATGTTGAACACGGGCATCACGGGAAGAATGTGGGGAAGAGAAATCAGTCCTTTTGCGAAAATAAGGGTGTAATCCACCTTGCCTGCAAAAATAGCGCAGATATAGCCGACAACCAGTCCCGCCAGAACGGAAAGCTGTTTCATGTATCCTTTTACGAAGATACTCCAGAGAATACAGGTGGCCAGGGTGATGGAGGCGATAATGAGATTTGTTGGAACCGAAGTCTCCGGCATAGCCTCCGCCGAAGGATCGTGCGCCGACCGTGAATAAGGAGAAACCGATGGAAGTCACTACGGTTGCGGCCACAATGGGAGAGATGATCCAATATTTGGCGAGAGCTCGAGAATTCCTTCAAAGATACCGCCGACTAAGACGGCGCCGATTACTGCAGGATAGCCGAATTGTCCGCCGATTGTGAGAGAATGGTGACGAAGGTGAAGCGACACCCGTGACAATCGGGAGCTTTGAACCGATTTTTCCAGATGGGATAGAGCTGAATCATGGTCGCGATGCCGGCAACAAACATGGCATTTTGCACTAACATTGCCAGTTCCTGCTGGCTGAGTGCCGGCTTTGCGGCTGCGGCGATGATGGTTATGGGAGGGTCAGGTTTGCCACGAACATGGCAAGGACATGCTGCAGGCCGAAGGGAATGGCCTTGAGCGACGGGAACGACCGTCAAGACGGTAAATGTTCTCCATAGAGACGGTTTCTGACTTTTTGACTCATTTTTCCTCCTTCTTTTGGACAAAAGACGGCACAATCGCTGATGCTAAACGTGATTTTAACAAACAACACGCTTTTGCAGAACGATAGCCGTTAAAAATAAAAAGTTTTTGTAACAATCCAAATTAGGGAATTTCAACCTACCTTTTACAGTGAAAATAAGTAAAAACCATATACATCTGGGTTAGTGCAAAACAGATTTATCTTCTTACGAAAAATGCGAAGAAACAGATTCAATTACGACCGGCTTATTTTAACACTTGCCGGGAGAATATCCATTCTTCTTCGAAAAATGCTTTTCAAAAACTTTTCAAAAACGAATGGATCCTTTTCTTTCGTGCAGAATGGCGGATTTTACGCGTATTTTCTAAAAACCTTATCCGAATATGGAGTATAGGAAGAAAGTATGTTCTGTGATATAATGCAGAAAGCAAAGTTCTATGGTTCCATAGAGGAAAAAGTACAGGAAAAGCTTTGGGTTACAGAGCGGTCGTACGCTTTTTAAGTAGAATAAAGATTGGTAGAAGATACAGGAAGAAAAGGAGAAAGTATGGCAGGTAAAAGTGAGCAAGGCTCGGTTGTGGCATTGGTGGATCATGAGGAAAAAACTGAAGGCGCTGGATGCCGCCTTAACTAAGATAGAGAAGGATTGCGGAAAGGGCTCCATCATGAAGCTGGGAGATGCCGGCGTTAACAAGGACATCGAGGTGGTACCGACCGGATCGCTTTCCGTGGATATTGCGCTGGGTGCCGGAGAGTTTCGAGAGGAAGAATTATCGAGATTTACGGTCCGGAGTCTTCCGGAAAGACCACTCTGGCGCTTCATGCGGTTGCGGAAGTGCAGAAGAGGGGCGGGATTGCGGCCTTTATCGACGCGGAGCATGCTTTGGATCCGCGATATGCGAGGCTATCGGAGTGGATATTGATAACTCTATGTGTCCCAGCCGGATTCCGGAGAGCAGGCTCTCGATATTGCTGAGACCATGGTGCGTTCCGGTGCTATGGACATCCTGGTTGTGGACTCCGTTGCGGCACTGGTGCCGAAGGCGAAATAGACGGAGAGATGGGGAGACAGTCATGTGGGACTACAGGCAAGACTGATGTCCATGGCACTCCGTCAAGCTTACGGCAATCATTGCGAAGTCAACTGCATTTTGATTTTTATCAACCAGCTCCGTGAGAAGGTGGGTGTGATGTTTGGAAACCCCGAGACGACTACCGGAGGAAGAGCCCTGAAATTCTATTCTTCCGTCCGTATCGATATCCGAAAAGGAGAGACGATTAAGGCGGGTGAGGGTGAGTTCAGCGGAAACCGTGTCAAGGTTAAGATTGCGAAGAACAAGATTGCACCGCCCTTTAAGCAGGTAGAGTTTGACATCAGCTTCGGCACCGGAATCTCCAAAGAGGGAAAGCTTCTGGATCTGGTGCGGAGAAGAAGCTGATTGATAAAAAGCAGAGCATGGTTTGCGTATCAGGGCAATAAAATCGGCCAGGAGTGAGAGAATGCCAAGAGACTTCTTACGGAAACATCCGAAGCTGATGGCTGAACTCGAAAGTGCACTTCGTGGGGAATACGGACTTAAAGGAAGATCCGTATCTGGAAGCCGTGTTAAATGCGGCTGAAGAGGAAAGCCCGGAAGAGCGGAAGACCGACACTGCCGGACAGGAAGCATAAATCGAAATGAAAGAATGGAAAGAAGAAATCACGGTCAGAAATCCTCTGGAAAGAGCTTCTCTCTCTACGGAGGAGAAGCTCTTACAGCGTTGCAAGGAGAGGAGTCTTTATCTGCTTTCGGGAGCGGCGAAGACAGAGCGCCGCCTTCGCGAGAAACTCGTGAAATCGGAACGATATACAGAGGATGTGATAGAAAAACCATTGCCTTTTTGAAGGACTATGATTATCTGAATGACTATCACTCGCCCTCTGTTATCTGGAGGAGAATGCGGGAAAGCGCTCTCTTTTTGGATATGAAGGCGAAGTTATTCTCAAGAGGAGTGGATTCCGGATCCTGGAACGTGCCATCGCGGATTTTTCGGGAAAAGCAAAGAAGAGGAGACGAATCCTGAGCGGGAAGCTTTAAAGAAGTGGATAGAGAAGAAGAGCAGAAGTCTTGACCTTTCCGACCGGAAAGACAGGAGAAACTTTTGCTTCTCCTAATGAGAAAGGGATTTTCTTACAGCTTGATTCGGGAAATGATGGATTTAGAAGAGTTTGAATCATAGCGGAACGGAAAGAGAAGGTAGTCTAAAAAGCGGTCTTAAAAAGCAGTCTAAAAAGGCAGTATAAAAAGCAATATAAAAAAAGTAGGGGTCTTAAAAAAAGAAAGAAAAACAGTTGACAGGAACTATTAGGGTTGTGTACAATTAACTTGCCTTAAATGAAATTGAAAGATAAAGTAGTTGGGAAGAGAAAACGGATGTGCATACGATCTTTCGTATGCGTGTAGATTAGGAAAAACAGTGGTTATTTTATAGGAGGAGAAAATTATGTCAGCACCAAGCATTACAGGAAAAAGAATTTGAAGAGAAAGTTTTACAGTCTAAGGAACCGGTTTTGGTTGATTTCTGGGCAAGCTAGTGGGAATGTCGCAGATGCTGTCACCCATCATCGGAGAGGTGCAGAGGAAGCAAAGGACTTTAAGGTTTTATGCCGTAAATGCGGATGAAGAACAGGAACTCATGATTCGCTACGGTGTTCGTGCGATTCCAACCTTGATCGTATTTAAGGACGGTCAGGTATATAAGCAGAATACCGGCTTTATTCCGAAGGACTAGGTTTTAGATCTTTTGAAGTAAGAAACAATCAGAAAAAGGATTCCGTGAGATTCGGGACTACAGAACAAAGATGATGAGGTGTCGCTCAGTATTGTGCGGCACCTCGTTTAAAAAGAGGAAAAATATGTTTTGATTTAATTATAGTAGGGGCGGGTACCGCCAGCACTCCGCAGCAATTTACGGTGTTCGTGCCGAGTAGGTCCGTTCTTGTATTGGAAGGAGCGGCTTACGGCGGACAGATTATCAATACGCCGGAGATAGAGAATTATCCCGGAATCAAGAAGATTTCCGGTTTTGAGTTTGCGACCAATCTGTATAATCAGGCAAAGGAGCTGGGAGCGGAGATTCGTTTTGAAAAGGTTCTTTCCGTTCAGGAGAAGAATGGGCACAAAATTGTAGTAACGAAGGACAAAAGAGTACGAAGCAAAGGCGGTTATTCTTGCAACCGGAGCAAAAATCGGAACCTCAGGGATTGAAAAGGAACAGGAGCTTGTGGAAAGGGGCGTTTCCTATTGCGCAACCTGTGACGGCATGTTTTTATCGAGGAAAGGTTGTGGCGGTAAATGGCGGAGGGAACACCGCGGTGAAGACGCCACTTTCCTTTCAGAATATGTGGAAAAAGGTTTATATCATTCATAGAAGAGACAGTTTCCGAGCGGATAAGGCGGAGGTCGATCGGTTGGTTGCCAGGAAGAATGTGGAATTGGTTTTGAATTCGACCATCAAAGCGCTGGAAAGCGATGCGTCCGGACTGACGGAATTCTGGTCGTAGACAAGGACGGTAAAAACAAGACGAATTCAGGTGGACGGACTCTTCGTGGCTATCGGACGAGCTCCGGACAATGAGGCCTTCCGGAATGAGGTGGACTTGGACAGCAAGGGTATATTTCCGCAGGGGAAGACTGCGCTACAAAAGACCGAAGGCATTTTACGGCAGGGGAGACTGCAGGACGAAGGCTGTAAGACAGTTGGCAACAGCGGCTTCCGACGGTGCAATTGCAGCTCTTTCTGCCGTAAATTATATTAACGGACTTAGCTTATAAGGCGATATCTATTTCGCTTTGCTACCGATGCAGATAGAGTACGTTAAGATTTATTTCTTTGCCATGAAACAGAGTATGGATTTTCAGAAGGAAAGGAAAAGAATTATGCAGGAAGAATATAAAGAGTTAAGACTGGAGAATCAGCTTTGCTTTCCTCTTTATGCTTGTGCTGAAGGAAGTCACCAGAAGGTATAAACCTTTTTGGATCCTTTGGACTTAACCTATACCCAATACATCACGATGATGGTAATGTGGGAGAGAGAAGTCAGGGTAAAGGATCTGGGAGAGGTTTTTGTACCTGGACTCCGGAACTCTGACACCTCTTTTAAAGCGTCTGGAGCAGAAGGGCTGATTACCCGTGCCCGGTATCAGGATGATGAAAGGGCTCTTTGCGTACATATTACCGAAGAAGGAGAGAAGTTGCAGGAGAGGGCAAAATCAGTACCGCATTCCATGCGAGCCTGCATTCCCTTAAGCTTGGAAGAAATGGAGATATTAAAGAAGTTATTGAGCAGAACCCTGCATGCAATGGAAAATACCGAAATGGTTTAGGAATCGGGTGATGCCGGGTTAAGCTGAAAAAGCAAAAGGAGAAAAATATGGAAGAGCTGGATTATCTTGTGGTGGGAACCGGACTGTTTTGGCGCTGTGTTTGCTCACGAAGCTGCGAGCCGAGGAAAGAAGGTGCTTGTAATCGATAAGCGGAACCATGTCGGCGGAAATGTATTCCTATAGGAAAAACAGGGATTATGGTGCATCATTATGGCGCGCATATTTTTCCATACGAACAATAAAGCGGTTTGGAATTATGTGAATCGCTTTTGCCGAATTTAACCGCTTCACCAACTCTCCCGTAGCGAATTATAAGGGTAAGCTCTATTCTCTTCCCTTCAATATGTATACCTTTAATACGATGTGGGGGGTTATTACGCCGGAAGAGGCGGAGAAAAAAATAGAAGAGGAAAGACGCGCTGCAAGGATCGGCGAGCCGAAGAATCTGGAAGAGCAGGCCATCTCCTTGTCGGGAGAGAGATTTACGAAAAGCTCATAAAGGGCTATACAGAAGAAGCAGTGGGAAGAGACTGCAAAGACCTTCCGGCGTCCATTATTCGACGACTTCCCGTGCGATTCACCTATGACAACAACTATTTCAATGCGCTTTATCAGGGAATTCCCGTGGAGGGCTATACCGCCATGGTGGAGAAAATGCTGGAGGGCATTCCAGTGGGAACTTTCAGTGGACTTCCTGGAAAAAGGAAGAGTGGATGGGAAAGGCGAAGAAGGGTCCATTTCACCGGCGCAATCGATGGCTTACTATGACTATTGCCTTGGAGAGCTGGAATACAGAAAAGTTCGTTTCGAAGTGGAGGAACTTCGATTCGAATTTCAGGAAATGCGACCGTGAACTACACGGATGAAGAAAAGCCCATATACGAGAATTATTGAACATAAGTGGTTTACCTTCAGGAAGAAAGACCGTGAAGGAAAGGATATTCCGACCACAATTATTTCCAAAGAATACAGTGCGGAATGGAAGAAGGGGAAGAACCGTATTACCCTGTAAATGACGAGAAAAATCAGGCTCTTTTGCAGGTATCAGGCGCTTTCCAAGAAAGGAGAGCTTCTTTTCGGCGGTCGTCTCGGAGAGTATAGAGTACTATGATATGGATGCCGTGATTGCGGCGGCATTACAATTTTCGGAAAACACCCGTAGATAAAGAATTTTAATTAGATAAAGAATATCCGTATGTTCTATGCCGTATAAGGACAGGGAAACCGTTTCGGACGGAAAATCGTTTCGGACGGGAGAGGAGGGAACAATGAAAAGCCTTGGCTTAATGGGAAGAGTGGCAGTGAGCTTCTGCGTCAGCACCATTCTGCTGATTTTTCTCTTTTTCTCTCTACGCAAGGCATTACAAGCATAAAGGCAGAATACCTTTATTCTGGTTCTGGCGGGGATTTTTCTCATGGCTTGGATTTATAACGGGATTGTGAAGCCGATTGACAGCTTGAAAAATGCTGCAAGGCGGATAGAATCCGGAGATTTGAACTTTACCTTGGAAGCGGAGACGCACGATGAGTTTGCCGAGTTGACACAGGCTTTTGAAAAATGCGGATGAAGCTGAAGCAAAAACCAGGAAGAAAAGGCGAGGGACGAGGAGGAAAAATCGAGAACTGGTCAGTAACATGCCCACGATTTAAAAACACCGATTACCGCAATTCAGAGGCTATGCGGAAGGAATCCTGGACAGGGGTTGCGAAAACGGAAGAGAAAAAGAAAGTATCTGCAAACCATCTATCATAAGGCGGTTGAGATGAATCGGCTGATAGATGAGTTGAACTACTATGCGAAGATCGAGACAAACAAGATTCCGTATCATTTTGTGCATCTTCCGGCGCTGGAATATTTTCAGGATTACGGTATGGAAATGGCGATAGACCTGGATACTATAGGATTTCAACTTACGACCGATTACTACTTGGAAGATACGGTGGAGGTGATTGCCGATCCCGTGCAGCTTAGAAAAGTACTGAACAATATCGTTTCCAATGCGGTAAAGTATATGGATAAGGCGGAGCCGAAGATCCATTCAGCCTTTTGGATGCGGGAGATTTTGTAGAGGTAGTGATAGAGGACAACGGGAAAGGCATCGAGAAAAAGACCTTCCCTATATCTTCGAACGGTTTTATCGTTCCGACACGGCAGAAGCACGGAAACCGGAGGCTCCGGTATCGGTTTTGTCCATCGTGAAAAAGATTATTGAAGACAGTGGAGGACGGATTTGGGCAGACAGTGAAATAGGCATAGGTACCGGGATACACTTTGTTTTGAGAAAACACTTTATGGAGGGGTAGAGAATTCTATGGACGAAAAACAGAAAATATTAATTGTGGAAGATGAGGAGTCCATTGCGGAACTGGAAAGAGACTATTTGGAATTGTCCGGTTTTTGGTAGATACGGAGAAAGACGGAGAGAAAAGGATTGCAGCGTGCCCTTGCTTCGGACTACGACCTTTTGATTCTGGATATCATGCTTCCCGGAAGAGACGGCTTTTCCGTCACACAGGAGTTAAGAGCAAAGAAAGATATCCCGATTCTTCTGGTTTCCGCAAGAAAAGATGATATTGATAAGATTCGCGGCCTGGGACTTGGGGCGGATGATTATATGACGAAGCCTTTTTCCGCGAGTGAACTGGTAGCCGGGTGAAGGCACATTTAGCTCGTTATAAAGAGACTTAGAGACAACGGAAAAGAAGAAAATGCAATCATTGAGATCGCGGACTTCGGATTGATACTACGGCAAGAAAGAGTTTTTTTGTGGACGGGAAGGAAGTCACTTTCACCTCTCGGGAATTTGATCTTTTGGCCTTCCTTGCGGCACATCCGAACCGTGTCTTTACCAAGGAAGAGCTTTTTCAGGAAATCTGGAAGATGGAATCCATCGGAGACATTGCGACCGTTACCGTACATATCAAAAAGCTTCGTGAAAAATCGAGCTGAGTAATGCGGTGAAGCCGCAGTATATCGAGACAATCTGGGGGGTAGGGATATCGCTTTTAAGGCGTAGAACAAATTTTTGGAAAGGTCGGAAGAAGAGAGTGATGTAGGCTTTCCTATTCCGACCTTTTTCTTCGAAATAACGAAAAATTCTTGAATTATAGCATTCGTCCCTTTACTAAAAATGCCCTGTCATATATAATTCCGCTTAGTGTTTATTCCTTTTAAGAAAAAGCACGGGATTTCAACATAGTTGTACATGGTGTACATCGTTCAAACTTATCTTCTTTACATTCATTTGTAGAGAGAAATATAAGGAGGTTAAAGATGGCAAGAAAGTGGGTTTACCTTTTTGACAGAGGGTGACGCAAGCATGAGAGAGCTTCTTGGAGTAAAGGAGCAAACCTTGCAGAGATGACCAATATCGGTTTACCTGTTCCGCAGGGCTTCACGATTACAACGGAAGCTTGTACACAGTACTATGAGGACGGCAGAGAAATCAATGCGGAAATCATGGGGCAGATTGAAGAACATATCAAGAAGATGGAAGAGATTACGGGAAAGAAGTTTGGAGACCATGAGAATCCCTTCTTGTATCCGTTCGTTCCGGCGCAAGACTTCTATGCCGGGTATGATGGATACCATCTTAAACCTTGGTTTTGAATGAAGATGTGGTAAGAGTTATCGCAGAAAGTCCGGAAATCCCAGATGGGCTTGGGACTGCTACAGAAGATTTATCCAGATGTACTCCGACGTCGTTATGGAAGTTGGAAAGAAGTACTTTGAGGAACTCATCGATAAGATGAAGGAGAAGAAGGGCGTTAAGCAGGACGTTGAGCTTTCCGCGGAAGATCTTCACGAGCTTGCTGAGCAGTTTAAGGCGGAATATAAGGAGAAGATCGGTAAGGATTTCCCGACTGATCCGAAGGAACAGCTTTTCGGCGCCATCAAGGCCGTATTCCGCAGCTGGGATAATCCCCGTGCAAATGTTTATCGTAGAGACAACGACATCCCCTTATTCTTGAGGGTACAGCCGTAAACGTACAGTCCATGGCGTTCCGGTAACATGGGTGACGATTGCGGAACCGGTGTAGCTTTCACAAGAGATCCGGCAACCGGAAACAAGGGACTTTTCGGTGAGTTCTTAACCAATGCACAGGGAGAAGACGTAGTAGCCGGTGTTCTGTACACGATGCACATCAATGAGATGAGCAGAAGTTCCCGGAGGCATTTAAGCAGTTTACTGGGGTATGCAGTACTCTGGAGAAGCATACAGAGATATGCAGGATATGGAGTTTACCGTTGAGCACGAGAGCTTTTACATGCTGCAGACCAGAAACGGTAAGAGAACCGCACAGGCAGCGCTTAAGATTGCCTGCGACTTAGTGGATGAAGGAATGCGTACCGAGGAAGAGGCAGTTGCCATGATTGATCCTCGTAACCTGGATACTCTTCTGCACCCGCAGTTTGATCAGAAGGCATTGAAGGCTGCCACTCCGCTTGGAAAGGGACTTGGTGCATCTCCCGGAGCTGCTTGCGGTAAGGTGGTATTCTCGGCTGACGATGCTGAAGCTTGGGCAGCTCGCGGAGAAAAAGTTGTATTGGTACGTTTAGAGACTTCTCCGGAGGATATCACCGGAATGAAGGTGGCACAGGGAATCCTTACTGTTCGTGGAGGTATGACTTCTCATGCAGCCGTTGTTGCACGTGGAATGGGAACCTGCTGTGTAGCCGGTCTTGGCGACATCGTGATGGATGAGGCAAACAGAAGTTTACTCTCGGCGGAAAGACCTTCCATGAGGGAGATGCGATTTCCATCGACGGAACGACAGGAAATGTTTATGAAGGCATTATTCCGACAGTAGATGCAAGCATTGCCGGCGAGTTCGGTCGTATCATGGGATGGGCTGATAAGTATAGAAAAGCTTGCTGTTCGTACCAATGCCGATACACCGCGAGATGCTAAGAAGGCGAGAGAGCTCGGTGCTGAGGAATCGGACTTTGCCGTACCAGAGCATATGTTCTTCGACCCGGAGAGAATCTTTTGCTTTCCGTGAGATGATTGTTTCCGATACCAAGGGAAGAGAAGAAGCCTTAGGAAGATTCTTCCCTTCCAGCAGGGAGACTTCGAGGCAGCTCTATGAGGCTCTTGAGGGTAACCCCGTTACCATCCGTTTCTTAGATCCGCCTCTCCACGAGTTCGTACCGCAGGAGGAAGAGGAAATTGCTAAGCTCGCTAAGGCAAAGAACAAGACTGTTCAGGAGATTAAGGACATTATCACTTCCTTACACAGTTTAACCCGATGATGGGACACAGAGGATTGCGTCTTGCCGTTACTTATCCGGAAATTGCCGTTATGCAGACCGAGGCAGTGATCCGTGCGGCAATCAACGTACAGAAGAAGCATCGGATTGGAAGCTTGAGCCGGAAAATCATGATTCCGCTTACTTCGAGGTAAAGGAGTTCAATCTCGTTAAGAAGGTCGTTGTAGAGACTGCCGATGAGGGAAATCAAGAAGGCCGGCCTGAAAGCTTGCTTATCAGGTAGGTACCATGATTGAGATTCCGAGGCGTGCTCACTGCGGATGAGATTGCAAAAGAATGCGGACTTCTTCTGCTTTCGGAACCAATGACTTAACGCAGATGACTTTCGGCTTCTCCAGAGATGATGCGGAAAAGTTCCTGAACGCTTACTATGACAACAAGATTTTTCGAGTCCGATCCGTTTGCTAAAGCTTGACCAGGCCGGAGTAGGAAAGCTGATGAAGATGGCGATTGACCTTGGAAAACCGGTAAATCCGCACTTACACGTGGGAATCTGCGGTGAGCACGGTGGAGATCCTTCTTCCGTTGAGTTCTGCCACAACATCGGTTTGGACTATGTATCCTGTTCTCCGTTCCGTGTTCCGGTAGCACGTCTTGCTGCAGCACAGGCTGAGATTAAGAATCGAGAAAAGTAAATCAATATTCGTTTGGAAAAAGAAGCGGGGGCAGGTTTTACGCCTTGTACTCGTTAAGAATAAACAAAGAAGGGGTTCGCCTTAGATGATTCAATCATCCGGGCGAAAGCCCTTTTTCTTTTAAGAAGTGAGCAAAGCACATTTTTCCTAGAAATACGGAAGAAGCATGGTATAATAGCCGTTATGATATTTCGATTTTTCATCAAGAAAAAGGATAAGGACGGATAAAAATGAAGAGAGTATATGGGAATATAGTAAAAAGAAACAGTGTATATATCGCGATAGCGCTCCTTGCTTTCTCGGGGCTTAGTGCCTGTAAGCCGAAGTACGGTGTAAATGAGACACCGGTGATGACCACAGCTGCGGCAGAGGTAGAGATTCCCATGGATTTCGACCAGATTCATAACGATGTTCTGGAATCCGTTTCTCCGTCGGACTATCCCGTTTTGTTAAGAACTTAAACATCTCCGGAGATAACAGCGCAAAACGGTTAACGTTGAAGTGGAGATTATGGAAAATGTGAGTACGGAAGCGTTGAACGCCTTCCTGAAGGAAGTCATGAAGACCATTGCCAATGAGGCTGCGATTCAGGATTTTCGCTATTCCAAGTCTACGGATACAGAGTATGGCAACTTTTTTAAGAAGTATGGTGTGCATTACATTGTAAAGCAGGGAGAGGAGACCGTAGAGGATGTTACGGTGAATCCGGGAGAAGCCTTCCCGTTTAGCGCATAAGCACATCGACATCGGGGAAAAGCCGATATGACTCTCCCGCCAAGAAAAGCCGATGGAGTTTTAGCCTTACTGCAGTGAAAAGCGGCAGAAGTGCTGCCTTCCCGAAGAAACAAAAATGGACTTGGAGTGTTGAACGATTCATGAAGAACGAAACAGAGAGAAAGCGAGAGGGCTTTCAATTCATAACAAGTATCGCTCGCAAAGCGTGCGGTATCTCGTTTGAGCATTGGCATTTTATTGCTCTATTACTCATGATATATGATGCCTTGGCTTTAGGGCTTTCCCTACTTTATCGCCTTATGGCTCCGTTTTGACCTGCGCTACAGCATGATTGATACGGTATATGTGGAGGCTTGGAAAAATTTTCTTCCGTTCCATGTGATTTTTCCTTACTCGTTTTTGGTATTTAAAATTATACAAGAGCATATGGCGTTTTGCGAGCTATTCCGAGCTCTTAAGAGTCAGTATAGCCACATTCATCAGTGCGGTATTTCATATTGTGGGAATTACTCTCCCTGCACGAAGAATGCCGATATCGTATTACATCATCGGCGCTGTTGCAGTATCTTGCCGTGCTGGGCATTCGTTTTTCCTACCGTTTTTATTCTTCTAATCCGGAAAATCAAGGCGAAAGCAGGTCAACTCCGTATTATGGTCATCGGTGCGGGGATCGGCCGGACAGAGTGCTTATCCGCGACATTCATCGTGCCGGTGAAGTGGACGGGGAGGTTGTCTGCATCATTGACGACAACCCGAACAAGTGGGGAAGGACGATTGACAATATCCCCGTAGTCGGCGGACGGAGAGCATTTTAGAGATGGTGGAAGTTCTCCGTGGACAAGATTTTTCCTCGCCATTCCTTCCGCGACCCTGCGCAAAGAAGAGATATTTTAGAGTATCTGCAATGAGACGAGCTGTAGAACTGGAAAGAATCTACCCGGTATGTACCAGTTGGTACTGGGCAGGTTACGCATCGGCAATGAAACAGGTTTCCGTGGAGGACTTGCTTGGCAGAGATCCGATTCAAGCGGATTTGCAGGAGGTTTTCCGCTTTATTAACGGAAAAGACGGTACTGGTCACCGGCGGCGGAGGAAGCATAGGCTCGGAGCTTTGCAGGCAGATTGCCGGACACAATCCGAAGGAACTCAGTATTTTTGATATTTATGAGAAATAATGCGTATAGCATCACAGCTGGAGCTTCGGGAGAATTTTTCAGAATTGAATCTTACAGTGCTGATCGGTTCGGTTCAGGGATTCCCGCCGAATCTTCCAGGTTTTGCAAAATATCATCCGGATATTGTCTATCATGCGGCTGCGCATAAGCATGTGCCGCTCATGGAGGACAGCCCCTGCGAGTATCAAGAATAATGTGCTTGGAACCCTATAAGACGGCTTATGCAGCCATGACGCACGGTTGCAAGCGTTTCGTCCTGATTTCTACGGACAAGGCGGTGAACCCCGCCAATATTATGGGGGCGAGCAAACGAGTCTGCGAAATGATTATCCAGGCCTTCGATAAAGAAGATTAAGGAAGGAAAGGCGGAGGAAATTTCTCAGCTTTATACCCATAAAGGGATGGAAAATGCGGATAAAGAGGAGACGGAACCGTTTTTCAAAAATATTCATACCGAGTTTGTAGCGGTTCGCTTTGGAAATGTCTTAGGCTCGAACGGTCCGTGATTCCCTATTTTCAAAAAGCAGATTGAAAAGGGAGAGTAGGTAACGGTCACGCATCCCGATATTATTCGTTATTTTGTGACGATTCCGGGAGGCGGTAAGTCTGGTTCTGGAGGCAGCAGATTTGCCAAGGAGGCGAAATCTTTGTTCTGGACATGGGTTCTCCCAGTGAAAAATCGACAGTTTGGCCAGAAACTTGATTCAGCTTTCCGGCTTTTAAACCGGACATCGATATCAAGATTCAATACAGCGGACTTCGTCCGGGGAAAAGCTCAAGAAGAGAGCTGATGGCGGAAGAAGGGCTGGAGAAACAGAAAACAGTCGCATTCATATCGGAAAGCCCTCAGACTTTGATATTGAGGATTTTCTCACAAAGATTGACGGACTGATGGAAATTTCTTACAAGAATAAAGAAGAGGATATTCGTGAAATCGTAAAAGAAATCGTAGGAACCTATAAGCCGGCAGAGGAACAGGCATAATTTGGAAAATAGGGAAGTGGATTGTAAAAGAATAGCGGTATTAAGGTGAAATCAGGACGTGTCAAAGTGAAATAAGGACGAGGAAATGAATCAAAAAGAAGCGGAAGACTTTGTGTACAGTTTCCTATTTAAGGGCGGAAAAATACCATGCCTACGAGGAAAAGGATGCCGAGCGAAGGCATCCGGAATTTACGAGGAGCTCCTTCGAAAAATCAGGAACGCCTGCCGTCGTTGTGACGGAGCAGTAAGGGAAGGGCTCCGTTTCGAAGATGATTGCGGAAATTTTGCAAACGAAAGTTCACCGTCGGCTTTAATGACGAGCCCGCATATAGAGGATTTTTGTGAGCGTTTTTCAGGTGAATGAGGGAAAAGGTAACTTCTCTCTCCTCTGCGTTCATGGAGGAAATTCGTCCGGAGATAGAAGAGATAGACCGGGAAATTCCGAAAGAGTTTTGCGTAAGTCCCATGGGCATTCAGGCGGATTTTGCCTTGACCTGGTTTCGGAGCAGAAAAGACGGACTTTTAATGTTTTTGAATGCGGGAAAAGGGGCGAAGCTGGATGACGTAAACAATATCCTGCACGATTATGCGGTGATAAACTCTATAGAGCATAGAAGAGAACTGAGAAACACGATTTCCGAAATTGCGGAAGATAAAGGCGCATGTCATTACGGGAAGAGAAAGCCGTGTTTGTCGGAGAACAGACGGAGGAAGCTATGGCGGCTATCGAAAGAGAGCCGCTCTCCGTCCCCTTAAAGGTCTACAGCAGAGATTTTTGGGAGAAAAATTTCCGGATGGAGCAGGCGGAATCGTTTTTGATCTCTGCATTTTTCGGAAAAAGCGATACCGGGATATCAGACTTCCTCTTCTGGGCGTCTTTCAGGCGAAAAACTGGCATTAGCCATGGCGGTTTCGGAAACGGTCTTTTTCGGATTTAAGCAGAAATGCTTCCATCGGAAAAAGGAAGTTTACCGAGTATAGAAAGTTTGCCGAGTGCAGTGCATGCAGAAGGCACGGAAACAGGAAAGAGTTTCGAGATGGACGCGGTGCGAAGGAGGCTTGCGGAAATCAATTGGCCGGGCAGGCTGGAACTTATTTCGGGAGAACCCTTTATTCTGTTGGACTGCTGTATTAATCGGGTAGCGCGAAGGCGGTAAAGGAGTGCTTGAAAGGAAGATGAGAAGCCGGTCAGCATCATTGCGATACCCGAGGATAAGGATTACAGCGGTGTAGTGCAGGAAATGCGCCCCTTTCGGAGAGCATCATTCTGACCCGTACGAATAATCCCGCATTATCATTTTTTCGAAAAAGCAATGTGAGAGAATGGCGGAAGAGGAATTGAGACGGAATGGGCGGAAAACTTCCCGGAGGCGATGAAAAAGGCGGAAGAAAAAGGGATTCCATTGTGATCCTGGGAACAACTTCTCTCCTTCCGGAAGTAAAATACTGGCAAAAATGCATAAAAAATTCTTGAATATCTATAAAAAACTATAGATAGATTTATTTGTAAACCCGCATTACAATTAAAATCCTAGAGATATTTACAAAAACTATGCATTGCCGGGCTTTTCGGCAAGACGGGAGGCGTCCATGAAAAATCGGCTTTTATCGGCGTAGGGGCATGGGATATACCCACCTACTTTGCCTGAAGGAAATTGCGGGCACGGAGGAAATTTGCGTATCTGCCATTGCGGATAAACGAGAGGAACGGCGGGAAATGGCGGAAAAAGTATTTCCCGAGGCAAAGCTCTATACGGACGGCTTGGAATTGTTGGAAAAAGAAGAATTGGATACCGTGTTCATTATTACACTGAAGCTATGAGCATTTTCCCCTATGAAGAAGGCAATGGAGAAAAAGCTCTCATTTTTCTGTGAAAAGCCGGTGTGCCTCAGCCCGGAGGAATGCAATCAGCTTGTAAAGATGGAAGAGAAATATGAGAAACCCATCTGCATCGGCCAGGTTGTACGCCATATGCCGGAGTTTTTATTTTTAAAGGACTGCATTGATTCGGGAAAATATGGAAAGCTTTTTGGATTTGTCCTTTGAAAGAGACTTTCCGGAAATGTGAACTGGGGCTATGAAGACTGGTTCCACGACGAAAAGAAGTCCGGCAGCGTAATCCTGGATTTGCACATCCATGACCTCGATTTTATGCGCTTTATCTTGGGAGAACCGGATTCGGCGGAGGTTCTGCATCACACAAGCTTTTCAGACGGGATGGTGAACCATATTGTCACGAAGGCAAAATATCAAGATCTGGAGGTCTTATGCGAAGCCGCCTGGTATCATGCCGATTCCTATCCCTTTCCACGCGGCCTATCGGGCGGATTTTGAGAAAGCGACCGTGCAATTCAATTCCGCGATAGATAAGGAACAGTCTTCCTCTGCACGGACGGAGAAGACGGAAAAGAAAAATCGGAGGGAAGACAAAGAAATAGAAAGTGAAATGAATATCAAAGAGTCTGGGAGCCTATCTGATAGAGGACCGGAAATTCATTGCCTACCTGCTCGGAAAAAGTACGGAGAAGCCGGTATCGCTTGCGGATGCTGTAGAGTCCGTGCGTCTGGGAATTCAAATTCTCACGCAAACAAAGGAAGGTTGTTAGAAGCAGGTTTTGTTTAACCTGTTCGATACATACTTAAGTAAAGGAGACAGTGTATGATGACGGCAATGCTCATGGTAGCGAGTCTCACCGCAGCGGCACTTTGCTCTTGCGGACAGAAGACGGAAAAGGAGACACCGGCGGAGCGGAGACTTCAAGGAGACACAGAAGGCGGAAGAGAAGAAGGACGGACAGGAGGTGACCCTGAAAGTCTCGATTCCACTGGCCTATGGTGTAGAAGCTATGACGAAGTCATTAAGAAATTCGAAGAGAATCACCCGGCGTCAAGGTGGAAATTCAGCATGCGGCAAACGACAGCAATACCCTTTTACAGTCCAGATTCAACTCCGGCGATATTCCCGATGTTTTCTTAAACGAGCCGGGTGCAGGAGCACAGCTCTATTATGAGTATTCTTATGACTGGTCAAAGGATACGGAGACTTTAGCGAAGTTCAAAGAGGATGCTTTGGATTTAACGAAGACCGAGGACGGCGCAATCTACGGACTGCCTTGGACCTATGAAACCATGGCGCTCATTTACAACAAAGATGTTTTTGATAAGGCCGGAATCACTACCCTTCCGAATTCAGTGGAAGAACTGGGCGAGATTTGCAAGAAACTGCAGGATAGCGGCGTGAAAGCCTCTTTCCATCGCCGGAAAAGAGAAGTGGGTCTCTGGGACAGATGGCTACCCATTTTATTATGGATAAGAGTCTGGATGCGGCCGGTACGGTGAAGGCTTTAAAGAGCGGCGAGAAGAGCTTTAAGGATCTTCCTCACTGGGACAATTTCTTTAAGCTTCTGGACCTGGTAAAGGAATATGACGGCGACAAGGCGATTGAGACCGGTTGGGAGCCTGCAGAAAATGCGGTAGCAACAGGGAAGCCGCAATGCTCCATATGGGCGACTGGGCACAGGCCAACTTCACAAAGATGGGATCGAATACTAGCTGGCATTCCTTCCCGTTCCGGTAGGCAAACAGTGGAAGCCGACAATACCGTTTTATCTTCCGTGGTTGGGTATTCAGGTTTATAAAGGATTCTCCGAATTTGGATCTGGCAAAGGAATATTGCGAGTATGTGCTTTGCAGTGAAGAAGGTGCAAAGTGGATGACGGAAGGGGTAGATGCCGTTCCGGCAAGTACAACGAGCGATTTACAGCCTTCCGGTGATCTTCCCCAGGATGCACAGAAGTACATCAAGGCCGGAAAAACAACGGCTGGATTCACACCATTTGTGATACAACTTACTCCGATACGGTTGGATCGCTGATTCAAGGCTATATCCTCGGCGAGTACACGAAGGAAGAAGTAACACAGGGCTTTCGAAGATTACTTTAAGAATTTACAGTAAAAGGAAAAATGCGGGAGTACAGGGCGTTTCAAGAGGAAACGTCCCCGGCACTTTTCGCCGGAAAAAGAAGCACAGAAAGGGAGAGAAAAAGGATGGGAAGCATACATCGCGGTCGGAAGCAATACCTTTATTTTACACTCTTTGTTCTTCCGGCACTGTTCTTTGTGCTACTGGCTACGGATATACCATTCGTTTTAAACATGGTGTATTCCTTGTTTGAATGGAATGGAATCTCCAAGTCGGCAACTTTTGTAGGCTTACAAAACTTTGTCAAGGTTTTCCATGACAAGCTTTTCTGGAAGAGCTTTCTTTTTACCATGCGTTATACAGGTTTTATTACGTGGTTTTGGTCAATATCCTGTCTCTTTTTGTGGCATCTGCGCTTTTGGAAAAATACTTTTGCAAGCAAAGGTGGGACGAACCCTTTATTATGTGCCGCATATCATTTCTCTTACCAGCAATCAGCCTCGTTTGGCAGTTCTATCTTGGGACTGATTTTTTCCGGTTTCTATGATATTACGGAATGCCTTTCTTCCATTACAGCTGGCTCGGAAGACCGAAGCTTACGTTTATCATCATTCTTGTGATGACGATTTGGCAGAATATCGGCTTTTATATGGTGAACTATATTGCGGGAATCATTACGATTCCAAGAGAGCTTGTGGAAGCGGCGGTCATTGACAGCGCAAACAGCAAGCAGTGCTTTTATGAAGTGGATGCGCATCTTATGGTGCCGTCTCCTCCATTTGCATTCTTCTTTCCGCGATGTTCGGTTTAAAAGCTTTTCGATATCATCAGTGGTGTTTACGCGAGGGCAGCCGGTGAACAGCTACCATTTCCGTTTCCTTTAATATCTATAAGGAGGCCTTCAGTGCAAACCACTACGGGCTTGCTACGGCGAAGTCTCTCTCTCTTCGTGGCGGTAGTGCTTTGTATTACAGGCGTACTGTTCCAGCTTAGAAAGAAATGGGAGGTGGAGATGTGAAAAAGCGATTCTCGGCAAGGGTATTTTCGCCATTACCATAGTTCTGTCTCTCTTTTGGCTTATGCCCCTCATCTTTATTTTTTATGAACTCCTTCAAGGGATGCGAGATCATCAATCATTTCTTGGCTCTTCCGAAGGAATGGACTTTGCAGTACTACGTGGCAACCTGGAATAAATTTAATTTTTCCGCTGCTTCTGAAAAAATACAATTTTATATACGGTAAGCACTACGGTTATGGTTTCTGCTCTTTGCCCCATGGCGTCCTACTTTTATTGCGAGAAGTAGGCACATGCTGGTGTCCAGAATCAGCCTGCTTCGATGATTCTCCGATTATGGTGCCGTTTCCAGACCTACATGATTTCTTACGAAGTTTTGGGCGGATTTCACCTGATCGGAACTCGTCTGGGGTATATTTCGGTAACGGTTGGCCTTTTGCTTCCCCTTGCCGTATACATCATTTATAATTATATCAATACCATTCCTCTCACCTTGAGGAGAGTGCCTATATCGACGGGGCAAATATTTTTCCAGTGCTACTTCTACATTATTTCTGCCTCTCTTAGACCGATTCTGACTACAGTTTTTGGTTTTTGGACGCACTTTCACCTGAACGATGTCAGTACCAATCAGTTGATCGTAGGGACGAAAGATGAGCTCCATGAATATTCAAAAATGCCTGTATATGTTTTTCTCCGTACAGAGTACGGACTGATCCCTGTGCTTTACCGGGAACGATGATGAGCATTATTCCGAGCTTGCTTTTTCTTCCTGGTGATGCAGAAATATATTGTAACGGGAATTACTGCCGGAGCGGTAAAGGGTTAACGGAAATAGGAGGAAGCTATGAACATTGGCTGTATTGTTCGTTTGGAAAGAGATCCGGATATTGAAAAGGAAATGAAGAATCTTGTGGAGCTGGGGCTTCACAGTTGCCAGGTGGTCTCCTAGGGACAGAAAGTTTTTCAATGCGGATGCGAAAAAGAGTGAAGGATGCGACGGAGAGCCTGGGAATCACAATCACCGCCTTCTGGTGCGGCTGGGAAGGCCTGCCTTCTGGAACTTTACGGAAGGCCCCTATCACGCTGGGGCTGGTGCCCGAGGCTTACCGAATGGAACGTCTGCAGACTTTAAAGGAAGGATCCTATTTTGCGAAAGACCTGGGGGTTTCCGACCTCATTACCCATGTCGGGTTCTTACCGGAAAACCGACATGACCCCTGTATGCGGGAACGCTTGCAGCTTTTAAAAGACCTCATGAAGGTTTGCGAAGCGAATCGGCAATATTTTCTTTTTGAAACAGGGCAGGAAACGCCGATTACCTTAATGCGTGATGATTCAGGACATCGGATCGGACTACCTCAGCATCAACCTGGATCCGGCAAACCTCCTGCTTACGGAAAGCCAATCCCGTGGACGCCGTAGACATTTTCGGGAAAAAGATTCGTGGTGTACACGGAAAGGATGGACTCTATCCGACTTGTCCCGGAGAACTTGGACAAGAAACCAAAATCGGAGACGGGAGAGTCGATTATCCGGTATTTTTAAAGAAACTCTTTCAACTGGGCTATCAGGGAGATATTACGATAGAACGGGAAATTTCCGGAGAAGAACAGATTCAGGGACATCTTTTGCCAAACAGTATCTTTCCGATTTAATCGGGAAATTGAGATAAAGATCTGACAACGGGTCTTCATGAGAACAATGCAACAGATTAAGCAAATTGATATGACGAGCAAAATTTAAAAATGTATATGACTACGTCTTGCACAGTTCCGGTTCGTCCAGAGCGAGGATCGCCAAAGCGCTGGAACTGAGCAGACCCTCCAGCTCCTCTTTGGTAGATGAACTTCTTTCCATGGGAGCTCTTTTTGAGGACGGAAAAGAGGAGGGGGAGAGAGGTCGGAAGAACTCCGATTGTCATCCGGCAGATTTTTCGAAGGCATTTTTTGTATCGTGCTGTTTTGGAAAGCCCAAGCGGATTTCAGTAAGCGTTGTTTCATGGCACAGGACAGATAGCGGGAGCGGAGAGAGTTTTGAAAAGTCTGGAATGCCCCTGTTTCTTCCGCAAAAGAATATGGCAAAGTCTCTCTTAGCCTTCTTAGGGATTTTAAAATAAACTATGAAAAATTTTAGTATGGAAAGGACAACTATCTTGGCAGTGTCCTGGTGCTCCCCGGGATAGTCGATCCCTTAAGAAGAACTGTTTTTATCCCATCCGCTCGGAATCGATCTGGAGACGGGAAGACGGATTATTTCGGAAATAGAGGAGAGCGGAGAGAATTCCGTCGGCATATTGAACGATAACGCAATCCTGGGCTATGCGGCCATGCAACGACTGAAATTGCAGGGAAAACTTTCTTTATATTAACCTTTCCACCGGAATCGGTGCAGCTTACTTTATGAAGGGAGAAATCTTCGGAGATGCCGGTGGAAAGATTGACACAGTTTGGGCATCATTGTCCACCTGGGAGGAGACTCTGCTCTGCGGCAGCGCACGGGTGCCTGGAAGCGGAAAATCGGAGAGCGTGCTTTTACAAGAGCACTTCGCATCCTATTTCGGAAAGGAAGAGCTTAAGCCCGCTTTTAGAGGGAGCTTTACTAAAAATCATAGACGGAAGAAAAAGAGGATGAGGGATCTATACTGCGGTGAAGGAGAAGTTTCTAAAAAGACCTTTCCTAGCTATTTCCAATGTTTCCACCTATGGTCTTTCCGGATTTGATTCTTCTCAGGCGGTTTCTTTTCCTATGGGGAGAGGATTTTTGGAGGAGCTGAAGGCGGAGATTAATCGTATCGGCTTTTTCCTATATCATGCAGGATCTGCATTTATTGTACAGTAAAGAAGAGAAGGAAGAACTCAGGCGGCTGTCTGGACTCATTTCTTTTCCGCTATTTTCATTTTACGGAGAGAAAAATGAGGGAATTCACTGGGATAATGGGAAAAAACGCTTTGCAGGGTATACAATATGGGCAAAAATATAGATTGGGAGGGAAAATGGATAAGTTAAAAAGCTTGCGATTGTGGGTTGCGGAGAATTTCCGATTATTACCGAGATGTTTTTCAAGCTCTCGGACAGCGTCAGTGATAGTCTATGCGGTAGATAAGGACATGGAAAAGGCGAAAAACTTTGCAGCGATTTTTCCTGCCGCTATACCGATCGCTATGAAGATATTCTCCGGGAAGAACTGGATGTGATTCATCTCTCTTCCGCACTATCTGCATAAACCATCAGCGTGCTTGCTCTGGAACACGAAAGTATGTCCTTACGGAGAAGCCGATGGCAGATGAGCTTGCAGGAGGCGGATGAAATGCTCGAGGCGGAAAAAGCGGAGCGGAAAGCTTCTGGGCTGCATTTTTCAAACTCGCTACAATGAGTCGGTTTCCATCTTAAAAGCGACGCTTGGAAGAAGAATTCGACGAAAAACTCCTTACGGCAAGTTCGATTCTGACCTGGAATGAGACCGGATTCTTATTATGCGGGGAGCGACTGGAAGGGAACCTGGGAATATGAGGAGGCAGGAACGATTATCGATCAAGCCATTCACAGCATCGACCGGGTTCGCTATATTGTGGCGTCCGATGTAGAATGGGTAGAGGCCTCCGTCTTTTAACAGGACCCATCCCAAGCTTTTCGTGGAGGATACGGCAGAGGCGCTCAGATTCAGTTTTCAAAACGGGTGACAGTATCACCTCTTGCCACATACCAACGGCTTCTGATACGCCGATACAAATTGAGTTCTGCGGAGAAAAGGAGATGCGGCTTGATACAGGATATGGGTTTACTCTTTATCTTGGGGAAAAGTATGAAGAATTCCGTGAGGTTAAAAGAGCGTTACCGTGAGGGAAGAGGATTATTGAGGGCAGCACTCATATTATGCAGTTGGAGGATTTCTATCGTGCGGTAAGAGAAGGCGGAAAGCCTTTGGTGGATGGAGTGAAGGACGAAAAACCCCTGGAACTGGTGAAAGCTGTCTATCTTTCCGCAAAGTACAGAAAACGAATTGCTTTTCCTTTCACGGACGAAAAACTCACGAAGGAGGAAATGGGAAAATTCTCTTTATTAAAATTTATCCATAGGGAATAAAAATTTGGAAAGAAATTCTAAGATACAGGAAAGAAATCTCTATCAGCGAGGTACGCCTATAATCTCCTCAGATATTAAATGACTCTTAAACAAGGGGAGAGAGAAAAATGAGAAAATTTTAAGCGTATTAACGGTTTCCGCTATGGCGGTTTCGATGCTGGCAGCCTGCGGAAATTCGGAAGCACTGGCTACAACCACGAAGGCGGCAGAGGATGCAAAGGAAACCACTGCAGCAGCCGACAAGGCAATGGCTGAGACCAAGGCAGCCGTAGAGGCAATGAGCGACTTTTTCCGATAAGAAGGTTGGCATCTGTATCTACCAGTTCTCCGACAATTTCATGTCCCTGTTCCATAATGAGCTGGTGAGCTATCTGGTATCCAAGGGATTCAAGGAGGAAAATATCAAGGTTGTAGACGGAGCAAACGACCAGGCAACACAAGACCAACCAGATTCAGAACTTCATCACCGACAAGGTGGATGTTCTCATTGTTAACCCGGTTAACTCTTCTTCCGCAGCAACCATCACCGATATGGTGCAGTCTGCAGGAATTCCTCTGGTTTACATCAACAGAGAGCCGAGTAAGGATGAAGAGAGAGATGGGAAGACAATAAGTGGAATGTTTTGCTATGTGAGCTGTGACGCTCGTCGGTCCGGTACTTTCCAGGGCGAAATCATTAGAGATATCGGGAATGGATAAGCTGGATATGAACGGAAACGGTAAGGTAGATTACATCATGATTAGGGTGATCCCGAGAACATCGATGCACAGTACAGAACCGAGTATTCCGTAAAAGGCATTACAGGATAAAGGCATGGAAGTCAAACAAGCTGGATAGAGCAGGTTGGTAACTGGGATCGAGGCACAGGCGCAGTCTCTGGTAGCCAATGCCCTGGCAAAGAACGGCAGGACATCGAAGTTGTTTTTCTGTAATAACGACGCTATGGCTCTTGGCGCATTGCAGGCTATCCAGGCGGCAGGAAGAACGGTTGGAAAAAGACATTTACTTAGTAGGTGTTGATGCACTGTCCGAGGCTTGCCAGAACGTACTTGCCGGCACACAGACGGGAACCGTATTCAACGACTTCCTTACACAGTCTCACTCTGCAGGGGATGCAGCGATCAATTATCTCGCCGGGAAGGAAAACGAGCATTACATCAAATGTGACTATGTAAAGGTTACAGCAGAAAAATGCGAAAGATATTTTAGCTCTTTTAAAGTAATGTTTTAAGGAAATGAAGGAGTGAAGCTGCAGCTCTCTCCTTCATTTTTAATAAAGAAAATGGAGACTAGATGACAGAATTCAAATTGGAAATGAAAAATATTTCAAAGTCATTTCCGGGTGTTAAAGCGCTGGATAACGTACAGCTTTCTGTCCGTCCGGGAACGGTTCATGCCCTCATGGGGGAAAATGGAGCAGGAAAATCCACTTTGATGAAGTGCCTTTTCGGCATTTACAAGATGGATCAGGGGGAAATTTTTCTGGATGGGAAAGAAAGTGGAAATCAATAATCCGGATGAGGCGATGGAACATGGCGTAGCCATGGTGCACCAGGAGTTGCAACCGGTGCTTGCACGTTCCGTTTCGGAAAATATGTATCTTGGAAGATTTCCGGTGCATAAGTTTGGTCCTCTGCAGGTTATTGATCATGGTAAAATGCACCGGGAAACCAAGAAATGGCTGTCGGAGTTGGGGCTGGACTACAATGTCAAGGCGCCGCTCTCCTCTCTTTCCATCGGACAGATGCAGATGGTGGAGATTGCCAAGGCGGTTTCCCACGATGCGAAAGTCATCATCTTCGATGAGCCCACCTCTTCTCTTTCCGATAAGGAGGTGGAATTCCTCTTTAAGGTGATGGGAGATTTAAAGAAGAAGGGCGTGTCCATGATTTACATCTCCCACAAGATGGATGAAATTAAGCGCATTTCCGATGACATCAGCATCATGCGAGACGGCACCTATGTAGGAACCTGGAGAGCGGAAGACATGACTACGGAGCAGATTATTGCGAAGATGGTAGGTCGTGAACTCACCAATATCTATCCCTGAACACCGGCACGAAATCGGAGAGACCATCATGGAGGTGGAGGATTATACCCTCGATTCATGATAAATCCTTCCGCGGTGTCACTTCTCCATTAAAAAGGAGATTCTCGGCTTCGGCGGTCTTGTCAGGGGCACAGAGGACGGAGCTTATGGAGGAATCTTCGGATTCGCCACATCACGAAAGGGAAAGCTGAAGGTTCACGGCAAGGAAGTCCGCGTCAGAAGACCGAAGGATGCGATGAATAACGGCATCGGCATGATCACCGAAGACAGAAGAGGAAACGCATTTTCGGCTGCCTTTCCATCAAGGACAATGTCGAGGGTTTCCATTTACAATAAATTCTTAAAAAGCCGGCATTATGCTTGATCATCCCGCCATCAATAAGGTGGTTAATGATAACATTAAGAGACTTTCCATCAAAACGCCCGGTATGAAGGAACAAATCGGAAACCTTTCCGGAGGAAACCAGCAGAAGGTGATTATTTCCAGGTGGCTTGCCAAGGATCCGGATATTCTGATTATGGATGAGCCCTACAAGAGGAATCGATATCGGCTGCCAAGCACGAGATCTATGAAATCATGGAAGAGCTTGCCAAGCAGGGGAAGGCGATTATCATGATTTCTCCGAAATGCCGGAGCTCCTCGGTATGGCAGACCGAATCTGTGTAATGTAACGGAAAGCTCACAGGGCGAGCTGAACAATAAGGAAGAGATGACACAGGAAAATGTCATGAACTTCGCAACGATGTTTTAGGGAGAAGGAAAATGCAAAGACACAAAAACAAAAAAATAACGGATTTTTCTGATTAATAACGGAGTCATCATCGTTATGTTTATTCTGGTCATCTATACAGGACTGACCAGCAAAGAACTTTAACGCCGGATAACGGACTGAACCTTCGCCAACATGTCTTACCGTCTGGTTATGCACTCGAGATTGCAGGCTGCGTAATCACGGCAGGGTGTGACCTCTCCGCAGGGACGTATGATCGGTTTCGGTGCCTGCCTTGCGGAACCTTACTGCAGAAGGTGGAGAATTCCGGAAGATTTTTTGCGCAACCGCAGTGAGCATTTCGGAACGGATTCTTCTGAAAATAACCCTGATGAATCCATTTTCTTGTTTTGCTCTGGTTACGGTAGTCTGCGCTGTCTTCGGAACGGTAACCGGTTGGTTTATTGCCTACCTTTCCGTTCCGCCGTTTATTGCGACCCTGGCTATGATGGAGATTATCTACGGTCTGGGACTGCTCTTTACCAATGCGACTCCGCTCGGAGGCTATATTGAAGGCTATACCATTTTCTCAACCGGAAAATTTTTGGGCTTAAGCTATCTGATCTGGATGGCGCCTCATTATGGCGGGAATCACCTGGTTTATCTTCAACATGACCCGTCACGGAAAATATATGTATGCCATTGGAGGAAATCCGCAGGCGGCAGAGGTTGCCGTGTGCCGGTAAATATGACGCTTGTACTGATTTATGCGAAAGGCTGCCGCTTTCTACGGTATGGCAGGGCTATATGCTGGGAGCCAAGGCGGGAGGCGCTTCGGTAAACACCGGTCTCAGGCTATGAGATGGAGGCCATTGCGGCTTGCGCTCTCGGCGGTGTATCCGTAACGGGCGGACGCGGTAAGGTATCCAGTGCAATCATCGGTGTAGCGGTACTCGAACTCTTAAAAACAGCGCTTCAGTATCTGGGCGTTAATGCCAATGCACAGTACATTGCCATCGGTATTGTTATCTTTATTGCGGCATCTCTGGATATCCGAAAGCATCTTTACCAAGAAGTAAAATCATCACACACTTTCTCATAAGAAGAAAGCCCTCCGAGCTTTGCTTTTCGGTTCTTAACGAGAATCGTTGATAGCGATGTGCGCCACTTTTTGTAAAACGTACGACCGCGTAGGGAAAAAGGTTTTATTATCAAAAGTGTTTGCGGATTTTCTGAATCGAAGAGGATGGAGGATAGAATGAAATTTAAAGATATGCAGTATGAGCGGATTCCGTGGATAGCGGAAGAGTACGAAGCGCTCATAGAAAGATTGAAGGATGCGAAGAGCTTTTTCCGAGGGGCTGGACGAGTTTTTGAAACGAGCGCTGCGGGGACATAGTCGATACGATGTCCACGCTAACCGCTATTCGACATTCCATCTAGCATCGAAGACAAGTTCTATGATGAGGAAGAACTATTGGGACCAACGCTCTCCGAAGATTCAGGAGTACGACAGGAGTGGATTAAGGCTCTGCTTGCTTCTCCTTTTAAAGCGATGTTTGAAAAGAAATGACGCAGCATCATGTTTGTGAATGCCGAGATGGATTTAAAGACCTTTTTCCCCGGAGATTATTCCGGTTACAGAAGGAAAATGAGCTGGTCACCGCCTGTCGAGCTCCTTGCGAGTGCGCAGATTCCTTTTGAGGAAAAGTATACACCTTGTCTCAGATTACCCTTTAAAGAATGACAAGGATGATGCGAAGACTTTCCGCGTGGAAGGCGGAGGGACAGTGGTATAAGGACAATCAACAGGAGCTCGACAGACTCTATGATGAACTTGTCAAGCTTCGTGACGGTATGGGAGAAGTCGGTTAGCAAGGACTTTACGGAGCTTGGCTACTACAGAATGAAGAGAAACTGCTACAACAAGCAGGATGTGAGAAGTTCAGAAGCGGTTCAAGTATCTGGTTCCCCTTGCGGCGAAAAATCATGAAAAACAGGCGAAAAGACTGGGAAAGAGCTATCCTTAAGCTGTGCCGATGCGGCTATCGAGTTCGTTCGGAAATCCGAAGCCCGCGGGAAATCCGGATGAGATTGTGAAGCCGGAAAGAAGTTCTATGACTGGCTTTCCCGGAAACTCCGGGTCTTTAATCACATGATGAGGATGACCTGATGGACCTTCTTTCCACGAAGGAGCAAAGCAGGAGGCGGTTACTGTACTTCGATTCTGGATTATAAGACGCCTTTGTCTTTGCAAACTTCGGAACACAGCATGATATCAGTGATACCCACTGAAGCGGGGCATGCCTTTTGCAGCATATGTCAACCGGAACAGAGTGCCCTCGAGACCATTTGGCCCGTATGGAAGCTGTGAGGTGCACTCCATGTCATGGAGTTCTTTGCGGAGAGCTTTTTCCGAGAGTTTTTCGGAAAGGGATGCGAAAGTACAACTATTCGCACCTTGCGGAGTCCTGACCTATCATACTGGCACGATGGTGGGATCATTTCCAGCACATGTTTACGAAAACCCGCACTAAGTCCGACAGAGACACGCCGAGTGAAGAAACTCATAAAGATTTATCAGCCGTGGCTTAAGCTCGACGGAGAGATTCCTTCTACAGCGAAGGGAGAAGGCTGGCAGAGACACCATATCTACTCCATGCCTTTCTACTATATTGATTACTGCCTTGCACAGACAGTGGCGCTGGAATTCTGGAATAAGATTCAGAAAGACTAGAAGGATGCCTGGAAGCATTATATGGACTATACCAAACAGGGCGGATCCGTGGTATTTACAGAGCTTTTAAAGAATGCCGGAATGGAGAGTCCCTTTGAGGAAAGCCGCTTAAGAGGAATCTGTGAAACAGCGGCAAGCATCTTTCCGACTATGACCTTACGGGATAGAATAATGGGATGTTTCCAGTCCCCCTACGACCGTGGTGTCCTTTCCAAAGAAGCGCATAGCGGAACGAAAGAAGATTTATCGGGATCGGGTAGCCCGGAAATCCGAAAGAAAATATTCGACTGTTTCTTTATTTCCTGCCGCTTCCTCCCCTCATGCTTCTCCCCGGCTTTTTGCGAAGGCGGCGCTATCCCGGACGGCCATATCTCATGCTACCCTGGCGCCATGGAGCGAGTGGCGGTTGTTCTTACAACGGTGAGTTTCTGCTTCCTCTATTTTTCCCGAGGAGAAAGTCCGGAGAGGAGACGGCTCCATGGTGGATGGAGCAATAGACGGGGAATTCTACCGGAAATATTTTCAAAACCTGCAGGGAAGAGCGGCGGTATCCTGTATTCTCGGAATCGGATTTTCACTTATAGAAATTTTCTCTATTTACTGCTTGCCAAAGAGGAAAAACTACGGTTTGGAGTTCGGGATCTTTGATACAACTGGGATTTATATGTTTTCTCGTGTGTATTTGGCTGAATCTGAGTCGGGTAATTCGTAATTGGACGTTGTAGAAATAGCTACTTTATAATGAACCAGATATTTTATTTATAGCGGGTATCGTGTCATGATATCTCGTTTACAGAAGGAGATTGATAGCTATGAAAATGAGAAAAAGTCATTGCTTCCCCTGCTTTGCTGGCAGTGATGGCCACCTCACTTCTTGCCGGCTGTTCCAACGGATAGCAGCGCAAAAGACGTATGGTGTTTGCAACGGATGATTTCAATGCGAAGTTCTCTCTGTTCTTTGCGGATACCGTTCCCGACCAGACCATTTCCGATCTTGTCAGTGTCGGCCTTCTTACTATGGATAGAAGCGGTGCCATGGTGTGCAAGGGCATTGAAGGAGAAAGAGAGTAGTAACGGGAAGGAATATACCTATAACGGCATTTCCGACCTTGCGGTAACTCGAGAACAGTGACGGAACCGTATACTATGATTTTTACGATGAAGGATGGCTTAAAGTTCTCCGACGGAGAGCCTCTTACCGTAGACGATGTTATTTTCTCCATGTATGTACTTGCAGACCCACCTGCATGGAAATAATGTCTTCTTCTCCTTCCCATTCAGGGTATGAAGGAGTACAGAGCGGTGTGGACACCCTCTTTAACCCTGATTCTGGCTGCCGGAGAAGAGAACGAGGACTTCTCAAGTGGACGGAAGAGCAGCAGAAGACCTTCTGGAAGAACTATAAGACTGCAGTGGGCAACTTTTTGTAAAAGGAAATCGTGAGACCTTTTAGTGTCTAACGGCTCTAACAAGGAAGGATTCCATTGCGGCTTGTGCGGCAAATTACAGCTATGAAGGCTTGAAGAGGACGCTACGGCTATGGATTTCTTCAATGCCATGCTGCAGAGTATGACGGCAGCGTAACGAAGATGAGTGCATGCAGAGTGCCGGAACACAGTTTGCCGATCTTATGCCGAGCTACAAGGTGTTTGCTGTCGGTGTAGAGACGGGAGAGTCCGCACCGAATATCAGCGGTATCCAGAAGACCGGCGAGAACACGCTCCGTGTTATCGCGACGAAAAGTCGGATGCACAGATGATTTATCGGTTGGGCGGGTATCACGTCAGCGCCTCTTCACTACTACTGGCGATAAGGCGCAGTTTGATGTAGAGAAGAATCAGTTCGAAAAGCTTTCCCGAAGGGCGATCTTTCCATGATGAGAGAAGATTTCCAAGCCGCTCGGTGCAGGCTTCTATGTTTTTGAAAGTATGAGAACGGTGTGATTTTCCTTCACGGCAAATCGAGAACTACTATGACGGTGCACCGAAGGTAAAGAACTTAAGAGTAAACTATGTAACAGAAGCCGACAGATTAAACTCTATCCTGGCAGACCGTAGATATCGCTGCTCCTTCCTTCACGACGGAAGTAGAGATGCCATCAAGAGAGGCAAACAGCAACGGAGAGCTCTCCGGCGATAAGATTCATACTGTAGCGGTAGACGCTTTGAGGCTGCAGCTATATCGGTATCAATACCCACAACGTTTCCGTAAACAAGGAGCCGGAAGCGATGGCTTCGAAGAACCTTCGTCGTGCTTTCGCAACGATTTTCTCCGCCTATAGTAGATCTTGCCATCAGCACCTATTACGGAGACAGAGCAAGTGTCATTAACTACCGATTTCCAACACTTCCTGGGCGGCTCCGCAGCCTACCGATGACGAGCTGTGAGTGCTTTCTCAAGGATGCACAGGGAAACCGAGTTTATACTCTCCGGCATGAGTGATGAGGATAAGTATGCAGCAGCGAAGAAGGCGGCACTCGGATTCTTTCTGAAGCGGCAGGCTACACGTAGAGAACGGAAAAGTTACCGCAGCACCGGAAGCGCAAAAGATGGAATATGAGATTATGATCGGCGGAGGCGGAAACGGTGACCATCCTTCCTTCATGATCTTAACCGAGGCAAAGAAAGCCCTTGCCGATATCGGCATCACCTTAACCGTAAAACGACCTATCCAACACTTCCGACATGGAACAAAGTTACAGGCAAGACAGGCCGAGATGTGGTGTGCGGCTTGGAACTCAACACCGGATCCCGATATGTACCAGGTTTATTACTCCGACGTTGCAAACGGCGGAAAAGAGCCGGGCGGTTCCAACTACATGTATCAGATTGAAGATCCGAAGCTCGATGAAATGATTTATGCAGGCCAGAGAGTCTACCGATCAGGAATATCGTAGACGATGTACAGAGCTTGCCTGAATGACATTATGTAGATTGGGCTTGTGAAGTTCCAATTTACCAGAGACAGGAAGTAACCACTTTCTCCTCTCAGAGAATCAATATCGATACCATTACACCGGATATGACATCCTTCTATAAGTGGTTTGCAGAGATTCAGAACTATCAGCTGGCGAAGTAAAGTAGCGGAGTTTAGTCCGAGAATCATGTTTCAGGGGATAACCGCGTTCCTTAAGAGATTAAGGGAATGCGGTTTTTCCCCATACTAAGCGGATAAAATGCGGGAGATTTACCGCCCATTTGGAAGAGCAGGTTTGTAGTGAAAAAGTATATTATCAAACGATTATTATGGTCTGTGTTGATTTTTATTCATCGTGGCCTTTTTGCTTTTATATTTTGATGAGAAGTCTTCCTACCTCTTATCTGGAACAGATTGCCAGACAGAAGTCGCAGCAACCGGGTTCCAAGACCTTTGAGGAATGGATGCAACAGCTCGAAGCAACCTACGGAATGGATAAGGGGATTGTTCCGGGCTTCTTTGCGTGGCTTTCCAAGGCCGTTCGAGGGGACTTCGGCGACAGCTGGAAGTATACCGTACCGGTAACTCGGAAATTCACCGAGGTTGTAGGTATTTCCTTCTGGATGGGCCTGATTGTCATGGTTTTGGAGATGCTCATTTCCATTCCGCTCGGAATCATTGCGGCAACCAAGCAGTATTCCGCAACCGACAATGCCATTTCCATTCTTGCTTTGGCAGGAATTTCTCTTCCCGACCTTCTTTTACGGCATCGCTATTGAAACTCATTTTTCTCCGTAAAGCTCGGTTGGTTTGATTTAAACGGTCTGGTGGGAAGAAATTATGATTTCCTTTCTCCCATGGGACAGAAAATGGATATTGCCATGCACTTGGTGCTTCCGATTATCACCTTGCTGATTGCCAGCATCGGTGCCTATATGCGATATATCCGAACGAATATGCTGGAGGTCTTAAGCTCCGACTATATTCGTACGGCAAGAGCAAAGGGTCTTTCCGAGCGTCGTGTCATTTATCACCACGCTTTCCGAAATACCTTGATTACCCTGGTTACCATCTGGGGAACCTCCCTTCCGGGGCTTTTCTCCGGTGCCATGATTACGGAGCAGCTTTTCTCTATTCCCGGTATCGGATACACTTCTTATCAGGCTATGATTTCCGGAGATATTCCGTTCTCCATGTTCTACCTGGTATTTTATTGCAGCGTTGACTTTGGTCGGGAACTTAATTACCGATATTTTTATACGCGGTTGTTGATCCCCGTGTTCGTATTGCGTAGGAAGGGAGGGAAAGATGTCTGAGATGGAAAACACAGTAGAAGCATACTGCGGTTGAAGAAGTAGTAGAACGAAACGGAAGAAGCTGTCACAGCGGACAGCAGAACAGATAATCTCCGGAAAAAGGAAAAACAAAAGGCGGAATACTCCCTAAACGATGACCGTCGTGTAAAAACCTTGTCTCCCAGTGCCATGGTAGCAAAGCGTTTCTTCCGAAACCGCATTGCGGTATTCGGCATGGTTATATTGCTTGCCATGTTCCTCTTTTCTTTTTTAGGCGGAGCGCTTTCTCCTTATAAGGAGTCTCAGCTCTTCTATAGAAAGGATGTACAAAGCCAGAAGTATGCCGGTGTAAAAGTAAACACCGAGCTTCGTTATCAGCAGGCGGAAAAGGATGCTTTCCCCGCCCTTGCGCAGGCACAGTTTGTTTTGGCAAAGGAAAGAAACAGACCGAGTTCTCCGCAGGGATAAAACCTACAGCTATGAGGAAGCCGGAAAAGACTTTTATATTATCAGTGTAAAGGGAAGCGACTCCCGTCGCCTTTGCCGCAGTGGACCTGGTAACAGCTGCCGGATCGGAAACACCGAGTTTTAACGAGCAGTTGAATATTCTGAAAGGCATACAGCAATAAGGAAAGTTCTTTCACTCTGGACAGGGGTAAATTATACTATTTCGGATGACGGTACCGTAGAAAAAGACGGAACGGTTTATGCAACAGCAGGACGTTATGTCATCAACACCATTATGAGTGATATCCAGCTGTCAAAAGGAGTTTAAAGAGAAATTGCTGTCGGAGATCCAAGCGGACAGTAAGAGTTTTACCTATCAGGATGCGGACGGTAAAGAATCCGTATACAACATTGAATACGATGCCCCTTCCAAAGCCTACAACATCAGACAAACGAGAGAGCAGATGGTTTATGATACCTATTCCTCACCGAGTAAGGCACATCCGCTCGGAACCGATAAGAACGGAATGGATATGCTGACGAGACTGATGTATGGCGGAAGAGTATCACTCTATATCGGATTTGTCGTAGTTATCATTGAAACCTTAATCGGTATGATTATGGGCGGAATTTCCGGATACTTTGGCGGATGGATTGATAATCTGATTATGAGAGTGGTGGATGTGTTCTACTGCATTCCGACTATTCCTATCTATATCATCATCGGTGCCGCAATGGATGCAATGCGTGTCGATCCGAAGCTTCGAATGTTCTATCTGATGATTATACTCGGCTTCTTCGGCTGGCCGTCCATCACAAGACTTGTCCGCGGACAGATTTTGACGCTCCGTGAGCAGGAGTTCATGACGGCAACGGAAGCAACGGGTATTAAGCCTGTACACCGTATTTTCAGACACTTACTGCCGAACGTTATTCCGCAGCTTATTGTAACCTGTACCATGAGCCTCGGCGGAGTCATCCTTACGGAAGCGGTTCTGTCATTCCTGGGACTCGGTGTAAAGTTCCCCTTCGCTTCTTGGGGAAACATCATTAACGATGTAAACAACACGTATGTACTAAGTAACTATCTATTTATTTGGGTTCCAGCCGGAGTTTGCTTACTCTTAACGGTACTTGCATTCAACTTGGTGGGCGATGGCTTACGAGATGCCTTTGACCCGAAGATGAAACGATAGAATCGAGGAAAAACTATGGCAAGAAATGACGGTTATCTTTCCGCGAAAAGAATCCCGGAGGATATCGAAAGAAAATAAAGCAATTACATCCAAGCTGGAAAAGAAACGTACACGGAGAAATGTTCCGGAAAGTGAATATCTTACGGAAATGAAGAATCCGGCCAATGCGGTAGAGTTTGAAAACCTCCATACCTTCTTCTTTACCGATGCGGGAACCGTAAAGATGTGGACTCCGTAAGCTTTGATGTTCCTTTAGGAAAAACGGTCGGCGTTGTAGGAGAGTCCGGTTGCGGAAAGTCCGTAACCAGCCTTTCTCTTATGCAGCTGTTGCAGCGTCCCCAGGGACAGGTTGTGGAAGGCTCCATTCGACTGAATACAGGTGAAAAAGGTCTATGAAATTACGAAGACTCCGAGCATATCATGCAGCATCTTCGCGGAAACTTTTCATGTCCATGATTTTTCCAGGAGCGATGACTCCTTGAATCCGGTTTTCAGGATTGGCGATCAGGTCGATGAGGTCCTCCTCTTTCATGAGAATGAATACAATACAAAGGAAGCGATTAAGAAGAGAACCATAGAACTCCTGGAGATGGTTGGGATTGCAAACAGTGAGGGTGTCTATAAGATGTATCCTCATGAGCTCTCCGGCGGTATGCGACAGCGTGTGATGATTGCGATGGCGCTCGCCTGCAATCCGAAGCTCATCATTGCCGATGAGCCGACTACAGCACTCGATGTAACCATTCAGGCACAGATTTCTGGATCTCTTACGCGGACTAAAGGATAAGATTAATTCTTCTATCATGCTGATTACCCATGACCTCGGTGTCATTGCGGAGATGGCGGACTATGTCGTAGTCATGTACTCCGGACGTGTAGTGGAGGCCGGAACGGCAAAAGAAATCTTTGCCCATCCCGCACACCCCTACACCATCGGACTTATGGCTTCCAAACCGGTAGTAGGAAGAGAAGTGGATAAGCTTTTATTCCATTCCGGGTAAAGTGCCGAATCCGATTAATATGCCGAATTATTGCTATTTCCGAGATCGTTGTGACAAGAGGAAGCCCTGTTGCGACGGATTATATCCGGGCGAGATTTGGTTATCCGAGACACACAGAGTCAGCTGTTATCTCTATGATGAAAACACAGAAAGATTAAAAGGCTCAGGAAAAAAGCGAGTTTTGAGAGCGCTTCGATAAAGAACCATGTTGATAGTAGAGTTTAAAAGAAGAAAATCGAGGAAATGATGGAAAAAGCGAAATGAAAAGATTTCACGCCTATTGTTCACAATGAAGAGAATATTTTGGAAGTGAACGGGTTAAAAAAATATTTTTCCGATTAAGGGCGGATTCTTCAATACCGTTGTCGGTCAGGTAAAGGCAATTGACGGAATCTCTTTTCCATATCAAGAGAGGAACGACCATGGGTCTCGTTGGAGAGTCCGGTTGCGGAAAGACCACTACCGGAAGAGCTATTTTACGTCTCGGCGGAGAAAAGACAGCGGGGACAGGTTCTCTTTAACGGAAGAGAGTTTACGATATTCCAAAGAATGAGATGAATGAGATGCGTACCAAGATGCAGATCATCTTCCAGGATCCTTTCTCCTCCCTCTCCCCAAGACTTCCTGTCGGAGAGATTATCGGAGAAGCGGTAAAAGAGCACAAGCTTGTTCCGATGAATGAATATGAGGAATATATTGATAAGATTATGGACGAATGCGGTCTGCAGCCCTTCCATAAAGGACGCTATCCACATGAGTTCTCCGGCGGACAGAGACAGAGAATCTGTATTGCAAGAGCTTTGGCTTTGAACCCGGAATTCGTGGTCTGCGATGAGCCGGTTTCCGCACTGGACGTATCTATTCAGGCACAGGTGATTAACCTTCTGGAGGATTTGCAGGAAAAGTTTAAGCTGACTTATCTCTTTATCTCCCATGACCTTTCCGTAGTGGAACATATTTCCGATACGGTAGGTGTTATGTATTTGGGAAATATTGTGGAGTTCGGCGATACCAAGGATCTCTTGCCAATCCGCTCACCCCTATACGAAGGCGCTCTTCTCCGCAATTCCCGATTCCGGATCCGGAGGCTAAGATGAGTCGAATCATTCTGGAAGGAAGCATTCCTTCTCCGGCTAATCCGCCTTCCGGCTGTAAGTTCCACACCCGTTGTAAGGAGTGTATGGAAATCTGCAAGAATAAAGTTCCGGAAAAGAAGGACATGGGGAATGGTCATATTGTGTACTGCCACCTTTATGACGATGTAAAGGCGCAGAATAAAAAGATTAATCATACAAACCTGATTAGATGAATCATAAACCTGTTAAAGAGGATGCCAAGGCGTTAGAATGAAAGGGCGACCCTATTTTCTGCACCCTCTATTCTTTCTTTCTAAAACGAACCATAATTCTTTTCCGGCCTGTAAGGAGACACCTCTGCCTTGGCCAGCTCAGACACGGTAACCAGCTGATAGCCTCTTTCTTTCAAAGCGGGAACGATCTGCTCCGCGGCTTCTGCAGTCTGCTTGTAAATGGAATGCATCAGGATGACGTCTCCGTCTTTTACCTGTGTGAGCACAACATTGACCGTATTATGGGTATTCTTGGTTTTCCAGTCCAGTGTATCGATGCTCCAAAGAATGGATGGCTGTCCTGTGGAAGCTAAGGCAGACTTAACGCTGCCGCCGGTTGCTCCGTATGGAGGACGAACCAGACTCACGGATTGACCGGAAAGCTTACGAAGAATGGAATTGGTCTTCGAAAAGGAAGTTTCGATACCGGCTTCGAAAGCTTTTGGAAGATTTTTCATGCTTTATAGCTGTGGTTTCCGATTTCCATTCCGGCATCGGCCATCCGCTTTACCGTAGAAGGATACTTTTCTAGCCTGGGTTCCAACATAGAAAAAGTAGCCTTGGCATTGTACTTCTGTAATACGGCTAAGATGCGGTCTTCATAGTTTCCGGGACCGTCATCAAAGCTTAGAGCCACCATGGGCTTTTTTGGATCGACATTTCCCTCCGTGGATACGGCTTTTCAGGACTTACAGCGGCTTGCTCTTCCTGCGGATTTTTCACCCTTTTCACAACCGTAACCACGATTCCCGTCAATGTGCTTTTCCGACTCCGACAGGATTACTGTCCTCCCATTTTTTCGCCCAGTTCTGCCACTCTCCGAGTACGGAGTGCGATAGTACACATCATATTGCGCTGCCAAGTCTCCGTTTAGGAAAAATGCGAACGCCCTTCGAGCGGCATCTCCTGTCCGTCTCCGACGACCTGCCCGTTTTCAAAGACGCTTGACCAACCGCTTCCGGAAATATTTGCCTGATACTGAACTGTACCGCTAAGCCCCTCGGGCTGATGCTCAACAATACCTTCATTGCCGTGGGATAGCTATCGGTACGACTCTGCCTTTGACCGTCATTACTGTAGGCGGAAAAGCCAAGACCCTTATATTGCAAGCTGTAGTAAGACTTCAAGTGATGTTCAGTACTTTTCTTCCGCATAGCCTTTTCATCGAAAAAGAATAATAAAAAGCTGAAAAGAAGAAAAAGGGGAAAAAGAAAAAGATTTTTGTTAAGTCAGGGAAGAAATCCCCTTTGCAATAAGCCTACTCATATTTTTTGAAACTCCTTTGCTGTTATTCTTCTATCTTCCGTTGCACGATTTTTAACCCTGCAAGCCGAAAAGACTTTTTGCACAGCCAAAAAGTATTTTTGTGCATAGTCAAAAGTATTTTTGGTGCATATTGAATAGGACAAAAATTTTTTTGACACTGAAAGTTACAGTATACGACAAAAAAAGAAAAAGACAAAGATAACAAGAGAATTAAGGAAAATTCTTCTTTTTATTCTATATAATCGGAAGAATTTTTGATAGAATAAAAACAATACGGTTAATCCTAAAGATAGTGGAGCAGGAAACCATACAGGGGCCGAAAGGAGAAAGAGAGATGGACAGTATTGCAGAGAGAATCAGTGAGGTGGGGATTGTTCCGGTGATTAAGTTAAAGAACCCGGAGAGAGATGCCGTGAATTTGGGAAAGAGCCTTTGTAAGGGCGGAGTCCCGATTGGAGAGGTTACCTTTCGTGCAGAAGGGGCGGACACCGCACTTCGCCTGATGAGTGCGGCAATCCCGGAGATGCTTCTGGAGCCGGTACGGTGACCACTACAGAGCAGATTGACAGAGCAGTGGACAACGGCGCAAAGTTCATCGTATGCCCGGGCTTTGATGAGGAGTTGATGCGCTATGCGCAGGAGAAAAATGTGCCGATTTATCCCGGAGTGAGCTGTGCGAGTGAATATCATAAGGCTTTAAAGTATGATTTAAAGGTTTTGAAATTCTTCCCGGCAGAGCAACTCGGCGGCTTAGCCATGATTAAAGCCTTAGCCGGTCCCTTCCCCATGTTTAAAGATCATGCCCACCGGCGGTATTTCGCTGAAAATTTGGCGAGTATTCTGCCTCACCCTCATTTGCGCTTGCGGTGGGAAGCTATATGGTGAAGGATAAGATGATCGAAGAGGGAGCTTGGGATGAAATTACGAGACTCTGCGAAGAATCGGTTGCCATTATAAAAGAAGCAAGAAATGCATAGAAGGATGAATGCATATAATAGAGATAATAGGAGAGATGGGAATGTATCAGATAGAAAGTATGAAGAAAGCCGATATAAAACAGGCAATCGGATGGCTTTTAAACAAAAATCAATAGGAAAAACTTGGAGGTATTCATGGCAAAGGTAGTTTGTTTCGAGAAGTGATGCTGCGCTTGCAGCCTACCATTATGAGCGCTTTTGTGCAGGCGGAAAATGTCAGTTTACTTTCGGCGGAGCGGAGGCCAAATGTGGCTGTTTCCCTCGCCAATTTCGGGGTCGATGTTTCTATGTGACGAAGCTCCCCGCTCACATGATCGGGCAGGCGGCAGTCAATTCTCTCAGAAGATATGGCGTGGACACCGGAAAGATTGTCCGTGGGGAAACAGAGTCGGGATTTATTTTAATGAAAAAGGGCGCCTCTCAGCGCCCCAGCATTTGCACCTACGATAGAGCGCATTCCGCAATTTCCGAAGCAAAGAAAGAGGACTTTTGACTGGGAGAGTATCTTTAGCGGTGCAGAGTGGTTCCATTTTACCGGCATCACCCCTGCCTTATCTGAAAGTGTTCTTGCAATTTGTCGGGAAGCCTGCCAGTCGCAAAGAAAAAGGAATTAAGATTTCTGTGATGTCAACTACCGCAGTAAGCTTTGGACGAAGGAAGCGGCAAGAGCAGCTATGACGGAGCTTAGCGAGTATATTGACCTAATTCTCATTAACGAAGAGGATGCAAAGACTGTCTTCGGCATCCAAGCGGATAAGACGGATGTGCATAGCGGAAAGTTGAATAAAGAGGGCTATGAAGAGGTGGCGAAGAAGTTAATGGAACAGTTCCACTTCTCTGAGGTTGCCATCACACTTAGGGAGAGTAAGAGCGCCTCGGATAATGACTGGTCCGGCCTCCTCTATGACGGAAAGGAATGCCTCTTCTCAAAGGTTTACCCCGTGCATATCGTGGATCGTATCGGCGGCGGAGACAGCTTTGCGGCAGGGCTCATTTACTCCTTCTTAAAGGGAGATGACAGCAGAAAGGCACTGGAGTTTGCGGTAGCGGCTTCCGCCTTAAAACACAGTATAGAAGGAGATTACAACATGGTTACCGTTCCCGAGGTCGAGAAGCTTGCGGGCGGAGACAGCTCCGGAAGAGTGCAGCGATAAGGCAAACGTGAACGCAAAAGGGTGTAAGAAGAGGGCTACTCAGCGGAATGCAAAAGGGCGCTTAAGAAGAGGCTACTCAGCGGAACGCAAAAGGGCGCTTAAAGAAGAGAGCACGGTAGACAAGGCAGGCATTTTAGAAATAGAGGAAAATATGGATAGAGAAAATTAAAGAGAATATACAAAAATGGAGGAGAAAAATCTTCCACAAATGATTGTACCGATCCTCCGCGATTTTTTATTTGACAGGGCAAATGGATTCATCCGGGAGAAAGAATGCTTGCTTATATCAGTACCAAGGAAAGGAAAAGATTCTTCTGTGAACCGCCTTTTCCCGATTGAAGAGGATTTAGGCGTAGAGATCCAGTATTTTGACGATACGGAAGACAGCGTGGAGCTGCTTTCCCAGGTGGTGGACAAGGAAAGCCCCCTGGGTGTGGATAAGACCTGGCCTGCCCGCTTTCTCCTCCGCCTGCAGGAGCTGAAAGCCGCTTCTTCCTATGTAAACGGTTCCTGTTATCGTGGATAAGGTGAGACAGATTAAGGATAAGGATGAGCAGGAGAAGCTGATTCAGTCTTCTTTATGAACGATGCAGTCATGGCGGAGCTCATTCCCTATGTGGTAAAAGGGCATACGGAGAAGGAATTGAATGCGATTGCGAGGGAGCTTTATAAAAAGCACGGTGCGTCCGATGTTTCCTTTGATCCGATAACCGCTTACGGAAGAGGTGCGGCGGATCCGCATCATGAGACGGACGATACGAAGGGAAAGAGAGGGGACTGTGTCCTTTTGGATATCGGCGGAGTCCTCAATAACTACATTTCCGACATGACGAGAACCGTTTTCCTCGGGGAGGTCAGTGAAAGACATAAGGAGATTTATCAGATTGTTCGGGATGCGAAATCTTCGAGGGCATTGCCATGGCAAAGCCCGGAAACAGGATGTGTGATGTCGACCTGGCCTGTCGAAATTATATTGAAGAAAAAGGCTTGGAAAAGTATTTTACTCACAGAACCGGACACTCTGCGGGAATTGAGGGATCATGAAGTGGGTGACGTTTCTTCCGTAAATGAGGAAGTCATTGAGGTAGGACAGTGCTTTTCCGTGGAGCCGGGCATTTATATTCCGGAGGAAAATATCGGCGTGCGTGTGGAAGACCTTGTCTTAATCACGGAAGACGGCTGCATGGTATTGAACCATTATCCGAAGGATCTTCTTATCGCTAAAGGAAGACGGCACCACGGAAGTAACGCAGAGTGAGAGGAGAAAAATGGCAAAAGATTACGGAAGGGATGATGCCCTATCTTGGGTATGAAAACATATTATCGGATTGTAGGGAGAAAAACCCTGAAAAAGCGCCTCTTTTGCTCCTTCACGGCGGGCCGGGTTCCACCCACAATTATTTTGAGCTTCTGGACGACATAGCGGATCGGGATCAGAGACAGATAATCATGTACGACCAGCTTGGCTGCGGAAAATCCTTCTTGGAGGGAAGACCCTGAGCTTTGGACGAAGGAGACCTGGGTAGAGGAGTTGATAGAGCTTAGGAAACACCTTAATCTCGAGGAAATCCACCTGCTTGGACGAGTCCTGGGGAGCATGCTTGCCATTATTTACGGCTCGGATTGTGCACCAAAGGGCATTAAATCCATGATTCTTTCCAGTACGCTCCCCTACAACAGCGTTTGGGAATCGGAGCAAAAGCGCCGTATCGGCTATATGGGAAAAGATGTGCAGGAAGCCTTCCGGAAGGCGGAGGAAACGGAAATTATGAAACGCCGAGTATCTTAGTGCGCTTAAGCTCTATGGAAAGATACTGCGCAGGACCTTTCCCGGAGAACAGTCCGGAGTGCCTTAAGAGAAGAAAATAGTCGGAACGGAAGCCTATGTTTCCGCCTGGGAGTCGAATGAATTTACACCGACGGGAAGTCTTCGGACTATGACTATAGGGAGAAGCTCGGAGCTTTTCCTATCCCGACCATGATTTTTAGCGGTGCGGAGGATCTCTGCTCGCCCTATATTGCAAAGCTGATGTACGATGCGATACCGAATGCCGAGTGGGAGCTCTTCCCAAAATTCCAGAACATATGTGTTTTGTGGATGAGCCGGAGAAGTATAAGGAGCTCCTGATCGATTGGTTGAAACCGCCATGATTAAGTGAGTGTTAAGAGCAGATTTCGACAGTCGTCTGTCTGCCCTTTTGGCAGGCAGCTTTTTGTTGAGCGAAAGTACCCTAAAATATAAAAATTAATTATTTTTAGATAAAATGCAAACAAAAACTACTTATTTAATTATTATAAGCGGTCGATGTTCCTAAAGATATGGAAAAACTGTAATTCAGATAAGTATCATATAACTATAGGATAGAAAAGAAGGAGGAATCATGAAGCATTGGGCAAAAAGGACTTATACCTTTGAGTATTGCGGCATTGACTGCATTTTCCCGCTGGCAGTAAGAGCGGAAGAGTCAGGGACGGCCGGAAAATGGGTGCAGACCGGTGACACATGGATTTTTCTGGATCAAAATGGACAAAAAGAAAACGGGCTGGGTAGAGGATAAAGGACAGAAATACTTTGATTGATCCGGTAAAAGGAACGCTGGCAACAGGCTGGGTACAGATGGAAGGAAAGTGGTACTTCCTGGACACGAAGGAAGCCTCTCTTGAAAAATTGGCGAGGGCTGGCAGTGGATTGACGGATACTGTTATTATTTTGCTGCCGATACCGGGAAAATGGCGGAGAATGAAAAAGACTCCGGACGGCTATTTTGTGTCAGAGTGGCGGAAAAAGTGGCCAACGAAAAAGAGTGAATCCGTCTTTAAGCCGGAACTGGGCGTAAAAGTACGGTAGAGAAAGAAAAGGAAGCGGAGAAGGAGAAAGCAGACCGAGGCCTTGAACGCCGGAGGACAGGACAAAGAGAGCACAGTGGCTTTTTAAGGCCGCAGGCGGTTCCGGCGGAGGAAGCGGTATTCGATCCGGCGGCTCAGGAGGTTCAGGCGGCGGAGGCGGTCGTTCCGGTGGCGGATCAGGGTGGATCCGGTGGAGGCGACGTTCAGGCAGTTCCGGAAGCTTCAGCGGATCAGGAAGCGCCAGTGAGCAGGATCCGGCAGCACTTCCGCTTGGCAAACAAGCTACAACCCTCAACAACGAATCCGTTTGAGACAGCGGAAGAGCTCTATCAATATCACGCACAAAAATGAGCTGAAGGCGAAAGAAGAGATTGAACGAAGAACGGAGGCGAGAAAAAGCAAAGAGAGAAGAGGAGCGCAGCAGAAGAAAGATAGTGAAGAAGAGGGCACGTCTTAAGGCGAGAGGACAGACTGGAGCAGGGAGGCTTTGGAGAAAAAGCGTCTGGAGGAAAGAAGAGAATCCTTCTTCATAGCCGGAGTAGAACCTTCATGAATCGGATTTTAGCAGTAAAAAGTCCATGTGGAAGAAAAAGACGTACAGCTACGGCTTTTCAAGGAATATGCAGCAGGGAAGCGGAATCATTGATCGGGCGAACATTCCGGAGCAGGTAGAGAATGCGGAAGGAGAAGGCGTATTCTGCAGCACTTTCTTACTATGCTGTTGAAAGGGATCTCCTGGACTACTACTTGGAGAGTCATGATACGGAAGTACAAAACATCCTGCGTGACAACGAAGATGCTTCTCTTAAGATTTTCGGACGGAATCATAAGCTAAAGACTGTGCTGGAAGAGAAAGAGAACGGTGCCGATCAAACGGCAATCGCTCTATATAAGAAAGGAGCGGAAGCGGGAACGGCCGTTAGCAGTGCATCGAACTTAAGTGCGGATGCAAGAGGGAAGAAAATTCCCGCAAACTATAGCGAAGAAACCCTACTAAGCAGAAGAAACAGCGGAAATTTGAATTCCTTCTCCGAGTGGGCTAGGAACAAATTGAGAACGATCAGCCGTTTATTTTTGGAGCATAGCGGACTTCGCGACGTAAAGAAGAAGACTTCCGGAGTCGCATTGGTTCTTGGAGGAGAATGGACTCACGCAGAAAGCTTACCGCACTTTACCTGACGGAACCGGATGATTTCCTGCATGGAGTAAAGCGGTATGAGGTGGAAGAAAGGAAATGCAGTCGTTTTAGTTCCGGGAAATCACAGTTCCGTTTACGCTACGGTAAGAGGACTGTACAGTGCGGAATTCTATACGGACGGTCTGGAAAACCACCTTGCACAATAAAATGATGACAAGGAGAGGTCTTGTCGAAACAGAAGAAACGGAGCAGAAGAGGAATTCTTTTGCTCCGTCTTTTTATTCTTAACAAGTGGCGCAGGCGAAGCCCTGAGACATCTTTTCTCAACGAGTATCGTGTGCAAAAGCGTGTGATATTCGTTATGCACCGTGCTGAAAATGCGCGATCCTATTCCGTCCTTGTGCAATACATAAAATAAGTATTTCCGGTCTCAAGGTGTTGCATGCCCTTTAAATTGGGACGAACCAGGTAATTGTCTTTAGAAAATACCATGAAGCGCCATCGGCAGGTCCTCGAGCAGAATCTGCTCCGCCTCATGCAGGATTTTCGAACGTTTTTCCCCGTCACTTTCCGCCATGGCTTCCTGCATCAGCTTGTCATAGGCTTCATTACTGTAGCGACCGTAGTTGTTCCGATCCTTCGAACGGAAAACATTCAGAAGCTGTGAGGGCTCATTATAGTCATAAACCCATGCAAAACGAGTCAACTGGAAGTCCCCGACGTGCTGGGTTGCGGAAACGACCTTCCACTCCTGGGTATCAATTTCCAATTCCACTCCGAGCTCTTTGAAGGCACTCTGCAGATATTCGGAAATGGTATTGTTTGCTCCGCCGGCATTGTTTAAGTATTTTACCTTCGGGAAACCTTCTCCGTTCGGGTAACCTGCTTCCGCCATCAATTTCTTGGCCTCTTCCAGGTCTTTTTCATAATCGTCCGGATGGAAGGGCGTTCCATAGTCCTGCAAGGTCTTTTTCCACAAAGGACTGCCGTCTGCAGGATCCGTGATTCCTTCGCAAAACGAAGGTGGAGGCAGGCGTACGATAGCCTTCAAAAATATTTTTCTGCAATATACTTCTTATCAATGGCTCAAAACAAAGGCTTTGAACCTTCGGATTGTCAAAGGGCCTTTTTCCGTGTTAAATACCATCCCCGAGGTGCCGAGCATGGGATAGGTTTAAAATCTTCGGTATTCCGAAGGGAAGCCATTTCCTCGGAAGGAATACGGCTCGTGACATCCAGACTTCCCTCCTGATAAGCATTGTAAGCGGAATTATCATCGTCCACCAGATGGAAAATCAACTCGTTTACGCTGACTTTGTCGGCATCGTAATAATAGGGATTTTTCTTTAAGGCAATGTAGTCTCCATCCACAAACTCGCTCATCTGATAGGCTCCGTTTGAGATGTAGCTGGAAGCATTGATGCTCCAGGATTCCCCGTTTTTTCTCCAGAATGTCTTTTTCGAAGAGGAACCAAAGAAACAAATGCCGCAATTTTCTCATAATAGCTGAGCGGAGTAGAAAGATGAACGATAAAGGTCTTCTTATCCGGCGCTTCTACCTGCAATGCTTCCGGATTTCCCTTTGTCGCTTCTTCATAGCCTGCTACCATGTTCAGCATGTCGTAGCTATAGGGAGCCGCTGTCTTTGGTCTGCCAGTCTTTTGAAAGAGTAAACGAGTCTTCCGCACTAAGATCCTGTCCGTCCGACCACTTTAAGCCGTCCCGTAAATGGAAGGTCCAGCTGAGCCCGTCTTGCGAGGCTTCCCAGCTTTCCGCCATTGCAGGGAGGACTTTTCCGTCTTCTCCGTATTTTTAGCAGTCCTTCAAAGCAATGCATAATCATGGTGCCTCCGTCCAGCGTAGAGTTCAGCTGGGGATCCATGGTTTTCGGAGAGGGGCCGATGCATACATCCAGCTTATCTATAGGGGCTTCCGGCGTCCGTCAGCTCTTGCGCCTTTTTCTGGCGGAACTCTCCCCGGCGGTCGTTTGAAGATTGCTGTTTTTCTTTAGCGGCTCCGCAGGCTGAAAGAGATAGGCGAGCAGCCCCAAAGAAACGGCATTTGCCAATATTTTCATAGAAACCTCCCTCGTTCGGCAGTCAGCTGTAACAGGATGGATCAATCCGTATTTGCAAAAATAACTGCAATGATTGGGAATATCTTATCATTTTATGGGAAAAATCTCAAAATGATTTCAAGCCATTTAGGAAAACAAAAAGAAAAAGAAGAATAAAACGGAATAGAGAGTAAAGATTTTGTCAGTTGATAAAAAGCAAAAGCAAAAGTGATTAATTTTCGAAATTATGTTAGAATTGAAAACAGTTTGAGAAAAATAAGAGAATCGGATGTACCGTATAAAGGCTATGACATAGGACAAGAAAGGGGTCATAATGGGAAGAAAAGATCAATCTGGGAGTAGTCGGTCTCGGACAGAGGGGGCTGAGCTGGTAAAGAACGTGTATTCAGAGCATCCGGATGTGGAATTTATTGCACTTTGCGATGTGTATGAGGATCGAAGAGAGATATCGCAAAGGCCTTGGAAGAGATGGGGCAGGGAAAAGACCGAAAGTGCTTTTCCGACTATCGAGATGCTGGAGATGAAAGAACTGGATGCAGTTCTCATTTCCGCCTCATGGGATACCCACAGTGAAATCGCGATTGCCGCTATGCGTGCCGGAAAGGCGGTGGCTTCCGAGGTAGGCGGTGCTTATTCCGTTGCCGAGTGCTGGAGACTCGTGGACTGCTATGAGGAAACCAAGACGCCCATTATGTTTATGGAGAACTGCGTCTACGGCAGAGACGAAAATGATGGTTTATCATATGGCGGAGACGGGCGTTCTCGGAGAGATTGTACACTGTGAGGGCGGCTATAAGCATGATTTGCGGGAGGAAATCGCCTTCGGAAGAGAGAATCGCCATTATCGTTTGGATAATTACATCCATCGGAATTCGGAAAATTATCCCACGCATGAGTTAGGCCCGATTGCTAAAATTTTACATATTAATAGAGAAACAGGATGCTGAGCCTCTGCTCCATGGCGTCCAAGGCGGCAGGACTTCGGGATTACATTCAGGAAAAGAAGCCGGAAGATAAGGTACTGCAGAATACGGTTTTTCAACAGGGAGACATTGTGAACACCATGATTCACTGTAGTAACGGAGAAAGCATTTTACTGACCTTGGATACCACGCTTCCGCGCGCTTATTCCCGAGGCTTTACCGTACAAGGTACGAAGGGCATGTATATGGAAGACAATGCTTCTATTTTCCTGGACGGAGATGAGGGGGCAAAGGATCATTTCGACTGGAAGAAACAGTGGGGCAATGTGGAACGCTTCCGCGCGCAGTATGAGCACCCGCTTTGGAAGGATTACCTTAAGGCAGGCGTAAAGAAGGGACACGGAGGAATGGATTATCTTGTTTTCTCCGAATTCATTCACTGCCTGCAGGAAGGGCTTCCCATGCCTATCGATGTCTATGATATGGCAAGCTGGATGAGCATTACGGCTCTTTCCGAGGAGTCGATTGCGCTCGGCGGACAGGCGGTAGCCATTCCGACTTTACCAATGGAAAGTGGATTAAGAGATGAGTGAACAGATTGTAAACGATAAACGCCTGAAGGGATTATCTCCATTATGATTTCCGCGGCGGATTTGCCGGAATGAGCTTTTTGTAAAGCTGTCCGGGAAGGTTCCGGTCATTGAAAAGGCCATGTTCCGAAATGCGGTAGCCTTTGGTGGTTGCCTACATTATCATGCGACGCGAAGGTGTGTCCTTTTTATGTGAAAAGAAGAATCGGCTCCCCTCTTTTCTGCGCTGTTTTTTTCGGAACGGCCGGGCTGATTTGTAATTTCTGGGCGATTGGATATTTAAAGCTGGGAGATTCCAGCATCTTACAGAAAATGGCACCGTTTTTTTCTATTGTGATGTCCATTTTCATCTTGCAGGAAAAACCGAATCTGACCAGTATCGTTTCCGTCCTAGTCGCCTTAATCGGTGCGGCTTTTGTTGTTAAACCGGGACAGGGACTCCTGGGGCTTCCTGCTCTGGTCGGTCTTTTTGGGAGGTTTTTTGTGCTGGAACAGCTTTTACCTTTGTGCAAGCTCGGAACGCATGGAGTAAAGAGGAGCACAGATTGTGTTCTATTTTTCCTTTATTTCTTCTATTGCGCTCTTACCCATTTTGCCTTCTGCAGTTTAGACCCTTAAGTGCGGAACAGCTGCTTTTCCTGATCGGTGCGGGGCTTTGTGCGGCTGTGGGACAGATTTTCGTAACGAAGGCGTATTCCTATGCCCCCGCGAAGGAAATCTCCGTATTTGATTATAGTCAGGTTATTTTCTCCGCAATACTCGGCTTTGTCATCTTGGGAGAATTACCGGATATTTACAGCTTTATAGGATATGCCTTGATTTTCAGCATGGCGATATGGAAATGGAAGAAGGACTAGCATGGACGAGACGATATTGCATCGGAAATCACAACGATATTTTTCTAAAGAAAGAATTGCAGGAAGACTGCATTCGGAAGATACAGGAAGAGATTCTGGAGGTAAATGCGGAAAGCGGTTTTACCATTGAATTTGTAGAAGATGGAAGCAGAGCATTTTTCCCGTTTCGGAAAAAGCTATGGACTATTTAAAAATGTACGAAGCCTCCTTCTTTTGAAGGGGGAATCAGGGACAACCCACTTTCAGGGAGAAAATCAGTTACTACGGTGAAAAACTCCTTCTTTTGCGGAAGGTCTGGGCCTTAGTACCTGTTGGGTGGGAGGAACCTTTGATAGGGAGAGCTTTCTCCCTATGCGGAGGAGGAGCATGTACAGGCTGTGATTCTTCTGGGCTATCCGGGAGACGAGGGGCTGAGAGGAAAGCTGTTCCATTCCTTCTTCCCTACGAAAAGAAGGATTGGACCGCCCGTATAGAAGGAGACCGATCTTACCCCAAGTGGGTGAAGGAAGGATGGAGGCGGTAGCTCTTGCACCGAGTGCTTTGAACAAGCAAAAACCTTTCTTTCATTATCATAATGGGATTGTTACGGCTACGGTGGAAAACAGTTACGAAATGGATTTGGTGGATCTCGGTATTGCAAAACTCCATTTTGTGTTGGGCGTAGGGTGCGAGCATTTTGTTCCCGGAAACGGGGGAGAATTTGCTCCGGAAAGCTTAAATTGTTTGAAAAATTTTATTCAAGGAAGGATTTTGAAGTCCTTCCTTTTTTTAAACCTTTTCTGACATTTCTTACAAAAAATCGTTTAAGATTTTATTTAATTTTCATAATTTAAAAATTAATTATCTATTGCCTTTTCCTAGGGAATCATAGCTATCATATGCTAGAGTTATGCAAAAATTAATTGTGGGCAATTTAATTAAATTGATTTAAGGAAAAGGAGTCTACCGCATCGTAGACCTTGCCTCAAACCATACCATAGTTTATTTCAAGGATAGAGTAAGTGGCTACTATGGTCAAAAATAATCAATCAAGGAGAAAAACATGAGAAAGAGAAATTTGAAAATTCAGGTAGCTGCACTCGCTGTGACAGGAGCTATCGCAAGCACCCCTTCGTAGTAAGAGCGGAGAAGCAAGCTCTGCAGCGACAAGCATCGAGGCAGCTGCACATGCAGCGGGCAAAACTGAAACAGCAGCTCCGACAACAAAGTACTACAGAGGCAAGCGCAGCGACGGGAGCTTCTACAGAGTCAACAGCTCCGGCTACGACAGCGGTAGAAAGCAGCAGAAACAACGGCAGCACCGGCACCGGTTACCGTGGAAGAGCCGGCGGTGGATTCCAGTACGACAGTGGAAAACAATGTAAAAGATGTCGTTACCGATGACAAGCAGGGGAACGGATATCGGTCTTCAAATTGCCGGTCGACAGATGGAAGCAAAGATCTCCGCGCAGGATGCCAATGAAAATGGAAAGAAACCATTGGTACGAAGAATCCGTCTTTAAAGAAATTCCTTCCATTGCGAATCTGAAAAATGAAGATGCGGTACTGCAGGGAGACCTTTCCATTGCAAAGGATGGAAGCACGAACTATGACACAACCAGTGATGCCGTTTATGAGGTCAACAAAGAGGATAGCTACTCTTTAAAGGCGGATTTGGATGTAACGGCTGTAAATAACGCCATGTGATGCTGCTGCAAAATTTAATTCTCTTATGTCCGATGTGGATGTAGAACAAGATGGAAACAGGGCTTCGTGCAAGCTTTGAGATGGCAAGGAACCTCGATGGAAGCTTCCATCTTCCGACGGACCTTGAGGATGCCAAAAGCAGCATTATGAGTTAAAATCTGACGACAGCAATCCCTATGATTTATCGCGATTAACTATGGCAATTCTAAATTTAGCAAAGACAGGGTGAGAGCTTGCTATGGATTTGGATTTAAGCAATTATACAAATCCGCAGGCACAGATCAGTACCTTCGGAAACTTGAACAATCTGATTAATAGCTCCGCTAAAAAGATTCAGCTCATTATGAAGGGGATTAAGTTTAATTCCGCATCCGGTAGTGCGAAGTAAGCGAGACGCCTACGGAAAAGACCACAACTGCAGAGGGCGCAATCCGCGGAACCTCAGTGGGCTATATGAAGGCGGATGTGAGTTATGATTTGTACATAACAAAGATAAAGGAAAAGCTTCCTTTACTGGGGCGCTATCCAGGACAAAGAGGGTCGTGATTTCGTCTCCGGTCGTGATAGAGTGGCAGGTGCCAACAACGGCGTTAACGCAGTGGATCTTACCGTGAAGATGACTACAGTTGAGGAAAAGGTACAGCCTGTAGTGCCGGAGAACCCTGTTAATCCCGTACAGCCTGTTAACCCGAGTAACGGAGGAAATGGCGGTAACGGTGGTAACGGTGGAAATGGTGGAAGCAGAACTCCGATTGTGAATCCGTCCACTCCGTCTCAGCCGGGAAATGTACTGGGAGAGGATCGTCCGACACCGTCTAACCAGGGTGAAGTTCTTGGGGAGAACCGTCCTGCACCGACTGCTGTAGAGACTGTAGAGAAGAAGGGAGAGGTTCTTGGAGAGTCCCGTCCGAGCGGGAAGAATGTTTCCGGCCGTGCAGCAGTTGCTACGGGAGACAACAACTTCACAGCGCTTTGGGCATCTCTGTTCGGACTTTCCGCAGCAAGTCTTGCCGGCTTTGTGGTTCTTCGTAAGAAGGAGCAGGAGGCGTAAGGAAAAACCGTCTTTGGTTTATAGGCTAAAACGTGTGGATAAAACCGCTCTACAGCTAGATTAATAAAGGATGTATGAAACGCCATCCATATAGAAAAAGGATTGTATGTTTCGTTAGGAGCATACAATCCTTTTCATAAACATATGCAGATCGGGCATGAGATAACGAGCTTAGGGGACTTCTTTCTAATCGTTGTCTTCCTTTTCCTTCGCAATTTAAATTTTCCAACTAAGCCGTTCATTCTTTCCGACTGCTTGGAAAGTGCGGTGGATGCCAGAGCAGACTCTTCAGCCGTAGCATTGTTTTTGTACTACGGAGGAAATCTGCGTCAAGCCGTTACTAAGCTGTTGAATTCCATCCGCCTCTTTTTCCGAAGCATTCGAAATAGAAGAGATGATTGTGATTTATTTTTAGGGTTTGCTCGGAAACAAGAGATAAGTTCCTTTGTTTCTATAGATATTTTGGCACCTTTATTCATAGAGCTAATCGTTTCCTGAATTAAATTTGCCGTATTTTTAGCGCCTCTGCGGATTTTGTGCAAGATTACCGACCTCATCCGCAACAACGGCAAAACCTTTTCCGGCTACACGGCCCTTGCCGCTTCTATAGCGGCATTAAGGGATAGGATATTTGTTTGAAAGGCAATGTCATCTATAGTCTTAATGATTTTACTGATTTCATGAGACTTTTTCCGTGATTTCCGTCATGGCTTCGGACATCTCTTCCATCTTCAAATTACTCTTTCCTCACGGCCTGTTCCGCTTGATCGGATAAGGTAAGGGCATGGATAGACATATTTGCTGTTTCCTGGATATTAGAGGAAATTTCATCCATGGTCACACTCAATTCCCTTAATAGAGGAGGCCTGGTCAGAGCTCCGTCCGAAAAGGAACTGTGCAGATTCACTTAGCTTAAAGGCGGAAGAATTGACGGACGTGGAACTGTCTTTGATTTCTCCCATGGTATTGTTTAAATCAAGCAGTATTTCTTTGAGATTATCCAAAAGAGGAATACTCTCCGATATAGAGATCCGTGTTTTTGGAAGTCAGTGGAAAAGGTCACCCTTGGCAATTTGGGATAGCTTTTCGGATAAATCATGGATGATACTTTTTATTCGACTGACCACTCTTCCCATACTGAGGAAAAATACTTCAATCTCATCCTGATAAGCATATTGGATATCCTGAGAGAAATCTCCCTACGCAGACGATCTCCGGCGGTCACAATGCTTTGCAATGGCTCAAGCCCTTTCGAATAAAGAAATGACCCTGCAGCGACCAGAGTCAGAATTCCTAGAGAGAAGTGCAACCAGAACCATATGAGAAATGGCGAGTATACTCTTTTTCGGAAACGAAATAGAAACCCACGTTACGCCCTCTGCCTGTAAAGGCATAGCATTATATTGCAGGAGCTCCCCCTTGCTGTTTGCAATATGCGTCGAGAAAGGCTCATTTTTATCAAAGAAGGATTGCAAAGGTAGACATGCTGTCGGCGGGGAGTACATCTTTTAGATTTTTTTTGTCTTCTTCGGCATCCATACTGTACATCACAAAGCCATTTGTATCGACTACACTACTGTAGAGTTTTTAAAACAGGGAATCCTCCTGCTCCACAATGCCGAAGGCTTCTGTATTCATATCCAGAATTACGACACCTTTGAATTCATTTCCATAGAAGATAGGCTCCACAACGGAAACAACATACTCGTTTGTTCCGAAGTTTTCATAGGCATTGGTCAAGACGAGTCCCTTACTTTCGCGTGCTCTCAGGTAATATTCCTGGTCTTTGTAATTGACATAGGCGGCATTGGTAACTTCTCTTTTCTGCACCTGTTCACTGGTCATATGGGGAGCATATTCGTCAATTCCTTTGTAAAAAGGCATCGGTTCCAAGAAGACACCGGCGCCCAGGAGAGACTCATTATTTTTGATGGCGGAATAAAAGGGAATCAGTATGGTGGTTTCCGCATTGTAACGACTCGCGGAATCGTGGTATCAATGATTCTGGAGCGGAATATGGTACCGCTCATATCTTTTGGTTTCAGTAAATTCCCGTAATCATCACTAGATGGTCCAGGGATTTGCCGGAACACCACCCGACAGATCGGTCTGATCGTAAATGTAAATCATCCCGTCTTTTTATGGTATTGGCGATGGTTTCCGCCTGCGTTCTACATTGTCCAGATCTGCAATACCCAGCCGGATTTTATCGTTCATATTTCCCTGCGAGGATTTGTACAATGCATTTTTCCCATATGAGAATTATAGAGATACTGACAGCTGCCAGAATCAAAATACTGAGAAAAGCCGGTAATAACGGATATGCAGGGAACTTAGCTTCATCTTCTTCCAGCGGGAGCTTTTTCCCGTATTCTCTCTTGTTGCTGCTTTTCTTTTTCATTTTTCCTCTCGTAAGTCATTTTTGTAGTTATTTCAGCTACTATTCCTTCGACGGAAAAACTTAAAAATCGAGATAGTTAAAAACATAAATGTTTGAAAGGATAAGACTAAGTATATTTAATGGGAATTGCGAGATAAAAACGAAATGAAGGGCTGTGAAAGTGTGACATTTGCAACAAATATAGTGTAAACTGCATGTTACAGTATACCTGTAAAGAGAAAGGAGAAAGGAGAAAGATGAAACTGGAAGCAGGAAAAGTATTTTTCCATAGAAAAGGAGAATCAGCCGCTGAAGGGCTGTACGGTGTCGAAGGAGCTTGAGGGCGGCCGTAATCCGATTCTGATTTTTTTCCATGGACAGGAATACCGATATCAGCCCGGAGATTTTTTTCAGACATAAGTTTCTGATTCTCCATGCGGGAGACCTCGAGGTTTATGGGGAAAAATCCCAAAAGCTGCAGAATCACACGGTCCTTTCACAAGGGGAGTCCATTCTCTGCAAGGTGGATGAGCCGGTAGGAATGCGAAGCAAAACAGGGTGCAATTTATACGGAAATAAATATGGGAGGGAAGATAAGATGAATGAAGTGATTAAGGCGGGTGAGGTTTTTCAATTAAAGGATTTACTTCCGTACGGGGAAGGAAAAAAATTGTGAATATGGATGTTGTTCACAATGAGAAAAATGAAGTTCATGCTGATGGCATTTGATGAGGGACAGGCTTAAGCGAGCATGCGGCTCCCGGAGAGGCGATTTTCTTCGCGCTGGAAGGAGAGGCAATCATTAATTATGAGGAACAGACCATACCATCCATGCCGGAGAACAGTTCCATTTTGCTAAAAGGCGGACGGCACAGCGTGAAGGCTCTCAGGAAGTTTAAGATGGCACTTCTACTTACTTTGGAATAGTTTGATTCAAAGCTTGAAAAATTCGAAAATACAAGAGAGGCTTGAAAGTGAGCACCTCCATTTCTGTACAATGAGACTGTACAGAAATGGAGGTGCTTTCTATGATAGCGGTAAACTATACAACAATGAGAAATAATTTGAAGGAATACTGCGATTTGGCTACGGATAATGGAGAAACGATCATCATTACTCGAAAAGAAGATAAAAATGTAGTTGTTTTAAAGCCTGGAACAGTTCAATGAGATGGAAAAAGGAATTACGAAATGCACGGTATTTAGATAAACTGGAGAGAGGATTTAAACAATTGCTGGACGGCAAAGGGAACTGTGCACGAATTAATTGAGGATTAAGATGAGAAAGATATGGTCTGATGAAGCCTGGGAGGATTATCTGTATTGGCAGGGGCAGGATAAAAACATTGAAGAGGATTAATTCCTTAATAAAAAGATATGAGAGAAATGGTTTACAAGGAATCGGAAAATCTGAACCCCTAAAAATATCGTGATGGCTGGAGCAGAAGAATTGATAAAGAAAAATAGGCTTGTTTTTACCATTGTCTCCGGAGAGTTGCTGATTGTTTCCTGTAGAGGGCATTATGAAAAATGATGTTCCTGTGGTACTATATTTCGGAACAGCATACAAAGATTTGAAATTAGAAGTAGTTTATTAAAGAGATTTTTGAGGAGGTACTTTTATGATTATCGATCATCTTGATAACATTCATTTTTATGCACCGCTTCTGCCGAACCTCGAGAAGGGCTTACAGGCGATTAGGGAGGAGAAGGAAAAGGCCGGAGGAGAGATTCCTGCCGGAAGATATGATTTTGACGGAGGTTTTTAAGGTGGAAAGAGGAAAGACCAGGCTTTCTCCAATGGCACATATGAAGCGCACAAGAACTTTATTGATGTGCAGATTATGAGGAAGGTTCGGAAGAAATTGCCTGGGCAATTTTAGAGAGCTTACGGAAAGTGTTCCGTATAATGCGGGAAAAAGGATGCTGCGCGCTATACAGGAGATTTTTCTCATCAGATGAAGATTAAGAAAGGCATGTTTTGGGCAGCCTTTCCTTGGGACGGACACAGACCCGCGCGCATTCGAAAGAAGAGCAGAACTACACGAAGATTATCTTAAAAGCTTCCATTTAAGGAGTAAGAAGGGGTTAATTTATGAATTTACAAATGATTGCAATCATTCTCTTCATTCTGATGTATGTCGTGATGATTGCAAAAACAGGTGGAGGCTGTATGCAATCTGGAGCGTGGCCGTGCTCTTTATCCTTTTTCGGTATTTTAAAAGAAAATCCGCTCTACTGGCTTTCGGTCATCAACTGGAATGTAATCATGATGATCGGGGCACCATGGTCATCGTTTATTACTTTTATTGAATCCAAGATGCCGAACCGTTTGGCGGAGATTATTTCTGGAAAAATGCCCCACGGTAATGTGGGTGATTATTCTGATGTCTCTCTTTGCCGGTGCGGTTTCCGCCTTTATCGACAATGTGGCGACAGTGTTGATGATTGCGCCGGTCGGACTTGCGATATGCAAGAAGCTGAAAATCAGTCCGGTATCGATGCTCCTTGCGATTGCCGTTTCCTCTAACCTGCAGGAGCGGCAACGCTCGTGGGGAGATACGACCTCCATTATGCTCGGAGCCTATGCGAACATGAACTTTATGCAATTCTTCTTTATGCATGGAAGGCCAGGGAATATTCTGGGCGGTGGAGCTTGGGGCAGTACTCACTGTTCCGGTCATGATTTTTCCTTTTCCATAAAGCTGAACCAACCGGTGGAAGCGACGGAAAAAACGGAAGTGGAAGGGATATTTCCGACGAGTGGCTTTGTGCGGTGTTGTAGTATGTCTGATTATCGCTTCCTTTATCCCGAATACACCGAGTACGATTAACGGAATGATTTGTTGTGTGATTGCCGTGCTTTGCATGCTCATAGATTTTCGGATGAAGAGGATGCCCGAGAATCTCAAGAAGGCTGTTCTTTCCGTTGACTTTGAAAACGCTCTGTATCCTGACCGGCTTATTTCTGGTGATCCAAGGCATCACCGATGTCGGCATTATTGATATGGTGGCAAACGGCATTGCCAAGGTCGGAGGAAAGAATCTATTCCTGCTCTATACCATCATTGTCTGGGGCTCCGTGCTTTTTCCGCCTTTGTGGACAATATTCCTATGTGGCGACCATGCTTCCGATTATTACGGGAATCAGCCAACTGCTCGGGAATTGAACCCTTATCTGCTTTATTTCGGGCTGCTTTCCGGAGCAACTCTCGGAGGAAATATTACCCCGATTGGAGCCAGTGCGAATATCACGGCAGTGGGCATGCTGAAGCAGAACGGCTATACGGTGAAGTTTTCCGATTTCATGAAAATCGAGATTCCCTTTACCTTTGTTGCCGTAATGGCGGGCTATCTCTTCATCTGGTTTACCTGGCACTAGAAGATTATCTAAATTTTTATAAAGCAGAACGTACCATCGTAGATTTTGATGTACCCCTCAAAAAGTAGACTTTTTAAGCGTAGCGGTTTTTAGCTGCTACGCTGATCTATGAAAAACAAAAGGAAGCGAAGACTGAGATATCTTATTTACAGAAGGTGTATAATGTGGTGAGAAAGAATAGTAGGTGGAGCTTCAATAAAGGAGGCAGAAAATGAAAACAGACAGCAGGTAGAGAATATCTTGGAAGGATTGTCCGCAGTTTGCAGAGTTGAACGATGATGTGCTTTTTCGGGGAAAGTTTGGGTGAAAAAGGAACTCTCCTGAGAGACAGAAGTATGATTACGATTGCGTCTCTCTCACCGCAGGACAGTATCCGCAGTTAAAAGTCATCTGTCTCGGAAAAGAACAGGCATTCAAAAGGAAGAGGTGGTGGAAATCATCACGCAGCTTGCATTTTACTGCGGTTGGCCGAAAGCATGGAGTGCCTTCCCTCTAATAGAAGAGATTTATGGAGAGGAACCTGCGATTTCGGAAGAAAGAACCGCCATCGCGGAACATAATCGAATTACGGATCAGAACCCGAACAGTGGAAGGAAACGGATTACGGCAATGCCGGAGACTCTGGCACCGTTTCCCGTGGGGGAGGAGAATACGACGTATCAAGACCATTTTGTCGGGAAGAGCTACCTTGCGACACTTAGCCTTGGACAGATGAATGTTTTCCATGTGAGCTTTACTCCGGGAGCAAGAAATAACTGGCACGTGCACCGCGCGGATCGGGGCGGTGGACAACTGCTTCTCTGTACCTATGGAAGAGGCTGGTATCAGGAATGGGGAAAAGAAGCGAGAGAGTTGCATGCCGGAGATACGGTCTTCATTCCTGCGCATGTAAAGCACTGGCACGGTGCGGCGTCCGACAGTTGGTTCCAGCATATTGCGGAGGAGCTGCCCGGAGAACATTGCAGTTTGGAGTGGTGGAAGCGGTAAGGATGAGGACTACAATAAGTTACCGTAGAAAAGAGGATAGACACAGCATGGCGCCGGAAGCAGCAGAGTGACAGACAGTCTGACGTTCCGGAAGCAGCAAATCAGTGAAAAAGAAGAATGGCCATGAGGAATAGGATTGATAAATTATATTTATATATAATAAATAAACTTGTACAAATTAAAACTTATATTTCCATCCTGACGAAATCTTAGTATGGGCAAAAATCTACCTCTTCTAAGCCGGCAAAGGGAGCGTGGAGTGAGGACAGGAGGTTCTCTGAATAGGACGGATTTCTATGACTGCCAAAAATAAAAACGGTACATAGCGATCAATAAGTCGCCCTAATAGGAGGAAATTTTATATGGTTTATTCAACACAATATCGCTGCTAACAACGCTTACAGAAACTTATCTATGAATGCTGCCGGTTCTCAGAAGAACTTAGAAAGCTTTCTTCGGATACAGAATCAACCGTTCTGCTGATGATGCTGCAGGTCTTGCTATTTCCGAGCAGATGCGTTCCAAGATCAATGGTGCTTGATCAGGCTACACAGAACGCTCAGGATGGTATCGGTTTGATTCAGACTGCTGAAGGTGCTTTAACTGAGACTCACAACATGCTGAGAGATTGGTTACTCTTTCCACACAGGCAGCTAACGGAACTTACAATACACTGCTAGATCTTCCATCAAGGAAGAGGTTGAAAGAGCTGAAGAAGGAAATCACCAGAATCGCTGACACAACTGATTACAACGGTGTTAAGCCGATCGCTACTGGTGTACAAAGCCGATCACACTTCAGATTGGACCAACTTCCGGCGAAATCCTTTACAGTTGCTATAAGTGAGCCAATGCAAACGAAACTCTGGTATCAGCGGAATCGTTGTTTACCTCTGTTTCTAAGGCTAATACTGCTATCACAAAGCTGAACGCAGCTATCGATCAGGTTTCTCAAGCACAGAGCTAAGCTCGGGCTGCTCAGAACCGTCTCGAGCACACCTATCAACAACTTGAAGGTTACCTCGAGAACATGACCTCTGCTGAGTCTCGTATCCGTGATACAGATATGGCTAAGGAAATCGCAGCTTTCACTAAAGAACAACATTCTTAACCAGGCTGCTCAGTCTATGCTTTCGCACAGGCTAACCAGCAGCCGCAGGGTGTATTATCCTTACTGAGATAATAGACTTTCGGTTGACTAGGGACTTGCTTTGTGAAAAGAGCTGCGCTGCGTAAGCAGTGAAGCACCGGGAAGATTTTATCCGAAGTGAAAACGGAGGAGAGGATTTTCCTGAAGCGAGGTTTAACTTGTAAAATTGAAGAAGAGGCAATGCGTTAGGTAGGGACGCAGTGCCTCTTTTTATTCTTAACAAGCGGCGCAGGCGAAGCCTGAGACATCTTGTTCATGACGAGTATTGCTCGTGTAGCGCGATATCTCATTTTATAAAATGGCTAAAAAGCTTTTTACATCTTCTTCTTCCGTAGACCAGCTGGTGCAGATTCGTAGGATGGAGTGTTCGTCGTCCGGATCATCCCAGTGGGTCAGCTCCACGTCTTTTCCGATTCTTTCCGCCTCTTCCTTTTTCAAAAGAATAAAAATCTGGTTGGTAGGGGAAGAAACGGCCAAAGGAATCCCCTTTTTTTGTAAAGCGGAACGAGTGTATCCGCGAGTTCTGTAGCATGCTTCCCAATCTGCAGATACAGATTATCGGTAAACAAACAATCGAACTGCACGCCAAGAGCCTTACCGCTTTGCAAGCAAGGCGCCGTGCTGCTTTTATCGTTGTCGGGAAAGAAGGAAAATTTCTCTTTCAGGAATCACTACAGCTTCTCCGAATAAGGCTCCGCATTTTGTACCGCCGATATAAAAGGCATCGCAAAGTTTAGCGAGATCGGGAAGGCGGACGTCATTTTCCGGACAGGCCAAAGCATAGGCCAAACGGGCACCGTCAACATAAAGAGAGACTGTATTCATTGCAAATTTTGCGAATGTCCTTAAGCTCCTGTAAGGAGTAGAGTGTTCGAATTCTGTGGGCTGAGAAAGGTAGACCAGCCTGGGCTGTACCATATGGGCATTGTTACCGTCTGCATGGAAATGCACCATATACTCCCGAATCTGTGCAGGATAAATCTTTCCCTCCTTATGGGGAATGGTCAGGACTTTGTGTCCGTGTACTTCGATAATGCCCGCCTCAGTGTGGCAATGTGTCCGGTGTCGGCAGAGATAACTCCCTCATAAGAACGTAAAAACGTGGAAATGACGGTGTCGTTGGTTTGGGTTCCGCCTACCAGAAAGTACACATCGCCTTCTTCCAGTTCACTGGCATTTCAGGATTTTTTTCTTGGCGGCGAGGGTGAATTCATCGGTTCCGTAGACCGGCGCTTTGATCAGATTGGTTTCGATTAAGCTTTGCAGAATCCGCTCGTGGCAACCGGCCAGATAATCAGAGTTAAAATAGAGCCTTTTCTCCCCGCATTCTTTACTTTGCGCTTGTTTTTCCTTCCTTTTTGAAGAAAGTGAAAATAAAAACAAAGAAATGAGCATAATAGCTAAATTCTCCAGTGATTCTGTGATTTATCCATTATTTTACATCAAATTAGACTAAAAAGAAACCGAATGTCCCGGTGTTCGGATGACATTCAGGCTCAAATAAGAGAAAAGACTGCTTCTGTCGGGTCTTTTGGTTTCCACTGCTATTTTTTGAAAACAAACAGTTCTTAAATCATTTCTTTAAACTATTTTTAAAACCTGTTTCTTAAACCGAGCAATATCGACATGGTAGATATGCTCTAAATCCGCCTTCGGTTCCCATCCCAGCGCTTTCAGCTTAGTGCAGTCCTGCACGATGCTTCTATGCGGTAAAAAACCGTCAGACTGTTTTGCTGCATTTTCAAAAACAATCTTGATGGAAGGATTGAATTTTTGAAAAACTCTGTCAGCGAGATCCCGTACGGTCAGGAAGGTATCCGGATTGGATGCGTTATACGCTTCTCCATTTTCCCCTTTTAACAAAACGAGTGAAAATGGCACTGATGGCATCGAGGGAGTACAACATACACTTTTTGGTCAACCCGTCGGATTTCATATGCAGGTCTTTGTTTTCCACAATGCAACGTAAAATTTCATTCACCACCCTGGGTTCCTCATAGCGCTGGAAAAGGCCGTGGATTACGGTGGGACGAATAATTCTCGTGTTTAAAGTATTCCTTAGCCGCTGCATGACAGAGAAACTCGCAGGCCTTTCTTCCCTAAGGGTAGCAGCTTCTGGTGCAGGCTGTCGATTGCGCCGACTGTTTCTTCCGTGACAAAGCGGAGCATCATCTTTCGGTAAGCCGTAGACCTCTTCCGAGGAAAGATAGAGAGGACAGTGTCTTTATTCTGACTGCATAATGTCAAGCATTCTCTCCATGCCGTCCACATTTGTGCGGAAGGTTTCAAAGGGGTATTACATGGTATTGATTTCCGGTCGGAGATGCGGCATGCAAAATATAATCGGAGCCTTGCAATACTCGCTTCTCCGTGAGGATATGAGTGGATTTTGATCACCGGCTTCTATGTAGTCGGAATTGCTCCGGATCTCTGGTGGAAGCATAGGTACGGTATCCGTCTTCTTGATTTCGTTTTGCGGTAGAATCCACTTGGTGATTGCAGTACCGACCAGTCCCTTGCTCGGTAAGTAGATGGTCTTCCCTTTAAAATCCCGGTCAAAAGAATGGGTCTCGATATGCTGTGAGCTCTTCTTGCTCAATAGTGGATAGTCTCATTTATTTTTCCTTTATCAGTTCTATAATGTCTTCTGTACATTTGCTCGAGGAGCAATCGATTTTTCCCGCATGAATTCTTCGGAACATAACTGGAAGGAATGGCTTTATAAAAGCCTTTGTTCAAAACTTTTCATCTTATCCAGACTGTAGTATTGGGAAATCATGCTTCCAGAAACCGCCTTGCAGTATGCCGTCTTCCAAGGTAACGACCAGTTTATGCTCTTTCTTAAGCGACTCAATAAGGCTTCATCTTTTTGTTGATGTAAAGCGGGTTAATGAGGCTTGCTTGGATGCCGGCTGCTTTCAATTTTTCTCTGACTTCCGCTCCAAGCTGATAAAAACTGCCGAGAGCCAGAATCGCAACCTCTTCTCCCTGCTTCTATCACCGCATATTTTACGTCGGAGTAGTCTTTTCACTGCTTTTTTCCGCATGATAGACTCGGTCCAGGAATGCGAATCGCAACGGTGCTTTCCTCTTGTTCGAGACTCCAATCCAATATCCGAGATACTCTTTCCAGATTTGTCGGTGCAAGATAAGTAAGATTCGGAATGGAGAGAGCAAAACCATATCGTATAAGCCGACATGGGTATCATTGGTATGCCCCCATACGGAGGCGTGGCTAAGCAGGAGCGTCGCCGGACATTTTCGAGACACATCTCTTGGGCAATCTGGTCATAGGCTCTTTGATAGAAGGTGCTGTTCGTGGCAAAGACGGGCTTTCCGCCGGCTTTTAGCCATTGCGGCAGTCATGGTGATTGCGTTTTGTTCGGCAATACCGACATCGATGTATTGTTTTTCCGCCTTTTTCCGATTTTCTTCATGGAAACCGATACAAAGCGGTGTGAGGCAGCCACGACCACCACGCGGGTCCTCTTTCATCTTGGCCAAAAGATGCTCGGCAACCAGTGCGCCATAGTTTTCCTTCGGTACAGAGGATAAAAATTCTCCGCTTTTTCAATAGAAAAAGGGCTTTGCCCAATGCCATTTTTCTCTGTCCTTTTTCGGCAAAAGGAATAGCTTTTTCCTTTTTGCGTACAGCAATGAATGACCGTGGATTTCCCGCTGTTTTTTGCGGAAGCAAAAAGCTTCTGTAAGGGCATCGATATCATGGCCGTCTCGGACAAGGACATATTCCAGGCCGAGAGACTTGAAGAAGTTATTTTTCGACTTCTCCGTTTTGTAACTCCAAACGATTCAGGAGATTATGCAATCCCCCGTAATTTTCGGGGATGGACATATCGTTGTCATTGACCACAATGATAATCGGACCGTCCAGCTCCGCCACATAGTTCAGCGCTTCAAAGCTTCTCCGCCGTCTAAAGGACGCATCGCCGATTACCGCGACGATCTGTTCTTTTCCGCCCTGTAAATCCCGAACCTTGGCCATCCCTGTTGCGAGGCTGATGGCAGTGGAAGTATGCCCGATGGGAAAGAAGTCGTGTACGCTTTCAGCGGGATTGCTGTATCCCGAGACATCATGGTAATGCGCTTCCTCCAGAAAGGCGTTTTCTTCCGGTCAAAATTTTTATGGGTGTAGCATTGATGAGATACATCAAAAAGGATCTTATCCACGGGGGAATGAAAGACCTGTGCAGGGCTACGGTTATTTCAATCATACCCAGATTCGATCCCAGATGTCCTCCGGTCTTACTGAGCTTTCAGATTAGACAGTCCCTTATTTCGGCGGAGAGGGTTTTCAATTCCTCCGAAGACCAGGGCCTGTACATCTTCCGTGCTGTTTATTTTTCTATAATCATTTTTATCTCCAATTGGGATTCATGATGGGGGTTTGCTGAATTTCTTTTTCCTTCTTCCAGGTCACGGACCTGCTGTGACTCTGGGTGCATGATGTCCCCCTATGAATTCCGTATTCAAAAAGATGTCCACTCTATGTTCCACATCTTCATATCCCTATGTGTTTCTGCCCGAAAGGCAATCATGTTGGCGTCATTGTGCTTACGCATATACTCCGTAACAAGGTCTGCATAGCCAAGACCGCAGAGAATCACTTTACTTTATTGGCGGCCATAACCATCCCGTTCCGGTGGCACATAAGAATCCCGTATTGACGGTCCCCGGAGGCCACCAATTTTCGCTGCTTTTCGGCGGCAAAAACAGGGGAGTATCGCAGAATATTCTCCTTCAGTACCAACATCTATGGTTTCATGCCCGAGTTCTTTCAAATGGGCAATAATTCTTTTTATAATCCAGACCGTTTCGGTCACTTCGATGCAATTCGCATATCTTTCCTCAATTCTATTCGCTATTTTCTAAAGTCCAATCCGGTCTTTTCGACGGAAAAGCAGGGCTGTGAAGATTTTCGATGTCTTCCGAAGTGGTCAGCTTAATATCCGATCCGATGGAATGATAGAGTTTTCGACCCAATTCTACATAAAGAGAACAGGAAGCGACAGAATCGTCAATTCCTTTTCAATAGCTTCTTTGTGTACTTCAGAATTTCCTTCAGGAAGAAGGATCTGAGAGTCTGCGTGATTTTCAAGTTGTCTCTGGGAACCTGATCCATGGAAGAGAGTCCGTCCATGGTTTTCAGCATAACTCACCAGTACAGGGAATGACCGTAATGGCATTTTCCGTATTCCCGCATACGCGGATGTTGTCGGAAATGATATCCTGACTGACCATCGGACGAATGGCGTCGTGAATCAGTCGATATCATCCTCCCCTGATAGCGCTTTGCAATATCATATAATCCTTTTCGAATGGATTTTAAACCGGTTTCGCCTCCGGTGACTACATTTTCGAGTTTGGTAATGCCGAATTGCTTTGCATAGGCACATAAGATATCCCGCCATCCTTTTAGGCAGACTACCTCGATAGCGTCGATATTGGGATGCTTTTGAAAGGCTTCCAGCGTATAGATAATGATTGGTTTATCGTTGACGTTTAGAAATTGCTTCGGGATATCCTGGTGCATCCTGCTTCCGACCCCTCCGGCAATGATTAATGCGATGTTTTTCAACTCAGCCTCCTTTCTGACGTTTCACATACTATATTCATCGGAAAGAAGGCTGAATTTGATAAGAGAAAAAGCCTGTTTAAGTATATTGATTCGTTTCTTTTTTCATTTCTTCCCAGTGCCGCTCCATGTCCTTCACTAAAGCAATCTGGGTTCTTGCACGGTCCAGATTATGCCCCGGACGCGCGGTATGGAAATAAACATCTCCCTCGAGATAATCGGTCAAAAAGCGCATACCGCATTCCAAAGTCATGATTTTAGCGCCTTCCGGAAGAGACTCAATCTCCTTTTTGTATAGCTTTCCGCCTGCACCTTCTAAAATCCCTTTACATGGGTGGAGAAGAGGGAAGGAGAGAAACTGAGAGATCTTTCTCATCTTCCTCTGCAGTATTGGCTCCGAAACGAATCGCGTCTCCGAAGTCGAAGATGGAGAGACCCGGCATGACGGTGTCCAAGTCAATGATACAGAGTGCTTTTTCCGTTTTGGCATCGAAAAGTACGTTATTTAACTGGTATCGTTATGGCTGACCCGAAGAGGAGCTCCTTTTGTCAAGAAGATCCATCGCGTAGGAGAGATCCTTCTCGTGATTTAAAAAGAACCGGACTTCTTCTTCGCAGTCCTTTCTTCTTCCGAAAGCGTCTTTTTCCAGGACTTCTTTAAAGCGGGCAAAACGCTTTACGCTGTTATGGAAGTCGGGAATGGTCTCGTGAAGCTTTTCTGCAGGGAAAAGAGGAAAGCAGATTTTTGGAAATGCTTGGCACGGGCGCTTTCATAGAAGTGCTCAGCTTCTCCACAAGATTATAGAGACTTGGTATTTTCCACAAAAGAGATACATGCGGAAGAAATTCTTCTTGATCTTCATAGTAGCCAAGCCCCTGCCTGTGGGGACAAGACGTAAGCCTTCTCTCGAGGTCACCACCCGCCTTTAAATTTCTTTTTCCATAAAGTCACAAACCAAGGTAACATTCTCCATGAGTTCCTTGAGGTTGTTTGAAAATATTCGTGTTCATCCTCTGCAGGATATAATCCCGATCCGCTTTTACCAGGAAAGTATCGTTGATGTGCCCGAGCCATAGGGAGGCACAGGATTTCACCTCTCCTGAATTTGAAATTGGGAGAGGGCGTTTTCAATTCTTTTTACTAATTCTTTATTCATTTTTGCTTGTCCCTATTTGTTTCTACTCTTTTCTCTACCGTAACATTCTTATTGCGGTATCCTGTCCTACGTATCGCTGTTCCTTCAAGAACGTGCCTTGGCCCTTACGCCGCCGCCAGTTACTCCTGCAATAATCCGCTCCGATAAGAAGAGGTAGAGGATGAAGGTGGGGAGGAAAACAATGATTACCGAGGCAAACATGCCGGCCCAGTCCCCGGTATATTTCATGGAGTTAATCATGGAGTAGAGTCCTACCGCAACGGAACGCACTTTGTCGGAGTTTCCGAAGATGAGGGAGATAAAGTACTCGTTCCACACATTGATAAAGTTGAAAATACTTACCGTGATAATGCCGGGCTGTGCCATCGGAAGAATAATTTTTCCAGAAGGTTTTTCCGGGAGGACAGCCGTCAATCGCAGCGGCTTCCTCAAAGGCGCGGGAGATATTGGCAAAAAATCCCATGAGGAAAATGGTGGTATAAGGAACATTAATACCAACATATAAGAAAATCAAGGTCAATTTATTGGCGGCCACGTGGTTTAAAATATCGAGTCCCGCAACAAGGGCAAAGAGAGGCAGGACAATCATCACGACCGGAACACCCATGGATGCCACGAAGGAGTGCTGTATAAACTTATTTCCGATAAATTCAAAACAGGATAAGGCGTAAGCAGCCGGTGCGCAAGGACCAGGATGAGTAAGCTTACGGAGACCAGGGAGTAGAAAAAGGGAATTGAAGAATATGGTGGACACATCGGGTTCACCCAGGCCTTTCATAATTCTCAAAATGGAAAACCGCTGCTTAAGAGTTTGTTCACAAAGATTTCCTTAGTGGTGGAAAAAAGCTTGCGATAAGCACCCAACCGAGAGAACAATCGTAAAGAAAAATCCAAAAGGAGGAGAAGAAGATAGCCCGGAAAAAGGCGCAGCTCCTTCTTTAAGCGGAAGGGTTCGGCATAGTTCTTTTCTTTTTTAAACAATGAAAACATAATCCCCTCCTTAAAATTCCAGCTCTTTATCCTGTAAGAGCTTATACAAACAGTGAAAATAATGACAACACAGATGCTGAGAAGTACCCCGACTGCCGCACCGATGCCGGCATTTCGTTCCGTTACACTGTTTCCGGCTCCGAAAATCTGCATATACATGTAAACCATGGGGGTAATTGTCTGGGTATCGGCCGTTACGGTCGAAAAAGAGTTGCGACCAAAACGAAGAAGCCTACACTGCTGACGGACCACATGGTAATGTTCGTGTGAAACATTCCCTTTAACAGAGGAAGAGTGATGTGTTGAAATTGCTGAATCTTTGTTTGCGCCGTCGAGGGTTGCCGCTTCAAAGTAATCACTGCTGATGCGTTCAATTCCACTGGAAAAAATGAGCATGTGATAGCCGACCATGCCGAAGCAGTAGGCAATGAGGAGCGCCATAATTTATGGTCGTTACTGAGCCATTGGATAGACGCGAGTTTCGGCAGATGGAGAAACGGTGAAAGAGGCTCTTCAACAAACCGAATTTCGGGCTGTAGACATATTGTAAACCCACATGGTTGCGAGGCGCTACGGCGGAAACGATATTCGGCAGGTAAATCATGGCGCGGAAGAAACTCCGTCGCGGATTCCCTGAGGTAATAATGACGGCAAAGAGCAGGGCCAGAGAGAGAACAATCAGCCCTCCGAAGAGCCAGATGCGAAAAAGATTCCACATGGAAATGCGGAAAAGGGTCGTGCCAGAAGCTTTCCATAGTTTGCAAATCCCACAAACTGCCATTTGGAAAAACTATCCGTTACACCTTCGATGCGAAAGAAACTCATCAAAAGAGTACGTAAAATGGGATACAAAAGATGATGATAAAAAAGAGCGCTGCCGGACTTACAAAGGCAATCAGCATGGCGGAATTCTTTTTCACGAAAAACCTCCTAGAAAGATTTCTTTTAAAAAGGAAGTGGAGCATTGAATCAGCGCCACCTCCTTGAGATCTACAGGATCATATTATCCTATTATTTCTTTAAAGTTTAGCAACAAATTCTTCAGCAGTAATACTTCCGCCGCAGAGCTTCATGAAGTTCTCCCTTTAAAATCGAGTCATATCTACATTGTCTTCTGCAGAGGCTGCTCAGGGATAACGAGTTTTAACTCTTCCATAACCGGTCTTACATTCGTAAGCTGCTTCGACCAATCCTTGTTGTCGGAGGTCTGCCGGAATGCCTAAAAGATTCCTGAGAAAGCTCTCGTCGAATTTGCCCTTTGTAAAGAACTGGATTAACTTGAAAGCGTCTTCCGCCTTCTTGGACTTCTTATTGATGGCGAAAAACCTGTGCTCCGTGGTTGGAAGCCTCCACCGTCTTTTCCGCCCTTTACTGCAGGATAGCTGAAGCATCCCCAGCTGAAGTCTTCTCCGGTGATATCCTTAACCTCGTTCGGAAGCCAGGAACCGTTTAAGTAGATTGCGGCAGTGCCGAGAGCAAGCTCCTGGTTCTGTCCTGCAGGCCATACATTGGATGCGATTTGCTCGGAGAAATAGCCCTTCTTTGCAAAATCCTCGTAAGCCTTTGCTACTTCCAAAACGGAAGGATCATCCCATTTTCCTTCTTTTACAATTTCGGAAGCTTTCTCATAGCCATTGATTCTGGATAAGTGATAGCGAAATTGCTCAAGATATAAGCATCGTCACTGGTAATCGGTGTGAAAGCCCGCCTCTTTAATTTTTTGCACAAGCCGCATCGAGCTCTTCCCAGGTCTTCGGTACTTCCTTAACACCCGCCTTGTCAAAAATTTCCTGATTGTAGAACATGGCGAAAACGTTCGGCTGGTAAGGAATGGACTTTAAAGTACCGCCGCCTACCTCGCGGCAAGCATTGATTAAACCGGCATTGGCGGTCTTCTCATAATCATTTGCCTTAGCGAGCTCTTCCAGATCCAGAAGATAGTCTCCCCAGGTCTTGTTTACTCTGTCGATATCCTCGTCAAAAAGGTCGATATTGGTTCCTGCATCCAGAGCGGGCTGCAATCCTTCACGGATACCGGTTCTGCCCTTAAACTGTACATCTACAGGGAATACCTGTCTCGGCAGTAAAAGGCATCTACGGCCTCTTTTAAAACCTGACCTTGCGCTCTGTTGCTTCCCATGGACCAGTAAACCAATCCGTCGGAAGAAGCTTCCGTCTTTTCTGCAGCACTTGTATCTTTCTCGTCCGTCTTTTCCTGAGCGTTAGCAGGAGCTTCTGTCTTTGCCTCCTCCTTCTTTCCGCCACAAGCGAAGAGCGTTAATCCGGAAAGAATGGCTACGGCAGTTCCTAAAATTCTTCTTTTCATATATACCTCCCTAATTTACTTCCTCTTTTGCCAAAATATGCTAAATAAAGAGGGTGAATTTATCGTCAGTATAGGTTGAAAATAACAGAAAACTCTTTGTCTTATTGCGTAAACAATTTACACGATTGATTATTATAAAACGGCAAAAAATCCATGTTTTTAAGTTTTTGGAAAGAAAGAAAAATGATTTTTCTTTGTTTTTTTCTTGGAAAAGAAAGATTTATCTTTGTTTCTTTATCCGATTTCATACCAAAGCATTGCGCCAGGGGGCAAGATTTGCGAATGCTTCTTTCCCTTTCCGTCATAAAAATCGGTACTTTGCTTTTCCTTACTGTTGTTTCACTACAGCGTAAATTCCCTTTTTCCGGATAGGCATGAAGCTCGCAGGAAAGATTTGTGCATTGCCATTTTCTGCATTTCTTCTTCCTTGTGCGCACTGTAGAGGAGAGCACGGAGGAGAAGACAGGTATTTTCCATATTGTAGGAAGCCCTGCAATATAGATGCCGCGTCCCTTTCCGTAATCGTGTGCAGATAAATGCACGGAGCCGTCACTGTACTCCAGAATCTCCGTTTCCTTTTCCAGGCGTAGATGCTCTTCTGACTTTCTCCGAAGTTTAAGATTTCCGCAGGGAAGTCTTCCAGAAGGAAATGTTCCGTTTTTGCTGTTTTAAAGTATTTGTCCGTAGAAAGACTGAAGCCCATTTCCTTGTCTACGCCGAAGACGTCCGCCAGCTGAAAAATATTTTTCCCTGGAAGGAACAGGCGCTAGGCTCTCCGACTCCGATGAGTCCGCCGCCGTTATAGACGAAAAGAACGGAGGAGGCTAAGGAGCTTTTCTTCCTTCAGATTTCTCCGCCCGACCAGGAGGTCATAGCGTCTCCGGCATTGATAAGGACATCCATCCTTTGGGAACGCCTCCTCTAAAAAGCTCGTCAAAGGAGTAGAACTCACATCTGTGTCCATTCCGGAAAGGGCCTCGAGGATTCGAAGTAGCTGTAGGCCTTTTGATAATAAAGCGCATGGGCAACCATGTAGGCCTGCCAGGAACGAAGCCTTCCCCAGGCATTGACGATGCTGACTTTCAGCTTTGTATAGGGACTTTGTACCATGGACTTTTCGTAGAGGTCACGGAATTCTTCCGCGACTTCCGCAATATAGTCAATGAATTTCGGGAACTTATAGGCAAGGCTAAGTAGCCGCCATAACCGATGCGGTCACGGGTTTTCGCATAATGGCGCGACGGCACTCACCCAGTTTTTCCATGGCCTCCGGAACGGATCATTTCCTTCGTAAAAGGTGTCCGGGAAGAAATAGGGAGGAAGCGTCCTTCGGTGTAGCGAACACCGGGTATATCCGCGATTAAGCGGAGTGTTGCATCGCCTCCGACACTGCCGACCACACTGTCCAGTCCGATTTCCTTAAAATACTTGCCATAGGGCTCGGTCCCGATCCAGTTGTCTCCGAGGAACATCATGGCTTCTTTTCCGGCAGCGTGCACAAGGTCTACAAGCTCCTTCGCTTCCTTTGCTACAAAGCGGGCGATAAAGTCCATAGTAGTCGAGGTAAGCCTTTGTCGGAGTACGGAAGGTGCTGTGGAAATAGCCCTCATCCACAAGGTCTTCCGGGCGAAGGCGGTAGCCGTATTCTTTTTCAAAGGCTTCCAAGGCCTCTACGGAAACCGTTCCGCCGTAACCGAACCAGTCTACGAATTTTCCTTTTTCTTCGTGATTAAACTGCAGAGTAAAGTGATAGAAGAAGGTGGTGAAACGCACTACATCCGTCTTCGGGTGAGCTTTAAGCCAGCGCTTTAACTCCTCCTTTGCAAAACGATTGCTGTAGGGCTTTCGAATATCAAAAGGAATATCCGCAGGTTTATCGCCCCAGTTGTTTGTGATGTGGTTATACATTTCCGTCGGATCCCAGAGCGCAAAGGCGAGGAAACTCAAAGTATACTCATGGAAGGGAGTGGCGTCCTCCAGGATAAGAAGGGCGGTTTCTCCATCTTGCAGAAAATAGGAAGGAAGTCCTGCTTCCTTTGTCTCTTCTGTAGAGCTTTTTCGAGTTTTTCTTTCGAAGCTTCGGCTTTCTCGCTGGAGCTTTTTACGAAACTTTATCCGGTGAAAGTCGCCATCTTTCGGGAGAAATCACTTCTCCTGTTGTTCTGTCGATGAGCTCCCACCACTTCTTCGGGTCATGCAGGAAGTCCGGTGTAACCTGCTTTCTGAAAAAACCGTCCATATAGGGGATTTCCAGATGATGGGAAAATGCGGTTACTCTTTTGGACATGAGGTAGAACTGCTGACATTCTTCCATGTGTTCTTTTGGCAAATTCATTATGGCCTCTCGCCACGAAATAGGTGCTGTAAACCTTCACCGGAAGAGAAAGGGTTTCCTCATCCAGCTTGGTTCCGTCACTGTCTCGTATCGCATCCGCTCCCCAGGCGTGCAATCAATTCTTCCGTTTCTTTTTAGAAAATTGTTTTCGCTGGGGAGGGTCAGTCTTCCGCTTGTTTTTCTTCATGTTTATCTCCTCGTATTTCGTACTGCTGTTTCCGTATTTTGCGCTGCAAAAACTTATTCATAACGAGTATCGTGCGCAAAGCGTGCGTTATCTCGTTTAGTATCTGTTCGCATTATAAAAGAAATTCAGAGTCTAGCTATATCCATCTATTGTACGATTGCTTACTTTTATTGGTACAATTGCACATAGAGGCATTATATCATTTTTTCTTTGACAAGTGGCGCAGGCGAAGCCGGAAACATCTTGTTTTGCATGAGTATCGTGCGCGGCTGTGCGGTATCTCGTTTAATATCGGTACTGTGCGTGATGTGACAGTTAATTGAGGACAGAAAATGGACTATCAAAGTGTTTGCTTAAAGGATTGCATGGAAATCAGGGAGATTGTTTCCCTCCATTATTTTCAATATAGAAGTGACTTTTATTTTCCCGGGGAGACGCATCCATTCTGGGAACTCGTTTGTCGTGGATGCAGGAGAGATTACGGTAGAGGCAGGAGAAGAGACCATCTTCTGAAAAAGGAGATATTCTTTTTCATGCGCCAAATGAGTTTCACTCGGTGAAGGCGGACGGGAAGAGTAGCCCCAGTATCGTGGTTATCAGCTTTTACTGTAACAGTCCCTGCTATCTGGCGTTTTCAGAAGAAGTGTCTGCGAATCAGCGATAAGGAGAAGAGCTTCTTGCGAAAATCATTACCGAGGGAAAGGGCGTTTTTCCGGAAGAATGGATCAGCCTACCAGAAAAAAACTCTCTTTTGGAAGAGGAAAGCTTTGGAGGGCAGCAGCTTATCCGTCAGTATCTTTCCGAGTTTTTTGATTCAACTTTACCGCCGCTATTTTTCCTCATCCGCTGCCGATGGAGGCGAAGGACTACTATGTGGAAAAAGCTCCAGGCAGAGTGAAAGCTATAATCGCCTGGTGGAATACTTGGAAAGCCATGTTTATGAGAAACTCAGCATGGAACGGATTTGTAGAGACAACCTGATGGGACGTTCCTACGTGCAGAAAATTTTCCGGGAAGTCGGAAATACCGAGTTATGGGCTCTATTTTCCAAAATGAAAATGGATACGGCTAAGCGTATGATTCGGGAGGGACAGCTCAACCTCACGCAAATTGCGGATAAGCTTGAGTTTTTCTTCCATTCACTACTTTTTCCCGCCAGTTTAAGAAAGAGTGTAAGATGTCTCCTTCAGAGTACAGTTCGTCGATTCGTTCGCTGTCTGAGGAACGCGAAGTGTAAAATCCATTGATTCCCCTGACCTTATAAATCAAAAAGCTATAGATAAAAGGAATTTGTCTAAGAAAAATAGCTTGCTCTATGCTTAAGCAGTAGAATTGGGTCAATGATTAGGAGGAAGCTATGGAGTTAGTGAAGGATTTACGGAGATATTTGCAAAGCTTTTTCCGAGCAAAGGCAGAAATCCTTTTCTTTCTGTAAAGGAGTGGAAGGATAAAAGGGAAAGCCGGTTGTGGGATCGTATTGTACTTATTTTTCCGAAAGGAAATCGCGATGGCGGCAGGGCAGCGAGTATTTTCCTCTGTGCGACCTCCGATGAAACAATTCCGGAGGCCGAGAAGGATTTACCGAAGAATCTTTGTCCGCTGATTAAGTCGAGCTACGGCTTTTGCAAAAACCGACAAATGTCCCTTCTTTTATTTTTTTCCGATGTGGTGGTAGGAGAAAGCACCTGTGACGGAAAGAAGAAAATGTATGAGCTGATGAGCGAGTTTAAAGACGTCGTTTTCCTTCATCTTCCGCACGAGCAGACGGAAAAAGGCGGTTTTGCTCTACAGAGATGAGATTGTGCGCCTAAAAGACTATCTGGAACAGAAGTTTGAAGTGAAGATTACGGAGGAAATGGTTCGAGAAGCGACCAGAGTGAATAATCGTGCAAACAAAGCTTTAAAGGATTTATATTCTGTGATGAAACACAATCCCACTCCTGTTTCCGGCTATGACATTTTTAAAGTCCTTTATGGCTCCACTTTCCGTTTTGACAGGGACGAGCTTGCAGACGAGGTCAATGCCCTACGGGAGAAAATTGAGCGGGAATATGCGGAAGGAAAAACATTTTGAAAAAGACCGAGAATCCTTATTACAGGCTGCCCTATCGGAGGAGCCACGGAAAAGGTGATTCGTGCCGTGGAAGACAATGGCGGTGTAGTAATCGGATACGAGAACTGCAGCGGAGAAAAGGCGGTGGGCATTCAGGTAGAGGAGGATGCGAAAGATATCTATGAAGCACTCTCCCGGCGCTATCTTGCTATCGGCTGTTCCATCATGAGCCCGAATCAGAATCGTTTTGACAGCCTTTCGGAAATGATTGATGAATATCATGCCGACGGTGTTTTGGATATGACCTTGCAGGCCTGCCATACCTATGCGATTGAGACCAATAAGGTGCGCCGATTTGTCACGGAAGAAAAGGGCATTCCCTATATCAATGTGGAAACGGACTACTCTCAGTCGGATATCGGGCAGCTGAACACCAGAGTGGCGGCCTTTATCGAAATGCTGTAAGGAAAGGTGCAGGGAAAATGAAGAGAAAAATTTCTGAGGGATTGATATCGGTTCTACAGCGGCTAAGGCGGTGGTACTCGACGAAAAAGGAGAAATAGAACAGGCTTTACCGTGCCTACCGGCTGGAGCAGCTTTGAGGCATTAAAGTCTATTGGTTCTAAACTTAGTATGCCGATGGACGAGGAACATTATGCCTGTATTGCAACCGGCTACGGGAGAAATGCGGTAGCCTTTGCGGGAAAGACCATGACGGAAATTACCTGTCATGCAAAGGGCGCGATGACACTCTTTGGGGAAAATCCCATGAATGTGGTGGATGTCGGCGGACAGGACACGAAGGCCATCACCTGTCAGGGAAAGGCGGTGGAAGAATTTTTTATGAATGACAAATGCTCCGCCGGAACGGGAAAGTTTTTGGAAGTCATGGCAAATCGATTGAATATTTCTTTGGAAGAGTTGAATGAGCTTGCAAGAAAGCACACGGAAGAGGTGAAAATCAGTTCGATGTGCACTGTGTTTGCGGAGTCGGAGGTACTTTCTGGTGGGACAGGGGATTGCAAGAGAAAATATCGCTTACGGCATTCTGCAGTCTGTTGCCGGAAAGGTTTCTCAGATGCTTGGGAAGCTCCGGAATCAGGATTTGGACGTTTATCTTACGGGCGGACTCTGTGAAGCGGAGTATTTTCAAGAACTTCTTTCGAAGTCCTTGGAAGACCAATCCACTCCGACAAGTATGCACGCTACGCCGGCGCCCTCGGGGCTGCAGTCTTTGCAGAGGAGCAGGCGGAGAAGGGGAGAATTTAGAGCTTTTACATGGGATAAAAGATAAAAATACCCCTGCATAGCCTGTGGAACAAAAGCGTTTGGAGACTCGGCACTTGCAGAAAAAGCGAGCAAAAGCGAAGTTTGATGCTTAGTGCCGTTAGCTCAGAACCGGCGAGAACGACTTTGTGCAAATAGGGCTATGCGAATTATGCTATTCATTTTTAAAACTCTAATCCTATACCTTCGTCAGAACATAATCGAGATCCATACTGCACTCGCCGTTTTCCAGACGGAAGCAGGGAAGTCCGATACGGCCTTCATCGGCATAGTCGGGTTTTTCCCGCTTGCTCACGGAAGGTTTAAAATGTCTTCCTGTACCCAAAAAGGCCAGGAAACGCTTTAAGTTGTATAAATCTCCGTTCACATCGATAAATTCGTATTCCATCCCTTTTTCCTTCAGAATTTTCTGACTCTCTACACACTTCGGGCAGAGGTGGCTACCGTAGAATTGTAATTTCATAAGTGCTCCTTTCTTGGTCATAGTTAGACCCTTGTAAAAACCCTTCGTTTTATTACGACAAGAATAAATGGGATGTCTTGAACTTCGTTTCCGCCACTTGTTAGAATAAATATTTCATATATTATCCATGATTCTAACATGAATTGCAAATAATCTGAAGTAAGCTTTGCTGAAACATTTTTAATTATCGCAAAATGGGGACAGTTTAGAATTAAAAGAATAAATGGAAAGAAAATACAAAAATCGATATAAAAATATTCCGATATATCTATTATTGATGGATTTTTTGCTTGTGGTATAATGAGTAAAATCGAAGGAGGAAATAGAGATGAAAGACTACTATCTGCGCCTTACGGATTTAGAGATAAAATGGTTTATGTAAAAACGGAAAATTGAATTTGTGAATAAAAGAAAGGCGTACAGCCAGTGTCCTTGGACTCTATGGGCAGAAATCGGTACCGGAAAGACGGCTCTTATCGATGCCTTACATGTTTTAAAACTGCTCCCTTTCCGGAAAGTCGATTCGGATGAGTATTGTAACTATATCAATGTGGATCTCAGGAATGAAAGCTTTCCCATCGTTTCCGGATTTATGTTTCCGGAAACGAAAATTTATGATGTAGATTACGAAGTTTCCTGGCGGTGGGCGAAGAGGAGAAGAATCATTTTCTGCTTCCGGGGTAGCGGAGGAGGCGTTCCTCATTTATCGGAAAGAGGGGGAATCTGTGGAATTCCTGAGAAGCGTCGATTGGAAACAAAAAGCGAAAAGCTGAGTTATGCCTATACGGATGGGGAGAAGAGGATCAAAAAGCATACTTTTTCTGCAAAAGCACAAGGGACGAATTGATTGCTCCTAAAAAGTATTACGCTCTCCTCTTTGGAAGGAAAAAGGAAACAGCGGAAAGGTTGAAGCTCATCAGTTTAATGTGCAAACAGAACTCGCAATCTTTATTCTTTTTCGCGTCATTTTGCAGCTTCTTTTGAACAGCTGAATGCGAGTAAAACTTCGAATGATGAACTGCTCTTTCATATTGATATTTTTGATTAGTTAGTAAATTACGGTCGTACCGAACTTTTTGTTCTTGGGCGCGTCCAGCACGAAAGATTAATTTAGGAGAGCTGCCTATCCGGTATAACGCTTCGGAAAAAGCAGAACACGGGATAACGGGAGAATATTTTCTGTCTTTAGATGAGGCGACTGAAACTACCGGAAGAACTCTTTCCCGGAGGCGAAGAGATTGATTCAAAACATAAATGGTGTTTTGGAGCAAATCATCGACCTTACTATCTCCATGGCGGACCTAGGTGCTGTTATGCTTATGGAAAACGGAGAAGGAAAAGAAAGGGCCGTCGCATACAGCTTATGTCCAATCAAAAACAGTAAAAAGAAATCCCGCTTCGTTGTGAATCGGAAGGAATCAAAAGATTGTCTCCGTGCTGCATCTTCTAATAGGGATGTATAATCAGTCCTCTATTACAGTGGCAATCGATGAGTTGGATGCCGGATATTCAGAATATCTTCTTGGAGAAATCCTGCACATCCTCTCGAAAAAGGAAAGGGACAATTGATTTTCACTCACATAACCTGCGTCCCTTGGGAGACGATAGACCGTGACTTTTATTGCCTTTACAACAACAGATCCGAGAACCGCTACATTCGCTTTACCAATATCAAAACAACCAATAATCTACGGGATTTCTATTTCAGAGATATTGTCCTCGGCGAGCAAAAATGAGCCGGTTTATGAGATGACCAACAATGCGGAGATAGCTTAGCTCTGAGAGAAGGCGGGTGGTAGCTTGACTCGGATTGTCTTCGTATTGTGGAAGGTCCATCGGATGATGAAGCCCTTGGGGTAATCTTTTAGCCGTGCTTTCGATAAAAAATGCTGTTTATGTGGAAGTGATGCATGGAGATATCTACCAGTGTAAAGAAATCATAGTGAAATATTATTTGAAAAGTTGAGATGCAAACAATATGCGAAGTCCAATCACTACAGTAAAAGTGATTTTCTAGAGTGATTCATATTATGGATACAGATAGCGCATTTATTCCAGAAAGAAAATGTATTAGAGGATCATAGTCTTAGAACTCTGGAATACAGCTGTCAGAAATTCGTTGTAAAAGATGCCGCCTTAATTCAGCAGTCGAAATAAGCAAAAAGTGAAAATATGGATAAGCTGAGCAGACAAAGTCAAGTTGGGATACCGTTCATATCGATGCTATATATGTCTTCTAACTTAGACCATATCTTTACACAATCTCTTAAACTGTTCTTCGGAGGATGAGGAGAAATGCTTTTCTCTTTGCTATATATAAAATGCTCTGGGAGAATTTTGCAATTTCTTCTGAATCGGATTTTTCCGTAAACACAGGATACAGGAATCCTGGGATTTTATTAAAGAGGACTGCACTCTTTGGAAAGGCACTAGCAATCTCGGGCTTTGCTGAAGAAATTTCGTCAAAATAAGAGCAAAAGGGAGTATATCCGTTTGACAGCCTCTTTCTTTTTGTTTATAGTCTGTTGAGATTATGAGACAGACTCTTCAGAAAAGAGGACAAAATGTTTGAGAATTTAGAAAGTAAAGAAGCATTATGAGAAATAATGGAGAATCTCACGATTCGAGGGTGGTTCCGATATCAACCAATATAAGAAGCTCATTTTAGAGCAGAGTAACTTAGAGCCCGTTTATAAAGCCTATATCGCTTTCCGAAAGGCGGAGGAGGCGAGAAGGATGCCCTTTCATTTTGATAATGAAAAAGGACAAGGACTTAATCGAAATGGCGAAGGAAGAGCTTTCTACGGCGAAAGAAGATCAGGAGCGTCTCACGAAAGAGATTCAGCTTTTGTTGCTCCCGAAGGATGAAAATGACGACAAAAATATCGTTATGAAATCCGTGGCGGAGCAGGCGGAGAAAGAGCTGCTCTGTTGCCGGCTCTTTATACAGAATGTATACGAGTTATGCGGAAAAACAGGCTGGAAGACTGACTGTTTCCTTCAATGAAACAGGGACTCGGCGGTCTGAAGGAAGTGGTATTTATCGTAAAACGGACAGGGGGCATACTCGAGACTCAAATACAGAGTCCGGTGTACATCGCGTACGAGAGTTCCGGAAACGGAGAGCGGCGGAAGAATTCATACCTCCACCGCAACCGTAGCCGTCATGCCGGAAGTGGAAGATGTGAGGTGGAAATCAACCCCTGCCGATGTGAAGATGGAGTTTTTCCGTTCCTCCGGTGCCGGCGGACGGCATATCAATAAAAACCTCATCCGCAGTGCGTCTTATCCATGTCCCCCACCGGTATGGTTGCGGAGTGTCGGGAAAGAGCGTTCTCAGGTACAAAAACAGAAAAAGGCGATGCGCCTTCTCGAGCAAGACTCTATGAGATTGAGCTGGAGAAGCAGCAGAGGAAAAGTATGCGAAAAGCGCTCGCAGCTAGGACCGAGACCGTTCGGAGAAGATTCGTACCTATAACTTCCCGCAGGGAAGAGTGACAGACCATCGCATTGCTCACTCTTTCAATATTGATGCGGTTTTGGGCGAGACTTGGATCTGTTATTGATCCTTTGATTACCGAAGATCAGGCGGAGAAAGCTGGCCAGACTGGAGGAGAATCCGTAAGTTTCAGAAATCGCTTAGGCGGAGGAGAATCTGCAAATTTGCAGAAAAACTCGTTAGCCTGAAGAAAACCCGTAAATTGTGCAGAAAAGCCTTACGAAAAGTATGGAATTCCTGCAAGCCTTGTGAGTATGAAAAATAAGAGATAGAATGGAGCTGTTATTTTACAAGCCTAAAAACGGTCGTTTACGTAAAACAGGCGGAGTTAATGTATAACAGAGTAAAAGCTGTCATCGTAATGAGCAGAGCATCATCGTAATAGAGTAGAGGGTTGTCATAGTAACAGAGCAGGTATCGTCCTAGCAAGAGAGCAGAGTTGGCTGACAGGGCAGGCAGATGAAAACGAGTATCGCACGCTGCACGATACTCGTTATGAATCAAAAAGTAGAGGGAAAATGGATAATTTCAATACGGAAAAATCAAAGCAGAAAGAGAGGCAGAAGGGAGGACGGGTATCCTTCCTTTCTTTTCTTATCTTTTTATTTTTATATGGGGATTGCCGGTTTGGCGGCTACTATTATGTGAAAAATATATGCCGACCAAGGAACAGGCCGATTTAAACAGTTATTTTTCCGTTTCCGGTGATAATGTGGAGCTGTATCTGAATCATGAAAAAGGTGAAGGACGGGGAGCAACTCACCATAGGACGGATGCAGGACGAGAAGATATTGCCTACGGCTTTGTCTGCGTGAATTTGAATATTCGCTTTTATTATGATGATGAGAGAACCTTGTTATGCGCTTCGGAAGAACTCCCTTCTTTTTACAGACGGAGAAGGAGAAAGACGGAAAAGCTGATTTCTTTGGACGGAAAAGCATTTTCATAAGCCTGTCCTTAATTGAAAAACATGCGCACTTTTAAGCCGGAGCTATACGGATACGGAGCATAAGCGTGTCTTTTTGGAAAAATGAATTTACACCGCTACCGTAGTGAGTCTCAAGAAAAAGAGGCGGTTCGTTTGCAGGGGGAGTAAAGAGCCTGATTCTTACGATTTGGAGGAGAGCCAGTCATTATCCTGGAAAAATGGAGAAGTGGTCCAGGTGGAAACGGAGGACGGCTTTATCAACTATCTTCGAAACAGCCGTTTAAATAAAGAAACAAGCGAAGAGCGAAAAGTAGTGACTTTACGGGCTCCGGAATACAGTCATAAAATCTGGGAGAAGGGTAGCCGGTGCTGGCTTTCACCAGAGATTAGCAATGTCGAGTCAAACAAGGACTTGCAATCTCTACTCACAGATGCGACAGGAGTGAATATTCTCGCACCGACCTGGTATGCGATAGAGGATAATGAGGGAAATCTAAATTCACAGTGATGCTGTATGTTGCGCTTTCCCATAGTACGGGAAGAAAGGTATTTGCCACATTAAACAACTTTGACGCCGGAAAAATTGACTTAAAAGAGTCTTCTTTCCAGTGAACAAAGCGTAACAAACTGAGTTGAAGCATTGATTGAGGATATGCAGGAAAAAGGGCATAGACGGCATCAATGTGATATTGAGCTGCTTCCGGAAAAAGCGGCAAGAGATTACCTGAATTTATCAGGAGCTTTCCATTGCCTGCCGAAAGAACGGTTTGTACTTAAGTGTGGACTGTTATGTTCCTTTTAACTATAACGCCTATTACAATATTCAGGAGCTGGGAACGATTTGCGACTATGTTGTCATCATGTGTTATGACGAGCACTATGCCGGATCGGAAGAGGCCGGGTCAGTTTCCTCTCTTTCCTATGTGAGCCGTGGAATCGAGGAGACGGCGGCTGTCATGGATAAGGACAGAATTATCATTGCTCTCCCCTTCTACACCAGAGTCTGGATTACGGATCAGTCCGGAAGATGCGCTCCAAGCGCTTTCCATTAAGGGCGGCAGCGGCTTGGATTCAGGAGAAAAATGTTTCGCAGATGAGCAGCGACATAGGGCGGAACTATGGCAGCATTCAGGACGGAAACGAGAAGAAAAGAAATCTGGATGGAAGATGAGAAGTGACGATGGAGAAGATGAAGCTCCTTAAGGAAAATGGCATTCAGGGCGTTGCGGCATGGAAGCTCGGACAGGAACCGGAGGGGTTTTGGTCTATCCTGACAGGGGAGTAACATATGGAAACAAGGATATTTTCGAAAAAGGATATAGAGGAAGCAGCACAGATTTTTGAAAGCAGGCGGACTGGTGGCTTTTCCGACGGAGACGAGTTTACGGACTCGGGGAAAACGGACTCGATAAGGAGGCGGCACGGAAAAATCTATGCGGCAAAAGGGCGTCCCTCGATAACCTCTAATTCTTCATGTTTTCGAAAAATGAAGAAGTGTATCCTCTGTCGAAAGTGTTCCGGAAAAGGCAAAGCTCTGATGGAGAGCTTTTGGCCCGGCTCACTCACTCATTTTAAAAATCGAAAAATCGTTCCTGAGAGCTACGGGGGGCTAGATACGGTGGCGATTCGTTGCCCGGACAATGCAGATAATCTGGAGTTGATAGAAAGGGCGGGCTTCCAGTAGGGCCATCCGCGAATCTTTCAGGAAGTCCCAGTCCGACGGAGGCCTTCTCATGTCTATCATGATCTTTCCGGGCGAATCGAGGGAATTCTCGATGACGGGGCGGTCGGAATCGGGAGTGGAGTCCACGATTTTGGATATGAGCACGGATAGGCCTACTTTATTAAGACCGGGCGCAATCACGTTTGGAAGACCTCACGGAGGTTCTGGGAGAAAAACCGGAGATTGATCCGACTTTGCTCGGAAAAAGATGGAAGACGGTTTTATTCCCGAAAGCACCGGGAATGAAGTATCACTCATTATGCGCCAAAAGGGCGGAAATGATTTTATTTTTGCGCTGTAGAGGAAAAGGATCGGAAGATAAGGTTTGAAAAGAATAGAGGAGTATCTGGAAGAGGAAGGGCAGGAATTTTTAGAAGAGAAAATAGCCATTTTGTGTGCGGAAGAAAGTAAGCACTTATATAAGGACTTAGCGGAAAAGAAGGACATTTCGCTGAAGATTCTCGGAAGGCGGGATGAGTCCCTTGTCCATGACCCACAACTTATTCCGCATTCTTCGGGAATGTGACGAGGAGGGAATTGAACTGATTCTTTCGGAAAGCTATTCGGAAGGATAGGATTTGCCCTTATGAATCGGATGAAAAGGCGGCAGGGCAGAAAAATCATAGCTGTATAATACTCTAAGGAGAGAAAATCGCCGGAAAGGAGAGATATGAAGATTGTAGTTGTAGGCGGTGTTGCAGGCGGAGCCGGTGTTGCCGCAAGAGCAAGAAGAATCGATGAAACGGCAGAAATTGTGATGTTTGAAGAGGAGAGCATCTTTCCTTTTCCAATTGTTGTCTACCCTTTGCCCTGAGCGGAATCGTGGACAAGAGCGATAAATTGGTGCTGATGACTCCTGAGGGATTTTGGGAAAAATATAGGATTAAGGCTCTGGTAAAACATGCGAGGTAACGGAGATTCTGCCGGACAAGAAGGAGTAAAGGTAGAATCTTCTTACCGGGGGAATGCTTTACGGAGAGCTATGATAAAGCTTTCGCTTGCACTGGGGCGAAATGCCATTTTCGCCTGCTTCTATCAAGGGAATCGATCGGGAAAATGTCTTTGTGCTAAAGAATGTCAGTGACATCAAGAAAATTAAGCCTTTTGTTTCCCAAAAAGAAGGTCAAAGAAGATATCGAGCTGTCGGTGGCGGTTTCATCGGTCTTGAGGTGGCAGAAAACTTTTCGAGCAGCAGTCAGGAAGTGAGCTCTATGGAAGGTCTTTTCCGGGTACCAAAGCTCTGGATGAAGAGATGGCTCAATTTCTCCATAAAGGAACTCCTGGATAATGGGATACAGCTTTATCTGGGGAAGACGGTCAGTGAGATAGGAGAAGGGGAGGTCGTTCTTTCGAGTGGAGAGCGACTTCCTGCTGGAAGCCGTGATCATGCTATCGGTGTCAGTCCTGAGACGAAGCTCGCAAAGGACTGCGGAATTGAACTAGGGCAGACGGGCGGTATTCTTGTAAATTACAATTATCAGACCAATTATCCGGACATCTATGCTGTAGGAGATGCTATTGAACTGACAAACAGACTGAGCCATGATAAAAGCAGACTTCCGCTCGCCGGACCTGCCCAAAAGACAGGCAGAGAGCCGCTGCTGACCATATGTTTGGAGAAACACGCAGTAACAGAGGGGGTTATCGGGTCGAGCTGTCTTCATCTTTTTAAGCTCCAATGTGGCCAATACCGGTTTAAATGAAAAGAGGATTTGCAGACACGGCTATCACTACGATTTTGCCTACACTCTTTCTACAGACAAGGTTGGTCTCATGTCGGATGCGCATCCACTTTTCTTTAAGCTGATTTTTGAAAAGCCGACAGGAAGGATCTTGGGGAGCCAGGCTGTCGGAAAGGGAGTGCGGATAAGCGGATCGATGTGATTGCGGCAATGATCGAGTATAGAATGCCACCTGGAGGATTTGAAGGAACTGGAACTTTGCTATTCTCCTCACTATTCCACGGCAAGAGATGTGGAATCAGAGCTCTCAGCTGTAAATCTTTATATGGAAAATTCAGACAGGTTCCCGGGTTTATAAGGTCAGAGAACTGGTGGAGAGCAAGGCTTGTATTATCGATGTCAGAGAAGAAAAAGAATTTGCAAGAGAAGCACCTCATTCATGCAGTCATGATTCCCATGTCACAATTCCAGTGAGAGATTGTCCGAAATTCTGAGGGATGTTCCGAGTCTATTTACATTGCCGCTGCCCTCGCAGCGCAGTTATAATGTGATCTGCGCTTGCAGAAAGCTGATATACGAATCTTTATAATATTTCCGGATCCTTTCTGGAATCTCTTTCTATGAGTATTATAGGGACAAGACGGAAGGCAGAAAACCGAGTGTGACGGAGTATAATTTTAACTGATACGAAATTCTCTATTGCGATTTAATGTGATATTCGCTATAGAAGTTTAATGAGAAACTCCGTAAAGCGGCTGAATGTAGAATCACTTATCGAGTCCTCCAAAAACTTTTATACTGCCTCTCTCTAGGAACTCTGTATTTATAGGAGTACAATATAGATAAGTAGGATGGCAACCTACAGAAAAGGGGTGCCATGAAAAAGAGAAGGAGGGAAAGAAACATTCATTTGAAAGAACAAATGATGTTTTCGGAATTACTGGATCGTTTAGAGAAAAGAAGCAAAACAATTTATAGAGAATATGACGGGAAAGAAGAGGCAGCTGAGGGATTTGGCAGCCTCTTTTCTGACTTACAGGAAGAAATGAAGCTTTGTGAGGAGGATAGCCCGGAAAAGCGGAATCCTCGTTTTGACCCGGAACCCTTACCGAAGGCGGGAGAACTTTTGATTGAAGGAGAGAATCTTTGCCTGCTCGGTATTTCGGAATCGGACTATCGAGGCTATATGGAAGTGGAGGTCAGATGCTTCCTTTTTACAGGAGGCCTTCCGGGATGAGAGTTTTTGAGAAAACTGTGGGAGGATTTTTCAACTCGAATCGTGCTTACTACAGTATTTTTCAACTTAAACTCTGTCTTCTTTGGGCTACATGAATTTTAAATTTACAGGCAAAGCCTTGGGAATTAGCTGATTGCACCTAAACTGCAGTATCAGGGCACGGCATAGGTCCGGAGAGTCTGCTCTTCTTATGAAAGCTTTAAAGAGACGAACAGGGAGAGAGTCTTCCATGAAGAGTAGATGCGGATAATGAGGCCTCCATCAGTATGATGCGAAAAAAATCGGCTGAAAGGCCAGTGAATCAGACGAAGTTTTTTCCTGCATGGGAAGAACTGAAAGCCTATGAAAAGAAGAAAGGACTATCTGGTCGATGATCGCTTAAGAGAATTGGCAAAAGAATTTCAGGTGGAGCCGCGGGAACTCTTGGGGCACGCCTTGGAATTTTGGGTAGAACTTCCTGAATAACGTTAGAGCTGAGATAGCAGAAAGCTTTTTACAAAAGGATGTATGTTTGGAATAAACAAGATGTACTCGAGGCAATACCATGGTCTTTTGTCAGAAAAAGGTCTTGGAAAGTTTTGCTCCAAGACCTTTTCTATGTATACTTATTGCAGAACAATGCACAACAATGTACAACAATGCAGAACAATGCACAACAACAATGCACATAACAATGCACAGGAGGGCAAAGAATGGAACAGGAAAGCAGAATTGCAGTGATGGCAATTATTGTAGAAAACAGGGATTCCGTGGACGAGTTAAATACGCTTTTACACGAGTGTGGAAATTATATTGTGGAAAGAATGGGACTTTTCGCTAGAGAAGAAAAACCTGCATATCGTATCCATCGCCTGGATGCGCCCAATGATACTATTTCCGCTCTGGCTGGAAAGATAGGAAATATTTCCGGAATCAGTGTAAAACAGCCTATGCCAACGCATATGAGACGGAGAAAGGGTTTCGAACTCTTGCAGCTTCTTTTCGAAAAAGCATCACTTAAGCCTTTCCTTATGAGAAAAATTCTTCGGAAAGGACGAAGGAGGAAGAGGAGCTACAAAGGAGTCTGGCAAGAGAATGCACGGAGAAGCATTACTGGATCGCGGCGTCTATACTGAGAGGCTGATAGAGTTTACGAACTTTTTGCAAGAATAACTGCCATATTGCGGAATTCAAAGAGACAATGGCGAGGTGGAGCGTTACCGCCTTTCCAAGGAAGTAGACTTTTCCTGTTGTAGAGGAAGGGTATCGATTGGGTTTCGGACGTTCGTGAGTGCAGAGGATCCTATTTTACGGATGAGCGAATCGTAGACATTGTTTCTGCGGATAAAGGAAAGCTGCACTCGACTGTGCAATTACCCCTGTCCCATCGGGGAAAAGTCCGAGAGTCCTATGAAAAAGCATTTTAAGGCGGAGTAAATCGTTATCTCTTCGTCATGGGAGACGACGGATGAAGCGCATTATCAGTACCTGCACCCGAAGGAGCTGAGCTGGAAGAAGAGGATGCGCTGTCTGAAGGAACTAAAGGAAATCAGCTGTCAGGTGGGATGCGGTTTTGTGGTGGGATCTCCCGACAGACTGTGAACCCTGGCAAAGGACCTCTACTTTTATCCAGGAATTTCAACCGGATATGTGCGGAATCGCCTTTTATTCCCGGCAACATGCCAAAAATTTGCAAAGGAAAAGGCGGGAAGTCTCGGGAAACTCTTGTTTCTTCTGCACTCTTTCGTCTGATTAATAAATCTCTCTTCCGGCTACGACAGCTCTCGCACGATTGATGAGCATGGCAGAGACTTGGCATTCTTTCCGCAAATGTACTGATGCCGAACCTTTCGCCGAAAGAGGTCAGGAAGAAATATCTTCTTTATGACAAATAAAATTTGTACGAGATGAGTCGGCACAGTGCAGTGGACGAGAGAAGAAAATGAAAGCAATCGAGTGGAGCTAGTGGATAGGGGATGCGAAAAGAGAGAGAGCGAGAGTAAAAGAAACAGATGGACTTGCTGTCAGCGAGAGAGAAATAAGTGCGGGAAAATCAGTTCAAATTAGTCTATTTATTACCTGAACGGAATGTATCTGAATAGAACATGTCTTTAGTGGAATAGTATAAAATGAATCATTTCGATATTTGACGTGAGAAGCATTTAGAAAAGGATTTCGGACCGAAAGAAGGGAGTATCATGAACACAATCCAAAATCTTTACAAGCGAAGAATTCATTTCATGAGGAAATTCCTGAGACTCTTCGTTTTGCGGACGAGAAGAAGAACGACAGAGCCTATATCGAATCTATTTTGAGAAAGAAACCCATTTACGCAATCCAAACGGAAGCTACATTGCGGAGGACTGAACCATAGAGAAGCCTCTGTCCTTTTGGCCTGTGAAATTCGGATTTGAATGAAAAATGATCAAACTTGCGGAAGAGATTGCGTCATTTTACGGAAATCGTATCGTGCTTTTTGCCCCTGCCTACCTTTCCAACTCCTGTGTGAACGGTCTGTACCTATTGCCTGTATCATGCGAAAAACAAGACCATTGAAGAAGAAAGCTCACGAGGAAATCAGACAGGGTTTGATTGCTCTACAGGATATGGGGCATAAAAGGACTGGCTTTGAGGCAGGAGACAATCGGTACATAACCCGATTAGTATATGTAGAGAGCATCAAGACCATTTACGAGTATTCATCATAAAAATGGAGACATTCTCAGGGTCAATGTCAGCCTTGCCGCAACCACGGGAAACTATAGAAAAGTTAGCGAGGCCGAATCGGAACGTATATCCTCTCCAGGAGACCCTACCATAGAAGGCTTGAGAAGAACTCACCCCACAGGACCGAAACACGACTACCGTTATCATACGGAGGCAAATGGACAGAGCCATGGAAGGGGAATCGACGATGAGGCATGCTTTTCGGACCTCGACAAATATCGCTATGAATTTGCAGGACTTCTGCATGCGGAGCACTCGGAAGCGGTGCACGGTGTTGGACCCGCCACGATTTCCGTACCGAGACTGAAGAAGGCGGACGACATCGATCCGACGCAGTTTGATAACGGGATTGACGATGAGATTTTCTCGGTACTATTGCCCATCCGGATTGCCGTACCTTATACCGGCATGATTATTTCCACAAGAGAGTCCGGAAGAAGTGCGAAAGAAAGCACTTTCCATGGGGATTTCCCAGATTTCCGGTGCGTCCAGAACCTCGGTTGGCGGCTATACGGATCAGGAAAGGCCGCATGATACGGAGCAGTTTGACGTCCGACCAAAGAACCTGGATGAGGTCAAAGTGGCTCATGGATCCGGCTCTATTCCTCCTTCTGCACGGCTTAGCTAGCAGAGGGAAGAACCGGTGATCATTTATGCACTTTTGCAAATCAGGACAGATTCAAAAATTCTGTCACCCGGAATGCCTTAATGACCTTGGCGGAGTACTGACCGACTATGCAGTCCCCGAAACCGGAAAATGCGGAGAAGAGCTTATCGAGAAAGAGCTTTACGACCATTCCGAATGCAAAACCAGCAGAGTGCCAGGGGGAGCATATTAAGAGTATCTACAAATCAAAACAAGAGAGACTATTTTTGAAAGTTAGTAGAGGAGCCATTTTAGAAAGATCATATTTCTTATGCGTCCCCTATGGCAATGCAAAATGAAGAAAGCTAACCTATGGATCTTTCATTATCGAGGAACCATGAGCTGCAGGATACACTGCAGAGTGAGCGAATCATATCATTTTTCGAGGAGAAACGCGGGAAAATCGAGCCCGATTAATGCTATTGGGCGCCGGTCCGTTTCGGAGACGCCTGGAACAACAACAGACCTGTGAAAAGCCATGGAAATCTACCCTTGGACCGGTGCTTTTCATTGACACCCCTGGAATCGATGACGAGGGAGCTGGAGAAATGCGTGTCGCGCGCAGTAAAGAGGTGATTCGGGAGACGGATATTGCACTGCTTTGTTTTGTCCGCGAGGTCTTTCTGGAGGAAAATGCTCGTTTTTGACAAAGGGGCTTGATAGTAGGGAAGCCCCCTGTTTTCGATTGCAGCTTTGAAAAGGAACAGTGTTTTTCTTCCGGAGCGGGAAAGAGCGCTCTGGCCGATTTCCGGAGGAAGATATCCCCGTCATGCTGATTTTTCAGTCAGGTGGACAGGCTATCCGAAGCGGAACGGGAAGCACTTCAGATAGTCATTAAAATTCTGCGGGAAGAAAAACAAAAGTATGAGCATTTTCGGAAGTCTGGTCTTCCTCCGGACTAAGCTTTAGAGGCATCGAAGAAATAAAAAGTGACTGGGAGCCTTTTCTTCCGAAACAAAAGAGCAGGAGACTTTTCGGGCCTTGTGGAAGCGGAGGGATATATCGTTCTCGTAAGCCTGATTGATGAGTCTGCGCCGAAAAAGGAAGGCTATTTTACCGGCAGAAGTGGCAATACGGGATCTTCGATTACCGATGCGATTCCGCTTGTTGCGCAGCGGAAGAATTAAAGACGATTATGGAGAGCTTTAGAGGAAAGGTAAAGCTTGTTGTGACGGATCTCAGGCCTTTAAAGAGGTAGAGTGCATCCTGAGAGGCGTGTTCCTTGACCTCCTTTTCCATTCTGATGGCAAGGCATAAGGCTTTTTGTCTTATGCCTTAGAGGGCTGTGCGGTTTTGGATCTCTGGAGGAGGGAGATAAGATTTATATTGCGGAGCTGTACGCACCATAGGCAGTGCGGAGACTATCGGCACTGGTGAAGCTTCCTAAGATGCTGGAAGAGTACAGCGGAAAGAAGCTGGACTTTGTTTTTACGGAGGGGAAGGGCTTTCTTTTTCCGAAGAGAAACAGAAAGAACTAAAAGCTATGATTCATTGCTGTGCTTGCATGCTTTAGCGAAAGAGAAGTACAATCCAGATATCGGGATTTTCTGGACAAGGGAATTTCTATTTGCAATTATGGTCTTGCTATGGCAAAGATGAACGGATTTTAGACCGCAGTTGATGCTGTAGTGAGGAGAGCAGAGTAAGGAGAGGAAAGGACTTTTCATGGTGCGTTTGATACATGGCGGATTTATATTTGGATACTACTTTTTCTTCGTCGCTTTTCCAAAGAAGAGGCGGAGAGAGAGACAGGACTGCTCCTGGCATGGAATAAACTCTTTGGACTTCGGGCGGAGAAAAGGGTGCAGGCGGTTCTGATCGCAGGGGACTGTTTGACAGCCCCGTAGTTTCGTTCCACCATGGACATTTTCCTTTTCTTCATCAGGAAAATCCCTGAAATTTCCTCTATCTAAGGAAACCATGATACAAAAATACTTTTCGTTTTCCAGGAGCATCTCCCGAAAACTTGTTTCTTTTCTCCCATGAAGGGATACCGCTTAAATGAAAAAGCTTGTTCTTGCGGGGCAGGAATTTTACGGGAGAGGAGAGCAGGAAGAGAGAAACTACTTCTTTGATTCCGAAGAAGAGGAGGAGCAGGCTTTGGAGGAGGGATGAACTGCTTTCCGGAAAAGGAAGAGCCTGCACGAGATTTGGAATTTCTAGGAAGAAGATTGTAACCTACTTATGTTACACGGCATAGCTAAAGGAGTCCTCCGTTTCCAAAGAGACGTCGGAAGAGAAAGCTAGCTCGAGAGGACGCCGGAGGCAGTGCAAAACGGAAGACGGTATTTCTTAGGGCGCTGAGCAAATATCCGATTCACTACCTGGCACTCGGACATATCCACACAGAGGGAAGGAGGGCAGATTCAGTGCTGCTCCTACCCTCTATCCCGGTTGCCTGCAGGAAGAGGATTTGACGAAGAAGGAGGAAAAAGGCTTTTATTATCTGGAAAGTGCTGACGAGCAGCATAAGGAAATCCGCACGGAATTTGTTCCGCTACGGATGGGGAGTTTCGCATATCGAGATTACTGCTTTCCAGAAGACGGAAGCTTAGAGGCTCTTGAGAAAAGTAACGGAAGAGGGATTCTAGAGGAAAATGCAGGAGAAAAGGACAGCTCCAGGATTATTTTAAAGGAGAAAAGCCCTGAGGGAGAGAGAATTCCGCTATCTGGAGAAGCAATTAAGCGAAAATCATGCCTGTGTAGAGATAAAAGAGGAGTGTCGACGAAAGCTTCATAAAGAGGATTTTATGCATGAAAAGAGCCTGAAAGGAGAGTTTTCTCCGTATGGTCAGTGACAGTGAAAGCTTGAGTGAAGAAGAAAAGAAAAGATTATCCTTCTGGGGATAGGCTTCTGCAGGGAGGAATTATGATTATCAAATCTTGTCATATTGCACAATTTGGAAAGTGGAAGGAGAAGGACTTCTCCTTTTCGGATGCGTTGAACCCTTATCTCTGGGAAAAACGGAGGAGGAAAAACTACCTTGATGCATCCATATCATGTTTTTACGGTTTGTCCGGAGAAAGAAAACAGGATATTTTTAGAAAATGAAAAGAAAGCATTTCATGCCTTTTTCAGGGCAGGAAATTTTGGCGGAAATATTCATTTTTCAGGAGAAGAAAAATTATATCTGGAGCGAAGCTTTCGGCTTAAGCAGGCGGAAGACAGCTTTTCGGCTCTAGAGGAAGGAAAAGAAAGTAAAAGACTACAGTGAGAATATCAGAGAGGAAATCGTTAGACAATGAAAGCCTTTCAGAAGGTATGCTGATCAGTCACGAGGACCTTTCCTTACGGTTTAACTCAGTATTCACGCGAAGCTCGGCAGTATTTCGGATGACCGAGGGAGGATATGCAGAAGTTCCAAAAAGGTGCAAAATACCTTGAAGGATGCCATTAATGCCTTTCTCCCAATCGACGAACCGGCGCGATTTTTAGATGGAGGAAGAAAGTCTCCGCATCTCTTTACAGAAAGAAAGAGGAAGAGGAAGTGGTAGTTTCTCTGGAAGAGGAAGTCCTCTCCTGAAGAGCAATGGAAGAAAGACAAAGGAAGAGGAAAGGCTGGAAGAGGAGGTTCAGAGGAATCCTTGAAAAGGAAGCGCTTGGGGAAAAAGGTAGAATACCAGAAGCTGCAGGAAGAATTGGAAAAAGCCCATTATCGCTATGAAAATGCAAGAAATGGTACTATCAGAATCGCCTGGAGAGCTTGAGCGAGAAGAACAGGACAGACTGTGGAAGGAAGAACTGCAGGAATTGAAAGTCCAAGATGATGTGCTTTAAGCAAGAGGCAGGAGGAAACCGAAGAAGAAGCTCTTCTGGGAAGGAAACTGAAGAAAGGGAAAGAAGAAATCCCTTTGATTTTATATTTTGTCCGTGACGGCACTTGTCTTTTGCTTCTTTTTCTTTAAAAATCAGCGGGAGGGAAATCTGCTAGTACCGGGAAGCTCTTTCGCTATTAATCGCCATTCTCCTTTTTGCGATTGCTTTTGCCATTTACTATGGAGAGGGAGAGAAGAAACGCTTATCTGGGAGACGCCTTTGCGGAAGAAGAGAAGAGAGGAAAGGAAGAATCGCTCCGTCTCTCGTCTTTGGAGGAACTGCTCTCCACTATCATATAGAGTAGAAGAGATGCTTTCTTTGGAAGCGGAGAGAAGGAAAGAGCAGGAAAGCGCTTTCGCCTTTTGGTGCTAGGGAGAAAATAAGAAAACCGCAGAGAATTCCGTAGCGGACTTTTGTTTTCTCTGGAAGAGCGCAAGCAGGCTGGAAAGAGCATCGAAAAAGAACAGGAGCTCTGAAGGACAACGATCGGAAAGAGAGAAGAGAGAGAAGACAGGTGGAGATTCATCAAAGGCTCTTTCCGAACAGGAAAGAACGCTACGCTGTTCAGGAAGACGACAGGCTATGGAAGAACGGATTCATATCCTGCAGCAGACCAAGGACTAGTCTGGAAAGGCAAAGGATGCCTTTGCATCGAGCACTAGAGGCCCGATTCTTCCGCTTTTCACGAAATATTTTCTAAGAATTAACAAAGACAAGATGCAATTCGCCATCACAAATGACCTTGAAATTGAATTTATCGAGGGAGATGCGGAGAAGCTTTAGCCTACCTGAGTGAGGGCTGCAGGTTGTGCCGTTTTTGCGATGAAACTTGCTATTTTTGATGCGATGTTTCCGGACTTGGAAAGGCGTATTATTCCTGGATGACCCTTACAGCCATTTTGATGATGAAAAAGGAGAAAGGAGCTTGTCTTTTAGACGGTCTTTCGGAAAAGAGACAGATTCTTTACTTTTACTGTTCCGCATCCAGAATGCCGTAACGCCCGGAAGTTTGATAGGCAGTGAGTTGGCAAATGTACCTAGCAGAGAAAATTTTTATATTTATTAAACATTTGTATAAAAAATATAGAATAAATAGTCAAAAATAGTCAAACTTTAGAAGAATTTCACAAATTAGAATAGACTAATTGTAGATTTTCTACAGTACAATCCTTTCATATTCCAAACGAGACGCACGCTTTGTGCATGATACTCGTTATGAATGAGAGAGATACCGCATGCTCGGCAAGCGATACTGTAAAGAATAAAAGCTTTTTGGAAGCTATGAAATCATTGTATGAAAAAGGAGATTCTATCATGGAAAAATTAGATCAATTTTATGGACCGTTTATTGACGGTGAATTTTGCGAAGAGTTCGATAGGCGCTAGATTTCAAGACCCATTCCCCGGCGACCGGCGAAGTTCTTGCGGAGGTTGCGGAAGCTACGAGAGAAGATGTGGACCGCGCAGTATCTTGTGCATGGAAAGCCTTTGCATCCTGGAAGAAGCTGGATAAGGTAAGCCGCTCTAAGATTCTACTGGACATTGCGGATATTATCGATGCCAATAAAGGCATTTGGCCAGAGTGAAAGGTATGGATAACGGTAAGCCGGTAAGAGAGCCCTTGCATCAGATGTTCCCTGGCGGCAGACCATTTTCCGCTACTTTGCCGGAGCAATCCGTACGGAAGAAGATTCTGCAACCTTCTTCGATGAAAATACCCTTTCCCTTATTATCCATGGCCAATCGGGTTGCCGGGACAGATTGTGCCTTGGAACTTCCCCTTCTTAATGGCGGCATGGAAGCTTGCGCCGGTTCCTGCATCCGGTTGCTGCAGCGTATTAAAGACCAGCTCTTCCACACCGCTGAGCGTGCTGGAGTTTGATGAAGCTGATTAAGGATATCGTACCGAAGGTGTGATTAATGTCATTTCGGTACCCGGATCCAAGTCCGGCCAGTATATGCTGGACATAAAAGGGTCTGCAAGCTTGCTTTTCACAGGTTCTACAGAGGTGGGATACAGCGTGGCAAAGGCGGCGGCGGACCGCTTGATTCCGGCAACCTTGAGCTTGGCGGAAAGTCGGCTAATATCGTTTTCCCGGATTGTGATTTGATATGGCAGTGACGGATTGCAGCCGGAATCCTTTTAACCAGGGTCAGGTATGCTGTGGCTCCCGTGTATTGGTCCGAGGATATCGACAAATTTGTGGAAGCGGCAGGAGCAGTTTTAACAAGGTTAAGGTCGGAAATCCGTTGGAAGCGGACACGCAGATGGGAGCACAGATTAATGCAAAAGCAGGTACAGAAGATTCAGTCCTGTGTAGATATTGCGGTGCAGGACGGAGCAAGATTGCCTGCGGCGGAAGAGTGCTGTGAAGGAGAACTGAGGCGCTAAGGCCTATCGTCCGACACTTCTTATCAATGTGGACAATTCGATGATGCAGCCAGAGAGGAAATCTTCGGGCTGGTTGCGGTAGTGATTAAGTTTAAGACCGAGGAAGAAGTGATTGCCATGGCAAACGACCTGAGTACGGTCTTGGCGGAGCGGTTTTGGACAGAGAGACATCAACGAGAGCAATGCGTGTGGCAGAGGCATTGAGACGGGACGAATTTGGATCAATACTTACAATGCTATACCCGCAGGAGTACCGTTTATGGCGTGAGAGCACCGGTGTGGAAGAGAGACGCATAAGGTAATCTCGAGCACTACACACAGATGAAGAACATCTATATCAATCTGAAGGAAGAGCCGTCCGATTCTATCCGAAGAAATAAGAAAAAGGATTTGTAAAATGTTGCAGTATTGTCATAGCAGGTCCGTGGCGGGGATTAGCGAGAAACGCGCCCCGCTGCGGACCTGTTTCTACAAGGGGCTTTATAGCCCTTTCTTTTATAAAATAAGAAAAAGAATTAAGAAAAATAGTCGCAGGATTTTGCCTTCTGTCTTATATAGTACTGAAAAAGAGAAAAGGAGGTTTGTTATTTTGAAAAGAAAAATATGGATGCCGATTTTAGATTAACGATTGCTCTTGCTGCGTGCGGAAACAGTGGCGGAAAGGCAAAGAAAGCACAGTTAAGCGAAGGACGAAAAGGGAGTGAAGGAAAGTGAGAGTGCGGAGTCTTGGAAAAGTCTGAAAGAATGCGAAGAAACGGTGAAAGGAAACGAGAATAGTGCGCAGGGAATCCGATGCTCACCAGTAAGGCCAAGCTGAAGTTGAAATACTCCAACCTCGTTGACGCGAAACCAGAGAGCGGGTAGAGGCGGTTTGAAAGAATGCCGGACTTAAGGAGGATAAAAATCAAGTCTTTTTGCCGCAGTGATGAATACAATAACGCCGTGGGAAAAGAGAATCTGTACAGGAGATGACGACGATTGATGCCGGATTTCCGAGCCCGGACAGCGATAAAGCTCGTGGATGCCTGGCTGATAAGGGCGGGTATGTCGGACGGAACTGCAGAATCACCGCGTCTCCTGGATGGGAGACTCTTGTCACCGTAGGGAAACTCCGACTCCGGGGAAACCACCATGTGTTTCTCCGACTTTTGATGCTATTTCCGCAAAACAAATTTTACCGGAGAGGCAGAGAGAACTATGATACCGTCCTATATCGATGTGGAAAATACACAAGACACAGCTATCTTATCGAGGATATTGTTCAATCCTGGAAGAGAAAGAAATTTTCATTTCTAATGATAAGATGCATGATTTCGCTCTGATGACCATGGATGACGGACTGAATAAGGTGCAGGAGTTTATCGGACATGTCTACGTTTTGGTACAAGACGGTGAGAGGAGTTCGTGTTATCGAATCTGGCCTTTGAACTACTCGTACCAGGTAGATGAGTTTTTCTTTACAGGAGGTAAATGACTATCTGATGGGCTACTATAGATAAGGACGTGGATGGCTTACGTAAGAACGCGATTATCTTCTCGGGATGAGAAATAATGAAGACATAGGGTTTGACTGATAAAAATATTGACAAAGGGATGTTCATTCTGTATCATTAGTCTGTTGCAATAGAAGCGACATAGTTAGGAGCAATCTTAACTCGGCGGTGGCGGAATAGGTAGACGTAACAGGATTTCAAAATCCTGCGGGATATAACTCATACCAGTTCGACCCCGGTCGCCAGCAGCAAAGGAGAATAATCGGTGGGGAGATCTCGCCGGTTTTTATACCTTTCCCTGTGCGAATATGGAGATACCCAAGTGGTTTGAGAGTCCGCACTGAAATGCGGTAGGTCGGGCCAACCGCGCGGTTCAAACCCTCCATCTCCGTGGATTTTCAAAATCGCTGAGTAAGCCTCGAACGGCCCAGAGTCTGGCATGTTTCGCTTGTTTTTGCTGCTCTTTTCCGATTCTCTATAGCAAATCTTCTTTCGCTTTACTATATATTTCTTTCATAACATTGTCGGATTTCCACCCTCCAAGCTTTTAGCATTGCGGAGTCGTTGGGCTCTTCAGTCGTGCTCTGTGGCCTGCAATGTATAGTTGACGCAGAAAGAACATTCTCTTTCGCCTTGATATATTTTTCTTGAGTCGATACCTCGGAAGGAAGCTGGTCAACACCTTTAAGGGAAGTTTATTCTTATCTATTCCTCCTACTCTTTCGTGAGCCTCTTGCAGTACTCTGGGAGAAGTTTATCTTGTGCCAGTGCCTTTTCATTCAGCCATTCTGGATAGCTCAGTTCTTCTTACGGACTTATTGAAGTGCTTTTGAAGCGTAGTCTTCCTGCATCAACACTAACGAGGATTCACGAGTTCCACCTGTAGGAGCTTCTACCCGCTAGCTTCCTTTTAGGAGTAGGCAAGCGGATCTAGTATCCAATGTAGCCTGTCTCCGTCCCATACATCCCATGATTTGCACTCGTGGACATTCTTGGCCATTTCATCGCGTCGTTTAGGTATTTCTCAATTGGCGGCATTAAAGCCAGGGAAGCATACGGAGTATCTTTCATCTTCTTTCTTTATAGAAAAGGTGCAGGTAAATACTTAACATACATCTGTCCTTTCTATTCCTGGCATGTATGATAGAGGCATTCAGTGCAACCTTTGTTGACTTTAGTGTGGAAAGGGATTGTTACTACCTTTTTGGTCTGGATGTCTGTGTGCACTGCTCTATAGGAGCCGTCTTGACTTACTAAGTACCCGTCCATCCTTCAATATTATTCTTTTCCATTTCTTTGAGGCTTTACGCATTGTCTCGTCTCCTAAGTGATAAAACAGTAGTAGCATGTAATACGCACGTGTTCAATGCGCATTGGTATGTGAAGCGAAAAAGAATACAAAAGTTATAAGATTAGAGATCTGCTCTCAAATCCCTCCATCTCCCAGGACTCACACCGAATGGCAAGCTTTTTCCGGCTTGTACTTCGGGTGTTTTTCGGGATATAAAGAATTTCTAAAAACCTTGACAGGGGATAGGGGCAAAAGGATACTCTGAGAGATATTAGCACTCGAACTATATGATTGCTAACAGGATTTCGAAGGGCAAGAAGAAGGCACTCCGGAAGAGTTTCTCGCCGGATAGGAAAGACATGGCGAGGGATTCTCGAGTTCTGCTTTCGCCTTCAAAGGATGGGTATGAAAATGAATAAATTAGTGGAAGCACTAAAGAAATGGATAGAGAAAAGAGAAGAAGGAGTAGAGAAAAAGGAAGAATTTCGCACTTTCAGGGAAATTCCGAAGACCAAGGGAGAGGCCTGTTCGGAGAAAGACGGAGAAGAGGATAAAATGCTGAACAGGCAAAGTCAAACGAAAAGACAGGGGAGGCTTTGCAAAGCATTTTCCGAAGAAGAAAAGACAGAGGAGGACAGGCTATGCGAGTAGTACCGGTTTACAACATGATGATTTTGCCCAATTCCTATATTTATTTTCAGATTGATAATTTCAGGACTTTGGCAGGAAAGACGGTAGAAGAGGGCGATAAGCTTCTTTTGGCCGTTTTACATAAAAATGAGGTGGATACCAGGGCGCTTCACAAGGAAGAAGTGCATCCTATCGGCGTGGAAGGAACGATTAAAGAAATCAGTAAGGACGGTTATGCGGTGGTGGAAACCGGAAATCGAGTGCGTATTGATGCCCTTTCTCAGGTAGAAGGAGAACCGCTCCTTTTGCAAACCACGCCCTTATATGATGTGGAAGATGTGGATCGAGAGGAAGCGGCTAAGAAATTACAGGAGATTAAAGAGGAGTTAAAAGGCTTGGTGGAGCGCTTTCCATGCAGGAAAAGGTCATGGCGGGGATGATCGACCACCATCAGGCGATTCAGGAGGTAGCGTGTGTTCTTTCTCCTGGCTAAGTCTCAACAATGAAGAAAGATATCGCGTTTTACAGGAAGACCGACTTTCCGTCCGCACGAAAATGCTGGAGCAGATAATCTATGAATATATCGAGGTGACGAAGGTTACCACCGATGCAAGAACCCAGCAGCAGGAAGATTATCAGAAGCTTGTATAGGAGCAGGCGCTCCAGAAACAGATTGATTATCTCCAGAAAGAGCTGGATGAGATGCATCCGGAGAAGGTTTCGACCTTCGAAAGTTTGAGCTGCGTATTGCGGAAGCCAGGGATAGAATGAAACGGCAAAGAAGGAAGCCGGAAAGATTTTAAATCGATTAAAGAATGAGGGGACGAACGGGCAGGAAGCCGGTATGCTCTATGATTATCTGGATTTTCGTGACCGGAGCTTTCCTGGAAGAAGGAAGAACAGAAGGAAATTGACCTGGATGAGGCGGAGAAGATTTTTATCGAGGACCATTTCGGCTTAAAGAAGGTTAAGGAAAGGATGATTCAGCAGATTGCGGTGATGAATCTGAAGAAGCAGCAGTCCGCCCATTCTCCTCTTTGTGGGAGCTCCGGCACAGGAAAAACCAGTATCGGAAAGAGCATTGCGAAAGGCTCTCGGAAGAAAAATATGTTCGCGTGAGTCTTGGCGGTGTACGAGACGAGGCGGACATCCGCGGTCACAGAAGAACGTATCTCAGTGCGCATGCCCGGTCGAATCATGGACGGTATACAGAAAGGCAGGGTGTTTTTCCAATCCGGTCATGGTACTGGATGAGTGGATAAGCTTTCCGCCTCCTATAACGGTGATCCTGCGGCAGCTCTCCTTGAGGTTTTTGGATCCGGAGCAGAATAATACTTTACCGACCACTACATGAATGTGCCTTATGATCTGTCCGATGTGCTCTTTATCTGTACGGCAAATTCTCTGGATACCATACCGGCGCCGCTCTTAAATCGTATGGAAGTCATCCAGTATCAGGGCTATACCCCGAAAGAAAAGTTTGAGATTGCAAAGCGCCACCTCCTTCGAAAGGCTTTAAAAGGTGTGAGCCTAAGACAGGAAAAATGTGGAAATTACGGACGAAGCCCTGGAAAATATCATCTCCGATTATACGAGAGAAGCCGGCGTCAGAGGCTTAAAGAAGAGACTGGATACCTTATGCCGCATTGCGGCGGTTCATCTTGTTAAGGGGAAGGGAGAGAAGATTTCCGTAGGAAAGGGAGATCTTAGAGAATATCTGGACATGAACCCGCTGCATAGAAGAGAAGTAAAGGAAGAAGGAAAGCCGGGGATTGTTACCGGCCTTGCCTGGACCGCAGTCGGCGGAGAAATTCTCATATCGAGAGTATGTTCACAAGGGGGAAGGAAAGCTGAATATTACCGGGCAGCTTGGCGATGTGATGAAGGAGTCCGCCCAGATTGCCATCAGCTTGGTAAAGTCCATGTTCCCCGATAAGGCGAAGCTCTTTAAGGAAAATGATTTGCATATTCACGTTCCGGACGGGGCAACGCCGAAGGACGGACCCTCGGCGGGAATTACGCTGACCATTGCCCTTGCCTCGTTTGGTGACGGGACGGCTGTCAGTCCGCGGATTGCCATGACCGGAGAGGTTTCTCTGAAGGCTCTGGGAACCCAATCGGCGGACTTCCGGAAAAAGCTTATGGCGGCGGAACGTGCCGGGGTAAAAGACAGTTCTGATTCCGAAGGCAAATGAAGACGATCTTCGGACGTGCGATGAGGTCAGGAGAAGCTGCAGATTCTCCCCATCAAGACCGTGGAAGAAGGCTTGGAACTTGTGAGATAAAATACACGAAATCCGGACTGGAAGTCGTTAGAAAGAGAAAATTGTTCAAAAAGATGCCTTATTCTTTATGGATTAGGCATCTTTTTAGTGCAAAAATTAAATTTATTAAGAATGGGCGAAAAACTATATTTTTAAAATAGAATCTATAATTGCTTGTTTTTTTGCAAAACCTCGTTGTCTTGGGTTTTAGGAGGAGAGCCTATGTTAGTAAAAAGGAACGAGTCCTTGCTGTACTCGAAAGAGAAGCGGTAGACAGGCCGCCGATTTCCGCATGGAGACATTTTACGGAATCGGAGCACGATGGAGTGGATCCCTTTGTGGAAGCGATGTTGAACTGGCAGGAAAAGTGGGGATTTCGATTACATGAAATTACAGCCCAGAGCATCTTATTATGAAGAAGCTTTCGGAGCGAGTTTGATTATACGAACATGGGTGTGCTCCTGACCTGCATTAAAGCACCGATTGAGAAGGAACTGATTTTGATGCACTTGCGAAGTGTCCGGGAGTCAAATATCTTTCAGGAACAGGCAGAGGTGATTCGGAAAATACGGGAAAAAGGTAGGGAGATGAGATTCGATTTTCCAAACAATCATGTGTCCGACCAGTATCTACAGAAAATCTGCAATATCAATCCAATCGGCAGATACCGGGAAGCAAGCTGCGAAGATTTGCTTGTGCAAACGATGAAAAATCATCCGGAAAAAGGTGCACCACGCGCTGAAGGTGATTACAAAAACACTGCAGAATTATGCGGAAGAGCTAAAGAAAGCTGAACCCTCGGCGTATTCTATGGGGCGACAGGATTGTCCTGTGACTCTTACCTTCATTATTCCGAGTGGAAGAATTTGTGAAGTCCCTACGACTTTTGAGGTTTTTCGAGGCGATGCGTCCCTATGAAACTGATGGTGCATGCCTGTGGTATCTATGCATCCGGAGTATTTTTGCACATTATCCGATTGATATTTTACACTGGCTGGGAAAAGTGCAATAGGAAATCCCTCTTTGACAGCTCGAAAGAGTGGCTGATCCGAAAATCACACCCATGGGGGCTGTGATGAGCGGCTATTCGGGCAACATATAGGAGATAGAAATTAACCTTCGAACGAGAGACGCCGTAAAGCGAATGAAGGATATTCCCTTCTTCCTTGAACCGGATTGTTCCCTTGCACTCAATACTTACGATGAAGAACTCAAAGCTTTTATAGAGGCGGGAAAGGAGACCGTATGACTTGGCAAGCTACATTTACTTGCGTAGTATTCTTGATTACATTGATTTTACTGGTTTTGGCAAAAGTTCCCATGGTCATTCTCGGAGCCGCCATTCCGGCCGTGCTTGCTATAGCGGGTGTTATTGATCCGAAGGAAGCTTACTCGGATTTCGGAAATACCACGGTTGTATTCTTTATGGGACTCGTTGTGGTCGGTGAAGCCTTCTCTAAAACGGGTCTTGGAATTCCTCGGCGGAAAAATCATCGGACTCCTCGGAAAGACGGGAAAAGGGTCTAATCCTGGGACGGCATTGTTGCCGGCGGTCTTCTTCTTTCTTAAATGATACCGGTTCAACGGCCTGCCTCATGCCGATTGTGGAGCTCCATGGCAGACAAGGCGAATGTCAAGAACCAAGCTTCTATGGCTCTTTGCCTATTTTGCATCTCTTGACGGAACCGTCACTCTTGTGGGAACAACGCCCCATATTGTGGCAAACGGTATTTTAAAAGACAACGGTCTTCGTGAATTCGGATTTTTGAGTATACAAAATCGGTTTACCGCTCCTTATCATCGGTATTCTGTATATGTGCTTTTTCGGCGTAAAACTTCTCCGGAAAAGGATGTAGAAAGTGCAGCGGTAAACAGAGTCAGTGAAAAGAATCCCGGAAAGATGCTTCTCGTGGCTGTTATCTTTATCGGTGTACTGGTTTCCATGGCCACCAACATTATTCCCATGCATATTGCCGGAGTTATCGGAGCAATTTTTGGTTGTGCTGACAGGCTGCATTACCGCGGAGGAAGCTGTTAAGGCATTCCCGACTTCGACAGTCTTTATCGTAGGCGGTATTTTTCCCGTTGAGTAAGGCGCTGGTCTCCACAAAGGCTGCGGAATTCATGGTTCAGCAGTGCAGCCCGTTCTGTCTCATTTTCCGCCCATCGTTTTGCTCGGAGCGATTACCTCCCCATGATTTTTCGTAACGCATTTCCCTGATGAACAGTTCTGCAACGGTACTGGTTCTGCCTATTGCGATTCTTCTTTCTCAGGCAGCAGGCATTAACCCGCTGGCATCCGCCATGGCTGTTTCCGTTTGCGCATCCGGTGCCTTTGCGACACCTTTTCGAACGGCTCCGAATCTCCTGGTATGGGAGGCGGGCGGCTATTCCATTAAGGGACTATTTCCGTTGCGGTTTCCCGATGTGCATCATCTTTCGGACTGAGTTGTGACCATTTTTGTGGAATTTTTCTATTTGTGGGGGAAAAAGACTGCAGTTTTGCAAGCGGTATTCATCATTAAGCAAATTATTGAGTAAAATAAGAGCCTAAAAGGCTTCTATTTTTACTATATAACCAAAATTTTTGACATTTATTTTGTGAAAATTATGCATATTGACATATAGAGCAGTATACTGAAATAACATACTAATGGTTGCAGTAATAGTTCAGTGAACATACCAGGAGCGAAATTGGAAGAGAAAAATTTAAAAACCTGATATATCAAGGAATCTATCAGGATGTGGCAAACGGAATTTTAAAGCCAAATGAAATCATCTCTGAGAATAAAATTGCGGAAAAATACGGAGTAAGCAAATCTCCGGTCCGAGATGCAATGGTTGAGCTGTAGAAAGATGAAATACTAAAAAGCATACCCAGAATGGGACATCAGGTTATACCGGTTAATTTAAAGGACATTTTGAATATCATAGACTTTAGAGTAGATATTGAAATAAAGCGGTTTTGCGAAGATACTGGAAATCATCTTGACAGGGTGAACAAATTGCAGTTTTGGAAAAATAACGGAAAGAGGGATGAGAAAACGACGCAACTGCTGTCGTGAAGGATGGTTTAAAAACTATGAGTTTCATACCGCCTCATATTCTTTCTCTATGAAACGAATTTGCTCAGTATTTATCCAGGTTGATAAGACAAGGAGCTACCTTTATCTCTCAATATTTTATTGCCGCACGAGGGAAAAACCGTGAGTTGAACGGAAGAGTTCATGGGAGATAGTGGAGGCAATCAGAAGAGGAGACATGAGAAGGCCTGTCAGATTCTGCAGTCTGATATTGAGTCCATAAAGCAGGACATTGCTTTGCTTTTACGGTTGGACTCCAGCAACAGAGATTACTGGCGGATGATTGTAACCTTCAAAAATCCATGGGGAGTTTGTGATTTTTCAATAACGATATAAGGAGGAAGAAAAAGCATGGAAACAGGAGAGAGAGTATTTAAGGCATTACGAAATGAAGAGGTAGCGGATGTACCAGTTGGTTTTTGGCATCATTATTTAGAGGATGAGCATGTCGATGCGCTGAAGACTCCTGCATACCATACACAGAATGGAAGGGGCAAAAAGCTCAAAGAGGAATTTGATCCGGATTTTGTAAAAGTAATGACAGACGGATATTTTTATTTACCGATAGAATTGATATCTCTTCTGTAGATACGCTTCCGAATTTTACCTTGGTGCCAATTGAGCATCCCTGGTTTCAAAAGCAGATAGAGCTTTGTGAAAGAGTATAGAGAAATTTACGAAAGGATATTGCCATCTTCCATAATCTTTTTGCTCCTTATGGCATTTTTGAGCAGGCACTGCAGCATATATGAGCGTAGACGCGGCAGAGTCTCATGAAATTATTTTGGGATATCTGAAGGAAAATCCCGAAGCGGTGGCTTCCCGCCTCGATAAGATTGCGTGATAATCTTTTCCTGGTTTTTGAAGGGAAGGGTCAAAGAGGCGTTACAGACGGCATTTATCTTAGTGCACAGGATATGCATCGTTATATCCGGATGCGCTTTACAGACTGTATGTTACCCTGAGCGAGAAAAAGGTTCTGAGAATGCAAAAGCATTTTCTCCGTACAATCTTCTTCATATTTGCGGTTGGAGAGGCAATACGAATTTCCTGACGATTTATCAGGATTATCCTGCAATTGCTTTTTAACTGGGCAATGAATACGGAGTGCCTGTCTCTTAGAGAGGGAAAGAAATTTTTCCATGATAAGTGCGTAATCGGTGGATTTTTGAATACGGAGGACAGCATACTGTTTACTGGAAACAAAAGGGAGATTCAGAATTACACCCAGAAGCTTCTTAAGGACGTTGGACGGAAGGGAGTCATCATCGGTGCCGATTGTACATTGCCAAGATCGATTGACTATGAAAAGATTCAATATGTAAGAGAAGCATGCAAGGGCGATTTTCAAAAAATTGTAGGCTAAATTGAAAATTGTAATCCGGTTTTAAAATTTGCAGTTTGAATTAGATCTTGCACTGAAGAAAATTTATTCAACTCTACAGGGACTGAATTAAGAACTACTTTATCAAACAGAATGATGTGAAAAGGCTCGGACACCATTTCGTTTAGACAAGGAGGAAAAAATGTTATTGAAGAAAATGAAGGCATCTCTTGCTGTAGCGCTGGTTATGTCCATGTCTCTTTTGACGGCATGCGGAGGTGGCGCGGAGAAGAAGGCGGACACAACGGAAAAGAGCGGGAGACACAAGCGGCTAAGGAAGGGAATGCTGCAGAAGGCGGCACAATCAAGCTTGGCGTGTCGGCACCGCTGACAGGAACCAATGCAGAGTGCGGAAAAGGCTTCCGATTGCTAGGCAGATGGCGGTAGACAAGATCAATGCAGATGGCGGAGTAAAAGGCAAAAAAGTTCGAGCTAGTGAAGGATTCAAGGGCGATCAGAAAGAATCTTCTAGACCTTGCAAGACAGTTTGCGGATGATGAGGAAATTATGGCAATTTTGGGAGACTTTACCTCCGGTTGCTGTATGGCGAATGCCAGCATTGTAGATGAAGCAGGCATCGTGCAACTCTCTCCGACAGCTTCGAACCCCGATTATGCTCCGATGAGCAAAATATTGCTTCAGTATTATGGGCTTGCAGAGTGCGGAGACACCGTTTGCCGCCAAGCTATTTACTGCAGAAATATGCAGGAGCAAAATGTCGGTGTTATTTATATCAATAGTGACTGAGGGAACATCCGCTTTCTCCAACTTTGGAAAAAGCGGCAAAGGAAATCGGCTTAAATATTGCTGCCAGCGTAAACTATGTACAGGATGAAAAGGACTTTTTCCAGCTTGATTACCAAAGCTGAAATCCGCAACCGGATCATGTTATTATCCTCTGACCAGGGAGCCGTTCCGCAGATTATCAACCAGATTCGTACAAGCGGATGGGATGTTCCATTGGCAGCACTTTTGGACCGGGAAACCTCAGAGCAGTTGATCAGCCAGACCGGAAAAGAACAGCGAAGCTTTACTGATTACATCTCCATTCTTCTTTGATCCGGAGAATAAGGAACTTACTGCATGGAAGGATGAGTTTGTATCGAAGGCGGGATTCCAGCCGACTATTCATCCGGCTTGCGCTTATGACACGGTATATCTCATTAAGACAGCTATTGAGGCGATTGATGGGAGATATCACCAGAGAGGCATTCGTGACAAACTTGCTGAAGTGATTACACAGGGGTAACCGGGCCGATTAAGTTTACGGAAAACGGAGATATTAACGTCAGTACATGATTTGTGGAATTGAAAAACGGACAGTATGTAATCAAGGAAGGCTTTGACTACAGTAAAGAGAACTAGAAATTTTTAAAAATACCATTTAGAAGCGGAAATTCTGAAAAAGCATTTATAGAATGGTATCAATGTAACTTGATTTTTGTTTTGGCAGAAGGAAAAATTGAGGGGATTATGGAATATTTTCTGAATCAGTTAATCAATGGTCTGTGCCAAGGGGCTATTTATGCACTTCTCGCAATCGACTACTCTGTCATTGTGGGAGTTGTGGGAATGGTTACCTTTATTTGGTGAGGTAATTATGATTGGAGCATATACCTCCATGTATATGTTTCAACATTTTGGAAATAACCTCTTGATGGGCATAGTGGCAGCTTTTTGACCACTTGGATTATGGGAATAGCTATATATCATATTTGTTATGAAAGGTTCAGTAATGCGCCGAGGCATATCCCCCTCCTTTGTACAATCGGTTTCAGTATTTTGGTGAAAAACCTGGCGCAGATTTTCTTTGGACCGAATCAACAGCCGATTTTAAATGTCATTAACAATACGATTTATACAATCGGTCCTGTTCAGGTACAGAAAATACAGTTGATTATCCTTTTTGTGGTGATTGTCCTCGCTGTTATTTTTAAGTTTGGTATTTAATAAAACGACTTGGGGAATCAGCCTTAGGGCTGTAAGCCAGAATAAAACAGCCGCAAGTATGGTAGGAATCAACGTGAAACGCATGTCCATGATTGGGAACTGTATCGGATGCGGTCTTGGCGGTGTCGGGGGAACTCTACTCGGACTGTATTATCAAATGGCCATTCCGACAATGGGCGGTTCCTACGGGATGAAAGCGTTCTCCGCTTCTGTTTTGGGCGGACTGACGGATATTCCTTTCTCGCAGTAGGAGAATGTGCCTCGGAATCATAGAGAATTTGGGAATCACCTTTTCCTCGGCGAGTTTTTCGTGACATTTTTCGCCTTCGGCTTTGATTCTGGTGCTTCTAATCAGACCGGAAGGATTTAAAATCCAAGAAAGGGAGAGAGTATGAGTAAATCCGAAGTTCCTTTTAGAACGATGGGATGGGCTTTTTACCGGAAGTATCGTATTTTTCTCACATCCTTCTGGTGATTGTTCTCCTTATCCCTGCCGGTTCTTTTCCTAAGAATTATATTATAGGGAGTACTGTGCAGAATCTGATGTACTCCACCCTGGCTGGCGCCTTGAACAGTATTAACGGCTACAGCGGACAGACTTGTCTCGGTATCGCAGGCTTTTTCTGCATCGGAGCCTATACGGAGGCTGTACTGGCAACGAAGCTTCACCTCAGTTTTTGGCTTTTGCTTCCTGTTTCCGGTATCGTTACGGCATTGATTGGCTTGCTCATTGCTTTTACCGACTTTGAAGATGAGAGGAATTTATCTTTCTATCGTTACCTTAGGGTTTTCGGAGATTGTAAGACTCATTGCATTGAACTGGACCGGAGTTACCGGAGGGGCGCTCGGGATTAAGGGTATTCCGGCACTGAGCTTTTTGGTTATTCCATAAAAATGCAAAATCGTATTATTACATTTTCCTCGTTATAGCTGCATTATTTTTATTTGTGACGAATAGGGTGGTTCATTCCAGAGTGGGACGAGCTTGGATGAGTATAAGAGAGGATCAGTTGGCCTCCCGTTCCTTGGGAGTGGAAACACCTAAATATAAAGCCATGAATTTCATGTATGGCGCCTTTTGGGCAGGCGTTGTCGGAGCAACCTACGCCTCTATGTAAAAATTTATCGATTCGACTTTATTTTACCCTGGATGAAGGATGGAATGTATTATCTATGGTCATTATAGGGGGACAGGGAACATTACTTGGCCCTATCCTCGGAGCGGGAATCGTGAACTTTATTACGGAGATACTCAGGCCGATTGGAGAGTGGAGACTTGTAGCCTTTTGCCATTTTGATTATTGTCATGCTCTGGCTCAGACCGCAAGGCTTGGCAGGAGCATCAGACAGTATTCTTTCCGGGAAAAAAATCTCGCGTTCCTAAGATAGGACTTTATATAGAAGAGGGAAAAAGATGGAAACCATATTGGAAGCAAAGGGCGTTTGCAAATTCTTCGGCGGTTTAAAAGCGGTAAATCAAGTGGATATGCAGGTTGCCAAAGGCGATATTTTTCGGCATTATCGGGCCGAACGGTGCCGGAAAAACGACATTTTTTAATAGCTGTTCTGGAATATATCTCCAACTAAGGGAAAGTTTTATTTGAACGAGAGGACATTTCTAATGAGCTCCGATCAAATTGCTCGAAAGGGAATGGCTCGTACTTTTCAAAAATATTCAGCTGTTTAAATTTATGACTGTACGGGAAAAGTAAAAATAGGGTTTCATACGCGGACTAAGTCGGGAATCATGGATGCCATTTTCCATTCTAAAAGATTTAAAGAAGATGAGAAGTTTGTAGAAGAACAAGTAGCTCAGGTTCTGGAAAAGGTAGGTTTGTCGGATTATGCTGATACGATGGCGGGGAATTTGTCTTTACGGGAATTCAAAGAAAGGTGGAAATTGCTCGTGCACTGCACTGAATCCGGAAATTCTCTTTTATTGATGAACCTGCAGCAGGAATGAATCTAACGAAACGGAGAGTTTGAGAGAATTTATTATTGGTGTTAAACAAAAAGCGATATACCATAGTTGTCATTGAACATGATATGAAGTTCATCATGAATTCCTGTAATCGCATTTTTGGTCTGAAATTTTTGGAGAAAATTTGTGAAGAGGACCGAAGGAAGTGCAGGAAAACAAGATGGTACAAGAGGCTATACTTTGGTCATGGAAAAATTGATGGGAGATATGATATGGAAAAGAAAACCATTTTAAAAGTTTCCGATCTTTCAGTGAACTATGGTTATGTGGCAGCTGTCAGAAATGTCTCATCTTCAGGTGTGCAAAAATGAGATTGTTACCCTGATCGGCTCCAACGGCGCGGGAAGACAACGACACTTATGGCAATTTCCAATCTTGTGGAAAAGAGTTCGACAGATTTTATTTTGATAATGAGGATATTGGCAAGTTACCTCCGGATCAGGTTGTGAGAAAGGGTATTGCCCATGTTCTGAAGGCTGCAGGAAGATTTTTCCGCGCCTGAGTGTTTATGAAAAATTTACTGGTCGGAAGCTTGGGAAATCCCAAACTAAAGAAGATCGAAATAGAGGAACAAATTGAATATATTTTCTCTTTGTCTCAGACTGAAAGAAGAAAGAAAGCCAGGCTGGAGGAAGCTTATCCGGAGGAGAGCAGCAGATGCTCGCTACAGGCAGAGGCCTTATGATGAAGCCGGAACTGATTATGCTGACGAGCCCTCTATGGGACTTGCAACCGATTATTGTCGAGGATATTTTTGAATTGATTTTAAAAATCTGAGACGGGAAAGACGATTTTACCATTGAGCAAAAATGCATCTATGGCCTTTGTCTATTGCGGATAGAGCGTATGTATTGGAAACGGGAAAAATCACGATGGAAGGTAAGGGAAGTGATTTGTTAAAATGATGAGAATGTAAAGAAAGTGTATCTTGAGCATAAAGATTCGATTTCAAAAAGGAGTGATTTTATGAAGAAGATAATGAACGACCCGAAAGATTTTTGTAAAGGAAGAAGTGGAGGGCATTATTGCCGCCTATGGAGATAAAAATCAGCTTATTGAAATGACGATCGTATGGTGATTCGAAAAGACGCACCGGTAAAGGGAAAGGTGGAATCGTAACCGGAGGCGGATCGGACATTTGCCCTTATTCCTCGGGTATGTGGGAGAAGGAATGCTGGACGGTTGTGCAGTAGGAAATGTTTTTATGAGCCTGCTCTTCTAAAATGGCGGGATTTAATTGTGCCCGTGATGCAGGGTGCAGGAGTCCTTGTCTCTTTGGAAATTATGGCGGGATCTCTTGAATTTCAAGATGGCAAAGCGAGGACGAGAGTTTGATGATATTAAGACGGAAATTCTTCGGGGCGGATGATGTAGCGTCCAGTCCGGTAGAAACCAAAGAAAAAGAGAAGAGGCGTGGCCGGAATTGTTATGCTTACAAAATTGCAGGAGCCGCTGCCGATAAGATGATGAGCCTTGATGAAGTCGTTCGCAACGAAGAGCGTTGGAGAATATGTACACCAGGGCATTGCTTTGAGCCCCTGCATTGTTCCGGAGGGTAGGCAAGCCGACCTTCCATATCGAAGAAGATGAGTTGAATTCGGAATGGAATCCATGGGGAAAAAGGAATCGAAGTGAAGAAGTTTCACTACAGCGGATGAGATTGCCACAAATATAGCTGGACAAGATTCTGGAAGAAGCGGACTTAAAGAGCGGAGACGAAGTGTCCGTAATGATTAACGGCCTGGGAGCGACTCTGACGGAAGAGTAGTTTATTATCTTCAGAAAGGTGAGTCAGATTCTGAAGGATAAGGGTGCAGATTGTCATGCCGCATATCGAGAGTATGCCACATCCATGGAAATGGCCGACCTGTTCTAACTGTCCTTAAACTGGATGAGGAATTAAAAGACTTGCTGCGTTATCCGGCATCGACACCTTTCTATACCAATTCCAATAAGTAAAAACTGCGGTATGATAAATATTTAGGAGGCAAGCATGATTGCTATTTCGGAAATTAAAAAGGAATTTCGGCTATCATGAAAGAAATGACGGAAAATCGAGATTATTTAGTGGAACTGGACCAAAGAAACGGAGACGGAGATTTGGGGATTTCACATGTCGGAAGGATTTTAATGCGCTTGTAGAGGTGCTGAATAAGACGGAAGAGACGGATCTTGGGAAGGTATTTCGAGATTTGTCGAAAACCTTTAATGAGTCGGCGCCTTCCTCTCTCGGAACCATTCTGTCTTTTGGCTTAATGGGAATAGCCAAAGAGCTGAAGGGAAAGACCGAGGTTTCCAGACAGGAGCTTTCCGTAGCGCTGGAAAAAGGTTTGACAATATCTTGATAAGACAGGATCAAAAGTCGGAGAAAAACGATTATTGATTCTCTTCTCCCGGAATAGAGTTCCTTACTTTCTTCCGGCTCGGAAGAGGATAAAGTGGTTTTCAGAATGCTTATGAAGCATCGAAGGCCGGAGCCGAAAAGACGAAAGAGATGATGGCAGTCCATGGAAGAGCGGCTTTATTACGGAGAGAAGAGCCTGGGCCTCGTGGATGGTGGTGCAGTGTAGAACTTTGATTTTTCAAAGGAATGGCAACGGAATAATCTGCTTTTTATATTGATAAAAATCCGCTATTAATGGTGGATTTTTATTTTATAATAATCAAAGCGGATTTGTATCTGTTAAAATAATAACTGCACTAAATTTTGTTTACATAATCTCATATAGAGGTAATATAGAACAAGAAACCGGTTACAATATAGAGGAAGTATGAATATTAGGGATATAGCAAAGATAGTGGGCGTGTCGTCCACGACGGTATCAAGAGTAATCAATTGCTCAGGATATGTTAAGGAAGAGACTAAGAAGAAAAATACTACAAGTAATTCAAGAAACAGGCTATGTTCCGAATGAAGTGGCAAGAAGCCTCAGTTCGAGAGAAAGCTCCGGAATTGCAGTGCTTTGTACCCTGATATTACAAATGAATTCTTTTCTGCTCTGATTCGAGGAATAGGGTCTGTGGCCGAAGAGGAAGGATACAGATTGATTCTCTGTGATACGGCAGAAGACATGAACAAGGAACATAATGCTCTGTCTGAAGTGAATGGGCAATACCTATCGGGGATTATCATTGCACCGGTTTCCGAGCAGGATGCCGAGACCTATCATCGACTGGCAGAACTGGAGAAGAAAATATTTCTGTCATCGGTGACCCAGAGAAGTTTATGGAGGAGAATCCTCGATGGTGTTTTTGTGGACAATGTGAAGGGGGCTTACGAAGGGTTCATGCACTGATTCGAGAAGGACATAGAAAATAGCGATTATTGCTGGGCCTGATACATCACTTCCCGGAAGAGATCGATTGATTGGATATAAAGAGGCTTTACGGATGCCGGATTGAGTCAAGGACGAATATATTGTATTTGGAGACTTCCAAATTGATAAGGCATATGAAAGAACCAGGAGAATTACTGGCTTTAGAGGAGCCACTGACGGCGATTTTCACCCTCAAATAATAAAACAACTTTAGGGGCGTTAAAGTACTTTTTCGGAGAATCATATTGAAAATCGGACGAGATATTTCCATTCCCTCGGATTTGACCAAATTGATGCGTTGAAATTTATTGTTTATCCCCTCTTCCACAGTGGAAAGAGATGCAGAGTTTTCAGGGAAAAAGAAACTATGCGGGCACTCATTTCAAGTTATAGAAATATGGAATAAAAAGAAAAATTTTTGTTCCGCACAGTTATATTAAGGGGATCGGAAAATGTAAAAAGCTCCAAGAGAAATAAGAAGTGGATTTAAACGAATATTTTTATAAAAGAGTATTACTCGAAAAGATAAGATACTTGTTTAAAAACAAATAAGTAACCGGTTACATTGTTGAAAAACCGAAGATATAAAGGAGAGATACGTAGGGAAAAGTTCTTGTTTTTGGAAGTTTCGCTGTGGGACTTAATGGGTAGGACTCTGCATCTGCCTGTTCCCGGAGAGACGGTAAAGGGAGTGTGTTTAAAATGGGACCACAGGTAAAGGCTTCAATCAGGGGTGGTGCATAAAGCCAGAGCGAATCTGGTCATGGTTACCAAGTCGGAAAGGACACCTTTGGCATGTAGTCTGGAAACGCAGAAGAATCTGGAAAATGAATGCAGATTAGTATTTTCAGACTGATGAAGCGGAAACTGGTGCAGCCCTCATCATGGTAGATGAGAATACCCAGCCAAAAATGAAATAGTGGTTGTGCTCGGATCATGCTAAACCAGATTACGGATGCAGGTGATAGCCTTTCCCGGTATTAGAAGAGTCTGAATCACCTTCTTACCCAGCTGGAGACGAATGTTTCTGCGGTGGAAAGAATCGTTGCATTGGCAGAAAAGAAGGGTGTTAAAGTTATTTTGAACTGCGCACCCGTTCAAAAGATTAGTGATACGGTATCTGAAAATAGACATTACTAACCGAATGAGGTGGAAGCCGAGATTTTGACCGGCATTCCGGTTACCGATGAGGAAAATGCAAAAAGCGGCAGATTGGTTTATGGATAAGGGAGTTAAGTCAGTCATTATTACCTTAGTGGGCAGGGGGTCTATGGCCTCGAAGAAACAAACGAAAGTTAATTCCCCGCGTTTAAGGTCAATGCAATTGATACCACCGCGGAGATGCCTTTAATGGAGGCTTAGCATGGCTCTAGCGGAGGGAAAGGATCTTTTCGAAGCGCCAAGATTTGCAAAATGCACTGCGGCATTGTCGGTACAGAAGATTAGCACTCACTCCGTCTATGCCGATTCGTTCTGAAATAGAAGCATTTTTAGAGAATAATAGGAGGCCTGATATGATAAAGTGAGGGTATTTTTCATCCACAACTTCTTCGTGTTATGGGAGAGCTTGAGACATAGAGACACATTGGTAGATAGGGAGATGCGCCTGATTCCCAAAGGGGGTAGAAGAATAGACCTCGGATGGAAAGCTGCAGCTGGCCGTATTTTGGAGGTTTTGGAGGAAATATTAAACATCTTGTAGTGGAGCAGGCGACTTTTGCAGAAGAGGCAAAGACGGTTTCTCCGGAATTCCATAAAAAGGCGCTTTTCCTTACTTCCGAAAAATCTTCCGCTTCGTTATATTCCGCATACAGAGCTGGAAGAAAGAGAGCGAATCGGCGAAGGCAATCATTTTAACAGGTGAATTTACCGGCTATACCAATGTAATCTGACTTGTGGCTGTGCTTATTGATTGGAGAAATAGTGATGGATGATTGTGTATTATGAATTGAATCAGTGATCGAAGTTCCCCAGCGTCATTGCACTGAAGGATGCACATCTTCAAATTCAGGGAGAAGTTCATGCCGTATGGGGAAAACGGTGCGGAAAGTCTACTTGATGAAGATTATTGCCGGTGCACAAGGCTATACTGGACATATTTGATTTGATGGAGAAGTAGTCCATTCCACAAAGCGAGGCGGAAAAACACGGATTGCGATGATATATCAGGAATTTAACATGGTTCCTGAACTGAGCGTCGCTGAAAACATGTACTTGGGCCGTTTACCGATGAAGGGCGGAGGCAGAGTTGATTTCGGAAAGCTCTACAAGGATGCGGAGGAAATCATCAATAGACTGAAGCTTCATATTAATATTCGCACAAAGGTGAAGCTTTAAGTATTGCTGAAGCGCAGATGACGGAGATTGCAAAAGTGTCTCACAATCGGAGCAAAAATCATTATTATGGATGAGCCGACAGCGGCTCTTACGGATGAAGAAATCAAAGTGCTTTTTGAAATTATTGAGGATTTAAAGAAAAAAGGAATATCCATTCTTTACATCTCCCATCGTATGGATGAAATATTTCAGATTGCGGATCGACTGACGGTGTTCCGTGACGGATCGTATATTGAGACAAAGGAAATCAAGGATACCAACTATGCGGAAGTGGTTTCTGATGGTGGGCAGAAGTTTCGAAAGTTTATATCCTGAAAGAGATTATCAAGGAAGTGAAGTTGTTTTCGAAGCAAGGATATTCATGGAAAGGAGTTAACGGCGAGCATAGAGCTCCGTAAAGGGGAGATACTCGGCATTGCCGGTTTGTTGGGGTCAGGACAATTGAACTTTCAAAAATGATTTACGGGCAATCCGATGAAGTCCGGAGAAATTCTCGTTCATGGAAAAGGATTGATAATTCAGTCCCAAATAAAGCGATTCAAGGGAATAGGTTTTGTTTCAGATGACAGAAAGAATGAAGGGCTTGTCCTGAATAGGAGTATCAAGGAAAACATTGTTCTTTTCTTCCTAAAGCAGTTTTTCTTCCGGATTCCGGATTAATAAACGGAAGGAACAAAACGCGGTACAAAAATGGAAGTAGAACGATTGAATATTAAACCAAGTAGTCCTATGACAACTTGCAGGAAGACTTAGCGGAGGGAATCAGCAAAAGGTTGTTTTCGCCAAAGTTTTGGAAGGACACGGATATCTTATTTTAGACGAGCCGACACGAGGAGTAGATGTCGGTGCTGAGGCTGAAATTTACAACATCATGGATCAAATGACAAAAGAGGGGAAAGTATAATTTTTGATACAGATCTTCCAGAAGTAATTGGAATGAGCGATAGAGTGGTGATTATGAGAAGGCTATCGTGTTCTGGAGTTACGTAAAGGAAGAGCTAGTCAGAGAAGATATTGGTTTATGAATCGGGAGAATTGAATCATGAAAAAGTAAATAAGGAGTACTGGTTACAAGTCAATATTTATCGTTCGGTACTGATTCTGTTATTAATCTGTATTGTAGCCAGTATTTTATCAAAGAACTTCTTGAGCCTCAGTAACTTATTCAATGTTATACGACAAGTTGCTGTTGGCGGCTTAGTGGCTGCGGGAATGACTTTTGTGATTTTAACGGGAGGAATTGACTGTCTGTCAGGGACTCAATAGTCGGATCTGACGGGAGCTCTTTGGCAGGCATTTTAAAGAGCACGGATAATATGATGCTGGCTATCCTGGTAGCGATTACGGTAGGCGTGCTATGCGGCTGTATCAATGGCTTTTTTGTCGCGTATTGTGAAATTCCTGCTTTCATAGCTACCCTTGGAATGATGACATTGCTTAGAGGCTGCGTGTTGGTTTATACCCAAGGTTCTCCTATTGCAATTAAGAACGCAGGTTATAAATTTATAGGAAAAGGAAATCTTTTGGGGATTCCACTCCCGATTTTGTTTGTTGTTTTCTTCTTTTTGCTGGGGCATTACATTCTGACCAAGACGGCGTATGGAAGAGCGGTGTATGCTCTGCGGAAGTAGAGAAGCGGCAAGGCTTTCCGGTATTCATGCAAATTGGTAGAGTGGATGGTCTATGTTATCAACGGTCTTTTATGTGTGCTATGGCAGGAATTGTTTTTTAACATCCCGTCTGGCATCCGCACAATCTACCGGTGGAGAAGGAAGAGAAATGGATGCTATAGCGGCGGTTATTCTGGGCGGTACCAGTTTGAGCGGTGGGCGGCTTTATTCTACCTACAGTCGTCGGCGCTATCATAATGGGTATTATTGATAATCTTCAACTTTGATGAAAATCGATCCTCATGCAACGAACATAGTAAAGAGGTGCTGTTATTTTGTTGGCAGTGCTCGTGACAAGAGGTAAATGAACTTTCGGATCGTTAAAAAGTATGTGAATATAAGAGGAAGAGATTTGTTGTTTTTCTCTAAAAGGAAAAATAGGAGGAAAAAGATGAGATTTATGGCAACAGTGGCAAGTTTTCTCGTAAAGTAGCGTTGGTTGGCTGTAGTACAGAGCCAAAACGGAGACAACAAAGGCTGCAGAAACGAAAGGGAAGAAAAGCTATCGAAGTTGCAGCGTCTGAAGACAAGAAGGATGGCGTACGATTGGCTTTCATGAATACGCAGACTAACTTTTCTTTGTGTCTGTCAGCAAGGGTGTAAAAGAGGTGCTGCGGCGAAGTATGGGATTGAAATTGCAGCAACCGACGCACAGGACGATCCCTGCCATCCAGGCAAAAGATATTGAAAATTTAATTTCTATGAAGCCTGCTGCAATTATTGTGGACACTTGCGATTCGGATGCAATTGTTCCGCCATTGAGTCCTGTAATGAGGCGGGAATTCGGTATTCACCATGGACAGAAAGCGCCAACGGGTGGAGAGGTGGTTTCTCGATCGGCTACGATGCAATCAAACTGACGCCATGGTCATGATTATTTTAGCCAAGGCTCTTCCGAAAAGGTAAAGTTGTTGGAATTGCAGGTATCGTGGGAAGCAAACGTGTCACAGGACAGACAGCTGAGGATTTGACGGACGAAATTAAGAAGTATCCCAATATTGAAGTCGTTCAGTCTGGGAGTGGCTAACTTTGACAGAGCTACAGCAATGAGCGTAATGGAAACATTTTATCTGCAAACCGGAAATTGACGGTCTGTATGCAGCGAATGATGAGATGGCGCTTTGGTGCGGTAGAAGCAATTGAAGCAGCAGGAAGACTGGATAAAATTACTATTATCGGATGCGATTGCATTGACGACACTATTGATGCAATGAAGGAAGGCAAGATTGAAGCTCCATTTCCGAGCCACCTACGGACTTGGAGTTTCCATTTTAGAAGCAGCTCATACCTATCTTGACGGCGGCAAAAGTTCCCACAGGTTGTTTTAGGAAATCAGGTTCTGGAAGCCAAGGATGGCAAACTATAACTCTAAGAGAGATGGAGATTGTAAGTCAGGAGTAACCATACGATGCTATAGCCGATAGTTAAACAGATTAGAATCAAGTCGACAATAAAGAGCTTTATTTCCATAAACACCCGCGGCAGATTCCTGCCACGTATTACCATTGAGCTTAAGTTCTACCCGGATAATGAAGAAGATAACTATACTAACGCAGTTATGGGTATAAATGCAGAGTTTTTGAGAGAGCTTAATGGTAGTACTACCCGAAACCGAAACCACCCAAGAAACCACCAAGAAACTACCACCGAAAACTACTACTAAAAACTACCATGAGACACCCCGCAGTAGATTTCGCCAATGGGGGTGCATCCCGAACTTAGTAGGTATAATTGATCGACTTCAACCTTTATCCACTTCCTGATATGGCAGCAGGGTGGAATTACTTTACCGGCCCGTCATAGTTGTTCACAACATAGTGTACTCGCCCGGTTCGATATGAACTCATTTGTCCCGGTGAAAGATGGTTCACAACACCGTCAACAATCACATCGATTTTTCCTTCCAGAATATAGAAATTCTTCCATGACATTGTGATAATGTGCTTGAAATCCTTTTCCGGCTGGAACTGAACCAGCGCAAATTCATTCTTGGGCCCCTTCATCATGGGTATTTTGGACCGTTCAAATTTTTCATTTCGGCACTCATAATCCTTTCTCATCAACTACGTACATTTTTCCTCCTGTTTTCTAATGATTTATTGATTAAGAAATGCCCGGTGCAATCCACATATTCTGGTCAATTTTCTGTCGCAAAGCTCTAACTGCGCTTTGTAAACTTCTCTCCAAACGGGATACATCTTTGATATACCGCGTATGGTTTTTCAGCATTCGGTGTACAAACTTTATCCCACTTCACACATTCTTTTGCAGCGCTTGGAATATCTTTGTAAATTCCGACTCCGTATCCTGCGAGAATGGCGGCGCTGAGTGCGGTCGCCTCTTTTACAACCGGGAACTTTGCACTCCAGATTTTAATACATCGGCAAGAATCTGGCACCAGAGAGGACACTTGCTGGCTCCTCCGGCAAAAACAACATGACTTGGCGCCTTACCTGTGGAGGCCTGAACCAGTTCCATATGTCCCTTCGTTACCAGTGCCGCATTTTCCAGAAATGGCACGGTAAAAGGGTGGTAACGATTAAATTTTCTCCGCATCCAACTCAAAAATTCAAGAAAGAAGGAGCGGCGTGCTCTCCATTGATAAAATTCATCACATCGGAGAAGGTGCACATCATGCCGTAACAACCTGCGGGGAATTTTTTTCCGCTTTTGTTCATCAAGTTGTAGGGGTCAGGTCTCTCCACTCTGTTTCGCGAGTTCCTTCTCCTGCTGGCAGAAGGCGTCTCTATACCAGCGCATAACGAGCCCCGGTTTAAAGCGCAAGCGCCTCAGAACTGCCAAAGATTCGGCACAGCGTGGCAGTTTACACGGACTCCTGCATTCCGGATCGGTTTGTCCCGCTTTCCGTATTATACTCATACTGCCAGTAGCTTCCGCCAAAGATGGTCGCATCTCCCGGGTTCACGGACCCCGACGCCGATGCATCCCAGCTGGCAGTCTCCACCGCCTACAATGACAGGGTTCCTGCGGCAAGGCCGGTTTCGCTGCAGCACTTTCCGTGACATAACCCTGCCTGAGTACCGCATTCCTGTACCGGCGGGAAAAATGTCATCTCTAATCCGCATTGCTTTGGCAATTTCATGATTCCAGGAACGCTTTAAATCAAAGATTCCGGTTGCGAACCGTTGCTCGGCTCAACGGCCAGCACGCCGGTAAGCTATGAATCAGCCAGTCGTTAAACATACCCAGTGCAGTGGTTTCTTCATGAAATATGAGGTAGTTTGTTTTTGATCCAAAGAAGGCGGGGAGTGCGCCGAGTGCATAGGTCTGTCCGATTCGCTGTACAGGACTTTTCTAAAGCGGGATTCTGCCGAATCAACTCGGCAACTTCATCGATACTGCGGCCGTCAACATTTGCACATGCCCAGATTTCTTTTTCCTTCTTTATTATAAAGAACAATGCCTCTCTCATGCAAGTAGTGGATATACCGGCAATATCTTTATTGTCAATCTTTGTCTTCTCAATGAGTCTTTTTATGCAGCTTGATGCCAAGTTCCAGTTGAAAGTCCAATCGAAGTCCATGCTTCCCGGCCAGCGAGGATCTTCATGATGCTCCCATTCCTCTCTGTACACAGTCAATCTGGCGACCGCTTGTGTCAAACAATACGGTCTGATACCGCTCTGTTCCGGCATCGATTGCAGCAAATACTGTTGATTCATAGACGTGCTACCCAGTTTTATTTTAGATTAATGAGTTTGCGTTCCTCATCCGTAATTAATACATCCAGATAACGTCCGTTTAAGACGGATCGAATGCATTCACTTTTTTCCTGACTGGCAGCTACGCTGATGACATTTTCCAGCTGCTTCACCACATCCAAAAGAGGTGCTGATGGTTCGCCCTTCCAAAGAGGAATTGACGACGTCCCCATTTTTTATCAATAAAATGACTGAGCAAATCTCCTCACGCCGTTGTTTCTCCAAAAATCAGAAATTCATTCTGACTTAGAAATACCGGACTGTAAAATGGTGGCTTTTCGATTCATGGCACTGATTCCGACGACGGAAAGGTGAGAAGAAGGAATCAATTGCTCTATTTCTTTCACGGACTTTTTCCGCCTTTATCGCGCTTGCCATCTCTTTGGTTGAAGTAATTAAAGGAGAAGGAATCAGGTATAACCTGGAATTAAAGGTGGAAGAACTGGCGTTAGGCAACACAGCTGACTCCTCCGGTTAAGCGAGACAAACGACGGCGTATATTCGGTGTTGATAGCCAGATGATTCAGAATTCCTCCCTGTGGTATCTCCGTATCCGATATTGATAAAGTTGCATCGGCATTGATCCGGTTCGAGATATACATTGCGGCGGTCTGGCAACATTTTCGTTTACGGCCAAAGTCTGAACGGAATCGGGAACAATAAAACAGTCCTTAAATCGAATTTTTCAATCAGATTTTGTTCCAGCTGCATTCTCTTTCATCAATATTGGAACGGATTCGAACTGGATAATTCTGCTTTGCTTTGCTCTTTCCAAAAGCTTAATGACACGCATACGGCTTATCCGAGAACTTGAAATATTTTTGCTGTGTCATATTCTCGGAATAGTAGTACTGCAGCGGTTTTGGCCATCAGGTTTTCTTCATAATCATAGATTTCCATAATTCTTCTTATATAAATGTTTGAAAACAAAACAAATGTTAACAGTTGAAGTATAGCAATCAAAGAATCCTCTGTCAATAAACTATTGCAAGAATGCGGTAAAATACTTTATTAAAAAGGAAGGAAAAACCGAAATTTAATGGCTCGTAATCTTGAATAAGGATATATTGCGAGAGTGGCAGGATTAAGGTTTTTGGAAGACAAAAATCAGTTGACAATGCAGGGAAATCCAGTATCATACTGCTAAGAACAAAAGTTATACTCATAAACAAATGATGCAATAAGGGTATAGAAAATGAAAGAGACAACTGCAATGGATCATGAGAAAGACCAAGCTGTACCGGGATTGTCGAATAGCTTACTGTCCGTAAAAGGAATTTGTAAAGACCTTCGGTAGCAATGCGGTGCTGAAAGGAATTGACTTTAGATCTTCGTTCGGGGGAAGTGATTGCTCTGATCGGAGGAAATGGTGCTGGTAGAGTACCTTTGATGAAGATCATCATGCGGGAATTTATCAGGCGGATTCGGGAGAAATTTCGTGGCCGGAGAAAGACGGAACTGGTCAATCCTTCGGTTGCGTTGTCCAAAGGGGATTTATATGTTCCACAGGAACCGATGCTGTTTCCGAACATGACGGTAGAAGAGAATGTTCTGATGGGATTTTCTGAGAGCTCTTCCGAATTAAAGAAGCGCCTTTCGGAAAAGGTAAAGGAACTCAACTGGAATGTCTATTTACAGCGGAAAGGCGAGCACGCTTTCCATTGCGGAACAACAGCTGGTGGAAATTTTAAGAGGTACGATGCGAGAGGCGAGAATTTTAATTCTGGATGAGCCTACGAGCGCCTTGACCTTTGATGAAGTGCAGTCTCTTTTCAAGGTAATCCGTAACTTCGGGAAGAAGGGAATCGGAATCATTTACATCACACACCGCCTGAACGAGGTCTTTGAGATTACGACGCACGTTTCCATTATGAAAGACGGCATGATCACCGTGAACGGTCCTGTTTCGGACTTTACGAAGGAAGATCTTGTAGAACGGTTTATTGCCTCCGAATCTGGAGAAGAAGACCGAGGAACGACAGGAAGAAGAAGCGTTCGAACGCGGGAATCTTGATCCGGTGCTGGTGGTTGACGATCTTAGCGGCTATGGCTTCAGTCATATCAACTTTTCTTTATATCCGGGAGAAATCCTGGGCATTGCCGGCCTTTGTCGGGGCGGGCAGAACGGAGCTTGTGAGTACCATTTACGGACGGATCAGGTACTGTCCGGAACGGTGAAGCTCAGTGGTAAGGATATTACAGGGCTTTTCACTCGGAAAGGTGCTGGAAGCCGGAATCAATTATGTGCCGGAAGACAGACACTACCAGGGTTTGTTTAAAAATCAGCTCTATCTCCCGCCAATAGCTGTTCGGCACTCCTGAATGGTCCGGAATTGGGACGCTTTTTTTCCTGAATCGGAAAAAAGGAAGACGAGATTGCCAAGAGCTATGCGGATGACTTCAGGACCAAAAATAGTAGGTTTGAATGATGAAATCGAAGCCTTCCGGCGGAAATCAGCAAAAAGGTCATTATTGCAAAGATCTCTCTACAAGTCCCAAAGTGGTTATTCTGGACGAGCCGACAAGAGGAATCGATGCGGCGGCAAGAGGAGATGTTTACAACATTATTCACCGTTTGAAGCGAAGCGGAGTTGTGGTGTTGCTCGTATCGTCCGATAGGAGGAAATAGAGGAACTCGCAGATCGGGCCATCATCATGTTCCAGGGAAGGATTACGGAACATTTTTCACGAGAAGAGCTGACGCAGTGATAGATTAACCTCGGCCTCTTCGGCTTTTAAGGGAGAAAAAGGAGGTGTCCGAGTGAAGTATTCGAATGAGTTAAAGAAAGCGAGATGGCTGTCCAGCTTCCTCTTTTCTTATCGCCTTATTCTTGTTACGGGAAATGGTTAATCCGGACTTTTTGACCTACTCCAATATCGTACTTCTTTTAACGGATCTGTCGTATTTACCTTACTGGCAATCGGAATCGCCTTTGTGATTATGACCGGAGAAATCGATGTATCTATCGGTGCAGTGATGGGGCTTACGGCGACAATAGCCGGACAGATTGCGAAAAAGAAACGGAAGCATCCTGAAATGCTGGTATTTGCGGTGCTTATCGGAATGTTTGTCAGGGGCAATGAACGAATCGAGTTTCGTTTTTCCAGTGCCTCTCTGATTTTTCACTTCAGGCATAAACGGAGCTTTAAGAGGCCTTATCTATGTTGTATCCGGCGGAAAACAACGGAAAACTTTTGCTGAGCCTTTACGAAAGCTTTGGAAATCAGGTCCTGTTTGCGGAAGTGACGATTTATCTTGCCATCATCAGTCGTGATTATTGCGGTGATTCATTTGCTGCTTACGAAAACGAAAAAGGAAAGTACTTTATTGCGGTAGGAGATAATCCGAACGGTGCGACGCTGGTCGGCATCTCCGTGATGAAGACCAAAATGCTTGCTTATATTATCTGCGGAATTTTTGCAGGGGTTGCAGGAGTGGTTTTGCTTCCAAATACGGTCAGGTCAATATCGTGGCCGGAACCGTTATGAGATGTCCGCCATTGCGGCCTGTGTGCTGGGAGGAATCTCTCTCTCCGGAGGACTTGGAAATATACTGGGCGCTGCCTTCGGTGCAGTGATTATGTCCTCGGTAAGCCGTATGCTTGTATTTATCCATCTTCCTCCAATTTTAATAACACGCTGACGGGAGTCATGCTCTGATTATTGTTGTGGCGGATGCTCTGGCACAGAGACATGCTGTGGAATCTGCCAGAAGAAAAAGACTGTTGTCCAGAACGGCAGCTATGGATGCTAAAAGTGGGAGGTACAAAGAAATGAAAACAATAAAGGGCCTACTGAAGCATTGGGAATTTATTCTCTTGTTGCTGTTTGTGTTGGAGATAAGCATTTTCGGCGTAGCGAATCCTGCAAAATTCTTTCGGGCAAGTTCTATTTTGGCGAGTGTAACAAAATTATATCAGTGTTTGTATTATTGCTTTGTTTCGTTACTTTTTGTTATGATTACCGGAGGAATTGATATTCAGTGCGCTCTTAATCGGTCTCGACGTCTATTTGTATCGGTGTTTTTGTGGAGTGACCCTGGGATTAAATATCTGGACTGCCGTACCGCTTTGCGATGCTTCTGTCCACGCTTTGCGAGCCTTGTCGGATACTTTATCGCATACCGTGGAGTACAGCCGATGGTCGTAACCTGGGCGGAAGCTACTGTACCCGGTCTTGCACTGCTCATTTCCGGCCTTTCCAAGACTCCTGCTTATCAGGGCATCATGGGATTTCCGGCAAAAGCGGCTAAACGGCAGCTTTCCAGGCTTCCGTTTTTCTGGGGAAAAGGAATGCTGTTCAAACCATTCCGGTACCGGTTGCGATTTATGCGGTTTTGATTTTGCTTTGTTTCGTACTTTACATAGAACAAAAGTACGGAAGAAAAAGTTTTTTCTTATCGGAGTGAATCCTGAAGCTGCCGAGTATTCCGGAATCAACAGCCGACTTATTGTGATGAGTACTCATATCTTGACCAGCATCGGCGCATCGATTGCGGTACCTATCAGCAAATATTGATTCGGCTAAATATGATTTGGGATCGACTTTACCCCTGTCTATCATTACGGCGGTAAAGTTTTTGGCAGATCCTGTCCACCGGTGGAAAAGGAAGTATTCTGAACGGTATTGGCATCCTTGATGATTTTGTATTATGCGATACGGATTACCGCTTTGCTTTTGGAATCAAGACGCAGTCCTTGGATCTGCTGATTGGAATCATGCCCTCGATTGTCAATAGGAAGAGAATTGGCTAAAAAATAAAACTCATTCTTCAGCTCTTTTAAGAGAAGAAAAATAAAAGGTAAAAATGAGGGAGAAATCTCATAATTTTTCTATAAGAAAGGAAGGTTTATTATGAAAAACTGTTGTCAGCTGTATTAACAGCAAAGTATGGTGATGTCCTTAGTTGGATGTGCCGGAGGAGGAAACATCGGAGGAGCATCTACCGAGACAACCAAGGCAGAGGCTAAACAGGAGGCTGCTGCAGCTAAGGCTGATCAGGCGTCCGGTGACATTAGTCTATCGAGGAAAGACGGTAGCTTATTCCGAAGCTACAGGAAACTCATCTTTGAGGCTGCAAATAACGGCGCACAGAAGTATGCTAAGGAATGGGGAAATCACAGCTGACTATATGTGGGAAGCGCTAACGCAACTGTAATAGATCAGCTTGAAGTTATCCAGCAGGCTATTGATGCCGTGCGAGACGCCATTGCCATTTCCTGTAGATGACCGCATTGGATGAGAAGCTGAAAGAGGCACAGGCTGCAGGAATCGTAGTTTGTACTTGGGACCTGATGTATCTCCGGATGCAAGATCCATGATGGTTTCTCAGGGTACTGCCGATGTTTTTAGGACCAATGCTTGTAGATATGGGTGCTGGAAAGTCTCAAGAACCGCGGTGTTGATCCTGAGGAGAAGTTAAGCATGCTTGGCATTATTCTCAGGCGGCAGTAGCAGACCAGAACTCCTGGTATGTTGCAGGTGAGAAGTATATCAAGGAAAAGTATCCGAAGTGGGTTGCTGTACATGATCCGTACTATTCCGAGCAGGATTCTCAGAAGTCCGTAACCATCGGTGAGGCATGTTCTGGATGATAACCCGGACATCGATTTGATTATCTGTAATGACTCCACAGCTCTTCCCGGATAGTGCCAGGCTGCACAGAACAAGGGATTAACCATGAAGGACGTAAACCATTACCGGTTTCTGCACACCTTCCGGAATGACTGCTATCTTGATGCAGGATATCTTTGGAGAGATGGGGACTTTTGGGATTGTGGTGTTCAGGGTGCTTTAGGGATGCTATTTTCGCAGCATATCTTGCAGCGGGAAACACCATTAAGGCAGGAGATACCATTGATGTTCCTCGGTATCGGCGCTGTAAAGACTGTACCGAACAGCGAGCTTGTACCGGAACAGAGACAGCTCCGGAGAACAACGGTGAGTACTTCTTCCGGAAAGAGTTGTATTTACGAAAGAGAACGTAAAAGATTATAATTTCTAAGTTATAGTGAAGGATAACAGTTTGCATATTGACAAAAGTCAGGCAAGAGGGAGATGAAAAGAATGGCGGATTTAGATGAAATTAAAAAGTCGCGAAAAAAACTATTGTGGATGTTCCGTTTGCAAATCAGGGGGATTTGCAGTAAAAGGATGTAATGGTCTGATTGGGGCATGAAGAAGCACTTGTCCAATATCTTTCAATCCGAAGACCGGTAAAACAGTGATGTTTGCATTTGACCATGGTTATTTCATGGATCAACAGCAGGCTTGGAGCGTTTGGATCTTTAAGATTCCGCATAGACCTTATGTAGATGTCTGGATGGCTACGAGGCGCTTCCCAGAACCTGTATTCCCTGCAAAGCTTAACCAACGGCGTTGCGCTTCGTGTCACTTCGGATCATCCATGGTTCAAGAGGATCTTAGCCAGGAAGTCGTAGCGGTGGACATCGAAGATGCACTCGTATGAATGCGGACTGTATGGCAGTGCAGACCTTTATCGGTGCAGATGGTCAGCTTTTCCAGCTGGAGAACCTTTTCCAAGGTTGTCAATGCTAGCTTTCCGGTATCAGCATTCCGACAATGGGTGTTGTAGCTGTCGGAAAACAAATGGAGAGAACAGACAGATTCTTTTAAGCTTGCGACAAGAATCGTTGCGGAATTAGGTTGCCAGATTGCAAAAGACCTATTATCATGCGATAACTTTGAAGAAGTGAAGTTTCGCCGTTCTGTTCCCATTGTGGTTGCAGGGCGGCGAAAGCTTTACAGAGAAGGATGCTCTGGAAATGACCCATAAGTGCATCCAGGGCGGCGCAGCCGCGTAGACATGGGAAGAAATATTTTCCAGAGTACACATCCGGTTCAGATGGCACACGCTGTGCATGAGTTGTTCACAACGGCTCTGACCGGTGCAGAGGGATATGAACTCTTCCAGACATTGGTTAGCGAAAGTAAATAAGAAAAAGTTAGTAATGATAACAGCCAGTGTAGTTGAAATCCTTGTGGCTGTTTTCAGTCATAACAAAAAGCTGAGAACGAAGTGGATTCTGATTTATATAATTTTCACGAAGAAAGAATTACAACATATTCGCTCTAAATAAAATATACAAAAATGAAATATATATAACATTAACGTATTAATAGTGTTATGAAAACAAAAATTTATAATAGAAAAATATGCACAAAAATATTTTATTATAAATAAAGAAATATATGTTCAATTGTTGATATCTGGTATTTCAGTGATATAATACTGATATTCTAAAGCCCGAACGTTAGATAAAAAAGACAAAATATAAAGAAGTATACGGAGGTCAATAAAGGACATGTCATACATAATTAAATGTCTCTTTGCAGTGATTCCAACTTTTTGGAATTACTGTGCTTTGTATATCTCATTTGCCAATGGTCTAGGGGGCCGTTAGAAATGCTGATGGGGATCCAATGGCATCAAAAGAAAGTATGGAGGCTAAAAAGAACAGATGGGGCTTAATGATCCGGTAATTGTTCCAGTATTTTCCGTTGAGCTGCAATGCTACAAGGAAACCTCGAATTTCCTGCGGAATAATCTTCCGTATTAGGCAGTGGAAAAGTTGGGACCAACTCTACTTTTGACACTATCTGCAACTGCTTTATCTGTTTTGACTGCAGTGCCTCTGGAATAATGTCGTGTCATAAACCTTTACCTATATGAGGTTATGCTTCTTCCATGTTGCGTGTTTGTTGGAGCTTTACTCCAACATTCTTTACCGGTCTTGTTATGATTTATATTTTTCGGTTAGGCTTCAATTCTTCCTATGGGAGGATGTGATGCTGGGACTCATTCAAATTCATTCTGCGGTAAAGTTTATACCACTCATGTTTGGCTTCTTACTATATTCAACATAGGTAGTCTTAGGCATGACTCGAGGCAGTTATGGGAAGTATTCTGTGAGGACTATATAAGAACGCTAGAGCAAAGGGACTTACAGAACCCTAGAGTTGTTATAATGCATGGTTTGAGAAAGCGTTGATTCCAGTAGTTACAGTTCTTAGCACTATGATGCCTTTTATTTTTGGAGGAGCGTTTGTTGCGAGCAGTTTTAGCTAGCACTCGGAAGTTTAATGGTCAGTCAATAAAATGCAGAGATTATCCCATGATTATGGAATTACGGTTGTAGATAGCGGCAGCGGTGTTAATGGGGAATGTCATAACAGATATTACATAGAAGTTACTTGATCCCAAAATAAGGAAAGTCGTTAGGGAGGTAGGAGATGTCGGGTACAATGGCTGTAAAAAGGACTCATATTATAGAGACGTACTGCAAAAGTTTACTGTCCATGACTGGCGATGATTGGAGTCGGTATGCGGTAGAGGTATTTTTGTGATACCCATGATTCTGCATCTGATCCATATGTCGGATATATTGGCTTTTAAAGTGCTAAAGCGAGCTGACATTTTCGTACTGATGATGAGGAAGGGATGTGTTTTGCAAGATTGTACAGGGGGCGGGTGATCATTGATGGTGGGTCTACTTTCTGCCGTTATGTCTTTTGATTGAGTCCTGAGGGCTAATTGCAGGATATTACAAAGTATAAGGAAACAGTGGCCCATGAGAGCAGCGGATATCTTCATGTCGTTCCCGTCAATGATACTGTAGTTAGTTTTAGTGTCTTTATTGGACCTTTCTGTCTGACAGTTACATTAGTGATAGGTGTATGGGGTGGGACGGACTTTAAAGCATAATATATGGAAATGTCTTATCTGTTAGAAAAGTGAGCATGTGGAGTCCGCAAAAGCGGTAGGAACAAAAGATCGGGCTTTTGCTTGTAAAAGGCGTAGTGCAGATGCTTTTACTCACATAATTAATTTTATTGCCTGTACTGCGCAGGCTATTATTCAAGAGTCAGCACCTAGCTTTTTGGGCATGGGAGGTACATCCTCAGGCTTCTGAGAATATATTATATGCTGCGCAATCTATTACGGTACTTTCATCCGACCGTGGTTGTGGGTTCACATCGAATTCTACTAGTACTAACGGTATCAAGTATTAATTTTGTAGGAGATGGAATTAGGGATGGCTCAGATTCCAAAACAAAAATTAGAGATAAAAGAAAAATGAATAATGAACTAAATCTAAATTATATAAGACAGGAGATTGTTATGAAACGTAATTTTCTAAGAGCAATTGCGCACCTTATCTATTTACTATTCGCACCGGAGCTCGCGGATGAAAGCATTGGTACGTCTGAAAAGTCGGCTAACGCAGGGAGGGGCGAAGCATGCTAATACTCAGTGATAAAGAGGCTGAAAAAGTAGTTACTATCGCTCAATCAGGTGACTGGGGTACATTTATGGTTATGAATACTCACCAATGTATGGCACCGATAATGTAAAGCGACTGATGTTTTGATCGACTGATGACCATCGACACAGATGGAACGTTCGAACCCTGGGTTTAGCACTCATGGGAAACAAATGGGGCTCAGGATAAAATTGTTACTCATTTAGTCTAGAAGATGCTAAATGGCATGATGGGAAGCCTGTAACTGCTGAAGACGTTGTACATTCTGCTCCAGTTGCTTCGTCACCAGAGTATAACTATTTACGTCGCATCTCGTATGCAATATTTTGCTGGAACGTGGATGATAGTGGATGCGAGACATCTGCAGACAGTATTGAGTGAAGGCATTTGAGATGATCATACTGTTGAATTTTCTTTAAAACTCATAATGGATCCTAGCTATTATATATGCGATGGCAAATCGAGACTGATTATTCCAAAGCATCTGTTACTCAGGAATTAAAGATGGTGATTTGATTCAATGATCCATTCTAGCACCACTGGTTCCGGTCCCTTGTATCTTTGACAGTATGGAATGAGGTGTTTCTAGAGTTTTGGCCACACAAAATTATTATCTGAACTCCGGATTTTGATAAGGCTTGTTTTCAAGAGTTTCAAAGCTTCAAATATCCTTTCAGGACCAGATTAGTGGGAAATAGATGCTCTATCAGGAAATACTCAAATTTCCCTTTAGCAGACTGGCAGCTGCAAACAACACGCCGAGTAAAGCAACGCTCTATTCCTACATTCTTCTCATCATTATATGGCGATGGACACTTCAAGAGATTATTTAAGTGAAGATGTTGTACTGCTTTTAGTCTTGCGATGACATCGCCAAAGTCACTGTAGATCCAACTAATAACTTCAGGGACAAGGCCGCAGTAGGAGTGGGCCCCACTTCCGGAGGATCATACATTACGGATAAGAATCTAAAGTGGAATACACATAATCCTCGAAAAAGCAAAAGAGTATGTTAGAGGGCTGCTGATGGGGATCCAAATCGTGAGTTAGAGGTGCTGGTTCCTACGCTGGAAATGAGGTGCGTGAGAAATCTGCTGTTTTCGACCACAGGATCTTTCCAGGAAGATAGGAGTAAAAACTAAAGGTTCAAACTCTTGATTTTCCGACACTCTAACCATAATGCCAGAAATGGAGATTATGGATCTATGGCTCAGCTGGATCGAGCTGGTTCTGTTGACCCTTCAGAGTCGGTTCCGGAGAAATATAACTGAGTGGGGTATATATGAATAATCTCCACTCAGCTAACTGTGGTCCAACTTTGGGTGAACTGGGTGCATCAGGAGCTAAAGAGGTTACTTTTGAGGCGCGGAAGGTTGTATACGATAAATATCAAGAACTTTTATTTGAAACAAATGCCAATGGCGTTCTTATATTTACAAATGATTTATTCCGGATGTGATGATAGGATTAGAGAGTGTTCATTAATGGGATCCTGGCCATTATAGGTGTCAATAAGGATGTGTGGGCTTGGAAGAGTTAGTAAATAGGGATGTTGAGTTCCGTAAGAAATGCGAAGGTATGTAAATGACCCGGAGAACTTAATTGGGGTCAAAAAACAATGGTTTTCTGGTAAGAATGGAACAGTAACAGCAGTAGATGGCGTATCTTTTTCTATAAAAGGAAAAACACTTGGTGTTGTGGGTGAATCAAGGGTGTGGAAGTCTGTGACAAGAATATGTCTATTTGGGACTGATTCCAAGCCATTCGGAAAAATGACTTCCGAAATATTATTTAAAGTAAGGTTTGGCCAAATAACAGATAAAGAGATACGACGAATGCATGGGAACAGATTGCAATGATTTTTTCAGGATTCGATGACAGGCCTAAGTCATATGACGTAGAGTAGGAAAACAATTGGTTGAAACCATAACCGCATGCACCACTATGGAAAAAAAGAGGCTTGGGAAAAGCAGAAGAAATGCTCCCATAGAAAGTGAGCATTGTTCCTTCTCTGTCCAGCGATTCAAAGTATCCATCAGCTTTCAAGGCGGTATGAGGCAAAGAGTTGTAGTTGCTATGGCTCTTGATACGGCATTGTTTATAATGATGAACCTACAACTGCATTGGATGTTGCAGTTATTTGCAAATTTTAGAATTAATGAGAGTTAAAAGAAAAGAGAATAAGTCTATTACTAATCACTCATGATATGAAATTGGTAGCGGAAATGGCAGATGATGTAATGGTTATGTGTGCGGGTAAGGAAATGGGTATGGTGGTGTGAATTTTGAAAGACACACTGCACCCATGTATAAGGACTTCTCTTATGTCGATTCCGCGTTGGAATCGAGACTCATCTGAACGACTATTCAATATACCAGGTCAGTTTCCTGGTTGGATATTAACTGCCCAAAGGATGTGAATTTTGTACAAGATGTAATTTTGCACACGTGCTGATAAATACTTTGAACACGAAACCGGACCTTTATGAGGTAGGAGACAGAAGAGATTCGCTGTTGGAAATATGAG